>Ga0209212_1000019_pt1 | contig 378073 bp, 362 predicted proteins | sample RifGroC2_FD_183996 | JGI IMG/M metagenome (GOLD analysis project Ga0209212, IMG submission 183996) | Groundwater microbial communities from Rifle, Colorado, USA - Groundwater C2 (SPAdes) (version 2) | ecosystem: Environmental > Aquatic > Deep subsurface > Groundwater | place: Rifle, Colorado...
CCTGACGGGTGGCCTAAAATTTTGGAGCGGGCGATGGGAATCGAACCCACGTCTCAACCTTGGCAAGGTCGCGTTCTACCATTGAACCACGCCCGCTTAATGCCAACTACTGCGCTACCCGAATATTTTAGCAAAAAGGGCGGCGTTTTTGAAAGTACCGCCCTTTCTTTTCAATAATGCTCGGGCGCGTGCCCCTCTTTCACTTCCTTGGAGAACGACAGACCCAGCAGCATCACGGCCAGCGCCAGGTAGCCGATAGTGAACTGGTACGGCACCTGCCGCATCATATCGCCCAAGTGCCAGGGCAGGTACATGTTGCCGTCCGGGATGGCGGAGTGGATCACGCCGAAGAAGGTCAGCACGGCGCAGACGCTCACATAGAAAGCGGCCGCGCGCACCTGCCGGTCTATGAGCTTGGCCATGAAGGCGCCCCACAGCATGCCGGTGAGAATAAAGCCGTTACCCAGCGCCACCGTCACCAGCAGCTCGGGCAGGCCTTTGTCCGCGGCCATCATGTTCTTGTTGAAGAGCTCGGTGGGTACCATGCCCGGGTTGGACAGCTTTATCTGCAGCATGCGCGCCACCGTGGGGAAGTACGCCATCGCCACGGCGGGAGCGTGCCTGACGGGGCAGGCGTGGAAGGCCTGGCACATGATGTCGAGCGCGACGAAGATGAGGATAGGCGCTATCACGGCCGCGGGTATGAGCTCCACCATGAAGCCGAGGTAGCCCAGGAAGCCGCCCAGGCCGATGAACAGGCCGGTCAGCAGCGTGTAGCCGGCGCGGGCGCCCATGGCCTTGTAGGCCGGCTGGCCGATGTAGGGCGTGCTCTGCGCCACGCCGCCGCAGACGCCTGCCACCAGGGTGGCCACGGCCTCGGTCAGCAGTATGTCGCGGGTGTTGAAGTCGTCGCCGGCCACGCGGGCGCTTTCCGTCACATTAACGCCGCCCACCACGGTGAGGATGGCGAAGGGTATGGCTATCGGCAGGTATTTAAGCGCGTCGCCCAGGCCCTTCATAAACTCCATCGTGGGTATGGGCAGGCTCAGGTATAGCGACAGCTCGGGCAGCGGCTTGGGCGCGCCGCCGGCGAGGCCGTGCGGGGCGAGTAGGTAATAGAGCGCGGTGCCGATGGCTACGGCGCCGAACACACCGGGGAAGTTGCGGGGTAGCTTGATGCCGGCCACCAGCGTGTACATGATCAGGCCGAGGGCGATGAGGCCGACAATTGGCATCTTGAAGACTTCGAGCAGCGGGAAGAAGCCGATGAGCGCGAGGCCGATGCCGGCGAGGGAACCCAGCAGGCCCGCCTGCGGGATCTGACGCTGCAGCCAGCCGCCGATGAAGGAGAAGGCGAACTTGAAGACGCCGATGAGCACCATGGTGGCCATGCCGAGGTACCAGGTCGCCATGCCGGCGTCGTACTCGCTCATGCCGTTGGCCCTGAAACTGAGGAAGGCCGGGCCGAGCACGGCGAGCGCTATGCCGATGGAGGACGGCGTGTCGAGGCCGAGCGGCATGGCGGTGACCTTCGCGTTGCCGGTCTTTTTGGCCAGGCGGAAGGCCATCCAGGTGTAGATGAGGTCGCCGAACAGCACGCCGAAGGCGGTGCCGGGGAACATTCTTTTGTAGACGATCTCGGCCGGGAAGCCGAAGGCGAAGATGAGGATGCCGGCCATGAAGGACAGCACCGTCATGTTATCGAACATCAGGCCGAAGAAGCCGTTGATGTCGCCCATCGTGAACCATTCGTATTTGAAAGGTTTTTTATCGTCTGCCATGTTCCCTCCTAACCTGCGCGATCTTGCGGACAACTAAAATTTATAGGCCAGCGCGCCGCCGACCGCGCCTTCGGGCGACAGGTACGGCGCGAAGCGCACGGCGGAGGGCGCCACGGGCGCGCCGCGTTTGGCGGCGGTCTTCCCCCCGCGGGCGATGGCCTTGCCTATGCCGTAGCCCACGGCCCAGCCCAGCGGATAGTCGCTGGCCCAGTGCACGCCGTTGTTGACCATCTGGAAGCTCAGCGCGGCCAGCAGCGCGTAGCCCACCGGCTTAACGAATTTCTTCTCTGGGTAATTTTCGGCGATGACCGTCATGGTCATCACGCAGGTGGCCAGGTGGCCGGAAGGGAAGGCGTCGTAGCGGGTGCGGTGCGCCTGAAAGTCCTTGAAGGAAGGGAACATGCGCCAGACGCCGCGGTCGGCGGTGGCGGCGCGCGGGGTTTCGCGGCCGGTCACGCGCTTCATCACCTGCGTGGTGAAACCCGTGACCAGCAGGCCCTCGGCCAGCTGGTGGCCGGTCTGCGCGGCGCGCCAGTCGTCTTTCAGCCAGCCCGCGGCCTCGAAATAGCCGAACAGCCCGAGGTTCACCCAGCCGTCGCCGATAAAATAGAAAGCCGAGCCCAGGTCGCTCGGGCCGCGGAAGATGGAGACGCCGCCCACCTTCAGATAGGTCTTGGTCTTGTCCACGCGGGAGATGTTGAGGCGCTTGCCCACGCGCTGAGTCTCCTCGTAGATCTCCTGGTCGTACTTGATGAGCAGCACGGTGGAGGCGCCGATGGCCGCGAGCCACGGCAGGTTTTCTTTCTGGAAGCTTTGCTTTACTGCCAGGCCCCAGTCCGAGGGGCCGGCGCCTATGGTGCGCCACAGGCCGGGTTTGGCGTATTCCAGCGTAGAACCGTCTTTGAGGGTATAGGTCCTGGTCTGCGCGGCGGCCGGCGCGCACAGCACGGAGAGCAGGCAGGCGGAGATTACGGCGTTGCGCATCAGCCCCGGGCCAGCTTCCATTTGGTGCCGCCGGCGGCGTCCTCTATCAGCACGCCCTTGTCGGCCAGCTCTTTGCGCAGCTCGTCGGACCGCTTCCAGTCCTTGGCCTTGCGGGCGGCCTCGCGCTCTTTTATCAGCGCGGCCAGCTCGGGGGCCAGCGCGCCCGCCTCGGCGGACTTGAAGAGGTCCAGCGCGGTCACTTCCTCGGCGGCGGCGGCGAAGGCCAGCCGCTGCGGCGCGGGCAGGGAGGCGTCTTTAAGCGTCTCCCACAGCACGGCCATGGCGGCGGGCATGTTCACGTCGTCGGCGAGCGCGGCGCAGAAATCCTTGAAGTATTGGGCCTCGCGGTCCAGAGAGTGCGGCGCGGTGCCGGCCTCGGCCTTCACCTTCTGGGCGAGAGCCCGCAGGCCGTCGAGGCCGCGGGCGGCGGCCTCCACGCCTTCCCAGGTGAACTCCAGCTGCTTGCGGTAATGGGTCAGCATGCAGTAGTAGCGGTAGGCCAGCGGGTCGTAGCCGCGCTGCGGCAGCGACGACACGGTGAGGAAATCCCCCGCGCTCTTGGACATCTTGCCCTCGTCGCCGGTCACCAGGAAGCGGGCGTGCATCCAGTAGTTGGAGAAAGTCTTGCCGCTGGCGGTTTCGCTCTGGGCTATCTCGTTGGTGTGGTGGATAGCCACGTGGTCCTCGCCGCCCCAATGTATGTCTATGGTCTCGCCTAAGTGCTTAACGGCCATGGCCGAGCACTCCATATGCCAGCCGGGGAAACCCTTGCCCCAGGGCGAGTCCCATTCCATCTGGCGCTGCTCGCCTGGCGCGGCGAACTTCCAGACGGCGAAGTCGGCGGGGTGGCGTTTGGCCGAGTTGGCCTCCACGCGCGCGCCGGCCTGTATACCTTCGACATGGGCCTTGCCCACCAGCTTGCCGTAGTCCGGCAGCTTGGCCGTGTCGAAGTAGACGCCGTCGCCGGGAATGTTATAGGTATAGCCCTTCTTCTCGATGGCCAGCGCCATGTCTATCATCTCCTGCACGTAGTCGGTGGCGGGGCAGAGCACGTCGGGCGGCAGGCAGTTGAGCGCCTTGTAATCCTTGAAGAAAGCTTCCGTGTAGAACTTGGCCACTTCCCAGGCGGTCTTGCCCTCGCGCTTGGCGCCCACCTCCATCTTATCCTCGCCGGTATCGGCGTCGGAGGTCAGGTGGCCCACGTCGGTGATGTTCATCACGCGCTTCACCTTCCAGCCAAAGAACTTCAGCGTCCTGACGAAGGCGTCCTCGGAGATGTAGGTGCGCAGGTTGCCGATATGCGCGTAATGGTAAACGGTAGGGCCGCAGGTGTAGATGCCCGCCTCGCCCTCTTTGATCGGCTTGAAGAGCTCCTTCTGCCGCGTCATCGTGTTGTAGATCCTGAAGTTCATGACAGCTCCTACTGCTTGCCGGCCAGCGCCTTCTTAAGTCTGGCTTCCAGATCTTCGTAGAAAGCGCCGCAGAGCTCGGGCCCGCGGCGGACGGCGTATTTGTCCTGCATGATGCAGGAAACTTCTATTTCGGAAAAGGGATAGACCGCGCCCTTGGGCGCCAGCGAATAGGTGAAGCCGATCTCGCTGAACGAGGCCTCGGCGTGCCGTTTGACGGCAGCGTCGTAGGCGGCGGTCAGCAGCGGCTCCAGCGCCGCCTCCAGGTCCGGGTCCGGCGTCCTAACCAGCTTGAAAGTGCGCTTCTCGAAGACGGTGGCCGCGCCGGGGCCGGCGGGCGGCTCCCGCTTGCCGTCGCCGCCGGGGCGGGCGCCCGAGCAGGCGGCCAGCAGCCCGGCCGCCAGCGCCAGCAGCGCCGCGCGCCTCATTTCAGCACGCTCACTATCGCGTAGCAGACCATGGCGTCGCCGTGGCCCACTTCGCCCAGGCCTTCGCGGCTCTTGGCCTTCACGCTTATGTCGCCCTTGTCCATTTTCAGGATCTTGGAGAGCGACTCGCGGATGGGCTCGTAATACGGCTTGAGCTTGGGCTCCTCGGCCACTATGGTGACGTCCACGTTGATGATGCGGGCCTTTTGGGAGGCGAGTATCTCAAGCGTCTTCTCGGCTATGGCCTCGCTGGAGATGCCCATGATGGTCAGGTCGGTGGGCGGGAAATAGACGCCGATCTCGCCGGCGGCCACGGCGCCCAGGAGCGCGTCGCAGATGGAGTGCAGCACCACGTCGCCGTCGCTGTGGCCCAGCAGGCCTTTGGTGTGCTCGATCTTCACGCCGCCTATGATCAGCGGCCGGCCCTCCACCAGGCGGTGGATATCGTAGCCGAAGCCCGCGCGGGCCACGGGGATCCTTATCCGGGTGCTCACCTTGGCCGCTTCTTTTTCGTCTTTCATAAAAGCCTCCGCTATCAGCAGATCTTCCGGGGTGGTTATCTTGATGTTGCGGTAGGTCGAGGGCACCACCGCCGCCTTCACTCCCAGGGTCTCCAGGATCTGCGACTCGTCGCTGTAATCCTTCTCCGCGGCCGCGGCCAGCAGGCGCTCCAGCACGTCGCGCCGGTAGCACTGCGGCGTCTGGACGGCCAGCAGCGAGGCGCGGTCCGGGGTACTTTCGAACCGCTGCCCGCCCGCGGCCACGGTCTTCACCGTGTCTTTCAGCGGCACGGCGGGCACCGCGGCGCCCGCGGCGGCCGCCTGGTCCAGGCAGGTCCGGATCAGCTCCGCGTCGGCGAAGGGCCTGGCCCCGTCGTGCACTGCCACCAGCTCTGCGCCGGGGCTTACCAGTTTAAAAGCGTTGCGCAGCGACTCGGTCCGCGTGGCCCCGGCGGGCGCGGTCTGCACGCCGGCCCTGGCCCACTCGGCGCCGTGCACCGCAAGGTTCGCGGGGGACAGCGCGAGGATGATCTTGGAGAACAGCCCGCTCGAGGCGAAGACCTCCACTGTGCGCTCTATCAGCGGCCGGCCGCCGAGCAGGAGATACTGTTTCTCCCGCCCCATGCGCGAGCCGGAGCCGCCGGCCAGGATGATGGCCTCGGCTCCGGGGGTCTTCTTCTTGATGGACACCGTAGGACTCCGGTCTTAAGGCTGCTTGGGCCCCTGCGCGGCGGCCTTGCCCTTCACGCGGGTGAAGATGATGCGCCCCTGCGAGGTCTGCAGGATGGACTGCACCACCGCGTCCACCTTCTTGCCGATGAACTCGCGGCCGTCCTCGATGACGATCATGGTGCCGTCGTCGAGGTAGCCCACGCCCTGCTCCTTCTCCTTGCCGTCCTTCATGACGAAGACGCTCATGTCCTCGCCGGGCAGGACCACGGGTTTGAGGGCGATGGTCAGGTCGTTGATGTTGAGCACGGTCACGTTTTCCAGCGCGGCCAGCTTGTTGATGTTGAAGTCTATGGTGATGATGGAGGCGCCGAGCTCTTTAGCTATGACCACCAGCTTCATCTGGTTGTCGGCCGTCTCCTTGATGTCGCGGTCGATGACGCGGAAGGGAATGTCGCGCGACTCCTGCAGGCGGGCCAGGATGTCCAGGCCGCGGCGGCCCTTGGCCCGGGCGATGTGGTCGGAGGACTCGGCCAGCGAGTGCAGTTCCGTCACCACGAAGCGCGGGGTAATGATGCCGCCGGTGATGAAGTGCGTGTCGCAGATGTCGAGCACGCGGCCGTCCACGATGGCGCTGATGTCCAGCACCTTCATGTTCTTGCCGCCCTTCTTGCCCACGGACAGGATGTTCTTGTCCAAGTCGTCCATCTCGGGGATCTTCTTGACGCTGACGATCATGCCCAGCAGCGCCAGCGCGTAGCTGATGATCAGGTTGTACTTGAGCCAGATCTCGTTAAAGCCCGGGTTGGCTACCTGGGCCACGCTGTAGTCCAGCAGTTTCGAGATGATGATGCCGGCCACCGCGCCCACGATACTGATGATCAGCGAGAAGAGGCTCACGCTCTCGAAGACGTACTCTATGCCTATTATCACCAGGCCTATCAGCACGCCGAAAGCAAGGCCCTTGAGGTCCTTGGAGACGGTCAGCCAGGTCAGCACCGGCGTTACAATGAGGGCAGCGGCCCTGAAGATCCAAACTATCATGGTTAACTCCTTGTCACTTGCCCGCTTTCGCGGGGATTAATTTCATCAGGGCGGCGTACAGCCCGCCCAGGTCGCGCGCGACTTCGAGCTTGAGGGTCTTGAAACGCCCCTCGTCCTTCTTAGGCAGGCGCGGCACGAAAGCTGTCTTGAAGCCGAGGCGCTCGGCCTCGGCCAGGCGCCGGTCCAAAAACCCGGGGCTGGCCGCCTGCGCCAGTATGCCCACCTCTCCGATAAAGACGCAGTCGGGAGGCACCGGGATATCCTTGTAAGAGCTGATCAGCGCCGCGCAGAAGGCCATGTCCAGCGCGGTGTCCTTCACCTTGATGCCGCCCTGCAGCGAGGCGAAAACGTCCATCTCGTCGAAGCGCAGCCCCACGCTCTTCTCGAGCGCCGCTATCAGCATCTGCGCGCGGTTGAGGTCCATGCCCGTCACGGTGCGGCGCGGAAAGGGCAGGTAGGACTTGGTGGCCAGCACCTGCAACTCGGCCAGCATGGGCCGCGCGCCCTCGAAGGCCACGGCGAAGGCGCGGCCTATCAGCGCCTTGTCGCGGTCGGTCTCGCTCATCAGCAGGCCGGCGTCGTCCACAGGCCGCAGCCCCTTGGAGGTCATCTCGAAGATGCCGGTCTCGTCCACCGGGCCGAAGCGGTTCTTGTGCGGGCGCAGCACGCGGAAGACGTTGCTCTTCTCCGCGTCAAAATAGAGCACCGTGTCCACTATATGCTCCAGCACCTTGGGCCCCGCGAGGGAGCCTTCCTTGGTGACGTGGCCGAGCAGGAACAGCGGCGTACCGGCGGACTTGGCTATCTTCAGCAGTTCGGCCGCGCATTCGCGGATCTGCCCCACGGAGCCGGGGCTGCCCACGAACTCCGGATGGTACATGGTCTGGATGGAATCTATGACGAGGAAGGCCGGCTTGAGCTTGCGGAATTCCTCGATTATCTTGGCGAGGTTGGTCTCGCTCATCAGGTAGACGTTGTCGGGCCTGGCGCCAAGGCGCTCGGCGCGCGAGCCCACCTGCGCCAGCGATTCCTCGCCGGAGACGTAAAGTATCTTGCCCGCCTTGAAGGCGCCCGCGGCCAGGGCCGCACAGCTTTCTAGCGTCAGCGTGCTCTTGCCTATGCCGGGCGGGCCCGCCAGCAGCACCACCTGGCCCTTCACCAGCCCGCCGCCCAGCGCTCGGTCCAGCTCGGTGATGCCCGTGGGGGCGTGCTCGGCCTTCAGCGCGCGCGCCTCGGAAAGCTTCACGGGCGCTTCGGAAAAATCGGTCAGGCCGCGCGCGGCGGCGGCGGCCTTGGAGAGGACCTGCTCGGCCTCCTCTATCAGGGTGTTCCAGCCGCCGCAGCCGGCGCACTGGCCCGCCCACTTGGGGGAGGCCTGGCCGCACTGCTGGCAACGGTAGATGGACTTGAGCTTCATGCTATTTCTTCATGGCCCCCAGGGAAGCGAAGCCGAACAGGTACGCTATGTCCTTATCCTCGAAAATGAGGCGGGTGGTCAGGTTCACGCGGCTGGTCTCGGCCATGTCGTTGAGGCGCATGCCGGCCGAAATATATTTATTGATGCGGGCGTCCACGCCGGCGTCGTAGCGCGGCTTGTTGAAGAGGCGGCCCTTGATGTCGCGGTTGCGGGTGAACTCGGAGCCCTCCACCAGGAAGGCGATGCGGTCCCACTTGGTATTGAGGAACGGCGCCCAGCGCGCCCCGAAGCCGCCGGAGCCGCGCAGCACGCCGGCGTAGAGGTCGAAGTTGCCCACATCCCAGCCCAGCTGCGCGTCCACGGTGTTCATCACCTCGTAGTCGGTGCCGCGGGCGGTGTCCTTGGTGTTGATCATGTTGGCCGCGCCGAGGTAATAGTAGCGCTTCTCGCGGGGGTAGATCTTCACGCCGAAATCGTTCTTGGAGGAGTTGGCGTTGGGCTCGTACTTGTAATCCCAGCGCAGGTAGGTGCGGAAGCCGCCCACGCGGCCCAGGGCCTCTTTCACGGACACTGAGGCGTCGCGGATATTGCTGACGGCCTCGCTGACGTCGGCCTTCATCTTCTGGTCGCTCACCAGCGCGCCGGCCACGCCTTCGCCGCGGTTGACCTTGTCCACTATCGCGTCGGTCTTCGCCAGCATGCTGTCGAGCCTGGCGGTGATGGAATCCAGGCGCTCCACCACCTTCTCGGCGTGCGGCTGGCTGTTGGCCACCAGGTCGTTGACGTTGGCGGTGATCTCGCGCAGGTTGCCCATGACCTCGTTGAGGTCGTGCGCCAGGCGGCCCTCGCCGTTGATATCTTCCACCATCTTCTGCAGGCTGGTCACGGCCTTGGACAGCGCCCGGTCCAGCGGCAGCGAATCGTCGCCCGGCACGGTGGCGCCGGCGGGGATGAGCCCGGAGGCGGCGCGCCCCTGGTCTATCTGCATGTACTTGGAGCCTATCATGCTGGTGGCGCCCACCAGGAAGCGGGCGTCGCGGTAGATCTTGACGCCGTCCTTGATGGCCAGCTCCACTATGACCTTGTCTTCTTTGAGGTAGATCTGTTTTATCTTGCCGACTTCCACGCCGGAAAGTTTGGCGGTGGCGCGGTCGGGCAGGCCGGCGACGTCGCTGAATTCCACGTAGACGGGATAGTACTTCTGGAAGGAGTAATCGCCCAGCAGGAAGACGGCGGTAGCGAACAGGACCCCGCCTATTAGTACAAAAACCCCCACCTTCATCTCGCTGTTCATGTGATCCTTAGCCAAAGCGTTAGCGCCCAATGATATCTATATACGATATCCATTATATAAAAAAGGGGGCGCGGTGTCTTCCAAGGGGACGGAACGCAAAACGCGGGTCGGCCACACCGTGGCCTCCCCTCCGCATTCGTCGTCGGCGCTTACGCAAGCCTCCTCCTCACGAGGGTTTTGCTAACCCGTCCCCTTGGCAGGCACCGCTGGGGAGTGGAAGGAAGAAACAAGGAAATTGCTTAATCGCAGGTGTTCTGGCGGACGCGGGAGAGGTGGGAGATGCGCATGAACTCGCGCACCTCGGCGTTGGCGGAGAGGCGGAACTTGTCCGGTTCCGAAACCTCCACGAATTCGCCCTTGGAGAGCATGGCCACCCGGCTGGAGATGTCGAGCGCGAGCTTCATGTCGTGCGTGACCACCACGGAGGTGATGCCGAGCTTCGCGCGCATGTCGGTGATGAGGTCTTTCACCATGCCGGTGGTCACCGGGTCCAGGCCGGTGGTAGGCTCGTCGTAAAGTATGTATTTCGGCTCGGCAGCTATGGAGCGGGCGAGCGACACGCGCTTCTTCATGCCGACGGACAGCTCGGAGGGCTTCAGGTTCTCCACGTCCTTCAGGCCCACCAGCGCCAGCTTGGCTTTCACGATCTTCGGGAACTCGCTCTTGGGGATGTCGGTCAGGTACTTCAGGCCGAAAGCCACGTTCTCCAGAACGGTCAGCGAGTCGAACAGCGCGCCTTCCTGGAATAAATAACCAAAACTCCGGCGGACCTTGGCCAGGGTGAACTCGCTCCTGGTGGAGGCGATATCCTGGCCGTCCACTATTATCTGGCCGCTGTCCGGGCGCAGCAGCCGGATGAGGCATTTTATAAAGGTGCTCTTGCCGATGCCGGAGGGGCCGATGACGGAGAACAGCTCCCCCTCCTTTATCGTGACGGTAATATCCTTCAGGATGCGCTTCTCCCCGAAAGCTTTATTGAGGCCTTTAATCTCTATCATAATTCACCACCAGCCTCAGCGGCCTGGCCTGGGGTTGTTCCCGAGCACCCGTTGCGGAAGGGGGCCCCGCCATAATTTCCCAAGGCGGGGGGAACCGACGCAAGGGTTCCTGCAGTCCGGGTGAGAGGGGACAGCCCCAGGCCAGGCCGCGCCCCCATCATATTCCCACCGCCACGAGGATGGCGCTGATGAAATAGTCTATGACCATCACCAGCACCATGCTGGCGACCACGGCCTCGGTGGTGGCCTTGCCCACGCCTTCGGCGCCGCCCCGTGTGTTCATGCCCTTGTAGCAGGAGACCGTGGCGATCATGAAGGCGAAGGCGAAGGTCTTCAGGAAGCCGTGCATGAAATCGCCTATCTCGACGTAGGTGTAGATGTCGTTCATGAACACCGACGTCGGGATGCCCAGCCGCACCACGCCCACCAAGGCGCCTCCGAGGATGCCCAGGAAGTCCGCCAGCACCGTGAGCAGCGGCAGCATGACCATGAAGGCTATGTAGCGCGGCACCAGCAGGTAGCGCGTCGGGTTGGTGCCCAGGGTATAGAGCGCGTCTATCTGCTCGGTCACGGCCATCGTGCCTATCTCCGCCGTGACCACGGCGCCCGCGCGGCCCGCCACGACGATGGAGGTCAGCACCGGGCCCAGCTCCTTGAGCATCGTGAAAGCCACCATCGTGCCGATGTAGAGCGGCTCGTTGAAAAGGTTCTTGGAGGAGTTGCCGGTCTGCAGCGACAGCACCATGCCGGTAAAAAAGCTGGTCAGCGCGGTCACGGTGACGGAGTCCACGCCTATGCTCACGCACTGCTTCACCGTCTCGTGGACCTCCAGCTTGGAGCGGAAGAACCAGAAGAACACGGAGCGCAGCATCAGCGCGGCCGAACCCAGCGCCTGGGTCAGGGCGATAAATTCGCCGCCGATCTTTTCGGTCAGGCAGTATTTCATTCGACGAACACCCTCGGCACGCGGGCGGAGACCTGCGTGAAGATCTCGTAATTTATCGTGCCCGCCAGCTCCGCCAGCTCTTCCGCGGTCACTTCTTCGGCGCCCTGCCGGCCCAGCAGCACCGCCTCCGACCCGACGGCGGCCTCTTTAACGGCGGTCACGTCCACCATGGTCATGTCCATCGTGACGTTGCCCAGCACGCGGCAGCGCTTGCCTCCTATCAGCACGTCGGCCTTGTTGGAGAAGCGGCGGATATAGCCGTCGCCGTAGCCGGCGGGCACGGTGGCTATCTTCATGGCGCGGTCGGCGCGGAAGGATTTGTTGTAGCTGATATAGGCGCCCTCGCGCACGTTCTTGAGGAAGACGATGCGGGTCTTCAGCGACATCGCCGGCTCGAAGCCGGACAGCCCGCCGTAGGCAGCGATGCCGCAGCGCACCATATCGAGGCGGCTGACGGGGAAATTCATGGTGGCGGCGGAGTTGGCCGCGTGCAGCGTCAGGCCGCGCGCGCCGCGCAGCTCCAGCTCGACGGCGGTCTCGCTGAAGATGGCCAGCTGCGCGCCGGTGTAGTCCGGGTCGCTGTCGGCGCTGGAGAGGTGCGTGTAGACGCCGCCTATCTCCACCCCCTCGTGGGCGCGGAGCTCGTCGTAGATCTTGAGCACGGAGGGCCGGCGCGCGCCGATGCGCCCCATGCCGGTCTCCAGCTTGACGTGGCAGACGGCCTTGCGGCCGGCCGCGCGAGCCGCTTCGGCCACCTGCCGCGCCGCGTCCAGGCTGGCGATGGTCACCATCAGGTCGGAGTTGATGGCCTCCACAAAGCTCTCGAAAGGGTACAGGCTGCCCAGCACCAGCACCGGGCTCTTCAGGCCGGCCGCGCGCAGCGCCAGGCCCTCCTCCACGCTGGAAACCCCGAAGCCGTACGCCAGGCCCTCGCGCTCGGCCAGGCGCGCCAGCTCCACGGCGCCGTGCCCGTAGGCGTTGGCCTTGACGACGAAAAGCAGCCGCGCGGGCGCGGCTGCTTTCTTCAGCTTCTGAAGGTTCTTCCTTACGGCTGAAAGCCGTATTTCGGCGATGGTCGGGCGCAGGATGGTTGCCATGAAAGGCCGGCAGCGCTCCTAGTAGACCGAGGCCGTCTCGGCCCCCATGGGCTCCGGCGCCTGGGTGGCCAGGTTCTCGAACTTGGTGTATTCGTGGATGAAAGCCATTTCCACGTCCCCGACGGGGCCGTTGCGCTGCTTGGCTATGATCAGCGTGGCCTTGCCTTTATGGGTCGGGTCCTCGCGCTTGTAGTACTCCTCGCGGTGGATCAGGCCCACCAGGTCGGCGTCCTGCTCGATGGAGCCGGAGTCGCGCAGGTCGGAGAGCTGCGGGCGGTTGCCCTCGCGGCCCTTGTCCTCGCTGCGGCGGTTAAGCTGAGAGAGGGCGACGATAGGCAGCTCCAGGCTGCGGGCCAGGTCTTTGAGCAGGCGGGAGATCTCGGCCACTTCCTGCTGGCGGCTCTCGCTGCGGCCAGCGCCGCGGATGAGCTGCAGGTAGTCTATCACGACGAGGCCCAGCTGCTTGCCCTCGTTCTTGAGCTGCGTCATCAGCTTGCGCGTGCGGTTGCGGATGTCGAGGATGTTGAGGCCGGGCGAGTCGTCCACAAAGAGCGGCGCCTCCGAGACCAGGCCGGTAAAGCGGGTGAGCTGCGGCCAGATATCGCGCGACAGCTGCCCCTTGCGCACGCCGCTGAGGTTGGCGCGCGCGGCCGAGCAGATGAGGCGCTGCATGATGGAATAGCGGTTCATTTCCAGCGAGAAGAACGCCGTGGGGACCTTCTTCTCGACGCAGGCGTGGTATGCCATGTTCAGCGCCAGCGCGGTCTTGCCCATCGACGGGCGGGCCGCCAGGATGATCAGGTCCGACTTCTGGAAGCCGCCGGTCATGTCGTCGAGCTTGGCGAAGCCGGTGGGCACGCCGGTGACGGCGGAATGCTGGTTGTAGGTCTTCTCTATGCGGGCCAGGGTCTCGCCGGCCAGCGTGGCGGAGGAGGCGAAGCCGTGGTCGGTGTTCTTTTGCGCGACGGAGAGCACCTTCTCCTCGGCGTAGTCCATGATCTTGTCGACGCTCTCGGAGCCGTCGAAGGATTTCTCCACGATATTGGTGGAGACGCGGATCAGCTCGCGCAGCAGCGCCTTTTCGCGCACGATGTTGGCGTAGGCCTGCGTGTGGGCGGCGGTGGAGACCTTCTCCATCAGCTCGGCCATGTATTTCTGGCCGCCCAGCTCCTCCAGGCGGTTGGTCTTCTTAAGCTCCTCGGACAGGGTGACCACGTCCACGGGCAGGTTGCGCTGCCGCAGGTCCAGGATGGACTCGTAGATCCTGGCGTGGATGTCGCTGTAAAAATGTTTGGGCTCCAGGATCTCCAGGATCCCGTCGATGGCTTCCTTCTCGATGAGCATGGCGCCGAGCACGGCCATTTCCGCCTCGGTGGAATGCGGAGGAACCTTGTTATAGCTCATGTGAATCCCCTGCCCTGTTTGGTTTGTGATGACAAACCCGGGCTCCGGCCATGGCGGCCTCGGCTCCGGGCTTATCAGGAATGACCGCTGTGACTTACTTGCTCTGCGCGGAAACCGCCACCTTTATCTTGGCGGCTATATGCGGCTTCAAAGCGATCTCCACCTCGAAGGTGCCGACGGCCTTAAGGGAGGCCGGCAGGCGGATCATGTCCTTGTGCACTTCGATGTCGGCGGCGGCCAGGTTCTTGATGATGTCGCTCTTGGCCACGGACCCGAACATCACGCCCTCTTCGGAAACGGGGCGCGAGAAGGAAAGGGTGATCGCGGAAAGGCGCTTGGCCAGGTCCTGCAGGCCGGCGTCCTCCGAGGCGACGCGCTTGGCGCGCTTGTCGGCGGAATTCTTCCAGGCGCTCAGCGAGCCCTCGGTGGCCAGCTCGGCCATGCCGCGGGGCATCAGGAAGTTGCGGGCGTAGCCGTCTTTCACGGTCTTTATCTCGCCGGAGCGGCCCAGGTTGTTAACGTCTTTTTTGAGTATGACTTTCATGATTTGCTCCAATTAGCCGCTATAGGGCATGAGGGACAGATTGCGGTTGATCTTCACCGCGCGCATGATCTGGCGCTGGTGCCTGGCGCAGGCGCCGGTGATGCGGCGGGACAGGATCTTGCCGGTGTCGGTGCAGAACGATTTGACGATCTGGGCCTGCTTGTAGTCCACCAGGGCGATCTTCTCGGCGCAGAGGCGGCACACCTTGCGGCGCGGCGCGAACCTGCGGCCGCCGGGGCGGCGGAACCCGCCGGGGCCCTCGCGGTGCGCGGGCGCTCCCTGGGGCCTGGGCGCGGCGGTCTCCGCCGGCTTGGGGGTGGTATTTTCGGTATTCTCCATAGTATTAGCTCCTACCTGATTTCTAAAATCCTGCTAGAACGGCACTTCTTCTATGCCGCCCTCGGCGCCGGGCTTGGCCTCGGCTTCCACGGACTCCTCGGCGGGCGCGGACTTCGGGGCGCCTTCGCCGGCGGGGCCGTCGAAAGACATGATCTGCACGCGGTTGGCGGTCACCTTCATCTCTTTGCGCTTGGCCCCGGTCTTGTCGGTGTATTCCGACATCGTGAGGCGGCCGTCCACCAGCAGCGGGGTGCCCTTGCGCATTTTCTCTTTGCAGCGCTCGGCGGCCTGGCCCCACACGGTGACGGACACGAAGATGGTGTCGTCCTTCCACTCGCCGGAGGCCTTGTCCTGGAAGCGGCGGTTCACGGCGAGCCCCAGGCTGGCCACGGCCATCTGCGACTGGGTGTAGCGCACCTCGGGATCGCGGGTCAGACGGCCCGCCAGCATCACCGAGTTGATCTCCGGCATCCTTAATTCCATAGAAGTAAAAAACTTCGGCTTAAGGCTTCTTGACGGCCACCGGCTCGACGGTAGCTTTCATCATCAGGGCGCGCAGTACGGTTTCCTGCAGCTTCAGGGCATGGTTAATGACCTTCACGCTTTCGGGAGTCGCCTTGACCTTCATGTAGACGTAATAGCCGTCGCGGTTCTTGTTGACGGCGTGGGAGAACTTCTTGCGGCCCAGCCTGTCTTCGGCAAGGACCTCGCCCTTCTCGTCGGTAAGGACCTTTTTGGCTTTTTCCACGGCTTCCGCGACTTCGGCGTCGGTAAGCTGGGGATTGATAATCAGCATTAACTCATAGGTATTCATAGTAGGGTAATAATACCAAATCCCGGGCGGGTTTACAAGAAGGCCTCAGGGACGGGGCCGGCAGACCAGCACCTGGCGGGAAGAATTCCCGTCGAAAGCCTCGCGCCTGAAGCCGCCGTAGCGGGCCGCCACCCTGAAACCGTTGTAATGCGCCAGCGCCAGCAGCTCTTCGGGGAAAAAACACCGCAGATTCAAGCGTTTTTTGACGGTTTTGCCGTCTTTTTCGCGCCTGTAATACCAGTCTATGCGCGAGGTCTGGGCCACTTTATCATAGGAATAGCGCTCATTGACCAGAATTTTACCCGGGCCGGACGGATCGTCATAGTAAGCCACCGGCAGCAATTCCTCCGGATCGCGCGTCAGGTAGCGCGGATCGGGGCTGAAAGCGTCGAAGATGAAGCGCCCGCCAGGAGCCAGGTGGCGGCGCACCGAGGCGAACAGGCCCTCCATGTCCCGCCGGCCGCCCAGGTGCTGCACGGAATTGAAGGCCATGAAGATCAGCTTGAACTTGCGGCCCAGGCTGAATTTGCGGGCGTCGCCCGGCACGAAGCGCACCTGCGCCCCGGCGGCGGCGGCCTTGGCGCGGGCCTGCGCCAGCATGGGCGCGGCCGAGTCCAGCCCGGTGATATCCACGCCGGCCTTCTTAAAAGGTATGGTCAATCGCCCGGTGCCGCAGGCCAGCTCCAGCACGGGGCCGCGGGCGCGGCGCGCCTCGGCAAGGTAGTAGTCGGCGTCGCCGCTGGCGGGGTCATTGAAGGCGTCGTACTGCAGCGCGTCGCCGTAAATTTCCGAACCGTCGGCTATCTTCAGTCTGGCCATACAAGATTTTATCTTTTTCTGACTTGCTATAATCCCTCTTGATGACCATAGAGAAATTCCGGGGCGCGCTGGCGCCGGCGGGCCTGCTGCTGGCCGCGCTGCTGGCCTTCGGCCTCACGCTGCGGGTGGGGTTCATGTGGGACGACCACCGCATGATAGAGCAGAACCCGCGCCTGGCCCTGAGCGCGGAGAACCTGGCCGCCGCCTTCAAAGGCGACCCGTTCGCGCAGGGGCTGAATTATTACCGCCCGCTGCAGACGGTCAGCAATATGACCGACTTCGCCGTCTGGGGCCTGCGCCCCTTCGGCTACCACCTGACCAATCTGCTTTTCCACGCGGCGACGGCGGTACTGTTCTTCTACCTGGCGCTGGCGCTGGGCCTGGCGCGGCCCGCCGCCTTCTGGGCCGCCGCCCTGCTGGCCGCGCACCCGGCCGCGGTGGAGCAGCTGCTGGTGATAGCCGGCCGCGCCGAGCTGGCCTCGTCGGCCTGCGTGGCAGCCTCGCTGCTGCTCTTCCTTAAAAGGAAGCCCCTCGCCTCCTTCTTCTTTTTCGCGGCGGCCTGCGGCTTCAAAGAGAACGGGGTGGTCACCCCGGCGCTGGCCGCGCTCTGCCTGTGGTACCTCAAGCGCGAAAAAAAAGATTACCAGGCGCTGCTGCCTTTCTTCGCCTTCATCCCGTTCTACCTCGCGGCGCGGCATTTGGCGCTGGGCATGGGCACGCTCTCGCACGGCCTGGCCCCGGTGCTCTCCGGCCTCTTCCTTAAAGTGCCGGCGAGCGTCCTGGCCTACCTGAAAGAAGCTGTTTTTCCTTTCGACATGCACTCGCACCGCCTGCAGCCGGACCTGGCCCTGCTGCGCTGGGCCGCGCCGGCGGCGAGCGCCGCGGCGGGCTATTTTCTCTACCGGAAGGGAAGCAGGCTGGCCGTCTTCTGCGCGGGCTGGTACCTGCTCAACCTGGCGCCCAAGCTGCCGCTGCTGGCGGCCAACGACCTGATGCTGGACCACTGGGTCTACCTGGCCAACGCCGGGCTGTTCCTGCTGTTGGCAGACAAACTGGCGGCGGACAAAGAGCACCGCCCGCTGCTGCCGCTGGCCGCGGCCGTGCTGATGACCGCGAATTTCTTCAACATCGGCCTGCGCGACACCGACCTGCGCATCTACGAGCACGCCGCGCAGAGGTCCACGTCCAAGCCGATGCTCTACAACCTGGCGCGCGAGTATTACCTGGCCGGGCGCTATCAGAAAAGCCGCCTGCTGCTGGAGCGCGTCTCCGCCGGCGACCCGGACAACCCGCTCTACCTCGACGGGCTGGCCCTCGCCAGGTCAAAGGACGGCGATCTGCCGGGCGCGCTGGCCGCTTCGGACCGCGCGCTGGCTTTGAAGCCGGGCGACCCGGAACTTTTGTTCAACCGCTACGGCGTCTGGATGGACGCCGGCCGGAAGGCGGAAGGCGCGGAGGCCCTGGCCGCGCTACTGCGGGCGCATCCCGCTTTCCCCCCGGCGCTCCTGGCCGAGGCACGCGCGCTGCTCTCCGCCGGCCGCGAAGCGGAAGCCGAAGCGGCCTACCGCCGCGCGCTCGCCGCCGGCTCCGGCAGCCTGGAGACGCTCAACGACCTGGGCGTACTGCTGGCCAGGCGCGGCGACTACGCCGGCGCGGAAGAGCTGTTCAGGCGCGCCCTGCGCCTGGCACCCGGCGGCAGCGCGGCGCAGAACCTGCGGCGGCTGGAAGCCCTGAAAGCGAAAGGCCGGCCCCGCTAAGGGCCGGCCTCCGGCGTTGCGCCTCCGCGCTCCTCAATCTTTTTTAAGTTCCGCCTGCATAGCCTTGACCTCGGCGTACACAGCGCGCTCCCGCTCCGAGAGCGCTTTCATGACGGCCTTGAACTCCGGCTTGTTCATCACCTTCATCAGGTCGGCGTAGACCACTGCGGCCGCGCCGGCCCGCGCCGCGCGGGCGCGCAGCGAGGCCTCCAGCGACCGCGCGTGCGGTATGGCGCGCTGGCGGAAGCCGGTGCCTTCCTTGAAGATGCGGCCCAGGTCCAGCAGGCGGGTGCGCTTCTCTTCTATAAGCTTCTCGTATAATTCGGCGGGCTTCTGCCCTCCGGGCGCCGCGCCGAAGGCGACGATGTCCACTTTGCAGGCGGAGATATCTTCCATCTCGCCGCTGATGGCGGCGCGTATCAGTTCTTTTAGCGTCATAAATTTGCTCCCAGGGAAACCTTTATCACCACTTTCAGCACCGGGGCAGGCCCGCCGGCGGCCAGCCGCGGCGCGTGCGCGTCCTCGGGGTAAAGCACGGCCAGCTCTCCCGGCCCAAGCCGCAGCGGCGTCCAGGCGGCCGCGCGGCCGAAACAGACGTCCTTCGCCCCGTCGTAGGGCTCGCTGACCTGCACGGCGCCCAGCGGCGCCCAGCCTATCACTTCGCTGCCCGCGGCCAGGTACTGCACGTCGATATAGGCCCGGTGGGCCTCGAAGCGCGGCTCCGCCGCGGGCGCGGTCTCGTAGCGCTGCACCAGCGCGAAGACGCGGTCCCCGTCGATCTCGTATCTGCCGTCGGGGAGCGCCGCCAGGTCCGGGCGGCGCAGAAAGGCGAAGGCCCTGGCGAAGCCGTCGGTGCCCGGCGCCTGCCGGTCAGCGTTCTCAAGCAGCGTCGCGATCATAAATACCTAGTAGGCCAGCTCGGCGGAGACCACCGGCGCGAAGATGGTCTGGTTGTGGTTCTCGCGCAGGGTCTTCAGGTAAACCTTGAAATCGAAGATATAGGCGAAGTGCCAGGTCTTGAGGCTCTTCAGGAAAAAGAGATCGCGCAGGGCCGCGGGGCGCAGCGAGTGGTCCGCCTCGGCGGCCCATATCACGCGCCTCTCGAGCGCGTCCACCAGCCCGTCCTGGCGCAGGTTTTTGTCGGCGGCCTTGATCTCGTTGGAGAAGTAATCGTTCTTGGCCCAGAGGTTCACCCAGTAGGCGGCGTTGGCCGGCTTGGAGACGTACTGCTGCAGCTGGCCGGCATTGACCTGGTGCTGCACGAAGATATCCAGCCACCAGCTGCCGGGCACCAGCGGCGAACCCAGCGTGACGAATTTATCTATGCGCACTTCGGGCGCGGAGGCGGCCAGGCGGTGCAGCGCGGTATGCGCGAGCAACGTGCCCCAGCTGTGCGCCACCAGGTAGACCGGGCGGCCTTCGGCCCGGGCCTTGGTGAAGATCTTCTTTATTTCCGCCTCCACCAGCGGCACGGCGGCGGCGCTCTCGTCGGGATCGCGCGACCAGCGCACGGGCGCTATCTCGTAGCGCCCGGCGGGCAGCACAGCGGCCAGGCGGGAATCCAGGTAATCGTCCGGCTGTTTGGGCTGGATCACGTCGGACTTGTAAAGCTCGGCCGCGGCCAGGTCTTCGCCCACGCTGGCGAGGCGTTCCTCGAACAGGCGAGTGTCCAGGCGCGAGCCAGGCTTGAAGTGCTCCAGGAGCTGCTTGAAGTAGGCGAGTTCCAGTTTGCCCAGGCCTACCTGGCTGAAATCCACTCCGACGATGGAAATGACCACGGGCTTTTTGGCGGACTGCGGCGCGCGGGCGGGCGCGGCGGGCTCCGGGGCGGGCGCGGCGGCCTCAACGGCGGCGCAAGGCGCCCCGGACTCAAAACAAGAAGCGGCCACGGACCCGGAGAATGACAGGGTAAAAAGCAGTGCGGTTATAAAACGCGTCATAACAGATTTATATATATCTTTGCCGCCCGAGTCAACCGCGGGCGCGGAGGCGGACGGATTCGAGGCGCTCGAGGTCGCCGATGTCGCTCCAGAAAGGGGAGTCATCCACGAAGCCTTTTATTTTTTCGCCGGCGGCGGCGAGGCGCAGATAGACGGGCGTGACGGAGAAGACGCCGTCTTCGGTCATTTTGGCGAAGATCTCCGGCGAGAGCACCTGGATGCCGCTGAAGGCCAGGGGCCGCAGGCCCGGGGCCGCGGCTTCCCCCTCCCGGCCTTTCAAATTCAGTTCCCCGTCGAACAGCAGCCGGCGCTTGGAGGGGCGGTCGCGCACGGCCAGGGTGGCCAGCGCGCCCGAGGCCAGGTGCGCGGCGTAGAGCGCACGCAGGTCCATCTCGGAGTAGACGTCGGAATTGCAGGCGAAGAAGGGACGCCCGTCGTTGAGCAGCGCGGCCGCCTTCCTGAGGCCGCCGCCGGTCTCCAGCGGGAAAGCCTCCTCGCGGGAGAGCTCTATCTTAAAACCGAAATTTCCTTTCGCGCGCAGGAACTCCGCTATCTTGTCGTGAAAGTGATGCGTATTGACCACGAAGCCGTCGGCGCCGGAGGCGGCCAGGCGCTTTATCACCAGCTCCAGCAGCGGTACGCCGTTGATGTCGACGAGGGCCTTGGGCAGGCTGTCGGTGAGCGGGCGAAGGCGGGTGCCGAGCCCCGCCGCGAAGACCAGGGCCTTCACTTGGCCGCGCCCCAGTTCTCGCGGTGCGTCACTTCCACGCGGGCGCCGTATTTCAGCTTCAGGTGCGCGGCCAGCGCCTCGGCGCAGTACACCGAGCGGTGCCGCCCGCCGGTGCAGCCGAAGGCCACCGACAGCGAGGTGAAGTTGCGGGTCTGGTAATTCTCCACGCTCTGGCCGGTTATAGAGAAAACTCCGGCGAGGAACTTCTCCACCTCGGGCTCTTTCTTCAGGAACTCCGCCACCGGCTTGTCGCGGCCCGTGAGCTGCGCGTACTCCGCGTAGCGCCCGGGGTTTGGCAGCGCGCGGCAGTCGAAGATGAAGCCGCCGCCGTGGCCGCGGTCGTCCAGCGGCACGCCGTTCTTGTAGGAGAAGCTCATGATGCGCACGGTCAGCCCCAGCCGGGTCTGGCCGAACTGCCGCAGGTAGGAAGAGGCCGCGATCCGTTTGAAGCAGGCCGTCAGCTCAGGCGTTTTGACCTCCAGCTCGGAGTTGCGCAGCAGCCACTCGAGGTTGCGCACCGCGTAAGGGACGCTCGCGAGGAAATGCGTCTTGCGCTCGTAGAAGCCGCGCAGGCCGTAGGCGCCCATGGCCTGCATGATGCGGACATAGACGAAGGCCGGGTAATACTTCATGAACCCGGCGGCGTCCTGCCCGGACGCCTCCTGGTAATATTTGCACAGCTCCACGCGCGTCTCCGGCGGCAGGTCCGCCTTGCCGTCGTAGAGCAGCGAAGCCACGTCGTACTGCGCCGCGCCGCGCCGGCCGCCCTGGTAGTCTATGAACCAGGGCTCGCCGTTGCGGAGCATGATGTTGCGGCTCTGGAAGTCGCGGTAGAGGAAGTAGTCCGACGGGGCTTCGAGCAGGAAGTCGGCGAACCGGGCGAAGTCGTCCTCCAGCTTGGCCTCGTTGAACGGGATCTTGGCCAGCTTCAGGAAGTAGTACTTGAAATAGTTCAGGTCCCACATTATGGACTGCCGGTCGAAGGCGGCGCGCGGGTAGCAGAACTTCAGGTCCAGGCCGGCTTTTACCTGGGACTGAAACTTCGGCAGCCAGTCCAAAACTTTTTTGTAGGCGCCCAGCACCTGCGGCGGTATTTCCGCCCCGCGCTCGGCGGAAAGGAACTCGAACAGCGTGGTGTTGCCGAGGTCCTCCTCGAGGTAGACGCCCTGGGGAGCATCCTCGCCGTAGATCTCGGGGACCGGCAGCTTCTGCGCGCGGAAATGGCGCGAGAATTCCAGGAAAGCGCGGTTCTCCAGCTTGTCCGGGCCGAAGACCCCAATGACCGTGCGTTTGCCGCCCGTCAGCCTGAACAGGCGGCGGGCGGAGCCGTCGGCCTTGAGCGGCTCGAAGCCCTCCGGCTCCGCGCCGAAGGTTTTCTTATAGAGGGCGCGCAGCGGCGCCTCCGGCTGGGACTTGAGCTCCGCGGTTTGGGCTTCTTTGTTCTTTAAAGGCATGGCTTAAATGAGGCACCAGGTCAGCAGAACCGCCACCCCGACGGTGAGCGCCGCGTCCAGCAGGCCCACCGCGGAGTTACCCTTCAGCACCTCCTGCCGGAAAGTGGCGCCCGGCAGCAGCGCCAGGTCAGCGGCCCAGCGGAAGCCGGCTATGCCGGCCGTGCCGGCGGCGAAATAGAGCACGGCGTCGAAGATGCTGCGCCCCCAGCCGAGGAACTCCCCCGAGAGCGAGCACCAGGCCATGAAGCCCAGCCCCAGTGCCACTCCGGCCGCGCTGACGGCGGCGGCTTCATTGCGCTTCTCCAGCTCGGCGGCGAGGTCCACCTTGGCCGCTTTGAACCAGAGCTTGACCGCAGCGGCGAGCAGCAGCTGGCCCAGCAGCCAGAACACCGAGATCGTCATGCCGTCGGCTTCGCCCCACGACGCGCCCAGGATGACCAGGCCCAGCGCCGCCTCGTGCGCGGCGCGCAGCAGGCCGGCGCCGATGGAGCCGTCCTTGATGCGCTGCGCCAGCTTCAGGTCCTTGAGATAGGTCCAGTCGGCGGCCCACATGGAGGCGTTGAGCAGCAGCAGCGCGTAGAGGCCGAAGGCCACGGTCTGGAACGCGCCCTCGAGCGGCGACTCCACGGCCCAGGAGATGGTCCCGCCCAGCGACAGGATGACGGCGAGGAAGTAGCCGCCGGCGTCGAGCGCGGCCGCGGGATTCCTGGCCTCCAGCAGCTTCCAGTCCAGCCGGCCGCGGGCGGGGTTCACCGTGTACAGCAGGCGCGCCAGCCAGCACAGCAGCAGCGCCAGCAGGCCATAGCCCAGCGATTTGAGTATATCGTATGCAGTTTCCATCATCTGACCGCTCCTTCCAGCCGCGAGACCAGCGTCCGCGCGAGCTGCGGGTAAAAATAAAGATCGTGCGCCCCGGCGCTGCGCGCCAGGAACCCGCCGAAGCGGGCCTTGAAAGCCGAGAACCTGGCGTAGGGGTGGTGGGGCTGGTCCGCCGGGGCCACGCCGTACATGTCGTAAAGCCCGCAGCCCAGGTCCCGCGCGTCGCGCATGACCTGCCAGTGCATGGCGTAGCTGGCCATGGTGTGCTTCAGGAACGGCGACGTGCCGCCGTAGAGGTAGGTGGCCTTGTTGCCGAAGAACACCGCCACCAGCGCGGCGGCCGGCATGCCCTTGTAACTGGCCAGGTAGACCCGCGCCATGCCCGACGGGCCCAGCGCGTCCATCAGCCGCGTGAAGAAGCCCACCGGCTCGCCGGTGAAACTGTGGCGCGCGCAGGTGAGGCTGAAAAGTTCGTGGAACTCGCCGGTCAGGGAATTGTCGGAGGCGGAGACCACCTCCACGCCTTTGCGCCCGGAGAGGCGCACGTTATAGCGGCCCTTCTGCGTCATGCCGGCGAGCAGACGCTCGTCGGGTCCGGCGATCGGCACCAGCAGGGTGGGCGTGGGCACCAGGTCCAGCGGCGCCCGCGCCGGGGCGCCCAGCCACGGCGGCAGCGCGCCGAGGAAAGGCTCGAAGCGCGCCATGGGGGAATTGGCTTTTTCGGCGAGGGCCGAGAGGCGACCCTTCAGCAGGGCGAAGCAGGCCTCGGCTTTGGCGGGGTCCTCCCAGGGCAGCACGGGACCCTGCGGCAGCGCCAGCGGCGACACGCCGAGCGAGGTCTCCACGCGGTAGACCATGGCGCCGGCGATCAGGCGATCCCGCTCGAAGACGCCGAGGCGCTCCACGGCAACGCCCTCGTCAGCCTTGAAATCGCTCCACTCCCGGCTCTGCATGAAGCCGGAGGCGGCCGAAGCCCTGACCAAAGCGTTCCAGTCGCCGGAGTGCTCGCGGCCCAGGTTTTGAAGCTTCATAGGTTGGACCTGGCCTCCAGCAGGACTTCCAGCACGGCCTTGCGCGGGTCCACCGGGCCCATCTGCGAGCTGCGCCAGGCCAGCACGGCCGCCACGTAGGCGTCCAGCTCGGGCGTGGTCTCCATCAGCGGGTAGGTCATGCGGCGCTCGCCGAGGAAAGGATAGGAGAGTATGGTCCCGTCTTTGCGCAGCAGCGTTATCTCGGCCTCGTCCACGAGGAAGAGACCGGGGGCCAGGCGCTGCCAGCCGGGCTGCACGGCCGGGGCGGGGATGGCGGGCGCCGCGCCGGTGACGGCGCGCAGGCGCTCGGCGGCCTTCAGCAGCGAGCCGCGTATCCGGCCTATGTTCTCGGCTTCGCGGGCGTTGGCGCGGATCTCGCCGGAGACGGGGGCCGCGGGGCCGGCCCAGGCCAGCCACTTGTCGTAGGCGGCCAGCGCCTTGTCGGCGGCCTGCACGTGCTGGTCCACCGCGCCCAGGGAGTTCTGCACCGTGCCCGGCTCGGGCCAGAACTCGAACAAAGGCTCCGGCCGCTGCTTGTCCAGCAGGGCGAAGCCGTCGGGGCGGGCGTGCAGCAGGTATTTCGTAGGGCCCAGGCTGTAGAACAGTTCGCCCTCGCGGGAAACGTAGGCGTCGTCGGCCAGGGCGAACCAGAGGCGATCCTCTTTTACCCCGGCCGGGGCGTCGGGCGCGCGGTAGCGCAGCAGCTCCGCCGGCCTGGGCTGGCCCGACGGCGGCACCACCAGGAAGATGTCGGCGGCCTGGTAGGCCGGGTGGTGAAAGGGCGAGCGCGCGTCCTGCGTGAAGAAAGTTATCTCCAGTTCGCCGCCGGAGCCGTAGTTGGAACCGTGCGAGGAGTAGCCCTTGGCGTAGGCGTTGTCGGGGTAGGCCATGTTGGCGAAGACCAGCAGCGTCATCAGCACCGCGAAGACCTGCCAGGCGCGGCCGCCGTCGGGCACTACGCCCTTCAGCAGCTCGGGCAGCTTTTCGCGCAGGAGCCGCAGGTCGGCGCTCAGCTGCGCGGGGAGGTCCTGAGCGCAGCCCTCCAGCTCGGCAAAAAAGCTTTCCCAGTCCAGCCGCCGCAGGGTTTCCAGCAGGCGCCACTCCCACTCCGGGGAGAGCTGCGGCCAGCCCTGCGCCCCGGAGCCGGGCAGGCCCGCGAGCAGCCGGCGGACGGCGGCGGAATCGCCGAAGTCGGCCAGCGCTCCGCCCTGCTGCAGCGGCGGCTCCTGCAGGTTGATAAGGCAGAGCAGGTCGCCGGGTTTCTTTATCACGCCGCTGAGCGGCAGGCCGCGCTCCAGGCCGGCGGCGCGCAGGCGCAGCGTCTCGCGGAAAGTTCCGGAGTTCAGCCAGGAGCTCCCGCGGCCGAAGCGCAGCGCCGAGAGTTCCTCGTCGCGGACGGGTTTGGCGGAGGCCAGGAACATCCCCCAGTCGCCGTAGCCGTGGGCGCTGAAGGAGGGAATGGACACGCGCAGGGGGCGCGGGTAGAGCCGCGCGGCGGCCAAGGTGCGGTAGATGGACCAGAAGGCGGCGGGATGGCGGTCCGGCGACACCGCGTTCAGCGCGAAGACGCCGCCGGCGGCCAGCCGCGCGCGCACGGCGGAAAAGAACGAGCGCGTGAACAGCGAGCAGCCGGCCAGGTCCTCGGGGAAAGTGAAATCGGCCAGCGCGAGGTCGTAGGCGGGGCCCTTGTAGGCCAGGTGCCGCCGGGCGTCGCGCGTATACACCCTGGCGCGCGGGCTGTCCAGCGAGCCGCCGTTGTAGGCGGAAAATTCGGTGCGCCCCAGCTCCAGCACGCCGGGGTCGTAGTCCACCAGGTCCGCGCTCTTCACGCGGCTGCCCGCCAGCAGGCGCTTGAGCGCCAGGCCGTCGCCGCCGCCCAGCACCAGCGCGGAGAGCGGCCGCCTGAAGCGGGCCGCGGCCAGCGCCAGAGCCGGCAGGGCCAGCGCCTCGTGGTACATTCCCTCGTCGCGGCTGTCGAACTGCAGGCTGCCGTCTATGTAGAAGGCGCGCCCGCCCGGCACCTCGCGCAGTTCCAGTTTATGCCGGTTCATCGGAGCCTCCCAGGAAGAAATAGCCCGCGAAGAGGAGAACGGCCGGCAGCAGCGGCAGCGCGCAGGCCGCCAGCAGCCCGCCGGGGTTGTGCGGGCGGGGCGCGAACCGGATGTAGTGGGCGAAGCTGATGATGAACAGGGCCAGCAGCGTGGCGAGTCCGGCGGCCCAGGCCTTGTCGGCGCGGCGCACGCCGCCCATCAGGCGTGAGCCCAGTTCCGCGGCGGCCACGCCTGTCGCCAGGCCGTAGCCCGCGTACTGCCAGTAGGAAAGGCCCAGCCCCAGGGTCTCGAGAATGGCTATCGCCGCGCCTATGCCGACGGTCATACAGGCCGCGAGCAGGCCGCGGTGCGTCCCGGCGAGGTAGGCCATGAACGCCAGCAGGGCCGGCAGCAGAAGCGCTACCAGGTACTCGGCCCCGGTGTCGAAGGCGCCCATCATGCCGCCCACGATGGGCAGGAAGAACAGGCAGGAAAAACCAGCTATCACTAGCGACCCGAGGGCCTCGCCCTTGGGCAGCCCGCGGCGGGCTTTTGCCGGGATGCGCGCGAAGTCGGCCGGGCGCACCACCTGCCCGTCGTACGCCTCGTAATAGTCGGCGTCGGAGCACTGCCAGACCTCTATGGCCAGGTTGCGCTTGCGCGTGGCGTCGTAATAGTCCCAGGTCAGCTTGTTGACGGTCTCGCCCTCGTCGGACTCGGCGCTGCCCTCGGTCTCGCCCTCGAGCGAGAAGTCCACGCCGTCGAACTTGACCTTGGGCGGGGCCGCCTGCATGGAGTCTTTTTCGCGGAAATTTTTCCAGCCGCCGCCGTCGGGGCGCTGTATGCGGCCTATGCCGGTCTGCCGGGTGCAGACCCAGGCCGTTTCGGAAGTGCCGCCCTTGTTCTCTACGGACATCACCAGGTAGCGGGTGTCGCCGCCGCCCTCCAGTTCCCATTGCGTTTCCTGGTAGTCCGCCGATTCGCGGTAGAGGGTGCGTTCGGTAACTTCCCAATCTATAGAGCCCCAGCGCACCCAGTCGCCGGCTCTCATGTCCTGGAGGTTAGTCATCTTTTTCATTCTAGAAATTACCGCCCGCGCGCGCAATATAAATAAAGAACCCCGGCGCGGGCCGGGGTTCCTCGGGGGGCCGGGGCGGGCTCAGCGCAGCAGCGGCCTGAACGAGGCCACGGCGGCCTCGTACGCGGTGCGGTTGGCCCTGGCGACGTCGGCGGGAGCGGAATAGCGGAGCACGAAAAAGCCCTTCTTGACCGGGACCACGTAGAATTTTTCGTAGATGAAGACCTTTTTGGCCTTCAGGGTCCGGGGCGGGAAATATTCGAAGGTCTTGCGCTCGAAGACCTTGGCGTAATAATTACCGGCGCGGCCGTCGGCCACCTTGCCGTAGACCTTGCCGTCGAGGTTGGCGCCCAGCGGCGGCGTGGAATGCTGGCGGATGTATTTCTCGTGCGTGGGGTGCTGCAGGTTGCCCGGCGCGTAGTAGCTGACGGAGATGCGCACCGGGAACTCCCCGCCCCGCGGCGCTATAAAGTCGGCGCCGTAAACCTTCTTCTCCTGGTCGGTCAGGCCGTAAGGCTCGCCCTCGCGCCGCCAGCCCGCCGGCACGTTCACCGTGAAGCAGTCCCGCACGGCGTAGACCTGCGGCCCGGCGGCGGCGCAGGGCCAGGGCGCCGCCAGCAGCAGGAGCAGGGATAGTTTTTTCAGCATCAGGGAAAACCTCCGGCGTTCGGCCGGTTATTTCAGCAGCGGCTTGAAAGAGGCGATAAAGGCCTCGAACACCGGCAGGTGCTCGGCGTATTTGCCGGCGGGGGCGGAATAGCGCAGCGCGTAATAGCCCTTCTTCAGCGGGATCACGGCGAACCCTTCCCAGACCTCGGCCCCGCCGCCTATGGTCCGGTCGGCCCCGCGCTCATGCGTTATGTTCACGAAGAGGGCCGCCTTGCGCCCGCCCGCCTTGCCGTCCTGCGCCTTCGGCAGCGCCGGCACGGCCGCGGGCGCCGCGCCCTCGGGGATGGAATGCACCCGGATGTACTTCTCGGGGGTCTTGTCCACCAGGTTGCCAGGCGCGAAATAGTGCGCCGAGATGCGGGCGCCGGCGTCAGGGCCGGCCAGCTCCACCCCGTAAACCTTCTTCTCCGCGGGGCTCAGGCCGTAGCCGCCGGCGGGGATGACGGTCCAGCCCTCGGGCAGGACCGCTTCGAAATATTTGCCTTCCCGGTGGACCTTGCGGTCGCCGGGGGCGGGCGTATTTCCCGCGCAGGCCGAAGAAGCCGTCATAAGACAGAACATAGCATAAATCAACAAATGCCTGCGCTTCATCACTCGCCTCCCGGTTCGGGCATCAGGGACGTTTTGAGCGTGGTGAGGACCTTGCCCTCCGGATCTATATCATCCCGCCAGTCCAGCAGCTTCAATTCGTCGGTCTTGGATTTGGCCAATGTTTCCCTGTACCAGCTAAAGCGCGTCTTGAGGGCGTCACGCCCCTCCTGCAGCTCCTTGCGCTCAGCCGCCGTCATGACGGCGTCTTTCTGCTGGGCCTTCTGGGCGAGCGCGTTCACGCGCTGCGCGGTGTAGGCGGCGGCGTTGATCTGCCTGGCGGCTTCGCCGCGCATGGAGTCTATGCCGGTATAGCTTTCGCCGTGGTACTGCTTGCGCAGGCCGTCCACGCCGTCCTCCAGGTACCGCTCGGCGTCGGCCCGGTCTATGCGGTCGAGCTTCTGCAGGTAGGCGGGGCCTTGTTTCTTGGTCTTCTCGGCCACAAAAGAACCGTTCATGGCGAAGGCTTCGGCCTCCATCTCCATCTGGTAGGGCGAGAACTTGTCCACCTTGCCGGTGGCGGGATCGGTCCAGCGCAGGAAGTTGAAGCCGCGCTGGGTGTTCCAGACGTCCTGGCGCTGGTGCGTGGTCTCGTGCACGAAGGTGGGCGCCACGTAGGCGGCCAGGTCGCGCATGGCTTTCTTGTCTTTAAGCAGCTCCTCGGGGGTGATCTTGCGCTCCGCGCAGAAATTATCCACCAGCGAGGTGTTGATGCGGGTGACCTTGTCGTCGCTGCTGTACCAGCCCAGGGCGTTCTCCGTGCCGTCCACGCCCTTCTCGAACTTGAGCTGCAGCTTGTTGCCGCCGGTCTTGGCCAGCTTCTTGTCCTCGAAGAAGGTCACCAGCTCGTCGCCGGCCTTGGTGCCGCGCATTTCGTCGGCGAGGGCGCCGGTGAATTTCCCGTTCTTGACCGCGCCCATCCGCGGCCCCAGCTGCGCCGCCTGCGCGTCGGTGATGGGCACGGGCGTGAAGGCGGCGCCCTTGCCGCCGGGAACCACGGCGATCTTGCCGGCTACGCCGCCGGCAGCGTTGGAATTATCGAAGGTGCGGGCGAGGAAAGCGTCGGCATTGCCGCCGGAGTTGGCGCCCTTCAGGCGGTTGGCGGCGTCCAGCACGTCCTTGCCCTTCTTGTCGGCGGCGCTGGGGCCGGCCGGCGGGGCCTTGGCCGCGACGCCGATGCCCTCCAGGAACTTGTCGAGCTTGGCGATGCGCGCCCTGTCGCCGAAAGGCTCCAGGTCCTCTTTCAGGATCTGCACCAGCGGGCCGTATTCAGCGGCCGCGTCCTTGGCCCTGGCGGCCACGGCCGAGGCGGCCAGCAGCTCCTCGGTCTTATCCTTCGCCCAGAAATAAAGGGTCTTGTAGCGGTCCGGCTTGGTGTTGTCGCGGTCGGCGGGGATCACCTCGTTCCAGGAGCCCTCGCTCAGGGTCGCCGACAGGGCGTTGGTCCGGATCTGCCCCAGGGTGTCCCAGCTGCGTATGCCTTTCTTGAAGGCGGCCTCGCGGCCCTGGAGATGTTTATTCACCCACGGGGTGACTGACTCCGCCTTGGGCCCCAGGTTCATCTGAGACAGCACCTTGCGCTCCGTCAGCACGCGCGTCAGGCCGCTGGCCATCGGCATATTGTCGTATTTCACTATGATATCGCGCAGGTCGGCCAGCGCGTTATTGCGCGCCACGGCCTGCACGGCCAGCGTGGGGAAATCCCGGGAGGCCTTGTCCATCAGCTCGCCGCCGCCCTCGGTGAACTGGTCGTTGCACTCGTCGGCCTTGGCGGGCGACAGCAGGTTCTTGGCGGGGTCGACGTTGTTGATGCAGTCCAGCACCATCTGAGCGTCGGCCTCGGTGAGTTCCCTGGCCCCCGCGGCGAAGGGCGCGGCGGCGCTGAGCGCCAGCAGCGCCGACAGCAACAGGTTAAGTTTGGGTTTCATAGCCGTCTCCGACTAGCGCTTTAGCGGTTTGAAGGACGCCACCGCCGCCTCGAAATGCTTAAGGTTGGCCTTGGCCAGGTCCATCGGCGCGTAGTAGCGCAGCACGTAGAAGCCGTTCTTGACCGGCACCACGTAGAACTTCTCGAAAATGTGGATCTTCTTCGGGTGCAGCGCGTCCTTGGGCTGGTACTCGTAAGTCTTGCGCTCGAAGACCTTGGCGTAATAGTTGCCGGCCTTGCCGGTCTTCACGGGGCCGTACACCTTGCCGTCCAGGTTGACGCCGATGGCCGGCGCCGCGTGCAGCTTTATGAATTTCTCCGGCGTGGCGTGCAGCAAATTGCCGGGGGCGTAATAATGCGCCCCCAACAGCACCGCCAGGCCGTCCGCCGCGGGGCCGAAGAATTCCGCGCCGAACACTTTCTTCTCGGCGTCGGAGAGGCCGACGCCGGGCTCCTTCCTGGTCCACCCGTCGGGCACGGCCATGGTGAAATATTCGCCCTCGGTGTAAGGCTGCCCGCCCGCCGCGGGGGCGGCGGCCAGGCACAGCGCCGCGGCCAGGAAAAAGTGGCTCATAGCGTTCCTTTAAAGACTGGGCACGGCCAGCCCGGAGGCGGCGGTCCCGTACTTCTTCCTGAAGGCCAGCGCCTCGGCGTCGTTGGCGGTGTTCTCCCGGTAGATCTGCGTGTACCACTTGAAGCGCGTGTCCATCAGCTCGCGGTAGTCGCGCAGGTTCTGCTGCTCGGCGCGGGTCATGCCCTTGGGATTGGTGCGCGCCTTGGCCTCCAGCGCCTGCAGCTGGGCCGCATAGGTCTGGGCCGACTTGAACTCGCGCGCCGTGCCGCCCTCGAAGCTGTCGATCTTCGGGTAGAGCGGGGCCTTCAGGGCGTCCAGCGCCTCGGCGCCGCCGGCCATGAACTTCTCGGCGTTGTCGGCGTGCATGGGGTGGAAGCTCTTCCAGCAGGCCGGGCCGCCGTTCTTGGAGCAGTACTCTATCATGTGCTTGGAGGACTCGGTGTTGGAGAGGTTCTCCTTGGCGCGCGTATACGGGTCGGTGCTGCCGTTGGTGTACTTCTTGAAGTCTATGCCGGCCGCTATGGCGCGGGCGGTCTGGTTCTGGTGCTCGGCCTCGTGCACCATGACCGGCGACACCTGCAGCGCCAGGGCCTTCATGGCGGCGGGGTCCTTCATCATCTGCGGCACGGTCATGCCGCGCTTGGCCGCGAACTCCTCGGCGACCTCGCTGTTGATGCGGATGACCTTGGCGTCGGGATCCCAGTAGCCGAAGGCGCCCTCGGCGCGTGTGAAGCCGAAGGCGAGCTTGTTGCTGCCGGCCTTGGCGTACTTCGGGTCGCTGTAGAAGGCGTTGGTGCGCTTGCCGGCCTCGGTCTGGCTCATCACGTCGGCCAGGTAGCCGGCCGGTTTGCCCTTCTCCATGCGCATCATGGATTCGCCCAGCGCTTTTTCCTCGGCGGCGGTCATCTTGACCGGGGTGATGGGCTTGACCGCGGTGCCGGTAGCGGTCCCGGTCTTGGTGCCGGAACCCGTGGCGGCGGGCTTTACCGCGGCCATGGCGCCCGCGCCGAAGGCGCCGGTGCCGTCGAAAGCGGTGTTAAGGTACTCGCCGCGGCCTTCCGCGTTAAGGCCCGACAGCTTGCCGCTGGTCGCTGCCAGGTCCTTGCCCTTCTTGTCGGCGGTGCTGGGCTTGGGGGCTTCCTCGCGGATACCGGCGGCGGCTGTGATGGCCTGCAGTTTGCCTATCGAAGCGCTGTCGCCCACGATCTCCAGGTCCTCGCGCAATATGCCCGCCAGCGCGCCTATATTCATTTTGGCGGCGGCGCCGGGCACTTTGGCGGCGGCCTCGAGGCGGATGGTCTCGGCCTTGGCCCATTTGGCCAGCTCGCGGTAGCGGTCCAGGATGTTCTGGCCGTTCCAGCCGCCCTTGTTCTTGCTGTAGGGCGCGGCGGAGAGGGAGGCGGTGCGGATGCCGCCGAGCGCGTCCCAGGTGCGCACGGTCTTCTTGAACACGCCGTCGCGGGCGGAGGCGTACTTGCCCACCCACTCGAAGGCCTGCTCGGGCTTGGGGCCCAGCTGCAGGTCGCAGAGGGCGCAGTCGGATTTTTCCAGCACGCGGGTGAGGGCCAGCGCGCCGTCAGCGCTCTCCTGGCGCACCACGATCTCCTTGAGGTCCAGCAGCGCGCTGTTGTAGCCGATCATGTTGGCGGCGGACTCCGGGTTATCCTGGGAGTACTTGGTCAGCAGGGTAGGGCTGCCAGCGTTAAGGCCTTTCACGCACTTGTCGGCCGTCTCCGGGGAGAGCAGCTTCTTGGACAAGTCCACGTTTGATGCGCATTCCGTTATCAGCGCCTGCTCCGGCGCGGTGAGCGACGCCAGCGCCGGGTACGCAGGCAGGGAGATCATTAAGGCTATTAAAAGTTTTGTCATATAGGTACCCTCTCAGTTAATACGAGCGCTATTTAAAGTGTAATAAGACGGTTGATTATTGTCAAGGGCCAGGAGGACCCGCGGGGCGGGCCCGGCCGGCACTTGCGGCCGCGGGCGCCCGGTCGGCCGCCGCCAGCGCCGCCAGGGCCTCCCGCATGAGGGCGGAGAACCTGTCAGCGTCCAACGGGTCCTTCTCGTCGTTCCAGGAGGCCGAGAGGCAGTACCACTGCGACCTGTCGTTCTTCAGCAGCCAGGTCGCGGAGAGCACGCCCGGCTCCGAGCCCCCCCTGTAGCCCGCGTACAGGAAGTCCGCCCCGGCGCCCAGACCCGGGTCGAGGGCCAGCAGCTCCAGCGCCCCGGTCCCGCCCTCCCGTTCCAGCCACTCCATCACCCGGCAGAGGTCGGCCGGGGAAGCGAACCACCCAAGCTTACCCACGCCGAAGGGGCTGCGCTGCGGTTTCGCCGGGCCCGGCTCTGCGCCGGCCAGGGCGTCCAGAAAGCGGTATTTTTCCGCAGCGGGCAGGTTCAGGTATTTGAGCGCGGCGGCGGTATCGGACTTCAGCTTGAACATCTCGGAGGTTTTCAGAAAGGGGCGCAGGCGGGCGGAATCAGGATCGCCCAGCGCGGCCAGCGAGTCCTCCAGCTTCCTGCGGCCGAGCGCGGTTATCAGCGCGTCGGAGGCGGTGTCGTCGCTCTCGGAGAGCATCAGCGCCGCGAGCGTATGAGCGGTCAGCGGCGAGCCGTCCGGCCAGGCCCGCAGCCGGCCCGAAGGCGGGGACTTGTCCTCCTCGCGCAGCCTGAAGACCCGGTCCCACGGCACGCCGGCCCGCACCAGGGCGCCGAGCACGTAGAGTTTGAACGCCGGGCCGACGGCGAAGTGCTCGTCGCCGCCCAGCTCCTCGAGGTCCTCTGGCTTCTCGCCCAGGCGGCGCGCCAGGAAGCCCTTGCGCCCGGGCAGGGCGGCCAGGTCGGCGCGCACGCTCCGCAGCGCGGCGTTCCGCAGGTAGGCAGGCTGGAAGAAAAGGCCGGTGATCAGCCCGCTCTCAGGGGCCACAGAAAGCGCCGCCGGTATGCGGTAGCCCTTGTCCGTGTCGAAGAAGAAATGGCCGGACGCCGCGGCGGAGCTGACCAGCACCACGCGCTCCACCGCGCCGTGCCCGGCGTAAAGCCCGGCGAAGAGCCCGCGCAGCTCCTCGAGCGAAATGTGGCGGAAGAAAGTCTTGTCGAACAGTTCCGGCAGCCCCCCCGGCTCCGCGGCCACCTGCCGCGCCGCCTCCGCCGCCGCGGCGTTCAGGTCCCGCGCCCGGGCGGGCGCGGCGGCGAGCAGCAGCGCGAGGAACGCGAATAAAATTTTCATATTTAAAATTATACAATGCTGAAAGCGGTTTAAGGAGGCGGACCATGGACGAGCTCATACTCAGGGAAGTCAAGGACGGCATAGGCGTGCTTACGCTCAACAACCCGGCGCGCCGCAACGCGCTCAGCCTGGAGCTCTGCAAGCAGCTGGTCACCGCCCTCGACGAGATGAAAAAGAAGAAGGTGCCCGTCATCGTGCTGCGCGCCGAGAAGAACGCCCGCGTCTGGTCCGCCGGCCACGACATCACCCAGCTGCCCAAGGTGCACAACGACCCGCTCGCCTACGACAGCCCGATGGAAGTGGCCTTCCGCGCCATCCAGTGCTACCCGGGCCCCGTCATAGCGCTCATCCAGGGCAGCGTCTGGGGCGGCGCCACCGACCTGGCCGTCACCTGCGACATGGCCATCGGCGACGAGACCGCCACTTTCGCCATCACTCCGGTCAAGATGGGCCTGCCCTATAACGCGTCGGGCATCATGCATTTCATCAACCGCGTGGGCAGCAACATCGCCAAGGAGATGTTCTTCACCGCCGAGCCGGTCAAGGCCGACCGCGCCTACCACTTCGGCATCCTCAACCACCTGGTCAGCTCGAGGGAGGTGGAGGAATTCACCTTCGAGCTCGCGCGCACCATTGCCGGCAACTCGCCGCTGGCCGTCTCGGTGGTCAAGGAGCAGTTCAGGATACTCTCCGAGGCCCACCCCATCAGCCCCGAATCCTTCGAGCGCATCCAGGCGCTGCGCCGCAAGGTCTACAACAGCGGCGACTACGAGGAGGGCATCAAGGCCTTCATGGAGAAGCGCAAGCCGGAGTTCAAGGGCAAGTAAAAGCCCCTCAAATAAAAAAGCCGCCGGTTTTCAGCCGGCGGCTTTTTTATTTGCGCTGCGCCCTAGTCGTTGGTGGCGTAGTTGGGGGTTTCCTTAGTCACCTTCACGTCGTGGACGTGGCTTTCCTTCAGGCCGGCGTTCGAGATACGCACGAAGCGCGCGCGCCGCCTGAGCTCGCCCAGGTCCTTGCAGCCGCAGTAGCCCAGGCCGGCGCGCAGGCCGCCGGTGAGCTGGTGGATGATGGCCGCCACCGTGCCCTTGTACGGCACCTGGCCCTCTATGCCCTCCGGCACCAGCTTTTCTTTTTCCACCCCGGCCTGGCCGTAGCGGTCCTTGGAGCCGGCCTCCATGGCGCCCACCGAGCCCATGCCGCGGTAGGCCTTGTAAGAGCGGCCCTGGAAGAGGATGATGTCGCCGGGGGCTTCCTCGGTGCCGGCGAGCAGCGTGCCGAGCATCACGGCGCTGGCGCCCGCGGCCATGGCCTTGGTAATGTCGCCGGAGAACTTTATGCCGCCGTCGGCTATGACGGGGGTTTTGCTGCGCGAGGCCGCCTTAACGGCGGCGCTCACCGCGGTGAGCTGCGGCACGCCCACGCCGGAGATGACGCGCGTGGTGCAGATGGAGCCGGGGCCAATGCCCACCTTGATGGCGTCGGCGCCGGCCTTGATGAGGTCCAGCGCGCCCTGGTAGGTGGCCACGTTGCCGGCTATCACCTCGCAGCCGTAGCGGCGCTTCACTTCCCTGAGGGTCCGCATGACATTGGCGGAATGGCCGTGGGCCGAGTCCAGCGAAATGATGTCGGCGCCGGCCTTCACCAGTTCGCCCGCGCGCTCCACCGCGTCGGGGCCGGCGCCTATGGCCGCGCCCACGCGCAGCCGGCCCGACAGGTCTTTGCAGGCGTCGGGGTACTGCTTGGTGTTGAGGATGTCGCGCACCGTGATCAGGCCTTTCAGCTCGCCGTTGCGGCCGACGAGCGGCAGCTTCTCGATGCGGTGCTCCTGCAGGATCTTCTCGGCCTGCGCCGGCGTGGTGCCGGGGCGGGCCGTGATGAGCTTGGTGGTCATCGCGGAGGAGACTTTCCTGTCGAGGTCCTTCAGAAAGCGCACGTCGCGGTTGGTCAGCAGGCCCACCAGGCGGCCGCGGGCGATCACGGCCACGCTGGAGACGCCGTGCTTGGCCATCAGCGCCAGGGCGTCTTTCAATTTCTCTTCGGGCGAGACGGTCAGCGGGGCCGAGATGACGCCGCTCTCGTGTTTCTTGACCTTGGCCACTTCCAGGGCCTGCTGATGCGGGGGCATGGCCCGGTGGACGATGCCGATGCCGCCCTCGCGGGCCATGGCTATGGCCAGGCCGGCTTCGGTCACGGTATCCATCGCCGCGGAGATCAGCGGAACGTTCAGCTTTATCGTTTTCGTGAGGTTCGTGCCGAGGTCGGTCTGCCTGGGCATGACGGCGGACTTCGCCGGCAGCAGCAGCACGTCGTCGAAAGTAAGGCCCAGCTCTATCTTGTCCTGAAGCATGATATCTCCTTGGGTATCCAAACTAGTGGAAGTCGGGGGGTAAGGGCCCCTCGCTCCTGGGCAGAATGGAACCGTTGCGCGGTTCCCCCCGCCCTTGGGAAACTAAGGGCGGGTCCCCCTTCCCCAAAGTCGCGAGGAACCCTTACCCCCCGACTTCGCCCGCCTGGCTACTCCCACTCGATGGTGGCGGGCGGCTTGGAGGTAACGTCGTAGACAACGCGGTTTACGCCGCGCGCCTCGCTGACTATGCGCGAGGAAATTTTTTGCAGCAGGTCGTGCGGCAGGCGGCTCCAGTCGGCCGTCATGCCGTCCACGGAACTGACGCAGCGGATGGCTATGGTGTATTCGTAGGAGCGCTCGTCGCCCATCACGCCCACGGAGCGCACGGGCAGCAGCACGCAGAAGGCCTGCCAGATCTTGGAGTACCAGCCGGCCTTCTGTATCTCCTCGCGCATCAGGCGGTCGGCCTCGCGCAGGATCTTGAGCCTGTCGGGGGTGACCTCGCCCAGCACGCGGATGGCCAGGCCCGGCCCCGGGAAAGGGTGCAGCATCAGCACGCTCTCGGGGATCTTCAAAGAGCGGCCCAGCTCGCGCACCTCGTCCTTGAAGAAGTAGCGCAGCGGCTCAATCAGGCCCAGCTTCATCTTCGCCGGCAGGCCGCCCACGTTGTGGTGGCTCTTGATGACGGCCGAGGGGCCTTTGACCGAAACGGACTCTATCACGTCGGGGTAAAGGGTGCCCTGCAGCAGATGGGCCGCGCCCTTTACTTTCTTCGCTTCGCGGTCGAACACCTCTATGAAGGTATGGCCTATGATCTTGCGCTTCTTCTCGGGCGAGGTGACGCCCTTGAGGCGGCCCAGGAACAGCGCGGAGGCGTCCACGATCTTTAGCGAGTAGCCGAATTTCTTTTTGAAGACTTCGGTCATGCGCTCGCGGTCGCCGTGGCGCAGCACGCCGGTGTCGACGAAGATGCACTTGAGCTTGTCGCCTATGGCCCTGTGAGCGAGCACCGCCGCCACGGAGGAATCCACGCCTCCGGACAGGCCGCAGATGACGGACGCGCCGCTGGCCTGCTTCTTTATCTCCGCTATGCTGTCCTTCAGGAAGGAGGCCGGGGTCCAGCGCTCTTTATAGCCGCAGACGCCCCGCGCGAAATTCTCTATCATCTTCGCGCCCATCTCGGTGTGGTGCACCTCGGGATGGAACTGCAGCGCGTAGAGGTTCAGCGCCGGGTTCTCCATGGCGGAGATGTCGGAGCCGGCCGCGCGCGCCGTGACATGGAAACCGGGCGGGACTTTCTTCACTTCGTCGCCGTGGCTCATCCAGACGTTCACGTCGCTCTTGATGCCCTTGAAGAGCCGCGAGCCCTTCAAGATCTTCAGCTTGCTGAAGCCGTACTCGCGGGAGGCGGCCTTGGCCACCTTGCCGCCGTATTCGTGCGCGAGCAGCTGCATGCCGTAGCACACGCCCAGCACCGGCACGCCCAGGTTGAACACCGCCGGGTCCGGCTTGGGGGCTGCCTTGTCGTAAACGCTCGACGGGCCGCCCGAGAGTATAATGCCCCGCGGCGACCGCTTGAGGATGTCCTCTATGGGCGCGCTGTAGGGCAGTATTTCGCAATAAACCCGCAGGCTGCGAAGCCTGCGGGCGATAAGCTGGGTGTATTGGCTGCCGAAGTCCAGGATAAGGATCTGATCCATCAGTTATTCACCTCAAGACCCGCCAGAAAATGTAGGACTACGCTTAAATTCTAACAAATTAAAAGCCCCCGCGCTTCCCGGCGAAACAGGGCATTGCGTTGGGATTGCCCACGCACCGGCCCAGCCGGGCTCCCCGTGAGCGATTTTAGGCCGCAGGGCCAAGGTCCGTAGCGGACCGCCTATCATTAGGGCGGCGGCGAAGAATGTTTGAGCGAGGCACTGTGTGCCGAGCGAGTTCTTTGCCGGCGGAGGACCGCAGGCCCTCTTCGGCCGCGGCCGCTTATGAGCGAGCGGGGAGCCCGGCTGGGCCCGGAGGCTAAGCGAATTTACGCGCGAATTCTTTGCAGAAGAGGTCGAGGCTGGCTTTTTGGAGGATGGTGGCGCGGGCGGCGGCGGAGATCTTTTTAAGCTGGGCGGGCTTTAGCGCGAGTATGCGGTTGAGGCCACGGGCTATGGTGAGCGGGGAAAGGGAATTGTAGAAGAAACCGTTCTCGCCGTCCTTTATGAAGCGCTCCATGTAAGGGGTCTTACGGATGAGCACCGGGCGGCCCAGCGCCATGGCCAGGAAAGCGATGGAGTTGCCCACGGCCTCGTTGACATGCCCGTCCTTCACCGGTATCACCACCGCGCGCGCCTCGGCGGCGGCGGCCTTGAGGTTGTGCAGGTTCTTCGCGAGCGGCAAGAATTGCGCGCCCCGCGGCAGCTTATCGGGCTTGGCGTCGCTGAAGATCTTGAGCCCCAGGCCGGTGTTCTTAACGCCCCCGGCCAGCGCGTCAAAAGCGCGCCCCGCCGAGCCCGCCGAAAAAACATAATCGCCGGGCGCGCCGGGCACCGGCTTGTAGTATTCGCAATCGGTGGCGTAGCCGCGGCGCAGCAGCCGCTCCCCCTCCAGGCCCATCGCTCCCCAAAGTTCCCAGTCGTCGAACTCCAGCATGTAGCCCGCCGTCAGCCCCGACAGCGCCTTGTAGCGCCGCGCCAGGTCCGCCGTGAAGTTATGCCCCGGCATGGGTATCAGGTGATTGGCAACATAAACCTTTTTCGCGGCGTCCGCCTCGCGCGCGAGCCACAGGAAAGCCGGCGCGCAGCGCGCGCGCTTGGGGAAATCCAGCAGCACCAGCAGATCGTACTTGCCCGCCGCTTCGCGCTTGAGCGCCGCCAGCCCGGAGTATTTAATACGCCTGCCGCCCCGCGGCACCTGCGCCCCGATAAATTTATAATCGAAATCGAAGTCGTGGATTATGTCCAGCGCAACCTTGCGCCCCGCCAGCGCGCGGATAAAAGCCCGCTCGAAATGCAGGTTCTCCGGGCACTCCGCAAAATTCGCCAGCAGTATCTTCTTCACAATTTAGATTCTAGTTAATAATCACAGCGTCAGGAAGGCCCGGGCGGGCTCGCTGCGAGCGATTTTAGGCCGCAGGGCCAAGGTCCGTAGCGGACCGCCTATCATTAAGGCGGCGGCAAAGAATGTTTGAGCGAGGCACTGTGTGCCGAGCGAGTTCTTTGCCGGCGGAGGACCGCAGGCCCTCTTCGGCCGCGGCCGCTTATGAGCGAGCGGCGAGCCCGCCCGGGCCGCGGCATGAGAAGGCGGGCAAAAAAATACCCCGGCGGGGGCCGGGGTATTTTTCATTACGCTGAGGCTCGCTTACTTCGCGCCGTAGAGGAAGGTCACGAAGTCGTGCCACTTGGTCGCCTTGTCGAAGGCGAAGTCGGTGTAGGGCGCCTCGAAGATGCCCTCCAGCTTCTCCTGCGGCACGCGGGTCTCCGCGGGCGGCAGGTACACCGAGACGCCGTGGCTCTCGGCCATCTGGTGGTTGGCGCGGTTCTTGCCCACACCCTTGTTGTAGATGACCAGGTCCTTGTCTATGTACTCCTGCAGCGAGACGGCCTTGGCCTTCAGGTCCGCGGCCTTGGCGTGCGGCTTCAGGTTATCGGCCACCAGCTTGGAGTACTGCCAGATGTCGCCGTAGAACGAGATGGTCATCGCCGGGTCCGAACCCGCGCCCACCGCGTCGTAGCGGATCACGCCGTTGCGGGCGGCCTTCAGCGCGTCCACGTCGTTTATCTCTTTGGCCAGCGTCGCGAACTCGGCCATCTTGGTCCCGAGCCCCGCCACCTTGTTAGCGCGCATCGCCGAGAGCTGCACGTTCTTGTTGGCCTTCTCGTAGAACATCTTGAAGGCTTCCACCATCAGCGCGCCGGTCTCTTCGGTGCCCATGGCGGGCTTCTTCGCGATAGCGCCGAGGAACAGGTCGTACGGGTAGCCCAGGCCGGGCACGGTCTCTTCCGAACCCACTATCACCTGAGCCTGGTCCTTAACTTCGTAGGCCACCTCGGCCATGTTCATCAGGCAGGCGTCGAAAGCCAGGATGTCCACCTTGCCGGCCTCGTTGAGGATCTTGCCGATCTGCGCCGTGCGGATGTAGTTGCCGGTCTCGTCGTCGAACGAGATGCCCTTGCTCTCCATGCGCGGGTCCATCCAGCCGGTGCCGTGGTTCCAGATGATGAGCATGTAGCGCTTGGCCGGGAAGCGCTGCTTGGACCATTTCACGAAGTCCACCGCGCGCTTGTAGTCGCCCATGTCCACGACCTTGTCCTCCTGCAGGACGGTCGAGGTGATCTTGTTCTCGTTCTTGTCCTTCTTGACAAGCATGCGGCGGGCGCCGGTCCAGTCGCCGTCCAGGTCGGTGTCGCCGCCGGCCTGGCCTTTCATGCGGCCCTGCTCCACCACGATATTGAGGTCCTTGGTAGAACCGACCTTCTCCATCATGTTGACGTTATAGAGGCCGGCCAGTTCCAGGTCGTTCTTGCCGTTGATGAAGACCATGACGGTCCATTCCTTTATGGCAGCCGGGGCGTCGCCGCCTCTGGCCGCGGCTACCTGCGCCGGCGCGGAAGCGGCCGGGGCGGTGCGGGCGGTGCGGCTGTCCAGGTTAAGCGCGTTGTCCGCCGCGAAAACCGGCGCCAGCAGCCCGAAGACCGCGAGTATCGCTAACGATTTTTTCATAAATCCTCCGTAGAAGTACTTACGCCAATAGTATAGCAGACGGCTTTGACCTGTCAAGGGGCCGGCCGCGCGGCAAGGCCTATACCGGGCCTGGGCCCAATAACTCCGCCCCCCTAGGCCCTGCGCCCGATGCGGCGCCGGCCTTTTTCTGGCAGAATATAACTATACCAAGCAGGAGGTTCTAATGAACAAAGCCTTAGCCGCTATCCTACTCTCCGTTTCCGCCCTCCCGGCCTTCGCCGGTGAAAGCCAGGTCCTCAACCAGGCCGGCTTCACCCTCCCGGCGGTAGAAGTACCCGCCCCCCAGGCCCCCAAGGCCAACCAGTGGATGACCCTGCGCAAGATCACCGTTAACACCGCCCAGCCCGACATGAACGACACCCTCATCGGCCTGGTGCAGCCCGGCCAGGACATCGACAAGGTAGTCGCCGAGCTCAACGCCAACGGCTTCAAGGCCAGCGCCCTCCAGGACAACCAGGGCGGCTACATGGTCTTCGTGGACGTTAAAGGCCTGGACGCGGCCGACTACGCCATAGGCCTCGCCCGCTATTACTACATCAGCGAGGTGAAGGTGGGCCAGCGCGTGCATAACCAGCTCTTCGGCCTCAACAACAAGTCCACCTACGCCGTGAAGCAGGGCACCATCAAGGGCGGCATGAACCACAGCCCCGTGGACGTCAAGTTCGACAAGCTGGCCTGGACCTTCACCGGCGGCATGAACCACTCCCCGGTGGACGTGAAGATAAACCACGACGAAAAAACCATCACCGGCGGCGCCAACCTGAGCCCGGTGGACCTGAAGTTCGACTGGAGCAAGGAAGAAGTCACCGTCTACGGCGGCGCTAACCACTCCCCGGTCAAGTATACCGTCAACTGGAAGAAAGGCCTGCTGGAAGGCCACGCCTCCCACTCCCCCGTAAAGCTCGAGTTCAACATGGGCGAGGGCTACATCGACCAGACCATCGTGAACGTGACCGGCTACGCTGGCCACGCCCCCGTGGGCCTGATCTACAACAAGGTCAACGGCCATATCGGCGGCTACATGAACCACAGCCCCGTTGACGTGAACCTGGTCAACTGCGACCTCTACGACTTCCTGCAGTATTTCTTCCTCTTCATGAAGAATTCCGCGCAGTAAAAGCGGCAGCGCGAACGAAGAACCCTCCCGCCCGGGAGGGTTCTTTTTTTAGCCGCTCCCACGCTTGATTTTCGCGTTTTAAAACGGGCGTTTTAATATATAATATAAACGAATGAAGCGCTTACTCCTCGCCGCCGCTTTTGCGGCCCTGGCCGCAGCTCCCGCCCTGGCGGCGGGCCAGCCCCGCGCGGCCTGGTGGATGGAGAACGATTACTCCTTCGGCTCCAACGGGCTGAAGAAGGATTCGATCACGGTGTACCGAAAAGCCTCGGCCGCCTTCACCACCGGCCTGAACCTCTCTTTTTACAAAGACACCGGCGCCTACGAGGAAAGCGTCTACTCGCTGCGCCTGCCGCTGATGTACTCGCGCGCCGGTTACTTCGTCTCCTTCAAGCCCTTTCTGTATCCTGTTTCCGCTTACACCCGCTCCGGCGCCTACGGCGGCAAGCTGTATTTCCTGACCTCGATCGGGGAAGAGCAGGACGACACCTACACGCACCTCATACTCTCGGGCGCCTGGGCTCAGCAGAAGGCCTTCCTCAGCGAGGGCGGCGTGTTGGCGCGCAAAACCTTCTCGCAGGCGGCCGTAGAGGCGCAGGTGGAGAAGTCCTTCTACAACCAGTTCTTCTTCCTGGCCTCGGCCGCGGGCTTCAACGAACCCGGCAACGGCGCCGCCAACTCCACCCTGGTGAAGCCGGTCCTGGACCAGGCCGACCTGGCCTATTTGGGCACCTTCCGCCCCGTGACCGCCCTGCCCGAGTGGTCCCTGAGCGCGCAGATAGCCCGCAGCATGCGGCCGGATTACGACAGCCATATTTACGCGGGATATAGTAAAATATCCTTCAGGCGGGCGCAGAAGGCCGGATCGTTCATAACGGGCCTCAAGCTGAACCTCAACGAGAAAAGCACCCTGGACCTGGCCTATAACGCCTTCAAGGCTGAGGGCGACGCGCCGAAGAGCTACTACAGACTTTTGTTGCAGCTGTTTTTTTAGGGACCTAGGATGATATTACAATCGCAGGAAAGCCTGGAAATGCTGGTGATGGTGAGCCGGCTGCTTTCCTCCAAACTAGATATCTCCGAACTGCTGACCACCATCATGCGGCTGGCTTCGCGCGTGGTGGGGGCGGAGCGCGCCTCGCTGTACCTGCTCGACGAGAAGGCGCAGGAACTCTATTTCGACGTGGCCCTGGGCCTGCCCGAGGAAGTGCAGAAGATGCGCTTCAAGCTGGGCGAGGGCATAGCCGGCACCTGCGCGAAGGAAGGCCGCTCCATCATCATCGCCGACGCGGCCAACGACCCGCGCCACTCCAAGAAGGCGGACTCCAAGAGCGGCTTTATCACGCGGTCGCTCTTGACCTGCCCGATGATCATCAAGGGCAAGGTCATCGGCGTGGTGCAGGCCGTCAACCGCATCGAGGGCACCTTCGAGGAAGTGGACAAGAACAATTTCGAGGCCTTCGCCAGCCAGGCCGCCATCGCCATAGAGAACTCGCGCCTGTTCTCCTCCGTCAAGGAAGAGAAGCGCAAGATGGAGATAGTCTTCAAGCGCGTCAAGGAAGGCGCCATCCTCACCGACCTCAACGGCGAGATCATCCTCATCAACAGCGCCGCCAAGACCTATCTCGAGCACGACAAGTACAAATTCACCAATGTCAGCGGCGCTTTCCAGGCTTTCGAGATCAAGCCGGGCATAGACAAGGTCTCCTCCTGCGACGACGCCGCCTGCCGCTTCGAGCTGTTCCGGGCCAAGCCCAAGAAGTTCTACATGGACGGCTCGGCGATAAAGCTTTTCAAGGAAGATAAAGAAGGCAATCAGGTCGCCGAGGGCAAGCTGTGGATCCTCACCGACGTGACCGCGCAGCGGCTGGAAGAGCTCATGGCGCGCAGCTTCCTGTCGCTGATCTCGCACAAGTTCAAGACGCCGCTGGCCTCCATCAACGGTTTCGCGCAGCTGCTCAAGGACGAAACGGCCAGGACGCAGCTGCCCGACCTGGTAAAGAAGTCCTCCGAGACCATCCACGCCCAGGGCCAGAAACTCAACGGCCTGGTGGAGAGCCTGCTTAATTTCGTCACCATAGACGACCTCGGGGCGGCCGAGCTGGAGAAGATAGAGTTCGACGCGTCGGAGTTCCTCTCCGAGGTGGCGGAAGTGGCCAAGCTCTGGCACAAGGACCCGGTGCAGGTCACCATTAAGGTGGTGGCTACCGAGCCTGTCATGGTAAAGGCCGACCGCAAACTGCTGGCCACGGCCATCAAAGCCATGGTGGACAACGCCGTGAAGTTCAACCCGGCCAAGGACAAGCTGGTCATCCTTTCGGCGCAGGCCCGCGACGGCTACGCGCTTATCTCCGTGGGCGACAACGGCCCCGGCATCCCCGGCGAGGAGCTGGAGAACATCTTCCACAAGTTCTACCAGGTGGAATCCTCTTTCACGGGCCAGGTAGAGGGCTGGGGCCTCGGCCTGGCGCTGGTCAAGAAAATAGCCGAAGCCCACAACGGCAAGGTCTTCGCCCGCTCGCAGCTGCAGAAGGGCTCCGCCTTCACCATCGCCCTCCCGGCCTAACACAGCTCGCTCACCGCAAAAATACCCGCCCTCCGGCGGGTATTTTTATTTCTTCCCGCGAGATGCAAAGTCGGGGCCAGCCGGGGAGGGGCCCCGTGCTCCTGGTAGAGGGAAACCGTTGCGCGGTTTCCCCCGCCCTTGGTAAATTATGGGCGGGACCCCCTTCCCCAAAGTCGCACGGAACCCCTCCCCGGCCGTCCCCTCCGTCTCTCCGCGGCAATGTCGCATCAGCGGAAAAACCGGCGGAGACCGCAGGGGTAGGACAAGCAAAACCGTCGCGAGGCCGAGGCTTGCGTAGCGCCGAGGCCGAGTGTCGAGTGAGCGCACGGTGTGCGCGAACGCGTTTTGCGGTCCTGCCCCTGCGGTAGGCCGCCAACCTTCAATATAAAACAAAGCCCCCCGCTCTTGGAGAGCGGGGGGCCCGGGTGACAGTTGGACTGATTACTTCGTTATCTTGTTTGTGTCGCCCTTCTTGATGTATTCCTGAGTGGAGACGGAGCCGACGCGCTTGAAGCCCCACTTCACAAAGAACTTCTTCGGGCCGCGCATGTCGCTGCTGGTGTCCACGAAGTTGGCGGTCTTCTGCAGGTCGCCCTCCACGAAGGCCAGCTCGTAACCGTCTTTGACGTCGAGGGTGAATTCCTTCTCGCCCTGGCTGCTGTTGAAGAACAGGAAGCCGTCCTTCACAAGCTCCACCTTGATGACCACTTTCTCGCCGGCGTAGTAGCTGGCCCAGCGGTCGGAGACGTTCAGCACGAACTTGCCGTCGCGGAAAGCCCAGCCGGCCTCGGACATGCCGTTGGCGTCAGGAGCCGTAGGCGTGCGGTAGTTCGGGGTCAGGTTGAAGGTCAGGTCGTAGAGGCCCTGGCGGTCGACGCTGTAGCGGTAAGGCGAAGTGCGGGTCTCGAAGTCAACGCGGTTGGCTTCCATGCAGACCTCGAAGCGCTCGCTTTCCCAGGGGAACAGCTGGCGGGCGGGGATGTTCATCTGCGCGGTGGCGCGGAAGGTCTGGCCTACGCGCTCATGGCAGTGGTACATGCCCTGCTGACCGCCCTGGCTGCCGGGATAGGTGTAATTCCCGTGCGGGCCGTAGCTGTTGTCATTGTAGCCGGGCTGGCCGGGATAGCCGGGGTTATAATCCTTGGGGTGGCCGGGCTGATGGCCGGGAGGATTCGGGTGGCCGGGCTGCGGCGGCTTGGGGCCGTTCGGCGGCAGTACCGGGGGAGGCGGCGGAGGGGGCGGGTTCGGAATGAACCGGCATTCCTCGATATATTCGGTGCTGCTCAGGAATTCCCTGTCGGAGGCCTGCGCGAAACCGCCGGAACCGAAAGAGAAGCTCTTGCATTCCCTGCTGTAGCGCACGCGATGGGCGCCGTAATACGGATAAGGGCCCTTCACATCTGTGCTCTTGGCCTGTTCTATGGCGGCCTTCACGTCTACGCCCTGGTTAAAGTCCACTTCAGCGCCGGCGTTGGCGGTAAAGCCAAAGCAGGCAAGTGCCACTATGAGCTTGTTATTCATTCAGTTACAACCTCCGTTACTGGATAAACATCCCTAACACTTAAAGTCTATTATAAAGATATACCTATAATAAGAGGCCAAAGCACTACCCCCCGGCTGTTATTGGGCCCAGGCCTCCTTAGGCCCTTAAGGCAAAAAAAGAGCCCCGGGCCTGGACCCGGGGCTCTTTTATATCCTGGCGCGTTTTTAAGCCAGCTTATTGTCCGCCACCAGCTTCTTCAGCTCGGCCAGGTCGGGGGTTATGGTGTAAGGCTTGCCCACCGACTTCATGGCGCTCTGTATATCCTTGAGGCCGTTGCCGGTGATCAGCAGCACCACGCTCTCGTTCTCCTTCACACGGCCTTCCTTCACGGCCTTCAGCAGGCCGGCGTAGGAGGCGGCCGCCGCGGGCTCGGCGAACACATTGGAGCCGCGCGCTATGCGCGGTATGGCCGCCAGGATCTCGGCGTCGGTCACGCTGACCGCGAAGCCGCCGGAGTCCTTGATGGCCATTACGGCCGCCATGCCGTCGCGCGGCAAGCTGACCGAGATGCTGTCGGCCACGGTACGCCCGCTGACCGGCTGCACTTCGGTGCCGGCTTCAAAGGCGCGCTTGATGGAATCGGAACACTCGGCCTGCACGGCCACCAGCTGCGGCAGGCGCTCTATGATACCCAGGCGATGGAACTCCACGAAACCCTTCCAGATGCCGCTCAAAATATTGCCGTCGCCGACCGGGACGAACACCTTGTCCGGCGTCTCCCAGTTCATCTGCTCGCAGATCTCGAAGGAGCAGGTCTTCTTGCCCTCGCGGGTGAACGGGTTGATGCCGGTGCTGCGGTTATACCAGCCGTATTCCTGCGAGGCCTTCAGGCACAGCTCGAAAGCGTCGTCGTAGGTGCCCTTCACCATGATGACCGTGGCGCCGTAGACCAGCAGCTGCGCCACCTTGGCGGCGGGCGCGGTCTCGGGCACGAAGATCATGGTCTTCATGTCCAGGCTGCCGGTCAGGCACGCGAGCGATGAGGCCGCGTTGCCGGTGGAGGCGCAGCAGATCACCTTCTCCTTCATCTCCAGCGCGCGCGCGGTCACCACGGCGCTCGCCCGGTCCTTGAACGAGGCGCTCGGGTTGCGGCCGTCGTCCTTTATATAGAGATTGTTCACGCCGGCCTCGGCGCCCAGCTTCTCGGCCTTGTAGAGCGGCGTCCAGCCCACCTGTACGGGCGGCACGTTCTTGATGCTGGCCACCGGCAAGATGTCCAGGTAGCGCCAGATGCTGCGCTCGGGGTTGTCTTTGAGCACGTCGTAGTTCAGGCGCTTCTTTATCAGGTTGTAATCGAACAGCACCTGCAGATTGCCGCCGCAGGCGGTGCAATTGTACTTGGTGTCCGTCAGCTTGTGGTCCTTGCCGCAGCGAATGCACTGTAAAGTCTTTATCTTCTTCATAGTTCCTTTATAAGGCTTCTTTAAAAAATACGGTCACCGGCCGGCCAGGGGCCCTGTTCTCCAGCAGCAGGAGCATCGGCGTGCACGCCTGATGCTTGCTGCCCGAATAGGCCGGCATCGCCGGATAGTTCGGCACGTAAAGCGGCTTGGCGGGGTCGCCATCCACGGTGACCACATGCTCGCCGCGGTTCTGCACGCACCAGATCACCGGCGTCCCGCCGAGGCCGGCGGCCGCCGCGTTCTCATACTTGAGGTCCAGGGCGCGGGCTTTCTCCACCAGGGGCGCCAGTTCGGCACGCCTGCCGCTGGCCACGCGGTACCCGTTCCAGGCCGGGACCAGCCACAGCATCAGCAGGTAGAAGCCGAAAAGGGCACCCAGGACGCCAAGCCCCAGCAGGGGCAGCCTCCGCCAGTTCACGCGCCCGGCCGGAGCGGCCGGGGCCGCCTTTTCCGTCTCTTCCGTCATGCTCAACCGGGGATGACCGTGGTGCCGGCTTTGCCAAGCAGGGTAGCCTCGAACAGGTCGGTCTTGGCTATGTAGGCCACGGAGCCGCCGTTCTTGATGAACTCTATCACGGCCTTGATCTTGGGGCCCATGGAGCCGGCCGGGAACGGGGGCGGGACCTGGTTGTAGATGGCTTCCAGCTCGGAAACCTTAATGACGCGCAGGGCCTTCTCGTCGGGCTTCTGGTAATTGAGTTTCGCGCCGTCCTCGCCGGTGAAGATGGTGAGGCTGACCTCCACCTCTTCGCCGCGGGCCTTGGCGCGCGCCATCAGCATGCAGCCCAGCAGGGCGCTCGCCAGATCTTTGTCGATGACGGCCTCTACGCCGGTGTACATCTTCAGCGGCTTCTCGCCCTTGTGGGGCTTGGAGAACTTCACGCCGAAATTGGTGGTATAGGTTTCCACGCCGTCCTTAACCTCGGCCGGCACCTCGCGCACCGGTATGCCGCCGCCGCCCACGGTGATCGGCACTATGCCCTTCTCGAGCATGGCCTCTATCGCGTCTATCTCTACGATGTCCACCGGGGCCGGGGAGGGCACCACGCGGCGCCAGATCTCGTTGCCGGCGGAGTCCTTCTTGTACATCTTCATCTGCCAGCCTTCGGCCATGCGCTGCCTGGCCTCGTCGGAGGTATAGGACTGGCCTATGTATTTGGAGGGGTTCTTGAAGTCGGGGTCGTCCTTGTTGACCACCACCTGCGTGATGATGCCGGCGACGATATTGTCTATGCCGCGGATGTTGAGCACGTTATTGAGCTGGGCCATCATGTAGGACATGGCGCCCTGGGTGTCCGCCACGCAGACGTCGAGCGGCAGCGGGAACATGGTGGGGCGGCACATCTCGGCGCGCTGGATGATATTGCCCACCTGCGGGCCGTTGCCGTGGGTGATCACGTATTTATCCTCGGGATGGGCCTTGAAGATATCGGCCACCAGCTGCGCGGTGTCGGCGGTGCGCTGCCACTGCATGGCGATGTCGGGGTTGATGGTCTTGCCGTCCTTGTCCTTAAGGCCGACGGGGGCGACTTCGTTGCCGCCGAAAGCGAAGATCCTGATCTTTTTCATGGTAGCGTCTCCTGTTTAAGCTCTGTCTTGGGAATTGAACTGATAAATTCGAAGGCCGCCCTCCGGACGGCGCCGGTAAAGCTAGCCAGGTCCTCGCCGTTCTCGTCGAGCCTGTCGAGGAGGCGCAGGGTCAGCTCCAGCTGCACCCCGCCGGCCGCCGGCCTGTTGACGATGTTCCTGGGCGAGGTGCCGGGCAGGCGCGTGCAGGGGGTTTCCGCGGCGAAGCCGGCTTCCTCCAGCCGGCGCGTCACCAGCGCGGCGGCCTTCTTGTTGGAGCCGCCCACGCAGACCCAGGCGCCGCGGTCGGCCTGCGCGTGGAAAGAGAGGCCCAGCACCGCGGAGGTGGCCAGCCGCACCGCGTCGGGATCGTCAAAGCGCGTGGCCGTGACGTGCAGCTTGCCGCTCTCGCGGCCAAGCCAGCCGTTGAAGATGTAGAGGTTCAGGTCGCCGGAGGCCGTGCGGCGGGCCAGCCGCGAGGTGGCCTTCTCTATGTCGCCGCCGTGTATGGCGAACACAGCCACGGCCGAGCCGCGGTCGTAAACCTCGCGCGAATAATCCAGCCCCTCGGTATGCGCCGCCCTGAGGGCGGCCAGGCCGGGATAGGCGTCGCCGCCGCGGCGGTAGGCTCTTTCGCCTGAGCAGGCCGCCAGTAGTAAAGCTGCGCAGGGCAGGAACAGGAGGTTTCTCATGATGAAAACGCCCGGGCCTCCCCGGGTCTGAATATCATATAAAAAATGAGGCCGTGGTGAAATCGGCCGCGCCTGACCGGGTTTTCCCGGCGGCGCTGCCGCGCAGGTTGGGGTGAAGTTAAAGAACGGCCAGGACTGCGCTCTTTAATTCGGTTATATCGAAGGGTTTGCGCAGGAAAGCGCAGGCTTCGCGGATGGCCGCCTCGGCGCGGTCTTCCACGGCGTAGCCGGTCATCACTATCACGGGAACTTCGGGGCGGAGGCTCTTTACCGCCCTCAGCACGTCAAGCCCGTCCAGCCGCGGCATTTTCATGTCGGTGATGACAAGGTCCACGCGGGAGGACGCGGCGATCTCCGCGGCCGCGGCCCCGTCGCACGCGGTCAACACGCGGAAACCGTGCCCGCCAAGCTCCAGGCTTAACAGGTCGCGGTAACCCGCCTCGTCGTCAACGATAAGTATCGTTTTCTCCATGCTTCCATTCTAGCCGAAACACTTGCGCTTTGCAAGTTCAGGGCCTGACAACAGGCGGCTTCACGGCCTGAACCGGCAGATAAACAATGAATTCAGTGCCCTTCCCTTCCTCGCTTTCCAGCTCCAGGCTGCCGTTGTGTTTTTTTATTATTTCATACACTAGCGCCAGCCCCAGGCCGGTCCCTTTCCCCGCCTCTTTGGTGGTAAAGAAAGGCTCCATTATCCTGGTCTGAATTTCCCTGGGGATGCCGTGTCCGGTATCCCGCACCCGTATCTCCACGTAACCGGCGCGCGCAGACAGGGCCGTGCCAATGGCAAGCGTGCCGCCTTTGGGCATGGCGTCTATGGCGTTGTTGGCGAGATTGATAAGGACCTGCTGTATTTTGTTCTTGTTGGCCGGGATAGCGGGAAGGCCCGGTGCCAGCTCCCGCAACATCTCTATCCCTTGTGTCTTGGCGCGCGCGGAAATAAGGGACAGGGACGCGGCCAGGGTCTCGTTGAGGTCCAGGTCCTCTTCTTCGATCTTGGAGGAGCGGGAGAAGACGAGCAGGTCCTGCACCAGGTTCTTGCAGCGCAGCGCCTCCCGTTCAATGGACCGCAGCGGCATGCACATCCCGTCGTCCTCCTTCACCCTTTTCGCCAGCCCCTGGGCGAAGCCGAGGATTATTCCCAGCGGGTTGTTGATCTCGTGAGCCACGCCGGCCGCGAGCTGCCCCACGGCGGACAGCTTTTCCGACTGGACCAGGCGGCCCTGCGCGCTCTGCAGCTCCGCGGTCCGCCGCTCCACCCTTTCCTCCAGCTCCTCGTTGAGCTTGCGTATTTCCTCCTCGTTCTTCCTGCGCTCTGTGATATCGTTGAAGGTGACTACCGCCCCGGCGCTGCGCCCCTCCTTTATGATGGGCCGGGCGGAGTAGCTCACGAAGAAACTGCTCCCGTCCTTGCGCCACAGCACCTCGCTCTCCACGCGGTGCTCGGTGCCCTTGGTGAAAGCGGCGAACATGGGACAATCTTTCACCGGGTAAGCGCCGCCGTCGGCCCGGGTGTGATGGATCCTGTCGTGCAGGCCGTGCCCGCGCAGTTCCTCCAGGCTCCAGCCCAGCATGCCCTGGGCCGCGCGGTTGGCGAACAGGACCTGCCCTTTGCCGTCCACTCCTATTATGCCGTCCCCGGCGGAATCTAGGATCAGCCTGCTCCTCTCTTCCGCGTCTCTGAGCGCCGCTTCCGCCAACTTGCGCCCGGTAATATCCAGCATCGTGCCTATGATGGCCGGTTTCCCGCCGTACACCGTGGTGACGCCGTAAACCTCCGCGTGGATCAGGCCGCCGTCCTTCTTCCTGCCCCTGAAACTGTAATTGAGGGGCTGCACCTCGCCCTCGAGGCGCCTTTTCAGGTTCTCCATTACCAGCGGCCAATCCTCCGGCGCCACCACGTCCTCCGGCCCTTTTTTTTCTACGACCTCGTCCACCGTGTAGCCGAACATCTCCGCCGCGCGGGGATTGACGTAACGGAACAGGCCGCCCTGCACCAGGTAAACCCCGGTCACGGATCTTTCCGTCAGGATCCTGAACTTTTCCTCCGATTCCGTCAGGCGCTTCTCCGCGGCCAGGGTCCAGCGCAGCAGGAAGGGGGTAGTTATCGCCACGAGCAGCAGCGAGTCCGTCAGGGTCTCAAGGAACGCGGACCCGATGCCCAGGTACCCGACGAAGCCCATTATCGCCGTTTCCGAGATCAGGACCAGTACAGCGATCTTGACCGCGAGTTCCGGAAAATAGCGTTTGATGTCTTTCATAAAATCCCGCGCCAGGCCCGTTTAAACCTTGACCGGGAGGAAAATGGTGAACCTGGTCCCTTTTCCCTCCTCGCTCTCCAGCTCTATGCCGCCCTTATGGTTCTTCACTATCTCGTACACCAGAGACAGCCCCAGCCCCGTGCCTTTGCCCGCTTCCTTGGTGGTAAAGAACGGCTCCATCACGTTACCCCTGATCCCCTTGGGAATGCCGTGGCCGGTATCCCTGACGCAGACCCGCACGTGCCCGGGCCGGCCGTCGTCGAGCGACGTGGTAATGGTAAGCGTCCCGCCCGAGGGCATGGCGTCGATGGAGTTGTTGGCGAGGTTGATGAGCACCTGCTGCAGTTTGTTCCTGTTGGCCAGGATACGCGGCAGCCCCGGGGCCATTTCCTGCACTATCTCCACGCTCCGGGTCCTGGCGCGGGCGAAGATCAGCGACAGCGCCCCGGTCAGCGCCTCGTTCAGGTCCAGTTCCTCCGCCTCTATTGTAGAGGACCGGGAGAAAACCAGCAGGTCCTGCACAAGGTTCTTGCAGCGCAGCGTCTCCCGCTCTATGGACTTCAGCGGCATGGCCATCGGGTCGTCGGCTTTGATCCTCTTCACCAGGCTTTGCGCGAACCCGAGAATGATCCCGAGGGGGTTGTTTATCTCGTGGGCCACACCCGCCGCCAGCTGGCCCACCGCGCCCATCTTCTCGGTCTGCAGGACGGACTCCTGCAACTTGCGGATCTCGCGCAGGTCCCTGTACAGCACTATGCTCCCCATGAATTGTCCGTCCGCGTCCTTGAGCCTGGTGGAGATGGATTCCACGGGGATCAGCTCCCCGTCCCTGCTGCGCCGGACGGTTTCGAACCTGGTCATTTCGCTCTGCGGCGGGTCCGCGCGCAGGCGGCGTATGGCCTCCTGCTCCCCCTCCGGCACCAGCAGGTCGAACGGCGAACGGCCGATCACCTCCCCGCGGCGCCAGCCGAACAACTTTTCGGCGGCTTCGTTCCAGACCCGGATGGTCATCTCCTCGTCCACCAGCATGATGGGCAGGGGGGAGGTGGAAGTTATGCCGGCCAGCAAGGCAAGCTGGCGGTTCTTTTCGGCCAGGCCGTCGAGCATCCTGTTAAAGGAGCCGGACAGGACGCCGACCTCGTCCTGCGCGGCCGCAGGCGCCCTTCGGGAAAGGTCGCCTTCCCGCAGGATCTGCTCCATAGTTTCTTTAAGCGTCTTGAGCGGGCCCAGCAGGGCGCCGGAAAGCCAGAACACCAGCGCCGCCAGCAGTACCGCTATGCCGGCGCCTATGCCGAAGATATACCAGCGCAACGCGGCTACTGGCTTATTTATCTCCGACAGCGGGGCCGCGATCACGAGCAGGTACTCGTCACCGGCCTCCAGCGGCGCGTCCAGCACCCCCACGCCGTACAGTATGCCGCCGCGCTCCGAGAGCAGAGGCTTGCCCGGCTCCACCGGCAGGGCGGCCAGCCGCAGCGCTTCGTCCGGCGGCAGTTCCCCCAGCAGCACGCGCCCCGCGGGCGTCAGCAGGCTGGCCTTGAAAGCTTTTTCGCTGTCCAGGATCTCCTCCGCGAAATCCAGGCTGAGCCCGGCCGCCAGCGCGCCGGCGGCGCGCTCCCCGTCGAAGACCGGCGCGGCGAAGACCAGCACCGGCCGGCCGTTGTCGGCCATAAGCGCGGCCCTCGGATTGCCGTAAGTTATTACGTCCTTGAACCAGCCCTCTTTCCTGAACTCCGGGACCGGCAGCGCTCCAGCACTGTTATCCGCCACCACCCGGCCCCCTGAGTTCAGCAGCAGCAGGGGCACGGCCCTGACGCCGCGCCCGGGCGGCACGAGCTGCCGCAGAAAAACGCCCACGTGCGCCGTCAACTCACCGGCCCCGGCCAGGCCCTCCACTATGAACGGCGTGTCCGCTTTACTGTTGACCCAGCGCCACTTCATTTCCAGTTCTTTCTTCAGCGAGTCCCCCTGCTCGTTGACGGTATTGAGCATGTGGGTCTGGATCTGTTCCTCGAGGGCCACCCGGGCTTTTTCCGACACCACCCAGATAGTCAGCGCCAGCGCGGCCAGGTAGAGCGCCAGGAAAACAGCGAGGAACTTGTCGCGCAGGCTGCGGATATTTTTAAGGAAGGTCATGTCAGTCTCTCCGCCGCAGTTCTTTCCAGTCTTCCAGAACCACGGCCCTGCCGCCGCGCACCACGGTACCGTAGACGCTGTCGAAGGCCTGGTGGTCCTGCGGGCCCAGGCTGACCTTAAGCTTCGGGCCCAGGCCGGGATCGAAACCGGTCATGGAATCCAGCGCGTCTATGAACTTTTCCCGCGTCAGGTCGCGGCCGGCGCGCCTGAGCCCTTCCACCAGGATGGCCGCGTCGGCGTACCCTTCCAGGCTGACAAAGCCGGGCTCCGAACCAGGAGAATTTTTCTTCAGGTCTTCCAGGTACCGCGTCACCCCGGGGAAGTCAGTACGGGTTGAGGGCGGCACCACCTGCGTTATCACCGCCCCTTCCCCGTCCGCACCAGCGGCCTTGATGAAAGATTCGGTCCCGACAAAGGAAGCTATAACGAACCTCGGGGTCCAGCCCGTTCTTTTGGCCAGTTTCAGTACCTCGGCCGCGGGAGCGTAGGTGGCGGCCATCAGCACAGCCTCTGGTCCGGCGGCCCGCAGCGCGGCCAAGTCCCGGCCTACCTGCAGGGTATTGCGCGGAAAGGAACCGATAGCCACTGGCGCCGCGCCATAACGCTTAAGCGCGCGCCTTACCCCGGCTAGCACCGCCGCGCCGAAAGCGTCGTCCTGGTGCAGCACCGCTATGCGCCGGTAGCCCAGGTCGTTCCAGAGCCGGTCCACCTGTTCCCGGGTCTCGTCGTAATAGGAAGCCCTGACGTTTATGATATAGCGCTTGAAGGGCTCCCGGAGCAGCTGCGCGCCGGTGAAAAAACCCACCACCGGCACCCGGTTCTCCTCGGCCAGGAAAGCGTGCCTGGCGCCGGTAGGCGTGCCCACGAAGAAAGCCCCGGCGAAGATACCTTCCTTCAGCAGGCGCTTGAAGCAGACCATGGCCTTGCCCGGCTCGTAGCCGTCGTCGAGGGCCAGGAGCCTGAGCTTGCGCCCGTGCACCCCGCCCTCTTTGTTGACCTTGGCAAGGTAGGCCCTGGCCCCTTCCAACTGCCGCAGCCCCAGTTCCGCGTTGGGTCCTTTGAGCACAGAGCAGGAGCCTATGATTATCTCCTTGCCCGTAACCCCGGGCTGCGCGCCGGCCGGCGCGGTGGCCGCGAGGAACGCGGCCAGGACCGCCGCCGCAAATAGTTCTCTTCCGGTCATAACGCCCCCGCCTTGCCCTTCTCCCCGCCCGGCAGCCTGGCCTTCACCGCGGTTTCTAAAACGGTGACGCTGAAAGGCTTGGAGAACATGTCATCTTCCGTGACCCCGAGAGCCAGGAAACTCTCTTTATTCTCTTCCAGGTTGAGAAAGGCGGAGATGACCAGGATCCCAGCTGCCGGGAATTTCTTCCTGACGCCGCGGGCGACCTCGAGCCCGTGCCCGTCCGGCAGGCGCAGGTCCGTGATGAGCAGGTCCAGCCCGTCCAAGGAGGCGGCCTTTTCCAGCGCAACCGCCACGCTCTCGGCGAAGAGCGGCTCGACCCCCAGGCCGGCCAGCACGCGGCCGCAGAGCTTGCGCATGAACTCCTCGTCGTCGACCACCAGTATCCTATAGCTGTCCATTTGGGGCCTCCTTGCAAGCCGGCAGCGTCACTATGAAAGCCGCTCCTTCGCCCTCGCGGCTTTCCACGCGCAGCGCGCCGTGGTGCGCCTCTATTATCCCGTAGGAGATGGACAGGCCCAGCCCCGTGCCTTTCCCCACCGGCTTGGTGGTGAAGAACGGATCGAACACCTTGCCCAGGTTCTCCGCGGCGATGCCGAGGCCGTTATCCTGGAAGCGCAGGGTTACAAGGCCGCCTTCCGCCGAACCGGTTATTATAAGTTTTCCGCTCTTCGCGCCTTCCATCGCCTGGCGCGCGTTCATGATGAGGTTCAGGAACACCTGCTCCAGCTGCCCCTGGTCGCCCAGCACGGCAGGCAGGTCCGGCGGCACGTCTTTGACCACCTCTATCTTGGCGCGGCGCAGGTCGAAACCGGCCAGCTGCAGGGCGGCGTCCACGGCTGGCAGGAGCTGTGTGGGTTTTTCCGCGCCTTTTTTCCGGCGGCTGAACTGCAGCAGGTTCTTGACGATGTTGCCGCAGCGCTTGCTCTGCTGCAGGATGGTCTCGATATCCTCCCGCTGCTGGGCAGAGAGCGTGTCGCTTTTAAGGACTACCTCCGCGAAGCCCATTATGCCCGCCAGCGGGTTATTGATCTCGTGGGCGATGCCGGCGGAAAGCTGGCCTATGGCGGCCAGCTTTTCGGACTGGATAAGCTGCGCTTCCATATTCTGGATCTCGAGGATCTTGTCTTCCAGCCGGCGGTAAAGCGCCGCGTTGTTGATGGCTTGGGTTATCTGCGAGCAGAAGATGGTGGCATGCCGCAGGTCCGCGGCGGTAAAGGCCTCCAACTGCACAGTGCGGTTCACGTTAAGCACCCCCAGCAGTTCCCCCTCCAGGATAAGCGGGTAAACTATGGAAGAGGAGATGCTGGACAGGCTCTGTATGCCGTGGAACCTGGGGTCGTTCTCCAGCGGCCCGTTAATGATGGCGGGCGCCTTGCTCTGCGCCACTATTCCGGCCACCCTTTCGCCCAGGGCCAGGCAGGCCTTTTTTTTATCGGCATCCGCCCCGGACAGGCCGGCCGAGGCCGCCACCTCAAGACAGCCCGCCGGGCTCGCCAGCATGATGGAGGCGTCGTCGGCCTTGAGGATCTGGACGGAAAGTTTCGCCATCACGGGCAGCAGTTCGTCGAGCTTGATGGAGGCCAGCACGGCCTTGCTGGTCTCATAAACTCCCAGCAGGATCTTCAGCTCGTTCTTTTCCAGGGCTTTCTCTATCAGGGAGAGTATCTCGTCGAGGTTGAAGGGTTTCTGGATGAAGTCGTACGCGCCCTTTTTCATGGCGCTCACCGCGGTCTCGATGGTGCCGAAGCCGGTGGACATGATCACCTCCACGTCCGGGTCCAGCTTCTTGATGGCGTCGAGCATTTCCATGCCGTCCATGCGGGGCATTTTTACGTCGCTGATGACGAGGTGGAACTTCTCCCTGCGGAGCTTTTCCAGCGCGTCCTCGCCGTTGACCGCCGTGACCACTTTGTAAGCGTGGCTGCTCAGCTCGAACGAGAGCATATCGCGTATGCCCGGCTCGTCGTCCACGACCAGTATTTTAGCCTGAGCGTCCGCGTCGTCCGTTTGCCTGTTGCCGTCCATGTCAGTCTCCCTGCCGAAAGATCCCGCTTGCTCCGCCTTTCCTCACTCCACGGCTACCCTGGAGACCTCCTCCACGGTGGTCAGCCCCTGGAACACCATTTCCATGCCGCTTTCCGGCAGGGACTTCATGCCCTGCTCCTGCATGGCGCGCCGGATGCCGCTCATGTGCTCCCCGTCATGAATGCGCCGCTTTATCTCGTCGGTCATGGTCAGCAGTTCAAAGATGCCCTGGCGGCCCGCGTAGCCGGTCCCGCGGCAGTGGTCGCAGCCTTTCGGCCGGTAGAACACTGCCTTCTCCAGACTGGCGCGGCCCGGGAACATGTTCTTGAGCGCGCGCAGCGGCGGCCGGTACTCTTCCTTGCAGCGGGGACACAGCAGGCGTACCAGGCGCTGCGCCAGCACCCCGGCGAGGGTGGTGGAGATCAGGTACGGCTCTATGCCCATGTCCAGCAGGCGGCCCACGGCGCTGGGCGCGTCGTTGGTATGCAGCGTGGAGAGCACCAGGTGGCCGGTCATGGCCGCGGTCATGGCGGTCTCCGCCGTTTCCTTGTCGCGGATCTCGCCCACCATGATCACGTCGGGGTCCTGCCGGAGCGAGGCCCGGAGGCCCGCCGCGAAGGTCATGCCGATCTTCGGCTGCACCTGCACCTGCGTTATGCCCATCTGGTTGCCGGCGCCCGCGAGAAGCTCGTACTCTATGGGGTCCTCCAGCGTGATGATGTTTATCAGCGGGGACTTTATGCGGTTGAGCACCGCGTACAGCGTGCTGGTCTTGCCGCTGCCGGTGGGGCCCGTCACCAGGATGATCCCGTGCGGCCTCTCGATGAGGGCTTCAAAGGTGCTCTGCGCGGACGGGGCCATCCCCAGCTTCTCCAGCCCGAACATCACGCTGGATTTGTTGAGGATGCGGATGACCACGGTCTCGCCATGCTTGCCAGGCATGGTGGAGATGCGCAGGTCCACGTTCATGGTCCCGGTCTCCAGGCTGATCTGCCCGTCCAGCGGCAGGCGCTTTTCCGAGATGTCCATGCTGGCCATGACCTTGATGCGCGAAACGATGGAGGCCTGGTGCTCCTTGGGATACTCGTGGATGGTCTTGAGGACCCCGTCTATCCTGAAGCGCACGAACAGCGCCCGCTGCTGCGGCTCCAGGTGGATGTCGCTGGCGCGCATGGTGACCGCCAGCCCCAGCAGTTTATCAACGGACTGCACGGCGTAAGACTCTTGCGGCGTGGCGCCCCCCCCAGCCGGGAGCTTTTTCACGTCTATCGCCAGCGCGGGACAGACGGGGTGCTCCGTGATGGCCTCGAAATTCTGCTGCAGAATCCTGTCCAGCTCCTCCTTGGACACCGGGTAGATCTCCAGTTCGTAGCCGGTCTTGATGCGGATGTCGTCCAGGGTGACGACGTCCGACTTGTTCACCATGGCCAGCCGCAGCTTGCCGTCCCGCAGGCCCAGCGGCACTATCCCCTGGCGGCGCATGGTCTCGTAAGAGATCAGCCTGAGCACCTCGGGCGCTATCCTGGCTTCGGGCTCGTAGTTCATGGCTTCCCCCCGGCCGCGGGCAGGAACTGCGCCACCACGGCCAGCAGGCGCTGGTGGTCGCAAGGCTTGGTCAGGTATTCGTCCGCGCCCGACTCCCAGCCCCGCAGCTCTTCCATCTGCTGGCTGCGCGCGGTCAGCATGACTATAGGGATGCTCCTGGTCTTGTCGTTGGCCTTGAGGATGCGGCAGGCCAGCAGCCCGTCCACCTTGGGCATCATCACGTCGAGGATGATGAGGTCCGGCGGCATCTGCTGCGCCAGGTTGACCCCTTCCTCGCCGTTGACCGCCTCGGCTATCTCGTAGCCGGCGGATTCCAGCCGCGTCCTGAGGATGTCGCGGTTAGTCACGTCGTCGTCCACTATAAGGATCTTTGCCATATTATTCGCCTCCCGCCGGGCGCTCCGCGAAGACCTCTATCTTCTCCAGCTTGCGCTTCACCAGGCTCAAAATATCCGGCAGCTTCCGGGAGCCCTTCTGGATCACCGCCTCGGCCCTCCGGTGCAGGTGCTCCAGCTCACCGCCGCTCAGGTGCCTGGCCGTCAGCACAAAGATGAGCGTATCCCTGAACTTCGGGTCCTTCTCCACCGCTTCCATCACCTCGAAACCGGTCACCTCGGGCAGGGTAAGGTTGAGGAACAGCACGTCCGGCGGGGCCGCGTTCAGCTTGGCCAGCGCCTCCCTGCCGGTGGCGGCCGTTTCCACCTCGTAGCCCTCCGCGGCCAGGGTTTCCCTGATATAGTCGGCCGTAGCCTTTTCCTCGTCGGCCACGAGGACGGTGCAGGCCGCGGCCTGGCCGGGGGCCTTGGGCTTGCAGCCGTGCTCCAGCGCCTTCAGCTTGCCCAGCAGTTCGCGGCGGTCGAACGGCTTTATCATGTAGTCCGTCACGCCCAGGGCGTAGCCCAGGCTCTTGTTGTCCGTGATGGAAAGGATGATCACCGGGATAGCCTTCAGCTCCGGGTCGTTCTTGAGCACCTGCAGCGCCGACCAGCCGTCCTGGTGCGGCATCATGATGTCGAGGGTAATGGCGAAAGGCTTGAGCTTGCGCGCGAGCGCTATCCCCTCCGGCACGCCGAGCGCCCCCGCGAACTCGTAGCCGGTGCCGTGCAGGCTGTCACGCAGCAGGGAGAGCACTTCGGGGTCGTCGTCGATGGCCAGGAACACTTTTTTTCCGGCGGCCAGCGCGGCCTGCCGGAACAGCCTCTCCCCCGCCGGAGCGGCCAGCTCGCTTTCCAGCGGCAGGTCGATGGAGAACGTGGACCCGGCGCCGGGCACGCTCTCCACGTTCACGTCGCCGCCCAGCAGCTGGGCGAACTTGCGGCTTATCACCAGGCCGAGGCCGGTCCCGCCGTACTGGCGGGTGGAGGAGGCGTCGAGCTGCCTGAATTCCTGGAACAACTGGGGCAGGTCCGCGGCCTTGATGCCTATGCCGGTGTCTTTCACGCGGATGGTGAAGCGGGACTTCCCCGGCGAGCGCGCCAGGCACACGGTAATGCCCCCCTCGCGGGTGAATTTTATCGAGTTGCTTATCAGGTTGATAAGGATCTGTTTGAGCTTGGTCCTGTCGCTCTTTATGCGGATCTGCGGCGGGATATCGGCCGTGAGCGCCAGCTTCTTGGCGCCGGCCAGGCAGTCCATCATTTTCAGCACCTCGTCCATCAGGTCCCGCAGGTTGAACTCCTCCAGGTAGACCGGCATGCGGCCAGCGGCCAGCTTGGACAGGTCCAGGATGCCGTTGATGAGCTGCAGCAGGTTCTTGCCGCCCGCCTCCACCCTTTTCAGGGCTTCCTGCTGCTTGGGGGTCACCGGCCCGTAGATCTGGTCCAGGTGCAGGGAGGTGTAACCCAGGATGGCGTTCATGGGCGTGCGGAGCTCATGGCTCATATTGGCCAGAAACTCGGACTTGAACCTATTGATCTCCTTAAGCTCGTCCACCTGCAGGCCGAGGCGCCTTTTTTCCAGCGCGCGAGACACCAGCCGGGCCAGGTCGTCTATCTGGAAGGGCTTGGTGATAAAATCGTAGGCGCCGCGCTTCATGCTCTCCACCGCGTTCTCCAGCGTGGCGAAGCCGGTCACCATGATCACCTCTATCTTGGGGTCCAGGTTCTTCAGCGCGGTAAGCGTGTCCAGCCCGCCCAGTTTGGGCATGGCCATGTCAGAGATCACCACGTCGATGTCCCTGTTCCCCGCTTTCAGCACCGCCTCCTGCCCGTCGGCCGCCGTCACCACCTGGTAGCCGCGCGCGCCGAACTCGAAAGCCGCGAGTTCCCTGAAACCCAGCTCGTCGTCTATCACCATGATCCTGGGCAGAGCCGGCTCGGAAGCCGGTTGGGCCGGAACGTTAGTCTCGTCGCTCATATGGTTTCCCTCCCCGGTCCGGCGCCCAGAAGAACCCTGATCTTTTCTGTCAGGACCTCCGCCCCGAACGGTTTGCCAAGGAAATCATCCGCGCCGGAATTAAGCGCCCGGGACATGGATTCGTCCATGTTAAGCCCGGTCACAGCCAGTATTTTAATGCTTTTCAGTTCCACGTCACCGCGTATCATCTCGCAGATCTTAAAGCCGTCCACCCCGGGCAGGTGCAGGTCCAGGACCAGAAGGGAAGGTCTGAAGGCGTGTACCATATGACCCGCCGCGAAGCCGTCGCCGGCCTCGGCCAGCTCGGCTCCCGGGTAAGCGGCGCTCAGCATCCGCACCAGCAGCCGCCTGTAGTCCGCGTCGTCTTCTACAATAAGGAATTTAAGGGTTCCAGCCTCCAGGATAGCGGGCACCGGGATATTGTGACTGCGCATGAAAACCGCAAGATCTGCGTCCCATACCCTGCGGTGGCCGCCGCCGGTGGTAAAATACACCAGCTTGCCCTCTTCCATCCAGCGTATCACTGTAGGCGGGGTCACCTGGCAAAACCCGGCGATTTCATGGGTTCCAAAAGCGTTTTTTACTTTCTTTCGTTTCATTTGTTTTATTACCTTCTTTAGCTTTGTTATGTTATAACAGGGGTTTTCCTGTTTGTCAAGGCCCAATTTATATCCACCTCCCTCACACGACTGCTTATGCGGGGCCCGTCCCCTGTTTAGCTCTGGCTTGGGTTGGACTGATGATACAAGCTGGCAGCGCGGCCGGGCCGGGATTATTCTTTCACCGGCACAGACAAAAAGCAGCAGCAGGAGTATATGGAAGGAAGCTAATCTTTCGGCAGGGGCCGCAGTTCCCCGGCCCCGAAGCGGCGCAGGTAGGGCCGCATCAGGCCCACGCAGACCCCGCGGGCGGCGCAGTTCCGGCAGGGCGCAGGGTAAGCCCGGTCCTCGGGCGGCAGGCTGACGCGGGCAAGCCCGCGCAGCTCAGGCCGCAGCAGGCAAAGCGGGAAATGGTAGAGCGCGGCCGCCTGAAAGCCGGCCAGGCGGGCCGCGCAGCGGTTCACCGCGGCGGCCGTAGCCGATAATTTCACGGCCAGCTTCGCCTCGTTGCGCGCCCCCCGGCCCTCCGCTTCGTAATGCATGACCACCAGGCGGCAGCCGGGCAGCTCCCGCTTCAGCAGGCCGAGCGTGGCGCCAAGGCGGCGGTAATTCAGTTTATGGAGTATCACCCTGATCTCCAGCGCCGGGGCGCCGGGCAGGGCGCTCAGATTCTTAAGGCCGCGCAAAGTCTGGCGGAACGCGCCTTTGACTCCGGCCACCCGGTCGTGGGCGGCGGCGTCCGGGCCGTGGATGGAGACGCCCAGCGTGAATGGCGGGCGCGCCGCGGCCGCGAAGGCGGCGGCGAAAGCGGGATCCGCGAAGCGGCGCCCGTTGGAAAGCAGCAGCAGTTCCGCGCCCTTCAGCCGCCTGCGGAAATGAGCGACGGCCTTCAGGAACTCCGGGTTCAGCGTGGGCTCGCCGCCGGTCAGGTTCCAGGCCCCGGCGGTGCGCGCGTTCTTCTTGTAGGCCGCGCCGCCGCGCAGGTGGCGCTCCAGCCGCGCGGCCTGCTTCAGGAGGCTGTAATCCCGCGAGGTATTCAGGCAGAAGGCGGCCGTATTGGCGCACATCACGCACTTGTTGTCGCACTTGTTCCAGACGGGGATATCGGGCATGCGGAACCATTCTATCAAATTGAAAATGCCAGGGGCCCGCTCCCTCCTGAAGCCGCTTGTAGGCCGGCCGCGGATTATATAGCATTAGACCTTGGCCGCAGCCCGCACTGCCGGGCCTCGCGCAAGGAGATATGACCGACCCCACCCCCCCCGGCGACAGCACCAAAGACGCGGAAAGATATTTCCGCCTCATAGCGGAAAACCTCACGGACATGGTAGCCCTGGTGGATACCGACGGGCGCCGGCTATATTGCACCCCGAACTACGCTTTTCTCGGCGATCCGGAAAAACTGGCCGGCACGGATTCTTTCGGGGACGTACATCCGGACGACAGGGAGAACATCAAGCGCATTTTCCGGGAAACTTTCCGTACGGGGCAGGGGCAGCAGGCCGACTACCGCCTTACCCTGCCTGGCGGCAAGGTCCGCCAGATCCATTCCCAGGGTGTGCCTATAAAATCCCCCTCAGGCGCGGTAGAGAAGCTGATCGTGATCTCGCGGGACGTTACCGACGAGCGCGAAGCCGCCGAGCGGCAGCGGGCCCTGGAGCTGCAGCTCTTCCAGGCGGAAAAACTGAACTCCCTCGGCAAGACCGTATCCGGAGTGGCCCACGAGCTCAACAACCCGCTTACCGGCATCATGGGATACTGCCAGCTGCTGCTGCGCGACGAGGCCATACAGGAAAACTCCCGCCACCGCGAGGATATTTCCACCATCTTCCGCGAGGCGGAGCGCTGCCAGAAACTGGTGCGCGGGCTCACCACGTTCGCGCGCAAACATAAGCCGGAAAAGACCCACCTCGGGATAAACGGCCTGCTGCAGGACACCCTGAAGCTGCAGGATTCACACCTGAAAGTGGCCGGCATCTCCGTGGCCCTTGATCTGGCTCCGGAACTGCCCAAGACAATGGCGGATTTCCACCAGCTCCAGCAGGTCTTCATCAACCTGCTGCTCAATGCAAGGGACGCCATGGCCTGCCAGCAGCGGGAAAAGAGCATACGCATACGCACCAGCCTCCGCGACCGCAGCATCCTCGTCGAGGTGGAGGACTCCGGCCCGGGCATCCCTCAGGGCTCTTTCGACACCATCTTCGAGCCCTTCTATACCACCAAAGAACCGGGCAAGGGCACAGGCCTCGGCCTCTCTATTTCCTTCGGCATCATTACCGGCCACGGCGGCCGCATCTGGGCCGAGAACGCCCCGGGCGGCGGCGCGCGTTTCCGCCTGGAGCTGCCGGTGATAGCGCCGGCGGCCGGGAACGCCTCGCAGGAGCCTGTCAAAAGCGGCGCGGCGAATAAAGACCGCCGGGTGCTCATCATAGACGATGAACAGTGCGTTGTGGACGTGGCGGTACGCATACTCCGCCTCATCGGCCTTTCGCCCGACACGGCCCGGGACATTGAGACGGCCAAGCGCAAGCTGGTTGCCGGGGACTACGACACCGTGCTCTGCGATTACCGCCTGCCGGAGATGACCGGCCTGGAACTTTTCACCTGGGCCGCGGCAGTGAAGCCGGCGCTGAAGACGCGCTGGATCTTCATAACCGGCTCGAGCGGCGGCGAGGAGCTGGCCGACAGCGGCTGCCCGGTCCTGCACAAGCCTTTCAGCATAGAAGCGCTGCAGGAGATGATAACCTCGCGCCTGAACGCCTAGGCCGGGCCCGGACCGCCCTCGAGACATGACTTTCCCAGGATCCCGAGTAAAGGAATTTTTTTTCGGCATATCCCGCGAACGCGCCGCGCTTATCGCCTTGTCCCTGCTGGGCCTGGCGGCGCGTATCGGCTATATTCTCTGGACCAGGGACGCGGCCCCTCACCCGGACCTCGGCTCTTTCCTCCCCTCCTCGCTGGCCTTCACGCACCCCTTCGACACCTCGCCGCGCGAGCCGCTCTTCGTCTGGTGGCTGTGGCTGCTGGGCAAACTGGGGGCCGGCTCCGCGGCCGGCATCCGGCTGGCCGGCAGCCTCTGGTTCCTCCCGTCGTTCTTCCTGTTCTTCGCCCTGGCCGCCCGCTTCCTGGGCGCCGGGCGCGCCTGGGCCGCGGCCGCGCTGTACGCCTTCCTGCCGGCGCAGGTCCAGTCCGACTCTTTAGGCCTGCGCAACCTCCAGGAGACCTTCGCCCTGCTGCTGCTGCTCAACGCCCTGCACGCCCCGGCAGGCCCAAAGGCCTGGCGCCTGCCCGCCGCCGCGCTGGCGCTGCTGGCGCTGACCCGGGTGAATTATGTCCTGTCCGGCTTCCTGCTGCTGGCCGCCGCCGCCTGGCGCGCCCGCGGCCTGCGCCCGCTGCTGGCTTTGGCGCCGGCGCTGCTGCTGCTCGCCCCGCATCTGCAGAACAACAAGGCCCGCCACGGCGATCCGCTGTATTCCGTCAGCCTGCACGCCAGCTACATCTCCAACATGGAGAACCTGGGGCGCCCCGGCTTTCCGGCCACCGTCTATGAATGGCAGAAGGATCCCTACGCGCAGCGGCTGACCACGCGGCAATGGCTCTTCGAGAACCACACCCCCTGGGAACTGGCGCGCGATTCTGCCAAAGGGCTGCGGAGCGGCCTCTGGGACTTCTACTGGAAGGTCTATTTTTCGCTGGGCCTGCCGGGGCGGGCGGCCGTGCTGCTGCTCGGCCTCTACCTGCTGGGCGCCGCGCTGGCCGCGCTGACTCCGGGCCTGCGGCTCCTGCCGCTCTGGCTGCTGCTGCTGACGCTGCCCTACGCCTTCACCTCGCACGTCTTCTGGGCCGGCCGCTTCTTCACGCCTTTCGCGCCGCTGGCGCTGCTGCTGGCCGTACTGGGCGGCGGGCGCGCCTGGGACACGCTGCGGGGCCTGAGGCCGCGCCCCCGTACCGCCCCAAAGTTGTAGAATATACCCGCGATGGAAATGAAAACCGACGTGCTGGTGCTCGGCGGCGGGCTGACCGGGCTGGCCGCGGCCGAAGCCCTGAAAGACTCCGGCCTGCGCACGCTCGTCCTGGAAAAGGCGCCGGAGCCGGGCGGCCTGTCGCGCACGGCCCGCGCCGGGGAATTCCTCTTCGACCTGGGCGGCCACCGCCTTTACTTCTCCAAGCCGGAAGTCCGCGCCTACACCGAGCGGCTGCTCACGGGGCGGCCGCTGCTGCGCCCGAAGCGCTCCAGCGCCATCTACACCGGCGGGCGCCTGCTCAATTATCCCCCCACCTTCCTCAACGGCGTTCTTTACGCCGCGCCGGTGCTTTTCTCCAAAGGCCGCAAGGTTTCCGGCGCCAAACCGCCGGCCACCCTGAAGGACTGGCTGGACGGCCGCCTGGGCCCCCGCGTCCACGACCGCTATTTCCGGGACTACACCAAAAAGGTCTGGGGCCTCGCCACCGACGAGCTGTCGCCGCTCTGGGCCGAGCGCCGCATCGGGGGCGGCTTCAGCGTCAAAACGCTGCTGCTCGAGCTGTTCGGCGGCAAGCTGTCCTCAAAGGAGAACGCCGCGCGCTTCCTCTACCCGGAGCGCGGCATAGGCGAGCTGCCGGCCGCGCTGCTGGCCGCCGCCGGACCGAATACCGAATTGCTGACCGGGGCCGAGCCGCTGGAACTGAAGTTCCGCGACGGCAAGCCCGCCGCGCTGGTCTTCAGCCGCGGCGGCGAAAAAAAGACGGCCGCCTTCAAACACATAATTTCCACCATACCGCTGCCGGCCCTGGCCGGCCTCATTCCCGGTTTCCCGCCGGGTCTAGCCGCCGGGATCAAGTACCGCTCGCTGGTGGTGCTGTTCGCGGCGCTGCGCCGCAAAAAGGCGCTGCCGCATCACTGGGTCTATTTTCCCGACGAGGACGCCGAATTCTCCCGCCTCTGCGAGCTGGCCAACTGGAGCCCGCTGATGGCCCCCGGCGGCTGGCTGCCCGTTACCTTTGAGTTCTTCTGCGACGAAGGCGACGCCTGCTGGCGGCTGACGGAGGCCGAGCTGCTCGCCCGGGCGCTGGGCTCGCCGGCCTTCAGCCGGCTGGCCGGCGGCTTCGAGGCCGGCCCGGCCGCCGTGGAGCGCCTGGCTCACGCCTACCCGCTGCTCTACGCCGGGTCCGAGGGCCCGCTGGCGGCGGTAAAGAAAGAGCTGGCGGCGCTGCCCAACCTGCAGCTCTGCGGCCGCACCGGCGCGCACGCCTACCTGGACACCGAGGAATGCCTGCTGGACGCCTGGGCCGCCGCCGAAAAAATTAAAAAAGCTTTGTGAGGATATTGTTCGTCCATAACGGCTACGAGAGCCTGGGCATCGAGTATCTCTCGGCCGCGCTGAAGCGGGCCGGGCACGAGACCGCGCTCGTCATAGACCCCTGTCTCTTCGACGAGGCGGGCTTCTGGCGCTCGCCCGCGCTGTCCTCCCTGTTCAGCTTCCGCGGCCGCGTGCTGCGCCAGGCGGAGGCTTTCAGGCCGGACCTGCTCGCTTTCTCGGTCTTCACCGACACCTGGCCCTGGGCGAGGGCGCTGGCCGCCGAACTTAAAGCCCGCACCGGCGCGAGGACCGTTTTCGGCGGCATCCATCCCTCCAGCGTCCCCGACGAGGTGCTGGCCGACCAAGCCGCGGATTTCGTCTGCCTGGGCGAGGGCGACCTGGCGCTGCCGGCGCTGGCCGCCCACCTGACCGCTGGCGGCCCGCTGCCGGCCGGCATCTGGGGCAAGAAGGGCGGGACCGTGGTCAAAGGCCCGCCGCCAGCCCCCCCGGCTGACCTGGACGCGCTGCCCCTCCCGGACAAAGAGCTTTTTTCCGCGGCCGCGCCGGTCTTCTCGGACGGCTACCTCCTGTCCTCTTCCCGCGGCTGCCCGCACAGTTGCGCCTACTGCTGCAACAGCGTGTACCGCGAGCTTTACCGCGCCTCCGGCGTGCCCTGCCTGCGCCGCCGCGGCGCCGAGAACGTGCTGGGTGAGCTGGAGGGCCTGGCGGCCGCGCCCGGCTTCGTGCACTTCACCGACGAGGTCTTCAACTCCGACTACGGGTGGCTGGAAAAGTTCCTGCCGCTGTACAAAGCCCGCGTCGGCCTGCCTTTTTCCTGCTTCGTCTTCCCCGACGCCCGCCTGGCCGCCCTCGCGCCCGCGCTGGCCGCCGCCGGCTGCTTCAAGGTGCAGCTCGGCGTGCAGCGTTTCGACGAGGACAAGCGCGCTGAACTGCTGGGCCGGCGCGCCGCCAACGCCGACATAGCCGCCGCCATAAAGGCCCTGCGGGCGGCAGGGATCTACGTCACATGCGACAATATCCTGGACCTGCCCGACGAGAGCGAGGGCGAGCTGGCCGCGCTGGCCGCGTTCTACGCGGAGCACACCCCGGACCACAACGAAGTCTTTTTCCTGCGGCTCTATCCCGGCACCCCGCTGGCCGCCCGCTGCGCCGGCCGGGCCGACGCGCCCGGAGGGCTGATGCGGCCTTCAGGCCACTCGCCGCTGCCGCCCGGCAGGCAGCGCGCCTGGTTCTCCCTGCTGACGCTGCTGCCGCGCCTGCCCGCCCCGCTGCGCCGGTTCGCCGCCGCGCGCCCCGGGCTCTTCCGCCTGGCCGGCGGCCTGGGCCTGCGGGCGCTGTCCCGCCTGCTGAGCCGGCCGCGCCGGGACTTCCACACGGGCCGCTTTCTGCGCCTGTACAAGCATTTTATCTTTGCTAAACTGAAAGGCCATGGCTGAACTGCAACTCGTGACCGGGGCCGCCGGCTTCCTGGGCCAGGCGCTGGTAAAGCGCCTGACCGCGGCCGGCCTGCCCGTGCGCTGCCTGGTACGGCCCGGCGCCGACGCCTCGCGGCTGGAGCTGCCCGGCGTGGAAATTTTCCGGGGCGACCTGCTGGAGCCCGCAGTCGGCGAGGCGGCGCTCTCCGGCGCGGCCCGCGTCTGGCATCTGGCCGCGCTGGTACGGCCCACTGGCCTCCTGGTCCGCCGCCGCGCGCTACTCGCCCGCTTCAAGGCCGTCAACGAGGACCTCCCGGCGCGCCTCGCGGCCGCGGCCGCGCGCGCGGGGGTAAAGCGCTTCATACACTTCAGCAGCATCGCCGCGCTGGGGCCGGGCGAGAACCTGCGCGACGATGCGCCCCCGGCGCCGCTGACCTGGTACGGCAAGTCCAAACTGGCCGGAGAGCGGCTCTTCAAGGCCGAGGCCGCGCGCGCGGGCCTGGACCATTTGGTGCTGCGCCCGTGCATGGTCTACGGCCCCGGCGCCAAAGCCTGGGAGCCTTTGTTCGACGCGGCGGCCAGGAACAAGGTGCTGGTGCCCGGCGACGCCGCCAACATTTTCTCCATCTGCTACGTGGAAAATTTCCTCGACGGGGCGCTGCTGGCGGCCGGCAAGGCGCCTTCCGGAGCCGCCCTGAACGTCAGCGAAGGCTCCCTCTCCATGCGGGACCTGCTGCTGACCCTCGCCGCGGCCCTGGGCCGCCGGCCGCGCCTGGTCAGCCTGCCCGTCCCCGCGCTGCGGGCCGTCTCCGCCGTGCTCGACGCCGCGCTCGGGCTGGCGGGGCTGTACCTGCCCGGCGTGATGGGCGCGGACCCCGCCCGGTTCAAAGAAGCCTGCTCTTCCTGGTCGCACAGCTGCGAGGGGCTGCGGGCCCTGGGCTGGAAGCCGGCCGTCTCCACCCTGGACGGCCTCGCCGCTTCCCTGGGGGAGAAACTGTGATCCGGCTGGAGCCCCTCTCGCCGGCGGAAACCCCGCCGCCCGGCGGCGCCTACCCGGCCTCGCCGGCCTGGGCCGCGCTCTGCCGCGGACTGTACGGCTACGACCTGCGCGAGTTCCGTATAATGCGCGGCTCCGAAACCCTCGGCGGCTTCAGCTGCGCCGTAGTGCGCTCGGCCGTCTTCGGCACCCGCCTGATCTCCCTGCCCTTTTCCGACGAGCCGGGCCTGCGGCTGCGCCCTGGCGCCGCTCTTTCCCCTACCGAAACCGCCGCCCTCAGGGCCGCCGTCGCCGGCACGCTGGACGCGCTGGCGGCCGAAACCGCCGCCGACTACGCCGAGCTGCGCGGCGCGGACGCGCTGTTCCCGCAAGAGGACCCCCTCTTCGTTTCCGCCGCCCCCTACCTGCGCCTGGTCCTCGACACCTCCCGCCCCTACGAAGAGCTGCGCGGCAATTTCCACAGCAACCTCATCAAGAACCTGCGCAAAGCCGGCAAGGGCGTGGCGGTGGCGGAAAGCCGGGACCCGGCGGCCTTCGCCGCCGTCTATCCCATTTACCTGCGCCAGCTGCGCCGCTTCGGCTCGCCGCCGCTGCCGGCGGCTCATTTCGAGGCCCTGCTGAGCGCGGGCCTTGGCCGTCTCTATACCGCCTCCGTCAGGGGCAGGGCCGCCGCCTTCCTGTTCGCGCTGGTCTGGGACGGGACCTTCTACGCCGACGTCAACGCCGGCCTCCCCGAATACGAGACCTGGTTCCCCAAGATACGGCTGTTCGACGAAACGATACGCCTGGCCTGCGGCGAGGGCCTGCGCGCCTACGACTTCATGCGCACGCGGGCCGGCTCCGGCGTGCACGAGCATAAAAAGAAATGGGGCGGCGCGGAGCTGCCCATCAAGTATTTTTACCGGGTCTATAAAAAGGGCAAGAGCCTGCGGCTGGACCCGGAGCAGGCGCGCTTCGCCCTGCCCCGCCTGCTGCTGCGGCGCGCGCCGCTGGCGCTGCTGAAAGCCGTGGGCCCAGTCATCCGCCGGCACGCCGGGAAATAGCCGCGCCGGCGCGGGCGCCGGGAAATATTTTGTTAAGATTAAACCTATGAAAGAGAAAATTTTACTCGCCGCGGGAGCCCTTTTGATCGCGGGCGCGCTATTCCTGTTCAACGCCAAGCCGGCCTGGCTGTCGCTCGCGCCGGCGCAGGCCGCCGGCCCCGCGGCCATGGTCTATCCCTACGAGGGCTCCCTGTTCCCGGCCGACATGCGCTCACCGGAATTCCGCTGGAGGGGAGCCCAGCCCGAGAGCGGGGAGTGGACAGTGAAGATCTCTTTCAGCGCCTCCACGCGCACGGTTTCGGCGGTCTGCCGGGACACCGCCTGGGCCCCGTCGGAAGCCCAGTGGGCGGAGATCCGCCGCCTGGCCGCGGGCAAGGCGGCCGTTTTCGAGGTGGCCCCGAAGGGCGGCGCCGCCGCCGGGGCTGCCCGAGTAGGGTTCAGCGTCTCGGCCGACCCGGCCGGCGCGCCGCTGTTCTACCGCGCCGTGCCCTCCGGCATGACCTTCCCCGCCGAGAGCGATTACAAACGCATCAAGTGGCGCCTGGCGTGGCTGTCCTCCTACGAGCCGCCCGTCACCGCGATGAGCGGCCAGGATACCTGCTTCAACTGCCACGTCGCCTCGCTCGACGGCCGCACCATCGGCTTCGACTACAACACCGACGAGGTGGACAAGTCCAGCTACTTCTTCTTCAGGAACCCGGGCCGCAGCGTGGCGATCACCCCGGAGATGACCTTCAACTGGAACGGCTACAAGCCCGGCGCGCAGCGCTCGCTGCTGCAGGCCAACGGCTCAGCCATCTCACCCGACGGCCGTACCATAGTCACCAGCGGCAAGGGCCTGACGCTCCTGCACATGCGCTGCACCGATATGCGCCAGTACACCTTCCCCATCCTCGGCGTGACGATGTACCGCACCGTCTCCGACCCGGCGCTCCGCGTGCTGCCCGGCGCGGACGACGAGAAGTTCCTCTATACACCCGCCTCCTGGAGCCCGGACGGCAAGTACGTCTACCTCTTCGGCGGCCCCATACCGGAGCCCCTGCTGGAGATGGGCCGGCAGAAGCTCGCCGGGACCTACAAGGAAGACTGGCGGAAACTGGGCTGGCGCGAGCTGGACAAGGTCTATCCCTTCCGCTACAGCCTCTACCGCATCCCGTTCAACGGCGGCAAGGGCGGCCGCCTGGAGCCGCTGCGCGGCGCGCACGACAACGGCTACAGCAATTTTTTTCCGCGGGTGTCGCCCGACGGAAAATGGGTGGTCTTCAACAGGAGCGCCAACGGGTCCATGCTGGTGCGCGAGGACAGCGACCTCTACATCATGCCGGCCGGCGGCGGCGAGGCCCGCAAGCTCACCTGCAACGGTCCCAGGGCCGATTCGTGGCACAGCTGGTCGCCCAACGGGCGCTGGCTGGCCTACGCCTCCAAGTCGCACGCCGACAGCGCCACTGACATCGTGCTGACGCATATCAGCGAGACCGGAGAGAATTCTCCGCCGGTAGTGCTCACGCAATTAAGGGATAGACAGGGACTGTCGCTGAACCTGCCCGAATTCTTCAACATCAAGCCGGGCGAGCTGCAGGAATTGCTGCCGCGCCTGCCGCCGCCCAGCGTGGGCGAGCCGCACTAGGTCAGAAGCGGGGCAGACCAGCCGTCTTACCCGGGGCCGCCGCCACGCCTTCCACCTCCACCAGCCAGCCGGGGCGGCACACGGCCCCGCGCACCACCGCCAGGGGCAGACCCCCGAAGTTATCTTCGAGATAAGCGGCCACCCGCCGGTGATCCGAGGGGTTGCGCAGGTAAACCACCAAATACATCAGGTCCCGCGGCCCCGCCCCTCCGGAGCGCAGCAGCGCGCCGATATTGCCCATGGTCCGCTTAAGCTGCCGCAGCGCGTCCCCCGGGTAGAGGATGCCGCCGGCCTTGTCGATGCTGGCCGTGCCGGAAATGAAATAATGCGAGCGGTCGGCGTAGCGCACGCGGGTACCGCGCTCGAAGGTGACGTCATAATCCGCCGCGCGGCAAAGCCGGGAAAAGTCGTTGAGGTAAGAGACCTGGCCGGGCCTGAGCCCGGGCACCGAATAGGCGTCGAGCCCCACCTGGCAGCCCGCCCCGCCGGTCGCGCCCTCTATGCCGGTGCTGGAGATGAAATGCGTGGCCCGCGTCAGGCCGTGCCGTTTAAAAAATTCGCTGCGGGCCGCCACCATGCCGGGGTAAGCGGAGGCGATGTCGCCCATGAACAGCCAGGTGCGCACGCAGCCGCCGGCCAGCGTGCCGCCAGCGCGCCGCAGCGCGCCGGCGAGGTCCGAGAATATTTCCTTTGTCTGCTCCGCGGCCGTAAGGCCGGGGCGGCCGTTGAGCCCGGCACTCCAGACCTGCCGCAAACCGCCGGCGCTCACGCTCAGGTGCCCCGGAGCGAGTCTGCGTTTGCGCAGCGGCCGCGGCCCCTGCGCGTGATAAGCCAACAGGGTCAGCTCGCCGCCGGGCAGCGGCGGCTGGCGCACCACGGAGAGCGCCACCGGGCCCTCACCCGGCCCGAGCGAGAACGGCACCGCCCCCAGCGCCTTCAGGCGCGCCGCCGGGCCTTTCAAAAAGATCCGGCGGAAGATCGCGCTGTCCGGGGCCAGCCCCAACTCACGCGCCGCCTCCGCGTACGCCGCGGCCGCGGCCCTGGCCTGGGCGGTGAAGCCGCCGGAAGGAGCCGGCGTCACGGAAATGAAATACTCGGAAGTCCCTCCGGGGATCCGCAAAACCCTGCTTCTGACGGTAGCGGTTGTCGCCATAAGTTCCCGGGCTAAGCCGGCTTCTTCCAGACCAGGTAGCCGAAAATGCCGTGGCGTACTTCGGTCCGCGCGCCCGGCAGGGCGGCCGCGTAGCGGCGGCGGAACTCCTCGTAGGTCAAATGCACCTCGCGCGCCTTGTGCCGCGCCACGCGGGTATCCAGGAAGAAAGCCCGGAAGAAGCCCAGCGCCAGCCGCAGCGGGTTATGCAGCGCCAGCATCTCGCGGTAGTAGCCCAGCGCGGTCAACGGCGGGTTGCCTTTCAGCGCGTCCACGATAACGATCACGCCGCCGGGCGCCAGCCGCTCTTTAACCTTGGCCAGCGCGGCCTCGGCGTCGCCGATATGGTGCATTGTAGAGACGGCCACCGCCGCGTCGAAGGGCCCGGCCGGCAGTTCGTCGGCCTCGATGTCGAGCTCCAGGACCTCGGCCTGCGGCAGGTCTTTGAGCACCCCGCGCGCCACCGCGGCCATGCCGTGCGAGGAATCCACGGCGGCCAGCCGGGCGGCGCCGGAGAAGACCGCCCGGGCGCGGCGGCCCGTGCCGCAGCCCAGGTCCAGCACCCGCCGCCCGTCGGGCGCGGCGAGCTCTTTGAGGTCGTGGTTGTGGATCTCCTCCACCCAGTCCACGTCGCGGCCGTAGTCGGGGGCCCAGGCGTCCCACTCGGCCGGATCGTTGGGCGAGGAAGTCAACTCGGCCGGGTGCGGGCCGGGGCCCGGCCGCGACAGCACCTTGCCGAAGGTTTCGCGGAACCGTTCGGAGTTCATCGGGCAGTCCGTGGCGGAATCGAGGGCGCCGAACATGGCCGAGCCCCACATGCGGCGGACTATCTTCTCCAGAGGCTCGGTGCGAATGTCGCCGAAGGCGAGCGGCACATAGCAGCAGGGTTGCACCTCACCGTAGGGCGAGACGTAGAAATGGGTGCGGGCGGAGCAGCCGCAGACGAACTTGGCCTTGGGCGAGGTGAGCAGCAGGGACTCCCAGTACACGTCGGGCGCCAGCCGCGAGCGCAGCAGCTCTATATCCTCCGGGCCGAACGGCACGTCGGAGCGCTCCAGCCATTTGCCGGCGCGCAGCGACGACAGCACGCGGGTCTTTACGCCCAGCCCGCGCGCCAGCGCTATGAGGCGGTCCAGCCCGCCGTCGCGGAGGCTTTCCTTGGTGGCATAGGTGGACAGGGAGACGTCCAGGCCGGCCTCGGCGCAGAAGCGCAAGGCGTCGAGGGCCGCGCGGAAGGTGCCCGGGCGGCCGCGCAGGCGGTCGTGCTCTGCGGCGTCGGCGCTGTCCAGGCTTACGCCGATGCGGTCCAGCCCGGCGTCCCGGAGAACCCCGGCCAGGCGCCGGTCGAGCAGCAAGCCGTTGGTGTCGAGAGAGGTCACCAGCCCCAGGCGGCGCGCCTCGCGCACCAGGCCCGGCAGCCACGGCACCAGCAGCGGCTCGCCGCCGAAGAAATAGAAGCCGCCGGCGCCCAGCGCGGCCGCCTGGCGGATGAGCGCCAGCGTCTCGTCCTCGCCCAGCTCCGGCCTGCCGGCCGCGCCGTAGGGAGTGGTGCCGCAATGCGTACAGCGGCACTGGCATTTGTAGGTGAGGCCCGCCATCACGGTAACGCCGAACAGCGGCTTGATGACGCGCGCCGCCGGCTGCACTTTAAGGTGGTAGAAGCGCGCGAGCGCCCCCAGCGCCGGCACGGAAAGAAAAGGCCGGAAGAAGCCGCCCAGCCCCTTCTTCACGAAGCGGTTGACCGAGGCGGGCCTGTCGTTCTCTGTGGTCATAAGGGTTTGGGGGCCAGGTCCAGCACATAGCCGCCGTCCCAGGCGTAGGCGGCCCCGGCCCGGCGGCTCTCATAACAGGCCGCCGTGTCCCGGGCGGCTAGCAGCTCGGGCAGCCCGTCGTAAAGCGGGGACCTGGACTGCAGCGCTTCTTCCACGAACCAGCCGCCGTAATATTTTTTTTCAAAGACCAGCCAGCGCACGCCGTAAACGGCCAGCGCCTCGCCGGCCGACGGCGCGGCGCAGTACAGCGCCGCCAGCAGGGCTGTCCGCCTGGCCTCGTGCTCCCCGCCGCCAAGGAAGAGCAGTTCCTGGTCCTTCAGGTCGGAAGAGACCAGCACCGCCTTGCCGGTGAAGACAGGGAGGGCCAGGTTCAAGACCCCATCGGGATAGGCCGCGGCCACGCCGCCGGGCGCGGCGCGGAGGAACTTATAAGCCCCGGCGAACTCGCGCACCGAAGTGGTCTCGTTGTACAGCGGGTGCAGCAGCGCGAACAGCGCGGCGCAGACGGCCGCCGCCGGGCCGGCGCGGAAGCGGCCCGAGCCGAGTATCAGCAGGGCCTCCGCGCCGAGGAACACCAGCGCCAGCGGCAGGATAACCGCGAGCTGCCTGGAGGCGGAGACGGGGTGCAGCGGGTAAAGCAGCGCGAAGGCCGCGCCGCAGCCGGCCAGCAGCGCAGGCACTGCGCGCGGCAGCAGCGCGGGCCGGCCCGGGGCCACCAGCAGGCCCAGGCCGTACAGCAGCGCCAGCAGCACCAGGAAGATGGTATAGAGCGGGGCGTGCTCGTTAAGGTTCAACACCAGATTAGCCCCGGCGTCGGCCGGGTTGGCCGGGTTCAGCGGGGCCGCGAGCCGCTGGTAGAGCTTGGCGGCCTGGAACTCCGGGCCCTGCGCGGCGCGGGCCCTGGCGTTGTTGGCCAGGCCGCTCAGGTTCAGCAGCAGCAGGCACAGCGCGGCGGCTCCGGCCAGGTGCGCCGCGTAGCGGCCGAGCACGCGCCGGGCGGAGAAGTCGGCCCGGAAAAAAAGCGGCGCCAGCGCGGCCGTGAAGCCCACCCCGACGGCGGCGGAGGGATAGACCACGAAGCACAGCGCCGTCAGCCACGGCAGCAGGAGGAAACGCCGCTCCTCCAGCGCGACTGCGAAAGCCAGCAGCGCCAGCGCGCCGTAAAGGCGGGGCACGCCGAAGAAGGTGTCCATGGACAGGAACAGCAGCGTGAACAGCAGCGCGGCGGCCCCGGAGGCCTGCGGCCCTGGCGAAGCCAGGGCGAGGCGCCGCACCAGCAGCGCGGCGGCCGCGCAGCCCAGCACGGCCAGCGCTTTCAGGCCGACGGTGTACGGGCTGACCTTCATGAACAGCGCCGTGAACCAGATCCAGAGGGCCTCCGGGTGGAAGGGCTTCAGGTGCGCGAGGTAGAAGGCGGCCAGCCGGTCCCCGGCGAAGAGACCGCGGTCCCAGAGCGCCTGTATCCAGTAGAAGCTGACGCTGTCGAGGTAAAGGGAATAGACCGGCTCGAAAGCCGCCGGCGTGCACACCGTCACAGCGTAGCCGGCCAGCGCAGCCGCGAACAGGGCGGCGGCGCAGGCCGTGAGGCCGCCGGGGCCGGGTTCGCGGCAGCGCGCGATGAGATCTTTCAGCGTCTTCATACTATGTGGCAGAACTTGCCCGAAGCAGAAATTTTAAAACTTTCTCCGGCGCGCAGGCCATAGCTGCCCTCCGGCAGGGCCAGGGCCGCCCTTATGCGCGCGGCTTCCCGCTCGCCAGCGCCCGGCGGCAGCAGCAGGCCGCCGGCGGCCGCGTCCAGCTGGAAGAAAGGCAGGTCCGAGGGGAACACCCGGTCTATCAGCGCGGCCTCGTAGAGCCGTCCCGAGGCGGTCTCGACGAAATCCTTCAGCCTGCCGCTGAGCCTCACCTGCAGGCCCGCGCGGCCGCAGGCGCAGCTCCGGCGCGCCAGCTCGCCCGCGTCGCCGGTCCGGTAGCGCAGCAGCGGGGCGAGCTTATTGTCCAGGTCGGTGGCCAGCAGCTCGCCGCCGGGGCCAACCTCCAGCAGATGCCGTTCCTCGTCGGCGTGCAGCCAGTCTCCGGAGGCCGGGCAGGAGAGCGCCGCGTAGCCCAGCTCCGTGGAGGCGTACATATTGAAGACTTCGGCGCCCAGCCGCTCTCGCGCCTCGCGCCGCACGGTCTCGCCGAGGGCCGTGCCCACGGTGAGAACGGCCCTGAGACCTTTAAAAACCGGAGTGCCAGCGGCGCGCAGGCTCTTGAGCAGCGCCATCAGCGCGTCGGGGCGGCTGATCAGCAGCCGCGGTTTTTCCGCCGCGGCCGCGGCGGCCAGGCGAGCGGCCTCTACGGGTTCGGAGAAGATCCGCCTGTCGTAATAGACGTTCTTCCTGTTGTGCACCAGCCGGTAGAGAGCGTACTGCTGAAAAAATTCGAAGACTATCTTCCCGAATTGCCCCGCCGAAGCCATGGCCGGCAAATTATTGAAATAGCCGTATTCAACCGGATGCAGCGCGGCGGCCTTATCGCCCATCTCCCAACCAGCGGTCTTCAGCACCGCGAGCAGCCCTGAGTAGCGGGCCACGACCGCCTCCAGGTCCAGGCGCGTCTCGACGCGCTTGGATTGACCGGTGCCGCCGCTTTCCAGGCTCGCGAGGGCCGCGCCGGAATAGCCGGCCAGGTCGGCGCGGGTCATAGGCGGCAGCTTTGAAATTTCTTCCAGCGACGACAGTTCGGTCCGGCCGCCCAGCGCCGCCTCGCACGCCGCGCCGTAAGCCGGCAGGGCGGAAGCGGCCCTGGTCAGCAGGGAATTGACGCGCGCCAGCCTGTCCCCGGCGGGCCCGCCGAAAGCCTCCGCCCGCGCCCGGAAGCCGGGCAGGACCAGTTCCCCGGCGGCGGCTACCAGCGCGCGGCGGAAATTCATTCGCGCCCCCCGGCGGGCAGGTAAACGGCCCGGCGCGCGGCGGCCTCGGGGTGAGCGGCGCGCCAGGCCGCGTTGCGCGGCCAGCACTTCACCACCGGCCCGAAGCGGACATCGCCGTAGGCGGCGGCTATCAGGCCGCTCACGGACAGCTTTTCGGAATCCTTGAAAATGTAAGGCAGGTGCTCGCATGGCGCGAGGCTCCCGTCGGGCAGCACCATGATCTTGTAGGCGGAGGGCAGCTCGCAGTCCACCAGCCCCGTGCGGTCCAGCACGGGCAGCGGGGCGGCGGCGGCGGCCCGCAGCACTCCCTCGCGGTCGCCGTCGGTCAGGCTCAGTTCCTCGAAGCGCCCGGCCCAGGCCCCGGAAGGCACCGGCGGCAGCACGCGCACCGCACCCGCGCCGGCGGCGGCGGCCGCGGCCAGCAGCCCCGCGAGCGAGCCGTCGGCTGCCGTCTCGCGCGTGGCGTAGCAGGAGGCCATGGCGGGCAGGCCTATCCTTCGCGCCAGCTCCAGAGCGTTCACGGCGGCCGAATGGCAGCCGGGCGCAGCCCGGCCCCCGTCGTGGGCGCAGGCTTCGGCCGAATCCAGGCTGACGTTGAGGCAGGCGAGGCCGGCGCCCTTCAGCTGCCGCGCCAGCCCCTCGGTCACGCTGAGGGCGTTGGTCTCCACGAAAACCGTCATCCCCGCCGCGGCCGCCGCGCGCACCAGGTCGGGCAGGCAGGGCACCAGTGTATTCTCGCCGCCGGTGAAGTGCAGGCGCGGTACGCCGAGCGCGGCCAGTTCGCGGATGCGGCCCAGCGCCACCTCTTTGTCCATCACCTGGTCGCGGAAGACCTCGCGAAAGGTGTCGGACGAGCAGGCGCCGCAACGGCACTGGCAGGCGAAGGTGGCCGCGAAGGCCGCCATCCCCGGTATTTTGCGCCTGAGCAAATTGCGCTTGAAGAAATACGAGGCGTAGCGGGCCGCCCGCCGTGCGTCCAGCAGGCCGGCCAGGAACAGCGCGCCGCGCGCCGAGACGGCCAGCCGCCGGGCCGCGTTCAGGGCCGGCGCGGCGGCGCGGCGGGCGTAGACGCGCAGCAGGTAGGACAGGAAATACCTGAAGCTGCCGGCCAGCGAAAAATTCGGATAGGGGTTGCGGTTGCCGTGGTACCGGGCCGCGAGCGCGGCGGCGGCTATGGCCGGCAGGCGCAGGCTGAACGAGGGCAGCAGGCGCCACAGCCCCCGCCTGAGCGCGGCGGTGGCGGCGGCGGGGAACAGAGAGGCCAGGAAAACCAGGTTGCGCAGTTTCGCGCGCTCCGGAGTCCAGCTGTGCCCCCCGTGGCCGTAGGGCACGCTGTAAGTCCCCTCCTCTACCGCCGCGGCCTCGCCCTCCGTCAGCAGGCCGCTGCCGCGCGCCTTTTCCAGCAGCGCGGTGCCCGGGTAATAGCGCAGCCAGTTCACATCGTGGAAGCCGGCCGGGTTGGCGGCCGCGAAGGCGGCCACGCGCTCCAGTTCGGCGCCGTCCTGGCCGGGCAGGCCGAAGATGAAATTGGTATAGGTGTGTATGCCGGCGCGGCGCAGCAGGCGCAGCGCCTTCACGGACTCCTCCGTGCTCTCGGAGCGGCCCAGGCAGTCGCGGCGGATCTTCTCGCTGACGGTTTGCACGCCCATGTTGGCCGCCGTACAGCCAGCGGCCTTCAGCAGGGCCACGGCCCGCTCGCCGGCGTCGGCCGGGTGTATGTTGCAGAAGAAGGGCAGCCCGACCGCGCGCGGGTAGGCGGCGGCGAACTCCTCCAGCCAGGCCAGGTCGGAGATGAAGAGGTCGTCGCAGAAGGAGACGCGCCGGAAGCCGTATTTATTCTTAGCCTCGGTGAGTTCGGCCAGCACGTGCCTCACGCTGCGGCGGCGCAGGAACTTGTCATGGCAGCCCAGGCGGGACAGCGTGCGGCGCATCGAGCTGTTGTGGCAGTAGGTGCAGGCGTTCGGGCAGCCGCGGCCGGTGACCATGGAATAAGTGTCGAGGACGAAGCCGGGGTATTCGCGGAAGAAGAGGTCCTTGTCCGGGAAAGGCAGCGCGTCCAGGTTCGTCTCCAGCCGCACGGGGTTCTTCACTATCGCGCCGTTCTTCTTGAACCAGATATTGTGCAGCCCGTCTAGCGGCAGCCCTTGCTCCAGGCGCCCGGCCAGCTCGCAGACCGCGGTCTCGCCGTCCCCCACGCAGAGCAGGTCCACTTCGGGCCTGGCCAGCGCGGCCTCAGGCGCGGTGCTCGGGTGCACGCCGCCGAAGATCACCGGCGCGGAGCTCAGCCGCTTGAATTCGCGCGCCACGGCCAGCGCCCACTGGAAATGGTCCGACTCGGCCGAGAAGCCGACCAGGCCGGGCCTGTGCGCGGCCAGCCGCCGCGCAGTGCGGGCGGCGCTCTCGGGCTCGAAAAAAGGCAGGCGGAGACGGAAAGAATCGAACAGCAATGGTTCGTAGACGAGCGCGGTTTCATGGCCGCGCGCCTTCAGGGCGGAGGAGAGGCACTCAAGCCCGAGGCTCTCCGTGGCCGCGCGGGCGAAGACCGTCTTCATTGGATAATTTTAGCATAAGCCCGCGCGGCGGCCTGCGGGCACTATGCTATCATTAATATATAGTTATGAAGCTCGTCATACCCACCAACTGGGACGACGCCCTGCCGGACAAGGTCAAAAGGCCGGAAGTCTCCGCCGTCTACGGCAAGCTGGACCGGGATTTCATAGGCGGCGGGCGCCCCTCCAGCATGTTCGGCGCCCTGTCGCGCCGGGCCGCCGCGCGCCACGTTAAAAAGTTCGCGGACGCGGGCAAGCCCTTCTACTACCTCCTCAACGCCGGCTGCCTGGGCAACCGGGAGTGGACCCGCGCCGGCAACCGCGAGATAAACCGCCTGCTGGACTGGCTGACGGACATAAAAGTTGCGGGCGTGACCGTGGCCGTGCCCTACCTGGCCGAGTATATCCGCAGGAATTACCCCCATTTCAAACTGGCCGCCTCGGTGCTCGCCAATGTCAACTCCGTCGAGAAGGCGCGCTACTGGGAAGGCCTGGGCGCCTCGGTCATCACCCTCAACCACACCGAGCTCAACCGCGACTTCCGGCTGCTGGGCAAGATCCGCAAGGCCGTAAAGTGCGGACTGCAGCTGCTGGTCAATGACAACTGCCTGCAGGGCTGCCCGCTGTTCTCCTACCATCACAACGTCATCGCCCACGCCTCGCAGTCGGCCGAGAGCCGCGGCAGCTATACCTTCGACTACTGCCGGCTGAGCTGCCGCCGCATGATGCTGGCCGACCCGGCCAACTTCATCAAGGCCACCTGGATCCGCCCGGAGGACCTGAAACATTACGAAGAGGTCGGCATAGACCATTTCAAACTGGTGGACCGCACCATGACCACCGAAGCGCTGGTCCGCGCCGTGGACGCCTACGCGGCCCGCTCCTACAAAGGCAACCTCTTCGACCTCTTCACCAACACCTCGCGGCTGAACTGGGCCAAGGTCTCCGGCTTCCTTCACAAGCTGCGCTACTACGTGCACCCGCTCAAGCTGAACGTCTTCAAGCTTTACGGCAAGCGGGGCGTGGCCAAGGACATAGAGGTTTACCTGGACAACCAGGCGCTGGAGGGCTTCATAGAGTTCTTCAAGACGAACGACTGCCGCTCCATGTCCTGCGCCGAGTGCGGCTACTGCGCCGAGGCCGCGCGCAAGGCGGTGAAGATAGACCCGGCGCATTGCGCCGAACTGCTGGGCGTGCACGAGAAGTTCCTGGGCGAGATAATCTCCGGCGACATCCTGCGGTACGCCCCCCCAAAAAGGTAAAATTCCAAACTATGGCGGATAAACTGTCTACTAGCCTGACCTTCCGGCTGCGCCCGGCGCTGCGGCGCTTCTACGGTTCGGCCTGGTTCATCTCGTTCACGGCCTTCTATTTCCGCTCGCTGCTGCCGCTCATCCGCCGCTTCGTGCCGCTCTACGGCGTGACGGCCATCCTCTCGATGTCCTACCGCTGCCAGTGCTCCTGCCCGCATTGCGGCGCCGGCAAGTATCCCAAGCAGAAAGAGGGCGAGCTGAGCCGCGAGGAAGTCCTCAAGTTCATAGACGACCTGGCCCGCCTGGGCGGAGCCTGCATCCATTTCTTCGGCGGCGAGCCGCTGATGGCCCCCGCGCTGGAGGAGTACGTGCGCCATACCCGCGCGCGCGGCCTGCTGGCCACGGTGGACACCAACGGCCTGCTGCTCGACGAGCCGATGGTCTTGAAGCTCAAGGCCGCCGGCATCCACCTGGTCCGCGTCAGCCTGGACAGCCCGCGCGCCGAAGAGCACGACGCCCACCGCGGCATCAAAGGCTGCTGGCAGAAGGCCATAGACGGCATGCGGCTGTGCCTCAAGCACGGCGTGCCCTGCTTCATGTCCCTCTACGCCACCAAGGAAAACCTGGCCAACGGCGATTTCGAGAAAATGATTGCGCTCGCGCGCGAGCTGGGCGTCGGCGTGCGCTTCCTGTCCGCCATCCAGAGCGGCCGCTGGGGCCAGGAAGAGGTGCACCTCTCCCCGCCCGAGATCCGGAAGCTGCGGAGCCTGCTGGCGCCCGACGTCTGCTGGGAAACCGAATTCATGCAGCACAAGGACGTGCCCTTCTGGTGCAACTCCATGCTGGGCAACAAGTTCGACGTGTCCGCCTACGGCGAGGTGCTGGCCTGCGCCTACCTGCCCGCCGGCTTCGGCAATATACGCAAGGAGCCGCTGGAAGCCATCGTGAAGCGCATGTGGTCCTCCGAGATGTTCAAAGAGGGTTCCAAGCACTTCGACTGCCCCATGAACGACGCCAAGTTCATAAAGAAGCACGGCGACAAGCTGACCGGCGGCGCCGCCGCCAGATCCGACTGCCAGGCCTGAGCTTACCTATGTCCCTGCCGCCCCCGGGAAGCTACTTCAACGTGCCCGCCTTCCGGCGGGCCTTTCGCTCCTGGGCCGGCCATCCTCTCGTAGTGCGGCTGATGTATTTCGCGCTGCGGCGCGGCCTGCCGCTGGTCAGGAAATTTAAACCGTTGTTCGGGGCCACCGCGCTGGTGGCCCTCACCTACCGCTGCCAATGCAGTTGCCGCCACTGCGGCGCCGGCACTTTCGACGCGCGCGGCCGGGCGGAACTGTCCAGAGAAGAGGTCTTCAAGCTGTTACGCGACCTGCGCGAGGGCGGCGGCGCCGGCGTGCACTTCTTCGGCGGCGAGCCGATGCTGGCCAAGGATATCGTCGAGTACATAGCCGAGGCGACGCGCCTGGGGCTGCGCGCCGCGCTGGGCACCAACGGCTTGCTGATAGACGCCGCCATGGCCAAACGCCTGGCCGCGGCCGGCGTGAAGAACGTGGACATCAGCCTCGACAGCCAGGACCCGGCGCTGCACGACTCCTTCCGCGGCGTGCCCGGCGGCTGGCAAAGGTCCGTGGACGCGCTGGGCTTCTGCCGCGCCGAGGGTATCCCGGTCTACATCAACTATTACGCCAGCCACGACAGCCTGGCGAACGGCGGCCTCGACGGCATGATAGCGCTGGCCGACAGGGCCGGCGCCATGCTGCGCCTGCTGCCGCCCGTGCGGGCCGGCCGCTGGAAAGAGCGCGACGACATAGCGCTCGGCGCGCGCGAACTGGACGGGCTGCGCAGCCGCCTCAAGCCCGGCAAGGTCTGCTGGGGCTACGAGTTCATAGACCGGCCCGGCGTGCCGTTCCTCTGCCATTCCTTCGTGCGCAGCACCTTCGACGTCTCCGCCTACGGCGACATCACCGCCTGCCCGTACCTGGCGCGCTCCTTCGGCAATATCCGCGAAGTGCCGCTGGCCGGGGCCGCGGCGCGCATGTGGGCCTTTGACACTTTCAGCGGGGAGTCCGGTTATGACGGCTGCCCGCTCAACGCCGAGACTTTTTTAGCCAGGCGGGAAGAGTACGAGCGCGGGGGCGCGCGATGAACGCGGGCATGGCCGCCAGGAGCCTCGTCGTTAAAGCCGCGCGGCTCTTCAAGCCGCTGTTCGGCGCGGCCGTGATGCTTTCGGTGACGCGGCGCTGCCAATGCAAGTGCGAGCGCTGCGCGGTGAACGGCGGCGGCAATGGCGGGCCCGAGCTGACGCGGGAAGAGATCCTGCGGGTGCTGGGCGAGGCCGCGGCGCTGGGCGCGCGCGAGGTCAGTTTCTTCGGCGGCGAGCCGCTGCTGCGCCCCGAACTGCCGGACCTGATAAAAGGCGCGGGGGCCCTCGGCCTGCGCGCCGCGCTTACCACCAACGGTTTATTGCTCGACGCCGCGATGGCGGAGCGGCTGGCCGCGGCCGGCCTGGGCGCCGCAGGCGTCAGCCTGGATGATCCCTCCCCCGAGGTCCACGACGCCGGCCGCGGCGTGCCGGGCCTCTGGCAGAAGGCCGCCGACGGCGCGCGCGCGCTGGCGAAGCTCGGCGTGCGGGTGGATATCTCTTTCTGCGCGGACCGCGCGCGGCTGCGCGACGGGCGGGCCGCAAAAATGCCGGCCCTGGCGGCGTCGCTGGGAGCGCGGCTGCGCATCCTCTCGCCCATGCGCGCCGGCCGCTGGAGCGACAGGCCTGACGAGGCCCTAGCCCCGGAGGACATCGCCATCCTGCGCTCGCTGCTCGCTCCGGGCAAGTCGCACTGGGTGATAGCGCCGGTGGATTCCCCGTCGGCTGATTTCGTGTGCTCGTCGCTGGAGCGCTGGAAGGTGGATATCACCGCCTCGGGCGAGGTAGTGGCCTGCAATTATTTTCCCGTGCCTTACGGCAGCGTGCGCTCGGAGCCGCTGGGACCGATCGTGAAGAGGATGTGGTCTTCCCCCCTCTACAAGGAGCACAAAGACTGCTCCGACTGCCCGCTCAACGACCCGGCTTTCCGGACGCGCTGGGCTGACCTCTTCGAAAAAATATAGCCTGAAAACTTCCGCTGAAGTTTTCCGCCCGCATAGCGGGCGCCCTTCGGGAGGCATACACCTCGTCGGGCCGGGCGCGCATAGCGCTGGGCCCTCCGCCCGCTTCGCTGGGAATTCCGCAGGAATTCAGGATAATTATTTGCCGCCGGCCAGGAAGGCCGCGGCCTGCTTTAGCACTTTCACCGCCGCTACCGGCAGGTCCAGGTGGCGCAGGTGAGCCAGCGCCGTCAGCGGGTGGCGCAGCGCCGTGCCCAGCCTGGCCCTGAAGATGACCCGGGACAGGTTTACGCCCCGCAGCTCTTCCGACACGTAGCTGCGCTCGCCCGAGGAGAAGTCGTTTACGGCGGGAATGAACCCGGCCTTTATCCTGCCGGCGGCCAGCAGTTCGCGGAACACCGGCGAGCCGGGCAGCGGCTGGAAGACGAACAGCTCCGCCAGGTCGAAGAGCTTCACCATGCGCAGCGTCAGCGCAAGGTCCGCGCGCGTTTCTCCGGGATAGCCCAGGATGAAGAAGCCGCAGACCGGCAGCCCGGTCGCGCGCATCTCTCCTACGGCCACCTCTATCTGGGCCGGGCGCAGGTCCTTTTTCATCAGCGCCAGCACGCGCTCCGAGCCGCTCTCCGGCGCCACGGTAAAATGGTCCCAGCCGGCCGCCGCCATCAGCCGCCATAGCTGCGCGTCGCCGTGCTGCGCCCGTATGCCGTTCGGGGTGCCGAAGCGCAGCCCCGGCAGCCGCAGCTTCAGGGCCTCGCGGCAGAACTCCTTGGCCGCCTCGGGGTGGAAGGTAAAATTGTCGTCGATGATGTTGAACCAGAGCACGCCGTAGTCGCGGTTCAGCGCCTCTATCCAGCGCACCGCGTAGGGGGCGCTGAAGCGCCGCAGGCGGGGGCCGCTGATGGCCGGCCCGCAGCAGAAGGCGCAGCCGTAGGGGCAGCCGCGCGTGGTCTGTATCGGCGCGCTCGGGCGGGAATCCGCGTAGACGCGGTAGCCGCGGCGCAGGTATTCCCCGAAATTTATGAATTTGTAGTCCGGCAGGGCCAGCGAGTCCAGGTCCTCCACCATGGCCGGCGGCGCGTCGAGCAGGCCGTCGGGGCCGCGGCGCACGAGGCCCGGCACCTTGCCCCAGTCGGGCGCGCCGGAGCGGAACTGTTCCAGGAAGGCGGTGAAGGCCCGCTCGCCCTCGCCCTTCAGCACGAAATCTATTTCGGTGTTGCCCAGCACGCCTTCGGGCCAGGAGCTGGGATGCTGCCCGCCGGCTATGACTACGGCGCCGGGAACGGCTTGTTTAGCGGCGCGCGCCGCGGCCAGCGCTTGCGGGAAATTCATGGCGAAGCAGGAAAGGCCGACCACCTCGGGCGCGAAAGCCGCCAGCTCTTCGGCCAGACGCTCCGGCGCCGGCGCGCCGAGCGCCAGGTCGAACAGGCGGAATTCACAGAGCTCTTTGGGGGTGTTCGCGGCCAGGCAGGCGTAGGCCAGCGGCAGCACGCGGCGGGGGTCCAGCCCGCCGGGCCAGACCAGGGCTACGCGGGTGGGAGCCTTGTTCAGCATGCGCCGCAGTCCAGGCCGGGGCCAGGGCCTCCGGAAAGATAGCCCGCGCGCTCCAGCACGGCGGCCAGGCCCCCGTCCCTGACGTTGCCCAGCGGCTTGGGGGAGACGTAACAGCTGCGCACCGAGCCGTCGGCCCCGACGTAGACGCTCATCTTGCGCGCGGCCGTGCACTGCACGCTCCCGTCGAGGTAGTCGAAGAGCGGGCTTTCGGAGTATACGAAGCCGGGGTCGGCGTATTTCTCGAAGAAGAGACGCTTGTGCGCCGCGGAGAGCAGCGGCCGGCTGCGGCCGTGCAGTTTGCCGGCATAGATCGGGAACAGGGCGCGCACGGCCGAGGCCCCGGCCGAGCGGGCCAGCGCTATCAGCGCCTCCAGCCTGCCCTCGGCCACGGCCTTGTCGGTGAGATAGGTGGAGACCACGCAGGGGATGCCAAGGGCGGCGCAGGTCTTCACGGCGGCCAGCGCCGCGTCGAAGCAGCCGGGCACGTTGCGCAGCCGGTCGTGGCGCCGGGCTTCGGGCGAGTCCAGGCTGATGTTTATATTGCAGATGCCGGCGGCTTTGAGCTCCAGCGCTTTTTTTTCATCCAGCAGCAGGCCGTTGGTGTCGATGGAAACGCTCAGGCCGAGCCCGGCCGCGCAGGCCGTCAGTTCGGCCAGGTCGGCGCGCAGCAGCGGCTCGCCGCCCGTGAAGCCTATCTTGGGCGCGCCCAGCGCCGCGGCGTCGGCGATGATCCCCTTCACCTCTGCGGCGGAGAGCTCGGCTCCGCCGTCGGTCAGGGCGCTCGCGGAGCAGTGGGCGCAGTCGCACTGGCAGCGGCAGGTGACGGCTATCATCACCGTCACCGGCACGCGGCGCCCCAGCACCCGGCGCAGGAAGGCGAAGCGGGCCAGGCGAGGCAGCAGCCACAGCCCGGCGCGCCGGGCGAAGATCCTGTAGAGCAGCAGCAGCCGCCTAGTATGTCCAGCTGTTTTCATCCAGTTTTTTTCCGGCCAGCCTGTCCTTGAGCACCCGCAGCTGATGACTGAAGATCAGCGCCACGCCCCAAAGCACCCGGGAGAGCTCGCCGGGCAGCAGCAGCGTGCGCAGCCGCTTGAGGACGTAAGCGGGCCGCAGGTAAAAGCCGCGCGTGTAAGACTCCATCAGCGCCAGCAGCTCGCCCGCCGGCACTTCGCTGAGTTCCACCATCGGCTCGCGCTCCGAATAGACCGTGATATAGTCGGCGCCGTAAACCTTGTCCAGGTCCAGCCGCCCCTCCGAGGCCAGGCGGTCGAACAGCTCGCCGCCGGGGCTGGGGATATAGACCGAGAACATGACGTAGTCCGGGTCCAGCTCGCGCGCGAACTCGTAGGTCTGCCTCGCGGTCTCGCGCGTCTCGCCGGGCGTGCCCAGGATGAAGGCCGCGTTGACGCGCATGCCGTATTTCCTGGTCAGCGCCATCGTGCGGCGCACCGCGTCGAGGGTGATGCCCTTCTTCATGCGGTCCAGCAGCGCCTGCGAGCCTGACTCCACGCCCAGCAGCGCGCGCCGGCAGCCGGCGGCCGCCATTTCCGAGAACAGCTCGTCCGAGGCGGTGTTGGCGCGGACATTGCAGTTCCACGAAATTTTCATACCGCTCGCTTTTATCAGCCGGCAGATCTCGCGCACATGGGCCGGGTCGCAGGTGAACGACGGGTCCTCGAACTGGAACTCGCGCACGGCGTAATCGTCGTAGAGCGTTCGCATTTCGGCCACCACCCTGGCGGGCGCGCGCTTGCGCAGGCGGCCGCCGTAGCCGTAATGGTGGCTGCAGAAGGTGCAGTGATAGGGACAGCCGCGCATGGTCAGCACCGAGGCCGCGGGGGCCGTGCTGACCGCGCGGGTGATGCCGAGGTAATACTTTGAAAGGTCGATCAGCCCGTAGTCCGGGGGCGGCAGCGAGTCCAGGTCCTCTATCAGCGGGCGCTGCGGCGTGGCGAAAGCTTTCCCGTCCTTCGGCAGCACCAGGCCGGGCAAGCCGTAAAGATCTTTTTTTACGGCGAGCGCGTCAGCCAGCTCCAGAATGGTCTGCTCGCCCTCGCCTACCACCACAAAATCGAAAGCGCCGCTGCGCAGGCACTGCGCGGGCAAATAACTGGCGTGAATGCCGCCGGCCGCCGTCCTGAGGCCGGGGAAGCTCTTCTTGAGCAGCAGCGCGCCCGCCGCGGCCATATCGAAGCTGGCGGTATAGGTGGCGAAGGCGGCCAGGTCCGGCCCGAAGGCCCGCGCCCGCGCGAGGAATTCCTCGTCGGAGAGGCCCTCGGCGTAGAGGTCCAGCACCCGCACCTCGTGCCCGCCGCGCGCCAGCGCGCCGGCGATATAGAGCAGGTTCAGCGGCGGCATGCAGCCGCGCGCGCGCACCTGGTACACGTCCATGTTCTTTAGCGCCGGAGAGACGAGGAGCACTTTCATCAGTACCACCTCAGGAAATACAGCAGCGCCCGCGCCGACTCCGCCAGCGCCCGGGGCGAGGCGAGGCGGCGCGCCAGGCTGGCCGGCCGCAGGTAATAGCGCAGGTAGGCGCGCTTGGCGAACCCGGCCTGTTGCTTCAGGGTCATGCCCGGCACGTTGACGAGCGGCGCGGCGTTATCGCGCGCGTCCAGCAGTTCCTCGTCGGAGACCGCCAGCAGCCCGCGCGCCCTGGCCTCGCTGTAGAGAGGGGTATCGAAGAACGGGTGGGCGAAGGCGATAAAGACGTGGTCAGCGTCCACCTCCGCCATCCTGGCGGGCGCGGCCGCGAGCGTGGCCCGCGTCTCGCCGGGGTAGCCGAAGATATAGTAGGCGCGCGTCTCCAGGCCGGCCGCCCGCGCGGCGGCCACGGCGGCCTTAGCCCTGGCCGCGTCGAAGCCCTTGCCCATCAGCCCGCAGGAGGCGTCGCCGGCGCCGTCGACGCCGAAAGCTACGGAGAAGCAGCCGGCCGCCCGCATCGCGCGCAGCAGTTCCGGGTCCACCAGGTCCACGCGCGTCATGCAGGACCAGGTCAGGTCCAGCCCTTTCTTCTTCAGCAGGGCGCAGAGGCGTACGATCCTGCCGCGGTCGGCGGTGAAAGTGTCGTCCTGGAAAGAGATCTCCCTGACGCCGTAGCGCTCCGCCAGCTCCGTCATCTCGGCGAGTACCCGCTCCGGGCTCTGCGCGCGGTAAGCGGCGCCGAAGACGCTCTTGGAGCAGAAGCCGCAGGTGTAGGGACAGCCGCGCGAGGTGACCATGCTGGTCACCGGCCGCCGGCGGTAGCCGAACAGCGAAGGCCGGTAAAGAGAGAGGTCCACCAGGTCCCGCGCCGGGAAAGGCAGCGAGTCAGGGTCCAGCGGCGCGGGCCGCTCTACGGCGGCGCCAGGCTTGAGCGCCAGGCCCGGCAGGCCGGCCAGTTCCCGCCCAGCAGCCAGCCGCTTGGCCAGCTTGGCGAAAGTCTCCTCGCCCTCGCCTACCACCGCTCCGTCGAAAGCCCCCAGGCACTGCGCGGGCCGGGCGGAGGCGTGATGCCCGCCGGCCACGGTGAAGCAGCCGGGGCTGATCTTCTTTATGGCCGCGGCGGCGGCCGCGGCGGCGCTGAAAGTGCCGGTGTGAACGCTGACGCCGGCCAGGTCCGGGGCGAAAGCCGCGACCTCGCGTTCGAAGGCGGCGGGGCCGAGCCCTTCCCCCGGGCAGTCCAGCACCTTCACCCGCGCGCCGGGCATCTCCCGGCGCAGGTAAGCCGCCACCGAGAGCAGCCCCAGCGGCGGCAGCGCCAGGCCGGCGTTCCCCAGCGGGTTCTCCGGGGCGAAGGTATGCGGCGGGTTCACCAGCAGCGCTTTCATAGCGGGAAGATATGAGCGGCCCCGTCGGCGAGGCTCCTGAGCTCGCCCAGCGAGCGGACGGAGAGCAGGCGCCTGAGCAGGTAGGCGGGGCGGCCGTAAAATTCCTTATTGAAGCCCCGCATCAGGCGCACCAGTTCCTGGGCGCTCAGCGAGGACATGGTCACCAGGTCCTTCGGGTTAGAGTAGGAGGCCAGGTAATGGCCGCCGCGGTAGGTGACCGGGTCGATCTTGCCTTCCTTGACCGCCTGGTCGAAGATGCGCGAGCCGACCACCGGCATCAGCGCGGCGAACATGGCGTAATCCGGGTCCAGCTCCAGCGCGAACTTCAGGCTCTCCAGCGCCGTCTCCTGTGTTTCTCCGGGCAGGCCCAGCACGAAAGAGCAGTTGATGCGCATGCCGTGCTTCTTGGCCAGCTTCACGGTATTGCGCACCTGGTCGAGGCGGATGTCCTTGTTGGCGCCCAGCTCGCCCAGCATCTTCTGCGAGCCTGTCTCCACGCCCAGGAAGACGCGCGAGCAGCCCGCCGAGCGCATCGCCGCGAACAGCTCGTCGGAAGCGGTGTCCGCGCGCACGTCGCAGTTCCACGCCGTGCCGGGCAGGCGCTCATGGAGCAGGGCGCAGATCTTTTTGGCGCGGGCGGGGTCGGCCGTGAAGGCGCAGTCCTCGAAGCGGAACTCCTTCACCGCGTACATGCGGGCCACGTGCCGCATCTCCTCCACCACGTCCTCAGGGCTGCGCCGGCGGATGTGGCAGAAATAGCCGTAATGATGGCTGCAGAAGCTGCAGTTGAAGTTGCAGCCGCGGGCCGACAGCACCGACGAAACGCGGCCGCGGGACACGGCCCGCGTCGGGGGCAGGCGGTAGGCGTCGAAATCCAGCAGGTCGTAGGCCGGCCAGGGCAGCGCGTCGATGTTCAGGAGCGGCGCCCGGGGCGCGCTGCGGAAGGTGGCGTTGTGCTTGCGGTAGCAGAGGCCGGCCACCTTGGCCAGCGGGGCGTCTGCGGCCACGGCCGCGGCCAGCTCGACCACCGTGACCTCGCCCTCGCCCAGTACGGCGGCGTCCGCCGGGCACTGCGAGAGGGCTATCTCTGGAAGGTAGCTGGCGTAGAGCCCGCCCAGCACCTGGAAAGTTTTCGGCGAGGCCGCGCGCAGCGCCTTTACCAGGCGGTAGGTCTCGTCGATGCTGCCCGGGTAGGTGGCGAAGCCGGCCAGCTCCGGCTTGAAGCCGGTCATGGCCGTCAGCTCTTCTTCCGGCGGGCGCGGGGAAGCGTACAGGTCGAGCAGCTTCACCTCGTGCCCGGCCTTCTTCAGCGACGAAGCCAGGTAGAGCAGGCTCAGCGGCGGCATGATGTTCTCCAGCCCGCGCTGGGCGCGGCCGAGCCGCTGCGGCGGGTGCACCAGGAGTATCCTCACGCCGGGCCTCCCGCGTGACGCCGCTTATAGATGTCGCAGGCGCGGCACAGCCCGGCCTGGCGGCCGTAGAACTTTTCGCGCCCGGCGGTCAGGGCCGCCAGGGGCTGCGAGGCCAGGTTGCCTGATTTCACGTCCCGCAGGAAGAAGCAGGGCAGCGCGTCCCCCTGGGCGTTCACGAAGATATGGTCGTCTGAGATGAGGCAGCGGCGGTCGAAGCCGGAGGCCAGGTCCATGAAAAAATTATAGGCGTTATTATTGCGGCAGCGCAGGCCCAGCGAGGCCGCCAGGGCCGAGGCCTCGGCCACTATGGAGCGCTCTTCGGCGAAGCCCGGGCGCGTGACGGGCGGCGTCCCGGCGAACGCGTGCAGGTCCACCCGCATCAGCTGCAGCTCGTCCGCCCCGGCGCCGGCCGCGAGGCGGGCCGCGGCCAGAACGGCGGCGCGCGAGGTTATCAGGGTCTGGACGCGTATCTTGAAGCCAGGCTCGCTTTTTTTCAGCCCGGCCAGGAACTCCAGGTTCGCGCGGGCCTCTTCGGAAAAGGAGTGGAAGTTCCCGCCCGGCTCAGGCCCGTCGAGCGAGACGCTCAGCCGGTTTATCACGCGGCCGCGCACCAGGGCGGCGAAACCTTCCCGGTCGAAGGGGACCAGCCCGGTGGAGAGGTTCAGCTCGGTGCCGGGAAAGCGCTCCGCGGCCAGGCGCAGGAACTCCGCCAGCTGCGGGTGGCAGAAGGGCTCGCCGAGGCCGACGAAATTGAGGTAGCGCGGCCCGCCGCCGCCGTAGCCTTCGCGGACGGCGGCCAGCACTTTCAGGAAAGTTTCGCGGGGCATGTCGGCCGGGGCCACGCCGAGCGGCCCGCGGAAGCAGACCGCGCAGCCGCGCCCGCAGCGGGTCGTTATCTCTATGGTGATGTCCCGCGGCGGATAAGCGGCGCGCCCCAGGACCAGCCTGAAGAACTTGCGCGCTTTCTCGGCGAGGGTCGCTTCGAAATACATCAGGCCAGCCCCTGCTCCTTGTACCAGCGGCCCGTCTTTTCGAAGGCTTCCGCCAGCGTGAAGCGCGGCCGCCAGCCGAGCTTTTTCAGTTTTTCGCTGCTGCAGACCCAGTCGCCGGAGGCGACGCGCACGGAGTCGAGCCGCAGGTCCATGCGCAGCGGGAAGAACCGGAAGCGGAACAGGCCCTCTACGGCCTCTTTCAGCAGGAAGCCGGGGTAGAGCAGCCAGAGCGGCACGTAGAAGCCGCTCAGCCGGCGGCCGGCCGCGGCCGCTATCCCGCCGAAGAAGCGGCGCATGCTGACCGGCTCCTCGGTCACGAAGTAGGTCTCGCCGAACGGCGCCTTCTCCGCTACCAGCAGCGTGGCGTCCATGAGGTTCTCGACGTAGGTGAAGGGCACGGTGTTATTGCCGGGCCCGAAGAAAGGGAAGAAAGAGAAGCGCAGGAACTTGAAGATCAGCGCCATGTTCAGGTGGCGCGGCCCGAAGACCGAGCCCGGCCGCACGACCTTCACCGGGAACCCTTCCGCCTTGTGCAGGTCGAGCAGGTACTTCTCGCCGTTATACTTGCTCCAGCCGTACTCCGTCTCTGGCAGGGCGTCGCAGGTCTCGTCCATGCTGGGGCGCACGCCGGCCGCGGCTATGCTGCTGTAATACAGAAAAAGTTTCACGCGGCCGCGGGCGGCTTCGGCCAGGTTGCGGGTGCCCTCGCAGTTCACGCGGTTCATCTCCGCCAGCAGGCCGGAGCGGGAATAGAACCAGCCCGCCGGGCGCACCGAGGCCGCCAGGTGGTAGACCTCGTCCACGCCTTCCATCGCCCGCGCGAGGCTGTCACGGTCGAACAGATCTCCGTAAACGACCTCGACACCGAGGCCTTTCACGAAGTCCAGGTGCCAGCTGTCCGGCTGCACAAAAGCGCGCACTCGGCGCCCGGACCTGAGCAGCGCCTCCGTGAGATGCGAACCTATAAAGCCGGCCGCGCCGGTCACTAGCGTAATTCCCATGCCGTTCCTCCGGTGAATCCCCAAATTATAGTATTTTCGCGAAGTATACCCGGGCGCATAATTATTATAGAATCAAACATATGAAAGCGCTCGTCATAGGCGGCACCTCGGGACTGGGCCGCGCCCTCGCGGCCGAATTCCTGTCCGCCGGCTGGGACACGGCCGTCACCGGCGTGCGCGAAGAGGCGATCATGGATTTTTCCGCGGCCTATCCGGCCGCGAAGGTGTCGCGCCTGGACCTCTCCGTAGCCGGGGCCCACGCCCGCGTCGAAACGCTGATCTCCTCCCTGGGCGGCGTGGACGCAGCCGCCGTCTGCGCCGGGCTCTACACAGACGACCCGGAGGCCGACTGGACCGCGGAGGAGAAGGTCATAGCCGTCAACGCCGCCGGCTGCGCAGCCGCCCTGAACGCGGCCTACGGGCATTTCCGCAAGAAAGGCGCGGGCCGCCTGGCCTGCGTCTCTTCGATAGGCGGGGTGCGCGGCAACGCGCGCTGCCCGGCCTACAACGCCTCCAAGGCTTTCCTTTTCAATTACCTCGAGGGCCTGCGCCAGAACGCCGCGGCAGCAGGCCTCCCGATCTCCGTCACCAATTTGATCCCGGCTTACGTCGGGGAAGGGACCGGCTGCGGCCCGGCCATGCTGGCCGCGGTGCTGGCGGGCCGCCGCAGCGCGTACCTGCCCGGCTACTGGCGGCTGCTGGCCGCCGTCTACCGCAACCTGCCGGACCTGCTGCACGAGAAAATGGCGCGCTGGCATTACGTCCTGCTGAAACCCTTCATGCGCCGCTCGCCGCGCTGGAAGAACAAAACATGATCTGCAAGCTCTGCTGCGGCGCGCCGCCGCGCGAAATACTGCGGTCCCAGGACAGCGCCATCCTGCGCTGCCCGGCCTGCGGCTTTATCTGGCGCGACCCGTACCGGGGCTGCGCGGCGGCCAAGTGCGCGGCCTGCGCCGACCGGTGCATAGACCGCCTGGCCGACCCCGGGTTCCTGGAGGCGCGGCTGCGCGCCGACGGCCGCCGGGCCGCCCGCGTGGCGAAACTGGCCGGCGGCAGCCTGGCGGGGCTGGCCGTGCTGGAACTCGGCGCGGGCCTGGGCTGCCTCGCCTCGCACCTGGCCGGCGCCGCCGGGCAGTATGTCGGCCTGGAACCCTCCCCAGTCTTCTTCGGCTGCCTGCGCCAGTCTTTCCCCGGCCTCGCCGGCAAAGTGGAGAACGCCCTGCTGCCCGGTCCCGAGCACCGGGGCGCCTTCGACCTGCTGGTGCTGGTGGACGTGCTGCAATTCGCCCCCAAGCCGGTGGAATTCCTGCGCGAGGCCCTGCTCGCGCTGAAGCAGGACGGCAAGGTCTACATCGAGGTCCCCGATGAATCGCTGATGCCTCTGCGCGCCGCCGCCAGAAAGGCCCTGGGGCTTTACGGCGGCAGCCCGCTGCATCACGGGCATATAAACTTTTTCACCCCGCGCTCGCTGCGCTTCCTGCTCAAGGAGGCCGGGCTGCGCGCCGAGGCCCTGCGCCAGACAAGCATCGCGGCCGACGAGGACCGCCTGTTCCTCACGCTCAAGCGCCGGCCGCCCCGCTGGGCGCGGGCGCTGAGCGTGAGGGCCCGCCTCACGCGGGCCGACACCCTGGTGCGGCTCGGCAACACGGTCTGCCTGGCCGCCAGGAAAAAGTCCGGGAGCGCCGCGTGAAGCCTTTCGACCCGTACCGCCTGGACCGCCGGCTGATGCGCGCCGCCGCCAGGGAGACCCGAGCGCTGCAGGCGGCCGGCTTCGCGCCTTACCGCGCCGCGCTGGAAAGCGACCTCGCCGCCTTCGTCGGGCGGCGCTTCTGTTTGCTGACCGACAGCGGCCGCACCGCGCTGCGGCTGGCCGCGCGGGCCCTGCGGCCCGGCGGCGGTACCGCGGCCTTCCCGGACATCACCCACCCGTCGCTGGCCGAGGCCGCCGGGGGTTTCCGCCTGCGGCCGCTGGACATAGACCTGCGCACGCTGAACCTTTCCGAGGACGCGCTGGAAGCGGCCGCGCCCGGACTTGACCTGCTGCTGCTGCCTCACATGTTCGCCACGCCGGCCCCGGTGGAGGCCGCCCTGCGCCTGGCGCGCCGGCACGGCTTCGCCGTTATCGAGGACGCCTCGCAGATCCTGGGCGGCGCGCTGCGCGGAAAAAAATTCGGTTCCTTCGGCGACATCGGCGTGCTGTCGCTGTCGCCCTACAAGCCGGTCTCGTCGCCTTTCGCGCGGGCCGGCGCGCTGCTCTGCGACTCGCCCGAGCTTTTCAAAAAAGTGCTGGCGCTGAACCCGCCGCCGCCGAAGCCGCAGGCGCTGCCCTTCCTGAAACTGAAGCTCGCGCGGCTGCCGGCCACGCTGAAGTCTTCGCGCGCCGCCAACGCCGTCTACCGCGCCGCGCTAGCCAAGACCGGCGCCGCGCCGGCAGGCATCAGCCCCGACGCGCAGGAATTCCCGCTGCTGCTGCCCGACCGCGCCGGCGCCGAGAAACTTTTCAAGGCGGCCGGCGTGCCGCTCGAGCGCCCCTACCGTCCGCTGCGGCTGGAGAAAAAGCTGCCAGGCTCCCTGCCGGGCGCCGACGAGTATTGGCGCGGGGCCGTGCATTTGCCGGCCTGGCCTTTGATGACGGCCGCCGAATGCCGCTCCGCCGCGGCCCTGGTAAAGAAGCACCTGGCCGCCGCGCGGAGGCTCCCCGCCCCGGCGAAAACGCTGCCGCCGCCCTCCTATATAGCCCTGGACCTCACCTACCGCTGCGGGCTGGACTGCTCTTTCTGCTTCGTGAAACGCCACGGCCTCGGCGGCGGGCGCGAGCTGGACCTGGCCGGCTGGCTGCGGGCGATAAAAAAGCTGGGGCCGGGCGCGAAAAAATTCTATCTGACCGGCGGCGAGCCGCTGCTGGTGCCGTACCTGCCGGAGCTGATAAAAAAGCTCAAGGCGCAAGGCCACGCCTCGCTGGTCACCACCGGCCTGTTCGTCCCGGCGGCGCGGGCCGCTGCGCTGGCGGCGGCCGGGCCCTCCGAGATAGTGGTCTCGGTGCACGGAGCGCCCGCCCTGCACGAAAGTTCCGCCGGCGCGCGCGGCGCGTGGCGCACCGCCCTGCGCAACCTTGAGATAATAAAAGCGCGGCGAAAACCAGGCACCCGCCTGACCCTGTGGTGCACCATCAACCGCGCCAACCACGCCGGCCTGTACCGCGCCTACCAGGCGCTCAAGGCGCTCGGCGCCGACGGCATAGCTTTCAACCACCTGGAGTTCATTACGGAGCGGGACCTGGCGGACACGAGGGACCTGTTGGCCGGGAACGGCTTCAGTACGCCCATGAAAACCTCCGGCGCGCCGGCCGCCGGCATAGACGCGCGTAAGCTTGCGGCGCAGATCTCAAGGATCCGGGCCGCCGCGGGCCCCGCCGTCTCTTTTTACCCGGACCTCTCCGGGCCGGCGCTGCGGGCCTGGTACTCGCCCCGGTCGGCCTTCAAAAAGCCCGGCTTCTGCCGCGGCCAGTTCAGCGCGGCCTGGCTGTCGCCTTCGGGTGAACTGCTGAGCTGCCAGCCGCTGGCCGTAGCCCTGGGCGCGCCCGGGGCCTACAACGGCCCGGCCTACGCCGCCTTCCGCAAACTGCTGCTCAAGAGCGGGGGCTTCCTGCCGGCCTGCCGGCGCTGCGGCCGCGAGCCTTATTCCTCGGCGGGCGCCAGGTGAAGAACGCGCTGACCGTGGACCTGGAAGAATGGCACGACACGGTGCTGTTCGACGGGGCGCCGGCCGCCCCCGCCGGGGATTTCCCCCGCAGCGTCGACGCCATCCTGGCGCTGCTCGCGCGGCACAAACTCAAAGCGACATTTTTCATGCTGGGCCGGCTGGCCCAGGCCTGCCCGCAGGTGGCGCGGTCTATAGCCGGCGCAGGCCACGAGCTGGCCAGCCACGGCCACGAACACCGCTCGCTCTGGCGCCTGACCCCGGCGGAGTTCGCCGCGGACCTGGCCCGCTCGCGGGAGGCCATCAAAGCCGCCGCGGGCGCCGAGCCGCTGGGCTACCGGGCCCCGACCTGGTCGCTCAAGGGACGGGCCGCGGAATTCCTGCCGCTCATCAAGGCGGCCGGCTTCGCCTACGATTCCAGCCTCTACGGCCTCGGCCCTGGCGCGCCCCGCGCGCCCTACCAGGTCCTCGACGGGCTCATGGAATTTCCCCCGTCCGTCGCCCGCTGCTGCGGCCTGGGCTTCCCGTTCCTCGGCGGCACTTTCCTGCGCTGGGCGGGCGCAGGCTTCCTGCGGCGCCGCGTGGCCGGGCTCAACGCCGCCGGCCTGCCGGCCGTGCTCTATTTCCACTCCTGGGAGTTCGGGAGCGTGCCGCCCGGGCTGCCTTTTTACAAGCGGGCCGTTCAATACTACAATGTCAGTAGCGTCCCGGTTAAGGCGGAGGCCCTCCTGGGGGAGTTCTCCTGGGCCCCGATGCGGGAGCTGCTGAACCTATGAAGCGCGACTGCTGCGAAATTATTTTGAACCACGCCTGCGACCTGCGCTGCGGCTTCTGCTCGCAGGCGGATTTCGACCCGGGCGCGGTGCTGCGGCCGGCCGACGCCGTGCGCCGCATCTACGAGGCGAAGAAAGCCGGCTTCACGCGGCTGGGCTTCTCCGGCGGGGAGGCGCTGCTGCGCCGCGACCTCGCGCCGCTGGTGAAGGCCGCGCGGCGCGTCGGGTTCAAAGCCGTGCGCCTGCAGACCAACGGGATGCGCCTGGCCGACGCCGCCCTGGCCGCGCGGCTGGTGCGCTCCGGCCTTACCGTCTGCAAGTTCACCTTCGCCGGCCATACCCCCCGGCTTCACGACAGGCTGGTTGGCAAAACCGGGGCTTTCAAAAAAAGCCTGGCCGGGCTCGACAACATGCTGCGCCTGAAGACCGCCGCGGGCGTGAACCTGCTCGTAACCCGCGCCAATTACCGCGCCCTGCCCAAAACGCTCGAATTCTTCATGGGCAGGGGCGTCGCGAATTTCGTGCTGATCTATCCTATCCACACCGGGGCGATGGCCCGCGCGGGCCGGCTGCGCGTCAGCCTGCCGCAGGCCGCGCCTTTTATAGCGAAGGCCCTGCGCGCGGCGGACAAGGCGGGGCTTGGCCGCGAGGTAAAGGCGCTCAACGTCCCGCCCTGCCTGCTGCCGGGCTTCGAGAACAGCGCAGCCGGGCTCTACAAATTCAACACGGTGGTGGTAGCCGCCTCCGGAGAGGCGCGGGACCTCGACGCCTGCACGGCGGCGGACCGCGAGCAGGGCCCGCCCTGCGCGCGCTGCTATTTCAGGAAAGCCTGCCGCGGCGTGGACCGCAATTATTTGCGCCTCTTCGGCTGGGCCGGCTTCAGGCCCGTGACCGCCAAACCCGCCCCGGCGAAGAGCGCGCCTGGCCCGCTGCTGACGGACAATGAAAAGTGCTTCCTCGAGACGCTGCGCGGCAAGAAAGAGCTCTCCACCGCGCAGATCCTGGCGGCCGCCAGGAAGGTCCCGCTCTGCTACGACTGCTCCGACGGCAATTCAGTGCTGGTGACCGGCCAGGCGCTGGTGAAGAAAGGCCGCGCCGCCCGCTCTTTCAGGAACGGGGCCTATTACTGGAGGCTGAATGCTTGAGCGCCTGCTGGCGGCGGCCGCCGAAAGCGGCCTGGAGCTGGACCTGCGCCGCCGCGAGCGCGAGTTCAGCGCCGCCTTCGCGCCCGGCACGAACGCTGCGAAAGCCAGGACCGCGCTTTACCCGCTGCTGGCCGCGCTGGAAGAAAATTTCCTGGTTTCCATAACGGGCGCGCCGGCCTGCCTGATGCCCGACGCTTTCGAACATTTCACCTGGCCGCTGGGCGAGCGCGGGCCTTTCCGCCGGATCAAGGCCTGCGGGCGCTGCGCCCTCGCAGGGCGCTGCCCCGGGGTCAACGCGGCCTGGGCGGACCGCGGGCTTATTAAGCCGGTACTGCCGGCCCCGGCGGAGATAGTGCTGGAGCTGAACAAGAAGTGCAACCTGGCCTGCCGCGCCTGCTTCGGGCGAAGCGGCGAAGAGCTGCCGCTCAAGACAGCCGAAAAAGCGCTGCGCGAAGCCGCCGCGCTGGGCGTAAAAAGCGCCCGCTTCACCGGCGGAGAACCCCTGCTCTACGCGGGTCTGGAGCGCCTGCTGCGCCTGGCGAGGAGACTCGGCTTCTACACGCTGCTCAACACCAACGCCGTGCTCCTCACCCCGGCGCGGGCGCGGGCCCTGGCCGGCCTGGTGGACAACGCCTTGATCTCGCTGCCGGGGCCCGACGAGGCTTCCCACGCCGCCGGCTCCGGCCGGGCCGGGACGCTAGGGGCCAAGGCCGCGGCCGTTGGTCGCCTGCGCGCCGCCGGCGTCAAAGTGGTGCGGGCCGGCACGGTGGTCTCCAGGCAGGCTATAAAAAATTTTACGCGCTGGCGGGAGGCCGTAAGCGCGCTCGGCTTCGACCTGTGGGAATTGTACCGCCCGATGATGGCGGCGGAGGCGCTGGAAGAGGCGCCGGAGTTCGATCTCACCAGGCGCGAGTTCCTGGCGCTGGCGAAGGCGGTCGCCGCGCAGCCGCGGGCCGGGGTCCGCGCGGTGCTGGCTAATCCCTTGCCCTTCTGCGCGCTGCAGGCCGCCGCCCGGCCTTATGCGCTGGGCGCGCGCTTCGACGACGGCTGGACGCGGCTGGTGCTTGACGCGGCCGGATCATGGAAGCCCAGCTACCCCTCGCGTGAATTCCTGGGCGCAGGGCTGGCGCGGGCCTGGGCCCACCCCTTCCTGAAAAGAATGCGCGGTACCGGCTGGCTGCCCAAGCGCTGCCGTGCCTGCCCCATGCTCCAGGTCTGCCTGGGCGGCAGCCGCTTCCAGGCCGGAGAGGCCGGCAGTGTTTTCGGCCCAGACCCGTGGATCGTAAAATGAAAACTTTTTTCCTGCGCTGCGACGACGTGGTCCGGCCCGACCGGGCTTTCCTGCGCGTCTTCGGCCTGCTGGCCGGCCTGGGCCTGCCGCTCTCCTGCGCCGTCATCCCGGCCGGGGCCGGCAAGGCGCTGGCGGCCTTTTTCCGGCGGCAGAAGGCGCTGGGCGCCGGGGTAGAGGCGCTGCAGCACGGCCTCTCCCACTCCGAGCACTCCGGCAACAGGTACTTAAAGCACGAGTTCGGCCCCTCGCGCGTCTACGGGGAACAACTGGCCGACCTGGCCGAAGGCAAAAAACTGCTGGCCCGCCTGCTTGGCCCCGTGCCGCCAGTCTTCGTCCCGCCGTTCCACGCCTATAATTCGGACACCCTTCGGGCGCTGCGCGCGCTGGGTTTCCTGGCCATCTCCGCCAGCCGCCGGCCCGAGCGCCTGCCCCGCGGCCTGGCTTTCCTGCCCACGCGGGTGACGGTGAACGAGTACGACCTGCGGCTCAGGCCGCGCCCGCTGGACCTGAACCTGCTCAAAGCTCGCACTCTCGCGGCCATAAAAGAAAAAGGGCCGGCGGGGATCTATTTCCACCACGCCGACCTCAACGCCGAAAATTTCAGGGTTTTTTCCGCTTACGCCGCTTTCCTGAAGGACCTCGCCGGCCGCGGCCTGGCCCGCTTCGCCCTCTGCTCCGAACTGATCAAAAAACCCGCTCGATAGAGAACCTGTGGCAGCAGCGCGCGCAGCCGCGCGGCAGCCCTCCCTTCACCAGCCGCCGCTTGGCCCGCAGCAGGCCCGCCCGGTCGAAGGCCCGCACCGTGCCTCCCGCCGGCGCGGAGTAGAGCACGCAGGTCCTGAGGCGGCCGTCGGGCTCGACGTTGATGGTAGACAGCAGCGGGCAGCCTCCGGAGACGCGCGGGGTACCGTTGTAATAGCGCTCTAGCTCCGCCCGGCCGAAGTCGGGCCGCAGTTCGAAATGTGTCTTGAACGCCCCGCGCAGGGCCTTGATCCTGCCTAAAGAGCGCTCAAGGGCCGCAACGGCCAGGCGGCGGGGGCGCAGCCGCGGGGTCAGCAGCTCCGCGCCCGTAAGCCCCGGAGCCTCGCCTTCTTTCAGGAACTGCAAATGTTCGAAGACCGCCCTGTCGGCGCCGGCCCTGGCGGCCTCCAGGTAAACGGCGGGCAACAGCGCGGCGTTGGCGGGGCTGATCACGCAGTTGGTCATTATTTCCGTGCCGGGCCGCTTCAGGCGCGCGGCGGATTTTATAGCCGCCAGGACTTTTTCATGCGCGCCCTTAACGCCCAGCAGCCGGTCGTGCGCAGCCGCCGGGCCGTGCAGCGAGAAGATCACGTAGGCCGGGCGCAGCGCCATCAGCTTTTTAATTTTAGGAAGCGGCAGCTGCAGGCCGTTGGTGTTCACGCCCCAGTTGAGGCCCCGCGCCGAGGCGTAAGCGAGTATTTCTAAAATATCTTTCCGCGCGAAGGGCTCGCCGCCGCTGAAATAGAAGCGCGTCCCGGCCGGGAAGCGGCGCATGAAGGCTTTCAGGTCGGCCGCGCTCATCTCGGGGCCGCGCGCGTTCAGGCGGCCGGTGCGCCCGAGGTAGCAGAAGGAACAGCCGGCACCGCAGCGCCAGGTCAGCTCCACCATTACCGTCAGCGGCACAGCGCCTCCAGCTCGCGGGCCGAGCGCGCGGCCCCGCAAAACCAGGCGGGCTTAACCCGGGCCGAGCGCCAGGCCGGGCGGGCGAGGGCGCGACGCACGGCCGCGGCCACTTTGCCCGGCGTGAGATCGGCCGGCAGCAGCAGGCCGGCCCCGGCCAGGTCGCGGGCCAGCCAGGCCCGGGCCAGCTGGTCGGCGTGCTCCCGGCCCCGGGCCCCGCAATAGGGCGCGAGCACCATTTTGGAGCGCTGGGCGAGGAGCTCGTAGACCGAGCCGCCGGCGGTGGAGACGCAGGCGGCCGCCTTCGCCATCAGCGCCGGCAGGTCCGTATAACCGAACAGTACGGCGGCGTCGCCGCCGCAGGCCGCGGCCAGGCGGCGGAAGCGCGCGAGCTTGGCAGGCGGGGTGGAGGTGCCTGCGACTATCAGGAAAGGGCGGCCGACGAGCGGCGCCGCGCCGATGGCCGCCTCTACCAGCCGGTCCGAGGTGGACCCGCCGCCCCGCGTTACAAGGATGAATTTTTCTTTTTTAGCGGCCCTCGCGGCCGGCGGCAGCAGCCAGCCGGTGAAGACCAGCTTGCGGCGCAGCGCGCCGAAGACGGAGAGGAAGGCGGCGCGGGAAACGCGGCGCTCCAGGGCCACCGCCGCGGCCATGCAGGGCAGGTCGCCGCCGGCGGGGCTGTGCACCAGGAGCCGGTCGTAGAGCGCGCAGTCGGCGAGCAGCTCCGGCAGTTCTTTTTCCGGAGCGGAGAAATACGGCATAGGCACGCTGGCCGCGATCTTAGCGCCGAGCCGCCGGGCCTCGGCCAGCGCCGGGGCGAGCTCCGGCCGGCACTCCCGCCGGCCGAAAGGGAAGAATTCCGTCACCAGCAGTTCCGGGCGGAAGCGCCGCAGCGCCGCGGCCAGAGCGCGGCCGGAGGCCGCGGACGGCGCGGCCGGCAGTTGCCGGACTTCGCCGTGGTTCTCGAAAAGTTTGTGCGGGTAAGAAGAGGGAGCCCTGAGGAAAATTAAATTGCGGCCGCCGCGGGGTTGAGCCGCAAGCAGCCGCAACAGGTGTACGGCGTGCCCGATATCCCCCGAGGGATTATGAAGGTAAAAAACGCGTCGCCCGGGCACCTGCGGCGGTTTCCGTCAATACGAGCCGTGGCTGCCGTGGGACCCGTGAGACCCGTGGGAACCGTGGCTGCCGTGCGAGCCGTGCGACGCGTGGGAGCCGTGGCTGCCGTGGCTGCCGTGCGAGCCGTGGCTCTGGTGGCTGACGTGCTGCGTCGTATTGAAGTAGTTGGAGTGGATCTGCGCCGAGGCCTGCTCCACCAGCGCGGTGCCCAGGATGCCCAGGGCCAGGCCGGTCTTAACGATATCGGCGTCGAGCATCTTGCCTTCCTCGCTGCTGAGGAACATGCGGATGTTCTTTTTAAGTTTAGAGGTTTTGTTTTTCATATAGCCGCCTTTATTCTCCGCCCTGTTTCCCTATCAGCTTGCGCACCCGCTCGTTGGTCTGCTTGGTGATGACGTCCAGCTCTTTGCGCGTCTTTTCCTCTTCGGCCTTTTTCTGGGCCTTGAGGCGCAGGTCTTCCTTCACTTCGTCGGGCGTCATGCCCATGTAGCCGCCGGAGCCCTTCACGAGGGCCTTGTAATGCACGCAGTACCGGCGCGACATCTCCATGATTATATCAACGCAGGGCGCCTGGTTCTTCTCGGCCAGCGCCGTGCAGTGCGGCACCTTGGCGGGCGGGCACTTGCCCGGAGAGCCGGTCCTGATGCCCTCCCAGAGGCCGTTATTGGCGAGGCAGACCGGGTCCGAACCGCAGACCTTTTTGGTAAAAGCCATCATCTTCTCGCCGATGCCGAAATACTGCGGCATCTTTTCCCTGCCGTACTCGGTGAATTTCTCCGGGCCCTTGGCGGCGGCCTCGCAGAACTCGGGCGCCGAGACCCTGCCCTGGTCGGTCGGTTCCCACTGGCCGATGTAGGCCAGGCAGTTCTGCTGGTCCTTGGCCTTGCCGGCCACGTAGGCCCTGAACAGCATGTCGGCGGCCATGCCGCGGCAGAGGCCGAGCGGGCTGTCGTCGAGCGTGATCTTGAAGCCGTTGGCTTCGGTTTCGCCGGGCAGTTCGTTGCAGGTGGTTATATCCTGGCGGGCCAGGGCGAGGCAGGAGTAGTAGCTGGCGATGTAGGTGTAGATCTCCTGCTTCTGGTTCGTATCGAAAGCCGCGCGGCGGCCCGTGAAGTGGCCCCAGGTCTTGCCGTGGGCTTCCATTATCTCCTTCGGAGAGCCGCCCTCGCAGGCGCCTTTCAGGGCCATGACGGGCGCGGGCAGCGTGAACATCTCGTAGCTGCCCATGGCCTGGGTAGGCACGTAGACGGACTCGGTGGCCACGGCCGAGTAATCCTTGGCCGCGCTGGGCAGGGCCACACCCTGCTGTTCCTGCTGGCCGTCCTGGGAGGCGGGGCGCTGCACCGCCGCCTGCTCCTTAGAAGCGAAAAATTTCAGGCCGATCAAGGCGGCCGCCAGCAGCACTACTACTCCGATTATGATTTTCTTCATAGCGTAACAATAGCCCCCCCGGCTTTCCGGCGCCGGCCGGGAAACCTGCCCCTATGTTTTACCACATAAAACGCTAATTTTCAAGCCACCCTTCAAATATTTTTAAATTGTCTTTATCTGTAAGGCTGGCGAAGATGTGGTCGAACACCCCCAGCAGGACCCGGCAGCGCGCGTTGGCGGGCATGTCGCCCCAGAAACCGCCCTGCGCGGCGGCGTTATAGGCCGGGCAGACCCCGCACCAGGCCTTATACGCGCAGCGGGCGCAGGCCGGCTGCAGGTCCAGGCTGGAGGCCAGGGCGCAGGCCCGGACCGGGGCCGAACTTATCAGTTTGGCGTAGGAGTCCCGCACGCCGCCCAGCCGGAAAGAGAAGTCCCCGTCCCGCGCCAGCATGCGGCCCTCGTCGCAGGTGTAGACGCCGCCGTCCACGTCGTAGGCCAGCTGGCCCAGCCCGGCGCCGCACGGGCAGCGCAGGTCCACGTACTTATTGTCCTGGGTGCCCAGTATTTTTTTAACCAGCAGGAAGGCCGTCTTCTCTTTTATGGGTGTACCGCGGCGGTTCAGCTCCAGCACCCGGTCGAGGGCGGCGCGGTAGAACGCCAGGAACTCCTCGGGGGAATAGCCGATCTCGCCCCAGCGCTTCGGGGCCTGGCCCATAGGCGTGAGCGGCCGCAGGAAGACGTACGGCAGTTTCAGGCGGGCGTACTCGTCCACTATCTCCCGGGCGCGGGGCAGCGACGCGCGCGTGACCGTCAGCAGGGCGCTGGGACCGCCGGGCGGCTGCACGCCGCGGCGCTCCTGGAAAAACTTTATCCACTTCTCGGCGAGGGCGTGGGAGTTGCCTCCGGAAAAGGGCCGGTTGGCGTTATGCAGGTCAGCCGGGCCGTCGAGGGAGGTGCAGACGGAGATGTCGTTCTCCAGGATGAAGGCGGCCTTCGCCTTGTCCATCAGGCTGAAATTGGAGACCAGCGCGAGCGCGAGCTCTTTGCCGGTTTTCGCCGATTTTTTCCGCGCGTAGAGGGCGGCCTCTTTCAGCGCCGGCCAGTTCAGCAGCGGCTCGCCGCCCTGGAACTCCAGGGTCAGCCCGGTCACCGGGGAGGAGAAGGCCAGGTCCACGGCCCGGCGGGCCGTGGCGGCGCTCATGCCGGCGCCGCGGCCGGACCCGGCCTGGCAGTACAGGCAGCCGTGATTGCAGTTCTGCGTCAGGACCAGAATATGCAGGCCCGGGCCGCGCTCCAGGTATTCGTTGGAGTCGCGCCAGGCGGCCGAGAGCGAGTCGAAATCCAGCCGGGAGGCTATCAGGCCGGCCCCCTCCAGCTTTTCGAGCGCGCGCCCGGGCTTCAGGCGCCCCGCGGCGAAAGCCTTGAACTCGGCGGGCGTGAGCAGCGCCCAGCCGCCCAGGTCGCCGACCGCGAGCACGCCGCCGCGCAGGCGGCGGAAATTAAAATATGCGGGCTTGGCAGGAGGTTTCCTCATCGCTATTCGATTATATCTAATCGCGGGGGCGGGCCGGCAGTCCTTGACAATAGAACTATGAAATACATTTAATTGAATGAACCTTCGGACGAACCGTCCTCCGCAAGGCGCTGCCCGCGGCCGCCCGCGCACATATTAAACGAGGTAAAACCCAAAATGGCAAAAACCGCTGCTGTCGACATCAAAGAACTTTCCCGCAAGATCAACGCCGGGGCGAAGAAGTACGAGCCTGACATGATCAAATTCATGCGCGACATGATCGCCATCCCCAGCGAGAGCTGCCAGGAGAAGGCCGTGGTCCTGCGCATCAAGAAAGAAATGCAGAAGACCGGCTTCGACAAGATCACCATCGACCCGATGGGCAACATCATCGGCCGCATCGGCAAGGGCAAAACCGTCATCGCCATGGACGCCCACATCGACACCGTCGGCATCGGCAGCCTGAAAGAATGGAAATGGAACCCGTACAAGGGCAAAGTGGATAAGGGGATCATCTACGGGCGCGGCGCCTCCGACCAGGAAGGCGGCATGGTGAGCATGGTCTACGCCGGCAAGATCCTCAAGGACCTGGGGCTCGACAAGGATTTCACCCTCTACGTCGTCGGCAGCGTGCAGGAAGAGGACTGCGACGGCCTGTGCTGGCAGTACATCTATAAAGAGGACAAGCTGCGCCCGGACTGCGTTATCATCACCGAGCCCACCAACCTCAACATCTACCGCGGCCACCGCGGCCGCATGGAGATAGCTGTGACCACCTACGGAGTGTCCTGCCACGGCTCGGCCCCCGAGCGCGGCAAGAACGCCGTGTACATGATGGCCAAGGTGGCCAACGAGATCGAGAAGCTCAATACCCGCCTGAAGGGCGACAAGTTCCTCGGCAAGGGCACGGTCACCATCAGCTACATCGACTGCAAGACCCCGTCGCTGTGCGCGGTGCCCAACCAGAGCTACATCCACCTTGACCGCCGCCTGACCAAGGGCGAGACCAAGGCCCTGGCCGTCAAGCAGGTGACCGACGCCGTGAAGCGCACCGGCCTCAAGCCCTCCGAGTTCAAGGTGGAGGTGCTGCGCTACGACACCCCCAGCTACACGGGCCTCAAGTACCCGACGGAGAAGTACTACCCGACCTGGGTGCTCGAAGAGAGCCACCCCGTCTGCAAGGCCGGCGTGAAGACCTTTGAGAACGCCTTCGGCAAGGCGCCGCTCGTGGACAAGTGGACCTTCTCCACCAACGGCATCGCCACGATGGGCATGTTCGGCATTCCGACCATCGGCTTCGGGCCCGCCAACGAGAAATTCGCGCACTCGGTCAACGACCAGGTGCCGGTGGACCACCTCGTGAAGGCCGCGGCCTTCTATGCGCTGTTCACGCAGGTCTACAGGAAGAATTAAATGACTACACTTACACAGGAGAAAACCATGGATATCAAGACCGCTATCGCCGAGCTCGAGAAGCTCAACGCCGACCTCTACCACAAGGACTTCCTGCTGACCTGGCAGAAGAACGACGCCGAGATCCACGCGGTGCTCAAGATCGCCGAGATCTTGAAGGAGATGCACGCGCAGAACATAGACGCGACCATGTTCAAGACCGGCCTGGCCGTATCCAACTTCCGCGACAACTCCACCCGCACGCGCTTCTCGTTCTCGAGCGCCTGCAACCTGCTCGGCCTCGCGGTGCAGGACCTCGACGAGGGGAAGTCCCAGATCGCCCACGGCGAGACCGTGCGCGAGACCGCCAACATGATCTCGTTCCTCACCGAGGCCATCGGCATCCGCGACGACATGTTCATCGGCAAGGGCCACACCTACATGAAGGAAGTCGCAGAGGCCTTGGACGACGGCTTCAAGCAGGGCGTGCTCAACCAGCGCCCGCCCGTCGTGAACCTGCAGTGCGACCTGGACCACCCCACGCAGAGCATGTCCGACCTGCTGTTCATCAAGAACCATTTCGGCGGCTTCGAGAACCTTAAGGGCAAGAAGATCGCCATGACCTGGGCCTACTCCCCCAGCTACGGCAAGCCGCTGTCCGTGCCGCAGGGCGTCATCACCCTGATGAGCCGCTTCGGCATGGAAGTGGAGCTCGCCTACCCCGAGGGCTACGACCTGCTGCCGGACACCATCGAAGTGGCCAAGAAGCACGCCGCGGCCTCCGGCGGCTCGTTCAAGGTCTCCAACAGCATGGAGAGCGCCTTCAAGAACGCCGATATCGTCTACCCCAAGAGCTGGGCGCCGTTCAAGGTGATGGAGCGCCGCACCGCGCTGCTGGAAGCCAACGACCACGCCGGCCTCAAGGGCCTCGAGAAAGAGTGCCTCGAGAACAACGCCAAGTTCAAGAGCTGGGAATGCGACGAGGCCAAGATGGCGCTCACGAAGGGCGGCAAGGCCGTGTACATGCACTGCCTGCCCGCCGACATCACAGACGTCAGCTGCAAGGCCGGCGAGGTGAGCGCGTCCGTCTTCGAGAAAGCCCGCATCGGCACCTACAAGGAAGCCGGTTACAAGCCTTTCGTCATCGCCGCGATGATCGCCGCCTGCTCCAAGAAGCAGCCCGCGAAGCTCCTCGGCGAACTGCTGAAGGCCGGTCAGAAGCGCGTGCAGTAAAAGCGCCCGACCCAGTAAAAAACCCCGGGCCGTCCCGGGGTTTTTATTTTACACGGTTCAGGAATTCGCGTTCACCCGGCGCGGGCGGGGTTCAGCGGCGGGGGCTGAAGGAGATGGAGTTGCGCAGCAGCTGCCAGCCGCGCAGCGGCATGTCCCAGCCGAAGCCACCGTCGCGCGCCGCGCGGTACATGCGCAAGGGATTCAGGAAGAAGCCCAGGAAGGCCCACTTGTAGAGCAGGCGGTATTCCAGGCCGCTCATCTCGCTGGCGTTGAACGGGGCCGCGTGGTATTCGTAGTCGGCGGCGCTGGCCCCGGCGGGCAGGCGCCCGGCTTTAGCGAACATTTCGTACAGCTCCGTATTGGGGTAAGGGTTGGGCGTGAAGAAGAAGGCCATGTGCAGCCGGGACCGGTGCGCGTAGCGGATGGTCTCCATCATTTCGCCGGCGGTCTCCGTCGGCAGGCCCAGCATGAAGAAGCCCCTTGTGAAAATGCGCCTGTCGGCCAGCAGGTTTATGGCGCGCGTGGTTTTCTCGAGCGAAAGGTTCTTGTCGAGCATCTTCTGCAGGCGGGGCGAGGCCGTCTCCACGGCCACCGACACCTCCCGCGCGCCAGCCCGCTGCAGCAGTTCTATCTGCGGCTCGTCGAGCAGGTCGGCCCGCAGGCCGTTCGGAAAGCTCAGCGCCAGGTCCGGCCCCCGCGCCGCCAGCAGCTCCAGGATGCGGGTGAAGCGGGCGGCGTCGAGGTTGGCGATATCGTCGTAGAATTCCACGTGGCCGGCGCCGAGTTTTTTTATCAGCGCGGCTTCTTCCGCCACGCTCTCCGGCGAGCGGGCCCTGAAGGCCTTGCCGAAGATGCGGTGGCAGAACACGCAATGGTACGGGCAGCCGCGCGAAGTGGTCATGGGCAGGTAAGCCCTGTTGCCCATAGTGGACATGCCGTTAACCTGCCAGTAGCGGCGGTAGTCCAGCAGGTCCCAGGCGGGAAAAGGCAGCGAATCCAGGTCCTGTATCGGCGGGCGGGGGGCTGAGAACTCCACCCCCCCTTCGCCCCTGAAGGCCAGCCCGGGCACCCGGCGCAGGTTTTCCGGCTTCTTCCACTCCGGGCCGGCGGCTTTTATCAGGGAGACCAGCTCGGTGAAAGTTTCTTCGCCCTCGCCTAGCACGGCAGCGTCCACGGCGGGGGTTGTCAGCGCGTCGCCCGGGTCCGAAGAGGGATGGGGCCCGCCCAGGACTACGGCCGTACCGGGGCTCTCGGCCTTTACCGCGGCGGCTATCTTGTACGCCAGCGGCGACTCGGCGGTCAGGCAGCTGATGCCTACGACGTCCGGCTTCAGTTCCCTGACGGCGCGGGCGGCGGCCCCGGGCGCGTCCGATTCAAAGTAGGCGTCGATGAGGCGCACCTCCGCGCCCAGGCGTGCGCGCAGGCTGGCGGCCAGGTAAAGTATGCCGAGCGGCGGCACAGCGTTGGGCACCTTGGAGCCGCGGGCGCGGCTTTTTATCAGCAGCGCGGCCGGTTTTTTCATAAGAGCGACAGGTACTTTTCCAGGGCCGAGACGAAGCAGTCCGTGTCGGCCTGCGTATTATAGGAGAAGAAGGAAAGCCGGATGGTCTCGCTGTAGCCTGAGTTGAGGCAGGCCAGGTCGGCGCAGTGGCGGCCGGTGCGCACGGCCACCAGGCGGCCCTTAACTTCCTGGTTCAGGAACAGGTTAAAGTCCGGCACTGAAAAACCTTTCTTTGACGGCGCGATGGAAATGAGCGAGCCGTCAGGGATAGCCGCCCTGTCGCCGAGCACCCTTACGCCCTTTACGCCGTCCAGCGCCTTCAGCGCGCCGGCGGTCAGCGACGAAACGTGCTCCCGGATGGCGCCGAAACCGGCCCTGTCGAGCCGCGCCAGCGCGGCGGCGAGCCCGGCGGCTCCGGAATAGTTCTGCACCCCGGCTTCGAAGCCCTGGTAGCCGCCGAGATATTTAGCGCCGTAGCCCCGGGCGGAACGCGTCACGCTCTCCACGGTGCCGCCGCCCACCCGCCACGGGCGCAGGCGCCCGAGCAGCGGTTTTTTAACGCAGAGGGCGCCGGTGAAATAGGGCGCGCCCAGTTTGTGGCCAGAGAAGGCGCAGGCGTCGGCCCCGTCGGCCGCGCCGCAGCGCCCGTGCGAAGGGGCGTACTGCGCGTCGTCGCAGAAGAGGTAAGCCCCGGCGGCGTGCGCGATCCGCGCCGCGGCCGCCGCGTCGCAGGTCCCGCCGAAAATATTGGGGGCGTGCGTCACGCAGACCAGCGCGGTTTTCGCGCCGACCAGTTTCTCTAGCCCGCCCATGTCGACCTTGAAATCCTTCAGCGGCGCCACTTTTATTTTTATCCTGCCCGCGGCGGCCAGCCGCTCGAAGGGCAAAAAGACCGCGTTATGCTCCAGCGGCGAAAACACCACTTCGTTGCGCAGCGGGGTGAAGGGAAAGGCGTTGGCCAGCAGATTGGCAGCGTCGGTCACGCCCGAGGTAAAAATGATCTCCTCCGGGGACTCCGCCCCCATGAAGGACGCCACTTTCGAGCGCGCTCCATAAAAGTCCTCTTCCATGGCGGAGGCCAGCGAGTGCAGGGAACGCTTGCCGCCGCAGCCGCCCAGCAGCAGCATGTGGCGGCGCTGGGCGTCGGCCGCGCAGCGCATTTTCAGCACGGTGCAGGCGCTGTCGAGGTAGACCAGCCGGCGCCCGCCGAAGCGCTCGTTGAGCGTGGGAAATTCGGAGTTCAGCGCGGCGATGTTCTTCTTCATAAAGTCTTGTGCACGGCGATATAATCCTTGCGCGGGCCGGGGCAGACCTCCAAGTAGCGGCAGCCGCGGCAGGCGGGCACCCTCTCTTTTTCTTCCAGGTGCGGGCCGGGCCGGCCTTCTTTCATTTTAACAATATCCACGTTCAGCCTGTAGAAGCCGCCCAGGAAGCAGGGCGGGATATGGTCCACCTCGCAGTGCAGGCCGTTCTTTTCGCAAATGAAGAGGGCCCGCTCCAGGTAAGGCCGCACCTCGGCGTACCGCGGCAGGAAGACCCCATCGCCGGCGCGGCCGATGCCCTTGATATAGCTGAACTGCAGCCAGGCCGCGCCTTTGAGCTTCTTCACCGCGAAAGCGGCGAATTCCGGCAGGCGTTTATAATTGAGCGAGCTGATGATATGCGTCAGCCGCACGCGGGCGCCGGCCTTTATCAGGCGGCCGACCCCCGCCAGGCGTTTTTTGAAGGCCCCGCGGGTCCTGGTTATCCTGTAGTCCAGCGCGGCCGTGTCCGCGGGGAAGTTCACGTTGAAATAGCCGTCGGCGGCATTGAGGGCTTTCACGATTTTAGAGATGTTTTCGGACCGAAGGCCGGCGGCGGCCAGCGCATTGGTCTGCAGCTCGGCCCGGCGGCCCAGCTTTTTTACGGCGGCCAGCAGCAGGCACAGCCCCCCCGCCCCGGCCAGCAGCGGCTCGCCGCCGGAGATCTGCACCAGCCCGGGCGGCATGGCGGCTATCTCCTTCAGCCAGTCCTTCAGCGAAACCCCCTCTTCCGCCCCCCCCTCCTCGGGGTAGGAGCAGAAGACGCAGCGCTGGTTGCATTTGCGGAAGAGGTGTATCAGCGGCATTTTAGCGCGCGCTCCCCGGGAAAGGTTTGAAGTCGTAGCTCGGCCCGAATTTGTTCATGTCCAGCCTTTCGATCAATTCGACCACGCTCGCGGCGAAGGCTGCCCTGCCCAGCCCCCGCTCCAGCAGGCGGTTCAGGAAAACGGCCACCTTGAATTCGGCCATCAGCTTGGGGGTGTTCGGCTGTCTCGAGACCTTCAGCCACTCTACGCCCAGCTTGTGGAAATCATACAGGAGGTCGGCCTGGTAATAGAGGTTCGTGTCTACCATGCGGAAGGCGTTGGCGCCGCATTTGTACCTGAGCGTGCAGGCATGCAGGCAGGCGCCGCTGGGGCCGCCGGGGTAGGGGAAAAAGCAGTAGGGCTCTATGTTGGCCTCGAGGCACAGGCAGGGCACGAAGATCACCGTTTCCACCCCGGGCAGCGCCGCCATCATCCTGGCGGCGTCGGCCGGCATGACCTGGCTGTTGAGCGTGAAGCGGCGCACGCCCAGGTCCCGGTAAAATTCCATGGTTTGGGAGTTGAAGCAGGCGCACAGCACGCTGGCCACCAGGTAAGGCCGGTAGTCGTGGTCGGCGAAATATTCCAGCAGCGCCGGGTCGCGCACGATGACACCGTCCAGCCCCTTGTCGGTCAGGCGGCGGGCGTGGTCCAGGATGGCCGGGTAATTTTCCCGCGGGTAAACCGCGTTCAGGGCAAGCATGGTCTTCCTGCGCAGCCGCCGGGCCAGCCTGATCGCGGCGATCAGGTCCGCCTCGGACGAGAAGGCGGCGGTACGGTGACCGCGCGCCGCGCTGAGGCTGAAATAGATCTCGTCCGCGCCGTTGCGCAGGAAATACCCGGCCTCTTCGGAAGATTTGACGCCTATGGTTATGCGCATCTCAGCCCCGTATAGACCCCTCGTTTATGGCCATCTTGAAGCCCGGGCTGTTCACGCTGGGCGTGAAGACGGCCCGGTCCACCCTGGGATGTTTCACCAGCTTGTTCTTTACGAAATAGGCGTTGCCTTTGGAATAGAGCGGGTAATCCAGGTGCCGGCTGGAAAGCTTCAGCAGGCGTTCCCCGCAGGGGGCCTTGCAGTCAAGGGTAAGCCCGCCTTTGAAGGGGCAGAAGCGCGTCAGGGCCATCAGGCTCAGCGGGTAATGGAAGGAGATCTTCACGTCCGTATTGTCGGCGTATTTCCGCAGCAGGTGCTCGTTGTCGGTCTCCACCCGCCCCACGGCGTAGCGCTTCAGGAAGCCCTTGAGGTAGTCCACCGGCGTCACGTCGATGCCGCTCTCCCAGGTCTCCGGCCTCTCGCCCTCCAGGCCCAGCCCGGCCTCCGAGCCGGGGGCCAGCATCTTCTTGCGGTCGAAGAAATAGGTCATCAGGCGCCCCAGCGTCACCCTGAACCGCCCGCGGTATTTCTTGTTTATGAAGTGCAGCAGCCCCAGGTCGTTGACCACGATCTCCGCGCCCGGCTCTTTTTTCGCGCACTCCGCCAGCAGCGCGGCCCAGCGCTCCAGGGCGGGCTCGGTTAGGAGGGTGCTCACGAGCACCGGCGTTTTGCCGGTGAGTTTCTTGACGGCCGCGAGGTCGGCGAAGGAGGGCTGCTTGTGTATGCAGAACTCGTCGCCCAGGCAGACCGTGTCGTATTTTTTCAGCGCCGCGGCGCCGTATTTAGCCCTTAGGGAAGGGCTTAAGATCAAAGCTTTTTCCATATTTGTTCATATCCACTCTTTCTATAAGTTCCGCCAGCGCGACGGCAAAGGTGTCCCGGTCCAGGCCCTTTTCGAGCAGGCCGTTGAGGAACTTGGTTATGGTGAATTCGGCCACCAGCTTGGGGGTGTTCAGCTGCCGCGGAACTTTCAGCCAGTCCACGCCCAGTTTGTGGAAGTCGTAAAGAAAATGCGCCTGCTCGTAGAGGTTGGCCGAGGGCTGGGCGAAGTCGCGCCGCCCGCATTTATACTTCAGCGTGCAGGCGTGGTGGCACATGCCGTACATGCCCTGCGAATCCGGGTACATGAAGAAGCAGAAGGGCACGATGTTCTCCATCCTGAAGACGGAGGGCACGAAGATCGCCGTTTCCATGCCGGAGGCGGCCTTCATCATCTTCTTCGCCTCCGACGGCATGACCTGGTTGTGCAGCGTGACGCGCCGCACGCCCAGCTCCCTGTAGAATTCCATGGCCTGGGAATTGAAGCAGGCGCTGACCACGCTGGAGACGAAATAGGTGGAGAAACGTTTGGCCTTGAAATACTCCAGCAGCGCCGGGTCGCAGACGATGATGCCGTCGAGCCCCTGGTCCGTCATGCGGCGCGCGTGGTCCAGGATGAAGGGATATTTTTCGGGCTGGTAGATCTCGTTGAGCGCCAGCAGCGATTTCTTGCGCAGGCGCCTGGCCAGCCTGATCACCGGCACGATCTGCTCCTCGTCGGCGAAGGAGGCGTTGTGACTGGGCACCATCTTCAGGCCGAAGTAGACCTCGTCCGCGCCGTTGCGCAGGAAATACCCGGCCTCTTCGAGCGATTTGATCCCGACCTTTATTCTCATAGCGGCGTCAAAGCCCTTCCTTTATTTCCCCGTACGGCCTGGCGAGCGACCAGCGGTAGACGCCGCCGCCGAAGGAGCTCTTCACCAGGCCCTTGGCCGTAAGGCTGGCGGCCGCGGTCATGACCGCGTTGCCGTCGGAGCAGTCCCGGCAGAGGACTATCTTTTTAGAGAGCGCGAGCACCTGCCTGGTGGAGGCTCCCGGCTGGCGGCGCAGTATCTCCACGAGGCAGCGCTCATTGTCGGAAAAATAAACGCGCCCGGCCGCGGCCGTTTCTTTTGCCGCGCCCGCTTTCTTGACCGGCACGAAGCCGGCCCAGCCGAAATTCTCTATATAATGCGCGTCGGCCCCCCGGCATTTGCCGTTAAGCGCACAGCTCCGGCACGGCGGCCCCTTCACCTTGGCGGCGGCGGCGTTGGCGTCCAGGTCCGTGCGCCCGCCCAGCGGGTCGGTCACCAGCGTATTGAACAGGTCCAGGCCGATGGCCAGCGCCTCGCGCCCCCGCAGGAAACAGGGCGGGGTATTAAGGAAAAGGATCTCTCCCGGCAGGCCGGCGGCCTCCATGACTTTCACCGCCGCGTCGAAGCGCGGCTCGCAGTCCCGCAGGCTCACGCCGAGCTTTTTGGCGTTGGCGGCCATGGCGCCGTTGTAGACCGGGTAGATGATGACGAAGTTGGTTATGCCGCGGTCCAGATAGAATTTTATGATCTCAGGCAGGCGCTTGTAGTTGCGTTTGTTGACCAGGATATTGGTGCCGAGTCGTATCTTTAATTTGCGGAGATGGTCCAGGCCGGCCAGCGCTTTCTTCAGGGCGCCAGGCACGCCCACCAGCGCGTCGTGGTCCGGAGCCCTGTCAGTGGTGAACGAGAACTTGCAGAAGGTTAGGCCGGCCTTCACCAGGGCGCGGCAGAAAACGGGATCCGCCAGCTTTATGCCGTTGGTCTGCACGCGGATGAAGCGGAAGCCCACCGACTTGCCGAGGGCGATGACCTTCAGGATATCCGGCCGGATCAGCGGCTCGCCCCCTGTGAGGCCGAGGCGGCGGTAGCCGTCCTTCCAGGCGGTGTAAACGTTGCGGGCTATGTCGGCGAACGGGGCGTTGAGCGACTTGTCGAAATCCCCCTGCGAGCAGAATTCGCAGCGCGCGTTGCAGTTGTAGTTGAGGATCAGCTCGTAGCATTTGCCGGAAGCGTTCTTCGTCATAGGGCCCTCAACGGCTTCAGTTCGGCGTCGCCGTAGTTCTTCAGGTACTCGGTCCAGAGCCCCTCGCAGGAGGCGTACAGCAGGCAGCCGCGGCAGCGGGCCGTCTTGCGGCGCCCCACCGCCGCGCGCGAGGCGATGGCGTCCTTGTTGACGAAATCCGGCGCCCAGTGCTCGGTGAAGAAGATCTCGCGCTCGTTGATCTCGCTGATCTGGTCCAGGCAATCTTTGAAATGGCAGAGCGGCACGTAGCGGGCCTTCCACTGGTCCAGGCCGGCGGCGCGGCCCAGCGCCAGGGCCCGGCGCATGGCCGGCGCGGCCTTGGCGATGCGGGGGACCAGCTTTTCAAAATCGTTCTTCGCCCCGCCGTAGTTGGGGTCCACGAAGATGTATTCCACGTTGTTTATCCGGTTCCTGATATAGAACTTCGCCAGCGCGGGCAGGGCGGCCAGGTTCTGCTTCACCACCGTGGTATTGCCGCTGATCCTTTTAAAGCCGAGGGCTCGCAGGTTGGCGAGCCCCTTCTTCAGCTGCGCGAAGCTGCCGGGGGCGCGGGTGAGGGCGTCGTGCGTGCGGGCGTCGGGGCCGTGGACGGAGAAGATGAGGGAGTCTATGCCGGAGCGGGCTATGCGGCGGGCGGCGGCGGGATCGGCGAAGACGCGGCCGTTGGTGGCGCAGGCCACCTGCGGGATGCCCAGCGCCTTGGCGGCCGCCACAACGCGCGTGAAGTCGGGGCGGATGGTGGCCTCCCCGCCGATGATCTCGAGTATGTAGGCGCCCTTGCGGCTGGCGCGCGCGGTCTCGCGCAGCAGCTCGGCGGTGGTCTTCTGCGGGAAGGCGCGCTTGTCGGCGTCGATGCAGAACGCGCAATTGTTATTGCACGCGTACCCCGTGAACAGCACGATCTTGAGTTTCTTCTCTTCTTTCATACCAAAAGCAAGACGGCGATATTTCCGCGTATAAAAATCTACTTCAATAGCCCGGCGATGTTGCGGTCCAGCGCCAGCAGCAGGGCGGCGCCCGCGAAGATCCACAGGGCGAAGGGTCGGCCCCGCACCGTTTCCACTTTCGGGTCCCGCACAGGCAGCTTCTTCAGCCAGTCTTTGACGGCGTCCGTTTGCTCAGCGGTAAGGCCGTCCTTGAAACAGTCGTCGAACAGACCGTCGAAGACCGGGTTGGCCTTGAACTCGCGCGCGGCCTTGGAGGTCAATACCACGCCCGGCTCCAGCTCCGCGGCCGTCAGGCAGACGGTATCCTTGCGCTCCATCAGGAACTCCAGCATGAAGCGGCCGGCGAAAAGCAGCAGGCTGAATTTTATGACGTTGGTCACGGCCGCCGTCAGCAGCAGCCAGAGGCGCTCGCGGAACAGGAAGTAGCCCAGGAAGAAATACAGCAGGTAGCAGACGGCGGTAACGATGACCCAGCGGCGGCTGCGGAAGACCTCGCCCACCTTGTCCCAGAGTATGAACAGGAAGAAGAAGAGCAGGTCCGCCCGGGAGAAGAAGCGGCTGAGGAAGCCGCGGGCCTCCATCGACATGACCTGCTGCAGCAGGAACAGGAAACCCAGGTTCAGCACGTAGGCGCCGGCGGCCAGCTTGCCGCTGCCGGCGGCCAGGCTGCCGAGCCGGTTCTTCACGTCCCGCCACATCTCGGCGAAGAAATCAGAAGGCGAGGCGGAGGCGAAGCCCGAGGCGATGTGGGAGCCCACGGCCCAGAAAGCGGCGGCCACGAAGATGTTTATCAGCAGGCTGAGGAACAGGAAGGACGGGAAATTCTTCAGGTAGGGGTTGGCCAGCGGCAGCGCGGCCGAGACCAGAATGAAGAACTTGGCGTCACCCGCCGGCCAGATCTCGGCGTACCAGAGCAGCACCCCGGCCAGGATAGTCCAGAAAAGGTGCAGGCAGAGCAGCCAGTAAAAATTCAGGTTCAAAAAACTCTGGACGCGGCCGTAGTAGCCCAGCCAGGTATAGGCGCCGAACACCAGCAGCGCGGCGGCCAGCAGCTGCAGGCCGGTCTTTATGCTGGCGTTGGGGATCTTGCGCGTGGCCAGGTCCTTGCCCACCACGGCTACGGCCCAGGCGGTGAAAGCGGCGAGGAAAAGCAGGGAGAGGTTTTTCATTTAAGCGGCTTCAGCTCGGCGTCCCCGAAAAATTTCCGGTACTCGGCCATCAGGCCCAGGCAGCTCTTGCGGGCGGCGCAGCGCCCGCATTTGTGCGCCGGGTAAACCCTGTCTTCCGGCGGCAGGGTCACGCGGCAGAGCGGCCGCAGCTCTTTGCGCACGACGCAGAGCGGGAAATGGTAGAGGCGGAAATCCGCGAAGCGCTTTATCTGCGGCAGGCACTCGCCCAGCTTGGCGGCGGAGGCGGACAGTTTCAGCGCCAGTTTCCTGTGGTTGGCCAGCGACATGCCCTCGATCTCGTAATGGATGGCCGTCACGCGGTACCTGTTGGTGTCCGGGAACTCCCGGAGCAGGAAGCCCAGCGTCTTGTCCAGCGCGGCGATGTTCCTGCGGTGCAGCACCAGCCTGATCTCCAGGAAGGGCGCGCCGGGCAGGGCCAGCAAATTCCTGAAGCCGGCGGCGGTCTGGGCGAAGCTGCCCTTCACGCCGCTCACGGCGTCGTGCAGCCGCGCCGACGGCCCGTGCAGCGCCACCGCCACTGAAAAAGGCGGGCGCGCCGCGGCGCAGAATTTTTCGGCGAAGGCGCGGTTCCCGAAGCGGCGGCCGTTGGACAGCAGGGTGATGGGCACTCCCGGCAGCCGGAGCCGGAAATAGGCCAGCAGCTTGAAGAAGTCAGGGTGCAGCGTGGGCTCGCCTCCGGTGAGGCTGACGAAGCCGGCGCGGCCGGGGTTCTTGAGGTAAACGGGTCCCAGCCCCTTGAGCCAGCGCTCCAGCTTGCGCACCTGGTTGGCGAGCCCGTAATGCGCCGCGGCCTGCAGGGCGAAGGCCGGCTCGTTGGTGCACATCACGCACCGGTTGTCGCATTTGTTCCAGACCGGGATATCGGGCATAGTAAAAGGGCGGCGCCGGCTCAGCGGGGGGCCGGGACTTTTTTCCCCTTCACCGGTTTAAATTCATCCCAGCCGTAAAGGCCGGGGTACTCGCGCCAGGGGCCCTCGCAGGCGGCGAACCAGCGGCAGGGCCGGCATTCCGGGCGCTTGGCCTTGCCCTCGCCGCGGCGGTAATCCCCGTAGTTCTCTATGTAAAAATCAGCGTCGGCCACCGGCCCCTCGGGAATGACGCTCTCGGCCACGCATTGCTCATAGCCCTTCATCAGGCAGAACGGGATGGCCTCGGTATAGCAGGCCGTGCCGCTCTTGAGGCCCACGGCCAGCGCGCGGCGCAGGTAGGGCATCACGGCGGTCTTCTTCGGGGCCAGCGTCTTGCGGTTGTCCCACGCCGAGCCCACCAGGTGCACGTAGGCGAACTGGAACTGGTTGACCTTCAAATGCACCAGCAGGCGGGCCAGCTCCGGCAGGTCCTTGTAATTCACGGAGGTTATGACGGAATTGGTCAGCACGTACATGCCGAGCTTCTTGCAGTTGAGGATGCCCTGCACCACCTCTTTAAAGCTGCCGGGCGCGCGGGTGAGCGCCTCGTGGATCTCCGCCTTTGAGCCGTGCAGCGACGGCCCCATCTCGGTGACGCCGGCCTTCTTCAGCTCCAGGCAGTAATCGTAATAGGCGAAGCGGCGGCCGTTGGTCTGGATCTGCACGCTCTCGTAGCCCATGCCGCGCGCGGCGCGCACCGAGGCCAGCAGGTCGGGGTGCAGCGTGGGTTCGCCGCCGGTGAACACGGCGCCGGTCGCCCCTTCCTTCCTGGCGCGGGCGAGCGTCTTCTTTATCTCGGCGAAACTCTTGCGGCCGACGCGCGAGCGCTTGCCGCCCTGCGCGCAGAAATCGCAGAAGTTATTGCAGTTGAAGCCGATCTTGAGGTCTATGCGTTTCACTTTGGTTCCGCCCCCGGCTTGCCCAGCATTTTCCTGGCGCGGCGGTTGACCTCTTCGGTCAGCCGCCTGGCCTCGGCCTCGTTCTTTTCTTTATCGGCCTGCGCTTCGGCTTCCAGCCGGATGGCCTCTTTGACTTCCTCGGGGGAATAGCCGGCGTAGCCGCGCCCCTTCTTCCTGGCCTTCGCCAGGTAGTCGCAGTAAACGGTTTCGAGCCGCACCAGGATAACGGCGCAGGCGCCTTCTTTCTCCGCCAGGAAGGCGCCGCAGAGCCCGCGGTAATCCGCGGGGCAGGCGGCTGCGTCGCCGGCCTTCATGGCGCCGTAAATGGCGAGCCGGTCCAGGCAGTTTTTATCGGAGCCGCAGTCGTCTGCGGACGCGGGCAGGAAGCGGCGGCATTCCCGCATCCGCTCGGCGCTAAGGGAAGCGGAGGCGCTTGCGCAGATGTTCTCCATCCCCTTGGCCGCCGCGGCGCAGAAATCCTGGCCGGAGACCTGCCTGCCCTCGTTCATGCTCTGCCCGGAGAGCAGTATGCGGCAGGCCGTCTCCGATTTTTCCCGCCCGGCGGCGAAGGCCGGGAAGGAGACGTTCATGTAATTCTCCCGGCACTTGTAGTTCGGGCTTTCGAAGCGCCCTATCTTCAGGTCCCCGCCGCGGCTCTGGGCGGGCAGGTAATCGCAGTAGCCCGGCGAGCGGCGGGACAGGGCGACGCAGGCCAGGTAGCGCTCAAGCAGGCCGTAGACCTCCATGGTTTCCTCGCCGCTGAACGCGGCGTGGCGGGCCTCGTAACCCCAGGTCCTGCCGTGCGAGGACAGTATCTCGTTGAGCGAACCGCCGGAGCAGGGGCCCCGGTCGTAGATCTCGTTCTTGATGGTGGGCAGCGCGCCGTAGGTATCGGGCGCGCCTGACTTGGGCGGCACGGCCAGGAATTCCTCGGGGATATAATACTGGGTAGTGTCCTCGGGCAGCAGCTGCCCGCCGGGCAGCACGTGTACCGGCGGCAGTTCGCCCTGGCCGGCGGCCCGCCTGTGCTGCAGCAGCTTCAGCCCGCCCGCCAGGGCGAACAGCAGCGCGGCCGCCAGTACCTGCCATTTTTTCATTTTACCGCCTGGAGAGCTTCTCTCCCGCCGCCGAGAGCAGCGCCTTGGTGGAGATGAGCGAGGCGAGCCTGGAGTTTTTGCGGCCCAGGTCTATGCGGCACTGCTGGTTGAGCACCTCGTTGGCGAAGTCCCCGGCCGGGTTCCCGGGGCCGGAAACTTCGGCGGCGGTGCCGCCCGTTTTTTTGGAAACAAGAACTTCCGCGCGGCCCTCGAAGACCGCCGCGGCCAGCCGCACGGCCTCTTCGGAGTAGATCTCGCGGCTAAAAAAAAGCGCGCCTGTTTTTTCCGGCTTCATTTGCCCACCCATCCTTTAAGTATTTTGGCGCTGGCCGGCTTCGCCAGCAGGGCGAAGAGCGCGTCGAAGACGCCCATCGAGAGCGCGCAGCGCTCGTTGGCGGGCATGTCTCCCCACAGCGAGCCCTGGGTCTCGTAATTGTAGACCGGGCAGACGCCGCAGAAGGGCTTGTAGGCGCAGCGCGAGCACTGCGGCTGCGACTCCAGGTTGGAGGCGGCGGCGCAGGCGCGGGAGGCCGGGGCCAGCATCACCTTGCGGTAGCTGTCCTTCAGCACGTTGCCCACTTTAAAAAGGTCGTCGCCCTGCCAACCCACCATGCGGCCCTCGTCGCAGGTATAGAGGTCGCCGTTGTAGTTGTAGGCGAGCTGCCCGATGGCCGCGCCGCAGGGGCAGCGCATGTCCAGGTAGCCGGGGTCCCCGCCGTTCACGATCTTCTCGAGCATGATCACGGCGTTGCGCTCGCGGATCTTTTTGCCGGCGGCGCTGAGCTTGAGCATATAGTCCAGGGAATTGCGGTAAAAGCGGGCGAACTCGGCGGCGGAGTAGCCTATGCGGGGCCAGAGGTTCCTGGCGAAGCCTATCGGGGCCAGGGGCCGCACGAAGATATCGGAGAGGCCGCGCTTCAGGTATTCGTCGACTATCTCCTTCTCCCGGCCGAGGGAATATTTGGAGACCGTCAGCAGCGCGCTCGGGTTGAAGGTGCGGTATTCCGGCACCTGTTTGGCGGCGCGGGCGTTGAAATATTTGAGCCAGCGGGCGGTGGCGGCGTGCGAGTTGCCGCCGGCGTAGATCCGGTTCCTGTTGTGCAGGTCCGCGGGGCCGTCGAGCGAGGTGCAGATGGAGACCTCGTTGGCGAGCAGGAAGTGGGCTTTCTCCTCCGTCATCAGGCTGAAATTGGAGACCAGCGCCAGGCGCACCTCGCGGCCCAGTTCCCGGCCGCGGCGCCGCGCGTAGAGGACCGCGTCCTTCAGCACGTCCCAGTTGAGCAGCGGCTCGCCGCCCTGGAACTCTATGGTGATGCCGGGGTTGGTGCTCTGCAGCGCGAAATCCACGCTGCGGCGCGCCACGGCCCGGCTCATGTCGGTGCCGGAGCCGCCCTTCTCGCCGATGGCGCTGGACTGGCAGTACAGGCACTTGTGGTTGCAGCGCAGCGTCATCACCAGGATGTGCAGGCCGGGACCCGCGCCCAGGAAGGCGTTCTTCTTGGAGCAGGCGGCGGCGCAGCCCTCGAAATCGGTCTGCTCGCGCACGAAGCCCTTGGCCGCCAGCTCCGCGCGCAGCGGGGCGCCGGCCGGCAGTTTGCCCGCCGAGAAGCGGGCGAAGTCGGCCGCGGAAAGGGAGGCGGTGAAGCCGGCGTCGTTGGACAGGAGCACGCGGCCGTCCAGGCGGCGGAAAGTGAAATAGGGGAGGGACCCGGCGCGGGGCTTAGCGCTTTTTGGGGGCGCGTTTCTTGTTGTCATACTTGTCTTCCCAGGTGCTGGTTATGCCGAGGGGGTCCGCGGAAGGGGCGCCGGTGGCTTCGGCCTTGATCTCGGTCTCGATCTGCGCTATCAGGTCGTTAAGTTCCTTCTCCTGCTGCGGGGTGAGGCCGGCATCGTCCTTCTCCTGCGGGCGCGGCCGCCAGGTGAGCGCCTTCAGCAGCATGAACTCGCGCAATTCGCGGTTCTCGGAGGCCACGCGCTCGCGCAGCTTCTCGTCCTCGAGCTCGGCGCGGAAGCGCCGCGCCAGGCCGGCTCCGGCGCCGCTCTTCGGCGTCAGTTCGACCAGGACCCTGCCGCCGGGCAGCGGCTTGAGCAGGGCGTAAGCCGCGCCGCCCAGCGAGTGGGCGGCGTAGCGTATGGACTCAGGGGTATATTTATTCAGGCTGACCTGTATGGAGATATTCTTGGACAAACTGCGCTCCTTGAAAACAATATCCGCGGGCTAGAACCTGCAGCAGATCATCGTGCCGCCCCAGTCCTCTCCCAGCACTATGAAGCGGCCCACGCCGCTGGTGGTGGCGCTGGCGGGCAAAAAGCCGGAAACGCGGGCCACGCCGTCGCCTAGAAAGCCTATAACGTTGTGATTCCAGGGGCAGGAGGTCACGCCGGTAATGCTGTAGCCGATGCGCTGGCAGAGGCCCTGTATGCGGCCATTGACGTAAATATCGCCGGTGACGCGCAGGTCGCCCACCACGCGCAGGCGCCGGCCCGCCTCGGCGCCGCCGCCCATGGCTATCTGGCCGCCGGTATCAATGCTGAACATCGGGGAGGGAATGGTCCTGTTGCCGGCCGAGGAAGCGCCCATGATGAGGTCGTTGCTGCCGGCCACGCCTATGGCCCAGGGGTAGGTGCCCTGCTTGGTGAGGCCTATGTAGGCCAAATTGTTGCCCGAGGCGGCGCGGGTAACGCCCAAAGTGGCGTAACTGCGCGTGTCGGGGTTGGCGTTATCGTCCGTGATCTGCACGCCGTTGGCGCCCAGGCCTACCGGGATCCTGATGTCCACCTTGCTGTCGGGGGTCCCGGTGCCTACGCCCACGCGGCCGGCGTTGCGGGCCAGGATGGTGTTGGCGGGCACGGTATTGGTGCCGCCCGTGGTCAGCAGGCTGACATAGCCGCCGTAGGGGGCGGGGTAGAAAGTGGTGAGCTGCAGCGTCTCCGAGCCGATAAAGCCCGGGTGCCAGCAGAGGAAAAAGGCCGACAGCAGGGCCAGCGCGTGCTTCCTGCCGAAAGAGATCCTGATATTAAGTTCGGTGGCTTCCATAAAACCTCCGGCGCCGCTCAGCGCAAACCGGGTTTACCGCAGTTTCGCTTATATATATAAATATAGCATAGCAGAAAAGTCCCCGGTTTTCAATGGGAGCGCCTGTGAGGATTCAGAGAGGATTTAAAGGAGGATTATGACGAGATCGGCCTTGAATTTCTCGCGCAGGAAGGCCCGGGCCTCCCCGGCCACGTCCGCGAAGTCTTCCTGGTCTTTGGGGGAGGAGGCGAGAAAGTCCCCGGCATTGCGCACGGCCAGCACGTAGCCCCCGGCCGGCACTTCGTCCGGCAGCGAGCGCAGGCAGTCCAGCAGGGCGTCCCAGTTCTTGCCGAAATAGGAGGGGAAACGGAAGGCGGGAGCTATTTCGGCCATCAGGCCGGCCTTGTCCCGGGCCTTGCCCCCGTCTATGAAAGCCGTAAAATAGGCCGGCGGAGGGAATTTTTCAATTATTCCCTCCGCCGTCCCCGCGGGCCGCATGTCCAGGAAAAGTCCTTCCTCCCCGGGCAGGGCCATCGCCGTTAGTACACTACCGTAAGCAGTATGAAGTTGGCGTAATGGTCCGGGGTGTAATAGATCTTCTCGCCGCCGCCTACGATGATCCGCTCGGAGCCGCGCGCGCTCAGGTCAGGGGCTACCGTGTAGGTTTTGCCGCCTATGGTCACCTTGTGGGGGGCGTCGCCGGTAAGCAGGGTATATTCTTTATAGAAGCCGGCGGGCTGCGCCGGCAGCTTGCCTTCCTTGTTCTTGAAGGTAGAGCCGTCCTGCGAATAAGGCAGGTGAACGCCGTTGTAGATGTCGGAAACCAGCTTCATGATGGCCTTGATGCGGGCCTGGTCTTCCACGACCGGGGTAAAATCCTTGCCGGGCTTCGGGGCCAGGCCGGCGCGGGTGTCGTTAGCTTCCTGGACTGGAGCTTCGGGCACCGTGATCTCGGCGGGAGAGGGAATGGCGTCGAAGCCCTCGAGCACGGCGGTGCCTACAAGCTCGCCGTAAGCCGACGCCCTGGGCGCCTGCTTTACTTCGGGGGCTGCGAAAACGGTAGTAGTCCAGGCGGACAGGGCCAGGACGGCTGCGGCATTCAAGAGGAGTGTTCTGATTTTAAGCATTGTTGAATATCCTTTTAATTGTATTTTCGGCAACCTGTCCCTTATAGTTTAACAAATAGGATTATTATGCCTAGGGCCCTTGGGCCCAGACCGGCCTGGGCCCTTAGGCCCAATTTCATATCTCGCGCGGAGGCCGGGGCGGGGAAACGATTTGATAGAATAACACCGTGGCTAAAACAGCGAAAGCGGGATGGATAAGCGAACAGATCTGCGTGCAGGCCGCCGGGACCTGCAACCTCTACTGCGCCTGTTGCCAGAACCCCCCGGACGGGAAGATCCCCACGCTCGCGCGGGCGCTGGCCGCAGTGAAGCGCCGCGGCATAAAGGCCGTCAGCCTGGAGGGCGGCGGCGAGCCGACCACCAACCCTGACTTCTTTGAGACTATAGAAAAACTGCGCGCCGCCGGCGTGGAGCATTTCATGCTCTCCACCAACGCCGTGGCGCTGGCCGACCGCGCCTTCTGCGCGCGCGCCGCCGCCGAGATCGACCAGTTCACCGTAAATTTCCCCTCGCACCTGCCGGCCGTCTACGCCAGGGCGACCCGCAGCGTGAAGTTCCCGCTCGCCCTGCGCGGCCTGAAGAACCTGAAGGTCTGCGGCGCCGAAGACCGGCTGCGCCTTTTCCATATCGTATCAGCCGCCAACTTCAAAGCGCTGCCCGCTTTCGCCGACTGGGTTGCGGCCAACTTCGGGAGGGCGGCGCTGGTGAACCTCACCTTCGTTCGCAACGCCGGGCGCGTGCAGGACAACCCGGCCATAGTCCCTTCCTATACCGAGGCGGCCCCGTTCATAAAGATCACCCTCGCTAAATTCAAACTGGCCGGCATGAAGGCCGTGGTGCAGAACGTGCCGCTCTGCCTGCTCGGCGGCTTCGAAGGATTTTCTTTTGAATTCCACCGCTGGCGGCGCGGCGACAAGGTGTTCGAGGACGGGGTGGCCAGGCCCGCGCGCTGCGGCGCCTGCGCCAGCTGCCGCCTGAAGCCGGCCTGCTGCGGCGCCCGCCGCGACTACGCGCGGGTGCGCGGACTTAAAGAATTAAAAACTTCGGCCAAAGACCCGGCCCGGATAAAGCCTGAGCGGTTTTAACGCCGGGCGGAAGTTCCTTCCGCCTTAACGCCATCTTCTTCCAGCGCCTGGGCGGCCGAAACGGCGAGCCTGTAGAACATGCCGCCCCCGCTCACCGTCGAGAAAGCCCGGAGGTCCTCCGCGGCGGCGCGCCTGTCGCCGAGCGCTATGGCGGCGATGGCCGAAGCCAGCGCTTCCCTGCCGGGCAGCATGTCCCGCTTTATCGCCTGGTCCAGTTGAAGGCCGGAGCCTTTTGCGTCACCGCGCAGGGCCAGTTTGAGGGCCAGGCTATAGCGGCAGACGTCGCAGTTTGGGTCCAGCGCTATGGCCTCCCGCAGGAATTTCTCGGCTTCGCCCCCCTCGCCGGGCTGGCGCAGGCTGGCCCTGAAGTTCAGCCGCCAGGCGCGGTCGCGCGGCGTGTCCGCCGGGCAGAACGCGGCGCGCACAGTCTGCGTGGCTGACGGCCCGTCCCAGGCTGTGTAGAATTTGTGGGCAAAAGACCCACCGGCCAGCGGTTTCTCACAGCCGCCGGCGTAGTCCGGCGAGGCCGGGTTATAGTTCTGCAGGAACCGCGCCGGTTTTTGCTGCGCCGTTTGGTAGAGCGGAGTGACATATTTCACGAAGCAGCTTCCGGCCAGCGCCTCTTCGGTTTCGGCCAAACGGAAATATTTTTTCAGCAGGGCGTGCCTGGAATCGAACAGCTCCGGATAAACCACAGCGCAGTTCCGCGGCAGGGACCGTGATCCCTCCAGCAGCGCCTGCCATTCCCTGTCATTGGTGCGCAGTTCCCCGTCGAGCGCCCGGGCCGCCCGGTAATTTAGCCCGGCGTAGAGGACGGCCGCGGCCAGGCCAACGGCGTAAGCGCCCCGACGGGAGGGCAGCAGCGCGGCCGCCTGCCCCAGGGCGTAAGAGAACAGCAGCGCCGCCGGGAAAAAGAAATAAATCTGGTGCCGCATAAAATGCAGCGGGTACCGCTCGAGCGGTAAAAAGAACACGGACAGGCAGATCACCCAGAGCGCCAGCGCCCCGCCGGCGGTGCTGCGGCGCAGCCTGTCGCCGGGCGGCAGCGCCGCCGGCAGCAGCAGCGCCGCCAGGGCTGCGCCGGCGGCCAGCCAGGCGGCCCATCCTCCCAGGGCGGGCGCCAGCAGCGCCAAATTGGCCGTTCCCAGCTGATATTCGAGATGCTTCAGCCAGCCCAGCGCTTCTCCCGGCGAAGGACCGTTGTAAGCGGCTACGGATTTCAGCCGCAGCCCCCACAGGGCGAGGCAGCACAGGTAGACGGCGGCCGCGGCGCCTTCAACCGCCAGGGCGCGGCCGCGGGGCCCGGCGGCCAGCCGGCGCACGAAGGAAACAGACCAGAGCCCCAGGAAAACGGCCAGCGGGAACAGCGCCAGCTCGGCGCGTCCGGCGGCCAGCAGCCAGAGCGAAGCCAGGCTCCAGTAAAAATCCGCGGCCGTCCGGCGGCGCCAGTAAAAGCTGACGGCGCAGACGGCCGAGGCCAGGAAGAAAAGGTTGGCCGAAGTGGAGGCCAGCGACGAGGAATTGAGTAAGGTAAGGAAACTGAAGAGGCAGAGGACTGCGGCGGCCATACCGGCGGCCGCACCGGCCAGCGCGTAAGCTCCCAGGCCGAGGGCCGCGGCCGCGGCCAGCGCCAGCAGGCGGTTCTTCCACAGGACCAGGGGCAGCGGCCGGTCCGTGAACAGGCCCGCTGCGGCGTCCCAGGCGGCGTCGGCCGCCAGCGGCGAGATCTCTTTCATGAACCCGGCGGCGGCGAGGCCGAACCCGTCGCCCGGGTTCACGCTCAGCGCGGCGAAATCGTGCTCATTGTCGTAACCGCCGCGCGCCGGGACTTGCGCCGCCAGCGCCAGCCAGGCGGCGCAGACGCAGAGCGCGGCGGCTATGGCCGCGCGGCCGGGCCGCAGGGCGTGCAGCTCCCGCGCCAGGGCGGCGAGGCACGCGGCCAGGCAGGCCGCGGAAAGTATAAGGAAGAAGGCGGTCATAGGGCCGGGGGCGCGGGCCCCCGGCGGACCCCGGCCGCTACAGCAGCTCGGCCACGAGGGCGGCCAGCTGGCTGCGCTCGGTCTTGGTGAAGGTCAGGTGGCCGTAGAGCTTCTGGCCGCGCATGCGGTCCACGATGTAGGTCAGGCCGTTCGAAGCTATGTCCAGGTAGGGGTTGTCTATCTGGTACGGGTCGCCGGTCACGACGACCTTGGTGCCCTCGCCGGCGCGGCTGAGGATGGTCTTGATCTCGTGCGGCGTCAGGTTCTGGGCGTCGTCGACGATCATGTACTGCTTGGGCAGCGAGCGGCCGCGGATATGCGTCACCGAGGCGATCTCGATCTTCTCGTTCTGCAGCAGGTACTCGAATTTTTCCAGCGCGCTTTCCTGGTGGCGCTTGTCCATCACGTACTCGAGGTTGTCGTAGATGGCGCCCATCCAGGTGGAGAGCTTCTCTTCCTTGGTGCCGGGGATGAAGCCGATGTCCTTGCCGACGGGCACGATCGGGCGGCAGATGATGAGCTTGCGGTAGACGCTTTCTTCGACGGACTTCTGCAGGCCGCAGACCAGCGTCATCAGCGTCTTGCCGGTGCCGGCGGCGCCGAGCAGCGTGACCAGCTTGACGGAGTCGTCGAGCAGCAGCTCCATGGCGCAGCGCTGCTCCTTGTTGAGCGGGCGGATGCCCCACGGCGAGGGCTCGGGGTTGAGCGCGCGCAGCTTGGTCGAGTCGGCCGGGTCCACGCGGGCGAGGGCGGATTTCTTGGGGTCCTCCTTGGCGTGCAGCACCACGAATTCGTTGGGCGAGAGCTCCTTGTCGGGGCTCACTATCGTGTGCTCTTTGTAGAACTTGTCCACCGTGGCGCCGGGAACCTCTATGGCGACCAGGCCGGGATACAGCTCGTCCACGTTCACTTTGCCGGCCTCGTAGTCCTCTGACTTCAGGCCCACGGCCTCGGCCTTCAGGCGGAGGTTGATGTCCTTGGTCACCAGGATGGCGCTGTGCTTCTTCTGCTCGTACCAGTAAGCGGTGTTGAGGATGCGGTTGTCCATCTCCAGCAGCTTGAATTCCTTGGGCAGGACCTGCTCGTGGTCAAGGTCCACGATCAGCGTGCCGCCGGCCTCGGTCTTGACGCCGGCGTTCAGCTTGCCTTTGGTGCGGAACTCGTCGAGCTTGCGCGAGACGATGCGCGCGCTCTTGCCGCGCTCGTCGGCGGTATGCTTGAAATTGTCCAGCTCCTCTATGACGGAGATCGGAACCACCACGGTATTGTCTTCGAATTTAGTGAAGGAAAGCGGGTCGTGGATCAGCACGTTGGTGTCGAGGATATATACTTTTTTCATCTGTTCTCCCGTTGTTATCAGGGCCGCGCCTGCAACCGTTCCGGGCCCGCGGCCGTAACACTATTATAGATGTCGTCGAACTTGGCTAATTCTAGCATAAAAAAAGGCGGGGCAAGCCGGGCGGGCCCTGAACGCAGCGCCTTAAAAATAGTAAGATATCTATATTAACCGGGCCGCCCGCGGCCGCGGCATGCATTGCTTAAGGAAGATGATGAAACTTTTCACCAACACGCTCCTGCTTCTCGCGCTCTTCAATTTCGCAGCAAACGCCCAGACCACACCCGTTCCCCAGGACCTGCCCGGCATGACGGGCCCGATCTCCGAACCGGCCCCGCTTCCCCCGGTAGAAATTGCGGCGGCGGCCGTGTCCGCGGGCCCCTGGGAAGTGGCCGAGACCGCGGCGAAAGGCACCATCAACCTCAAGCCCAAGGCCGTGATAAAGGCCGGCAAGGCCAAGAAGGGCCGCCTCTACCACAAGGAATTCGTGGCGCAGGACATAGAGTCCATACTGGCGCTGGGCAGCGTGGACAAGGTTTCGGTGGACATAGAGGAACTGCCCGGCCGCACCCTCTCCCCGAAGATGGCGGACGCGGCGGGCTCCTCCGTGCCGGTGCGCGTCACCTACATAGTCTCCGAAAAGCCGATGATCAAGAAGATCACCGTGTCGGGGACCAAGGGCCTGTCCAAGTCCGCCGTCAAGGACGAGATGGCGCTGAAGGAGCGGGACTATTTCGAAGAGCTGAAGGTCCGCGAGGACCTGATCAAGATCACCGATAAGTACCGCGAGAAAGGCTATATCGACGCGCGGACCGACTACGAGGTGAGTTTCGACACGGCGGCCTCGCTGTGCTTCCTCACTATCGTAGTGAACGAGGGCCCCAAGGCCCGGGTCGCGGCCGTGCAGCTCGAAGGCGCCGCCGGCTTCCCGCACAAGAAGCTGATCAAGCAGCTCAAGAACAGGCCCAAGAAGATCTACTCGCCGCAGGACCTCGACGCCGACCTGAAGGCCCTGGAGGTCTTCTATAAGAACAACGGCTACGGCGACTTCAGGCTGGACGCCTCCTCCGTCACCTTTAACGAGCAGCGCTCCAGCGTCACCATCAAGATCTTCCTCACCGAGGGCAACAAACAGAAGTTCGGCGGCACTTATTTCGCCGGCAATGAAGTGTACCTGCCCAGCGACCTGCTGCCCGGCGTGGAATACCGCAGGGGCAAGATGTTCAACCAGGAGCGCTTCGAGGGCACCATCCGCGCCATACAGGACAAGTACGCCGACAAGGGCTACCTCAAGGCCGTGGTCGCGCCGGAAAAGACTTACAACGAACTGACGGGCGAGACCGACATCACCTACATCATCACCGAGAACACGCAGATCTTCGTGGACCACGTGGACGTGGAGGGCAACAGGGCCACCAAGACCTACGTGCTCAAGCGCGAGATCACGCAGAAGGAAGGCGAGGTCTTCAGCTCCTCCAAGATCCGCCGCAGCCAGGAGAAGCTCTTCAACCTGGGCTTCATCGACGACGTGAGCCCCGTCATCAACCCCACCCCCGACCCCGACAAGGTGGACCTGGTCTTCGACGTGGCCGAAGGCAAGCCCGGCATGCTGACGGCCGGCATGGGCATCTCCTCCACGGACGGCCTCGTCGGCACGCTGGCGCTGTCGCACATGAACCTCTTCGGCCGGGCCTACCGCACCTCGCTGTCGTGGAATTTCGGCAAAAGGGTGCAGGACTACTACCTGAGCTGGTCCACGCCGTGGATCGGCAACCACCCCACTTCGCTGGGCCTGGACGTCTTCAACACGCGGCATTACAAGCCGTACCGCGACACTATCTCCGCCTACACCGAGCGCCGCACCGGCGGCAAGGTCACGCTGGCCCCGCGCTTCGAGGACGACAAGTACAAGCTGACCACCTCCTACACTTTCGAGAAGGTGCGCATCAGCGAGGTGGACGACCTTTACACCGGCGAGCTGCAGGAAGGCACCAGCGTCACCTCCTCGGTCTACCTGGAGTTCGCGCGCGACACCCGCGACAATGTCTGGGACCCCACGCGCGGCACCCGCTCGTCGATAGGCCTGGAGTTCGCCGGCGGCCCGCTGCAGGGCGACGTGAACTATTACAAGCCCTCGCTCTCCTACAACTACAACCTGAAGCTCTTCTCCATAGACGACTACCCGTTCGTGCTTACCGTGGGCAACCGCTTCGGCTTCGTCGGCCGCTTCGGCGACACCAAGGAGGTGCCGGTCTACGAGCGCTACTTCCTCGGCGGCGCGGAGACCGTGCGCGGCTACGCCAATAACGGCCAGATAGGGCCCCTCAACGGCGGCCGCGTCTACGACGTGATGAACATAGAGTTCAAGTTCCCGCTGGCCCGCGAGCGCCGCCGCACCATAGTGCAGTGGGCCTTCTTCTTCGACATAGGCAACTCCTGGGACGGGTTCGACAATATCAGCGGCCGCTTCGGCAGCGGCACCAAGGACCTGAAGACCGGGGCCGGCTTCGGCATACGCTTCACCACGCCGGCCTTCCCGATACGCCTGGACTGGGGCTACGGCTTCAACCACAAGAGCGGGGAGCAGCGCTCGGATATTTATTTTACGCTGGGCAATTTGTTCTAGGCGCCCAGACCATAGCGAGACTGGAGGACAGGCCGGCAGCGGCGCGGCCTTTCATTTATGAAAAAAATATTTCTTGCCGTCCTGCTGGCGCTGCCGGCGGCTGACGCCGGGGCGCTGGAGCTGCTGCTGGAAGAGAACCGCGGCGAGTCCGGCACGATAGGCTACGTGGACATCGAGCGGGTCTTCAAGGAATACTCCGGCACCACCGGAGCCCGCGAGGAGTTCATCTCCGAGATCAAAAAGAAGGAAGACGCGCTCAACGCGCGCAAGACCTACGTCTTCACGCTGAAGGCGGAGCTGGCCAAACTGCGCCAGGAGCGCGAGTTCGCCCTGACGCTGCCCTCGCTGCTGGAGACGCAGCGCAGCGTGGAAGAGGCGGCCGCCGTCACTGCGGCCGCGGCTGCGGCCCAGGCCGCGGCGGCCCAGGCCCTGCAGGCTTCCACCGCGGCAGTACAAGCCTCCACCACTACGGTGCAGGCCTCCACCGCCGCCGTTCAGGAGCCCGCGACGATAGTGATCCCCGCCGCGCTGCCCGGCATGGGCGGCATAGACATGCCCGGCGTCGCCAAAGTGCCGGTCACCCACTTCAAGTTCTCCGTCTCCACCTCGGTGCCGGAAATAGACGCCGCCCTGACCAGGAAAGAGCGCGAGCTCTCGCTCAAAGAAGAGGAGCTGCGCCAGGCCCAGCGCCAGTCGGAGCGCGAGCTGCTGGAATACGAGGGCCGCAAGAGCGAGCTGATCCTGGGCCGCATCTACGTGGCGCTCAAAGAGCTGGCCGTAAAGGAAGAGGTCAGCGTGATCATAGACAAGCGCAACATACTTTTCGGCCAGAATGCCGTGGACCTGACGGGCAAGCTGATAAAAAAGCTGGAGGACAACGGCCTATGAAGCTGACCGCCGCCGACATTGCCAGCCTGGCCGAGGGAGACCTGAAGGGCGACGCCGCCACCCCTATCTTCGCGGCGGCCCCGCTCGACATGGCCGGCCCGGCCGACCTGGCCTTCCTGGGCGACCCCGCCATGGCCGCGGCCGCTGTCTCGTCGCGCGCCGGCTGCCTGCTGGCCCCGCGCGGCACCGAAGAGATCTTTAAGGATTTCCCCGGCGCCGTGGTTTTCACCAAGAACCCCAAGTACGCTTTCATGCTGGCGCTGCGCCTGGTAGAGAAAGAGATGCGCCCGCTGCCGGAGCCCGGCGTACACCATTCCGCCGTAGTTTCCCCCTCCGCCAAAATAGGCGAGAACGTTTACATCGGCCCCTGCGCCGTGGTTGAGGACGGGGCCGCCATAGGCACCGGCGCCGTGATAGGCGCGCAGTGCTACGTGGGCCGCAACGCCAGGATAGGCGCGCGCTCGCGCCTTTACCCCGGCGTGAAGATCATGGACGCCTGCGAAGTGGGCGTAGAGGTCATCATGCACGCCGGGGCCGTGATCGGCTCGGACGGCTACGGCTACCTCTCACCCCGCGGCACGCACGAGAAGATCCCGCAGCTGGGCAAGGTGGTGGTGGAGGACCGGGTGGAGATCGGCGCCAACACGACGATAGACCGCGCGGCCCTGGAAGTCACGCTCATCGGCGGCGGCACGAAAATAGACAATCTGGTGCACATCGCGCACAATGTGCAGATAGGCAAGGACTGCCTTATCATCGCCCAGGCCGGCATTGCGGGCTCGACGGTGATAGGCAAGAGCGCCATCATAGCCGGCCAGGCCGGTATTTCGGACCACCTTACTATAGGCGAGAATACCGTGGTGATGGCCAAGACCGGCGTGATGTCGAGCCTGGGCCCGAACCAGATAGTTTTCGGCCACACCGCCCGTCCCCGCGTCCAGGCCATGAAGGTGGAAGTTTTGCTCTCCAAACTCCCCGAAATGCACCGCACCATAATCAAAATCAAGAAGAAACTGGGGATAGAATAGAAGATTAGAGTTCTTTATAAAGTCAGGCATTAGCGTGCCAGGCGGCCTACCGCAGGGGTGTTGCCCCCCCGACTTCGCTTCTCGCGGAACTAGAATTCAATGAGAACAACCATCAAAGAACCGGCGACCATAGAAGGCATAGGGCTGCATAAGGGTAAGCCCTCCAAGGTTACTTTCTTGCCCGCTGAGGGGGCCACCGGGTACAGGTTTCTTTCCCCCCTCTTTAAAGAACCGCTGCCCGCCAGGCTCGACCGGATAGCCGGGACGGTGCGCGGCACCAATATCACCGACGGCGCCAACACCGTCTACACCGTAGAACATTTGCTCTCAGCCGCCGCCGGCCTCGGCATCGACGACCTCGACATAGAAATAACCGGCGAAGAACCCCCGGCCGCCGACGGCTCAGCCCTGCCCTTCGCCCAAGCCCTGCTGAAAGCCGGCCGCAAAGAAAAACCGGACCAGGAGCGCAAGACACTTTCCCTCACCGGCCAGCTCGAAATGGCCAAAGGCGACATCCGTTTCCTCGCCAGGCCCGGCCTCGGCGTTTCCTTCAAGCTCACCTACGACTACCCGCACAAGCTGGTAGGCAAACAGACCATAGAATTCCTGCTCACCCCCGAAGAGTACCTCGTGCGCGTGGCCCCCGCCCGCACCTTCGGCTTCTCCCACGAGCTGGAGGCCCTCAAGGCGGCCGGCCTCGGCCTCGGCGGTTCCCTCGACAACGCCGTGGTCATAACGGAGACTGAAGTGCTGGCCAAGGGCGGCCTGCGCTATGCCGACGAATTCGCCCGCCACAAACTCCTGGACCTGATAGGCGACCTGGCCCTCGCCGGCCTGCCCCTGAAGGATATCTATATAGAAGCAGAGCGCCCCGGCCACGCCGCCAATGTCAATTTTGCTAAACTATTGTTAGAGAAGGCACAAAACCAATGACCGACACCAAACCGCGCCATTATAAGCCAGTCCGCGTCATTCCCTGCGAAGAAATACTCAAGATCATCCCCCACCGCTACCCCTTCATGATGGTGGACCGCGTGGAAGTGGTGGAGGAAGGCAAGTACTGCGTCGGCGTAAAATGCGTCAGTGCCAACGAGCTCTACTTCCACGGCCATTTTCCCGAAAAGCCCATCATGCCCGGCGTGCTGATGCTGGAAGGCATGGCCCAGACCGCCGCCGCCATGATGATGGACCTGCCCGAGACCAAGGGCCGCCTCGGCTTCTTCGCCGGCATCAGCCGCGCCAAGTTCCGCCGCCAGGTAGTCCCCGGCGACGTGCTCAAGATGCACGTGGAGATTCTCCGCATGAAAAGCCACCTCGGCAAGGTCCGGGCCGAGGCCTGGGTAGGCGACGAATCCGCCGCCGAGGCCGAACTTACCTTCGCCATCGGTTAAGATTTTGAGACTTTCTGGAGGAGACAATGCCCACTAAGATACACCCCACCGCGGTAATAGACCCCAAGGCCCAGATAGGCGAGAACGTGGAGATAGGCCCGTTCGTAGTGATAGGCGAGGACGTGCAGATCGGCGACGGCACCAAGATAGGCCCGCACTGCATCTTCGAGTTCTGCACAGTCGGCAAGAATAATTTGTTCACCGGCGCCGCCTACGTCGGCATGCCGCCCCAGGACTGGTCCTACAAGGGCGAACACACCCGCTTCACCATGGGCGACAACAACGTCATCCGCGAGAACGTCACGCTGCACCGCGGCTCGCACGCCACCAACCTCACCTCCATGGGCGACGCCTGCATGCTGATGGCCAACTCCCACCTGGGCCACGACTGCCGCGTGGGCAATAACGTCATCCTCGTGAATTCCTCCGCCCCGGCCGGCCACGTGCAGATAGGCGACAGGGCCACCATCTCCGGCCTCGCCGGCATCCACCAGTTCACCCGCATCGGCAAGTTCGCCATGGTCTCCGGCGGCGGCATGGTCAACCAGGACATCCTCCCCTACGTGATAGCGCAGGGCGACAGGGCCCGCCCGGTTACGCTCAATATCGTCGGGCTCCGCCGCAACGGCTTCACCCCGGAGCAGATAAAAGCCATAAAGCACGTTTTCAAGACGCTGTTCTTCCACGGCCTGCTGCTCAAGGACGCGATCGCCAAGCTGCGCGCCGAGAATCTCCCGCCGGAAGCCGCGCTGATGCTGGACTTCTGCGAGACCTCCAAGCGCGGCATCGCCCGCCCGCGCCGCAATGTGCGGGAGCTGGAGACTGCGGGCAACGACTGATGGCTGAAAAGATAGGGCTCATAGCCGGCGGCGGGAGCTTCCCGCTGCTTTTCGCGGCCGAGGCCAAAAAGGCCGGCCGCGAAGTCTACGCCGTAGCCCTAAACGACATCACCCCTAAAGAGATAGAACAGTACGCCGTTAAGACCAGCTGGTTCCGCCTCGGCAATGTCGGCGGCCCCATAGATTTCCTGAAAGAAAGCGGCGTCAGGCAGGCCCTGATGGTCGGCTCCATCCCGCACGTGAACATCTTCGGCGGGATTATCCCCGACATGCGCGCGGCCAAGCTCCTTTTTAAATTGCGCGACAAGAAAGCCAAGGCCATTTTCTCCGCCGTAGCGGAGGAATTTTCCGCCGACGGCATAGAGCTGGTGAGCACCGCCACCCTTCTCGAGCATTTGCTGGTAAAGCCCGGCCTCATGGCCGGCAAACAACCCGACGCCGACACCATGAAAACAGCCGCCTACGGCTGGAAGGCCGCCAAGGCGCTGTCCGCCCTGGACATAGGCCTCACCGTGGTGCTGCGCGACCAGGTGGTGGTGGCCGCCGAGGGCATAGAGGGCACCGACGAGTGCATACGCCGCGGCGGCGCCCTGACCCGCGCCAAGGGCGGCGCGCTGACCGTGGTGAAGGTGGCCCGCCCCGACCAGGACATGCGCTTCGACCTGCCCGTGGCCGGCGCCAGGACGCTCAAGGTCATGGCCGAAGCCGGCGCGACCACGCTGGTCCTCGAAGCCGGCAAGACCCTGATTCTCGGCATGGAAGATTTCCTAGCCGCCGCCGCCGAAACCGGCATCACCGTCCTCGGGGCCGACGATTCCACCTTCACGCAAAAATAGACCTGGTAGGGGACGTTCATTCCTAATTCCTGACTCCAGCAATGAACGTCCTCTGTATCCCGGTTATCCCCGCAATTCCCTCACCCCTGTCCTTTTTTTGATCACCCGCGTATACAACAATTTTGTTGTATCCGGAGAAACAACGCGAACAGGACAGCAGCCGAACGCGGCAGCCTTGTTACGGCAAAAAAGAACCGCCGGGTTTCCCCGGCGGCTTCGTCTATTCTACAGGAATTAGGAAGATAGGAAGCAGCGTCCCCTCTTCCGGCTATTCGTCTTCGCCGGGGCGGGGCAGCGGGGTCAGGTCTCCGTCAAGGCGGCGGCGCTCCTGCTCCCGGGGAGCGGCGGCCGACTCCGGCGCGGCCGGGGCTTCTTCCTCCAGGGGATGCTGAAGGGCCAGGGCGGACGCGCCGAGGCCGTAGAGCAGGGCCGCACGGGTTATGACCTTGCTTATATAAGGAAAAAACACATCCGCGGCCAGCACCGCGCCGCCGGCCAGCAGTATCGCAAGGAACCTGTACCGGCCGCCGTCCAGGCCGGCCAGCCCGGCCAGGAGGGCGCTGCCGGTGGAAAACCCTACGGCCAAAACGGGCAGGACGACCATGAAAATGGCGAAGAGCAGGCGTCCCTCAGGCACAGCCGCGCCGATGAGCAGCATCAACAGGAAGAAGCCCGCGCCGACCCCGCCCCCGTAGACGAAACTCCTGATGATGTTCTCGTGCCCCACCCGGTAGACGTGCCGGAACTGCCGTCCAAAAAGCCCGGCGACCAGCAGGGATGCCAGCACTATTACACCGTCCGCTATCAGGTTCTTCATGCTCCGCTCCTATAAAATGCAGCTGCAAAAGCGCGGTTATCGGCAAGCTCCTCCCGCTTTTGCCCCCGCGGCCGGCGCGATTTTACCGACCTCAGGACCCGAAGAAGATCCGGGCGATGAACACGCCGGCTATGACGGCGGCGAGTTCCGAGAACAGGCCGGCCATCACGGTGTAGCGGGTATTGCGCACGTTCACCGCGCCGTAGTAGACGGCTATGGTGTAGAAGGTGGTCTCGGTGGAGCCCTGGAAGGTGGCCGCCAGGCGCCCGGTGAAGGAATCCACCCCGTAATGGTTGAAGGCCTCTATCATCATGCCGCGCGCGCCGCTGCCGCTGAGCGGCTTCATGAAGGCGGTCGGCAGGGCGCCGACGAAATCGTTGCCGAAGCCGAACAGGGCCAGGAACTTGCCGACGCCGGACACCAGCATGTCCAGCGCGCCCGAGGCCCGGAACACGCCCACCGCCACCAGCATGGCCACCAGGTAGGGAATGATCCTGACGGCTACATGGAAGCCCTCTTTCGAACCCTCGACGAACTGCTCGTAGACGTTAACCTTCTTGCGCCAGGCGAGGAAGAGGAAGACGACTATGAAGAAGAAGAGGATGAAGTTGCCGCCGAAGTTGGAGAGCGCGGTTATGCGCCCGGCCGCCATATTGCTCATGCCCCAGAGCAAAACGCCTATCGCGAGCGACAGCCCGCCCACATAGGCGACTATCACCGGCTGGAAGAGATTTATGCGCTGGGCCGCGGACACAAAGAACAGCGCGGCCATGGTGGAGAAGAAAGTCGTCAGCAGTATCGGCAGGAAGATGTCCGCCGGGTTGGCCGCGCCCATGGCCGCCCGTACGGCCATGATGGAGACCGGGATGAGCGTCAGGCCGGAGGTGTTGAGCGCGATGAACATGATCTGCGGGTTGGAAGCGGTGTTCTTGTCGGGGTTGGCCTCCTGGAGTTCCTCCATGGCCTTTATGCCCAGCGGCGTGGCCGCGTTGTCGAGCCCCAGCATGTTGGCGCTGATGTTCATCATCATCGAGCCGAAGGCGGGATGATTGTCGGGGAGGTCGGGGAAGATCTTGCGGAAGAAAGGCCGCACCAGGCGCGTCATGACCGCCACGGCGCCGCCCTTCTCGCCCACCCGCATGATGCCCAGCCAGAGGGCCATCACGCCGATGAGCGTGATGGCGATGGTAACGCTGGTCTTGGCCATCTCGAAGGTGCTCTCCACCATTTTCACGAAGACGTCCCGGTCGGCGACGGTGAAGACCAGGCCGGGCAGCAGGTCGGCGTGCACGCTCAACACGTAGCCCGTGAACCGGGCCAGCGCCACTATCAGGGCCGTGAAGAAAAATCCCAACCAGATATAATTCAGCGTCATCTTGTTTTAATGTCCTCCGCCTTCCATCATTTCCGCGTGCGGGATAAGGTCCGGCACGGCCCCCGGGGATTCCCCTGCGGCCTTCAGGCGGTCGCCTGCGCCGGCGGCTTTTATTTTAACATTTGTTCCCCGGTCCGCTGTAATGACCGGCTTTTAGCCCTGCCGCATCAAGCGGCAGGCGCGGTAGACGGCCGGCGTGGAGTTTCCCTGGCCGTTCAGCGGTTGTTGTTTGCCCCGGCGCTTTATTCTTATAATTACTCTGCACGCTGTCATAATTCAAATGAACGAACTGCTCTACAAAAATTCCCCGGCGCATTGGCTGCTGTCGCTGCTGGCGCGCCTCTATATCCGGCTCCTCGGCCTCACCTCCCGCATTAACATAAAAGGCCAGAAAGTATATCCCGGCCCCGCCGTCTACGCCCTCTGGCACCGGCAGGAAGTGCTGATGATCTGGCTGCACCGCGGCCAGGGGCTGTGCGGCATGGTCAGCAAGAGCAAGGACGGCGAGTACATGGCCCGCATCATACTGCCCCTGGGCTTCAACTTCGTCCGGGGCTCCAGCAGCTCCGGCGGCATTATGGCGCTGCGCGGCCTGATAAAGGCGGCCAGGGACGGCTATTCCATCGGCATCACGCCCGACGGCCCCAAGGGGCCCGTCTTCAAGGCTCAGCCCGGCGTCGTCCTGATAGCCCAGAAAGCCGGCATCCCCATCATCCCCGTCGCCTGCGCGCTCTCGAGGAAAAAGGTGCTGCGCAGCTGGGACAAATACCAGTTCCCGCTGCCTTTCGGCCGCATAGAGGCCGTCTACGGCGAGCCTATCTCCGTTGCCGAGACCGACGACATCCAAGCCAAGACGCTGGAGCTGGAGAACCGGCTCAACGCCCTCACCGAAGAAGCCGAGCGCCTGCTGGCCGCGGGCGCCTGACGCCATGCCGCTTACCGTCCGGGGCAGCCTTCCGAAGATAATTTTCAACGCCGCCGCCTTCGCCGGCTCTTTCCTCCTGTTCCAGCTGGAGCTGATGACCGGCGCCACCGTGCTGCCGCATTTCGGCGGCAGCTATTATGTGTGGACCGTCTGCCTGCTGTTCTACCAAACCGTGCTGGTGGCCGGCTACGGCTACGCGCTGCTGCTCTCCGAGAAACTGCACGGCCGCGCGATACTCCGGCTGCACCTGGCCGGCCTCGGCGCGGCGCTGCTGCTGTTCTCCGGGGTTTTCCCCGGCTCGGTCTTTTCCGGCCCGGTGGCCGACCTGCTCTGGCGCCTGACGCTGTTCATAGGCCTGCCCTTCCTGATGCTCTCGGCTTCCACCACGCTCTGCCACCGCCTGCTGTCCGAGAGCCGCGGCGGCAGCGCCTTCAGCGTGTTCGCCTGGTCCAACGCCGGGTCGCTGGCCGGCATGCTGGTCTACACGCTCATCATGGAGCCGCGGTTGACCCTGGGCGGCGCGGGCACGGCTTGGCGCATCCTCTTCGTCTGCTACGCTCTCCTTTTAGCGGGAGCGCTGCGCTATGTTTCCTTCGGGAAGGCCCCGCCCCCGGCGCCCGCGGCGTCCGGCGAAAAGCCCCGCTATTTGCTCTGGATCCTGCTGCCCGCCGGCAGCTCGGCCCTGCTGGCCGCGGTGACGAGCTATCAAAGTTCGGCCACCGCTTCCATGCCGCTCACCTGGATGCTGCCGCTGTGCGTCTACCTGTTCTCCTACGCGCTGCTGTTCTCCGGCCGCGAACTGAAGGTAAGCACGCTGCGCCTGGGCCTCTTCGCGCTGCTGGGCGTCCTGCTGCTGCTGCTGTGGCGGTTCGAAAGCCCGGTCACGCTGATGATGGTGGCGCTGCTCAACTGGGCCCTGCTCTTTGCCTGCCTGGTGGCGCACCGCGAGCTGTACCTGGCCCGCCCCGCCTCCCCGGCGCTGGCGCCGCGCTACTACCTGGCCATGGGTTTGGGCGGCGTGCTCGGCACCGCCCTGGTCACGCCGGTGGGCGCGCTGCGCCTGTCCTTCGGTTTCGCCGACCTGTATATAGCCCTGGCCGTGCTGGTGGCCGCCCTGTCCTACGCCGAAGGCCGCCACAAGGGCCCGCGCACCGCCGGCGCCATGGCCGTACTGATCGGCTGCCTGCTGGCGCTGGGCGTAAAAGTTTCCGGCGAAAGCCAGGTTTTCGGCCTGCGCAACTTCTACGGCGTGTACAGGGTGGAGGACGACAAGGCCAACGGCCTGCGCCGCTTCGTGCACGGCGCCACCGTGCACGGCATACAGCATTTGGCCGCCGGCGAAAGCCGGAAAACCACGGTCTACTATTCGAAGGGCTCCCCGATCAGCGAAGTGCTGGAGACATTCCCCGCCAGGAGCGTGGGCGCGGTGGGGCTGGGCGTGGGCGTGTCCTGCGCCGACGCGAAGGCGGGGACCGAGTGGGTGTTCTACGAGCTGGACCCCGACGTGGAAATGATAGCCCGCAAATACTTCACCTTCCTGGCCGACTGCGCCGCGAGCGTAAAGGTGATAACCGGCGACGCCAGGGTGAACCTGCTCAAAGAGCCTGACGGGCGCTTCGACCTGCTCTACCTCGACGCCTTCACCGGCGGGTCGGTGCCCTTCCACCTCATCACCAGCGAGGCCCTGCGGCTTTACAGCTCACGGCTGAAGCCGGGCGGCGTTATGGTCTTCCACGTCTCGGCCAATTTCCTGGACCTGGTGCCTGTCATAGCCGGCTCCGCCGGGGCGGCGGGTTTGCAGACCCGCTACAAGGTCTCCTCCTTCGATCCCTCCGACCCGGCCAGGCGCAGCTCCGAATGGCTGGTAGCCACAAGCAACCGCGCCTATCTCCGCAAACTTTCAGGCAACGGCTGGACCAAACCGGAAGTTCCTGCCGGCCGGCGCCCCTGGACCGACGACTACCGCAACGTGCTGAAAGCCCTGAAGTGGTAATTTTGTAAGATAAAACACAAGGCCGCGCGCCGCCGCCCGGCACGAAAAAAAGAATGATATCGGACGAAAGACTGCTGGATTTTTGCCGGGCGCTTAACGCCGCTGTGCGCAGCGGCCTGCCGCTCAGCGACGCTTTCGCCACGCTGGCGAAATCCCGCAAGCACGGCCGCCACATAGCGCGCGCGGCGGAACTCACCTACAAGGGCGTCCCCCTGCACGAGGCCTTTGAGGCCCAGAAAATATTCCCCAAGGTTTTCATAGCGCTGGTGCGCGCCGGCGAGGAAGGCGGCAAGACCGACGAGTTTTTGGACGTGTACGCCGACTGCCTGCAGGTGCGCATAGAATTCAGGCGCCGCATAGAGCGCCTGCTGGCCTACCCGGCTTTCGCCGTGGTAGTGGCGGCGGCGCTGCTGCTCTTCGTTTCCTTCAAAGTAATCCCGTCCATCCTCGAGCCGCTGATAGCTGCCGGCGCCCCGGTGCCGCGGCAGGCCCTGCTGATCACCGACCTGGCTTCGCGGCTCTACGACAACTGGCCGCCGCTGGTGGTAGGCGCGGTGGTTTTCATCCTGGCCGCCAGGGCCTTCATCCGCTCGGGCCTCGGGCGCAAGGCCGGGTCCATCGCCGGCCATTTCCTGCCGCTGTTCCGTTTCGCCTCGGAGGAGGCCAGGTATTTTTACCAGTACACCATCATGGGCCTGCTTTTCAAAGCCGGCCTGCCGCTGAGCGCCATGATGGACATACTGCAGCAGTTCTCGCAGGACGACCCTATAAGCCGGCGGCGCTTCCGCGAGGCGGCCGGCCTGGTGGGGAGCGGCCGCGGCTTCACGGAGAGCATCGCGAAACTGCTGCCGCCTGAAGACCGGCAAAGCCTGGAAGTGGCAGAAAAAGCCGGGCGCCTGGACGACACTTTGCTCAGCCGCGGCAAGCTGCATTACGACAAGCACCTGCACAGGCTGAAGCTGCTGGTGACCGGCTTCACCATTTCCACCATGGCCGGGCTGGCCCTGCTGGCTTTCGCCCTGATAATAGCCCTGATCTGGCCGGTGCTGTCCGTGCTGAGCGGCGGGGTGGAACAGGGCCCAGTGCCCCAGCCGGCGGCCGCCGTACAGCCGGTAAGGCGGACAGGGCCCAAGGGTCCGCTGGAGCTGAAACAAGAGGCGTCCGATGCCGCGACGCGCATCTTCAACCAGGCCCACGGCGACCGGATAAGGAATTTGCTGCAGGGCAGGCCGGAAACGGACGAAAACGGTCCCGCTCCTGAAGAAAACAACGCCACGGCCCCTGCTGTAGAGCAGAAGGCCGCGCCCGAAAAAAAGAAACTGACCCCGATTACGCCCATGAAAAAGCTGCAGTTCAACAGCGCCCAGCCCACCCAGGTACAGCCCACCGGCATAGACAGTCATTGATAGCCCTCAAGGCCGGCAAGCCCGCAACCCGCCATATTTAGTAGAATAATAAGATTAAAGGCGGGCTAATCCCGCCCCTTTTCTATCTATTTGAGGACAATATATGGCTGAAAAAGACAAAAAACTCCGTTTTGGCGTGGTAGGCGCCGGCAAACTGGGCGGCTTCCATACCCGCACCCTTTCCACCATGCCCGAGGTAGAGCTGGTGGGCGTCTCCGACCCCAATCTGCTGCGCGCGCAGGTGCTGGCCTGGCGCCACAACTGCGTGGCCTACAAGACCGTGGAAGAGCTGCTCAGCCAGGTGGACGCGCTGGTGATAGCCGCCCCCACCGAATACCACGCCGAGCTGGGCATAAAGGCCCTCTCCGCCGGCGTGCACGTGCTGATGGAGAAGCCGATAACGAATTCCGAGGAAGGCGCGCGCAAGCTGCTGGAGCTCTCCGAGAAGAACAAGGTAGTGCTGCAGGTGGGCCACTCCGAGCGCTTCAACGCCGCCGTGGTGGAGACCCTCAAGCACGTCAAAAATCCGCGCTACGTCACCATAGAGCGCCTGGGCCCGTACGACCCCCGCGTGGCCGCCACCGGCGTCACGCTGGACCTGATGATCCACGACCTGGACATCATCCTGCTGATGATAGACTCCGAGATTGAGAGCTTCGAGGCCATCGGCGCCAGCATGCTCTCCCAGCACGAGGACATCTCCAATGTCCGCATCAAGTTCAAGAGCGGCTGCGTGGCCGACATCACCGCCAGCCGCGCCACCATGGAAGCCTCCCGCCGCATGCGCATCTACCAGCAGGACGCCTACATCTCCGTGGACTATGTCAGCTCCCGCCTGAAGATCTACACCAAGAAGACCCCGGTCGTGAACTCGCTCAAAGACATAGAGATCACTTACCCCAAGTTCGCGCCCAAGCAGCCGATCAAAGAAGAGATCGCCCACTTCATAGACTGCATCCGCACGGCCAAGACCCCCACGCCCAGCGGCGAGAAGGGCCTGAAGGCCCTGCGCCTGGCCCTGAGCATCACCGAACGCATGCGCCGCTACGAGGTCTCCGGCTCCAAGACCGAGCAGTCCTCCGAGTCCCTGTCCGGCCAGCTTGCGGATATAGGCAAGGCTACCAAGATGCTGGTGGAAGAGGGCCTCAAGAACGCCGGCATAGACAAGCATTGACCTGACTGGAGAAAGCGGCCGCGGGGACAGGACTTCCCGGCGTGCCCGCGCAATTTTATGGCTAAAACAGCACCCACTAACAAGAACATTTTGGTGATAGCCGGCGACCCCTCCGGCGACCTGCACGCCGCCAACCTGATAAAGGCGCTGAAGGCCAAGGACCCCGATATTTCCATCACCTCCATGGGCGGGGTGCGCATGCAGGAAGTCTCCACCCACTTCATCTACAACCTGGTCTCGGTGGGGGCCGTGGGCTTCGCCGAGCCGTTCAAGAATTTTTTCCTCTGGTTCAAGCTGATCAAGATAGTGCGCCGCTACCTGGAAGAAAAGCGCCCGGCCTGCGTGATAGCCGTGGACTTCTACGGCTTCAACCACCAGGTGCTGGGCCTGGCCGCGCACCGCAAGATCCCGGCGTTCTACTACATCAGCCCGCAGGTCTGGGCCTCCCGCCCCGGCCGCGCCGCCAAGCTGGCCAAGCTGACCAAGGAGATCTTCGTGATCTTCCCCTTCGAAGCGGACCTCTACAAGAAGGTCAAGGGCAACGCCACTTTCGTCGGGCACCCCCTGCTGGACCTGATGCCCGAGCCCGCCGCCAAGGACTTCCCGCCCGCCGGCGGCGAATGGCGCATAGGCATTTTGCCCGGCTCGCGCAAGACCGAGATCTCCCGCCACCTGCCGCTCTTCATAAAGGCCTTCTACCGCATCAAGGAAGAGCACCCGAAAGCCCGGGCCTACCTGTTCGCCGTGCCGGAATTCCCGGACGACAGGCTGGTGCCGGAGCTCGAAAGCGTGGAGAAATACTGGTCCAAGGATATCGAGATCGTGCGCGAGAAGGATTACCAGGAGCGCTCCAGGCTGGACTTCGCCTTCACCTGCTCCGGCACCGCCACCCTCGAGAACGCTCTGCTCGGCGTGCCGATGGCCGTGGCCTACAAGATGCACAAGTTCACCTACGAGGTGGCCAAGCGCATCATCAAGACGCCCTATATCTCGCTCGTCAACATCCTCCTGAAGAAGCCCGCCGTGAAGGAGCTGATACAGGAAAAAGCCACCGTCGACGGCCTGGCCAGGGAGGCCTTCTCCTATATCAACAACCCGCCGCGCATGCAGGCCGCCCGCAAAGAGCTGATAGGCCTGCGCACCATGCTCGGTGAGCGCGGCGCCGCCGAGCGGGCCGCCCAGAAGATCATCTCCCACCTGAGCTGACATGACAGACCACGCAGCCCATACCGTGTCGGACAAGGCCAGGTTCAAGGTCCTGGTCCTGGCCCTGGCACAGTACCTGAAGCCCCACAAGGTCCGCCTGGCCCAGGCCGCGGTTTCCATGATCATCCTCGCCGCCATCAAGAACGCGGTGATCTACATCTCCGGCCCCGTCATCAAGGGCGTGTTCATGAATAAAGATATGAACATGCTGCAGCTGATCGTCATCGGCCTGCCGGTGCTGTTCGTGCTGCGCATGGCGGTGGAATACACCAACGCCTACCTGATGAGCTGGATAGGCCAGCGCGTGGTGCAGAAGATCCGCGAGAATTTGTTCGCCCACATCCACCGGCTGTCGCTGGAGTTCTACTGGCGCAAGCGCTCGTCCGACGTGATGAGCCGCGTCATCAACGACCTCAACAACGTGCAGAGCACGGTGCAGTTCATCCCGCTTTACGGCATCCGCGACGTGCTGACCATCGTCGGCTGCGTCGGCCTGCTGTTCTACATAAACTGGAAGCTGGCGCTGGTCTCGCTGGTGGTGCTGCCGCTGATAGCCGCGCTGCTGGGCGTGCTGGGCAAGAAGATGCGCAAGGCCAGCTCCGAGAGCAACGTGATCGTGGGCGAGATCTCGCACAAGTTCCAGGAGAGCCTGCAGGGCATCACCGTGGTGAAGGCCTTCAATTACGAAGAGCAGGCCATCGCCAAGTTCAAGGTTTCCAACGACGCCTACTTCAGCAAGATGATGCGCTACCTGCGCGCCACCGCGCTGAGCGGGCCGGTGATGGAGTTCATCAGCGGCATGGTGATGATCGCCATCGTCTACATGAGCGGCAAGGCCATCTTCGACGGCACCATGACCGTGGAGCATTTCTTCTCTTTCATCATAGCCTACGTGACGGCTTACGTGCCGCTCAAGAACATCGGCAACCTCAACTCCAAGCTGCAGCAGGGCATAGCGGCCTGGGAGCGCATTTACCAGATCCTCGAAGAGACGCCGGCCGTGGTGATCAAGCAAGACACCAGGAACATAGACAAACTGGACGGTAAAATAGAGTTCCGCGGCGTCGGCTACAAGTACCCGTCGCGCGACACGCAGGTGCTCAGCAACCTCTCCTTCACCATCAACCCCGGCGAGGTGGCGGCCTTCGTGGGCCCCTCCGGCTCGGGCAAGACTACCATCATCCATTTGCTGCTGCGCTTCTTCGACCCGGTTACGGGCAAGGTGGAGATAGACGGCCACGACATGCTGGACCTGGACACCACCGATTTACGCGCGCACATGGGCCTGGTGACGCAGGACACGATCCTTTTCGACGATACGGTGCTGGGCAATATCAAGATAGGCATGCCCGGGGCCTCGATGGCGGAAGTGATAGAGGCGGCGAAAGCCGCCGACGCGCACGCCTTCATTGAAGCCATGCCGCAGGGCTACGACACCATCCTGGGCGAGCGCGGCGTGAAGCTGTCCGGCGGCCAGCGCCAGCGCCTGGCCATAGCCCGCGCTATCATCAAGAAGCCCAAGATACTCCTTTTAGACGAGGCCACCTCCAACCTCGACACCGCCAGCGAGCAGGCCGTGCAGGGCGCCATAGAGCGCATCCTGGGCGGCCGCACGGTGGTGATGGTGGCGCACCGGCTTTCGACGGTAAAAAATGCCGACAAGATTTTTGTTTTAAAGCGCGGCGAGTTGGCCGAGACGGGCACGCACGAACAGCTGCTGGCCCTGGGCGGCATTTACAAGGGCCTCTACGAAGCGCAGATTTAGCCCCGGGCGCGGCAGCCGGCGGGACGCGGGGCAAAAGTTTTTATGATAATTCTGTTCAGCATATTGGCGGTGATCTTCACCCTGGCCGGGTCAGGCGCCGTCCTGAAGTTCGGCGGCTTCAGCCGCACCTTCCTGGGGCGCGCGCTGGCCTACGCGGCCGGCGTGCTGGTTTCCGCCGCCCTGCTCGACATCCTGCCCGCCGGGGCCGGCCTCAACCCCTCCGCCGTGGCCTATGGCGCCCTGGCCGCCCTGCTGGCCCTGTTCACCCTCGAAACCTTCGCCGCGCACAGCGCCTGCAACGAATTTATGGAGGACTGCCACGTGCACCACATGGGCGCGGCGGCCTTCGCGGCCATGGGCCTGCACTCCCTGCTCGACGGCTTCAACATCGCAGTGGGCTTCGCGCCCGGGGCCGTGGCCGGCGTCAACGTGGCGCTGGGCGTCATCCTGCACAAGTTCGCCGACGGCGTCACGCTGGTCTCGCTGCTGCTGCACGCCGGCAAGACCCGGAGCCAGGCCTTCAAGTTCAGCCTGGCCCTCGCGGCCGCCACCCCCATCGGCGCCTTTATAGCCGCCCCGCTGATCCAGAACATCCCCCCCGGCGCCGAAGCCTTCCTGCTGGGCCTCTCCGGCGGCTCCTTCCTCTACATAGCCATGGCGGACATCCTGCCCCGCCTGCACAAGACCTACGACCGGCTCACCCCGGCCATCTTCCCGCTCGGCTTCGCCACCGTGATGCTGATACGCCACTTCGGAGACTGACAACATGGAACTAGACGAACTGCTTAAAAAATTCCGCGAATACTCCTCGCAGGACACTACCGTGCTGGAGTACGCCTGGAACTATTCCAACGAGGCCCACCAGGAGCAGAAGCGCGCCTCCGGCGAAAAATACTTCGTGCACTGCGCGGCCGTGGCCGAGATCCTGGTGGACTTCAAGATGGACCTGGAAACCGTGGCCGCCGGGCTCATGCACGACGTGCTGGAAGACACCAAGATCCCCCACGAGACCTTCCAGAAAGAGTTCGGCGACGAGATCTACGCGCTGGTGGCCGGCGTCACCAAGATAGAGACCCTTAAATTTTCCTCCCGCGACGAGGCCCAGGCCGAGAACTGGCGCAAGATGATCCTGGCCACGGCCAAGGACATCCGCGTCATCGTCATCAAGCTGGCCGACCGCCTGCACAACATGCGGACGCTGAATTTCCTCACGCGCGAGAAGCAGCTGGAGATCAGCCACGAGACCATTTCCCTCTACGCGCCGCTGGCGCAGCGCCTCGGCATTTTCCACCTGAAGAGCGAGCTCGAGGACCTCTCTTTCAAGTACCTGCACCCCGACGAGTTCCAGAGCCTGCTGGCCAAGGTGCAGCTGCGCTATGCGATGAGGGAAAAGCTCCTGGAGGACTTCCGGACCGAGCTGGAGACGCACCTTGCAGGCGCGCAAGTGCCGCACCGCGTGCTGGCCCGCGTGAAGAACCTCTACTCCATCTACCGCAAGATGCTGCGCCAGGACAAGCCTTTCGAGGAGATCCAGGACGCCCTCGCCGTGCGCGTCATCACCGACACCGTGATCAACTGCTACGCCCTGCTGGGCACCGTGCACTCGGTCTTCAAGCCGGTGGCGGGCTCGTTCACCGACTATATCGCCGTTCCGAAGATGAACCTGTACCAGAGCCTGCACACCAGCGTGATGGCCGGCACCGGCGAGGTCATAGAGATCCAGATCCGCACCGAGGAGATGCACCGCACCTCCGAATACGGCATCGCCGCGCACTGGCGCTACAAGCTGGGCGAGAAGGGCGCGGACAAGCATCTCGACGAGAAGCTCAACTGGCTGCGGCAGTGGATGGAGTGGCTGCAGGACCTCTCCAGCCCGCGCGAGTTCATCGAGAGCTTCAAGACCGACCTCGAGCTGGACCAGATCTTCATCTTCACGCCCAAGGGCGAGGTGAAGCCGCTGCCCGTCGACGCCACCCCCATAGACTTCGCCTACACCATCCATACCGACATCGGCAACACCTGCATAGGCGCCAAGGTCAACAACAAGATGGTGCGCCTGGACCAGCCGCTCAAGAGCGGCGACATCTGCGAGATCGTCACGCGCAGGAATTCCGCGCCCAAGAAGGACTGGCTCGGCACGGTGAAGACCGCGGGCGCCCGCTCCCACATCCGCAAGTACCTGCGCGAGCACGGCCAGCCGGAGGAATAACCTTTGAATTTTCCCGAGCTTTCAGACATCACCCCCGCCAAGGCGGAGGCCCTGAAAGAGCGCATCGCCCGGCTCAGGATAGACCTGCGCCTCGTCGAGGAGCAGTTCATCCGGGGCAGCGGCGCCGGCGGCCAGAAGATAAACAAGACCTCCAACGCCGTCCTGCTCAAATACCCGCCCTTGAACCTCATAGTGCGCTGCCAGCGCGAGCGCAAGCGCTCCGTGAACCGCTTCCTGGCTTTGCGCGAACTGGTAGACGAGATAGAACTGATAGTCTCCCCCTCCACCTCTCCGCGCCTGAAGGAAATACAGCGCATACGCAGGAAGAAGGCCCGCTCCGCCCGGCGGAATCGCCTGTCCCCGGGGCCGGCCGGTGAGTAGCCTGATCCTCGGGATCTCCGCTTTCTACCACGACTCGGCCGCCGCGCTGATCGAAGACGGCAGACTGCTCTTCGCCGTGCAGGAAGAGCGCCTCAGCCGCAAAAAACACGATCCCTCTTTCCCCGCCGCCGCCGTGCGCGCCTGCCTGGAACAGGGAGGCCGGCTCTCCTCCCTGGGCAGGCCGCTCGCGCCCGCTGACCTGGCCGCCGCGGCCTTCTACGAGAAGCCGCTGCTTAAATTCGAGCGGCTGCTGGAAACCTATTACGGCCTCGCGCCCCGCGGCGTGTCACAGTTCGTGACGGCGCTGCCGTCCTGGCTGGGCGAGAAGCTCTTCATCAAACGCGTCATCAGGGCTGAACTGGAGCGCCTCACCGGCGCCCCCGCCGACGGGGTGAAGCTGTTGTTCCCCGAGCACCACCTGTCCCACGCCGCCAGCGCTTTCTACCCTTCACCGTTCGGCGAGGCCGCCATCCTGACGGTGGACGGAGTCGGCGAATGGGCGACCGGCACTATCTCGCACGGAGAGGGGAGCGCGATAAGGGTGCTCCGCGAACAGCGCTTCCCCGACTCCCTGGGCCTGCTCTATTCGGCCTTCACTTTTTACGCCGGCTTCAAAGTCAATTCCGGGGAGTACAAGCTGATGGGCCTGGCCCCGTACGGCGAGCCCGGCGGCGACAGGACGGCGCGTTTCAGGCGCCTCATACTCTCCGAGCTGGTGGACTCCCGCGACGACGGTTCCATCCGCCTCAACCAAAACTATTTCGATTACGCGGCCGGCCTGCGCATGATACGGGACCGGCGCTGGGAGCAGCTGTTCGGCCTGCCCCGGCGGAAGCCGGAAGGCCCGCTGCTGCGGGAGCATTGCGACTTCGCGCTGGCGGCGCAGCAGGTGACCGAAGAGATAGTGCTGAAGCTGGCCCGCGAGGCCAGGCGCCTCACCGGCAGCCGCAACCTCTGCCTGGCCGGCGGCGTGGCGCTCAACTGCGTGGCCAACGGCAGGCTGCTCAGGGAGAATATTTCCGACGATCTCTGGGTGCAGCCCGCGGCCGGCGACGCCGGGGGCGCGCTAGGCGCGGCCCTGGCCGCGCACCATCTCTATTTCGGTGGCGCCAGGGCAGCAAGCGGGAGCGACGGGATGCTGGGCGCCTTCGCCGGGCCGGAATACGGCGAGGCAGAAGCCGAAGCGATGGCCCGGGAGGCCGGCGCCGTTTACGAGAAGCTCTCTGACGCGGAACTTTTAGAGCGAGCGGCCGCGCTCATAGCCGGCGGCGCCGTGATAGGCTGGCATCAGGGCCGGGCCGAATGGGGCCCCAGGGCCCTGGGCAACCGCAGTATCCTGGCCGACGCCCGGAACCCGGACATGCAGGCCCGGCTCAACCTGAAGATCAAGCACAGGGAGAACTTCCGGCCTTTCGCCCCGTCGGTGCTGGCTGAAGACGCCGCGGATTATTTCGAAGCCGGCCGGGCCTCGCCCTACATGCTGCTCGTGGATCACCTCGCTCCGGCGCGGCGGCTTCCGGCCAAGGATGAGCCCGGGATGACGCTGCAGGAAAGGTTAGGCCGCGCCCGGTCCGATTTGCCGGCCGTCACGCACCTGGATTACTCGGCGCGGGTGCAGACGGTACACAGGGAGACCAATTCCAGGTACCACGCCCTGCTGTCGGCCTTCAGGCAAAAGACCGGCTGCGGCGTCCTGGTGAACACCAGCTTCAACGTGCGGGGCGAGCCGATAGTCTGCTCTCCCGCAGACGCCTACCGCTGCTTCATGCGCACCGAATTGGACTACCTGGCGATAGGAAATTTGTTTTTCGATAAGAAGAAGCAGCCGGCGGAGCGGAGCTGACTATGCGCGAACTGATAAAAGATCTGTGGGCTTACCTGCGCGAGCGCAAGAAATGGTGGCTGCTGCCGGTGATAGCGGCGCTGCTGCTCATCGGCGCGCTGCTGATACTCACCAGCGGCCCGGCGGTGGCGCCTTTTGTTTACACTTTATTTTAGGATGGAAAATATGCGGCAGGACCGGAAAAGAACTCTGCAGACGCTGGGCGCGATGGCCGCGGCGCTGCTGCTGCTCGCCCTGCTGTCCCGGCGGGCAGAGTTCGCCGGCGGAGCGCTGGCGGTACTGGGGCTGGCTTTTTTCTTCAAAGAAGCCGCGGCCCGGTTCGCCGCGGCCTGGATGAAGATCGCCGGCGCTATAGCCGGGGCCGCCGCGGCCCTGGCGCTGGGCGCCGTCTATTACCTGCTGCTGACGCCGCTGGCCCTGGCCTACAGGTTATTCCGGCCGGGCCGGGCCGCTGCCGCCGGCAGTTATTTCCACGCGCGGGAGCACTCCTACTCGGCCCGCGACCTGGAAAATCCCTGGTAGTTCACTCTCCGCAATTTTCCTTCAGCGCCGAACGGACTTCGGCCAGGCGCGGCCAGCCCTCCGGGGCCGCGGCCCCCGCCTCCCGGAAGTCCCTGCAGGCCTCGGCTACATTCTTCACCTTCAGGTAAAAACTCCCCCTCAGCAGCAGGGCGGACGGGCGGCTGTCGCCGAGCAGCAGGGCGTGCCTGCCCGGGAAAGCGGACAGGTAAACCGCCTCGCCGCAATGTTCTTCGCCCAGCGCGGCGTCACTTTCAGCCGCGGCCAGGAAACAGAGGTTCATCCTGGCCTCGAAATTCTCAGGGCTTTTTTCTACCGCGGCCAGCAGCAGGTTCCGGGCCCGGGGGCGGTCGCCGGCGCGCAGCGCTTCCACGGCGGCGTCCGAGATCTCCTTCGAGGCCGCCTCTTTGGCCGCTACCGGCCTGGCCGTTTCATTATCCTTAACCGCTGGTTCTGATGGAAGCGCCAGCCCGAGGCCGAGCGGGCCGTTCAGCGCTGCCATTATTTTTAGCAGGGCCGGGGAAACCGACGCGCGCTTGAACTCGGCGGCGGCGCCGGCGCGGTCGCCGGCCCCATGCTTCAGCCGGCCGCGCAGCAGGTTAAGGGAGGGACAGGCGTTCGCCAGCTTAAGGCCGCCGTCCACGGCGCTCTCAAGCTCCAGGGCTTCGTTGGCCAGCCTGGAGGCCGCCCGGAAATTGCCCCGGCGGCGGAACATCTCGGCCGCGGCTTGCAGCAGGGCCGGCCGCAACCGGCGGGCGGCGCCTTTCAGGCCGGGGTTCCACGCGCTTTCATATAATTCTGCCGCAAGTTTTTTATCTGACCCCAGCGCTGCCTCCAGTCTGCCGCAGTCGGAATCGCACAGGCTTTCCAGCAGGACCATGGCCCGCTCATTGGGCAGGGTATCGCAGAATTTTTCCGGGGCGACACTCGCCGCGGCATAGGAAAGCTTGGCGCGGAAATCTTCGGGACGGGGCGCGCCGGGGCCGGCGGGCTTTACCGCGGCCGCCGCACCCTTCGGCAGCGCGCCGCGCGCGGCCGCGGCTATTACCCCGGAGACGAAAGCGTTGTAGCGGTTGTACCAGTGCACCCCGTCGGCCAGCTCCCGGCCGCCGGGCAGGCCGTCAGCGGCCAGGCCGGCGAAGGCGCGCTCCAGGTCGGCTACCACTGCCCCCTCCTCCAGCGCCGCGCGGCGTATCATTTCATTCCTGTCGCCCGAGCTCCTGTCCCCGGCCCGGTCGTATTTGGCGGCGTCTTTATAGTAAGCCCTCGCCTCGCCGGGGCGGCCGAGGCCGTCCAGCGCCCTGCCGGCGTAAAAAAGCTGGAAAGCCCCGCGGGGCCGGGCCGCCAGCGCGGCGCGGAAACGCTCCAGGGCCGCGGCGTATTGTTTTTTCTCCAGGGCCGCCAGGCCGGCGGCAAATTCAGCCTGCTCCAGCGGCAGGTCGCCGTCCGGGGCGTAATCACGCAGATTGGCCGGAAGGGTGCAGAAAATCAAAGGGATATTTTTTTTGCGGGCGAGCCGCGCCATGGAGCGCAGCCTGCCCTCGTGTATGGCCAGACTGGCTTTTATCCCGGAATCCTCTTCGGGCAGCGAAAAGCTGCCCAGCTTGGAGCGCAGGTTCCGGGACCGGCGGGCCAGCTCGGCGGAAAATCCGGGGCAGAACTCCTTGCCGTTCTCGTTATTGCCGCTCAGGACCACCACCAGGTCCGGCTCATAAGAGAGGATCTCTTCGACTATGCCTGATATCCGGCGGCTTTCGTAAGCCCCCATCCCGGCGTTTATCACCTCTACGGCGGAGCCGGGATACTGCGCGGCCAGGGCTGCCGTCAGCTCAGAATCCGGCCCGCCCCCCAGCAGGGCGGCTACGGACTCGCCGGCCACGAAGATCCGCAGCGTGCCAGCCGGCTTGGGCATTCTGAAGGCCGCGGGCAGGCTGCCCTTCCTGGCATTGATCAGGCTGTTTCCGGCGGGAGAGGTGCCCGCGGCGGAGTAGAAAGGTTCTTTTATGTCCTTGCAATAATACTGCTCCAGCTCGCCGGGAGTCAGGGCCCCGGCCGGCGACAGTCCTCCCGCCAGCAGCGCAAGAAAAGCAAGCCGTGCCCCGAAATTTTTATAAGCTGGGCGCATATCGCGTGTTTTGCGGCGCTAGCGGCTGAACCTCTTGGCCTCTTTCTGGAATTTAATTATCAGCGGCGAGAACTCGGAGGCCGCCGCCCGGCCGGGAATTTCGCGGTATTCCTTGTCGAAAACCTTGAGGCCGCCCTTGTAAGCCTCCAGGGGCATTTCAAGTATGGCCTTGTCCGTGATTATCCCGGCCGTGTCCCACGAGGCCGCGGTTATATAAGGCCGGGGCCCGGCCTCAAAAAGGCTCAGGCCGGCCGAGTAATCGGCGGCCGGGTTCTTGACGCCGGCCAGCGGCAGCAGGGTGGGCACGATGTCGAGGTGGCTGGTCGGGTAACTGAACACGCCAGGCGCGCGGCCAGGCAGGTAAAGCACCAGCGGCACCCGCAACTCTTCGGGGCTGTAGCCCTGGTTATGACCGAAGCGCCCCCGCTCCAGGAAGGCTTCGCCGTGGTCGCCCAGGATCAGCACCGCGGTGTCGGCCAGCCCGCCGGTTTCCCGCAGCGCTCTCAAGATCCCGCCCAGCAGGTAGTCGTCCGAATGGATGGAGTTCTTGTAGCGGTTGAAGAGCCCGCCGACATTATCCTTATTGAGCGACAGCTGGTGCACGGCGAAGGCCGGCTGGAACTTTTCCTTGCCGGGCAGGGAATCGTAGTTGCCGTGGGAAGCGTCGTAAAAGAGGAAGGCGAAATAAGGGCGCGCCTTGTCCCGCGACCGGAGGTAGGAAACGAATTTTTCGGAAATGTCGCGGTCCTTCTCGATCCCGTTCGAGCCGGCGGGCTTATCGTAAACGCCGGCGCCCGGCACCTCGACGAAACAGGTCTTGTTGAACTCGGGGAAGGTGAGGGGGGTGCTGGCATAGGTCCGCAGGTCGTAGCCCTGCGCCTTCAGCACGTCTATAAGCAGCGGGCCGCGGCGTTCGCCCAGCATGGGGAACCAGTAATTGCCGTAAAGCCCGTACAGCATGGAGAAGACGCCGAAGCGGGTGCAGTTGCCGCCGCTGTAATGACCGCTGAAGACCGCGGCTTTTTTGCCGAAAGCCCAGGTTTCCGGCATCACGTCCGGGGTCAGCATGTCGGCGCGCAGCGAGTCCACCACGATGAACAGGAAATTGAGCGGCTTGGCGGGCGGCGCTACCGCCAGCGGGGCCGCGGGGTAAGCCAGGCCTGAATACCTGGCGTCTATGCCGCCCGTCACCTCTTTATCCAGCTTCATCCCCAGGCGCTTCTCGGCGAACTTCCTTATGGTAAGGGGCCGGTAAAAAGGCAGCAGCTGCGAGTTGCGCGTGATATAGGGCACGTCGTAAAGATTGCCCCAGGCGTAAACGCCCTTGTCGGCCAGCAAGGCCGCCAGCGCCAGCCAGGCCAGAGCCCGCAGGCGCCTGCCCGAGAACCAGGGGCTGGCAGCAAGGCGCCAGAAGTACCACTGCGCCCCCGCGATCGCGGCCGCTATGAACACGAACAGGACCTTGGTGCCCCAGCCCTGGTCCAGCGAGTCCAGCCCGCCCGGGGTGGTCAGCAGGTTCAGCACCATGGAATTCATGTGGAACTTGAAGATCTTGTACACCGCCGCGTCCACCACCAGCAGGAGCTGGAAGACCGCCAGCAGGGCGGCGGGCAGGGCCGGCACCCCGGTCAGGAAAAGCAGGGCGGCGGGTATGGCCGCGGCGGCGCAGAGCAGGGCCGTATTGGAGACCAGCGCCACGGCGGCGTAAGCCAGCCCCAGCGGGTGGCTGCCGGCGGAAAGCAGGAAATAGGTGCAGATGAACAGCGAAAGCAGGAAATTCAGGGCCAGGAAGGCCGCGAATCTGCGGAAGTCGGGTTTATAGGCCATGTTTAAATACCGTTGACCGCCGTCTATTGACAACTGTCAACAGCAATGCTAGATTAACCTTAAGTCTTCAATGTAATTCTACTATTTATGAATTTACTAAAAACCGCTTTAATTGCCGTCCTGGCGCTCTCCCCCTTCACCCCCGCGGCCGCGGAAGAACTCAACCGCCTGACCGCCGAAGATATACGCGAACTTTCAGCCGCAACCGGCACCCCCGCCCCCCAGCCGTCCCTGACCGCCCCCGAACTGCCCTGGGCTGACCTGGATTTAGAGGAAACCGAACCGGTTGCCGAAACCAAAGCCCCGGCCCCGCTGCCCGCTTTCGTGGAGTCCATAATGCCCAAGAACGGCCTGGACCCCGTGATCATCACCGTCCCCGGCCTTAAATTCGGCGAGATCGGCTGGGGCTCACTGGAGCTGCGCAATTTCCTGCGCGTCATACAGTTCTTCACCCGCAACAAGGAGATCAGCGAGGACGATATCGTCAACGGCGTGGTCGCCTTCAGCCCCCGCTATTTCTTCCCCGAGGCCGACGAGGACGCCGCCGAAGACGTGAAAGAGATGAAGCTGCCCGACAATTACCTTGAGCTCAAGCTGCAGGAGATCCCCGGCTACGCCGACCACAATGTGATAGTCATCCCCTTCGCCTGGTCGCGCGACCCCGGCGATTCCAAGGCCACCCTCCCCCTGCTGCAGGCTAAAATTACCGAAGTCTACGACGCCTACAAGGACACCGGCCGCCCGGTCTACATCCTGGCTCACAGCTGGGGCTCGGTGCTGGCCCATACCGCCCTGCACCGCGCCGGCCGCGCCCGCCCCGACCTGCGCATCGAAAAATTCATAACCGCCGGCTCCCCGCTGGTGCCCGGCAATTTCGTGGTGAAGCTCTTCATGAAGCTCGAGGTCAAGAAGGAAAAGCTCGAGAAGCGCGTCAGCAAGCCGGCCGTGGTAGCTACCTGGCGCAACTTCTGGGCCCTGCGCGACGCCTACTCCAATAATATCCCGGCCGCCGATTCCAACCACCAGGCCGACTCCGACGTGGAGAACGTGGAGCCCACGCTGATAGACATCATCCTGCACAAGAAGCCGCTCAGGAAAGAGGCCAAGAAAGACCTGTTCAAGATCCGCGACATAAAGGCCTGGCACGGGGCTTACTTCTTCGACTACAAAGCCACGCTCAATTCCATCGGCAAGGAGATCTTCGTGCCGGTGTTCCAGCCGGCCCTGGCGCCCCAGCTGGTGGACTGCTCCAAGGAGACTTCGGCCCCCATGTGCCGCCCCTGACCCGGCCTCACCCGGACCGCAAGCCCGCCGCACGGCGGGCTTTGTTATTGCGGGCCCCATATTTGGGATAATATACCTATGGACTTTAAAAAGCTTTCTGTTTTCCTGGAAAAGAACGGCGTACCCGCCTTCCGCCTGAAGCAGGTGCACGACGCCATCTACAAGAACTTCGCCGCCTCCTGGGACGAGGTCGCCGTCCTGCCCGCGCCGCTCAGGGAAACGCTGAAGCGCGAATTCCGCATCCATACCCTCGACACCGCCGAGATCCAGGTCGCCAAGAAGGGCGACGCCATAAAATTCTGCTTCGAGCTGAAGGACGGGCTGAAGATAGAGACCGTCCTGCTCAAGCTGCTGCCGGACAAGTGGAGCCTCTGCATCTCCGCGCAGGTCGGCTGCCCCGTGCGCTGCCCTTTCTGCGCCACCGGCAGGAAAGGCCTGAAGCGCAACCTCTCCCCCGACGAGATCACCGACCAGTTCCTGGCCGCGGCCTCCTACCTGAAGAAAACGCGCAACCACAAGATCGGCAGCGTGATCTTCATGGGCATGGGCGAGCCGTTCTACAATTACGACTCGGTGGGCGACGCCATCCGCGTCATCACGGACCCGGGCCGCATAGGGCTGGGCCAGCGGCACGTCTCCGTCTCCACGGCCGGCCACGTGCCGGGCATACGGCGCTTCGCCAAGGATTTCCCGCAGTGCAACCTGGCCTTTTCCCTGCACGCCTCGGACGACCTGCTGCGCAACGACCTGGTGCCGCTCAACCGCACCTACCCGCTCAGCCAGCTGGCCAAGGCGCTCACCGACTATATCGTGATGACCAAGCGGCGCGTCTTCGTGGAGTACGTGCTGTTCGAAGGCCTCAACGGCAGCCGCTCGCAGGCGGCCAAGCTCAGCTCCTGGCTGCGCGCCGTGGCCGCCCCGAAATACTTCGTCATAAACCTCATCCCCTACAACCGCACCGGCGGGCCCTACCGGGCACCGGCGAAGGACAGGATCAAGGTCTTCGCCGGGCTGCTGGAAGAATACGGCTTCGAGGTCACCGTCCGCAAGAGCATGGGCGAAGACATAGACGGCGCCTGCGGCCAGCTGGCCGGCAAGTAATTCAGCCATAAATGAAAAAGCCCCGGTTATCGCCGGGGCTTTTTTATTTTACCGGGAGGCCGGCGGCGGCGGTTCCGGGTCGAGCAGCATGCGGAAAAGTTCCGCGTACCACGCGCCCTCCTCGGCGGTTCCCGGAGGGAAGCCCGCGCCGTACGGCAGGGGCCGGGCGGGCAGGCCGGCGCCGTTGGCCGACAGGCGCGCTTCCAGTTCCCGCCGCAGCTCCTCTACGATCGCCGGCTCCCTGGCCGCCAGGTCGCGCAGCTCGCGCGGATCGCTTCGCAAATCGAACAGTTCCGTCTTACCGCGGTTGACCAGGAGTTTCCACCTCCCGGTCCGCAGCGCCTTGCCGCCGAAGGGCCCTTCGCTCAGGGAATAGACCTCCCCGCCGCCGCGCCCCTCGGTCAGCGGCTTCAGGCTGCGCCCCTGCGCCTGCTCCGGAGCCGGGATGCCCGCGAAATCCAGCAGGGTCGGCAGCAGGTCCATCAGCCGCACCTGCGCGCCTATCTTCGAGCCCCGCCCGCCGGGAACGCGGATCAGCAGCGGCACGCGCAGCACCTCGTCATAGAGGCTGAAGTCGTGGAAGAAATAGTCGTGGTCGAACAGTCCCTCGCCGTGGTCGGCCGTGATGACGACCACCGAGCCGTCCAGGATCCCCTTGCCGCGGAGATCCTCGAGGAAAGCACCCACCAGGCCGTCCGCGTAGCGGACGCCCTCGTCGTAGCGGGCCAGCAGGTGGTTGACGTCGTCCCCGGTAAGCTCCAGCGGGCCTTTTCCCGGCCCGAGGATCAGCCGGCGCCTGTAGGCGCCGAAGACCCGGCTATGCGACTCGCTGAGTTCCGCCAGCCCCGGGCTGACCTTGAAGCCTTTGTCATACAGGGACTGCGGCGGGAAAACGTAAGGCGTGTGCAGGTCGTTGCCGTGCACCAGCAGCAGGAAAGGCTCGCCCAGGGCCTGCCTTTCCTCCGCCCAGGCGAGGGCCGGCGGCAGGGTGTCGCTGAACGACGAACTGGTGCGGTCCACGTGGTAATACTCGTCGAAGCCGCGGTCCAGCCTGAAGACGGGATGGAGGCTGTGGCCGCCCAGGAAGGCCCCGGTCTTATAGTTGTACAGGCGCAGTATTTCCGCCAGCGTCAGGGCCGAATCCCCCAGCGCCCGCTCCCGGTTGCTCACTCCGTGGGCGGAAACCTCCATGGAGGTGAACAGAGAGGCGAAGCTGAGCAGGGTGGTCGGCGCTTGCGATATGGCCTGCGTGAAGACCGAGGCGCCGCGGGAAAAAGCGTCGATCCGGGGCGTCGTGCGGCGCCGGCTGCCGTAGAGCGACATATGGTCTGGGCGCAGGGCGTCGATAACTATAACCACAAAGTTGGGACGGGACGGGCCGGGCCCAGCCGGAGCGCCGCGGCCGGGCAGCGGGGCGGCCAGCAGGGCGGCCAGGAGCGGCAGGCACAGCGCTGCTTTCATTGCCAATACCCCGCTTCCGCCAGCTTGCGCCGCATCTCGGGAGTCAGCTCCACCCGCGGGACCGCCTGCTCTCCGCCCCGCGCAGCCTCGCGGCGCCACTTCACCAGCCGCTGCGCCAGGCCGTAGGCCCGCCCGGGCTGGGCCGGGGCCGCGTCGGAAATTTCGCCCGGGTCCGCGGCCAGGTCAAAAAGCTGGTAGCGCGCGCCGGTCCTGACCAGTTTCCAGTCCGGGGTGCGCAGAATGCATTTGTCCGCCCCGCTCTCGGCGTAGACATCCGGCCCCGGAGACCCGGCCGGAAGCGGCTTGACCAGGCTGGCGCCCTGGGCGCCGGAGTAAGGGGGAAGCCCCAGCAGGTCGAGCACCGTCGGCATAATATCGATTAGCCGCGCCTGCGCGTCCGCGCGCCGGCCCGGGGGCCAGGCCGGGTGCCTGATGATCAGAGGGACCCGCACCACTTCGTCATGGAGCGAGGCCCTGCCGTACCGGTCGAACGAGCCTCTCTCGCCGAGCTCCTCGCCGTGTTCGGAGGTCAGGATGACGACGGTGGACGAAGATAAGCCGAGCCCGTCGAGGCCTTTGAGCAGCTCGCCTATGGCGCCGTCGGCCCAACTGACGCCGGCGTCGTAAGCGGCCCGCACATAGTCCAGGTCCGCGGGCCGCGCGCCGCCCCAGGGATAGCTTTTCAGCAGGGCGTAATCCAGGCGAAGCCCCTTAAGCGGGCCGTCGTACTCGGGCTGCTTTCCGCCCGGCCAGGGCTTGTCGAAAGGCGGATGCACGTCGTAGGCGTCCACGAACAGGAAAGATTTGGCGCCCGCGCCGTCTGCCAGCCACCGCAGGGCCCTGGGCGCCAGGTCCCTGAAGCTGCCCATCGGCGCGGCGCCGGTCTCGTCGTCATACACATCGAAGCCCCGCGACAGGCCGTGCAACCCGGCCATGTCCAGCCCCCCGGTAAAAGCGCCGGTACGCCAGCCCCCGGCCTTCAGGGCTTCGGCAAGCGTGAGCAGGCGCGCCGGGACGCGCTGGCCCCGCTCGTAGACGCCGTGCGAGACCGGATAGCGGGAGGTGAACAATGAGGCCAGGGCCGGCAGCGTCCAGCTGCTCTGCGTGAACGCCCTCTCGAAGACCGTACCTTCGCCGGCGAGACGATCGATAGCCGGTGTCGTCGCCCGCTGGTAACCGTACGCCGCAAGGTGGTCGGCGCGAAGGGAGTTTACGCTGACCAGGACCACGTTAAGCCCGCGGTCGGCCGCGGCGGCCGGACTTCCGGCCAGCAGTGCGGCGGCCAGCAGCAGGGATCCCATAAGCACGCCCCCCCGCAAGCCGCGGCGGAGGGCCCGCGGCGCGGAGAAGGCGCGGCCGCTACGGCCCACGCTGCTTTTTTCGCGGTATTTAGAGAGGTTTTTCATCGCTTCAGGACGAACAAAGCCGCGGCTGCGGGTTGAACCCCGGCGGGCTTTATATTACAATCGGTATTATAACACTTTGCCCCCGGGATACCGGCCAGCGGCCCGCAAGCGAGCGCATGAAAAACAGAACAGCGATTATTCCGCGCCTGATCCTCGGCGCCGTCCTGACCCTGGGAACGTCCCTGGCTTGCGCCGCGGGTCCGAACCTGGTCATAATCGGCTGGGATACCCTGCGCGCCGACCGCCTGGGCGCGCTCGGCTACGGCAGGAACGTCACCCCCGGCCTGGACGCCCTGGCCGGGAAATCAGTCCTGTTCACCAACGCCGTCAGCCAGGCCGGCTGGACCCTCCCTTCCTTCATGTCCGTTTTCACCGGCCTCTACCCTTCCGAGCACGGTGTGACCAACAAGTACCTTCCCCCGGCGGGAGGAGACGCCCCCCTGGTTCAAGCCGCGCTTTCTACGTCCACGCTGACGCTGGCCGAGGCGCTGAAGCGCGGCGGGTACAGGACGGCGGCCTTTACCGGCGGCGCCGGCCTGGGCGCGAGCTACGGCTTCAGCCGCGGCTTCGACGTATATTCCGAGGCCCGGGATTTCGCCGGTTTCGGAGAGACTTTCCCCCCCGCCCTTGAGTGGCTGCGCAAGAACAGGGGCGCGCCTTTCTTCCTCTTCATCCACGGCTACGATACCCACCCCTACCACCCGCTGCCGGCGGGAAAACCGTACAAGTTCGTGCGGCGGGAGGACAGGCGCGGGGCCGCGGGCCTGAGGGCCAGGCACGAAGAGCTGCGGTCGGCGCAGCTGGAAGGCCGCAGGGCGGCACCTGCCGCCGCGGACCTGCGGCTTTGGACCGACGTGTATGATGAGAAGGTGCTGGGCGCGGACAGGCTGCTGGGAGCTTTCCTCCGGGACTTCGACGCGCTGGCGTCTACCGACACGGTCCTGATACTCCTGTCCGACCACGGAGAGGAACTCTTCGACCACGGCGGCGTGGACCATGGCATGACCCTTTACGACGAGATCATCCGCGTCCCCCTCCTGGTGCGCGCCCCCGGGCTTGAGCCGGCGCGTATCGCGGCCCAGGTCCGGCTGATAGACGTCTTCCCCACTGCGGCCGGCCTTCTGGACCTGGAACTTTCCCCGGCTGAGCGGGACAGGCTGAGCGGAACGGACCTGTTCGGCGCCGGCAAAGGCGCGGCGCTGGACGCTTTCGCGGAAACCGACTACCTGCACCTGTTCAGCAAGCGGGTCCTGAAGAAGAGCGCCGGGATGAAGCTTTCCGCCGACGGCGTCACGGGCGAGCGCGAGCTCTACGACACGTCGGAGGACCCGCGGGAGCGCAAGAACCTTTTCGGCGAAGACCCGGCCCGGGATTACGGGCTGGAACTGGAACTTTTCGATTTCGGGAACAGGCTGCGGCCCGCCCCCTAGCGGGCGGGCGCACCTTCCGGCTTAAGCGTAAGCTCAAACACTTCCACGGCCTGCATCCGCAGCTTTCCGTCGTAAAAGGCGGGGTTCTTGTGCGGCATCGGCGGCAGGAAACGCACGGCGGAGTAATCCAGCCCGTCCTTGCCCGAAAAAACCACCCGCAGCGCAAGATTATGCCTGACGGCCAGCTCCAGGAGAAGCCTTTTGGCCGCCGGGCTGCGCAGTGAGACCCAGGCGCGGCCGCCGGGAGCGAGGCGCTCCCCCAGGCCGGCCGCAAGCGAGGAGAGCAGGCGGCCGCCGGGATCGAACCGGAAATAATTGCGCCGGTCCTTCTCGGGCGGGAAAAGCCTGGCCTCTTCCTCTACGTACATCTGCGGGGGATCCGAAACGATCAGGTCGAACCTCTCCCCCTCCCTGGCCACTGAGTACGCCCCGGGATCCGTTTCGGGAACCAGGCGCGCCTCGAACTTTTCCCGGAAGCCCAGCCGGCGCGCGTTATAGCCGGCGTTCTTGACGGCCAGCGGGTCTATGTCGGTGCCGACCACGCTGCCCGCGCCGTGCCCCAGCAGCAGGAAGCCCACCACCCCGCTGCCGGTCCCTATGTCCAGCACGCGCTTCGCCCAGGAGGCGCCGCCCGCGCCCCTGACAGTTTCGGAAAAGGCGCTGAGGTTGTGCACATCCAGGGCTATAGACTGAAAGGCGATCACCACGTCGTCGATGGCGTCCAGGTAGCACATGGCTTCGACGTTGACCATGTCAGCCGGGTAGAGCGCCTTCTCGGGCGCCAGTTGGGCCGGCGGCACAAGTTTATCCCCCGCGCAAAACGCGCCTCCGGGACAGAGGCAGGCTGCCGCCGCCACGGCCAGAATAAATTTAGTGTTCATGTTTTTCATACCCCTCTCGACTCGCCCGGCGGCTGCCGCCGGTTTATCTATAATAACAAAAAGTTTGGCTTTTTGATGAGGGAGCGCAAAAAAACAGTTGCGGCCCGCTTCCCGGACAGCGGAAGCAGGCCGCAAAAGCCGGCACGAAAAGTCGCTTAAACAACGAAGCCCCGGTTTTTACCGGGGCTTTTTCATTTGGGCGGGCGGCCGTCAGCGCGTCGCTTTCTTCACCGCCGTCATGTACTCTGTGTAGTCCTTTATCCTGTCGGCCCTGTCGAAGGCGCCGTAGGCCATGTCCATGAACTTCTTGTACTGCGCCACCTTAGCGGCGTGCTGTATGCCGGCCACGGCCCGCAGGCCCTTTACGGAAACGCTTATGGCGCCCTTCACCAGGGCTCCCGTACCCAGGCCGGTCAGGTAGATCTTGGAGAACTCCAGCATGAGCTTGTTGGTGATCAGCTCATTGCAGTCGGCCCGGCCCTCTACGTAGCTGCCGGAAGCCGAAATGACGGCGCCGTGCAGATTCCGGAACAGGCGGGAGGCCGTGGTCCGCAGTTCGCAGAGGTCGCCGCCGTTCACGATGGGCAGCAGGCATTTGGCCGAGCCGGTTTCCGGGTTGTCCCGGTTGCTGAACAGGTAGCTGCCGGAGCCCGCGCCGCGCGCCAGGACCAGCCGCGCGTTCACCAGCAGCGTCTCGTCTATGCCCTCGTCGTCGGGCAGCTTGATGACGGTAAAATTGCCGCAGGTGGAATCGTAGAGGTGGCCGAAATAATTGAGCGCCGCCAGCGCCTCGTTGCCGGCCCCGCTGCGCAGCATGGACTCCAGCGCGGCTATGATGGCGGCCTCCAGCGACCAGGAGCTCTCGTCCTCCTCGTAGCGGAACTTGCCGCGGCCTATAAAATCGTGCGAGGCGGCCGAATTGCGGGCGCAGGCCTTGAGCTTTTCCACCGCCGCGGCCTGGCCTGAACCCGCCAGCGCCATCACGGCGAAGCGCCGCACCTCGAAAGCCTCGTCCTCGTAATTGACCGTGGAGGCCAGCGCGTTCAGCGGCTCGCCGCTGAAGCCGGCGTCCTTGCCGGCCAGGACCACGCCCAGCGCCAGGGCCGCGGCGCCCCGCGCTTCCTTGTCGGCGCCGTACTTCATCACGTCGGCCAGCTGCCTGGGCAGCCAGAACAGCGTATCGCCCGACACCAGCGGCTGAGCGCCCGCGCCCAGGATGCTGAGGGCCTTAATGGAAGCCAGCGCGTCGTTCATCGGCGCCTTTTTGCCGTTCGTCCCGCCGTGCCGGTACAGGGACAGCAGGGCCATGTGCCAGTTGGCGTGCTTGTTGAAGTCCTGCCCGTAAAGCTGGAACAGGTAATCTACGGAGCCGGGCTGTTTTGAAGGCTTGGGCAAAGGCAGCGCCACCGGCCGCTGCACCCGCGTATTGTCCTGCGGCGCCACCGCCTGCTGGCGGATCGAACTTAGGGCCGAGGAAAAATCGTCCTGCGCCGCGGCCGGCAGGCCGGGAAGGGAAATGATAAACGCGAAGATAAGTACTCTATTCATACATATAGCCGTACTATAGCCTACAGCATGGGTTGACTAATGTCAACCCCGTCTCTTGCCCCCCTCGGGTTGGCATAATAATTGTTCCGTTAAGTTCGAGGGAAAGAATATTCTAAGGACAGGAAAACAAAAATGATAAAAAAGAACAGCCTCCTTACCGCAGTCTTCGCCGCCGCGCTCGCGCAGGGCATGCCGGCTGCGGCGCAGCAGTTAAACTTTGATGGGGCAGCAGCCCCGGCCAGCTTCACGGAGGCCCTGAAAGCGGCCGCTCCTGAAATAGTAAAGCCGGAATTCAAAACCGCCCCCGACTCCCGCGGCTGGTATAAGCGCAAAGTCTGCCAGGTGGTGGAACTGAATTCAGCCGACGGCGCCTCCATCAACCGCAAGATCTCCCTGGACGCGGCTTTTATCCGCAATGTCTGCGAGACCGCGAGCGCGATGGTCAACGGTCAGTACATCGCCGCGTCGAACTGCCACGATGAAACCGACTGGTACACCGCCTACGTGCAGTTGGTAATACACGCGCGGCAGCTGCGCCAGTTCGACAAGGAGCGCATAGAGGTCTGCTACGACTTCCAGTCCCAGAAGGGCACTTTCGCGCTGCGCCAGACCCCGTTCGAATACACCTTCAGGGACAAGAACAACAGCTGGGAATATTCGATAGAGCTTTTCCCCGGCGCCCGCCGCCCCCAGGCCCCGGACGCTTCGCTGGCCGAGCTCGGCGGCTTCTCCTACGACGACGTGCGCGGGGAATTCACGCTGACCATACGCAACAGGTTCACCGGCGAATACGACGGCCGGAAGATCCACATCGGCGCGGAACTGGTGCAGGACAAGTTCTTCGACTCCTCCCGGGGCACCAAGTTCTTCGAGTTCCCGCTGGACTGGCGCCGCCAGGATTTCAAGATCGTCTTCAAGGAAAGCGATTTCCCTTCCGATAAGGACGCCGGCGACTTCCGCGCGAAGGCGAAGAAGTTCTTCATGAACTGGGGCTTCAAGATAAAGGGCGAAGGCTTTACCGAAGACTACCAGGAGAAAGGCAAGACCGAGACGCTGCAGGTCTTACAGTAAACGCCGCCTGTGCCAAAAAAAGCCCCGGGTTTTATCCCGGGGCTTTTCATTGTTTCAGGCTGAGCTCAGCGCTCGACGCAGATGGCGATGCCCATGCCCCCGCCGATGCAGAGGGTGGCGAGGCCCTTCTTCACGTTTCGCTTCTTCATCTCGTGGAGCAGGGTCACCAGGATGCGCGCGCCCGAGGCGCCCACGGGGTGGCCCAGGGCCACCGCGCCGCCGTTGACGTTGACGATGTCCTTGTTGAAGCCCAATTCCTTGGCTACGGACAGGCTCTGCGCCGCGAAGGCTTCGTTGGCCTCGATGAGCTCGACGTCCTTCAGCTCCCAGTTGGCTTTCTTGAGCGCCTTGCGCACGGCTTCGGCCGGGCCTATGCCCATGATGGAAGGATCCACGCCGGCCCAGGCGTAGGAGACGATCTTCGCCATCGGGGTTAGGTTATGTTTCTTCACCGCGTCGGCGGAGGCGATCAGCAGCGCGGCCGCGCCGTCGTTGATGCCCGAGGCGTTGCCGGCGGTCACCGAGCCGTCCTTTTTAAACGCGGGGCGCAGTTTGGCCAGGCCCTCGGCGGTCACGCCGGCCTTGGGATACTCGTCCTTGGCGAACATTATGGGATCGCCTTTGCGCTGAGGGATGGCCACCGGGGCGATCTCGTCGGCGAAGCGGTTTTCCTTCAGGGCCTTCTCGGCCTTGTTCTGGGACTCGGCCGCGAACTTGTCCTGCTCCTCGCGGGTCAGGCCGTACTTGGCCACCAGGTTCTCGGCGGTCATACCCATGTGGTAATTATTGAAGACGTCCCACAGACCGTCGCCTATCAGGGAGTCGGTCAGCTCGCCGTGGCCCATCTTGTAGCCGTAGCGCGCTTTTTTGAGCAGGTAGGGGGCGTTGGTCATGCTCTCGGTGCCGCCGGCGATGATCATCTCGGCGTCGCCGCACATGATGTTCTGGGCCGCGGTCGCCACGGCGCGCATGCCCGAGCCGCACAGCATGTTCAGGGTCACGGCGGTCTTCTCCACCGGGATGCCGGCGCCTATGGCCACCTGCCGCGCCACGCCCTGGCCGAGGCCGGCCTGGTAGATGCTGCCCATCAGCACCTCGTCGATGTCGGCGGGATTCACTTTGGCCCGCTCCATCACCGCTGCCGTGACGACCTTCCCCAGTTCCACCGAACTGAAATCAGCCAGGCTTCCCCCGAAGCTGCCTATCGCCGTCCTCACCCCGTCCACTATGAATACTTCTTTCATTTTATTCTCCTCCGTCAGGTTAATTTAAAAAACAAAATTACAGGTAGCCGAGCTTTTCCGCCTGCGCGCGCAGCTCGGCGCGGAAATCAGGGTGCGCCACGCCGATAAGGGCGTTGGCCCGTTCGCGCACGGTGCGGCCGCGCAGCCGCGCTATGCCGAACTCGGTCACCACATTATCCGTGTTGGCGCGGTGCAGCGTTACCGCGGTGCCCGGCGCCAGCGTGGGCACTATGCAGGACACCGTCCCTTTCTTGGCCGTCGAGCGGCATGCTATAACGCTCTTGCCCAGTCCGTCGTAAGCTTCCTTGGCTCCCACGGCGGTGTCGGTCTGGCCGCCGGTGCCGGAATACTGTACCGGGCCGATGGATTCGCTGGCCACCTGGCCGGTCAGGTCCACGGTAAGGCAGGTATTGATGGACACCATGCGGGAGTTCTGCCGGATCACGGCGGGATCGTTCACCCAGCTCCCGCGGCGGAACTCCACCGCCGGGTTGTCGTGCAGCCAGTCGTAAAGCTTGCGGGAACCCATGGCGAAGGTGCAGACGAACTTGTCCTTCAGCAGGGCTTTGCGCTTGTTGGTGATGACGCCGGCTTCGTAGAGCTGCATCATGGAATCCACCATCATCTCGGTATGCACGCCCAGGTCCTTCTTGCCTTTAAAAGCCAGCGCGCAGGCGTTGGGGATGCCGCCGATGCCCAGCTGTATCGTGGAGCCGTCTTCCACCAGCTCGGCGATGTAGTTGCCGATGGTGGTTTCAATCTCGTCGGGGTTGGGCGAGGGCAGGGCCGGCACTTCCTGGTCGTGCTCCACGAACCAGTCCACGTCGCTGATGTGCAGGTGGGTGTCTCCGAAGGTGCGCGGCAGGTTGCGGTTCACTTCGAGGATCACGGTGTCGGCGGCCTCCAGGATGTCCTTCTCGTAGGTGATGCCCAGCGACAGGGAGACGAAGCCTTTGGCGTCGGGCGGGGTGCAGGTGCCGAAGAAGATGTCGGGCTTGCGGGCCTGTATCCGGTCGGTGGCCGCGCGGTGCAGCATGTTGGGCACGTAGGTAACGGTGCCGGCCCCGGCGGCCAGCGCCTGGCGCGAGCCCGCCGCGTGGAACCAGCTGGCCAGCTCGAAATGGCCCTTCATCTCCGGCCTCATGTAGAAATCGTAGGGCTTGAGCGTCAGCACGGAGAACACCCGCGCGTCCTTCACGCGCGGCGCCGCGGTGTGGAACTTGCTCATGCAGCCCTGCGGCTCGGAGGCGCACTGGGCCACTATCACGTCGTCGCCGCTCTTTATCCTGGCGGCCGCCTCTTCGGCGGTTATCAGCTTTTCGGCGTAGGAGCTCTTCCTCGTAACCGCCGGTCTTTCCAAAGTCGTCGTCATGCCAGTATCCCCCGTTTGAACACCCTGGCGAAGAGCTTCACCGCCTGCTCGTCCGGCAGGCCGTAATGCCCCTTCACCTTGAACAGCTTCTCCATGATGAAATAGTTGAAATAGTTCCAGGTCACCATCATCAGCGCGCCGACAGGATCTATATCGGAGGCGATGCGGGCCTTAGCGCCTCCGGGGCCGGCTTTCAGCGCGGCGGCGTAGCCCTGCCGCATGCGGGCGAACATTTTATTCACGTGCTTCGCCTCGAATTCCACCACGTCCACATAGATAAGGAGAATATAGGCCGAGAATTTCTCCACCATCTCCCGGGAAGCGAAGCCCAGGCCCTCTATATTGTCGGGGAAGGCGGTGGTGGTCAGCGCCTTGATCAGCGGCTGGTCGGGGCTGAAGTATTCTTTCTCGTACTTTTCCAGCAGCAGGACGAAGATCTCTTCCTTGGTGCCGAAATAGTTGTAGATATTGCCCAGCGACACGCCGGCCTCGGCCGCGATATCCCGCGTTGAGGTGCCATTGTAGCCCTTGCGCGTGAACAGCAGCGAGGCGGCCGCCAGGATCCTGTCGAGGTTGGGCGCGCCGCCCTTCTTTTTTGTTTTAGCCGCCGTTTTCGCCATACATGAACGAGCGTTCGTTCACATATATTCTAACACAACCTGCGCGCGCGGGTCAATAAAAAAGAAGCCCCCGGCGCGGGGGCTTCTTTGGGGGCGCCGGGCCCTAGTTCGCCTTCTTGAGCACATAATATTCCGGCTTCGCGTGCCGGATCACGTAATCGCCGCTCTTCCATTCGAAGAACATATACGTCGCACCCTTCAGTTCTTTTATCAGGTAGCGGGACGCGGTCTTGTCGCCGCTGTGCGTGACGACGCCCCGGGTCCAGGTGAACCACGGCGCGCCTTTCGGCGCGAAAGGCAGCACGGCCATCTTGCCCCCCGGCAGGAATTTGAAGCCGCCCAGGTACAGGTCGCCCCGGAACCGCTTCGTGCCGGGCACGAACTCCCCGGGCGCGGCCACGAAGTCCACGCTGCGCCACTCGCCCAGCACCGCCGGGTCGTTGACGAAGGGCAGGTTTATGTCGTCCACCAGCCTGCCGTCCGCCTCGGTGGTAGTTATCCTTAGCTCCGCGGCCAGCGCCAGGGTTCCGAAGCCGAGCAGCGCCGCCGTTACCGCTATATGCCAGAGTTTCATAAAGCCTCCTTGTTTGCCTCTCACCCGTTAATACGCAATGCCCCCTTTTTTATTACAGCACACGCTCCGGCGGGATACTTTAGTGCGGGCGGATGAAAAAAGCCCGGGGCTGCCCGGGCTTATTAATTTATTCCCGCATCCACGGCGGTTCTTTGCCCCTTATCTTTAGCCAGGGGCTTCCGGAGAATTTCTCCGGCGGATGGCCGGTTTCCAGCCAGATCTCCCGGAAGCCGGCGTCCCTGACCTTCGCCGCGGCGTCCTCGCCCTTCATGCCCTGGCCGAATTCGGAATCGATATAGAAAACGCAGTCTTTGGCCAGCCCGGGAAGCTCGGCGAAAAGTTCGTCCAGCCCCGGGAAGATCCTGAGGTCCACGCCGGCGTCTTTGGCCGCCGTTTTCCAGATCATCCTGACAAGGGGGTCGTCATCCGCCAGAATGGCCTGCGCCCCGGGCCGGCGCTCTTCCAGGAGCAGCGGCACCAGGGCGCACAAATTCTTGGGAATTACCCTCATGCCCAGGGAATCGCAGGCCGCCAGTATCTCTTTTTCCTCGTGCCGGCTGGTGACCAGTATGGAATGCCTGCCGATGCCGAATTTCCCGGCCAGGCTCAGCCCCGTCTCTTCTTTGTCGCCCAGTTCGTAATCGAGCAGGTAAAGCGCGCTCCTCCCCTCCGCCGGCGAGCTTTCCAGCCACGCGCCGAATTCCGCAGCGGTATAAAAATCCAGCCTGCGGGGGCCGCCCCCGCTTTGGGCGGGCAGCCTGGACTGCCAGAGCCGGTGTATGCTCTCGTCGTCATCCAGCACGGCCACCGTCGCCCCCGCCCTTATCTCTATGGCCGGGACGAACCAGGCCGGAGCGGCCGCCTTCGGCAGGGAAATAGTAACGGAAGTGCCTTCGCCGGGCCGGGAGCTTATGGCCGCCGTGCCGCCGCAGGCTTCGGCGAATTTCTTCGCATGGTAAAGGCCCAGGCCCGAGCCCCCGGCTTTGTCGTGCGTTTCTCCCCTGGAAAATAATTTCGGCAGAAGTTCCGCCGGGATGCCTTTGCCGCTGTCCGTAACGCGCAATATTATCATGCCTTCGTCCCCGGCCACGCGGACGCCGATGCTGCCGCGGGCCGCCCCCGGCCCGGCGGGAATGGCTTCCACCGCGTTGTTAAGCAGGTTCGAGATCACCCGCTTGAGCCCGGCGGGGTCCGCGGCGGTGAACAGCCCGTAGGAACCGGACACATCGAACTCTATGACCGGGGCATTATCCGCGCGCAGCTGCAGGCGCTTCTCCGTGATCACCGGGTCTATCAGGGCGGAGATCAGGCGCGGGACCGGCTTTTCCCCGGCGGCCGCTCCCGGCCGCTGCGTTCTTTCCACCAGGCTGTTGGCTATGTCGCGGATCCTGGACATGGCGCTCCTGAGGATGACCTTTTTCTCTTCGGGCAGGCCCTTGATGTCGCCGGAGACCGAATCCAGCGCGGCCAGCGGCGAGCGGATATCGTGCGCTACCTGGGCCGAGATCTCGCCTATCGCCGCCAGCTTGGACTGGCTCTCTATGGTGGCGTAGGCGGTATGCAGCCTGTCGGCGAAGCTGCGCAGTTCGCTGAAGTGCAGCTTCTCGTTGGCGCTTTCAGGCAGGGCGGAGCGCCTTTCAAGGAGGGCGAGTATTTCCCTTAAATTGCCGGAGATATAGAAGGCCACGGTATTGGAAATGAGCCAGAGTCCGTAGACTATGAACAGCAGCGAGGTGAGCTGGAAGGCGCTTTTCAGCAGTATGATCCCCAGGGCGTAGAGGATGATGAGGAGCGTCAGGTTGAAGACGAAGATCAGCCAGCCCAGCTGCACCCTGATGCTGGACCAGCTGGCCAGGTCCTTCTCGCCATGGTCGGAAAAAGTCTGGCCGTTGATGATGAGCAGCAGGCCCCAGAACCAGCCGTATTCATGGAACGGCACCTCCATTCCCAGCAGCACACCGTCGTTATACCCCAGCGCCAGCGAGGCGATGGAGATGAGCACCAGCCCGTGCAGCAGCGAAAGCCAGTAGGCGGAATAGGTCCTGACGCTCATCAGGATGGCCAGCGCCAGCACGCAGGCTTCGGTCATCCTGAAATATGTCGAATTCAGGCGGTAGAACAGGGCGTGGTAGTTGCCGCTGTAGAGGTAAGGAAACAGCACGAACTTGCAGGACAGGGCCGCGGCCGCCGCCGCGAACACCGCGAAATACGCCTTGTCTTTCCAGGCAGGCTTGCCGGCCCGGAACAGCGTCCAGAGCTGCAGGGCGGCGAAGCTGATAAAGACGGTGAAAATGAATTCGCTCAGCGCGAACGTATGCTCGGCTATAGCCGGGAAATTGTGATTTACGAAATACAGGGTGTCCCCGGCCAGCAGGGCCAGGGCGGCCGCCCGCCAGTACGCGGATTTGGGCGCGCCCCGGCGGAAGGCCAGGAATACGATGAGGGCGTCGGCCGCTATTTCAGACGGCAGGATTATGGAATTCCAGAGGGCGCGCGGGATCAGGATAACGGCCAGGCCCGCGGTGAGCAGGCCCGCCCTGAAAAGGCCGGCGGCGTTTATCTTTGTCCGCACACAGCCACCATGGAGGTCTGGACGTACGCCCCCGGGGCGCGAGCTACGGCCGCGAGGCCCTTCAGGACCGCGGCCAGCCCGGCGGCGCTGAAAACCCGGCCGGTCAGCAGCGGGGCGTCAGCCTTGATGCTCATGATCTCGGCCCCGAGGAATTCTTTCAGCGCGGGCCTGTCCAGGAAGGAATGGGTCTCTACAAGCGGCCGCACGGCTATGTTGCGAAGCCCCGCCGCCAGAAAAGCTTCGGGCAGCCTCCTGCCGGCGAAAAAATCCTCGTTGCCGGCCGCGGAACAGAAGCGCGCGTAGCGGTCCACGAAATCTCTCCAGCCCGGGACTTCAGGGTAGATCACCGTCGCGCCGTAGTCCGGCTCCAGCGCCGCGAACCAGCCGCCGCGCTTCAGCCGGCCCAAGTTGCGCTTCAGCACCGCCGCCGGCGAGGAAAATTCCATCAGGGTTTCGCGGAAGAGGATAAGGTCGAACTCGGCGCGCTCCGGCGCCGACATCAGGTCCGCGGCCGCGCAGGCCGTGCGGGGATAAGCGCCGGCGGCGTAGGCGATGTAGCCGGGGTTGGCGTCCCAGCCTTCCGCCGCGGCCGAAAATTCCCGCCGCAGCCTGTCCGCCATCATGCCGCAGCCGCAGCCCAGTTCCAGGATGCGCGAACCCTTGCGGGGCTTGGCCGTCTCCCGCAGGAAAGAGACGAAGCCCGAATGGGTTTTTTCCATCCTGGCGAAGGTCCTGAGCTGTCTTTTGATCTCTTCAGGCGAAGCCGCCCGCAGGTATCTGTTCCCGGTCATTATAAAGAATCCAGCCGCGCGGCGCAGGGCGCTTGCCCCTTCGGGGCGTTTAAATTGCGATTTTTACTTTCAGGCGGCGCGGCCGATCCGACAGCGCCGCCGACGATAAACCCTTGAACAAATTATATCACTTTCCCGCGGCCGGGCCGGCCGCGGGCGCGGACGGGATTATCCATTACGGTGAGCGGCAGCCTGCCGCTGAGGGTAAACCGCCTATCCTTTTAGGCTTATTTAAGTCCCAGGGCCTTCTCTATGTCAGGCGCCAGCCCTTCGGGCTTGAACTGCGGCGCATAGCGCCCGAGCACACGGCCGTCCCTGCCTACCAGGAACTTGGTGAAATTCCACTTAATAGCCTCGCTGCCCAGCACGCCGGGCGCCGTCGCTTTAAGGTGAACGTAGAGCGGGTCGGCCCCGGGGCCGTTCACGTCCAGCTTGCCCAGCACCGGGAAGTTCACCCCGTAGTTGAGCCGGCAGAACTTCTGTATCTGCTCGTTCGTGCCCGGCTCCTGCCCGCCGAACTGGTTGCAGGGAAAGCCCAGCACCATAAGCCCCCGCGCGGAATATTCAGCGTAAAGCTTCTCCAGGCCCTCGTACTGCGAAGTGAAGCCGCAGTTGCTGGCCACGTTGACTATCAGGACAACTTTGCCCTTCAGGGCGGACAGGGGATAATCTTTTCCCGCTGAGTTCTTCACGGTAAAATCATAAACCAGCTTCTCCATTTTTCCTTCCCCCTTGTAAGCCGTGATCTTGAAACCGGCGTCAGCGCGGGCGCAGCCTGCAGCGGCGTTCTCCGATAGATCCAGGCGGTTCCGCCAGACCTTCACGGCGGAGGCGCGGATGACCTTTGAACACGCCTCCAGGCTGACCGAACCGGGCGCCGGAATGTCGCCCTCCGCCAGGCAGTCCAGCCGGATGGAGACCTTGTCTCCTTTTTTGGGCGCTTTGGAAATATCCTGTCCCCGGGCGTTGCGCTGGCGGATACCGGCGGCAACGACCCGGCCCTCTGCGCACAGGAAACCGCCTTTATCCTTCACAGAGGCAACGCTGACGGACAGTTCCAGCGCGGCCCCGTCCCGCCGCGCCTTAAGATTGGCCTCTTCCATTCCCGGAGGCAGCGCTCCCTGCGCGGGCACGCCCCCGCAGAGAACAAAGATCGCCGGCAGGGATAAGATATTCTTCATACTTGATAGCCCGGAGTCTTGCTTTCCAGATTGCGGCAAACATTGATACGCAAGCCCCTGCGGCAAGAATATAATTTACCCCCGGCGCTGTCAAACGCCGGCGGCGGGCGCGGCGGACCGTTTTTTTATTTATTAAGGTAAAATATTACCTCATTAAACCGGAGGGGATATGAAAAAAGACCTGCACCTGAAATCAGCAGAGGACGCGCTGGCGGAACTTGGCAGTTCCGAGAACGGCCTGTCGGCCTCCGAGGCCCAAAAGCGCCTGGCCGAATACGGCCCCAACGCCCTGCCGGAAAAAGCGGGCGCCTCACCCCTTACCATCTTCCTGTCCCAGTTCGGCAGCCCGCTCAACTGGATCCTGCTGGGCGCCGCCGCCCTCAGCGTGGCCATGGGAGAGGTTTCCGACGCCGCGGTCATAGCCTTCATAGTGCTGGTCAACGCCGTCATCGGCTTCTATCAGGAGTACAAGGCGGAACAGTCGGTGCGGGCGCTCAAGAGAATGGTGGTTTCGGCCGCGCGCGTCCTGCGCGATGGCGCCGAGCAGCAGATAGAGGCGGCCGGCCTGGTGCCCGGCGATATCATCCTGCTGGCCTCGGGCGACAAGGTGCCCGCCGACGCGCGCCTGCTGTCGGCCAACAGCCTGCGGGTGGAAGAGGCCATGCTGACCGGCGAATCGGTGGCGGCCTCCAAGGACGCGGCCTTCCTGCCCGACGCCGGGGCGCAGATAGGCGACCGCAGAAATATGCTCTACATGGCCACCGCCGTGGTCTCCGGCCGGGCCAAAGCCGTGGTTACGGGCACCGGCACCGCCACCGAGATCGGCGCCATAGCCGGGCTGATGCAGGAGACGGACGCCTCCAAAACCCCGCTGCAGGAAAAATTCGAAAGTTTTTCCAAGATGCTGGGCTTGGCCCTGCTGGGCGTGGGCCTGGTCATCCTGGCCGTAGGCGTTTCCCGCGGCGAGCCGCTAAAGGAAATGCTGATGACGGTCATCGCCGTCATAGTGGCGGCCATTCCCGAGGGCCTGCCCATAGTGGTGACCATAGCCATGGCCATAGGCGTCACGCGCATGTCCAAGCGCGGGGCCATCATCAGGAAGCTGCCCGCCGTGGAAACCCTGGGCAGCACCACCGTGATCTGCTCGGACAAAACCGGCACCCTGACCCGGAACGAAATGACCGTGCGCGCCGTTTACGACAGCCAGGAGCTCTACCAGGTGTCAGGCACAGGGTACGCCCCGGAGGGCGAGATCTTCTGCGGCAAGGCCGACTGCGACGGCGACAGAAAGCTGCGCCTGGACAAGGTGCTGCGCGCCGGCCTGCTCTGCAACGAATCCTCCGTTTACCACAAGGACGGGGCCTGGAAGGTCACCGGCGACCCCACCGAGGCCGCGCTGATAGTGGCGGCCGGCAAGGGCGGCCTGAAGATCGAAGAGGAAAAGAAGAAATACCCGGAGGCGGGGCTGCTGCCGTTCGAGTCGGAGCACGGCTACATGGCCACCCTGCACCGGGACGGCGACGCTTGCCTGCTGCTGGTCAAGGGCGCGCCCGAGTTCGTGGCCGAGATGTGCGAGCTGAACGGCACGGCCCGCAAGGACGCCATGGACGCCGCCGAGGACCTGGCCGAGTCGGGCATGCGGGTGCTGATGACGGCCCAAAAGACGCTTCCGGCGGGGACGGAACTAAAGCGCGAACTTCTCAAGGGCTTGGAATTCACCGGCCTGCAGGGCATGATCGACCCGCCCAGGCCAGAGGCCGTTGAGGCCATAGCCAACTGCCGCGCGGCCGGCATCCGCGCCGTCATGATCACCGGCGACCACGGCGTTACTGCCCGCGCCATAGGCCGCGAGATAGGCATAGGCGGCGAGGATCCCAAAGTCATCACCGGCCGGGAGCTCTCGGTCATGGACGACGCCGCGCTCTACGAGGCCGTCAAGGACACCTCTATCTACGCCCGCGTGGCGCCCGAGCATAAACTGCGCATAGTGCGGCAGCTCATGAAGCGCGGCGAGATAGCGGCCGTCACCGGCGACGGCGTCAACGACGCCCCCGCCCTGAAAGCGGCCCACATAGGCGCGGCCATGGGCATCACCGGCACCGACGTCTCCAAGGAAGCGGCTGACATGATCATCACCGACGACAACTTCGCCAGCATCTACAACGCGGTGGTGGAAGGCCGGGTGGTGTTCGACAATATCCGCAAGGCCGTCTTCTTCCTCATCCCCACCGGGCTGTCGGCGGTACTGTCCATCTTCGTCACCATGTTCGCGGGCCTGCCGCTGCCCTACACGGCCATTCAGCTGCTCTGGATCAACGTGGTGACCAACAGCCTGCAGGACCTGGCGCTGGCCTTCGAGCCCGCCGAGCCGTCCGTCTACAAGCGCCCGCCCAACGACCCGAAGGAGGGCATCCTCTCCCGGCTGATGCTGCAGCGCACCCTGCTGGTGGGCACGGTCATCGCCCTGGGCGTGCTCTACAACTTCAAGCTGGCCCTGGCCGAAGGCCTTGGCGTGGAGGAATGCCGCACGGTGGCTATGACCACCATGGTCTTCTTCCAGTTCTTCCAGTTGTGGAATTCGCGCTCGGAAACGCGCTCGGTGTTCACCATCAACCCGCTGTCCAACCCGTTCCTGGCCTTCAGTATGCTGGGCGCGCTGGTGGCGCAGATCCTGGTGATCTATGAGCCCAACATGCAGCGGCTGTTCCACACCACGGCGCTGACCGAGGCGCAGTGGATACGCATACTGCTCACCGCCTCGACGATAATCGCGGTGGTCGAGGCGGATAAATTTATACGGGCCCGGCGGGCTATTTCTTCCTGAGGACGTAATAGAACGGCCGCGCGCCGCGGAAGACATAGTCGCCGCTTTTCCACTCGAAGAACAGGTAGTCGGCGCCGCCAATATTTTTCAGTTCGTACCTGCTGGCGGTCTTGTCGCCGTGGTGCATAACCACGCCTTTAGTCCAGGTCCACCACGGTTTGCCGCCCTTGCCCTTGGGCAGGAAAACCAGTTCCTTCAGGTAAAGGTCGCCCCGCCAGGCTTTCGCGGCCGGGCTGAATTTGTCAGGGCTTTCCACAAAATCTACGCTCGCCCATTCCCCCACCACGGCGGGGTCGTCGCGGAACGGCAGGTTTATATTGTCGCGGCGCACCGAGGCGGTCTTCTTCAGCACATAGTACTGGGGCTTCATGTGCCGGATAGTGTAGTCGCCGCTTTTCCATTCGAAGAACATGTACTGCGCGCCGCCGATCTTTTTAATTTCATAGCGGCTGGCGGTGCGGTCGTTGGTGTGCATCACCGCGCCCTTGGTCCAGGTCCACCAGCCGCTGGGGCTTTTTCCGTCGGGCAGCAGCACCAGCTCTTTGAAGAACAGGTCCCCCTTCCTGGCCCGCTCGGCCGGATCGAAATCCCCGGGCTCGGCCACGAAGTCCACCGATTCCCACCGGCCTATGGCCGCGGGATCGTTCACGAAAGGCAGGTTTATATCGTCTTCCAGTTCGCCCTTAGCGTTGACCGAACTCTTTATCTCCAGCGCCGCCGCCGGGCAGGCCGCCAGCATGACCGCGAGGATAAGAATATTCTTCATACTGTTCTCCTTAAAAGCGCTCCGAAGCCTGGAAATCACCGAGCCCGCGCCGCCCGCAGGGGCCGTAGCCGTCGTCTGGCAGGCTGTAAGGCGAGGCTCCGGCCGTCAGCGCGGCCGGCTGAGGTTCCGGCCGCGGGCCGAAAGTTACGAACAGCGCCGCCGCCGCGAAGGCGGGCGCCAGCCAGGCGAAGACCGGCAGGCGCCGCCCGGGCCGGCGGGCGCGTGCCAGCAGCCGCGCCTTCAGCACGTCCTTCACGGAGCTGTCTCCGCTCAGGTCGGCGCTCCGCAGGCGGCGCTCCAGCCCGGCGAATTCCTTCTCGTCGAAATTTTCCTCTTTCATATGACCTCCGGCCCCAGCCGGTCCCGCAGTTTCTTCAGGGCCCTGAATAGTGTCACACCCACATTGCTCTCGCTTAAGCCTGTTTGCGCCGCCATCTCCCGTGCGCTCAGGTCCAGCGCGTACCTCAGGGCTATCAGCTCTCGCTCAGACTCGGAAAGGCCGGCCAGCGCAGCCAGCAGCAGGGCGTTTTCCTCGCTTCTTTCGGCTCCGCGCTCCACGGATTCGCCTGAGGCTATGCGCTCTTCGAAGCCATCTATGGAGAGCCCGCCGCGCACCGCCCGCCGCCGGTAATAGTCGTTGAGCGTGTTGCGCGCTATGGCGAACAGCCACGGCTCCACGGGCTTGCCCTGGTCGAAAGCGTCGAACTTGTCGAGCACCTTCTCGAACACGGCCGAGACCAGGTCGTCGGCCGCGTCGCGGGCGATGACGCGGTAGCGGATATAGTTGTACACCCGCTGGAAATATTTGTCGTACAGTTCTTCAAAGCCCATATGCTTACCGGCGCTTCCCAACGTTATTACGCGTGAGCCCCGGTTTTATTACACGGCCTGGTTGGGCCGGGAGGCCCTTTTGTGCCTGACGTATTCAATTACGCCCGGCAGTATGGAGATGAAGATGATGGCGAGGATAACCGTGGTGAAATTGTTCTTAACTACCGGAATGCTGCCGAAGAAGTAGCCGGCCAGCGTTATAGAGAACACCCACAGCAGGCCGCCGATGACGTTGTAGGAGAGGAACTTGCCGTAGGTCATGGCGCCCACGCCGGCCACGAAGGGCGCGAAGGTGCGCACTATGGGCACGAAGCGGGCGATGATGATGGTCTTGCCGCCGTATTTTTCATAGAAGGCGTGCGTTTTTTGCAGGTATTCCTTCTTGAAGATGCGGGAATTCTCGTAGTGAAAGACCTTGGGGCCGATATAGTTGCCGACGGCGTAATTCACGGTGTCGCCGAGGATGGCCGCGACCGACAGCAGGCTGAGCGTCAGGTAAAGGTCCAGGTCGCCCAGGCCGCAGAACACGCCGATGGCGAAAAGCAGGGAGTCGCCGGGCAGGATCGGGGTGACCACCAAGCCGGTCTCGCAGAAGATTATAAGGAAGAGGATCAGATAGGTCCAGGCGCCGTAGTCCTGTATGACGCCGCCCAGGTACTTGTCCAGGTGCAGCAGGACTTCGAAGGCCTGCACAAGATAACCGAATAAGGTAGAAAGCAGTTCCATTTCAACTCCTGAAAAAGAAATTGCCGCTCTGCGCGGCAATTTTCCTGAAATCTGGTGGGTGGTACAGGATTTGAACCTGTGACATCTGTCGTGTGAGGACAGCGCTCTACCGCTGAGCTAACCACCCGAAACTTCCTTATTAATTTTACCACATTTGGAACGTTTAGGCTCAGCGGCGGCGGCAACTTACCATAATTTTCAAATTGACCGGCCGGAGCGGGGGCGCAGGCGCCGCCGTTCTCCCGCGGCTCCCCAGCAGGAATAGCAGTTCAAAACCGCCGCCCGATTCCGCTATAATTACAGCATCATGGGTTCAATGAAAAGATTCGCGCTGCCGGCCGCCTGCCTGGCGGCCCTGCTGGCCGCCGGCTGCGGGGACAAAAGCTCCAAAGATGAAAAGGTTTTGAAGATCGGCTTCTCGGTGCCCTCCAGCCGGGAAACGCGCTGGGCACGGGACCTGGCGCAGATGCGCTCGCAGGCCGAAGAGATCGGCGTGCAGCTGCTGACCGCGGTCTCCGAGAACAACGCCCCGCAGCAGCTTGCCCAGTGCGACAGCCTGCTGGCCGGCGGCGTCGCGGTGCTGATAGTGGCGCCCCAGGACGCCAGGGCCGCCGGGGAGATAGCCCGCCGGGCCAGGAAGGCGGGGGTCAAGGTGATCGCCTATGACCGCATGATACTTGGCGCTCCCGTGGACCTCTATGTTTCATTCGACAACAGGAAAGTCGGGCAGCTGCAGGCGCGCGCGCTGGCCGCCAGGGCCCCGCGCGGCAATTACGTCCTGCTCTCAGGCGCGCCGACCGACACCAACTCGGCGGTGCTCAGGCGGGGCGCGCTCGACGTGCTGGAGCCGCTGGCGGCCCGGGGAGACATAAAGATAGTGATGGACCAGGCGGTGAAGGACTGGCATCCCGCCGAGGCGCAGCGGCTGGTGGCGGAAGCGCTGCTGCAGAACTCCGGCGACATACAGGCCGTGCTGGCCCCTAACGATACCACCGCCGGCGCGGCCATAAAGGCGCTGGAGCAATACCAGCTGGCCGGCAAGGTGCCGGTCAGCGGCCAGGACGCCGAGGCCGCCGCCATCCGCCGCATCCTCGCGGGAACGCAGGAGGCCACGGTGTTCAAGGACCCGCGGCAGCAGGCCGCCGCCGCTTTCGGCGCCGCCATGAGCCTGGCCGCGAGCGGGCGGGTGCCGGAGGCTACCTTCATCTACAGCGGAAAAAATAAGATTCCCGCGCTGCTGCTCGCTCCTCAGGGCATTAACAAGGACAACGCGAACGAGGTCCTGGTAGTTTCCGGCTTTATCAGCCTGCGGGAGCTTCGCGCCAAACCGGCCGAGACCGCCGCCGACAACTCCGCCAATTGAAAAATCCCCCCGTTACTTTACGGCTTTGATCAGGATAGAAAGCCCGGCGGGGGGGCTGACGCGATTTTCCACGGCCAGGAACCACCGCAGCAGCAGCGAGTTCAGGACGGTCTTCAGCCGGCCGGCCCCCTCCCGCCGGAAGCCCTCGGGCACCGGCCGGCGGGCGACTTTCTCGAAAAACCAGTAAGCCGGCACCCCGAGCAGGTTCCAGTACGAGAATGCCGCGCCGGAAAAAGGCACGGCCCCGAAAAGTGCTTTGGCGTCGGCCATGTCATACCGGCGGAAATGCCCCACCGAGGCGTCGCGCCTGCCGTAAAGGGCCCTGAGGGCCGGCAGGAGACACAGCAGCGTGGAACCCGGCGGCATCCCGTCCCAGATCCGCCGCAGCAGCGCAGCCTCGTCCTCCACATGCTCCAGGACGTCGAGCAGCAGGAAGGTGCTGAAGCCCGCCATCGTTTCGGAAGAGACGCTCTGCATGCCGGCATTCACCAGTTTAAAATCCAGCCCCTCCCGGTCTTTAAGCTCCTGCGCCAGCGCGTAAAGCTCGGGGTCTGGCTCCACTCCGGAAACGGCGTAGCCGTCCCGGGCCAGCGCCCTAAGCATGGCGCCGGTCCCGCAGCCGATGTCCAGCACGGAGGTTCCTGAAATGTTTTTTTTAAGCAGCTCTTTCAGCGCCAGAAAGCGGAAATCGGCCTCTTCGCGGGCCGCGTGCGTGCGGTAAAATTCCACCAGGTTCATGCGCTTGCCCTCACTTCGTCACCTCGAGCCCCAGCACGTAATGGTAGGGCAGGAAGAAGAACGGGATCCTGGAGACCGAGCGCAGGGCGGCGAGCCCCGCGCACTTTTCCCGCGCCCAGGCCAGGGTTATCTCATGCCGGTGCCATTCGCTCAGCATGTCGTCGGACATCTCGTAGTCCCCGGAGACTGTTTTTTTCAGCCCCGCCAGAAGAACCAGCTTTTTGGTCAGCGAGATAAGGTCCTCGTTAGGGACGGTCAGCACTATGCGCCCGCCGGGCTTCACCACCCGCCGCAGCTCGGCCAGGACGGCTTCCGGGTGGAGGACGTGCTCCAGTATCTCGGAGCAGACCGCCCGGTCGAAGGTTCCGTCGGCGAAGGGCAGGGCCTCGGCGTTGCCGAACAGCACGCTGGCCCCCTCCTGTCCCCGCGTCCTGGCCCGCGCCTGCTCCAGGAGCGTCTCCGAAATATCCACCCCGGTCACGTCGAAGCCTTTCAGCATTTCCAGCAAATTTCCCGCGCCGCAGCCGGCGTCCAGGATCTTGTGCCCCGGCCGGCAGTCCAGGACAGAGGCTGTAGCGCGCAGGCGCCTGGCCTCTATCCAGCGGATGACGGCCCCGGAGCGGGTTATGAAATCGTCGGGGTTATACTTGCGCGCCATGGCTTCGTTCCAAACCACGAAGTCTTCCATTTCAGTCATCAGCTCCCTCCGCCCGTTACGAATAATTGATTGCCCGCCCCGTCCGTGAGCAGCGGCCGGCCGAGCGTTTCGGGCAGCCACTTCTCCAGGTCGCGGTGCAGTTCCTCTCCGAGAACGCGCTCGGGATGGTAGACCACGTATTTTATCCCCGCCTCCCGCAGCAGGCGCGCGCTGTGAGCGGCCAGCCAGGCCTTCCGGGCCTTGAGCGCGGGCTTCGAATTGAGCCCTGCCAGCACCCAGGGATGGGTGAGTTCATACACTCCTTCCGTTTTTTCCGTGAACTCCAGAGAAGAGAGCAGGTGCCGGCTAGGGTAGCCCAGCACCAGCGGGCGGCGGTGGTAAGGCTGGAACAGCATGTAAGACTGCATCCGGATCAGGAGGTTGCCTTCCCGGTCATAGACCGCAGGCAGTTCAAGCACGGCCCCCGCCCCGGCGTCGCGCCGGAGAACCTCGTACACGGGCGACGGGGCGCTGCTGGCGTAGCGCTTGCCGATAACGGCCAGGTCGAACTCAAAAAATACCGCGGCCAGGAAGACGGCCCCGGCGGCGAGGCGCCAGGCGCGGGAGCGGCCCCGGAGCAGTTCGCTCAGGGAAAGGGCCGCTATCGCCGAGGCGGCCAGGGTGACGGTCATGAGTATCCTGGAGGAATTCCGGAAGCTCGAGACGACGGGCAGGGACTTGAGCAAAAGGTAAGGCAGCGGGACCCAGGTCTGGCTTTCAGGCGAGAGCTTGAGCCAGGGCCCCAGCGTCAGCACGGCCGAGAACCCGAAGAGCCACAGCCAGAAGGCGAACCCGCTTTCCTTGTGCAGCCCTTTCCAGATCCCGTAGGCCCCGAGGGCCAGCGTGCCCGCGCCGAGATAGGACATGATCATTTCGGGCGGGACGTTCACCCCTTCGAAGAACCGGAGCCGCTGCGCGAACTGGCCGGAGTGCCAGAACGGGAGGTCTATAAAAGACAGCAAGGAAGCGCTGTAGAACTGGCTGCCGCCTACCCATCGGCCCGAGTATTTCAACAGCGGCCAGTAAAAAACCAGTGCCACCGCCCCAGCCGCGGCCGCGGCCCCCGCCAGCTGGAGGAGCGCGCGGGCGTTGAAGAGCCGCCTGCCGCCCCAGAAGGCGTCATAGAGCAGCGCGCCGGCAAGGAAGACCGCCCCGAATGAAAAAGCTACGTAGGGCCCGGAGAGAAAAACTCCGGCCAGGGCGGCCGCGACAAGAAAAGCCCCCCGCAGGTCCGCCTTCTCCCGGTAGGAGATCAAAGCCAGGGCCAGCAGCGGGTTGAAGTAAAGGGTCGCCTCTATCACCTGCCCGTGGTAATGCTGCACCACCATGTAGGAGCTGAAGGCGTAACAGAATGCGCCGCAAAGCGAGGCCACGGCGCTCCGGGTGAGCCTGTAAAAAAGCAGGTACGCGCTCAGGCCGGTCAGGACGTAACAGGCCAGCGTCAAAAGATTGTAAGCGGCGTAAGGCGTGGTGAAGAGCTGCAGCAGTACGGCAGAGAGCTCGTTTACCGGGGAGTGGAAGAACACCGGCACGCCGGCGGGATACATGAGCAGGCCGGTGTGGAACAGCGGCAAGCCGTTCTGCACGGCGTAAGACCACCACCAGAACAGCCAGGAGAAGAACCCGCCCACCTGCTGGCCGGCCAGCACCAGCCCGGACATATCGAGCAGAACTTCCTTATGCAGCAGCGCGACAAATGAAACAAAAAAAACGGCGGCTGAAAGATAATGGTATTTCCGGGCCAGTGACGCCAGGTCGCGGCCCAGAACGGCTGCAAGAAGAAAAGCTTTACGCATTACTGGTCGGCCCGCAGAGCCGCGGGCAGTTTTACTTTAGCCATACCGGCTGCTTTTATCCAAAGGTTACATCAAAGCATTTCAAGCAGAAGGCGGCAATAACCCCGGCCGCCCCGCCGTCAGACACAGGGGCTAGGGGCGGGCCCACTTCGATAAAAAAGAGAGGAACTTGTCAGGGTCATAGCCGTAGCCGCGCTCAAGCTGGGTGGTGTCCTTCGATTCCAACACCGTTCCGTCCGGAGCCAGCACGTAGATATGCGGGTAGCCCGGTATCTTCGGGTAGCTTTTCAGCGCCTTAGGCAGCTGCATTTTATGCGGATCGTAAAAAAACTTTACCGTGATGAATCCCCTTTTTTTCACCGCGGCCAGGCCGGGATTATCGTTAAACAGCTTGTCCAGGAGAGGACACCAGTTGCACCAGTCCCCTCCGACAAAGACCAGCACGCGCTTGCCGGACGCTTTGGCCGCCGCCAGGGCGGTTTTGATGTCGGCGCCGGCGTCGCGGGACTGGTCGTAACGGGAAGCGAAATCCGCCGCCGCCGGCTTTTTATCGCGCTTTAGTCCCGGCTCTTTCGCCGATAGCGCCCCGGCCTCGGCGTTGCGCGCGCAGGCCCGGTCCAGTTCAGCCCGCTCCGCGGGAATAGCCTCATAAAACCCGGCCGTCACCGGAACGGCGTCCCTGATCTCGCTCCAACTGTCGCTGGAGGAAGTATTGGTGTAGAACGCGTGGGTAAAGGAAACGGACCGCCACGCAGCGCCTTTAGCCCGGGGCGCCGGCGCAGGCGCCAGGCGCCCCGTAGCGGAAAATATCTCCGCGGCCGGCGAAGCGTAGATCAACAGGCAGCGGTTGCCTTCCTGCGCGCAGGGCTCCGCGAACGGGAAATATTTCCTAATGACCGGCTGCCTGTTGTTGGCGTCCTGCGGGCTGAACACCCGGCAGCCGGCGGGCCAGTTCTTTTGGGCCTCCGCCAAAAAAGCCAGTTCGATATCATTGGTCCTGCGCTCCCGGTTAAGTTTTAGAGCGGCGCGGGCGTTGACCGCGCCGTACGCGAGTAAAGCAAGGCAGGACAGAACAGCCGCCGCCCTGCCGCTGATGCGCCCGCCCAGGAATACCCGCGCCCCTTCAAAAGAGAAGGCCAGCATATAGGCGATCGGGACCAGGAAATACAGGTGATGGCGCATAAACTGAAACGGATAACAATCAGCAGGCAGGTATACGGCTGAAAAATAGGCCGCCACCGCCAGCAGCAGGACCTGGACGCAGACATTCCTCGTGCGCCTGCCCGGCTCCGCCGCCGCCGCGGCCCAGCCGAGCGCAATGAAGGCCCCGAACAGGCAAAGCGCGGCGACCCCCGCGGCCGGCGGATGCAGCGCCGAAAGCGCGGCTCCGCCGGATGCCGTAATGGCGGCGGCCGGAGGTTCCCCGCCCAGGACGGCAAAATTCTGAGTCCACAGGTGGTAGGAAAAACTTTGAAAGAGGCCGGGCCCGTGCCGGAGAACTTCCACTCCGCTCGGACTGCGCGAGATGACGCGGATCAAAGCGGCCAGCAAGCCGGCAAAAGCCGCCGACAGGGCGATATTAGCGGGCGTTACCAGGGCACGCCCCCCGGACCTCAGCTTATGTGCGGCGACGGCAAGAAAGACGAGCAGGCAGGCCGGCAGCAGCTCCAGCCTGGCGCTCCCGACCAGGAACATGGAACTGAACAGCCACAGCAGCCGTCCCTTACCGATAAAAGGCCGCTCATGCGCGTCGAGAAGCGCCGCCAGGGAGGCGATCCAGAGAAACAGGTTGGCGGCCGTAGTCGAGGCTGCGTTGGCGTTCAGGAGCGAGAGGTGGTTAAGGAAAAGGAAAGCCGTACCGGCGGCCGCGGCCGCGAGGCTGACGCCGAACCGGCGCAGCCCGGCGAAAAAAAGGAAAGCCGAAGCGGCGGATAACAGCCGGTTCTTCAAAAATATGGCGTTGAGCGAATAGCCGCTCAGCAGATCTGAGAGCCAATCCGTGAACAGGGGAGAGATCTCCTTAAAGGAGAGCAGGAGCGCGGGATCGACGGTGAAGAACCTCGACCCGAGCGTCATAAAGTCGTGGTCATTGCCGTAACCGCCGCGCGGAACAACAAAGCCGGATATCACAAAAGCCGGGACCACAATGAGCCCCAGCGCAAGCAGCGCCTGGCGGCCTTCCGGCTCGTTTTTATGCCAGTCGCGCGCGAACCCGGCCAGGAAGACCAGGTTTACGCCCCAGCAGAACACTATGCCGAAATAAACCAGGAAATCGAGGAGCATTTAATATTTCCCGGGGACAAGGCCCCTACACGTAGAAGAGTACCGCGAAGTAGTGGCAGGCGCTGCCGGCCAGCACGAATAAGTGCCAGATGCCATGGAAATACGGAAAGCGCTTGTCCAGCACATAGAAGGCCACCCCTGAAGTATAGAACAGGCCGCCGATAGCCAGCCAGGCGAAGCCCCAGAAGGGCAGCGCGTGCAGCAGCGGCTTCATCGCTATCATTATCATCCAGCCCATTAAAAGGTAGATGACCAGCTGCGGTATGCGGCGGCCTTTGCCGTGCACCGCGTCCAGTATTATCCCGAAGATCGCCAGCCCCCAGACCACACCGAACAGCGACCAGCCCCAGGCGCCGCGCAGCGGCACCAGGGTAAAGGGCGTGTAAGTGCCTGCTATCAGCAGGTAGATGGACTGGTGGTCGATGGTCCTGAAGATCTGCTTGGCGCGCCCGGACGAGCTGTGGTAGAGGGACGAGGCCAGGTAGAGCAGGAAGAGCGTGCCGCCGTAAATAGAAAAACTCGTAATGCGCCAGGCGTCGCCGCGCAGCGAGGCGGAAACCACCAGCACTATAAGCCCGGCCAGCGCCAGGGCCGCGCCCACTATATGCGTCACACTGTTGAGGAGCTCGTCGCTTTTCATGGAGTCAAGATATTCACCGCGCGCGGCAGCACCTCGAAGACCGCCGGCAGCCGGCCGCCGGCTTCCCCGTCGATGTTAAGGTAAACGGTCTCGTCCGAATCCGCCTCCAGGCGCCGCAGGCTCACCACGCTCACGCCGGAGGTGCCCAGGTGCGTCCCGCTGTAGAGCAGCGGGAACTTGCGCGCCAGCGCCAGCCGGCTCATGTCCGAGACCAGCACCAAGTCCATCAGCCCGTCGTCGTCTCTGGCGCCAGGGGCCACCAGCATGCCGCCGCCCATAGACGAGGTATTGGCCAGCACGCCGAGGTGATAGCGGCCGGAAATATCCCGGCCGTCCGCTTTCAGCCGCAGCTCCCTGGCGCGCGCGCTCATAATGGAGATCAGCGACGAGACCGCGTAAGAGACGGTGCCGCCGAGGGGCTTGCCCATTTCCTTTATATGGTGCGCCACGTCGCCGGCCAGGCCGAAGGCGGCGATGTTTATAAAATGCCGCACGCCGGGAGAACCGTCCTCCTGCGTATATTGCACCCGCCCCGCGTCTATCGGCCGGACCGGGCCGCGCGCCAGCATGGCCAGCAGCCCGTCGCCGTCGCGCGGGCAGCCGAGGTGGCGCGCCAGGTCGCAGCCGGAGCCGGCGGGAAAGGCGCCCAGCGCCGCGCGGCGCCGCAGGTCTTCCGGGGCGGACAGCACGCCCTCCAGCGCCTCGCAGAAAGTCCCATCCCCGCCTACGGCTATGATCTTTTCGGCCCCGGCCAGCACGGCCCCGCGCGCCAGCGCCGCGGCGTGCCCGGAGCGCTCAGTTGCGGCGAAGCCCGAGCCCGGCGCCAGCCGCAGCGCGCGGTCCTTTATCGCGGCCCAGAAGGAGCCGGCGCGGCCGTGGCCGGCCGCGGGATTGAGTATGAAAAAGTTTCCGGGCATGCTGTGCTTATATTCTAACTTTTAGGAAGCGGGCGGGGTAACCCTGCAAAAAGAGAGGCGGCGCTGAAAGTCTTTCGACCTTAGCGCCGCCTTCTTACGCCGAGCGAATTACTTCTTCTTCGCTTTCTTTACGGCTTTCTTCGCAACTTTCTTCGTCGCGACTTTCTTTGCAACCTTTTTTTTAGCTTTAGGCATTTTTCGTTTTTCTCCTTGCGCCAACTTGCGCTGTGATTTGATTCTATATATTGTAATTAGATAATGCAACAGTTTTTTTTGTTTTTTTGAATAATATTTCTTCCGGCGGTTCCGGAAAGGTTTTATATAATTAAAAAATGCCGCAACTAACAGAGGTCGCCGAATTCACAAAGCTGCCGGAGGGCAAGCTGTCGGCGGTGTTCCCGAAGGGACTGCCCGTCCTGCTCATACGCCGCGGCGCCGAGGTCTACGCGCTGGAGAACCGCTGCGCCCACATGGGCTGCCCCCTCTCCGCCGGGCGGCTGGAGGGCTACGCGCTGCAGTGCCCCTGCCACGACTGGCGCTTCGACATACGGACCGGGCGCTTCCTCGACGCGAAAGAACTAGGCATAAAGACTTATCCCGCCGAGATCATAGAAGACAAGGTATTCCTGAGGCTGCCATGAAAAAAGTAACCATCTACGCGATGAGCACCTGCCTGTGGTGCAGGAAGACAAAAAAATATTTCGAGGAGAACAAGATCCCCTTCGAAACCGTCGACTACGACAAGCAGGACGACGCCAGGCAGGAAGAAATGATGAAGGAAATGAAGGGCGCCGGCTGCACCGGCTCCTTCCCCTTCACGCGCATCGGCGGCGCCTGCGTGCAGGGCTACAATCCCGAGGAATTCGAAAAGTTGCTGAAAAACAAATGAACCCGGAACCGCGCAAAAAGGCGCTGCGCTACTTTTTCGAGCCCCTGGTGGACAAGCTGGGCTATAAGTTCACGCCGGAGCTGGAGGACGCGGACTTCCTCCTGGAGCAGGAGGCGCTCCTGGAGGCTGAGACCGGGATCCCCTATTGCCCTTGCCAGGCCCGCACCAAAGACCGCGCCGAGAACATGCGGATAGTCTGCCCGTGCATCCCTTTCCACAGGGCGCATTACGACGCGATGAAGCGCTGCTGGTGCGGCCTTTTCGTGCACAAAGACGTGACCGATCCCTCGAATCTGAAACAGGTCCCCGAGAACAGGCTTAAACCGGATTGAAATGTTCATCAAAGCCACGACGGAAAACGAGATAGCGCCGGGAGGCATGAAAGCCTTCACCCTGAACGGGCGCGAGATAGTTCTCTGCAATAGCGGCGGAACTTTTTACGCGGTGGAGCGGGCCTGCGGCCACGCGGCCGCGCGGCTGGAACGCGGGGCGCTGACAGGCTGGGTGCTTACCTGCCCGCTGCATTACGCGCAGTTCGACATACGCAGCGGCGAGGCCCTCAGCGGCCCGGCCCCCAAGGCCCCCGACAGCAAACACCCCGACCCCGCCGATCCCTCCCTTAAGACCCGCAATCTCAGGACCTGGCCGGTCAGACTGGAAGCCGGCTGCATTTACGTAGACCTTCCTTAATATAAGAACCCTGCCTGGGCCTGAGTTTCCGTTTTCCGCAGGTTGACCTGCAATAAAACCCCGCCCCCGCGCGTTGTACCAGTACAGCGGAAGAAAGGAGCGAGGTTTATGAAAAACTACATAATAGCGGTTTTAGCCCTCAGCGGCGGACTCGGACTGGCGCTCAGCCTGCCGGCCGCGGCAAAACAGGCCGGGCCCTGCGCGGCAGACGCCGCGAAGTTCTGCAAGGACGTCAAGCCGGGCGAGGGCCGGGTAGCCGCCTGCCTTAAGGAGCACGAAAAGGAACTGTCGCAGGCCTGCAAGGACCGCAAGGCCCTGGCCGCCGAGAAGCGCGGCAAGCGCGGCGGCAAGTTCGCCCGCGGCGGCGCCAACAGGGGCGGCGGCGCCTGTATGCGCGAATACGGGCAGGGCTACGGCGCGGGCTTCAAGAGCGGTTTCAAGATGCGCGCCGGCCTGGGCCAGAAGGGCCGCAAGGCGGGCAAGGCCGCGAAAGGCGGCAACAAGGTCTGCGCGGCCGACGTGCAGAAGCTGTGCGGGGACGTGAAACCCGGAGAGGGCCGCGTCCGCGACTGCCTTATAAAGAACGCCGGCAAGCTCTCGGAAGACTGCAAGGTCAGGACCGAGAAGATCAAGGCGAAGCTGGAAGAGAAAGGCAAGAAAGTTTAAGCCGGCAAGCTGTTCTTCCGCAGAAAAAAGGGCGGCCCCCCGCGAGGGGGGCCGCCTTCACTTTTGGTCCGCGGCGCTCAGCGCGCCCGGGCGCGCTCCGCCGGGAGATCCCGCGCGGACAGCTCGATGGGCTTGGAAACGAACTGCAGCGAGGCCGCGTCCAGGCGCAGGCCGTAGAGCACCCCGTTCACGGCCAGCAGCCAGCGCGGGTACGAAGCTATCTGCCGGTCGGGGGTAAGGGAATAATAATAAAGCCCGTCGGAACCGCTGCGCAGGGCCACTGTCCCCTCGCTTTCTGTCAGCGGCTCCAGGTTGCGGAACACGGCATAAGTAACGGCGCCCCCGAAGGTGACCTTGGCGGACTTGGCGTAAAGCAGGTCGAAAAGAGAGCCTACTGTCACTTCCATCTTTTCGCCGGAGGAGCTTGCGATGTAGACCACGCCGCCCTGCTCTTTGAGCTTCAGGACGAGATCTTTATATTTATAGACCGCCCCGGCGGCGAGGCTTGTTTCTTTCCAGGCGCCGGAGGCCAGGCCGTCTCCGGCAGGCTTCAAGGTGAACCAGGTCTCCCAGTCGGCGTCAAAAACTACGGACGCCAGGAATTTCCTGCCGCCTATCTCCAGCGGCAGCGCGGCGCTGTCGCGCGCCGCCAGCATCTCAAGCAGCGGCGTTTCCCCGATCACGGAGATCTCGGCCCTGGCGCGGAGCAGTTCTCCCGCGGCGGCATTCTCGGCCCCGCCCCACTCAGCTCCCGCCGGCAGCGCGGCCAGCAGTATAAGTAATAAAATTTTCATAATCACATTCTAACAAATAGACCCTCAATTGAGGCGGCCTACCGCACGGGCCTATATTTACTGTGTCGAGTTGAGTAACCGGAGGGGACGGCCGGGAAGGGGCCCCGACTGGGCACTGCGGCTCCGGCAGTATAATGAGAAACCGCCCGGTTTTGAGGCCGGGCGGTTCGTCAAGAGAAAGAAGGATTACTTCTTTTTCTTGCCGGAATTCTTCATGATGGCGCGGGACACGTTGCCCTTCTTATCGATGAAGTACAGGTAGCCCTTTTCTTTCTTCAGGCCGACCTTCACGGCAACCTTGGCTTTGCCGCCCTTCTTTTTGCCGCGAGCCATCAGCGCGCAGGATATGTCACCCTTCTTGTCGATGAAATAAAGGTAACCCTTCTCACGCTTCAGACCAACTTTCTGTATCATTTCAGCCATTTTCACTTTCCTCCGTTAACTTCCCCCCACTCTTCTCGTCGGGGCGTATTTTCGCTCCCGTCGGGGGCGATAGGAAAATATTACATTATGCCGCCGGGGAATGCAACAGATTTCTTGCTGTTTTTAAAAACTCCGTTTTTTCAGGCCTTGGCGGCGGCCGGCGGCAGCTCCGTCTTCTCCGGCTCCGGCTCGCGCAGGAATTCCCCGAAGAAGGCGGAAACCTTGGTGCGGTAAACCTCGCCGCCCACCTCGGCGCATTTCGCGTGGGACGCACCGGCGATCATCCACATCTGCTTCTTTTCGGCGCCGCACAGCCCGTAGAGCCGATCGGCGTCGGGCACCGGCACCAGGTCGTCGTTGTCGCCGTTTATGAACATGGACGGCACCGTCACCTTTCCGGCGTTGTAGAGCGGGCTGTACGGTTCCGGGTCGGCCTTCAGCTTGCGGCGCACGAAGAAGAGCGTGAGCCAGACCAGCGGGAAATACGGGGTCTTCAGGCGGCGCCAGCTCCAGTTGGCCACTACATTGTTGTAGGAGAGGAAGGTGTTCTCGGCCAGCAGGCAGGCCAGCTCGGGGTACTTGGCCGCGGCGAAGATGGCCACGGAGCCGCCCATAGAGGTGCCGAAAACGCCGACGGCCTCCGCCGCGTGAGGCCGGTTGTTCTTAAGGAACTCATAGGCCGCGTCGAAGTCGCGCGATTCCAGGTAGCCCACGCTCGAGACGCTGCCCTTGCTCTCGCCGGAGGCGCGGAAGTCGAAATACAGGAGGTTGAAGCCCTGCTCGGCCAGGAACCAGGTGTCGCGCAGCATCTCGCCGCGGTTGGAGCCCCAGCCGTGGCAGAAGATTATGGAGCGGCCGCTTTCGCCGCCGGCCGCCGGGATGAACCAGCCCTTCAGCCGCACCCCGTCGGCGGTGGCGAACTCCACGGCCTCGTGCGCCAGCTTGTACTGGTCCGGCGTATGCGCCAGCACGCCCTTGCGCAGCGGCTGCAGTATCTCCGAGCTCTTCGCGTAGGCCAGGTAGACCACGGCCGCGGCCATTAAGCCTATGGCGAAAAGGAACCAGTTCAGAAGTTCAAGCTTGCTCATAGTTCTCCGTGCGGCCTCCCGCTTAAAATCCTTTCAGTTCCAGCAGGTCGGAATAATCGTAAAATCCGGGTTTTTTGCCGGCCAGCCAGGCGGCGGCCTTCAAAGCGCCCGCCGCGAAAACGGCCCGGGAATGCGCCGTATGCTTCAGTTCCACCCGCTCGTGCGGGCCGGCGTAGAGCACCGCGTGGTCCCCCACAATGTCTCCGGCCCGGATGCTGCTGATGGGCGGCAGCGCGCCGCCGCGCGCGGCGGCTATCCGCTCGGCGTAGCGCAGCGCCGTGCCGGAAGGCGCGTCCTTCTTGGCGGTATGGTGCGCCTCGGTTATATGTATGTCGAAATTTTTCAGCCTGGCCGCGGCCAGGGCGGCCAGCGCGAAGGTCAGGTTCACCGCCGGGCTCATGTTCGGCGAGAAGAAAACGGGCGCCTTGCGCCCGGCGGCCTTCAGGGCGGCCAGCTGCGCCTTAGAAAAGCCGGTGGTCCCCGTCACGAAAGGCTTGCGCGCCGCCGCGCAGGCGGCCGCGAAGGCGCAGGCGGAAGCGGGGGCCGAGAAATCCACGGCCAGGTCGGCGCCGGCCAGCAGGCGGGGAAAAGCCTGAGGAGCGTCTACGCCCGGGCCGGAGCCGGAATCCACACCCCCGGCGTAAGCGAAGGCGGAGGAACCAGCGATCTCGGCCCGTACCGCGCGGCCCATCCGCCCGGAGGCGCCGCAGACCAGAACCTTTAAAGGGCGTTTCATTATAAGGAATTATAAACTTTATAAGATTGGGGACACAACAACCGCCGCCGCGGGGGCGGCCTCCCTTCTGTTGCCTTCTTTTGCCTTCCTTTGCTATTCTCTTTATTAATGATATACCTGCTCGCGGCGGTCATAGTCATAATGCTTTTCATCATCGGCGCCCTGCTGCGCAAGGTATACGACCTGCGGCTGGAAAAGCCCTCCGCCGGCGCAGAGGGGACCGAGATCTCCCTGAAGACCACCTGGGGCAAGTTCGACGAGCTGCTGACCAGCCTGCTGACCATCCACGAGATAGGCATAGTCAACGCCGGCCAGATCAAGAAGGAAGAGTTCTACCAGACCGTGGTGGAATCCGCCTGCGAGCTGATCAACTCCCCCCGCGGCTCGCTGATGATACACGACGAGGTGGCCGACGAACTGCGCATCTGCGCCTCCAAGAACATCTCCAAGGAAGTAATAGAGAATACCCGCATAAAGCCGGGCCTGGGCATAGCGGGCCGCGCCTTCCAGACCGGGGAAACCATTTTCGTGACCGACCCCGCGCAGAACACCCAGTACAAGGATTTCATCGGCAAGGAAGAGCAGATGGACCCCTTCATTGCCATCCCGCTCAAGCTCAAGGAGAAACCTTTCGGCGTGCTGAACCTGCACCTGTCGCGCGAGAAGGAATCCTTCACCGACTACGACCTGAAGTTCCTGACCCTGCTGGCCGGCGAGACCGCCATCACCCTGGAGAACATCAAGCTTTACGAGAGCCTCGAGAACTTCTACCTCGAAATGGTGCAGACCCTGGCCCGCGTCATAGACGCCAAGGACTCCTACACCGGCGACCACGCCGGCCGCGCCCGCCAGAAGGCCCGCCGCCTGGCCGAAGAGCTGCACATGCCGGCGCAGATGCTGCGCTACGTCGAGTACGCCGCGCTGCTGCACGACATCGGCAAGATCGGCATAGACGGCGCCATCCTCTCCAAACCGGGCAAGCTGACCAACGAGGAATACGAAGAGATCAAGAAGCACCCGGCCATCGGCTACCAGATCCTCTCCCCCATCCATTTCCTGGGCCCCGTGGCGCAGATGGTGCTCTACCACCAGGAGTGGTACAACGGCATGGGGTACCCCGAGGGCCTCAAGGGCGAGGAGATCCCGCTCGGCGCCCGCATAGTGGCCACCATAGACGCCTGGGACGCCATGCGCAGCGACCGCCCGTACCGCAAGGCCCTCAGCGTCGAGATCGCGGAGGACCAGCTCGTCAAGGGCGCCAGCCGCCAGTTCGATCCCCAGGTGGTGCAGGCTTTCCTGAGCCTGGAAAAAGCCGGCTGGCCCGAATTCGTGAAGTAATGCTTTTCATCGTCCCCACCCCGATAGGCAACCTGAAGGATATCACCCTGCGCGCGCTTGAGGCGCTCAAGGAAGCCGACGCCGTGTTCTGCGAGGACACGCGCCGCACGCTGAACCTCCTCAACCACTTCGGCATCACCAAGAAACTTTTCCGCTACCACGAGCACGACGAGCGGTCGGTGGCCGGCGCCATGGCCTGGCTGCGGTCCGGCAAAAGTGCAGCCCTCGTCACCGACGGCGGTTCGCCCTGCATCTCGGATCCCGGCCGCAAGTTAGTCGCGCTGGCGCGGCAGACCGGCATCAAGGTCAGCGCGCTGCCCGGCCCCTCCGCCGTAATAGCGGCGGCCGCCGGCTCGGGCCTGCCCTGCGACTCCTTCGTCTTCCTCGGCTTCCTGCCGCGCTCGCGCGGCAAGATCGTCAAGGCCCTCAAGGCGGCCTTCGAACTGAAAAAGACCGTCATCCTTTTCGAGTCCCCTTACCGGCTCAAGAAGTTTTTAGCCATGGCCAGGGAAGAGTTCGGCCCCGGCCTTACCGCCATAGTGGCGCGCGAGATAAGCAAGATCTACGAAGAGTGGTCCGGCGGGCTCATAGACGAGACCATCGCCAAGATCGAAGCCGCCGGCGACGTGAAGGGCGAGGTGGTGGTGCTGCTGCGCCCGCCCGAGGCCGTGGAAGACGAAGAGGCACCGGGGCCCGACGCCGGAGCGGACCTGCCGTGAAGAAAGTCCTATTCGTCTGCACCGGCAATACCTGCCGCTCCGTGCTGGCGCACTACTACGCCGCCAAACTCGCTTCCGAAGAAAAGCTCAAGCTTAAATTTTTCTCCGCCGGCCTCGAAGCGACCCCCGGCATACCCCAGCCGAAGGCCGTGGCGGACCTGCTGGCCAAAGAGGGCGTAAAAGATTTCAAGCACGTCCCCGTGATGCTGACCGGCAAACTCATAAAGAGCCACGACCTAGTGCTCGCCATGACCGCCGCGCACAAGGACGAGATAGTGCGGCGCTACCCCAGGGCCGCTAAAAAAACCCAGACCCTGGTGGAATACGCCGGCTTCGGCAAGGACGACATAGCCGATCCCTACGGCCGCGACGATTTTTTTTATTTCGAGATCTTCAAGCTCATAAAGTCCGCCGTCAAAGCGGCGTTCGAAAAGTTAAAAAAGAAGTAGAATAGATTTAGATTTTTGGCAGGAACATAAAGGAGACCACCATGTACGACGAAATTAAGAAGAACGATCCCCAGCTTTACGCCGCAGTCCGCGGCGAGGTGCTGCGCCAGCAGAACAACCTGGAACTCATCGCCTCCGAGAACTACACCTCCAAGGCCGTCCTCGAAGCCCTCGGCTCCGTCCTTACCAACAAGTACGCCGAAGGCTATCCCGGCAAGCGCTACTACGGCGGCTGCGAGCACGTAGACATAGCCGAGAAGCTGGCCATAGACCGCGCCAAAAAGCTCTTCGGCGCCGAGCACGCCAACGTGCAGCCCCACTCCGGCACCCAGGCCAATATCGCCGCCTACCTTTCCCTCATCAACCCCGGCGACACCGTGATGGGCCTCAACCTCTCCCACGGCGGCCACCTCTCCCACGGCCACCCGCTCAACTTCTCCGGGCGCTACTTCAAGATCATCACCATCAACGTCAGCCAGGAGACCGAGCTGATAGATTACGACGAGATGGAAAAGCTCATAGAGAAGCACCGCCCCAAGCTCATCATGGCCGGCGCCTCCAACTATTCCCGCCGCTGGGACTGGGCCCGCATCAAGCGCGCCGCCGACACCTGGAAATGCTTCCTGGTGACCGACATCGCCCACTACGCCGGGCTCATCGCCGCCGGCATCTACCCCTCGCCGGTGGAATACGCCGACATCGTCACCACCACCACGCACAAAACCCTGCGCGGCCCGCGCGGCGGCCTGATCCTCTCGAAGAGCTGCTACGCCAAGAGCGTAGACCGCACCAATTTCCCCGGCAACCAGGGCGGCCCGCTGATGCACGCCATAGCCGGCAAGGCCGTCTGCTTCAGGGAGGCCCTGAGCCCGAAGTTTAAGGAATACCAGACGCAGGTCCTGAAGAACGCCCGCAAGCTCGCCCGCGAACTGCAGGGCCGCGGCTACCGCATAGTCTCCGGCGGCACCGACTGCCACCTGATGAGCGTGGACCTGCGGGCCAAGAACATCACCGGCCTCGACGCCGAGAAGGCGCTGGACAAGGCCGGGATCACGGTGAACAAGAACACCATCCCCTTCGACCCGCAGAAGCCGATGGTCACCAGCGGCATCCGCCTGGGCACCCCGGCCATCACCACCCGCGGCATGAAGGAGAAGCAGATAGTCATGGTGGCCGGCCTGATAGACGAGGCCATCGCGCACGCCTCCGACGACAAAGCCCTGAAGGGCATCAAGGAGCAGGTCAAGCAGCTCTGCTCCGGCTTCCCCATGTACCCCGGCTTCGAGAACTAATCTCAAAGCCCCAAAAGAGAAAGCCGCGCCCGTTGCGCGGCTTTCTCTTTTTAATCGAAGGAATTTGTTTATAATATTGAAACCCGGCCGCGCTCTTCTTAGCGCCCGGACAAGGATTAGGCCTGATGAAAAAATATTTACTGCTTCTGCTGGCGGCGTTGGGCTGCGGCTGCGCGGCGCCGGCTATCTACAATGCGGCCGGCCAGGGTGACCTGGCGCGCGTGCAGGCGCTGCTGGCCTCGGGCACAGACCCCAACGAGCACACAAACCTCTACGCCAACGAAACGGCGCTGCACCAGGCCGTCATCTACTCCCGCCTGGAAGTCGCCAAATACCTGCTCGAGCACGGGGCCGACCCCAACGCCGAGGCTTCGATCACGACCCTGGGGCATGAATCCTACAACGGCACTCCGCTGATGTACGCGGCCTGCAAGGGGCAGGCCGCCATGGTGCAGCTGCTGCTCGAGCGCGGGGCCAACCCGGACCCGCGGCCCGGCCGCTGCGTGAGCGGGCGCTACAGCCAGCCGGACGGGGACGAGGGCTCGCCGCTGCAGGTAGCCGAGAAGCGCGGGCACACCGTGGTGGCCCAGCTCATCAGGACGGCCATCTCCACACGGCTGGGGCTGACCACGGGCAGCGCCAGGAACGCCGGCGAATACGGCCCCATAGTGGGCGCGCTGCTCAGGGACTACGGCGGCGGCGGCAAAACCATCGCCGTGGCGGGCTTTTCCTACGCCGACGGACGGGTTTCTACGGACGGCAACGTGGTCGCTGAGCGCGTCACCACCGAACTGATAAAGACAAAGAAGCTGAAGGTCGTGGAGCGCAAGGAGATACAGAAAGTCCTGGGCGAATTGCGGCTGCAGAACGCGGGCGCCATCGACCAGGCTTCTGCCAAAAAGATCGGCAGCCTGCTGGGAGCTGACCTGATAGTTATCGGCACCATGACCGAATTGCCAGGGAATAAACTGGAGCTGAACGTCCGCATGGCCGGAGTGGAATCGGGTGAGGCTATAAGCGCCGTTTCCGGCCACGTCGTAAAGGACTGGATCAATTAGGCGCCGCTCCGGACTTGTCCGCACAAAACAGAACCGCCGGGCTTCCCCGGCGGTTTGTCATTTATCGCGCGGCCTGCCAGTTAGCGCCAGCGGTCCTCTTTGCCCCAGTTCAGGGCCAGAACCCCGCCGGCGAAAAGCAGGACGCTGACCACGGCCACGGCCAGGGACGGCGTGCGGGAGACGGTCTCCGGCGGGCTGAAATAAAGGTACATCTGATAGCTCAAGCCTACAAGCCCGGCTACCGCCCCCACGGCGGCGGCGATCTTTATCAGGATAAGCTTGGGGTCCCGCGCAGGCGCAGCGGCCGGGGACGAGGAGGGCCGGGCCACCTTCACCACAGAATCTCCTCCGGTCAGGCCGAGCAATTTCTTCACGAGTTCAAGTTCGCGCGCGTCCAGCCAGACGCCGCCGCAGGCCTCGCACTTATCCACTAAAAGGAGCGGGTTTACCAGTCCGCCGTGGGACATCTTCACCTTGCAGGCGGGGCAGTCCTGGCCTTCGGGCTTGGGAGCGATGAGTTGAAGGTCCGCCTGGCCGCCGCCCTGCGATTGCCTGAGCAGGGCTTCCAGTTCGCCCTTTTCGAACCAGATCCCGGAGCAGGCCGGGCAGACGTCCAGCGGAATATTCCCCAGCGCGGGAGTCTCAACCAGAACCTCGGAAGAACATTTGGGACAATGGATCATAGTGTTCACGCCAATCTCCTCTTGGAATTTCCGGCCCCGGCCCGACCGCCGAAACCGGACCGCTATATTTTAACTTTTAATCCCGCCGCTTGCTCAAACCGCGGGGGGCATAAGCGCCCCGGGTTCCCCCTTGGTCCGGCTACTTTTTAGAGGAGAGGACCCGGCGGTATTCGTGCTTGTGGTAGGCGAAGCCGGTTATTTTTGAATTCACGTTGTAGGGCTTGAACTTCATGGTCAGGACGCGCATCAGCTTGCGGATGGTGACCTTGCGGGCATGCCCCAGTTTGGAATAGAGGCACATCAACAGGTGTATGTGTTCGTAGTCTATGGCCTTGCAAGTGGAAGCGCGGTCGATGGCTCCCGCCACCTCTCCGGTGGAGCGCACTATCTGCCGGTTCTTCTGCTCCCATTTCAGCCCTCCCGCCTCGTCGAAACGCTCCGAGAAGCTGCCCACCTGGGTGTCGGGGTTGAAATAGTCGGCCCGGCCGGCGGCCGCGTGCGGTTTCAGGCCGAACTTGCCGGCCTGGCGGAAGAACGGAGAACTGCGGTACAGGAAGAACGGGTTGAGCGAATAGGTGTCTATGAGGTCTTTGTTCCTGCCGATAAAATCCACGGTGGCCTGCGTATCCTCTTCGGTCTCCGTAGGCAGGCCGCCTATCAGCTCTATGTGGTTCCAGATCCCGGCGCGGTGGGAATAGTCCAGCCAGCGCTGTATCTTCTCGATAGTGGTGGCCTTGCGGATGTAGCGCAGCAGGCGCGGGCTGCCGGTCTCCATGCCGTAGGTCAGCTTTACCGCCCCGGCGGCGCGCATCTTGTCTATCAGCCGCTCGTCTATGGCCCAGAGGTTGGCGCAGTCGGTCCACAGCAGGTTAAGCTTGTGCTTTATCATCCGGTCGCAGAGCTCGTCGGCCCGCTTGTAGTTGTTGTTGAAAGCGCTGTTCATGAAGTAGACGCCTGTCACGCCCAGCTCTTTCAGCTCGCAGAGTTCCTCCACCACCTGGTTGAGGGGCTTGGCGTCCGAGGGTTTGGAATTGTCGTTGGGGCAGAAGGCGCAGCCGCCGGGACAGCTCAGCTGCATGCTGTAGCTCACCGTTAAATACTCCTGCGGCTTCTTCAGCAGCTCGCCCAGGAAAGGAAAATCGGAATTGTAGCTTTCAAGTATGCGCTTGTCCGTCACCCGGTAGTCGGCCAGCAGTTTTCGGTCATAGAGCGGGCTGGGGGCCAGCGGGGGCAGCGTGCCGGCGCGGCTCGTCCGCAATTTACCGCCTGAACGATGGAGCGTGTCCAGCAGCGGGTCGGGCCCACCGCCCACGTCGGAAACGATGCCGGCCAGCGCCTTCTCCCCCCACTCGGCGTAAGAGGCGTAGTCGAAGCAGGGGTAATCCCTCATCAGTTCCAGGTAGGCTTCCCGCGGGATGGACCTGTAGCCTACGGCCACCGGCGCCCCGTAAAGGGCTTTAAGCCGCGCGGCCAGCACGGCCGCCACGTTTATCATCAGCGGGTCCGCGCCCATGTCGGCAAAGGTGAAGCAGTAGAGGTCGGAGCGGGCCAGGCCGGCGCGGGCGATAAAGAGGTCGGCGGCGGCTGAAAGTTTTTTTTCTTCGGCCGGGGCCGACCTGCCTGCGGCGTAGCGCCTGGCGGCCGCCCTGTCGCGCAGCAGTTTCAGCAGGGCCGGGGACAGCTCTTCCTTCAGGCCGGAGAACCAGAGCAGGTCCAGGTCTTTCTGCGCGGCCTCGTGGCCGGCGCCGTCCAGGTACCGGGCCAGCGCCGCTATGGCCGGGTTAGGCAGCGGGAAAGCCTCGCTGTTGCGGTTTTCGGCCGGCGGGTAGATCAGCGTAACGCGCAGCTTGCGCGGCGCAGTGTTTTTTTTCAGCCTGGTCCCCATCGTTAATGAATTTTACTTTATTATAAGGGCGCGGCGGCCCGGGCGCCGTTATTTTTTGTAATATGGGTTTTATGTGGAAACTGCAGCTCTTCCTTGCCGCCGCCCTGTACCTGGCGCCGGCGCTGCACGCCGGGCCGGGTCAGAGTTCGCCTGAAGTGCGGGCGCTGCTGGACAAGGTGGACCGCCTCTACCGCAGCGGCAATTCCTACGCCGAGCTGGAAATGGAAGTGGCCACGCCGGACTGGCGCCGCAAGCTCGTCATGGAGTTCTGGACCGAGGGCCTCGACAAGACCTTTATCCGCATTAATTCCCCCGCCCGGGACGCCGGCGCTGCTACTTTGCGCAAGGGCACGGAGATGTGGAACTACTTCCCGAAGATAAACAAGGTGATGAAAGTCCCGCCCTCGATGATGATGGGCTCGTGGATGGGCTCGGACTTCACAAACGACGACCTGGTCAAGGAAAGCACCCTGCTCGACGATTATTACGGCGAGTTCTTCTCGCCGGCCAGGCCGGACCCCGCGCTGCGGCATATCCGGCTCAGGCCCCGCGCGGAGACCGTCTCGCTGTGGGGCGCCATAGAGCTGGCGATAAGGAAGGACGACCTGCTGCCGGTCCGAGAGGACTATTACGACGAGAAGGGCCGCCTGGTGCGCACGATGGAGTTCTCGGACGTGCGGGCGCTGGGCGGCCGGCTGGTGCCCTGCACCATGAAGATGCTGACCCTCTCCAAGCCCGGCAACAGCACCGTGATACGCTACCGGGCCGCCCGCTTCGACGGGGAACTGCCGGCCGACACCTTCACGCTGCGCAACCTGCAGCGCCGGGTAAAATAATGCTGATCTTCCGCATGGCGCTGCGCAACGTCTTCCGCAACAGGCGGCGCTCGCTGCTGACCGGCCTGATGATGGCCGGCGGCTTCGTGCTCTTCTCCGCCACCATCGGCATCTCCGAGGGCACCTACGGCTCCCTGATAGACATGTTCACGCGCAGCCGCACCGGCCACGCCCAGGTGCACGCCGCCGGCTACCTGGAGCGCCCGTCGCTCTATAAAGCCATAAAAGACCCGGACCGCGCGGGCCGGGTGCTCGACGGACTGCCCGAGGTGGAAGCCTGGGCGCCGCGGGTGTATACTCCGGCGCTGGCCTTCGCCGGCAGCAAGACCGTGGGCGCGCAGGTGATGGGCATAGACCCGGCGCGGGAGCGCCGGGCCATGCGGCTGGAAGGCCAGCTGGCCGGCGGCGCCTTCGTGGAAGACGTCCCCTCCGACGGCGTGGTGATAAGCGCGCGGCTGGCCTCGGCGCTCAGCATAAAGACCGGGGACGAATTCTCGCTCATCGGCCAGGGCGCGGACGGCTCCATAGCCAACGACAATTTCAGGGTGGCCGGCGTACTTTCAGCCTCCGGCTCGGCTTTCGAGGGGCCGTGGTGTTTGATGCATATAGACAAGGCCCGTGAATTTATGGCCCTGGGGAGCCGTGCCCACGAGATAGCGCTGGTCTTCACCGACTACCGCAAGGCCCGCGAGGACGCGGCCCTGGTGTCCGCCGCGCTGGGAGACCCGGCGCTGGACGCGCAGCCCTGGCAGGTGACGGAAAAGGAATTCTACCAGGCCATGCTGCTCGACAAGAAGGGCGGCGACATCACCAACTATGTGATCATGCTGATAGTGGCCGTCGGGGTGCTGAACACCATCCTGATGGCGGTGCTGGAACGCACCCGCGAATACGGCGTGCTCAAGGCCCTGGGCACGCGGCCGGCCGATGTCTTCCTGCTGATCATGGCGGAGGTGTTTATCCTGGCCCTGATCGCCTCCGCCGCGGGCGCCCTGGGCGCCCTGGGCCTGAATCATTACCTGGCGAACCACGGCATCCCCCTGCCGAACCCCATAAGTTACGGCGGCGTTAAATTCACGGTAATGCAGTCGGCCGTCACGGCCGAAACTTTCTCGCGCCCGGCGTGGACGGTGCTGCTGTCCGCGCTGGCGGTGGGGATCTTCCCCGCGCTGAAGGCGGCGCGCATAACCCCGGTAAAGGCGCTCTCGAGCAGATGAACTTCTACCTGAAACTGGCCTGGCGCAACAGCCTGCGCAACAAGCGGCGCACCGCCCTCGCGGCGTTGGCCGTGGGGCTGGGCATGGCCGGCCTCATCTTCACCGACGCCATCTCCTACGGGATGCTGGACGGCCTGATCGACACCGCCACCGGCACTTTCCTCGGCCAGGCCCAGGTGCACCGCCGCGGCTTCCTGGACACGGCGGACGCCGACCTGCAGATAGCGGGCGGCCCCGCCCTGCTGCGCCAGCTGGAGCGCGACCCGCTGGTCTCCGCCTTCGCGCCGCGCACGCTGTCCTTCGCCATGATCTCCTCCCCCGCCAATTCCGGCTCGGCCATGCTCTACGGCGTGGACCCGGCGGCGGAGCGCCGCGTTTCGCGCCTGGCGCGCGCCGTTTCAGGCGGCAGCTTCCTCGCCGAAGAGGGCGACTACATAGTGCTGGGCTCGCTGCTGGCCGAAACCCTGGAGGCGGGGCTCGGGGACAAGATCGTGGTTACGGCGGCCGCGGCCGGCGGCGGCGAGCTGGCGCAGGCCATGTTCCGGGTGGGCGGCATACTCAAGTCCGGCTCGCGCGCCATGGATTCGAACATGGCCTTCATTAAATTCGCCAAGGCGCAGGACCTGCTCAACCTGAAGGGCGGCCTGCACGAGATAGCCGTAGTTTTCAAGGACCCGGCCGCGGCGGAGAACGCCGCGCTGCCCTTCTGGCGCGAGTACGGCTCCGGCGGCAACGAGGCCAAGGGCTGGCCGGAACTGATCCCCGAGCTGGCGGCCTCCAGGGAGATGACGGCCTTCGGCATCCTTATAACGGCCATCATCCTCTCCGGCATAGTGGCGCTCGGCATCACCAATACGCTTTTCATGTCGCTCTACGAGCGCATGTTCGAATTCGGCGTGCTGCGCGCGGTGGGCACCCGCCCGGCGCGCATGGGGCTGATGATAGTGAGCGAGGCCGCCGCGCTGGGCGCGATAAGCGCGGCCGTCGGCGCCGCCCTGGGCTGGCTCTCCTGCCGCCTGGTCGGCATCAAGGGACTGGACTACACCGGCGTGGACTTCGCCGGGGTCTCGATGATAGAGCCCATCCGCCCTATGTTCCGCCCCGAGCAGTACTGGCTCTACCCCGCCGCCCTTTTCCTTTTCACTTTAATCGTAAGCCTCTACCCCGCCGTCTACGCCGCCCGCATGAACCCGGTAAAAGCGATGAGGAAGAGCTTATGAAGAAAAGGCGATTAATGCCCCGGCCGGCCCCGACCGGGTGTCTCGCGGCTCTCTCCGGATAAATTTATGGATAAAGAATTAGTGATCGAAGCTAAAGGGGTAAGCAAGACTTACGCCGAGGGGGAGGTGAAGGTGCACGCGCTGCACCCGGTGGACCTCGCCATACGCCGCGGCGAGTTCACCGCCGTCGCCGGCCCGAGCGGTTCCGGCAAGACCACCCTGCTCAACATCATCAGCGGCCTCGACACGCCCAGCGGCGGCAGGATAAAGCTCGCCGGCCGCGAGATGAGCTCCATGACCCAGGGCGAGCTCTCGGACTTCCGCCGCGACCACATCGGCTTCATCTTCCAGGCCTACAACCTCATCCCGGTGCTTACCGTCGGCGAGAATATCGAGTATGTGCTGCTGCTGCGCGGCGTCAGCCCCGGCGAGCGCTCCGCCCGGGTCAACCGCATCCTCGACGAGGTAGGCCTGGCCGGCAAGCGCGGCCGCTTCCCCGCCCAGCTCTCCGGCGGCCAGCAGCAGCGCGTGGCCATAGCCCGCGCCATGGTCTCCGGCCCCGACATCATCCTGGCCGACGAGCCCACCGCCAATTTGGACTCCGCCACCGGCTCGGCCCTGATGGACATGATGCGCGAGCTCAACGAAGGCAAGGGGATGACCTTTTTGTTCTCCACCCACGACCGCATGATAATGGAAAAATCCTCGCGCCTGGTCACCCTCAAAGACGGCCGGGTAGAGTCCGACAGCCTTAAGAAATGAAGAACACCGCCGCCCTGCTGCTGGCCTGCCTGGCCCTGGCCGCCCCGGCCCGGGCCGGCGGCTTTTCGTCCGGCGGCTCCATAAAAACCTACCTATATTCGCTCGAACCCGCCAATGTGCGCAATTACCCGCTGCCCCAGCCCGACGGGCCCTATGCAGTCTCGGAGAACAAACTGCGGCTGAAGACTTTCTGGGACAGCGGGAGCGGCCTGAAGGCCGAAGCCGCCTATGAGCTGGTCTATACCGCCCGCAAGGCCGAACTGGCGGAGGCGCGGCCGCTGGCGGCCGGCTACGGCTACCGCGTTTCCGACCCGGACCCCTTTCTCTCGCCCGCCTCCGGAGGAGAGCGCGGTTCTTCTGCCCTGCTGCAGAATTTGGACCGGGCCTTCTTAACTTGGTCCCCGGCTGCCTTCGACCTTTACGCCGGACGGCAGGCGCTGGCCTTCGGCTCCGGCCGCAGCGTGAACCCCACCGACGTGCTGGCGCCTTACCCTTACGGCACCATAGACACCGAGGAGCGGCGCGGGGTGGACGCCCTGCGGCTGAAACTGCCCTGGCGCGAAATGGGCGAACTGGACGCCGGCTGGCTGCCGGGCGAAAGTTGGCGCCCCGCTGACGGGGCGGGTTTTATCCGCGCCCGCGGGGTTTTCAGGAATACCGATATCACCCTGCTCTCGGCCGCTTTCAGGGGAAATCTTCTGGCCGGGGCGGATATCGAGCGGAATTTTGGCGGGGCGGCGCTGAGGGCCGAGGGAGCACAGGTCTGGGCCGGCACTTTCCAGGACCGCCGGCCGGCCGAAGATTTCTTCCGCCTCACGGCCGGGGCCGAATACAACTTCGGCCTGCTGGGCGGCACCGACGCCTGGCTGGAATACCATTATAACGGCGCCGGCGCGGCCGGGACGGCGGCTTATTCTTCCAGGGCCGCCAGCACCGCCTACACGGAAGCCGGCGTCTACCTGCTGGGCCGCCATTACCTGGCCGGGGGCGCGGGGGCGCAGCTCTCCCCGCTGGTCTCGGCAGGGGCCAGCGCCCTGGTAAATCTGGGCGACGGCTCTTTCTACGCCATGCCTTCCCTGGAGTGGAACGCCGCGGAAAACCTTTACCTTTCAGCCGGCGCCCTGCTGCCGGCCGGCCAGAGGGCCACTTTCAGCGGCCTCGCCGCCTCACCCTCTTCCGAGTTCGGCCTCTACGGCCGTTCCTTCTACGCCTCCCTGCGGAAGTATTTTTAATGTTGTAAGCCCTTTAATTATTATAAAATACTTAATAATGACTGATTGCCCCCTTTGGGCACGCGGTCACTTGACGATTTTACATAAGGCAAGGAGCGTATAATGGCAAACAAGGTTCTGGCGGAAATAGGCGTGATAGGCGGCACCGGCCTCTACGCGATGGAAGAACTCAAGATTTTGAAGGAAATAAAGGTTAAAACCCCCTTCGGCGACCCCTCGGACAAGATCATACTCGGCACCCTGGCCGGAATAAAGGTTGCCTTCCTCCCCCGCCACGGCCGCAAGCACGCCATGCTCCCCGGCGAGATCAACCAGCGCGCCAATATGTGGGCCCTCAAGTCCATAGGCGTAAAGACCATCATCTCCGCCAGCGCCGTGGGCTCCCTGCGCGAAGAGCTGCCCCCCACCCATTTCGTGTTCCCCGACCAGTTCGTGGACCAGACCAAGGGCCGCCCCTCTACCTTCTTCGGCAACGGCATAGTCGGCCATGTGCCGCTGGCCGAGCCTTTCTGCATGGCCATCTCCGACATGATGTACAAAGAGGCCGTGAAGCTCGGCATCAAAGCCCACAAGGGCGGCACCTACTGCTGCATGGAAGGCCCCGGCTTCTCCACCAAGGCGGAATCCAATTTCCACCGCAAGATGGGCTACTCCATCATCGGCATGACCATGGCCACCGAGGCCAAGCTCGCCCGCGAGGCCGGCTTCCACTACGCGCCGGTCTCCCTGGTCACCGACTACGACTGCTGGAAGGAAGGCGAGGAAGTGGACCAGCACAAGGTCTCCGAGACCATGACCAAGAACATCCACAATATCCGCCGCCTGCTCGTGAAGATCATCCCGATGGTCGCGGCGGCCGGCTGCCGCGGCAACTGCCCGGAGTTCATAAAGAACTCCCTGCTGACGCACAAGGAAAACTTCCCGGCCGCGACTTACAAGAAACTCAAGCTGATCCTGGGGTAAAAACATGGCCAAGAAACCAGTTCAGAAGCAGAGCGGCTGGAAGAACCGGCTGATAGAGGCGGCGAAAGAAGCCCAGAAGAACGCCTACTGCCCGTACTCCCATTACCCCGTAGGGGCCGCCGTGCTGACCGAGTCCGGCGCCATCTACACCGGCTGCAACGTGGAGAACGCCTCCTACGGCCTGGCCATCTGTGCCGAGCGCGTGGCCGTATTCAAGGCCGTCAGCGCCGGCGAGAAGAAGGTCATGGCCCTCGCCGTGTCCGCCAAGTCGGCCAAGCCCTGCGGCGCCTGCCGGCAGGTCATCATAGAATTCGCCCCCAAGGAAGCGCCCATCTTCTACGTGGACTGGCATCCCAAGGCGAAAACAGCCAAAGTCACCGGCACGCGCGCCGGCCGCCTGCTGCCGCAGGCTTTCGACCCGAAAGAAGCCGGACTTTAAAATTTACGGAGGTACTATGGACGTGAAAACACTGACTAAGCTTACTAAGTGGATGGAAACTACCGACCTCGAGGAGATAACCTGGAGAAGCGGCGACGACAAGATAAGCCTCAAGCTCAACAATAACCCCGAACACAGCGCTACCATCGCCTCTTCGATGGAACCGGTGCTCGCCCCCTCCATCGGCATCTTCCGCTTCGCCCGCCCGGGCAAGACCAACCACCTGAAAGAAGGTTCTTCCGTCAAGGCCGGCCAGGAGCTCGGCGTGGTGGAAGTGGGCAAAGATTTCAAGAGCGTCACGGCCCCCTCCAACGGCCTGCTCAAGATAATTTCCATAGAGGATGGCAAGCCGGTGGAATACGGCCAGCCCCTCTTCTTCTTCGAACCCAAGTAAACGATGACGGCAAAGCCAGCTGTAATAAAGTGCCCCAAGTGCGGCTACCAGCCGAACATGCTGGGGGACACCTGCCTAAAATGCAATACCCGCCTGGACAAGCTCTGCGGGGAATGCGGCTTTGCCAACCAGGTGGAGAAGAACTATTGCGACCAGTGCGGCGCCGTGCTGGCGCTGCAGCCGCCGCCCAGGCAGGAGGCGCCGCCGCCCCCGCCGCCCGGCCACCCGGCGGAGCAGCCCCCGCCTGAGCAGAAGCCTTCCTTCAAGATAGAGATGGAGTCCATACAGGACACCGTCTCGGAGCGGGCCACCTCCTTCCGGAGCAAGGCCGTGCCTCCGCCCGCGCCTGCCGAGGCCCCCAAAGCGCCCCCGCCGGCTCCCGGAAAAGCGCCCGCCCCGGCGGATCCCTCCAAAGCCACCAGCGCCTTCACTCCCGATTCGGCCAGGCTGCCGGCCCAGGGGCCGCTGCCCAAACCGGTGCGCGCGGGCATGGTGCGGAGGCTGGCCGGCCCGGTGCTAACGGTGCTGCTTTCGGCCATACTCCTTGGCATACTCTACATGATAGTCGCGCCTTCCCTGCCGAAGCTGCGCCTCATGATGACCGCCAGGTCCTACCTTTCCTATATCTCCGAGCACAAATTCGAGAAGGCCTACGAGCTGCTCTCCACCAATTCCAAGTCCGCCTGCACGCTTGAGGAATATGTAAACAACAGCAAGGAGCACTATTCCAAGGCGCCGGCCTGGGAATTCAAGGACGTGCAGGTGATGGCGATAACCGGCGAGGCCGCCATGATCCGGTACCAGCTCAAAGAAGCCGGCGGGGAGTGGAAGAGCGACTACATCTCCTTCGTGCGCGAGCATAACCGCTGGACCAGGCCCTACATCTGGATACTTTGAGACCCGATAGACGACGCGGTGCGGCGCCAGGATTTCCCGCAGGCGCTTTTCCTGGCGCAGAAGTTATATTTGACCGACCCTATCGACCCCCGCTCCTCCGCCTACCTCTGCGCGGCCGAGTTCTTCATGGGCCTGCACGAGAAGGCCGCCGAATCCTGCAAGCGCACCATCGATACCGCCGCCGCCTACCCGGCGGGCTATGTCAGCGACAACATGTTCCAGTACCATTCCCATTACGCGGACTGCCTGCGCTACCTGCAGCGCGACCGCGTGGCCCTGCAGGAATACGAGAAATTGCTCAAGTGGCCCGGGCTGACCCCGGCCGAACTCTGCCCCCTGCACCTCAACCGCGCCGACTCTTTCGTCTACCTGAAGGAATATGACAAGGCGCTGCAGGAAGTCATGGCGGCCTCCGGGATCTGCACGCAGAACCCGGGCAAGGACGAGACGGCCAAGCGCCTGGCCTACCTGAGCGGCTCGGCCGGCGCGGATGCGGTGGCTTTCGCCCAGAAATCCCGGTTCCAGCAGGACATGCCGCCCATAGCCGAGGCCCGCAAGCTGAATTACGACGCGCTTAAGGCCAGGCTGGGGCCCAAGAATTACAAGCTGCTGCCCAAAGACCAGTGGCTGGCCGTGCACGTGGCCGGCCCGGAGTACCGCGTCTTCCTGCGCGAAGAGGCCTACATCCCGCAGCTGCGGAAGTCTGAAACGCGCGAGATCTTCATTTTCCTGATAAACCTCTGGACCAACAAGGCCAAGGTGGAAAAAGCGCCGCCGCCCCAGGGCGCGCCGAAAGGCAAGTAAAAGGAACCAGTCTATTTTCCCGCTCACAATACGGAGGAGCTATGTTTAAAAAAGTTCTGATCGCCAACCGCGGCGAAATCGCGGTACGCGTGATACGGACCCTGCGCGAGCTGGGCGTCCCCTCGGTGGCCGTCTACTCCGAGGCCGACCGGTCCTCGCTGCACGTGCGCCTGGCCGACGAAGCCGTCTGCATCGGGCCCGCCATGGCCAAGGAAAGCTACCTGGTCATCCCCGCCATCATCGCCGCCGCCAAGGTCACCGGCGCGGACGCCATCCACCCCGGCTACGGCTTCCTCTCCGAGAACGCCGACTTCTCCGCCGCCTGCCGCGACAACGACATCGCTTTCATCGGCCCCTCTCCCAAGTCCATCCAGCAGCTCGGCCACAAGTCCGAGGCCCGAAAGATGGCGGTAAAGGCCGGCGTGCCCGTGACGCCCGGCACCAAGGACTGCGTCTCCGTGAAGGAAGCGGCCGCCGCGGCGGCCAAGATCGGCTTTCCTATAATGATAAAAGCGGCCGCCGGCGGCGGCGGCAAGGGCATCCGCATCGTGCGCGAGGCCGGCCAGCTGGCCAACGAAATGAACATGGCCTCCAGCGAGGCCAAGGCCGCCTTCGGCAACGGCGAGGTTTACTTCGAGAAATACATAGAACTGCCGCGCCACATAGAGGTGCAGTTCGCCCGCGACATGCACGGCAACGTGATAGCTTTCCCCGAGCGCGACTGTTCCATTCAGCGCCGCCACCAGAAGCTGGTAGAGGAAACGCCGAGCCCGGCCGTGGACAAGAAACTGCGCGCCAAGCTGGAGAAAGCGGCTGTGGACCTGGCCGAGGCGGCCAACTACGTGGGCGTGGGCACGGTGGAATTCCTGCTGACCCAGGAGGGCGAGTTCTATTTCATGGAAGTCAACACCCGCCTGCAGGTGGAGCACCCGGTCACCGAGTGCGTGACCGGCTTCGACCTGGTGCGCGAGCAGCTGCTCGCGGCCTCCGGCGAGAAGCTCACCTACACCGGCGGCCACACCGTGCCGCTGCTGGGTCACTCCATCGAGCACCGCATCAACGCCGAAGATTTCAGCCGCAACTTCGCGCCCTCCGTGGGCCGCATAGAGGAATGGCTGGTACCCGGCGGCCCCGGGATACGCGTGGACACCCACGTCTACGCCGGCTACAATTTGCCCGTTTACTACGACAGCATGCTGGCCAAGCTGATAATCTGGGCCCCCACCCGCGAGCAGGCGGTAGAGCGCTCGCGCCGCGCGCTGGCCGAGTTTGTAGTGACGGGGGTAAAGACCACCATAGACGCGCACCAGCTGATAGTGGGCAGCGACGCCTTCAGGGCCGGCAAGACAGACACCGGCTTCATGGAGCGCCTGCTGGCCCCTGCCGAACCCGTAAAGGCCGCCTGATGCGGACCTCCGGCAAGATAATAAGCCTTAAAAAAGCCCTGGCCCTGCGCGCCTCCCTTCAGAAATCCGGCAGGAAGGCAGTTTTCACCAACGGCTGCTTCGACCTGCTGCACGCGGGGCATGTCTATTCGCTGGAGAAGGCCCGCTCCCTGGGCGATTTCCTCTTCCTGGGCCTCAACTCGGACGCCTCCGTGCGCCGCCTCAAAGGCCCTTCCCGCCCCATTAATAAGGCCGGGGACAGGGCCACAGTGCTGGCGGCCCTGGCCGCTGTGGACGCCGTGGTGGTTTTCAGCGAAGACACCCCCTTAAAGCTCATAAAGGCCCTTAAGCCGGATGTCCTGGTAAAGGGAGCGGACTACCGCAATGGCGTGGTGGTCGGGGCTGAATTCGCCGGCCGCGTGGCCCTGGTGCCGCTGCTCAAAGGCCGCTCCACCACCGCCCTTGCCAAAAAGCTTAAGTTTTGAGCATTATTTTAGCCTAAACCGCCCCCCAATTTAATAGAATATCCAAATAATATGACCGACATTTTCGACAAGTGCCGCAGTTTCAACATTGTTAAGCAGCTCATAGCCAACGGCATCTACCCTTATTTCAAGGAACTGGAGTCCGAACAGGCCCCCGAGATCACCATAAAGGGCAAGAAGTTTATCATGTTCGGCTCCAATAACTACCTGGGCCTCGCCAACGACCCCCGGATGAAGAAGGCCTCCATAGAGGCGGTGGAAAAGTTCGGCACCGGCGTGGCCGGCTCGCGCTTCCTCAACGGCAACACCGTGCTGCATACGGAGCTCGAGCGCAAGCTCGCCGCCTTCAAGGGCCGCGAAGCCGCCCTCATTTACGCCACCGGCTACCAGATGAACCTCGGCGTCGTCTCCTCGCTGGTCGGCAAGGGCGATTTCGCCATAGTCGACAAGCTCAACCATGCCAGCATCCTCGACGGCTGCCGCCTCTCCCACGGCGAACTGCGCCGCTTCCGCCACAACGATCCCGAAAACCTCGACAAAGTCCTCAAGGAGATCGGCCCCCGCCACGGCAAGCTGGTCATCGTGGACGGCGTGTTCTCCATGGAAGGCGACATCGCCCCCATCCCCGAAATTTCCAAGGTCTGCCGCAAGCACGGCGCCCGCCTGATGGTGGACGACGCGCACGCCACCGGCGTGCTGGGCAAGCACGGCCGCGGCACCTGCGAGCATTTCAACCTTTCACACAAAGACGTGGACCTGGTGGTAGGCACCTGTTCCAAGTCCCTGGCCGCCGTGGGCGGCTTCGTGGTGGGCGACGCGGACATCCTGCACTACGTCCAGCACATCTCCCGCTCCATGATCTTCTCCGCGGCCCTGCCGCCGGCCTCGGTGGCAGCCATCTCCAAGGCGCTCGATATCATAGAGGCCGAGCCCCAGCGCATCAAGAAGCTCTGGGACAACGCCGCCTACCTGATGAAGCGCTTCAAGGCCATGGGCCTCAACACCGGCGAGACGCAGACCCCCATCATCCCGGTCATCATCGGCGACAACGAAAAGACTTTCATGCTCTGGCGCATGCTTTACGACCACGGCCTGTTCACCAACCCGGTGGTCAGCCCGGCGGTGCCGCCCAAGCGCGCCATGCTGCGCGTCGTGGCCACCGCCACCCACACCAGGGAACAGCTGGACCGCGCGCTGAACATTTTCGAGGGCTGCGTGAAGAAAGTCCTCCATAAAAAACCGTCCCTGGTGAAATAACCCCCGTTCTTATGTCCATAGAAATCCGCGCACTCGCCGAGGCGGAACTCGGCGCTTTCATAGACTATCCCTACGACCTGTTCAGGGGCCATCCCTACTGGGCGGGCGAGCTGAAGAAAGACGTGCGGCACCTGCTGGATACCGGCCACCCGTTCTGGCGGCACGGCGAGCGCAGGCTTTTCATGGCCTTCAAAGCCGGCCGCCCGGCGGGGCGCGTGGCCGCCATCGTCAACAGCGCCCACAATAATTTCCATAACGACAAGGCGGGCTTCTTCGGCTTCTTCGACTGCGAGAACGACAAGGAGACCGCGGCGGCCCTGCTGTCGGCCGCCTGCGCGTGGCTCAAGACCCGCGGCATGGACTCCGCCATCGGCCCGGTGAACCCCTCCACCAACGAGACCTGCGGCATGCTGGCCGAGGGCTTCGACGGCCCGCCGATGGTGATGATGCCCTACACCCCTCCCTATTACCTGGAGCTCGCCGAGGCGGCCGGGTTCGCCAAGGCCAAGGACCTGCTTGCTTTCCGCGTGGACGTGGCCCACGGCTTCGGCGAGCGCTTCGAGAAGATAGTGCAGCGCCTCACCCGCGGCAAGGACATCAAGGTGCGCCACGTGGACGCCGGCGGCCTGGACAAGGCCATCGCCGAAGTCAAAGAGATCTACAACTCCGCGTGGGAGAAGAACTGGGGTTTCGTGCCCATGTCCGACGCAGAGTTCAACGACATGGCCGCGGCCATGAAGCCGGTGCTCAAGCCCGAATACCTCTATTTCGCCGACGTGGACGGCAAGCCGGCCGCCTTCGTGCTGCTGCTGCCGGACCTCAACATCCCCCTGAAGGCGGCCCACGGCAGTCTTACCCCCCTGACCCTGCTGCCCTTCCTGTACCGCCTGTACTTCAAGATGCGGGCGGGCCGCATGCTGACGCTGGGCGTCAAGAAAGAATTCCGCGGACGCGGCCTGGAAATGCTGCTGATAAAGAAGGGCTTCGAGGCCGGGCAGAAGATGAAGTGGGTTTACGGCGAGATGTCCTGGACGCTGGAAGACAATACCCAGATAAACGGCGTCATAGAGGCCATAGGCGGGCGCGTCTACCGCAAGTACCGCGTTTACGAGAAAAAGATCTGAGCCTCCCGCCCGCGGTTTTAATCATTCTGTAACCTTTATTTAACCCTTCCCGGGTATAATTCTAATATGCGTTTCTCGGACCTTAAGAAACTTAAAGAGGAGCTCCCGCGCCGCAGGCCCGCGCCCGCCGCCCCCGCCCCCCAGGCTGAGGCCCCCGCGCCCCAGCCACCGACTCCGCCAATCTCCGCGCCGGAACCGGCGGCCGCCCTTCCGGCGGCGCCTGCCGCCGCGGATAAAGCGGAAAGCCGCAGGCGCGCCCCCGGCCCCAGGCTGATGAACAGCCAGGAACCGGCGGCAGCCGGGGAGTCCCGGTCCGCCTCCTTCGAAGAACAGACTTCGCGCGCCAGGGAAGTATACGCCCGCCTCCTGACCCAGGCCGGGGCCTTTCTTAAAAGCGTGGACGAGCCCTACACCGAAAAGTACGAATCCGTCTCCGCGTCCTGCGCCCTCGCCGCCGAAACGCTGAAGGTCAACTCGGCACTTTTATATTTCACCTCCTATTCCACAGCCGACGACTACCTGCGCGGGCACACGGCCAACACCACGCTGCTGGCGCTGGCCATGGGCCTGGAGGCCAACCTGGACCCCGCCGAACTCCGCCTGCTGGGCTTCTGCGCCATGGCTCACGACATAGGCATGACTGAATATTCTTCCCTCTACAACAGGGAGGACCGGCTGCGCGACGAAGATTTTTCGGAGATGACGCTGCACGCCGAGGCCGGCGCGGCCAAGCTGGACCGCATCGTGGACCTGGATTACAAGATCAAGGAGCGCGCCCGCCGGATCATACTGCAGACGCACGAGCGCGCGGACGGCTCCGGCTACCCGGACCACGCTTCCGACGAGGAGCTGGACCCGCTGGCGCAGCTTATCAGCATCGCCGACGCCTACGAGGCCATGACGCACCCGAGGGCCTGGCGCGGCGCCATGGAGCCCCCGGACGCGATCAAGGACCTGATAGCCAGGGAGGGACGCGGCTTCAACGCCGGGGCGGTCAAGCTGCTGATCTCCGTGGTCTCGCTGTTCCCCCCCGGCTCCGTGGTGGAACTTTCCACGGGCGAGATAGCCCGGGTGCTCAAGGTGAACCGCGGCTCGCTTACCCGCCCGCTGGTCCAGATAGAACTGGACCCGGACTTCAACGCGGCGCCCCCCCGGCCGCTGGACCTGGCCAGGCATCAGCTGACCGCCATCGAGCGCTCCGTCGCCGCCGCGGAGCTGGAAGAGCGCAACCCCAAGTACGCGGCCAGGCTGGACCTCGCCCGCTGGTGGGTGGACTGGCAATGACCAAGAAACAGCTCCTGTTCATAGAGGAGGAGGGCTACGTGGTCGCCAGGGTCGAAGAGATCCTGTCCGGCTTCCCTTTGTTCGAGGTGACGCGCGTGGACGACGCCGAGAGCGCGAGGGCCCTGCTGGAGGAGAAAGCTTTCGACGTGGTAATTACGGATATCTACCTGCGCGGGGCCAGCGGCCTGGAGTTTTCCTTCAAGGCGCGGGAGAAGAACAAGGACGCCTGCGTCGTCATTATAACCGGCATAGACAATTCGTACATGGCCGCCAAGGCCGTCAAGGAAGGGGCTTTCGATTACGTGGTAAAGCCGCCCGGGCTGGAGCGGCTGGCCAATATACTGAAGATCGTTTCCCTGGTGCGCGGCCTAGGCGCGCCCGAAGAGGGAGCGCCGCAGCCTTAAACATTAGGGGACGTTGTTGAGTTGTTGAGTTTTTCCCAATCCCCGAAATACCCCCGCCCACGCAAAATCAACCTCGAAACTCCGCTCCGGCTTATACGCAGTTCTTCCGCCAGCTCCTCGCCACTCACACCAGAGCTCTCTTTGCGAAGGTAGCAGTATATCGCCCGCGCATATGAAACCGCCCGCGCGCGTGTGAGACCGAATATGTTTCCCCGCTCCACACCAGAAATGCGCTCAGCCAATGCCAGTACTGTATCCCTGCTCTGGGCCTGTAATATGGCTTTATCGACAGGAACCGGCGCAGATACAAGCCAGCCGTCCTGAGTTTCTTGATCTGGAGAAGTCTGTTCGGGCGCTTCAGGCAACTCCTCTCGCTCAAGTCGCCCCGCTGCCTCCCTCGCGGCTATCTCGCGCAGGTAGTTCCTCACGGCGCCCTGCTCAGTTTCGCCAAAATGCTTAAGCAATTCGCGCCTGTCCAAGATATCTTTCCCGCACAGCCCCAGCGCAGCGGCATGTCCGCACCACCGGTAATCCTTCAGTCCGGACAATTCTTTGACAAGCCCGGCCCTAAGCGGGTTCAGATGGATGTACGGGACCAGCTCCCGTAAATATTTTTCAGACAGGCAGATTATGGATTTGTACCTGTTCTGGAACAAGTGCCCCGCGCGTTCGTGTTTGAGGTTATAGGTAGTCGCGTACCCGGTTAGAACGTGGCTCATCAATTCAGACAGCGGCCTGTCCCCGCGCATTAGGAACACGTGAAAGTGGTTAGGCATCAGGCACCAAGCAAGGCATTTGCCGCCGGAGCGGCGGAGCCATTCCGCCAGGCGCCCGTAAAAATCTTCATAGTCGGATTCACCGACGAATATCGCGCGCCTCTCTATCCCGCGCGACATCACGTGGTAGTACTGTCCCTCTATGTCTATCCTGGCTTGTCTCGGCATACCCCACCCCCGCTAATAGGATAGCAGAAGACCCCGACAACGGCTTGTCGGGGTCTTTTTGCAGATGAGGGCGAATTCTCCGGCCAATAACTCAACAACTCAACAACGTCCCCTACCTGCCTAGGCGCGCCTGAAGAGGGAGCGCAGCAGCCTTAGGGGGCGCAGGGCGTAGGCGGCCGCCGTGGCCGAGCCGTAGCGCCGCACCATGAAGCGTTTTTCCGGCGCGGCGTATTTCAGCAGCAGGCCGGGCCGGTGCAGCACCGGCAGCAGGTACTCGAGCGGGACGGAATGTTTGCGGGCGGCTTTCTCAAAGAAGGCCGCCTTTATTTTTTCCAGACCGCGCGGCTCAAGTTCCGCCAGCGCGCCCTCCGGGACGACGAAAGGCCCCGCGGCCAGCCGCCGCACCAGCGGCCAGAGCACCGGCCGCAGGCCGTAGAGGCCGGTCTTGCGCGCCACCAGCGCCCAGAATTTTTCCCAGTCTCCGGGCGCGTGCCCGGCTATGCGGGCGCAGTCCTCCAGGGCCCGGGGCGTAAGTTCGCCGTGATGCAGGAGCGGGTGCGCCGCGGCGTGTATGAACAGGTCGGCCAGGTTCAGCACCGGGCCGCGCCGGCCGGGCTCCAGGCCCCAGTCAAAGAGCTCGTCGGTGTGCTTTATATGCCAGAGGCCGGTATGCAGGTCCAGGATCACCGGCGGGGCGCTGCCGGCGGAAGGCCTGAGCCAGGCGTCGGAGCTGTTCTCCATGGGCCTGTAGCCCAGGCTTTGCAGCAGCCCTTCGAAAACCGCCAGATCCCCGGGCCGCAGCAGCAGGTCCGCGTCGCTCATGCCGCGCTCGCCGATCTGGTAAATGCCGGCCTCCAGCAGCGCCGCGCCCTTCAGCGGCACCACCTCGATACCCGCGCCGGCGGCGGCGGCCCGCGCCTCTTCCAGCGCGCCCAGCAGCATGATCTCCCTGCCCGCTATAGCTTTATCCATATCGCTTACACCTAAACAAACGCGGGGACCGGCGCTCCCGCCATCCCCGCGTTTCCGAAGTTCTCCGGGCTCAGCGCTTGCCGCCGGAGCCGGGCCGGTCCGCCTTCGCGGGCCTGGAGGGCTTTTCAGCCTTGCCGCCTTTCTCGGCTTTGCCGCCCTTCATGGCCTTCTCCTTCTTCATGGCCTTCTCTTTCTTTACTTTTTCTTCCTTGATTTTTTTGCGGGCGCCGTCGGCGGCCTTCCTGGCCTTGCTGACGGCCGGGCCCAGCTTCAGGCCCAGTTCTTTGGCGACCTTGCCCCAGCCCATCACGGGCGGGCCCTGCCGCAGGGCGACGACCTTCTGCACGTTCTCTTCGGTAATGCCCCCGGGCAGGCCCTGGGCCAGAGAAAGGGCCGCGGCCATGCCGCCGTAGCTGAGGTTCTTCTCAACCAGGCCGGCGATGCGGGCGTCATCCACTTTGAAGTCGGCTTTTATTTTCTCGACCACGGCCTTTTGCCCTTCGGGTTCCGCGGCGTCCTTGTTCAGGTCGGCTTCCACCTTGTCCATCTTCTTCTCTTCTACGGCCTGTTCCTGGGCGAAGGCCGGGACGGCCGCCGCCAGCAGGAAAAGACCGGCGAATATCAACTGGTTTTTTTTCATGTTCATTACTCCCCCCTTTTTATTTGCTAAAACTTGCGGCTCAGGCCGGCGCTGAGCCCGAAATCGGGGCTGCCCTCGGAGAGCCCGAGCGTCAGGCCGCCCGTAAACTGGAGCCCGCCGGCCGCGCTCTTTGAAAGCGTGCCGCTCAGCGCGCGCGGGTCGGCGCTGTCGTCGGTCATGGCGCTGCTGGTTTCGTACATGACGGTAAGGCCGAGCCCCTTCTCCAGGGGTTTATAAAAGCCGACCGAAAGCGCGACCTGGTTATTGAAGTCAGCTCCTTCGGGGTCCCCTATTATGGTGTAGTAGGCGTCGGCCAGCAGGGTCCAGCGCGGGTTCAGCTCTTTCGAAAAATCAAAGCCGGCGCCCTGGTCCATCTCCCCGGTGCCCAGCCCCTTCTCCTCGTTGGCCGTGGGCAGCTTCAGCTTGCCGCCTATTGAAAAATCGAAGGAGCCGGGGCCGTCGCGCTTGATTACATAGGCACCGCGCACCAGGATATCCCCGAGCCCGCCCTCTGAAGTTTCTACCGCGGAGGAGCTCGCGCCGGCCACGCGCAGCGGCTTGCCGCCCACGCGGGTAACCTGCCCGGTAGAGCTCTGGCGCAGGTAAGGCACGGTGACAGACAGGTCGGCGCTGCGGTAATAGCGCTTCAGCGTGAGCGGGACATAAAGCGAGTCCATCCGCGTGGTGCCCCCGTACTTGCCGGTGTCGTAATTGACCGAGGAACTGAATTTCCAGTCCTGCGCTGCCGCCGGGGCGGCCAGCGCCGCGGCGAGCAGGAAAAAGAGAGAGATGTTTTTATAGTTCATAATTTTCAGCCGCCTAGCGCCCGCCCTTGAGTTCCCCGGTCGGGTGCACCTTCTTCACCGAGTCGAACCTTACGCCGTAGAGGGCGCGGCCGTTCTCCCTGCGCGCCCAGACCACTTGTCCGGCCACGTCCAGCACGCCCTTGTCCAGCAGGCGCAGGCGGGCGCTGACCTTGTCTCCCTTGGCAAATTCCTCAGAGGAGGTAAAAGAGATCCCGCTGGCCGAATAGTCGGCTAGGCGGCCGGAGGCCCGGAGCTTTCCCGACAGGTCGAAGATCTCTATCACCGAGTCATGCCTGTCGCGTTTCGCGCGGCGCTTGTCGTTTGGACGAATCATTTTACCCCCCGGAACCCTTAGAGTTATTTTATAATATCACGGGGCCTGTATTGATGAAAAAAGAGATAGAAGCCGAAATCCTGACCCTGGGCAAGATGCTGGGCATCTATTGCGGCGCCAGGCACGGCGCAGCGCTTTGCCCGGCCTGCCTGGAGCTGCTGGCCGGCGCCAGCGAGCGCCTGCGGCGCTGCCCGCGCGAGCCCAAGCCTCCCTGCAGGAAGTGCCCGGCCAATTGCTGGCCGCCGGACCAGCGGCAGCGCCTGCGGGAAGTCATGCGCTTCGCCGGCCCGCGCATGCCGCTGCGCCACCCGCTGCTGGCGCTGAAGCATTATCTGAAATATTTTTAGTAAGATAGTCAGGTTGCCGGGGGGGCAATATTTCCAGCGCGAAAACGGAGAGTTTTATGAAGATACTTATTGTGGACGACAACCTCCTCACCAGGGCCATGATAAAGGACCTGCTGACCGAAATGGGCCACCAGGTCATCGGAGACGCCGAGAACGGCGACGAGGCTATAAAATTTTTCACCGAGCAGAAACCCGAACTGGTGCTGCTGGACCTGATAATGCCCGGCAAGACGGGCCTGGAGACGCTGAAGGAGCTCAAGGCGCTGGACCCCTCCTCCAGGGTGGTCATGGTCACCGCAGTGCAGCAGGAGAGCATGACGCAGCAGCTCCTGGAGGCCGGCGCCGCCGCGGTGCTGCACAAGCCCTTCATGTACGGCGAGCTGGAAGAGGTCCTGAAGAAATTTCAATGACGCCCGGTAACAAGCTGGAAATACTGGCCCTGCTGAGCCTGGAGAGATGCCTGCTGAGGATCTCGCGCATCTCCACGGGCTCCTGGCGCGTGGCGGGGGTAAAGGTTGGCCCGGGTTCAGCCGCCGGAGAGCTGGCCGGCTACGCCGGGACAGAAGCCGCCGCCGTCTACATGGTAATGGATTCGCTGCCGATGACCGCCGTGATGGCGGCCTCCCCCGCGGACATAGAGTGCCTCTCGAAGGGCTACACCGGCCACGGCTTTCCCAGGGGCGCCCGCGTAACCCCGGCCGAGGAGATAATGCTGACGGAACTGGGCAATATCCTGCTCAACGCGCTGATCAACGGCCTGCTGAACGAGCTGAAGATAACCCTGCTGCCCGCGCTGCCGCGCTTCGCGGCCGGCGACGCCGCCTCGCTGACGGCGGCCCTCGGCCCCGCCCCGGAGGCCGCGCGAGTGATAGCGGCAAAACTGGCGCTGGATTGCGGCGGTTCTTCCGCCGAGTGGGATCTGTTCGTGCTGCTGCCGGAAGACCTGGCGCGGCGCCTGGACTGAACCCGGCTCAGGCCTGTTCGTTCGCCCGCGGTTCCTCGGCGGCCGCCAGCGAGAAATAGAAGCAGGAGCTCTTGCCGGGTTCGCTGCTGATCTCCAGCTCGCTGCCGTGCAGCAGCAGCATCTCGTTGCAGATCCTCAGGCCCAGCCCGAAACCGGAGGCGGCGGCCTTGCCGTCCTCGGTCCTGTAAAATTCTTCCTTTATCTTCCTGATCTCTTCGGGGCTTATCCCCCGGCCGCTGTTTTCGGCGTAAAAAGTTATGCGGCCTGCCTTTGGCGCGTCGGCCGCCATCCGCACGGAGACCCGGCCGCCCGCAGGCGTATACTTCACGGCGTTGCCCAGCAGGTTGGAGATCACCAGCGAGAGCGCCTCTTTGTCGGCCGCCACCAGCACCCGCTTCTCCGGCAGTTCCAGCGCGAACGTGATCTTCTTCTGGCGCAGCAGGCCTTCCATCGAATACACTATCCCGGCCACCAGGTCGCGCAGCGCCAGCGTCTTTTTCTCCAGCTTGAAGCGCCCCGCCTCCATGCGCGCTTCGTTGAGGATGTTCTTGACGTAGCGGCCCAGGGACTTACGCTCGAACTCCAGCGTGCGGAACAGCTCGGTCCGCGCCGGGGTGGTCTTCTTCGGCTCAGTCTCCTCCAGCATGAAGACCGCGGCGTCTATCACGGTCAGCGCGTTGTTGAACTCGTGGCTGACGGTATGCACCATGGCGGACTTAAGCGCCGCCGACCGGCGCTCCTCGCGCATAAAGGCGCGCAGCTGCCAGAGCAGCAGCATGGCCGCCACGGCGGCCAGGAAGATTATCACCAGCTTCTGCCTGGTGGAGGCCAGGCTCTCGCCCAGGGTCTCGCTGTTCATCGCCAGCGCCACCGTGCCCAGCCTTTTTTTGCCGATCAGCACCGGGCTGGAAAAATAATAGTAGCCCAGGCCGTCCGCGCCTTTGAACTCCTGCGCCAGCGGCGTTTTGGAGTTCCTGGCCGTAACCCCCTCCCGGCTTCCATCCGTATCGCCTATGCATTCAGGGTTGGAATGGGACAGAACCCTCCCGGCCTGGTCGGAAACCAGCGAGTACTTTATGATCTTTTCGAGCGCCAGCGTGTTTACCAGGAAATGCAGGGAGAAAATGTCCGTCCTCGGGAACAGGGCCGGGGCGGCCCTCTTCGCGAAGATCTCGGCGCGCATCCGGGTATAATCCAGAGCGGAATCCCTCTCAGCTTCCAGGATGAAGCCGGAGGCGGCGGCTATGACCAGCAGCACGCACAGGGAGATGAGGAAAAACACATTGACCGACATGTCCCTGAATTTTTTTATCTGCATGGGTCTCTCGAGGAGGGGCGCTATTTGTACCCGGACAGGCGTATCTTATCGCGCAGTTCCAGAGCCGGCTTGTGGGCGGGGTTTATGGAGAAGATCTCTTTGAGGTGGGCGGACGCGGCCGGCATGTCGTTATTGCTGAAGGACCCCACCGCCTTGTAATAAAGCTGGTCCACTTTCTTGAGTTGCTCGGGGGAAAGTTTCACGGCCGCGGCCGCCCGCTGCGGGGCGGCGGCGGGCTGGACCGCTTTTTTGGGCGGCAAGCAGGCGCAGGCAAGGATACAGGCCAGGACCGGGATAAAAAACTTAATAGTAATCATAACCCCTGTAAGAGTTTACAATATAGACGCCGCGGCCTCAAAATCCGGCCGCAGCCGGCGGCGCGGCCTTTACCATTCGCGGCCATTAATAATATTATCTTGAATATGCAAAAAATGTATTACCCTGAAGACAAGCTCCCCCTCCAGCGGCTTATACCTATGGGCATGCAGCACGTGGTAGCCATGTTCGGTGCCACGGTGCTGGCCCCGATCCTGATGGGCTTCAACCCGCAGACCGCCATCTTCTTCTCCGGCGTCGGCACCCTGATCTTCATCGCCGTCACCCGGGCCAAGGTGCCCAGCTACCTCGGCTCTTCCTTCGCCTTCATCGGCCCGGTGCTGGCCGTGACCGGCGGGGCGGCAGAAAACATACCGCACGCCCTCTGCGGCATAGCCGGGGCCGCCCTGCTGTACGCCCTGGCTGGCGCCGCCACCATGAAGTACGGCTCCAAGTGGATAGACCGCCTGATGCCGCCGGTGGTGACCGGCGCCGTGGTCGCCATCATCGGCCTGAACCTTTCCTCGTCGGCGGTCTCCAATTTCCTCAACGCCGATTTCCGCCTGGCCACCGCCGAAGACGCCCGGCTGCTGCTGGTGGCGGCCGTCACCTTCGTGACCGCGGCCTCCGTCTCCATCTACCTGAAGGGGTTCCTGCGCCTGCTGCCGATACTCACCGGGGTCGTGGCGGGCTACGCGCTGTCGCTCGCGCTCGGCATTATAGGCCCGGAACAGCTCGCGGCTATCCGGAGCGCGCCCTGGGCGGGCCTGCCCCCCTTTACCGCGCCCGTCTTCAGCTGGCAGGCCATTTTAGTGATCGCGCCGGTCTTCGTGGTGCTGGTGGCCGAGAACAAGGGCCACATAGAGGCGATCAGCGGCTACATGAAGCGCGACCTCAACCCGCACCTGGGCCGCGCCTACCTGGGCGACGCGATAGCGTCCTTCGTCTCGGCCCTGGGCGGCGGCACGCCGCAGACCACCTACGCCGAGAACATGGGCGTGATGGCCATCACCCGCGTGTTCAGCGTCTACAACTTCATAGCGGCGGCCTGCATAGCGCTGCTGCTCGGCCTCTGCCCCAAGTTCGGCGCGGTCGTCCAGTCCATACCGAACCCGGTGCTGGGCGGCGTGACGGTCATCCTCTACGGCCTCATCGCCGTCATGGGCATCAAGATCTGGCTCGACGCCAAGGTGGATTTCTGCTCGCACAAGAACCTGATCATCGCGGGCTCGTCGATAATAATCTCCACCGGCCTCGGCGTGAAGGGCTTTACCGCCGGCGGCGTCAACATCGCGGGCATAGCCTTCGGCACGGTGCTGGCGGTGGTAATGAACCTGGTACTCTCTTTCGGCGGCGGCGACGAACAGCAGGACCGCGCCGAGTGCTCATAAAAGGACATAATGCTTGATAAACTCCTGGCCCTCTACAGGCCGGCCGCCCACATAGAGCGGCTCCCGAAGCAGCTGCAGGACGCCCGCTATAAGGCGCTGCGAGTACAGATGATGCTCTCCATCTTCTTCGGTTACGCCGGGTTCTACCTGGTGCGCAAGAACTTCTCGCTCGCCAAGCCCTACCTGATCAACGAGTACGGCTTCTCCAAGGGCGACGTGGGCCTGATCGCCACCGGCCTGGCCGTCTCCTACGGCCTGAGCAAGTTCGTGATGGGCAATGTCTCGGACCGTTCCAACCCGCGCTATTTCATGGCGACCGGACTGATCCTCTCCGGCGCGGTCTGCCTGCTGTTCCCGTCGCTGGCGGGCTCGCTGTGGGCCATGGTCGCGCTGTGGTTCGTCAACGGCTGGGCGCAGGGCATGGGCTGGGCGCCCTGCGCGCGCACGCTGACCCACTGGTTCTCCGACGACGAGCGCGGCACCAAATTCGCCGTCTGGAACCTGGCGCATAACGTGGGCGGCGGCGTGGTGGGCCCCATCATCAACGGCGCGCTGGCCCTGGCGGCGGTGCTGGGCCTGACGGCCGTCCTGGGCGACGGCAAGCTGCCTTTCTACCTGATCTTCTACGTGCCGGCCCTGATGGCCATAGGCATGGGGCTGCTGATAGCGACTTTCCTGCGCGACACGCCGCAGAGCTGCGGCCTGCCGTCCATCGAGGAGCACACCGGCGACAACCCCGACACCGGCGTCGCGGACCCGGAGCGGGAGATGAGCGCTAAAGAGATCCTCTTCGAGCACGTGCTCAACAACAGGCCGCTGTGGATCATCGCCATCGCGAATATTTTCGTCTACGTCATCCGCTACGGCGTGCTGGACTGGGCGCCCACCTACCTGACGGCGGTGAAAGGCTGCCCGCAGGACATAGCGCGCTGGCAGTACTTCGTCTACGAGTGGGCGGGCATCCCGGGCACGCTGCTGGCGGGCTGGGCTTCGGACAGGTTCTTCCACGGCCGCCGCGGGCCGGTGTCGGTGATCTACATGCTGTTCGTCACGATCGCGGTGTATGTCTACTGGCAGAACCCGGCGGGGCGCTTCTGGGTGGACTCGGCGTCGCTGTTCGTGATCGGCTTTTTGATCTACGGGCCGGTGATGCTCATCGGGGTGAGCGCGGTGGACATGGTGCCCAAGAAGGCGGCGGGGACGGCGGCGGGCTTTACGGGTTTCTTCGGGTATATGTTCGGGGCGGTGATAGCGGAGGTGGGGATCGGGCGGGTGGTGGACCGCTGGGGCTGGGACGGCGGCTTCAAGCTGCTGCTGGTCTCCTGCGTGCTGGCCATCGCGCTGCTGGCGCTGACCTGGAAGAAGCACCACGAGAAAGATTAGCGGTCTTGTAACCTCGCAGCGCCGGTCTGCCGGCCGGAACGCAAAACGCGCTCGCGCACACCGTGCGCTCGCTCATCATTCGGGTTCGGCGCTATGCAAGCCTCACCCTCATGAAGGTTTTGCTAACCCGGCCGCCAGCCCTGCGCTGAACGCAGCACCCCATCAAGGATATTCAATGCGGGCTTTTCTTACATACATTTTGTTATTTATTTCATCTGTCGCCATGGCAGGGCAGGAGACGGTTAATTTCACTACTAAGGACGGGTGCAGGATTGAGGCATATTACTCGGCGGCGTCGTCCGGGGCTTTAGTATTTATAAATACGCACGGGCTGGGGTCGGACAAGAATGAGTGGGGAAGTTTTCAGAAGGCGCTGGGGGAGCGCGGGTACGGCTGGCTGTCGCTGGACCTGCGCGGGCACGGAGGCAGCGGGACCTGCGGAGGGAAGAAGGCGGATTACCGGAATTTTTCAAAGGCTGATTGGGCTAACGCCTCGCGCGACCTCGAAGCCGCGGCGGCGTGGCTAAAGAAGAAAGGGGTGCCGGCTAAAAGGCTGGTGTTCTGCGGCGCCAGCATAGGCGCCAATCTTTCGGTCAAGGCCGCGCGCGCCGCGGGACCCGCGGCCGTCATTTTGCTCTCGCCCGGCCTGGACTACGCCGGGCTAAAGCCGGAGAAATATTTTCCGGGAGGCGCCTACAGGGTGCTGATAGCCGCGGCGCAGGACGATCCTTACGCCTGGCAGAGCGCCCTGCCGCTGTTCAAGGCGGCCAGGGCCGGCCACGCCGCGGCCACCCTAGACGGTATCAGCGGGCACGGCGTGAACATGTTTAAAGCGCCTAAGGTAATACCGGCGGTGCTGGACTGGGCGGCGGGAAAATAAGCGGGCAACGATGAAAAAGATAATTCTGGGCCTGTCGGTTCTGGCGGCCGCGCTGCTGGCAGTTTCGGCGGCCTGGACTGGCGCCACCAGGGGGCGCTGGGGCAACTTCGAAGATTATATGTGCCGCGAGACGGCCAAACCTTTTTTCCTGTCAGTCCACGCTGACGGCGGCGCGCTGGTCACCCAGGGCAGGAAGGGCGCGCGGCCCTTTTCTTTTTCCATGCCCAAGCCGGCCGGCGTCAAACGGGTATTCGTGATAGGAGAATCAGCGGCGGAGCTGCTCGCACGCGGCGGCAGGGATTCCTTCGAAGAGACTTTCAGGTCCGCCGCCGGCACGCCCGTAGAGATAATAAACTGCGGCATGGGCGCCTACGACAGCTCCCGCATCTACGGAGTTTTCACCGAGGCGCTGGCTTACGCCCCCGACCTGATAATACTCCTGAGCGGCAATAACGAAATAGGGCCGGAGATGGAGGCCTGCCCCGGCCCTTCCGGCTTCTTCCGGGCCGTTCCGCGCTGGCTGCGGGCCCTGTTCTTCTCGGCAGGGAGGAGCTGGCGGGAAGGACTGCGGCGAGAAGCGGACCGCGCGCACGCCGCCAGGCTGGAGAAGATGGCGGCCCTGGCCGGCCGTCGCGGGGTTGGCTTCATGCTTTGCACGCTGCCCTACAACCCGGCCTTCCCTCCCTACGGGCCCATGCCGCTGGAGGACGAAGATTTTGCCGCCGCCTTAGCCCTGCTGGAGCGGGGAGAAATGTCCGGGGCGCAGGCGCGCCTCCTGGCTTTCGTCTCTAAAAAGCCCGGAAATACTTTCGGTCTCTATTACCTCGGCCTGGCCGCGGCCAAGGCCGGCGACGCCGGGCAGGCCGGGGATTTTTACGAGCGGGCGCTGGCTTCTGACCACCGCTCGGACCGCGCCGGGGCCGCGAGAAATTCCTACATCCGAGGCTCGGCCGCCCGCACGGGTTCCTGCCTGGGAGACCTGGAAGCGGCCCTGGGCGGGCGGTTGCCCGCGCCCCTGGCCGACGGCGTGCACTGGCATAAACGCTATGACCGGGAAGCGGCCCTGGAGATACTCAGGGGCCTGGCGGCCTGCCCCGCGGCGCAAGACCTGCGGCTGCGCGGAACTCCTCCGCCGCCGGAGGAGCGGAGCCCCGCCGAGCGCCGGGAGGCCCTGCGCGAAGAGTCCCGGGCCATGCTCAACTACGCAGCGGCCTACCTGCTTTTTCCGGCCGGCGAGCCGCCCTATTTGAATTCGCGCGCGCTCTACCAGCTGGAAGGCGCCTGCGCCCGGGACAAGGAATTCATAGGGGCCGCGCTGGCGTCCGAAAGCAGCCTGGCGGAAGCGCTGACCGACAATATGTGGGTGGGCGAGCTGCGGGCCGGGGCAAAGACGCTGCTGCCGCTGCTGCGGCGGCACGCGGAGGGCCCTTGCGCCCGGGGGGCACGTCTCTACGCCGGAGGAACGGACCGTTCTTAGGGGACATTATGCCATGGAAAAGACGTAGCATCAGCGGCGGCAACAGGCGGCTGCTGCTTTGGGTACTGGCGGCGGCGCTGGGGAGCGGGGCGCTGGCCTGCCTGGCCGGCTCGCTGCTGGATGAGAAATGCTCGGCGCTCATATCTAAATATTCCGCCTACAAGTCCATCACCGGGAATTATTCGCAGGACGAAATAAAAGCAGCGCTTAAGAAGCGCGGCATTGTCCCTCGCTGAACCGCGCCGTTTTTATTTATCCGCCGACAGCAGCTGTATGGCCGCGTTGGCGATGGTAACGGTCAGCGTGGGCAGGCTGCCCATCGCGGCCCGTTTTGTTTATAATGTTAAGAACCGCCTGGTTTTTCGTGAATTCAGACAGGCATTTCCTTCCGCGCGGCGCCGTGGGTCAGTCTTCAGGCGGGGGCAGGTCTATTACGCTTCTTGTCTTTAATATGTAATGTCAGTCTGTTGTATTCCAAAGGAGCTCCCATGTACGCCTTCTTAACAGCGCTCGCGGCATTCTTTGTTCTTATGAATGTATCCGGAGTTTACGCCAACGGGGTGACGAGCCACGCCGTCGCCGGCGAACGCGTCATCGACACGCTCGAATCCAGGGACCTGGCCAAGATACTGCGCGACAACGAGATCGAGTTCCATAATGGTATCTTCTGGCCGGACGCCTCTAATGAAGAGTTTGAGGAGCAGGGTGACAGAAACAGCCACGGGTGGACCGAGAAGACCAAAACGAAGGAGCAGATCGGCTACAACTCAACTATGCAGGACGCCATCCGCAGGCACTGCGGCAAAGCCGGCGACCCCTTCATTAAAGTATGCCAGGAAGCCATCGCCTTCTATATGGGGACGCTGACCCATATGGTCGTGGACGGCCCCTGGCATAAGCAGTTCATCGACAACACCACCAAGGACGAGTGCAAAGCCGCTGAGCTTACAGGCGCGGACAACACGGACCGCCGCCATGATATAGCCGACGAGAATATCGACTTGTGCCTGGAGCGCCGCCTGCGCGGCGTCCCCGGCAACATCGCCCAGCCGGTTTACGCCAAGGCCTCTTATCACAAAAAGATCGGCTGCGTGGACGAGGGGACTTTCGACGGACTGGACGGGATCTGCTACAAGTGCGACGAGGATTACAAGCATTACGGCGGGTACGGCGTCAACGACGAGCGGGTCTGCCAGAAGCCGCGCACCTACGGCGGCAAAGCGGAGCAGAGCTGCGCAAAGACGGGAGGCTTCGGCCCCTGCCTTACGAACGGAAAGTGCTACAAATGTGAAAGCGGCTGGACGCATGATCCGGGGCAGACCGCCTGCTCCAAGGAGGTCTGCTACAAACAGCACCGAAAAAAAGCCGAAAAAGCGAACCGGCATGGCTGCGAGGACGGTCAATTCTCGCACCTCCGAAATGGCGTCCAGGAATGCTGGTCCTGCCCTAAAGATTACAATCGCACCGGCCACGACATCAAGGATGCTAAAGCCTGCGCGCTGCCCATGCAGCTTCCCTGCGACAAGCTCGAGCTCCCGTCATGGGCCAAACGCCCCAAGGTCGGAGCAGGGCCCTCCGATACCGCCGTGGACTTCCTTGTGCTGGCCTATTCGACAGCCGCAGTCAAGGATGGCCAAAGCAAGCCGCGCAAGGAGTGGATCAAAAACAACCTGGACAAATTCCGCGTGAAGTACAGGGACGAGGGTTTTGGCGCGGCGGCCAGCGGGGTTAAAGCTTTCGGCGACAAGTGCGACTGGATCTACGAGCACGCCTTCTCCGGCAAAGGCGGCATCAGCGACGGGATCGGCGAAGCCAAAAAACTTCTGGACGCTATCTGGCCCAGGGTCAAGGCGCGCAAAGAGATCACGGTCCTGAGGGTCAGCACCTACCGGTACGCGGCCTACGAGGACGGGGTCCTGATCTACGAGACCAAGGACCGCTTCTAGGTTTCCGGCCTCTCCCGGCGACCGAGGCGCCAGCGCACCGTCGCAGCCAGGCTCAAACAAGCTCGCCGGGAAGGGAGTTTTTCCAGCGGCCAGCTTCTCGTCCTGCTTCCAGACGCCGTGGTGTCGGCAATCTTTCAATTCAGCGGATTATCAATATAAATTGCAGGAAATATAAGCGCGGTTATCGTCACTTCTCCACGCTTTTTTTTTCTTCTCCGGAGAGCAGTTGAATGGCCGCGTTGGCGATGGTAAGGCCGAATATGCCGGTCAGCGTGGGCAGGCTGCCCAGCGCGGCGCGCCGGCGGCCCTGCTCGAAATGCTCGGTCTCCGGGTCCACCTGCCTCTTTTTCTTCAACTCCCCCACCGGCTCGGTGGAATAGACGCAGGTAAAATCCAGGTGGGTGCCGCTCTTCCTGAGCAAATTGCGCACCTTGGCGGCCAGCGGGCAGCCTACCACTTCTTTTATAGGGCCGACGCGCACCGCGGAGGGGTCCGTGCGCAGCGCGGCGCCCATGGAGGCGATCAGCGGCAGGCCGCGCTTCACTGTGGCGGCTATCAGCCCCGCCTTGGGCCCGAGCGAGTCTATGGCGTCTATCACCAGGTCGGGATGCCCGCCCAGTATGGTTTCGAAAGTGTCCTCGTTGGCGAACACATTCATTTTCTCGGCGGCGCAGTGCGGGTTTATGTCCAGCACCCGCTCGGCGGCCACGTCGGCTTTGTGCCGGCCCAGCGTAGAGCCCAGCGCGTAGAGCTGGCGGTTTATGTTGCTGGCGCGCAGCACGTCGAAATCCACCAGCCGCAGCCGCCCCACGCCGGAGCGCGCGAGGCCTTCTACGGCGTAGCTGCCGACGGCGCCCATGCCCACCACCACCACGAAGGACTTCTTCAGCCTTTCCAGTTTTTCCTCGCCCAGCATCAGGCGTATGCGCGCCAATCTGTCTTCGCTCATTTAAAACCCTCTATGAAGTTCAAGCCGTTGGAGTAGGAGATGCCGGCCAGTTCTTCCTCCGGGCAGCCCAGCAGGCCGGAGGCCGCGGCCACCACTTCCGCCACGCCGGCCGGGCCGGCGCGCCAGAGCGGCCCTCCCGGCTCCGGAGCTTCGGTTTCGAACAGCAGCCTGTCCACGGGGACGGCGGCCAGCGCCTCGCGCAGCTTCTCCCTGGCAGGGTCCGCTATTTCCCCTCCGAAGGAGAAATAACCGCCGAGCGCCGCGAAGTCTTTAACCAGCTCGGGGGCGCCGCCGTAGCCGTGCAGCATGAAGGAGCGCAGCCTGGCCGCCTTCAGCAGCTCCAGCATGCGCCCCCAGCTCCGGACGCAGTGTATCACCGCGGGCTTGTCGAAGCGGCCGGCGATCTCTAGCTGCAGTAAAAAATTCTTTTCCTGGTCTCCGGAATCCCGCGTGCCGTCGAGACCGATCTCCCCCACACAGCAGGGCGTCCGCCGGACAAATTCCTCCAGCTTCTGCCGCCAGCCTTCCTCCGGCGTATACCAGGGGTGCAGGCCGAAGCAGGGCGTTATCTGCGGATACCTGCCGGCCAGCTCCAGCACGCGTCCCCAGTCGTCGGGGCCCGTGCCGCAGCAGAGCATGCCTTCCACCCCGGCGGCGGAGGCGGCGGCCAGGGCATCAGCCAACTCTCCCTCTGAGGCGAAATCCTGCAAATGGTTATGAGCGTCGAAGAACTTCACCTGGAAAGTTTACACCATAACGACTCGCCCAGGCAACGCGCCGCCGGCCTTATATATGTTTTGACACGGCTTCGGGATTAGGTTTACAATAACTTTAATGCGAGACAAAATGAATTCCGCCGCCGGGCGGGCGGCGCGCGCGCTCGAACGCGGCCGGAGGGTTGCGGCGCGCCTGGCCGGGCCCGCCTTCTGGCTGGCGGCGGCAGCCCTGGCCTGGGCCGCCCTGCGGCTGGCCGCGCCGCGCGCGGGCTATAACCCGTTCAGCTTCCTCACCTACGCCGACAGGGGCGAGGCCATCTTCCACGGTGTGCTCGACGGCGGCATCGCCTTCAGCATGCCGCTGCTGAGCGCGCTGGTCTCGCTGTCCTCCTACCACGGCCTGGCGGGGATGGAGCTGATCTCAAAGGCCCTGCTGCCCGCCATCTACCTGCTGGCCTACGCGCTGGGCGCCGCCGGCGGGAGCCGCTGGCGGGGGCTGGCCTTCGCCCTGCCGCTAGTGGCGATGGACGCCGCCGGCGCAGGGATTGAAACGGAGCAGAGCGTCTATACCCTCCTTCTCTTCCTCTACCTGAACTTCGCGCGCGCGCATTTGCTCAGCCCCGGCGGCGCGGCCGGCGCGCTCTCCGGTCTGGCGCTCGGCCTGACCCTGCTGGTGCGGCCGTCCCTCTTTCTCTGGCCCCCGCTGGCCGCGGCGTGGGACTTCGCAGGCAAGGCGCCGCTCAGGAAGAAACTCCTCGCCGCGGGCCTGCTGCTCGCGGCCTCCTTCGTGCTCCTGCTGCCGTGGATCCGGGTTAACGGCCGCCTCTTCGGCAAGTTCGTGCCTTTCGAGTACGAGCGCGGCTCCTGCAATATCATCACCGCGGTGAAAGGCACCGTCTACACCATGGAGGGCGACTGCCGCGCCCTGGCCGGGCTTTCCAAAACGGACTCGGTGCCGGCCTGGGCGGTGCGGACCGTGCTGGCCGACCCGCTGTTCTACGCCGGCAATGTCGCCAAACGCCTCTGGCACGTGCTGCTGATGTTCCCGCTGCTGCTGCCGCTGGCGCTGATAGCGGTGATACTGAGGCCGCGCAGGGAGCACCTCTTCCTTGGGGCGCTGGCGGCCTGCTTCATCCTGACGCATTGCCTGCTCTCCATCGAGCACCGCTATTTTTACCCCCTTCGCTATCTGCTCGGGATCATCGCCGCCGGCGGGCTGTTCGACGCGCTGTTCCGCCCCGAGCGGGGGCGCGCCGGCGTCGGCGCGCTGGTTTACGCCTTGGCCGCGGCCCCCGCGCTGCTGGCCGCCGTCACGGAATACTCTCTGCTGGCCTATCCGGGCCGCGCGGGCAACCCGCTGCTCTCCGTGGAGCGCGAATTGAAGCAATACCCGGAAGACCCGTGGCTGCTAAAGCGCCGCGGCTTTTTGCTGCTGGGCCTCAACCGCACCGCGGACGGCCTGGCCGACCTGGCGAGGGCGGCCGACCTGGCCGGCGGCGTAGAGGAGCATTTGCGCTACAGCGCAGAAATCGTCGCTTCGGAGGCGCTCCCGCGCCGGGCGCTGCCGTCGGAAGAGGGTACGCTCAACGAGCACGACGTCTTGAAACTCCTGAAGGAACTGGAACTGGGGCGCCTGGGCGAAGCGGGCGTCACTTTCGCCAGGGCGCGCCATTTCTGGGCCAGCGAAAAAGGCTCGCTCAAAGGCCTGCCCTATGCGACAGACAGCCGCGTCCTGGCCGAGATACAGGCCTCCACGCGCTCCTACGCCAACGACGATGTTTACAGGGGCCTGTTCTTCTGGCCGCCGGAGAAGCGGGAGCGGATAATCGCAAATTTCAGCCGCCTCTCACCCCTCACGCCCAATCTGCGCTACCTGCTGGAGGAATCCCGCCTTGCGCAAGGCAAAAGCCCGTCGGCGGGAGTCCCGGCCTGGCTGCCCGGCACCGGCCTGGACTACGCCAGGACAAAGTTGGATTTGACAGTTGAGATCCTTAAGGAGACGCCCCGCGTCGACGGAGCCGGGCTGCCCTACCCGCTGCCGGAAATCCTGGAAGCGGCAAACCTTTACCTCCCGGGCAGGCCGGGCGAGTTCCTGAAAGCTCTGGGCGGCGGCCGGCCTGGCTATCGCCAGCTCTGGCCGCTGCTGGACCTGGTAAAAGCGAAGCCCGGCACCAGGGCGTTCAAGGCGGCGGCCGCCGATCTGCTGGAAGTCAGCCCCGGCGAGCTGCCTGCCCTGGTCATCCGCCTTTCAGAAGGGCTCGGCGATAAAGAAGTTCAGGCCGCGCTGCGCGCCCTTCAGAAAAATCCTGAGGGAGCGGTGAAGGCCGCGGGCACCCTGGCTGACACAGGCAGGAAGGAAAAGGCCCTGGGCCTCTGCGCCTGGGCATTGAAGCAGCCCGGCGCCGCGGCCGCTGCCCTGCCCGCGGCGCTGCTCTACCAGCGCCTGGGAGAACATCACCTGGCCCTGGTAGCGCTGGACGCCGGCCTGAGCCGTAATAAGAACAGCGCCGAGCTGCACAACGGCCGCGGCGTGGCGCTGCGCTTCCTCGGCCGCAACGCCGAGGCCGGGCCCGCTTTCGCCAGGGCCCTCGAACTGGCTCCCGCCCTGCCCGAGGCCGCCTTCAACCTGGCCTCGCTGCGCCTGCTCGGCGGCGACAAGGCCGGGGCCCGGGACCTCTTTGAAAAAGTCCTCAAACAGCCCGGCCTGGACGCCGGCCTGGCGCAGCGGGCGGAACTGGAGCTTACCGCTTTGCGCCGGTAGCGGCAATATCCTATTATTCTTAACGGAGGGAACATGAAAAAAATAATTTTGATCATACTGGCCGTCTGCGCCGCGCCGCTCTGCGCGCAGGACCTGAAGACCATAGCCGTGCACGGCCACCGCGGCAGCCGCGGCACCGTGCCGGAGAATACCATCCCGGCCTTCGAGGCGGCCCTGATGGGCGGGGCCGACGTGCTGGAGCTGGACCTGGGCGTAACCAGGGACAAGGTGGTGATAGTCTCGCACGAGCCCAAGGTCACGCCCGAGCGCTGCCTGGACGCCGAGGGTAAAAAACTGGAGAAGGCCATACCGATCAATTCCCTGACGCTGGCCGAGCTGAAGACATACGACTGCGGCACCCTTCTGAATTCCAAGTTCCCGCAGCAGATCGAGGTGCCCGGCACGCCGATGCCCACGCTGGAAGAAGTTTTCGAAATGGTAAAGAAATCCGGCTACGAGGCCGCGCCCAAGGCTGAGTTCAACATCGAGACCAAGATCTACCCCTACGAGCCGGAGCTGAGCCCCGCCCCCGCGGAGTTCGCCAGGCTCGTGGCCGAAGTGGTGAAGAAGCACGGCATGCAGAAGCGCACGATGGTGCAGTCCTTCGACGTGCGCACGCTCAGGGAGATAAAGAAAATAGCCCCCGAGATACGCACCTCCCAGCTGACCTACGAATCGCTGGTGGACATAGTCCCGGCGCTCAAGAGCTCCAAAACCGATATCTGGAGCCCCAACTACAAGTGGATCACGCCCGAGGCGGTGAAGGAAGCTCAGGCCGCAGGCATAAAGGTGGCCCCCTGGACCATCAACACAAAAAAAGAATGGGACCTGGCCATAGCCGCCGGCGTTGACGCCATCATAACCGATTATCCCGCCGCCCTGGTTGAGCATCTGCAGGCGAAAAAGCTGCGTCCTTGAGGCGCGGGTGCATTAGCGCAAAAAAGCCCGGCGAACAGCCGGGCTTTTTACTTTTTAAATATATTTTTTAAGCCGGCGCGGTTTCTTCTCCGCCGGGGACTACCGCCGCTATTTCTTCTTCCGGCCAGCCTTTGGCCCGGAGCGCGGCCGCGATATCGCCAGCTATTTGGCCGGACTTCAGGGCGTCTTCCACATAATAGACCAGCGCCAGCCTGTCCAGGTTTCCCTGCGTCTTTAATACGGCGATCCTTTCTTCCTGGACGCGCACTTTTGCCGCGACCGCCGCCGCGGCCCGGACCGCTTCGGTTTCAGCCCTGGCGGCCTCTGTCTCGGCGCGGGAGCGGGCCAAAGCCGCGGCCAGATCCTCGGCGGGGGCGGCGCTCACCTCTGCCTTTTTCTCCCCCTGTATAAGCCGCCAGATCCACCGTCCCAGCCGGTAGAGCACAAAGACCGGCAGCACGACGTTGATCAGGAACATCGCTATAAGGAAAAGCAAACAGAAAAAAAATGGCCCCATCGGTAAACTCCTTTCTTATGCGCTTAAACCTTTCCCCGGCAGCGGATATTTGGCCAGCATTTCCTTATAGGCGCTGAAAGCACCTGTCACCAGCTCTTCAGGCCAGCCTTTATCCAGCAGGGCGGATCTTACGGCTCCTTCTTCCCCGCCGTCGCGCAGCGCGTCGTTTATATACTGCAGCAGAGCGGCCGTATTGGCGTCACACTTCTTTTTAAGTCTCCCCATCTCTTTGCGCACGCTCCGCGCCGGCGCGCGCTCCCCGCGCTCAGCCGGCTCCGGCGCTTTTCCGAACCACTTCACGAATTTAAATATAGCGTAGAAAAAACCAACGATAGCCGCCACGCCGCTCTGCATCAAGGCCAGGCAGAAGCCTCCGAACCCGTCGCCGCTGTTCATGGCAATACCGAGAAAGACTATGTACCCGGCCAGCGCGCAGCTCCAGAATATCTGTTTCCCAGTCATAACTTCCTTATTCGCTGCATCCGTTACTTATTGTCCAATATGATTTCCCAGTATTTTACGAAAGACAGGATCAGCGCGAAGTAGAGCGGGATGCCGAAGGCCACTTCCATCGGCAGGTTGGTGAACGGGATATGGAAACCGGTAAACGCGGCCACCGTGCTGGGGCCGTAAACGCGGTAGCCTGAAGCTATCAGCCACAGCTCGGCGGGCAGCACCCCGACGAACACTATCCCCAGGTAGGCCAAAAACTTGCCGCGCAGGCTGAAGTGGATGAGAAACTTGTCCACCAAATTTATCGCCAGCCAGGTCAGCAATACCCAGGCGCCGGTCAGCACCAGCGTGATGTCGTGGAAGAGGTAGGCCCAGGCCGGGAAACCGACGTTCTGCACCATCGGCTCCACGGTGATCTCGAATAGCAGCACCGAAACCAGGGTTATGGAGAAACTGCGCAGCCACGGCCTGCTCCGCAGCGGTATCACAGGCTTGCCCAGGATATAGAAGCTCCAGTATTTAGTAAAGCTCACCACCAGCGCCATGAACACCGGCACATAGACGAAGGTCTCCACCGGCGTGCCCAGCAGCGTATAGCCGCTGATGGACTGCTGCACCTCGGGCGAGTAGCCGCTGACGCCGAGCTTGAGCAGGATGGCCTCGTAGACCAGCGCGGCGGGCGCGAGAAAAGCCAGGTACAGCGGGAAGCGCTTCCAGTCGGGCAGCGTCTCGAAGAAGCGGTCCACCAGGACTATGGCCCACATTATCATGGAGGCCCAGGCGAAGGTGGAGATCCAGCTGATGTCCTGGTAGAGGTAGGACCACCAGCCCAGCTTGTAGTTATGCCACATCGGAGAGGTAAAGAACTGGTGCAGGAACAGCCCGCCGGCGGCGAGCAGGAACTGCTGCACCCCTTTCTTCTGGTTCTTCCACAGCCAGAACAGGGTGAAGGCGGAGAAGGCCAGCAGCAGCAGCTCAAAGGCTATTATGGGTCCCGTCGGCGTTCTGTCGAAGGCGTGCGCCTTGTACATGGCGTCCGCGGCGGCGTAGAGTCTGCGGTAGAATTCAATCATACTTTTTAAACTCCCTTGAGATAGTCTTAGCGTCCGCGAATTTCGGGTCCTTCATGCGGCAGTAGCCCCACTTGGCGCAGGCGAAGTCGGGCAGCGAGGTCATCTTATCCCAGATCTCGTAGAGCGGCCGCTCGAGGGCGTTGCCGTAGATCATGTGGTTGAAGTCGCAGGGGCAGACGTCGCCCCAGGGGCTGAGGTAAAAATAGTTCACGCCGGAGGAGCAGCCCACGCTGCGGTGGGAGGTGGTGTAGGCGTACACCAGCACGCCGGGGTAGGAGTCGTCCTCGTTGTATTTCTTCACCGACTCTATCATTTCCTCCAGCCAGGCGCGGCTGCCCAGGTCGCAGCGCTCCGCGTAGCGGCCCGTCGGGGCGGCGTCGTAGACTATCACCTCGTGCACGCCCAGGTCCTTGGCCCGCTCTATCACGCGGCCCAGCTCGCCCGCCTTGAAAGACTCGGGCGTCACGCAGCAGGAGAGACCGACGGAGAAACCGGCCTCGAGCGCTTTCGCTATGCCCCTCTCGGAGCGCGCCGAGAGGCCTTCCAGGCCGCGCGCCTTGTCGTGCGCGGCCGGGTCGGACGAGTCCACGCTGACATACAGGCTGTCGAGCCCGGCCCACTTCAGTTCGGCGCAGCGCTCTTCCAGGTGCCAGCCATTGGTGAACAGCGCCACGGTGGAGAGGTCTTTGTCTATGCTTTTGATGATCTCCGGCAGGTCGGGCCGCATCAGCGGCTCGCCGCCGGTAAAATTGATGACGGATACGCCGAGGTCCTGCGCGGATTTGAGCAGGCAGATCGCCTGCTCGCTGGTGACTGGCGGGCGCGTTTCCTTCTTGTCCTTGGCGTAGAAACTGCAGTGGGCGCAGGTGGCGTTGCATTCGTCCGTGATGGCGAAGCTCAGGAGGTTAGGGGTATTCTTGCCGTGTATGCTCTTGTAGAGCTGCCGCGCGAAGAAGTTGGCCGACGGCTTGGTGAACAGCGCCGGGCTGGAGAGAGAATACACCGGGTGCCCGTCCCGGTAATGTATCACCTTGTTGTGGTTGAGGTAGATGCGGTACATCATCTCCGTGGCGTCGGCGGAATAATCCAGGGTTTTGGTGGCCATCAGCCACTTCAGCCGCAGTCTGTCCAGCATCTTCATTTTAAGTCTCCTAAACCGGTTACCGGCCGGGCCTGCAGCAGGTACAGTTTCCCGCCTTTCAGGGCCCACTCTATGTCGGCGGGCTTATCCAGCAAAGTTTCGGCGCGTATGGCGGCCGCCGCCACCAGCGCCAGCTCTTCAGCTCCCAGTTTCTGCCGGGAGCGCAGCTCTTCCGGCACGGGGCGCAGCGCGGTGCCGCCGGCGGGGCTGACGGCCAGGCATTCGCCCTGCGTAGCGACGACCGCTTCTTTCGCCTGAAAGCCTTCCCTGGTTACGGCGTAATGGTCCGGAGTCATTGCCCCGTTCACCAGCGGTTCGCAGAGCCCATAAACCGCTTCTATGATCACCGTCCCCCGGGCGCCGCTTACCGGGTCGCAGGAGAAAGCCACGCCGGAGATTTCGGCGTCCACCATCTCCTGCACTATCACCGACATGCGGCAGCCCGCGCCGCCGCCATAAGCCGCGGCGCGCTCACCGGAGGCCGAGGCCAGGCAGGCCAGCACGGCAGCTTCCAGCCCGGCGGCATTGACGCCGAGAAAAGTATCGAACTGGCCCGCGAAAGATTTCGCCGTGCCGTCCTCGGCCGCGGCCGAACTGCGCACGGCCACCGCTCCCGCCCCCAGCGCCGCGAAATCCGACGACAGGTTGCCGTCCAGGCTGGCCACCGGAGTTCCCGCGGGTATCACAAAGCCGCGCGGCACCTTGAAGCCGGACCTGGCCAGCAGCGCCAGGTTAAAAGCCTTGCGGCCGTAAGCGCCGGGGTCCGAGGCCAGGTAGAGCGGAATAAAATGTTTCAATTCAGTGTTCATTTGAGCAGCAGCAGCACTCCGCCGGCGGCCAGCGGCACGCCTAAATTGTCCCAGCCCTTGCCCAGGGCGCTCTCCACGGCGGTGACGGCCAGCGCCCCGGCGGCGGCAGCCGCTGCAGCAGCGGGCGTAAGAGAGCCCTGTCTGAAATACATAAAAGCTCCGAGCAGCGCCAGCGACACAACGAAGAAGAGCAGGCTGCCTTCTATTGTTTTATGCCCGGTAATGCTGTATTTCCTCCTGCCCCAGAGCCCGCCGCCGGCCCCGGCGGCCGCGTCCGCAAGCCCTAGCAGCAGCGCGGACCACTGGAAGATCACGGCGTCTTCCCCCCAGAAAAGCAGCACGCTCAGCGCCAGGCCGGCCGGAAACAAAACCGCGCCGGTAAGGCCCCCCTCGCGCACGCTGCGCAGCGCGCCGCGGCGGGCGGCGGCCAGCACGAACAACGAGACGCCGGCGCCTATAGAGACGGCGGCGGCCTTGGTGACGAAGATCGGCAGCGCGCAGGACACCAGCCCGCCGGCGGCGTGGGCCGACTTGCGGGTCAGCAGCGGCGGCCAGCCGCGCCGCAGCAGGTATTCCGCCCCGGCGAAGACCGCGGCGTAGGCGGCCAGCATTATCAGCACGCCGCTCAGCATAGTTCCTTCTTAAAAGTCAGGTATTCGCGGTAGGGGGCCGAGCCGCCCGCGGCCAGCGCTTCTATCCCGGCATTGCCGGCGCGCATGGTGGACAGCAAATAGCGCCGCGCGCCCCACGCTTTGGCTTGCGCGTCCATCATGGAGAACAGGGCGCGCCCGAGCCCCTTGCCCCGGTGTTCCGGCAGCACGGCGATGGTCTTGAAGATGAAATTCTTGCCGCCGGAACAGGCGTCGGGCAGCCCCCACAGGAAAGCCGCCGGCTTGCCCTGAGGGTCGCCGGCCAGGATCACCGTACCGCCGGCGGCGCGGCCCGCCTGGCTGCCGGCTGAATACAGGAATTCATCGAGCCCGGAGGGCACGAACAGCGGCGAAGCGGAAAAGACGGCTGAAGCCACGGCGTGCAGGTCGGCCGCGCGGGCGGGCAAATCCTGCGGCCCGAGTTCAGTGAAGGAGAACCCCTGCGCCGCCAGCGCGGCCAACCTGTCCGCGTAGGCGGCGAACCCGGCGTCGTCGGCGTAGACGGCGGCGGTGAGCCTGAGGTCGGCCGGCTCGAATCCCCCCTCCCTGAAATAGTCGGCGTAGGCGGGAGGCGTGTAGGGCTCGCCGCCGTAAGCCGGGGCGTCGCCGGAGGCGCAGGCGCCGTAGCGCTGCCAGACGGTGTCGTTCACCGGGCCGTAAACCGTTTTAACTCCGCGCGCGGCGAGCGCCTCACAGGCGGCCCCCAGCACCGCCGCTGCGGCGTCGCCTTCGGCCGCTTCGAAGTAGCCTATAAGGCCGGTCCCGGCCGGCAGCCTGTTATCGGTAATGGCGCAGGCGTGCGCCACGGCCCGGTTCCGCTCCAGGGCCAGGAAGTTCTCCCGGACGCCGTGGGCCAGGAAAGGGTTCTCCGGCCCCAGCTGCTGCACCAGCTCGGCGGACAGCGCGGCTGCGTAGGCCTGCTGGTCGGCGTAGACGCGGCCCACCAGCCGCTCCAGCGCGCCGTCGGGCAGTTCGCCCGTCTTATAGCTGGTGATTTCCATAAAATTCCATGAAACCGAATAAAATAGCTATACCCAGCAGCAGCGCGGCGAAGGCCGGCACCGACACCGGCTTGGGCACCTTCACCGTGGAGACCATCAGGGCGGCCGCGGCCAGCAGCGCCCCCCCGGCAAGAAAATCGAAATAAGGAACGCCGTAGAGCTTAAGCGCCACCAGCGCCAGCAGCAGCAGGTGGTTATAGTAAACAGGCATGCCGCTGTAGGCGCGCGCGCCGTCGGCGGTGGCGGCGAAGCCCTGCAGGGTGAAGCGCACCAGCCTGAAGATACCGGCGCAGAGAAAGACAGAGATGGCGATGACCGGGAAAACATCCCGCATGGCCAGCGGCAGGTAGCAGGCCAGCGCCGGGTAGAGCAGATAGATGAAAACGTCCACGTGGCTGTCGAGCTGGCGGCCGAACTCGGACTCCTGGCGCAGTTTCCTGGCCAGCATCCCGTCGAAGGCGTCCAGCACCAGCGCCGCGAGCGCCAGCGAGAAGGACAGGTAGAAGAACCCGCGCAGCAGCAGCAGGATGGCGCCCCACGCCGTCAGCAGCGCGGCGAAGGACAGGGCATTGGGCCAGTTCAACCAGCCGGGGCGGTCAATTGAGTACATGCACCTCCCCCGTCTCCATGTGCATTTCTATATTAGCGCCGCGGGGCACTCCGGCCACGGCCCTCTCTACGCCCACTATGCAAGGTATGCGCAGCTCGCGCGCCACTATGGCCGCGTGCGACAGCATGCCGCCGCGCTCTACTATTATGCCCTTGAGCAACGGAAAAACTATGGTCCAGCCAGGGTCGGTCTGGCGCGTCACCAGGATCTTGCCGGCGAAATCCGCCGACGGGTCGAAGTCCGGCAGCACCAGCGCCTCTCCGGAAACCTTGGAGCGCGGGGTGCGCGCCGCCGTAAAGCCCTTCAGCACGCCCGTCCCGGCGGCGGGAGCGGCCCCGGCGCGCAGGCCGGCCTCTATGGCCGCCAGCGGCAGTTCCGACTCTATCCGGCGCGGGGTCTCGCGGCCCTTCCAGTATTCGTAATCGGCTTTCCTGGCGGCTATGGCCTTGTTAAGGTCAGCCGCCGCGCGGCCCGAATCTATGATTTCAAAGATCTCTTCCATCGACAGGTAAAAGATATCCTCGCGGTTGTTTATAAAACCGCGCGCGGTGAATTTATCGGCAATGGCCAGGAAAAGCTTGCGCGAGAAACCGAAGATCAGCGAGCGGCGGAAGCGCGTTTCCTCCCGGCGGAAAACGCTGTTCACCGCCCAGTTGCCCACAACGGCGAGGACCAGCCTGCGCCAGAACGGCAGGCCGGCGGCCGCGTCGGCGGCCTGCGGCGCCTCGGGCGCGGCTTCTTTGCCGGAGGAGAGCGAGGCCTGCAGTATGGAGATGAAAAATTCCGGCTGTTCGTTTATGCTTTTGGATTCCAGCTTCAGCTCATTGGGCACGCGGCTGCCGAAGCGCTCCATGTAAGCGCGTATCTCGGCGGCGGCGGCAGAGGCGGCGAACCTGCCGCGCAGTTGGGCCAGGATCTCTCCGGGCTGGCCGCCGGCGAAAGCGGCCAGCAGCTTTGGCTCTTTCTTTATCAGCGAGACTATCTCTATTATCCGGTAGCCCGGGTCCAGCGTGACCAGGGGCCGGCGCGAGCGGGAGAACAGCTGCACATAGCCGTCTTTGTCCAGCCAGGCCCGGTAAAGCTTGTCGGCCGCGCCGGCGGCCACCATCACGGCGAAATCGTTGGCTATGGGCACCTGCCAGCGCGCCACGAACTCGTCGTAGACCTGGTAATAAAGTTTCTTGCAGGCCGGCAGGTCCAGGGCGGCCAGGTCCAGCGCCGAAAGCTCGCCGTAGGCCTGGTCGAAGCGCCGGTTGAAGCCGCGCACCAGCGCGCCCATGCGGGCGAAGGTGAGCGCTATCTTGAGCGTCTGGTAAACCAGCCGCGGCAGCACTATGAAGTAACGCTCGAGCGCCCCTGCCGGCGGGGGCGGGTTATAGTCGTAGCGCTTCTGCAGCCCCAGCATTTTCTCGAAGAAGCCGCGGTTAAAGGAATAGCCGGGCAGGAAAGAGACCAACTTGTACCAGTTGATCAGGTCGTAGTACATCCGGCCGCCAAGGAACTCCACCATCTTGGCGAACATCGGGCGGTTGGCGTTTATGGCGGAACTCCCCACGCCCATCATGCCGCAGAAATAGACGTAGACCTCCTGGTAGACGGCCCGCGCGAAGGAATAGGTCAGCGGCGTGGTGACGCCGGAGTAGCTCTCGGCGATGTTGGAGTTATCGTAGATCTTCATGCCAGCGCCGCCCAGATGGCCGCGGCGTTGAGCAGCGTGAAATAAGCCACCGCCGTGTTGAAGACCGCCTTGGAGGATCTGGCGTCCCGGCGCCGTGAGAAGATCAAAATGGAATAGCCGAAATAAACGAAGGCCGGCAGCGCAGCCAGGTAGCGGTTGTCGTCCCCGGAGGCGAACCAGCCCAGTTTGAGCGCCGCCGCGGCGGCCAGGACCAGCAGGATGGAGGCGCCGCGCACGCCGTACTGCGCGGTATAAGTGTCGCGCGCCGCGTTCTCCAGCTCCGGCGGACGCATCTTGCGGGCTATCTCCAGGAAGAAAAGCTGGAAGCCCAGGAACAGCACCAGCGCCCAGGCCAGGGGATCGGCGTATAAACGGCCGGAGGGGGCCTGCATGGAGGCGGCGTAGAAGAACAGCGGTATGGCCAGCAGTTCATGCAGGAAGATGTAAAGCGTGAACCGGGACCGCAGCCAGGCCGGGGCGAAGAACTCTTTGAACATCAGCAGGGAATAAGCGAGGCTGGCCGCGAAGTACGCGAAAGGTATAGCCCCGGCCCAAACCGCCACTGCTATTTCCCCGGCGAGGGTTATGAAGATCAGCAGTTTTATGTCGCGGGTGCTTACCAGGCCGCGCTGCAGCGGGCGCTGGGGATAGAACCGCCGGTCGTGGGCGTAATCCTTCAGCTCGTCGAAGAGCCGCAGCCGGAAAAGGAAAAAGAGCAGGGCCAGCGCGGCGGCCAGCACCGCCGGCCACGAGTTTATCCCGCCGAAAGCGGCCCCCTGCACGCAGGCCCCCGTTACGGCGGCCAGCAGCCCCGCCAGCAGCAGGAATTGCTGCGGCGGAAACCTTTCAGACAGGTAAGTTAAATACTTCAACCCGCGCCCTCCGTTAAATACTTTTAATTATAATACTAAATAAAAAAACCGCGCTTCCGGCGCGGTTTTTTAGTTTTAGCGGCGGCCGGTTAAGGCAGGCCCTTAAAGCTTTTGGCTATTTTCTCGAAGGTGCCTAGGTTGGCGAGGAAAGAATCCTTGGGGGCGCTGAAATGCAGCACGTAGAAGCCGGCCTTGGCGGGCAGGACGTACAGTTTTTCTTTCAGCTGCACGCTCTCGTCGGACTTGGTGGTGGGGTGCAGGAAAACCATGCGCTCGCGGGACAGCAGCAGGGCCTTGCGCCCGGCGAGGGTTATATCTTTTACCGGCTCGTAATTTTCCCTGGCGCTCTTGGTTTCACCCAGGACATTCTTGGAATTGCTGTTTACATAGTCCTGGTACCCGTTAAAATCAGCGTTATCCTTCGCGTAATAAGAAACGAAAACAGAGGTGGGCGCTTTGCCGGATACCGGGGCCAGCAATTGTATCTCGTAGATCTTGTATTCCTCGTCCTTCTCCTGGTCGCGTTCCATGGACCAGGCCGCGGGCACGCTGCAGGAAAAATAATTATTCTCCATGGCGAAATTCTTGAATTGCGCGGCCTTGCCCTTAGCCTGCGCGCCGGCGCAGGCGGCGGCCAGAAGGGAGAGCATGGAAACGGTCAGTAAAATATTTTTCATACGGGCACCGGGGGCGCATTGGTCTTCTGCGGCGCCGTGCCGGCCTCCAGGGCTTTTAAAGCGCCGCTGTTCTGCCTGTCCGAGGCATTATAGCGGCTCCGGTAAACGCCCAGCCTGGACAGGTCTCCCTGTATTTTAGCAAGAACAGGAGTCTGTATCTCTCCCACCGAGCCGGCCAGTTCGTCCGGGGACATTTCCAGCGCTTCGGCCAGGTTAAGGCCGGAGGCGTCCAGCGAGGCCTTCTCTGCGGCCGGCATGGTCTCGCGGCGCTCCAGTTCGCCGGTGACGGCGCCCAGCACCTGCGAGGCGGCCGCGTCCAGGGAAGGCAGGCCCGAGAAATAGCGCTGGCGCACGGTGGTGGCGAAACCCTTTGAACGGCCCGCTTTAAATTCTGTGGCTATTTCGACGCTCTTCGCGGCATATTGAGAGAATCCGCGACTATCGCTCATTATCGTATTAAACGTGGCGTCCTTCTGGAGCTTCTCCGTGGTGAACAGCCCCTGCAGCGCCATCGCCTCTATTTCGTTCTCCTGGGTGCGCGGCAGGTAGACGCCGCGCGACTGCGCCCAGTCGGCCTGCGACTTATGAGCGGCCTCGTAAACCACGGCCGGGGACATGTACTTGGCTATCTCGGCCAGCTGCGCCGGGTTGGACATCACCGAGGTGGCGGTATAGCCTTTAATGCGCATGTACTGCTGTATGGTCTCGGAATCCAGCACCACCGAGCCGGTGGCCGGGTCGTAGCGGGAATAGCCGCCGGAAACGGGGGCCACGGTTATCCTGAGACCGCCGGGGAAAGCGGCCAGGGCCCGGTCGCCGGCCTGCGTGCCGCGCAGCTCGGCGGCCACGGAAGTATTGAGCATGGTGCCCAGCACCTGCCGCTGCCCGGAGGGCAGCACTTCCTGCGGCAGGGAGGAGCGGGCGGAATTTATCCGCGCCCGCAGGTCCGGGGCGGCGGTTATAGAGCTGTTGTCGAACATGTTGCCCAGCAGGTAAAGCTGGTCTTCGAACGACTTGCCCGACAGCTGCGACTGCACCCCGGGCGGCAGGGTGCCCACGAAGGCGCGCACGTCGCGGTCCAGCGTAGCCTCCTGCCTGGCGGCGGCCAGCCGCTGGTCGTTATAAACGAGGAAGCGCGGGTCATTGGTTATGAGCCGCTCTATTACGGCGTTGCGCTCGCGCAGCACCATCCGCTCCCAGGCGGCCTTGGTAACCTGCACGCCCTGGCCGGAGCCCAGGTCGGCCTGCGCCCAGCTCATGGCGCGGGTGTCGGTCATGGTGCCGAAGATAACTTCCCACTGGCGTATGGCCTTGGTCACCACGGTTTTCTTGGCCGCGGGATAGGTAGGGGCGAAGCGGCCCAGCCAGGTCAGCAGCTTCTCCGGCTCTGGTCCTACGCCCAGCCCGGACAGCGGCTTGTCAGCGTCTATCCGTATGGTGAGGGACTGGTTCAGCTGATTGATCCGGGCTTCGTCCCAGGGCAGGGCCAGCAGGTCTTTCAAATCCTTTAGCGCCTCGGCCTTGCCCAGCAGGGCGGCCCCGCGGGGGCCGGCTTCGGCCAGCTCTCGCGCTTCGCCGTCGCGCAGGAAAGCCGCGGCCAGAATAGGATTGCCGCTGGCTATGCCCACTTCGTATTCGGCCAGGCGGTCGGCGGCGTCAGCCTCTTCCTGGGCCAGGGCCGGCAGGCCGCAAAACAGCAGCCCCGCCGCTAAGGCGGCCAGGCGCAGGGTTTTGGCGGCTGTTCCGTTCATATTATTTCAGCCTCTCGCTCATCATGTCCAGCAGGAAATCGTCCCAGAGAGAATCGCCGGCGAAGGTCAGGCTCTCGTAATTGGCGGAATCGTAGGTCAGGGCGGGAATGTAGATAGCGAGGCCGTTGGCCGCCGAATACCTGCTGTAGCGGGCGGGCCGCGCCACATTGCGCGCCAGCAGCACGCCCCGCACCTGCGCCTTCAGCGCCTCGCCTGCGGCCTTGGCGGCACTGCCCTCGGGCAGTCGGGCCGCGACCTTGTCCACGTAATCTATAAGATCTTTTGAATCCTCATAATGGAACCGCGAGACGGTCCGGAGCAGGGCCAGGTCGGTGGCCACGGCGAAAGCCCGGGGGTCGGAGCGCACCGCGCTCACCCAGCCGTCTAGCGCCTGCCGGAAAGCGGGCAGCGCCGAAGTGCGCAGCGCCGAAAGCGTGGCGTCATCGGGATAGCTGGCGCCGAAAGAGTCCACTATCACCCGGCCCAGTTCTTCTGCGCCCATGCCGGGATTGGCGGCCAGGCGGTTAAGGATGGGGGTGTAGGGATAGCCGGGGCCGGAGATCACTTCTTCGGAAGCTACTATCACGTCCGCCGCGTTCCTGAATTCGTAGGCCACGCTGGCCATCTGCATCAGGCAGGCGTCCATGGCGAACACGTCCAGCTTCCGGCCCAGCGTCTTGGCCGCCTGGTTCAGCGCGAAGCCGAGGCGGTCTATAGACATCTCGTTGCCGGTGACGTCATCGGAAGCTATGCCGAGGCGGCCGGCCCCGTGGTTCCACAGCACTACGGCCACCTTGCGGGCGGGGTACTGGCGCAGTCCGCGCTTTATGAAGCGCAGCAAATGGGCCTCGCTGCCCATGTCGGCGGTATTGGAATTGTAGATGACGGGAGAGGTTATCGTGTTGGCGTCGGCGTCCCTGGTGACATAGATGGTTTTGGAGCCGCGCTGGAACTGCAGGTTGCGGTCCGTATTATTGTCTATGCCCAGTATGCCGAACTCTACTACCACGGCCACGCGGTCGGTGGAGCCCGCGGCCTCCATCTCGTTGATGTCGTCTTTGGCGAAGCCCAGTATGCCCAGGTCGTTCACGCCGTTCACGAAGACCAGCACCAGCCACTCGCGCTCTACGGCGGCGGGCGCGTCCTGCGGAACCGCGGCGGGGGCGGGCACCGCGGGGGCCGCTACGGGGCTGGGCAGCTCCGACATCGCCCTGTCAAAAGAAAGTTCTTGGGCTTTGAGGCCCATGGCCAGGGCGGCTATTGCCGCGAAAGTTAATGCCAGCGCGCGTTTCATGTTAATATTTTCGGTTATTGCTTGACTTTTATCAAAGGTCCTAAGTCCCACAACGCAATAGGCCTTTAGACCTAAGCCGCGCAGTTGATCACAAGGTGTATCGACGGCGCCCACCTATAGTATATAGATATATCTTGACTTGTCAATAGCGGGCTCTTTCGGGTAGCGGCAAAATAGCGCCCGCAGAGCGCGGGCGCAGGGCCGAAGGTTTTGCCGCCTATAGAGAGACTTGCGCCGCTAAAGCAGCGCGCTCAGCCCCGGACAGCCGACGCGGCAGGGGTAGTGACATTTATACACGTACAGGTCTTATGAATGAGGCAGTCGCAGTATGCCTTGCCGGAGCACATACTGGTGGCCTTGTCGATCGCCAGGGCGGTAAAAGACAACCGCCTGTCCAGCTCTGCCACCAGCAGGTCTCCCTCAGCCAGGAATTCCACGGACTCTAATATATTATCCAGCTTAGCCATGACATTCAACTCCTTGAATTAGAACTTCTGCCCTATAGTGCCGTGCGGAACAATTTTAATGCCAATAGTTTTATGAAACTTTTCACCGTTTCCCGCATCTCATTAGCGCAGGCAAGGAGAAACACATGAAGCGGATACTAACTTTTACCCTTATTTCCATACTCCCGGGCATGGCGGCGGCGCAAACCGCGCTCAGCCTGTCCGAGGCCGTAGAGCGGGGGCTGCAGAACGACAATCTGATCAAAACCGAAGCCGCCAGGGTGAGCGGGGCCAGGTCGGGCCTGAGGCAGGCCGAAATGAGCCGTTTCGGCGGACTTAAACTTAAAGGAATGTATACTGACGGCACTGACCCGGTTTACGCCTTCGCCACCGCCATGAAGCAGGGCAGTTTCAGCATGGCCTCCATGGCCACCATCAATGACCCCGCCCCCGCCCGCAACTATATGGCCGGCATAGAGGCCGGCATCCCCCTGTTCACCGGCTTCGCGGTCTCGAATGCCGTGAAAATGGGGAATTTAGGGGTGGAAGCCGCCGCCAGCGGCTATGAAAGGGCCAGGTCCGGCATTACATTCAAGCTCACCTACCAGTGGCTGACCGTGCTGCTGCGCGCCCGCCTGGCCGCCCTGGCCGGGGAAAGCGTGGCGGCCGCCGAAGCCGAACTGAAGACCGCCCAGATGCTTAAGGACAAGGGCATGGTGCTGGGCTCCGACTATTACGGCGCCGAGGCCATACTTTCCACCCTGAAGGGCTACAGGCTCAGTTGGGACAGGGCGCTGGCGCTGGAGCAGGAAAAGCTCGGCATAGCCGTGGGCCTGCCTGGCGGCGCAGGGGCCGCCGGGGCCCTGGCCGCCCCCTCCTACCCTGAGAAAACCCGCGGCGCGCTGGCGCAGGCCGCGGCCGGGCGGCGCGACCTGAAGGCGCTGGAGAAAATGGCCAAGATCTCGGAAACCTCACTGGAGATGCAGGAAAACTCGGTGCTGCCCGTGGTGGAAGCCTTCGGCTCCTGGGAAACCAATTCCGAAAGCCTGTCCGAGTTCCGCGGCAACAGACTGCTGGGCATACGGCTCACCCTGCCCATAGGCGACCCCGCCTATTTCGCCAGGAAGGAAACCGCCAAGGCCGAAACCGCCATGGCGCGCGGCCGCCTGGACGAAGCCCGCCGCAACGCCGGCATAGAGGTGGCCGAAGCCCTCAGCAACTACAACGCGGCCGTAGACGGCCTGCCGGTGGCCAAAGAAACGGTTGAGAAGGCCAAGCAGTCGCTGGAGCTGTTCCGGCCCCTCTACCGCCAGGGCCGCCAGAGCGTGCTGGAAGTGCTGCGCGCACAGGCCTCCGTGCTGCAGGCCGAAGCCGCCTACTACGAAACTCTTTATAAGCTCAACCTCTACCACGCGCAGGCCCTGCTGGCCTCCGAAACCCTGGACGCCGCCGCGGTGAAAGAGATATCGGACAAACTCGCCGCGAAGTAACGGAGAACAAAATGCAGAACATAGAAAAAAAATACGGGATGGCGGGGCGGATGGCGGAGACCTTCATCGGCTCGCGCCTTACGCCCATACTGATAATCACCTTCATACTCCTGGGCGTCTTCTCCACCTTCAAGCTGCCGCGCGAGGAAGAGCCGCAGATCAACGTGCCCATGTTCGACATCATGGTGCCGTTCTACGGCGCCGCGCCCAACGAGATAGAGAAGCACCTCGTGGAGGTGGGCGAACGCAAGCTGTGGGAGATCCCCGGCGTGGAATACATTTATTCCATAGCGCAGCCCAATTTCGCCATGTTCACCGTGCGCTTCAAGGTGGGCACCGCGCCGGAGACGGCGGCCAACCTCATCTACACCAAGACCCTCGACAACAAGGACATCTTCCCCCGCGGCTCGGGCGAGCCGCTGATCAAGTTCCGCGCCATCGACGACGTGCCCGTGCTGGCCCTGACCCTGTGGGGCGAAGGCAAGAACGGCTACGACCTGCGCCGCGCCGCGGCCCGCATCCAGACCGAACTGAACTCCGTCGCCAACGTTTCAGAGACCCGCATCATAGGCGGCCACAAGCGCCAGTTCATAGTGCATTTCGACCCCGCCGCCCTGGCGCGCCACCGCCTCACCCCCCCGATGCTGGCCGGCACGATCAAAATGTCCAACGCCAGCCTGCCCGCCGGCCATTACAACCAGGGAGACAAAGTGCTGCTGGCCGAAACCGACGCCTTCATACGCAGCGCCGACGACCTGAGGAATATCATAATCGGGGTTTACGACGGGCGTCCCGTGAAGCTTTCAGAAGTGGCCGACGTCAAGGACGGCCCCGACGAGGATGAGCGCTCCGTAACCATGCTGCAGGGCCCGGCCTCCTCCCTCAAGGCGGCGGCCTCGCCGGCCGTCACGCTCTCCGTGGCCAAGCGCCGCGGCGCCAACGCCACCGAGGTTTCCCGCGCCATACTGGCCAAGGTGGAGGCCATGAAAGGCCGCGAGATCCCAGACGGGATAAACCTGACCGTCACCCGCAATTACGGCGAGACCGCCAAGGCCAAGTCCGACGAGCTGATCTACCACATGCTGCTGGCCACCCTGTCGGTGACCCTCCTGATAGCCCTTACGCTGGGGCTGCGCGAGGCGGCCGTGGTGCTGGTGGCCATCCCCGTCACGCTGGCGCTCACGCTGCTGGTGTATTACCTCTACGGCTACACCCTCAACCGCATCACGCTGTTCGCGCTCATCTTCTCCATCGGCATCCTCGTAGACGACGCCATCGTGGTGGTGGAAAACATAAACCGCCACTGCATGCTAAACCGGAAGAACTCGCTGTACCGCAACATCCTCAACGCCGTGGACGAGGTGGGCAACCCGACGATACTGGCCACCTGGACCGTCATCGCCTCTATCCTGCCCATGGCCTTCGTCAGCGGCATGATGGGCCCCTACATGCGCCCCATCCCCATAGGCGCGTCGGTGGCCATGCTGTTCTCTCTCGGCGTGGCGTTCGCTTTCGCCCCGTGGCTCTACACCAAGGTGGTGGAGCGCTGGCCGCTGAAGCACTGCGACCACACCCGGGAAGGGCTGCTGGACCGGATGTACCGGAGCCTGATGAAGAAGCTGATCTACAACCCGGCCAACGGCAAAAAGTTCCTGTGGTTCACCGCCGGGCTGCTGGCGGTGGTGCTGGCCATGGTGGGGTTCAGGCTGGTCATCTTCAAGACGCTGCCCTTCGACAACAAGAACGAGTTCCAGGTCGTCATCAACATGCCCGAGAGCTCGTCGCTGGCGCGCACGGAAAAAGCCGCCGGGGAAATGGCCGCCTACCTGGCCTCCGCGCCGGAGGTGCGCGACCTGCAGATCTACGCCGGCGCCTCCGCTCCGTACAACTTCAACGGCCTGGTGCGCCATTACTTCCTGCGCCGCGAGCCCTACCAGGCCGACATCCAGGTGAACCTCTCCGACAAGCACGACCGCAAGCGCCAGAGCCACGACATAGCCGTGGCCGTGCGCCCCGGGCTGAAGGAAATAGCCGACAAGTACGGCGCTCGGCTGCAGGTGGCGGAAGTACCGCCCGGCCCCCCGGTCATGGCCACCCTGCTCATAGAGGTCTTTGACCCCAACCCCGTAAACCAGCGCGCGCTGGCCGAAGAAATTAAGAATGTCCTCAGGGCGACCGAGGGCATAGTGGATGTCGACTCTTATATCCCCGAGGACCAGCCCATCACCCGGCTGGTGGTGGACAGGCAGAAGGCCACGCTCAACGGCGTGGCGGCGGCGGACATTGTGCAGACCGCGGCCCTGTCGCTGTCCGGCGCCGACATAGACTCGGCCCACGTCGAGGAAGAGAACGAGGCGGTGGACATCCGCCTGCGCCTGTCGCCGGAGAAGCGACGGGCGCTCTCCACGCTCAAGGAGATCAAGTTCTTCTCTCCCAACGGCACGGCCATCCCCATGGCCAGCTTCGTCAGGGCCCAGGACGGGCTGGAGAACAAGCCGATCTACCGCAAGAACCTGCAGCGGGTGGCCTATGTCACGGCCGACATAGCCGGCGGCACCGAAAGCCCCGTCTACGCGGTGCTGGACCTCAGGAAGAAGATCGAAGGGCTCTCGAAGACCCGCGGCGCGAAGATCAACCAGTACTTCACCCGGCAGCCCGCCAGCACTTCGGAGACCGCCATAAAGTGGGACGGCGAATGGCACATCACCTACGAGGTGTTCCGGGACCTGGGCCTGGCCTTCGCCATGGTGCTGGTGCTCATCTACATCCTCGTGGTGGCCTGGTTCGAGGATTTCGTCACGCCGTTCATCATCATGGCCGCCATCCCGATGGCGCTCATCGGCATCATCCCCGCGCACTGGGGCATGAACGCCTTCTTCACAGCCACGTCGATGATAGGCTTCATAGCCTCGGCCGGAATCGTGGTGCGCAACTCCATCATTTTGGTGGACTTTATTAACCTGAAGGTGCGCGAGGGCATGGAACTCAAGGAGGCCGTGATAGAAGCCGGCGTGGTGCGCTTCCGCCCCATGCTGCTGACGGCGCTGGCCGTCATCGTCGGCGCGGGCGTCATCCTGTTCGACCCCATCTTCCAGGGGCTGGCCATCTCGCTGATAGCCGGACAGATAGCGGCCACTCTGCTGAGCCGCGTAGCCGTGCCGGTGCTGTACTACCTGGCCTTCAAGGACAAGGAATACAAGCTGAAGCCCGCGCCCAGGGAACTGGAGCAGCGCGAAGAATTAATGGGAGCAACCGGGGAATAAATAGGGACAGACCCCTATATTTTCCGCAGAATGTGCTTATAAATCAAACTAAATATTCCGGTTAAATAGGGGTCTGTCCCTATTTTTCGGTGGGAGCGATATGAGAATGAATGATGCGTTGAGACTGCTGGCGGGTTTTATGGTGTTGCTGAGCCTCGGCCTGACCGTTTATGTGGACGGCCGCTTTATCTGGCTGACCGCCTTCGTCGGGGCCAATTTGCTGCAGTCGGCCTTCACCAAGTGGTGCCCGGCCATCTGGCTCTTCAGGAAACTGGGCCTTCAGGAATAGGAATAGGGGACGTTGATTCCTAATTCCTAATTTCTGGGGCATCAAAGCACATTTCGCGCCACGCCAATTCGCCCATACAGTTAGGAATTATGAATCAACGTCCCCTATGTATTTGCGGCCGGGCTGGGCCTCGGTTTTAGCCAGGCTGGAAAACAGCGCGTCCAGCCCCTGGCTTTCCGGCAGCTGGCGGCGCAGACGGGACAGGAAGCCCCGGTCGGAGGCGGCCTGGCGGGCGGGGGTATAATTGAGGTCCTTGAACCAGCCAGCCACCATCACCATGATATCCGCCAGCGTGTGAAGATCTTTCAGGGCCAGGGTTTCCCCGCGCGCCGCGGCCTCCAGCACCCCGGGGGACAGTTCGCGGCTCAGCGCTATGTCCGGGACCATGACCTGCAGCCCCTTAAAACCGTCCGTTTCCACCGAACCTATCAACCCGTTCATAATGTCCAGCTTGTCGGCGTCGCGCACCAGCAGCAGCAGGCTGTTGTCGGCCGGCGGCAGGCCTGAAGGCAGGTCCTCGGCCTTGCGGTTATGGTACTGCACCGCGCACAATAGCCGGCCGAAGGCGGCGCCGCAGGAGAACAGGGGGCGCGCCTTCTCTTCCAGCACCCGGCGGCCTTCCAGGCCGTGGTCCAGGCTGCGGGCGTCTATGAAAGAGCCGTGGCCGGCGTACTGCGTGAAGCGCCCGGCGTCGTGCAGCAGGCCTGCGGCGCGGGCCAGGGCGGCCTCGCCTCCCGGCAGGCCTAACCCCGCGGCTATCAGCGAAGAGTTTTCGGCCACGCGGGCGCTGTGCGCGAGTTTAAACTCCAGCGGACCCGGCAGGGCCCCGTCGGCGCCCCGGAATTCGTCGACATACGACCTGAACCAGGCCTCAATAGGGGCGTAAGCCCCGTCCCTGCCGTTTTCACTCATATCTTATGACAAGTTTACAATATTCAGCCTGTGCCGGGCCCGCCCGGCTGGCGATATGAGAATATTTATTTTCAAATGAAAACATTGGGGTCAAAAACGGGCAAATAACGCCATAAAACCGGGGTTAAGCGCCCAATAAGGGGAAAAATACGGGGCAAAGCGCTTGGCATAAAAATTGTTCCGTGTTTGGCATACAGCAAGCGCCCTTGTGGGGCTAGTCTTTAAAAGTTAAAATATAGAAATTAGGGGAAAACACAATGAAAAAAGAGTTTCTTATCAAGTCGCTGAACCTGAACGCCGCGGAGGCGCTCACGCTGGAGAAAGCCGAAGACAGGATGGAGTTCCAGGTCATGTTGGGCATGGACAACTTTTTCGCGACCACCTGCGATGACAAGTGCCGGGTAGTCTGCAACCCCTTCGGCCAGGGCACTCCCTGCAACCCCATGACGCCGCCGACCGTCCCGGATGTTCCGCCGCCCACCCAGGTCCCCTGCCCCCAGCTGAAGTAAGCAGGGTTTGAATCCAGAACCCCGGAGCGCTCAAGCTCCGGGGTTCTACTTTATCCCGAGAGGTTAAAATGAAAATAGAGAATTACAGGACCAGCCGCTACCTTAACGTGGCCGATCTCGGAGACGGAGACTTCAGCCTGCTTTTTAACGGCATTAACGGCTGCCTGGACGAGGTGCCCAAAGAACTCGCGGCGCTGCTCGCTTCCGGGGACGCGGACCGCCTCAACCAACTGGCGCCGGCCAATCTCGAGTTTCTCAACAAACGCGGCCACATCACCAGGCTAACGCCCGAAAAAGAGCTGGAGCGCTTCCGCGAGTTGGCCACCGCCATCCATGAAAAAAGATGCGCCGCCAAGCAGCCCGGCGGGCTGCTGCTGCTGCTCAGCTACAACTGCAACCTGGCCTGCCCGTACTGCTACCAGCAGAAGCACCGGCCGCACAAATCCAAAGCCGTAATGACCCCGGAGATGGTGGACCTGCTGCTTGACCGGCATTTTTCCTCCATCCTGCCGGACACGAATAAGCAGGTCCTCTATTTCTACGGCGGGGAACCCTTCCTCCCTGCCCATGAGCCGGCCATAAGGCGGGCCCTGGAGCACGCAAAAAAGCTCGGGCTGCACTGCGAGGCGATCAGCAATACCACGATGCTGGAGTCCATGATCGACATTTTCGGCGAAGGCGCCGGCAAGGTTAACCAGGTGCAGGTATCCCTGGACGGCTACAAAGAAGAACATGACCAGTCCCGTGTAGCCGTTTCCGGCGTTCCCACTTTCGACAAGATCATAGCCAACATAAAGCTCCTGCTCTCGCGCGGGACCGGAGTCTCGGTAAGGCTGAACCTGGACAGGAAAAAGCTGGACACTACGCCCCGGCTGCTGGAATTCCTCAAGACGGAGGGCATAGCCGGCCACAAGAAAGTCAGGGTTTACGCCACCCCCATCCACGACAATTTGTGCAAGGTGGACGATTCGGACTTCATGGACATTAAGGCGCTCTCGGAAAAGGTTTTAAACATGGGCATAGACCTGGAGCACCCGGTCAGCCTCCGGGGCAACGAGTTCCAGTACCTTTTCAGCCTGCAGAAGGGAACGGGGCTCACCCGGACCACCTACTGCATGCAGACCACTCAGACCACTCTGGTCGCGGACGCCTTCGGCGACCTTTACGCCTGCTTTGAAGAAGCCGGCTACGATAAGTGGCGCGTCGGCCACGTCGGCGAGGCCGGCGTGGAATTCTTCCCGCAGCGGGAGATCTACCAGAAAAGGCATATCGCCAACATGCCCGACTGCCTGGCCTGCTCCGTCGCCCTGGCCTGCGGCGGCCAGTGCGGCGTCATGTGCAGGGCCAAGACCGGGGACCTTCTCAAGCCCAAGTGCAACGATATGAAAGAGACGCTGCTGGCCGGGCTGGCCCACGCCTACAACAAGTATAAGGCCGCCGGTAAACCAGCGCCCGCCAAAGCGGAAGAACCCCTGTCAGGTTCCGCCCACGACTGAGGCCGCCGCTTTCCTCATGTCCGAAACTCTTTACGAGAACTTCCTGAAAGGCGAATACGCCGTCGAGAACGGCGACGCTTCGCTGATCATAACCAAGTCCTCCTGCTACAGGGTGAAAGAGGAAACCATAGCACTGGTTGAGAACCTGCCCGCGCGGGGAGATAAGCAACACTTCATAAAGGCCATGGAAGGGCTCGGCATAGCGAAGGCCGCTCCCATCTTCGACAGGCTGCTGGCTATCGGGGCGCTCAGGCTCAAAGAGAAGAAAAAACTCAGCGGCGCGCTGAGCGCAATCGTAAGGCCTGATTTCCGGCTTATCCCCGCGGCCTGGCAGGAGAAGGCTTTCAGGGCCCTGGGCCTCGCCCCTTCCCCGGAATGGCTGGGCCGCAACTTCGGCAAGGTCTTCGCCCTGGCCGCGGCGGGCCTGCTGCTGAGCCTCGCCGTTTCATACACCGGCCTCTACCCGGCGCTGGCCAAGCTGTCCCACGGCGCCCCGGCCACCCTCACCATGTTCGCCCTGGTCTTCCTGGGCAGCGTCATACACGAGCTGGGCCATTCTTACGCCGCGGCCGCGGCCGGCATAGCTTTCCGGCCCATAGGTTTTTCCATCTATCTTTTCCTGCCGGTTTTCTACGCTAATGTTTCCGGCATGGAACGGCTGCCCCTAAAGGAAAAAGCCGCCATTGATCTGGGCGGATTTTTTACCGAGTCGGCCTACCTGCTGCTCCTGCTTGCCCTCTGGTTTTTCACCAAAGACCTGCTTTTCCTGGCGGCCGTAAAATGGATGTCCCTTATCATCGTGTTCAACATGAACCCCCTGCTGCGCACCGACGCCTACTGGCTGTACAAGGACTTCAGGAAAAGTTTCCCCGGCCACAGGCTGGCGGACTGGTTCCATTACCTGTACCTGGCGGCTTTCCTCGGCTTCTCGCTGTACCTGTTCAAATACATCTATCTGCAGGCGGGCACGATCCTCGCCCTGCTCTCTTCGATCTGGGCCAGCCCGGCCCTGCTGCTGAGCGAAGGCTACAAGATCATACTGGGCTTTTACCTGATCATCATCTTCTTCACCGGCGGGGCGAAACGGCTGGAGGAAACGCGGCAGGAATGGCTGGAAATGAAAGGCGGCAAGGCTCCGGCGCGCGCCTAGGGAATCAAAACGGGGCAAGAAAAAAGGCCGGCTCATTGAGCCGGCCTCTTCTTTTACAGCCGCGGCTTACAGCCCGAAGGGCGTAGGCTCGGCGGTGGGATAGCAGGGCGTATGTATCGGGCCCACCCACTGGTTGGGGGCGGGGATCACCGGGAACGGGTTGGGCCGGCTGATGAAGTTGCCCTCGGGGCAGCGGTAGATGCAGGTATTGCCGGCGTCCATGGCCAGCGTGCAGGTGCCGCTGATGGCCTTGGGCTGCTCGATGAGGCCCTTCGGGGTCAGGTAGATACCGTCGAAGGTTGTCTTGGTCTTATACTTGTACACGGCGGAGACGGGGCGCAGGTTCAGGAAGCGGCCCCACAGGCACACTTCGAAAACTTCTTTCTGCCCGGGCTTCAGCTCGCGCGGCGCGGTTACTATCACGCGGGTGGTTTCGCGGAAGTACTCGGTGCGCGGGAAGCAGATCTGGCCGGCCGGGTAGCCCATGTTCTGGCAGTCCTGGTAGGTTTCCATCGCGCTCAGGCTGATGTCGGCCGAGGTCAGCGGGCTCTCGGCGGTGAATTCCACTGTCTTGCAGTCCCGGCTGCTATAGGTCGGTATGCCGAACTTGGTCTCGGGAACATCTATCTTGACGGCGGAGGCCTGCTGCTTGAAAGATTTTATGTCCAAGGCCTGTTCGAAGCTCACCTGGGCCTGCGCCATAGAGGCGGCGGCCAGCAGGGATACAACGGCTATCATAATTTTCATCTGTTTCTCCTGAATATATGGTTTTGGGAACTTTCCCCTTAATACTATTGTAGGAGAAAGCAGGGCACGGAGTAAGAGGCCTTGGACCTACGCGAAAAGTATTTGGACCCACGAAGGGATATGGACCTAAAGGCCGGTTTTAGTGCCCTTTGAGGGCGCTATCAAAAATCCCTGATCTTCACGGCCTTCGCTTCCACTACAAAAAGCGCCGACTTGGGGGTTTTTTCCTGCACTGTATAGGCGGTGACGGAAGAGAGGTTCACAGACATCAGCTGGAAGAAGTCGCGCAGCGTGTCGGCGTCGGCCCGCACTATGCCGCGGCGGAACCAGGTCCGCTTGCCGGAGGCTATCAGCTCGTCGTGCCGCTTGGAGAGCCGGTCGAAGAGTTCCTGCGAAGCCGCCTTCTGCGGAGATTCCACCTGCGCCCCGGCCAACGGGCACTTGTAGCCTTTGCCGACTTTGCGCAGCAGCTTCACGGCGAAGAATTTTTTTATTATGGCGGCTGCGGCGGTTTTAGACAGCCCGGCCGCTTCCGCCAGTTTTTCCGGGGTCCAGATCCCGCTGTCGTTGGAGAGCAGCTGGTAGCAGAGATGGGCCTCGGGCGTGGCTGAAATAACGTCCAGGTGTTCCAGCGTCATGTAGAACTTGCGCCCGGCTATGGCCTGCCGCAGGGCTTTCTGCGCAGGGGACAGGGCCAGCACCGCCGGCTTGTCGGCCAGCATGGGCTCCAGGATCTCGCCGAACAACTCGTCGCCTGACATGGTCCGCAGCCAGGCCCGCGTCAGTTCCTGGGCGGGCGCGCTGTTGCGCACCAGCCGCAGGCCGAAGATGAAGCCGCGCATATGCTTGAACAGCGGCAGTATGCGGCCCTGCTCCATCAGCAGGTACTTGCGGTAGCACATCCCCAGCACCTTGTCCCCCCCGTTATCATGGAAGAACCGGTAGGCGGTGGGAAAACCCGCCTCCTGCCGCAATTTTACCAGCGTGTCGGAGAAGATAGTGCCCATGAGTGAAATTCTACTTTAAACCCCCGCCGTCTTCAACGGCTCTCCCCCTGTAACGCAGTTTGTCGGCGCAAAAAGCGGCCAGGGCCAGCGCCCCGAAGGCGCAAACGATTGCGGGCCCGGTGGGCAGGTCGAACCTGGCGGAGGCGTAGATCCCGGCGAGGCTGGTGCCCACGCCCAGCCCCCAGCCCAGCCAGAGGCGCCCTTTCAGAGTGGAGGAAAAGCGCATGGCCGACACCGCGGGTATTATCAGGAAAGTAAAAACCAGCAGCACGCCGGCCAGTTCCACCGAGCTGGTGACCACGAAACCGAACAGCGCGTAGAAGAAGAAATCCCACAGCCGCGCGCCGGCGCCGCAGTCCGCCGCGGAGGCCGGGCAGAAAGAGATGGCGGCGAAGCGCGCCCTGAACGCGTAATGCGCCAGGCCTACGGCGGCGTAGAGCGCCGCGGTCCTGGCCACCTGCGGCCAGGTCACGAACAGGATATTGCCGACCAGCATGCCTTTGAGATGCTCCGCTTCGCCGGGCAACCGGTCCAGCACCATCACGGCCAGCGCCGCCGACACCACGTACACTATGCCGATGGCCGCCTCCTGCATGGCACCGGTGGTCTTCCTGCCGCGCGACAGCGCGAACACCCCCGCCCCGACAAAGGTGGCGGCGAGCGAGGCGAAGTAGGAGCCGGCCGTATGCAGCTCCAGGCCGAACAGCACCCCGGTGATGGCGCCCAGCGCCGCTATCTGCGCCAGCGCCAGGTCCACAAAGATCACGCCCCGCGCCAGTATATGTATTCCCAGGTAGGCGTGTATGCCCACCATTATCACGGCCGCGGCCATGGCCGGCAGCATTATTTCCAGCATAAAAGTTCCCCTTAAGCCGCCGGGGCGGATCCGCCGCCCCCGGCGCTGCGTTTATTTTTTCCCCGCGGCTGCTTCCAGCCCGGCTATCACACGGTCGAAGACGTCGAAGTAGGTCTTCACCCCTGCGGCGCCACCGGCGCTGACCGGGGCCGTCACCACAACGGCTCCGATTTTAGCGGCCAGGAAATCCGGGCCTTTGCGCGGGTAGTAGCTCTCCGTAAGTATCACCTTTACGTTCTCCGCCGTCATCTTCTTCACCAAGCCGTCCAGGTGCGAGGCGGAGGGCGGAATGCCGGGCTTGGGCTCCACGTGGCCGGCCACCTCCAACCCGAAGCGCCGCGCGAAGTACGGCCAGGAGCCGTGGTAGGTGACCACCTTCAGCCCCTTGAACCTGGCCGCGCGCGCGCCCCAGGCGGCCAGCCGCTCGTCGGTCTCTGCCGCGAAGTATTCGTAATTAGCGTCGAACAGCGCGGCCTTCTCCGGGGCCAGCCGCTTGAGCCCGGCCAGGATATTCTTAGCCATCACCTTCGCGTTGGCCGGGTCCAGCCAGTAATGCGGGTTGCCGTAGATGTGTATGTCCCCCATCGAGGCGTCCACCTTGCCCTCCGGCCGCTCCAGCAGTTCTACGCCAGCCGAGGCGTCCACGTAACCTGGCTGGCCATAGAACAGCGCCTTGTTCCTGGCGGCGTTTACAAGGCTGTCGAGCCACATATCCAGGTCCAGCCCGACGCGCACCACCATATCCGCCTTCTTCAATTTGAACACCATGCTCGGCCGGGGTTCCACCATATGCAGGTCCTGCCCGCCCGAAGCCAGGCTTTCCACCTTAACCTCCGCGCCCCCTATTCTTTCGCAGATATACTTCAGGTCGGTGGAGGCCGTCATTATTTTTAATTCAGCGCGCGCAGGGCAGGCCCAGAGCGCCAGCGCCGCCGCCGTCAATAATATTTTCTTCATGGCTTTCTCCTTATTCCAGCTCGTGGCTATGCGGGCCCAGGCCGAAGATCAGCTGGAACCAGGCTTCGTCAGTTTTTTCGCCGCTCAGATTTATATGCTTATACTGCGCCCGCAGCGTGGTGGTCTCGGTCAGGTGCCGGGTGGCTATCAGCGAGTAATCGCGCTCATAGGTTATCTCCGGGAAGGCGTTCTCGGCGTAGTCGAAGCGCGCGCCGAAATCCCAGTATTTGCTCTGCCTGTAATTGGCCAGGAAATACAGGCCGTCGCGCTTAAGTTCGCCTACCGGGATATCGCGCTTCAGGCGCAGGTACTCGCCCTGCAGCGTGAACCGCTTATAAGTTGAGGGCCAGAACTTCAGCGTGAAGTCAGCGCCGGCTATATTTATATTGTCCCGGTGATGCTCCCAATGGCTGCCTTTGCCCTTCAGCCAGCTGGTTCCCAGTTCCAGTTCTGCGCCGTCCGAAAGCGGGAAGGACATGTTCATGCGCCCGGTATAGATCTTGCCGGCCGGCGAGAACTCCTCGCTTTCAGCCGGCGCCAGCACCACAGTGACGGTGCTCTGGTCCACGTCCAGCACGTCGGCCGTCAGGTCCCCGTCCACGTGGTGGGCGTGGGCATTGCCCTGCCAGGCGCCGGCCTGTACCTGCGCGTAGAAAGGCAGCGGCAGCAGGTATTTCAGCACCGCGCCCTGCGGGTTCAGCGCGTGTTCGCCAAGGAACTTCGTCAGCGCGGCGGGCTGGTCGGCCATGGCCCTGGTATGGCTGTGAGCCTTATTCAGCTTACCGAACTCGGCGTTGACCTTCCCCACCTCCGCCGAAAGCCCTCCGGCCAGGCTCAGGAAGGAGACCTTGGCCTCGCAGATCTCGCTGGCGTATTCTTCGCCGTGCTTGTGCAGGGCCAGGAACACGTCGGCCTTCATCTCGGGATAAATGTAGCCCTGGAAGGCTGTCTCCACCTCGCTGAACTGCAGCATGTTGCGCGTCTCGTCCGACTTATTTGAGCTGGTATGCCCGTCGATAACGCCTATCAGGCTGATGTCCGGCAAATTGGCCGGCGTACCGCGCATACCCTGCGGCGGCGTGCCGGTTTCCTGGGCGGCGGACGCGCAGCAAAGTCCGAAATACAAAGACAAAGCAATAATTTTTTTCATAGATCTCCTTCAAACTGTATCGTACGCCCCAAAAGGCAACAGCCCTTCGAAGCGGGTATGTGGGAATTATTAAAAGGCAGGCGCCTTCTAGCGGGGAGGGGCGCGGCCGCAGAAAGCCGATAAGACATGGCGCAAAACCGGCCGCCCGGGGAGGGCGGCCGTGTTCACTACAAAATTATCGGGGCGCACCAGCAGCCTGGTGCCGCAGTCGGCGTTGAGTTCCGGGGCACCGGCCACCGAGCAGACCTGGCAACTCTCCCCCGCCTCGTGGGCGGGGCCGAGCATGTGCAGGTCCCACGCCCCCGCGGCTACGGCCGCGAAAGCGAGGCACAGAAATGTTTTTACAGCCCGGAACTTCATGTGGATATTTTAACTTTTTCGAATTTACCCGCGGGCGGCAGCTGGCGCCGGCCGGCCGAGAACGAGACGGCCCCGGCGGGGCAGGCCGCCAGGCAGTCGCCGCACGCGAAACAGTCCGGAATGGCGCGGTCCCGCCTGAGTATGGCGCCCATCACCGTAGAAGGGCAGGCCCGCTCGCAGGCGCCGCAGGCCACGCACTTGGCGTAATCCACCCTTACCTTGTACACGCTGATCTTTTCTGCGAGCCAGCCGACGAGCCCGAAAGGGCAGAACAGGTGGCACCAGGGCCGGTACAGGAACAGCGACGCGGCCAGCAGCAGGGTGATGAACCCCGCGCCCCAAACGCCGAGCGCCAGCGGGCTGTAGATCTTGAAAGGATCCACCGGTGCGACGATATCGAGGCCCAGCATGGCCCCCAGCACCAGCGCTATAAAGAAAAGTATGCGCACCGTGTTGGTGAGAGCGAACGGCAGTCGCCAGCGCTTCAGGTCCCCGGCGCGGCCCAGCCGGAAGAGCAGGTCCTGCAGCACGCCGAGCTGGCAGCCCCAGGAGCAGATGAACTTATTGGCCAGCACCACCAGGAGCAGGAACACGGCGAGCGCCTTCAGGCGCGGCAGGAAGACAACCCCGCTTTCCCCATAGAGCACAATGGCGTCCTTTACCGTGCCCATGGGGCTGGGATCCGCGCCCAGGGCCACGCCGAAGATTAGCACGGCGGCGAAGTAGAACCAGTTGCGCAAAGCGCCTTTCATGAGGCCGCGCCGCAGCAGCGGGAAAACCGCCAGCAGGAAGGCCGCCCACATTATGAATTTAAGGGCTATCTTTAGCCAGTTCTTGGAGGCGGCCTCGTTGTGCAGCGCCAGCTCGCGCTCCACCGTGGCCCTCAGGCCGTCCTCGGGCAGTTCGCCGTAATAGATGGGCGCGGACATGCGGGAACCGTAGGCCGCGCTGGCCACTTCCTCCGGCAGGTTATTGGCGGCGGCGAATTCCGCCGCGGTCATCCCCGCTGAATACACCAGCGGCCCGGCCAGCCCGGCTTTTTCCTCTTTGTCTTTCCACATAGAAGAGGAAAAGTAGGAACCTGTCAGAACGAAGAGCAGCAGCAGGACGGAGCTGACGGCGGTTTTAAGATATGGGCGCATATTTAGCGGGCGCTTAAACAGGGCAGAGTGGACAAAAAAGCCCGGGGCTTGTCTATTACAGGAGTTTCTCCGCGCCCGAGTAAATTTCCTCCACCTTCAGCACGGCCGCGGCCACGCGCGGGAATTTATCCGGGATAGAGGCCTTCAGGTCCTCATAGACCGGGCCCGAGGCCAGGTACTCTATACTGCCCTTCGCCTGATACGGTTTGCGCGGCCTGGCCAGGAACAGGAAAGAACCTTTGCTGCCGTTCTTTATATTCTCGCGCGTCTTATGGAAGTAATTGTCCATGACGGCTATGCGGCCGTCTTCCAGCAGTTTCATGCCCAGGACATATACGGAGTTGGGCAGGCCGTTCTTATCGACGGTAGTGAAAACAGCGGGCCCTTCGCGCAAAGGCCAGGCCTCCTTTAATATCTCTTTAGCTCCCATATATTTCCCTCCGGCCGCAGCCACGGAACGCAAGACTACTTCAATGATATCCAATTTATCAGCGTCGCGCGTCAACAATAACCCTGCCCGGATCGCCCCGCCCAAAAGCCGCAGCCGCTGAATTTAGCGGCTGCGGCGTTCCCCCTCTCAACCACCTCCGCGCCGGCGCCTTCCTTTCCCTCCGTCCCGCGCGCCTTTTCCACCGCCTCTGCGGCCGGCGCACGGCGCGTCCTTCGCTTTTCCCGCCCCGCCGGCGCAGGGGCCGCGCCCCCGCCCTGTTTTCGGGCCTTTCCCGCCGGGACCTGTTCCGTTTCTTGCTGGCATACGATTACCTCCCAACCCTCTGTTTTTTAACTGACCCCGATTTTCCGATCGTTTTCCCGGCGCCTGACCGCGCCAGCACCTGGGCCCCAAGCGGCACTCCGGCGCGCGCAGCTATTACCGGGCATTTGGCCTTAAAAAGAAAATAGACCGGGCGGGGAGCTTCGCTGAGCGTTTCAAAATTACCCTGACCCTTGGCCAACACCAGGTCCGCCGCCATAAAAGTTTTTTTAAACCGGGGTGATACCTCCTCCAGCACCGTGCCGGCCACGTCCGAACCGTTGTCAATCACCTCGACAATCCTGTGCAAACCGGCGGCGCGGGCGTCGGATAAAAGCGCGTCGTTCAATACTGGCGCGCCGCGCACGGCCACGGTAACGCGCCCGGGGCCAAGCTGCTCTATAAGCAGGCGGTCGAAAACTATTTCACCCGCATTGTCGGCCAGGTAAAGTATGCTGCCGGCCTTTTTTACCGCGCGGCTGAACGCGTCATGGTTCCCGTCGAGAGGCTCGGTCAGGGCATGGCGAATGGCCCTGCGCACCCCAGCCAGGCTCACATCCCCGGAGGCTCCCATGTCTATTATGTTGCCGGCGATGGCGAATTTTACGGCGAGTTCCAGCGGGTCCGCAGTTTTTTTCAGGGCGGTCCTTAACTCCGGCAGCAGGCGCAGGGCCAGGCGGTTCTGGGCGGTCTTGGCCCGCCGGTAAGGGTCTTTTACTCCGGTAAGGGTGCGCAGGCGGCGGTAGATGCGCCGGCCCATAACGGGGGCCGGCTGGGCCATGTTCATGCCCCGGCTCCAGGCCAGCACGTCCCGCAGTATTTTTTCATGAACTCCGGGATCGCGCGAAAACATACGCGCGGCGTCCAGCGCTTGCCGGAGCAGGCAGGGAACACAGTCGAGTGAAGTCTTCATCCTTTCCTTAACGAAGCCACTCTTTTTTAAGCCGGGCCAGCCTGGGTTTCAGCCGCAGCCGGGCTAGCAAGGAGAGCCGCTGAGTGAAGACCTTTCCGTCGAGGTGGTCTATCTCGTGCTGAAGCGCGCGGGCCAGGAAACCGTCGGCGTTTATTTCTACCGGTAGTCCTCGCTCGTTAAAAGAGCGCACCTTCACTTTATTGAAACGTTTTATTTTCAGGAACAGCCCGGGAAAGGACAGGCAGCCCTCTTCCCCGGTCTGAGAACCCTCTCCGGAGATTATCTCGGGGTTGACCAGGACCAGCTGCACCCCCGGCCCCTCCTTGGGAGGTATGCGTATCACCGCCACGCGCAGCGGCACTCCGGCCTGGTTGGCGGCTAGTCCCACCCCGCCAAAGGCCTCCATGGCAGCAAAAAGGTTCCTGACCAGTTCCCCCACCAGCTCGCGTTCCGAAGGGAGCAACACCGGCCGCGTTTTGCGGGTCAGCACCGGGTCTCCATAAAGCCTTATGCCGAGAACGGCCATATCAGGGGCAGACCTCAAAGAACTTTTCCGCTATGGCCATGGCCGCGTCGCGGGTCTTGCCGGATTCCATTTCAAAAAGAGTGCGCCCGGAATCGGCGAACATGACCGCCTTGGGGTCCAGCGGCAGCCGGCCCAGAAAAGCCGCGCCCAGTTCGGCGGCCAGTTTCTCCCCGCCGCCGCTGCTGAACACATGCGTCTCAAGTCCGCAGCCGGGGCAGACGAAGCCGCTCATATTTTCCACCACGCCGAGTATCTTAACCTTGAGGCTGCCGGCGAAAGAGGCGCTGCGGCGCGCGTCGTCGAGCGCCACTTCCTGCGGGGTGGTCACCAGCACGGCGCCGGTAAGCCCGGGCAAAGACTGCGCCACGGTCAACGTCTCGTCGCCGGTGCCGGGCGGGGAATCGATGAACAGATAATCCAGTTCTCCCCAGTTCACCCCGCCGAGCAGTTCCTTGATGGCGGAGGTTTTGCGGGGCCCGCGCCAGATAATGGCGGTGGAGGGATCAGCGCCCAGCAGGGCCATGCTGCAAACCACCAGATTGGGCGCCGCGGCGTAAGGCTGGATGCTGTCCCCGTCGGACTCCAGGCGCATGCCGGCAATGCCCAACATCCGGGCCACGTTCGGGCCGTGCAGGTCCACGTCGAGCAGGCCGGTCTTCTTGCCCGCGGCGGCCATGGCGGCGGCCAGGTTGACGGCCACCGTGCTCTTGCCCACCCCGCCCTTGCCGCTCATTACCAGCACCTTGTTGCGCACCTGGCGCATCCTGCCGGCTATCTCCCGTTCCTGCTCCTTGATGGTTTCTTCCATTGATGTCATATTAAATCTCCTTTAGCGAGCGGCAGAGTTTTACGGATGCGTCCTGCGCCGCCGCGGTCAGCGGGTACACCGTGGGCGCTGCCGTAAGCCACGGGTGCGTGGCCACCTGCAGGGTCTCCAGTTCCGACACCGACATCCCGGTCTGCACGGCCAGGCCGACCACGTTTATCAGTTCGCCGCAGGAAACTCCGCCTGAGGCCTGCCCGCCCATCAGCAGGCCGGAATGCCTGGAAAAGACGAGCTTCAATTTGACTTTGGAAGCCCCTGGCATGGACGCCGGGTGCTTATCGAAGCCTTCGGAAAGGCCTGTGACTATCTCAAACCCCTCTTTCAGCGCCGCCGCCTCGGTCAGGCCCGCCGAGGCCAGCACCAGGCCGTCCACGGAGGTGGAATAGGCCGCTATGGTACCCTTATTCTCGCGCACCACCTTCAGGCCAAAAAGGTTCGAGCCGGCCACGCGCGCCTCCGCGGTGGCGGTGGAGGCCAGCATCACGGAAACCGGGCGGCGGGTAAAGAAATCCTTCTTCTCGGCGCAGTCTCCCACGGCGAAAATATCAGGATCGGAAGTGCGCATGTACTCGTCCACGCCTACGGCCCCGCTCTTTGAAACGTCCAGGCCGGCGTCCGCGGCCAGGCCGGCGTTGGGCACCGCGCCGATGGCCAGCACCGCCGCGCCGCAGGGCAGCGAGGCGCCGCCGGCGAGCAGCACCCGCTCCACCCGGCCGGCACCTTCGAAAGCCTCTACCTTCACCCCGGTCATTATCTTAACGCCGGCGGCCTCCAGTTTTTCCCGGGCCAGGGAACCGAACTCCGGGTCGAAGGAGTTGGAGAGCAGCGCGTCCTGCATCTCGATAAGCGTCACGCGCCTGCCCGACTTGGCCAGTTCGTCGGCCATTTCCACGCCGATGAAGCCGCCGCCCAGCACCGCTATATTTTCCGTTCCGGCCAGCGCCGAGAACATTTCCTTCAACAGGTCCAGGTCCTTGTAGATGCGGAAAACGTTCTTCAGCCCGGCCCCCGGTATCTTGGGCATGAAAGGCGTGGAACCGCAGGCCAGCACCAGCTTGCCGTATTTTTTCAGCGTGCCCCCCGAAAACTCCACCGTCTTCGCGGCGCGGTCAATGCGCAGGGCGGCGGCGTTGAGCACCTCTATGCCGCTTTTTGCCAGCGGCGCCGACGGCGAGGAATTCTCGTCTGGGCTCTTGAGGCTGGCCGCCATATAGGGAATGCCGCAGGGCACCACGCCCCTGGCCACATCCAGCGCCAGCAGCACGCTCTTCTGCGGGTAATACTTGCGGGCGGTAAGGGCGGCTATGCGGCCGGCGGGGCCTCCGCCGATAACTATGATGTCGTAGGTTTCCTGGTCAGTCATTTTTCATTCCTTGGCTTTTGTCTTTATACGGCCGCCTTAAGCCTGGCCTGTATTTCCGCGCCGGGAGGCAGGTAAACCGCCACCTGCGAGCGGCAAAAAGCCCTGACTCATATTTTACCCCTTCTCCTGAGCGTTTCCGGGGCGCTCACGGGGGTTACCTTCGGATGCCCAGCCCGGTAAACGTCTACCACCTTTATCTTGCCGGCACCCAGCCGGGCCAGTTCCGCCGAAACCTCGGCGCTTATGGCCTCCAGTTCCGGCTGCGGCAGCGGTTTCTCGGCGCAGGGCCGCAGCGGGGTGTTCAGCTCCACCTCGTCGGGGCCTATTTCGGCGTAGAGGCGCGCCAGGTCCCTGGCTCGGCCCTTGTTGGCGCCTATCAGCATGGTTTGTATAGCCAGCCGGCCCCGGCAACCTTTGGAGAACAAAACCAGCCCGCTGACCACTTCCCTGAAATACACCCCCGGGCCCGGCCGGTTTATCGCGTCGAACAGCGCGCCGTCGGGAGCGTCCAGCTTGGCCACGACAAAGTCAAAAGAGGCGAGCTGCTCGCGGACCTTGGCCGAATACATCAGCCCGGAGTTGGTGATGACGGCGATCTTTTCGGGCCGGCGCCGGGAGCATTCCAGCCGCAGTTCCGTCAGGTTAGCGGCCATGGTGGGCTCTCCTCGCCCGGAGAAAGTAAGGTAATCGGCCGGCGCCTTTATGCGCTCCAGCTCTTCGCCCAGGTCTTCCGGCATCACGTAAACCGACCGGCCCGGCTGGCAGGGGAGGCGGTGGCCGAGCTGGCAGTAGACGCAGTCGAAGTTGCAGACCTTCTCAGGCTGCGAGACCGGGTCAATGCCAAGCGAAACGCCCAGCCGCCAGGACCCCACCGGTCCGTAGCAATACTTGAAGCCGCTCATTTTTTAGACAGGTATTCCTCAACAGCCTGGCGCACGGTTATGCTCCCGGAAACCCCGGTGACGCCTTTTATACCGGCGACCGCTATAGCTGTTTTAGCGTTGGGCCCGAGCTCGCCGGTAAGTACCACCTGCGCCCCTTGGGCCGCCACCTGGCGCACGGCCTCGGGACCGGCGCCGCCCTGCATACTTTCGGCGGCGTTAAGCGCCGGGACAAAGCTCATGTCGTCGCTTTCGACGATCACGAAATAAGGCGCCCGGCCGAAACGCTCGCTCACCTTGGCGTCCAGGGAACCGCTCATCGCGGATACGCAGATTTTCATTTTAAGCTCCTTTAACTTCAATGACCAAGTACAAAAAAAGCGATGGTACCGACACCGGCCAGCCCAAGCAGGAACTGCCCCCAGGGGTTGCCGATTCCCGGCCGGCGGTGCAGGGCCGGTATGAGGTCCGCGAGAGCTATATAGATAAAACTGGCCGCCGATACCGCCATAACATAGGGCAGCGCCGGCTTGAAATAGGCCAGTCCGTAATAGGCGCCGAAGGCGCCTGGCACCGTGGCCAGCGAAGAAAGCACATTTCCCCAGATCGCTTTTTTTCGGGACCAGCCGGAAGAGAGCATAATGGCGAAATCCCCGGTTTCCTGCGGTATTTCATGCGCCACCACGGCCAGGGCAGAGGTATACGCCAGCGCAGGAGAGACCAGCAGGGCGGACCCTATCAGAACACCGTCCATGAAATTATGCAGCGCGTCGCCTATTACTATAAGCGTGCCGGCCGAAGAATGCACTTCGCAGTCTTCCTTATGGCAATGCCTCCAGAGCAGCGTTTTCTCAAGCCCGAGGAAAACAAAGATACCGCCCAGCGCCGCGCCCAGCACTGTCACCGGGGCTCCGCCCATGTTCAGAGCCTTGGGCAGCAACCCCAGGAAAGCCGCCCCTAGCAGCGTACCGGTGGCGTAGCTGATAAGGCAGGGCAGCAACTGACCGCGCGTCCTTTCCGGAAAGAGCAAAAAGAGCCCGGCGGCCGCGACGCTTAAGACGCTGCCGGCGAGGCTTAAGAAAGAGAGTAACGCAAGTTCCATCAGGGTTTAAGCAAATAGTCGGCCAGCGCCCGGTAGAAGGCCGTGGCCGCCAGTATGGGGCAATGCTTGTGATCCTCCGGAACCGGCCCCAGGGTTTTTAGGATCAGCCCCGGCGAAACAAAAAAAGCCTCGGCGAGCGGGCGCTGGTCGGCGTAGAAAGCCACAATCGCGCCGCAGGCCTGGGTTACAGTGCAGCCGTCGGCGTGGTAGCGGATCTCCGCGACCTTGCCGTCCTTTATATTTAAATAGAATTCCATGGTGTCGCCGCAGGGGCCGGTGACCGAGGCGGAAGCGTCGGGGTCGTTCAGCCGCCCCTCATAATGTTTTACTGCCTCGTCGAGCGCCATCTTGCGGTCTTCCATCTTAATTCTCCAAGGCTTTTTCCAGGGTCCGCCAGGCTTTTTCCACGGCGTCCGCTGCGGGGGCGGCGCCGTCTTCGCCCAGGGTTTTCCTGGCCAGCAGGGTCTTAATGACGCCTGTATCGAAGGGCATGCGGCCCAGCAGTCCAAAACCAAAATTCGCAGCGGCCGCTTCAAGGGCCGCCGTTTCCTCTTCGTTCAGATCCCATTTATTTACCAGCAGAAACCCTTTCAGTTTCTGCTGTTTGAGCAGCTCCGCCAGGCGCATGAAATCGTGCCGGCCCGACACCGTGGGCTCGGCCACCAGCACCACCGCGTCCACCCCGCCCAGCGCGGCCAGCACCGGGCAGCCTATGCCCGGCGAGCCGTCCAGTATAAGGTATTTAGCGCCTGAACTTTCGGCGGCCTTGACCGCCTCGCCCTTGAGCAGGGCTACCAGCTTGCCGGAATTCTCCTCCGCGGGTTCCAGCCTGGCCCCGGCGAAGGTTCCGAAGCGGCAGGGCGAAACCGCCCAGGTGCCGCTTAAGACTTCTTTGGAGGTTATGGCGCCGGCCCGGCAATTCCACACACAGACGCCGCAGCCTTCACAGGCGGTCTGATTGATCTTAAAGGGCCCGGCGGTAACGGCGTCGAAACGGCAGACCTCGAGGCAGCGGCCGCAGGAAGTGCATTTCTCCGGGTCTATATCGGCCTTTTTTCCGCCGAAATAATCGTTGCGCGGCGCTGCCTCGGGCGACAGGATTATATGCAGGTCGGCCGCGTCCACGTCGCAGTCCGCGGCCACGCAGGGCGCGGCCAGGCGCGCGAAAGTCCCGGCCACCGTGGTCTTGCCGGTGCCGCCTTTGCCGCTTAAAATAAGTACTTGTTTCATGTTGTCAACCGGACTTTCAAGGCGGCGAACATAGAGCGCAGCGCCGGTCTGTACTCGGGCCGGGCTTCCAGCAGGGTTTTTCCCCGGGAATAAGCGGCGGCTATTTCCCTGTCGAAGGGGATCTTCAGCAGGACCTTGATGCCTTTCTCTGTGCACCAGGCCTCCATCTCCCCGTCGCCCAGGTCGGCGCGGTTTATCACCAGGGCGTGCGGTATCTTTATTTTTTCGAGGGTTTCCACGGCCAGCTTCAGGTCGCAAAGGCCGAAGGGGGTGGGCTCGCTGACCAGCAGGCATAAATCGCTGCCGGTCACGGCGTTGATCATGGGGCAGGTGGTGCCCGGCGGGCAGTCTATTATGACGTCGGCCCCTGGCGGAGCCAGTTTCTTCACCGCCTTTATCAGCCGCACCGGGCTGGCCTCGCCTATGTTCATTATCCCGTCCGCGAAGAAAAGTCCCCCCGCTCTGCCGGACCTTATTTTTCCGGAGGGGTGCGGGCTTTCCGCTATAGCTTTTTCAGGACAGGCCAGCGCGCAGCCGCCGCAGCTGTGGCACATATGCTCGAACAGGAAGGGCTTGCCGTTAAAGAGCTTGATGGCGTTGTAGGCGCACACTTCCTGGCAGCGCCCGTGCCCCTTGCACTTGCCCGCGTCTATCACCGGCACGGGCACGCTGAATTCCTTTTCCGTCTCTATTTCCGGACGGAGGAACAGCGCGCAGTCCGGCTCTTCCACGTCGCAATCCAGCAGGGCGGCTCCGGGCCCCAGCGCCTGCGCCAGCGCGCAGGCCAAACTGGTCTTCCCGGTACCGCCTTTTCCGCTGGCTATCGCGAGTTTCACTTTACTTTCAATTCCTTATGACAGAGCCACCAGTCCAGGCACTCGAACTTGCCGGCCTTGGCGTCCTTGAGGCGCGCCTTGGCCGTGGCCACGTCCCTGGCGGGCGGGATAATTACATGGTCCTTGCCCACCACCTCGCTGTCCGGCCACTGCGCGGGCATCGCCACGCCGTGCTTGTCGGAGACCTGCATGGCCTTCACAGCGCGCAGGATCTCGTCGATATTGCGGCCCAGTTCCTGCGGGTAGTAGAAGATGATGCGGATGGCGCCCTCGGCGTCCACGATGAACACCGCGCGCACGGTATTGGTGCCCTTGCCAGGGTGTATCAGCCCCAGCGCGGAGGCTACCGCGCCATTATCGGCGATAATGGGGAACTCTATCTCCACGCCGATCTTCTCTTTTATCCACTCCTCCCACTTTATGTGGGAGAACACCTGGTCCACGCTCATGCCGATGAGCTCGCAGCCCAGAGCCTTGAACTTGGGATAGCGCTTCTGGAAAGCCACGAACTCCGTGGTGCACACCGGCGTGAAATCGGCCGGGTGGCTGAACAGCACGAACCACTTGCCCTTATAATCGCCGGGCAGTTTTTTAACGCCGCGCGTGGTGACCACGGTCATCTCCGGGAACTTGTCGCCCAGCAGGGGCATTCCCCTTTTTTCATTGTTTTCCATTTTTCCTCCCTCACCTTCGGATCAATGTCCGCATTCCCCGTCGTGGCCGTGGTCTTTGCAGGGGTCTATGCCGCCCAGTTTGCTCTGGAGCAGGGCCTTCACGGCGTCTTCCGCCTTGCCGCAGTAGCCGAAGATCGGCACATTGGCCGCGGCGAACTTATTCTGCGCGCCCATGCCCATGCCGCCGGCTATCACGTGGGTGATGCCGTATTTAAGGATCTCGGTCACGGCCGTGCAGCCGCCCCCGCCGTGCACCGCCGCGTTAACTACCACCTTGGAATTCTTTATCTTGTCACCCTCGGCCTCGACTATGAGGAAATGGGAGCACTGCCCGAAGTGGGCGCAAACTTCGCTTTTTAAACCCTGGTCGTCGTTTAGCGTTATACCTATTTTCATTTATTTCTCCTTGGATGCGGGAAAGGCCCGGCGGGTTTTGACCCGCCGGGCGCCCCGCTGTTTATTTCTGTCCGCCGGTTTTGTCGTTAAGCCGTTTTTCAAGCTCCTCTACCCGCGCCTTCAGCGCCTCGGCCTCGTCCTGGGCCGCCGGGGACGCCTGGAAGATACCGCGTCTGCCCATGCCCGCCCCGCGGCCGTAACCGCCGCCGCGCATACCGCGCCCGCAGGGACCCATGCCCCGCCCGGGCTGCCCGCCGCCCATAGGGCCTGTTCCGTCTTTGTATGGCATAATTACCTCCTGAAAACTTTAATTCTTGGCGCAGGCTTCGGCCGCCGCGCAGAAGACGGCCAGGATCTTATGCTCGTCCGCTGAAACCTGTCCGCCCATTACTTTCTTTACGTTCCCTCCGAAGATCGGAGCTATCAGGCCGGTATTCATCTTGGAATAGCGCACCTTGCCGTCGTCTCCCTCCCAGATGGCCACCGAGCAGGGCATCATGGCCGACAAGTAGCGGTCGCTCTTGAGCACGCTGAGCGCGTATTCGGGGTGGCACAGCTTCACCACCGCCACCCGGCGCCCCAACACATACCCTTTCTTTTCTATGGACTCGCTCAGGCGCGAAGTGCCGGCGTGCTCCCAGCCGTTATCCTTTATGCTCTTCTCCAGCCGCGCCACGCTCTCGTCGAAAGTCATGCCGGTTTCCCCGGTAATTATCATCATGGAGGGCGCGGCCCTGTAGGCCGCGAAGGCGGCCAGCGCCCCGCCCAAAATGGTGAAAAGCACGGCCCAGGCCACTTTTTTGAGGTTTGTCATAGATGTTCTCCTTGGTTCTGCTTTGTTATTTACTGAGACTAATTCTCAATAAAATCTAAAAAAAATCAACGCGCGCACTTCGGGCACAGGCCATAGAACTGGATCACGTGGCTGTCTATGCGGAAACCGTATTTTTTCTTCAGGCCCTCTTCCGCCCTGCGCAGCAACTCGGTTTCTTCGTTTATGAAATCCTTGTAATCCACTATCTTGCCGCAGGCGCGGCAGACCAGATGGTGGTGATGCCCCTTGGCGCCGGTGGGATCGGCGAACTCGTAGCGGGCTTTGTCGTCACCGGTGTCGAACTTACTGACCATGCCCAGCTCGGTCAGCAGCTCCAGCGTGCGGTAGACTGTGGCCAGGCCGATATTGGGGCAATGCCTGGCGGCCTTTTTAAAGACTTCCTCGGCGGTAAGATGCTCCCCCCTCTCGCTGAGGGCGTCCAGCACGGCGTGGCGCGGCGGCGTCATGCGGCGGCCGTGGCCGCGTATGCGGCGGCAGCAGCAGTTAGGGTCGTGGTCTTTGCGGGTGTGCATGTGCTATTGAGAATTATTCTCAATTATACAAGTGTGTGCTCGCGCCTGTCAAGCGCGGCGGGCCCAAGCAATCAGAAATAAAAGCGCAGCCAGAGGTCCAGCTTGGCGGAGGCCTGGCGCCCCCCGAATTCGGTGTCGCGCCCCCCGCCGGAGAAGACGGGCCAGGCTATGAATTCAAAATTAGTGACCGGCTTGCAGGAGAGCGGCGCACCGGCCAGCCAACTGCCGTCGGCGGCGTTGATCATCACATAAGCCGAAGGTGTGAAATAAACCCAGTTGAAAGGCTCCGGCAGGGAGAATTTAAGATAAATGTAGTCCTTCATCAGGTTGGAGCCGCCGAAATTACCCCGCGCCTGGGCCAGCGCCGAAGCCGCCGTGACCGAACTGCCCGAAACCGCCGCGCCGTCGAGGAACCCCGCGTAGTCCCGGTACTCCCCGCGTGTCAAGCCGCCCCCGCTGCGGTAATACTCGGCTATGGCCGTCATATTCCAGTTATTCAACCAGCGCAACCCCACCAGCCAGTCCTCGCCGTCCCGCTTGGAGGCCGAAACCGCCCCGCCGGCTATGGTATAGCGCTCCTTGTTGGAGAAGCGGCTGTATTCGCCGTGCACCTCCAGGCTGGGCCCCAAATTGCGCGAAACGGCGGCGCCGGCCCGCTCTGGGCTGACGCGGCTGGCGTAGCCCATGAAGTCTATGTCCGTATCCCAGGCCAGCATGGAGAGTTTCGCCGCAAGGTCGGTATCGCGGGCTTCGGAATTCTGTGCGTTCAGCGGCTCAGCCGAGGGCACGGCGATAAGGCTGAAGGCGGCGTTATTGATCGCACCGCCTGAAAAACTGCGGATGTATTCGCAGCCGAAGGACATCAGCCCGGCCTGCGCCAGCTCCGGGTTCTCGGGGTCTTTAACCGGGTTCACGTAACCGACGGGGTTGAAGGCGTAGCCTTTGCCCCAACTGTACATCCGTTTGCCCGCCGTGAGCGCGGCGCGCTCGCCCAGCGCCAGCGTGCCGTAAAGCTCGTGCAGGGACAGGTCGCTTTCGGCCTCGCTGTAATACTGCGCGTAGGTCCGGGCGTGGAAAGCCGTGGCCCCTGAGCGGTAATCGCCGTTGAGGTAGAGGTCCAGCCTGTATTGCGAAAGGGTATCGACCGGGGCCTGGCCGTAATACTGCAGCGCGTATAGCGGGGAGTTCTGCCGGGTATTCACCAGAACATAACGGGCGTCCAGGTTGCCGCCCAGCTCCAGCTTCGGCGCAGCGCCACCCTCGGCGCCTGGTATATCGAAAGAATAATCCTCTCCGGCGGCGGGTGCCGCCGCCAGGGCCAGGATAAGTGCGGCTATAAGTTTCACTTGCGGAGAGTCTCCAGCTTGGACATATAGCCAGTGGTAAAGACCTCGTCCTTGAACTGGCGGGCTTTCACCTGGGAATAGATCATCAGCGACTTGTAGCCCTTGTAGAGCGGGCTGTGCGTCTCTATCACCGACGGACGGCTGAAACCGCCGCCGAAATCCTTCACTTCCTTGAACTCCAGCGTCTTTATCAGCATGCCGCTGGCCGAATAGCACTCTATCTTCTCCAGCGTCTCGTCGGGCTTGGCCCACATCTTCAGGCTGTCGTAGGCCACGGCCTTGGTCTTGGCCTTGAGCCCGAGCAGGTAGCCGCCGGCCGACTGCGAGGCCGACTTCACGGCATATTCGGCCGCGTAATCCACCTGCATGATGTCGGCGTTGTTGAACACGCCGCCGGTGACAGACTGCAGGCTGGTAATGCGCATTGGCCGGCCCACGTTGGGGATGTAGAGCCACATATTGTCGCCCAGGCGCAGGGTGCTGCGGCCTTTCTCGCTGGCCGGCGCCAGGTAGAGCATGGCCATGGAATCCCGGCCCTTCTTGGCCGTGTAGAAGACGAACTCCTTCTTCTTGCCGTCGGGCTCTATGTTGACCAGTTTGCGGTAGGCCTCGTAGCTGGGCGGCATCAGGCTGGCGTCTATGCGCTTGAGCAGGGCCTCGCCGTCGAGGGCTGCGGCCGGCAGGGCGGCGGCCAGCAGGGCCAGGGCCAGAACGGGTTTAAGAATTTTCATGGTTTTTCCCTTATACGTGCCGCAAAGCTTCCACTGGCTCCATGCGCGAGGCCTTGAGCGCCGGCTGCAGGCTGGCCAGCCCGGAGATGACCAGCACCACTCCGATCGCCAGGGCTATCTCGCCCAACGCCACCGCCGGCGAAAGCACCAGGTCCATGTTGCCGAAGGTGAATTTAATTTTCAGGGCCTTGATCAGCAGCAGGAGGCCGGCGCCCGCGGCGCCGCCGATAAGGCCGCTGAGCAGCCCCAGCGACAGGCCTTCGGCCAGGAACAGCGCCAGTATTTTATTCGGCGGCGTGCCGATGGAGGCCATGGTGCCTATTTCCCCTATGCGCTCATAGACCGACATCATCATGACATTCAGCACGCTGACCAGCACTATGAAGACCAGCACCAGCCGCACTACCATGATGAGCAGTGTCACCATTTTGGCTATGCTCGAGAAAGGCGAGAGGTCCTCCCAGGTATGCACCTCCAGCCCCGCCTTGGCGCCGCGCCCCGGCTGAGCGCCGGGCTTCGGCTCCGCTCCCGCCGCCTGGCCCGCGCCCGCCAGGGCGGCCAGCTCTTTCTTTATGGAAGCTGCCGCGCCGGGCAGCCGGTCGAAATCCTTCAACCGCACGGCCACCTCGGTCACCTCTTCGCCCTCTATGCGCAGGAGCGTCCGGGCGTCGTCTATGTGTATGTAGCCGTCCTTGCCCTGCGGGCCCATGATATTCTCGGAAATGCCCGAGAGGCGAAAGCTCAGGCCGTTCACCGAACCGTCCTTGTTGTTGGCCACCAGCACCACCTCGTCGCCCACCTTGAAGCCGAGGCCGGCGGCTATGTTCTGCGGCAGCACTATGGCGCCGGGCTTCACGAAGGCGGCGGGTCCGGCTTCGCCTTCTTTAATGCGGCCCGGCAGATCGGGGCAGACGGCGCTCTCGCGCTCCGGCTTCACCGCCGTCAGGCGCATATTGGTGGTGCTCGCGAAATTGCTGATCATGGCGCCGAAGCGGATGCGCTCGGAGTAGGACCCGACTTCGGGATGGGAGTCCAGGGTCTTACGCAGCCCCTCCAACCCCTTGTCGCCGATGACGAGGTCCAGCGGCAGGTTGTCCATGGAACCGATATAGCCTTTCTTATGGACCTGCAGGTGGCCGAGGTTGGAATTGGTGATGATGCCAATGACCTCGCTCCGGAAGGAATTACCCACGCCGCCGAAGACTATCACCAGCGTCACGCCCAGCGCGATGAGCGAGGAGGTGAGCAGGGTGCGGCGCGTGTAGCGCAGCAGGTTGCGGAAAGCGATCTTGAAAATATTCTTCATTATTTGATCCCCGCGCTCAACAACCCGTCTTCGATGGTATATATCTGCTCGGCCTCGCCCACCACCTTCTGGTCGTGCGTGGCGAAGATGAAGGTGGTGTCGAGTTCCTTCTTCATCGCGTGCATGAGGCCTATCACTTTGTAGGCGGTGTCGTGGTCCAGGTTGGCGGTGGGTTCGTCGGCCAGCACCAGCTTGGGGCGCGCGGCCAAGGCGCGGGCCACGGCCACGCGCTGCTTCTGCCCTCCGGAGATCTGACCGGGATACTTGCGGGCCTGGTCGGCCATGCCCACTTTCTCGAGCATCTCCTCCACGCGGCGGCGGCGCTCGGCCGGCGGCAGTTCCTGCACCATCAGCAGCGGGAACTCCACGTTCTCGTAGACGGTGAGCACCGGGATAAGGTTGAAATTCTGGAAGATGAAACCGATATTCTCCCCGCGGAACTTCGCCGAGGCGCGGCGGTCCAGCGAGCTGATCTCGGTGCCGGCCACGGTGACACGGCCGGAGGTGGGGCGGTCCAGCCCGCCCAAAAGGTTGAGCAGCGTGGTCTTGCCCGAGCCAGACGGGCCGATGAAGGAAATGAATTTCCCCGGCTCTATGGCCAGGCTTATGCCTTTCAGGGCCGGGGTGGCTATTTCGCCGGTGATATAGTCTTTCTTTATGTTCTCCAGCGTAACAAGGGACATGGGCGCTCCTTTTTATCCGCATCTATTGGATGCGGCGCCGGCGCGAAAGTTTCAGGCCGGATGGGCTCCTGCGGCATTCTGTCAGTCTTTAAGGAAGATATTTTTGAGAAATTTGGCTTCGGCCTGCACCTTCACCTGACCGTCCTGCAGCAGTTCCGCCTTCATGACGTACAGGGGCGACATATCCTTTTCCAGCCTGGCCGTCACCTCGGCCGCGCGGCCTATCAGCACCGGCGCCTTATACTTAAGGTTGAACTCGGCGGTGAGGGCCGCTATGCCCCTGGTAAACAGGCAGTTGGTCATGGCGCTGTCTATCATCAGCGCGGCAATGCCGCCGTGCAGGAAACCGTCGTACCCCGATATCTCCTTACGGCAGAACACCGCCGCCCGCACCGAACCGTCGGGCTGCGCGATGAATTTAAGTTTTAATCCAACCGGGTTATCCGGACCGCAAGCCACGCAGCCGGCATGCGACCTGTGCCCCGACGGCTTTTTTTTATTTTCCATATTTCTTTCCGCCTACTATTTTAAGAGCCTTGCCGTTCACTACGGCGTCGGCCAGTTTTCGCCTGGCGGCCGCCAGTATCAAACCGAAGGTCTGCCTGGAAACCTTCATCGCCGCCGCCCCGGAGGCCTGGTCGCGCGCGTCCAGGTCGCTGTGCTTGACCGCCTGGAACTCGTCCAGCCGCAGTGTTACGGTTTCCAGTTCGCAAAGAGGCACCGCCCGGGGTTTAAAATAGCTGACAGCGGGCTCCGCGGAGAGTTTTCTGCTCTTGAAAGGTCTGGACATGGTTATTGGCATATGCCAATAACCACATAGTAACAACATCTGACCGGCAAGTCAAAGAGCCGGGGTAGAGGCGGTCAGGGCCTCCAGCGCGGCGGCCGGAGCTATCTTTCCGGTCTTCCAGACCGCGGAGGGCCTGAGGCGCCAGCGGGCCATGACTTTTTCCAACAGGTAGTCGCGCACCGCCAGCACCGCCGGCGGCCCGCCGGCGCCCAGCACTTCCGAGAGCTGCGGGGCCCAACCGCCGCCCTCCAGCTCCAGGAAGCCGACCTCGTCGATGAAAACAGCGTCGGCCCCGGCCAGCGCCCCGGCGGAAAGCGCAGCGCGGCCCGCGGCCAGCCCGTCATCGTAAAATCTGAACTCCCCGGCGCGCACTGTCCCGCCGGGTTCGCGGCGGCAGAGCGGCTGCCTGGCGCCGTCGGCCAGGTTCACAAGATCAAAGCCGGAGCGCACGCCGTTCTCCCAAAGCCCCGCCGCGCAGATCCCGCCCGGTTTTTTTCCTGCCGCGCGCAGCAGCCGGGCCAGTTCCGCCACTAGTTCGCTTTTGCCCGACCCGTGGCCGCCGGTTATCAGGAAGACTTGCCGCCGGGTCCGCTCCAGCAGGTGCGGGGCAAGAGCCACGGCCGCGCCCAGGGCGGCCAGTGGGCGCCTGAAGAATTCCTTGCCGCGGGGCAGGCCGGCCAGCACGCCCGGCAGGGACGCAAAAGCGTATTCCAGGGTATCAAAGAAGATTTTACCGAAGACGCGCTCGACCAGGCGCCGGATAACCGGGTTCAGCAGTTCTTCGCCAATAGCCGCGAAGCCCATTGTAAGCAGGAAAGCGCGCAGCGCCATATACAGGCCCGCCCCGGCGCTGCCCAGCACCAGGCCGGCGGTCACGGAAGCCGCCAGCACCCCGGTCCAGAGGCCGGCCCTCTTTATCAGCCCGGCGGCACGCGGATATAACGTAACGCAGATACAGGCGTAGATGCCGGCCAGGCCTGCCAGCGACCACGGGTCCAGCCGGCGCCCGGCAGCCATCACGGCCGCTACGAAGATCGCATGAGCCGCCAGCGCCCAGGGAGAATATGAGCGGCATTCCCCTGCCGCCGCGGGAGGCCGCTTCACCGAATGCCTGCCCGCTTCACTGGCCGGCGCCAGTTTTGTTGCTCCCGCCGCCAGCCCGGCCAGCGCGGCCGCGCCGCCGGCCAGGAAATACAAGCCCGCGGCGGCCGCCAGCGGGGTCCAGTCCCCGGCGCCGGAAAACCCGATACCCCGCAGCCACTCCACCCCGCGCAGGTAAACTCCTACCGTATCGGGACCGTAAACCATGAAAAGCCGCAGCAACTTATAGCCCAGCGTGCCGCACATGGCCAAGCCGCCGGCCAGGACATAGCCAGCCGGGTTCGCCCCCAGCAGTCGTACCCCGGCCTCCGCCAGGAAACCCTCGGCGGAGATGGCGAACATGGGGCCGAAGATGACGGCGCTGGGAGAAACGGACTTCATGGCGGCGCAGACCAGCCCGGCGCGCCAGAGCAGGCCCCTCTCCGGCCAGAGCCGGTGCCCGGCTATCATTATGGCTATGCCCACGGCTGTCAGGAATTCGCCAGAGAAGGGAATATGCGCGTTATGCAAAAAACTGCCCAGCAGTATTTCCGAGGCCGCCCAGAGGCTGCCCAGCACGGCCGCTTTCCGCCAGACGAGGGCGCTGTCTTTCCCGCCGTTATTTTTCACGCTAAAACCTCGCCTCCAGGGCGGCCGTCACGGTACGGCCGGGAGCCAGTTCATCGGATTTTTCCTGGTAGCGCTTGTCGAAAACATTATCCACGGAGAGCCTGACCAGCACGCTCTTCGCAAGGGCGCGCGCGACGGAGGCGGAGAGGTTGTGGTAACCCCGCACCCAGGCGCTGTGGTTATCCTGGGTGTACTGCCTGGATTTATACAGCCAGGCGAGGGTTATATCCGCCAACACCGTCTTAAGACCGATATTGGCCGAAGCCGTATGGCGCGGGGCGTAGGCGAGCGACTTGCCTTCCAGCGCCGCGGCGGCGGCGTACTCTTCTATTTCGCTTTCGGACCAGGCGTAGGCCGCGCTGGCCGAGAAGGCTCCGGAATAATATTTTAACGGCAGCTCGGCCCCGTATATCCGCACTTCTCCGACGTTGCGGATCTGGGATTCGGTCGCGCTCAGGCTGGCGGAATACATGAAGCGCCTGCCTACTGTATAGTAAGCGGCGGGTTCCAGGTAAAGCCCGGCCGCCGGATGCAGCTTAAAACCGGTCTCGGCGGTGTCCACGGTCTCCGGCTTCAGGCCGGGGTTGGCTATGGCGAGTATGGCCCCCTTTTTCAGGGTCAGGCACATATCCTCCAACGACGGCGGCCGGAAACCCCTGCCATAAGAAAGATACTGTTCCGCAAGGTCCGAATATTCCCAGGAGACCGCTAATTTAGGGGAAAGATTATCCCAGTAATGGCCGCTTTGCGGACCGTTGACCAGGCTATAGGCGGCGTTAGAAGGATTATTGAAGTAGCCGCCGAAATAGGAGGCATTGTCGTAGCGCAGCGCGGCCAGAAATTTCAACCTGTCGCCCGCCAGTTTTTTTTCAGCCTGCGCGTATGGCGCGTACTGGCTGCTGCGGCCGCGGTTTTTGGCGTCATATACTGTCGGGGCCGTGTAATGGTCCGTGGCGTCCACCGAGCCGAGCTTATAGTCCGCGCCCAGGGTAAGCGTAAAGCCGCCCGGCGCAAGAGAAACAGCGGCCTGCCCCCCGGTGTCCTCGCGCAGGGCGGCGGTGTCGACGCGGGTATAGCCGCTTTTAGTGGATTCGCCGAGGCGCTCGTAATCCTCAAGCTGGTAATAGGCCTGCGCCTGCCAGGCAAGGCCGCCGCGGGCGCCGCTCCAGGCGGCGCGCGCCGAATCCGTGGTATAGCGCCGGTGGCTCCCGGCGTTGGCGCGTATGCGGTAGCCTTCGCCGCGCAAGCCCTCGGTGCGCGAGTATTCGGCGTCCAGGACGCCGGCTTCCTTAAGGTCCAGAGAGCCCTTGGCCGCCGCGCTTTTTTCGCGGAGGTAATTTTTTACGGAGTAAGCGGTGCGCAGGGCCGCGGGGGTGGAGTTGTACCCGTCGCTGCTGAGGTAGTTCCCGTCGGCCGAGAGCGAGATATCTTTTATTTTTGCGCCGGCGCCGGCATTGGTCCTGAAGGTATTGTATGTCCCGTACGAGGCGCCCAGCCGGCAGCCGGAGGGAGTCTTCCTGGTAACGATATTCACTACGCCGGCCGCCGCGTTGGAGCCGTACAGGGAGGAAGCCGGGCCCTTCACAATTTCAACGCGGTCTATGCTCTCCAGCGCCAGCCGGTTCCAGTTGACGGAGCCCGTCGCGCTGGTGTTCACCGGCGCCCCGTCGAGCAGGATCAGCGTGCGGGCCTGCTCGCCGGAGGGCAGGCCGCGCAGCGTCAGCGCCGAGGTGTGGGAATAAATGCCGTAAGCCCTGCTGGTAACCGCGCCCGGCACCAGGCCGGCGAGTTTGTCATTGAGCGCGGCTCCGTGAGCGGTTTCCAGCTGTTCTTTGGTTATTACTTCCACAGAGCCCGGAGCATCCCCTATCGACCGCATGGTCCGGGCCGGGGTGACGACGGTTATTCCAATTTCTACGGCCATAACGGAGGTGGAAAGAGAAAGCAGCAACCCCGCCGAAGCGAACATTCGCCCCGCGCGGTTCATAAAGGGGATATTATGGAGAAGGAGCCGTGCGTGACGCCCTTCAGGGCGCGCAGGGCGTCGGCCAGGCGCTGCAGTTCGGCCGGGCGGCCGGTGACCGTTGCGGTGCACAGCGTCTTGCCGCCGCGCAGCGGGTGAGACTGCACCGAGAGCACGCTTTTGGCGTGCGCGCCCACCAGTTTTTCCACGCCGCGGCCGGGGCGGCTGTCGGCCGGGTCGTAGACTATGGAAATGGTGCCGGCGCAGTCGCGGCCGCCCTTCCATTCTTTTTTCACCAGGGCCCGGCGGATAAAGTCGGCCATGGCCTGCGAGCGGCTGGGGTAGCCGCGCTCGGCGGAGATCTCGTCCAGGCGGGCGAGCAGGCCTTGCTCCAGGCAGACGGTGAAGCGGTCGAGGGGGGCGTTTTTCATATTCATACTATTTTACATAATAATATGAATAAGACAATTAAAAAGGGGCGGCCGGAGCCGCCCCTCTTATTCCCACCGGGTTCTTTAGAACTTGAAGGTGAGGCCCATGTCGTAGGCGGTTTCGGAAAGCTCGGACTTGATGGTGCCGTCCGAAGAGGTTTCCTTTATCGTCTTGGCAAAGGCCTTCTTGTAGCCCAGGTTCAGGGCGAACTTGGACGAGAACTCGTAGCCAGCCCCGAGCGTCAGGTGATGCTCGGATACGCCCGGGAAGCCGATAACACGGAAATACTCGTAGCCCATGTTGTTCATGGAGGTGCCCTGTATGTCAGTATTCCCCATCGGGTTGAAGTTGTTGTGGATTTTCACCGGGTTCTTGCCGTAATTCCAGCCGGCGCGCAGCGTCAGATTGTCGGTGGTCTTGTTCTGTACACCCAGGCCGAAGACGGTCTGGCCCTCCCAGTCGAAATCACTGTAGCCGTCGGCATTGGCCCAATCCAGGTATTTCACATCGGCAGACAGAACCCAGCCGTCCAAACCCTTGTAAGCCGCGCCCGCGCCATACTGGGCCGGGTTTTCCAGCTTAAGGGTATCGAACACGCCGTTGCCGTCAAAGTCGTAGACGCGCTTGTGTTCTACGTTCTGAGGGGTCACGTAAGTGAGGCCGAAAGCCCATTTTTCATACTCATAAGCCGCGCCGAGGCGGAGGCCGACGGCGTAGTTATGGGACAGGCCGGAACCGAAGTCGGCGGCCTGGTAGTCTATGTCCAGACCGGCGCCGTAGGAGAATGCGCCGTTCTTGTACGCGAAAGCCGGGACGAACTTCATGACGGACACCTTGGTGTTCATGTCATTGTTAATATCCATGTCGCGGTAATCCACACCCATGCCGGACACGCCGTAGGCGGCGATGCCGAAGGTCATGTTGTCGCCGGCCGGGGTGGCCAGGCCGATAGCGGGGATAGCGTAACCTTCATCCTGGCTCTTGCCGGACCAGTTGCCCATCATGCCGGAAACGACGTTCGCCTTAACTTCGGGGGCAAAGAAGGTGCCGGCAAAGTTGAACTGCGAACCCTGTATCTGCGAGAGCGTCGCAGGGTTGGAGAAGATGGCGCTGATGGCGTCCTGGGGGGCCGCCATGCCCGTGCCGCCCATGGCGCGGGACGCGGGACCTACGCCGATAAGGTTGTCGCCATTGGTGGCGAAAACATTCAGCGAAAGCCCGGTTATTACGAAAGCCGCTGCTAACAAGTTAACCGATTTTTTCATTTTTCCTCCGTTTAATTTTCCGAAATTAGATAAACAGCGAAGACTTGCTGGTGCCGGCCTCGGCCAGGAACTTGCCCACACCGGCGCTCTTGAGATTCGGGTAATCTATCATCTCTTCCATCTTGTAGCCCATCAGGTCCATGCTCATCTGGCAGACATAGATCTGCACGCCGGAGTCGGCCGCGGTCTTCATCAGCTGCGCGAGCGTCATCACGTTGTGCTTCTTCATGATGGACTTTATCATGGCCTTGCCCATGCCGCCCATGTTCATCTGGGACAGCTTGGTGCCGTCGGCGCCGTTCGGGAGCATGATCTCGAACATCTTCGAGACCGTGTCCTTGGAGACGGTCTTCTTCGGGTCCTTCAGGGCCGGGATGGACCAGAAGGTGAAGAACATCACTACCTTCTCGAACATCGCCGCGGCGCCGGTGGCTATGATGAAAGAGGCCAGCAGCTTGTCCATGTCGCCGCTCATCACCACCATGGACAGCTTGTCCTCGGGCGCGTTAGCCTTCAGTGTCTCCACGTCGGCCTTCAGTGCCGCCACCTGCGCTTCCAGTTCTTTTATATCAGCCATATTTCTCCTTAGTGAGTGTAATCCAGAAATTTAACTTTATCACCGACTTTCCTTAAGATCGCGCCCTTCATGACCTCGGCGTACGGGCAGGGAAAACCGATAGGGTTGCCGTTCCGGATGCAGGAAGCGAGCGCTATTACTTCCACGCCGCGCGCGACCATTTCCTCCGCCCGCGCCACGGCCCGCTTGCCGGGGCAGCCGCCGCAGGAAACAAAGGCCGTTATTTCTACCGGGCCGGTCTCGGCGAAAGCGCCCTTGCCCAGCTGGGCGAACTTGAAGTCCGTGGTTCCGGGACACAAGTCTTCAGTCTGCTGGCAGCGTATTATGCCGGCCTTCTTCATTTCGCGGCCCCGATATTAAGGGTGAAAGCCGTGCCGGCCTCAGCCTCCTTTTTAACGTGCTGAAAATAGACCGCGAGCGGCCTGAAGAAGATGTGTATCCACTTGGTGAACGGCACTATCAGCAGTATCCACACCGTCTCTATGGCGATGTTCAGGCGGTACACCTTGGCGAGCAGCGGGTCCTGCGGGCCGTAGGCCACGTTGAGGTAATGGGTGAACAGCAGGCTCGCGCCTATCAGGAACATGGTCACTACGAACAGCCAGTCGCTCGGGTGCGAGAACTTGGAAGACTCCGCGCTCTTGAACATTCGCCGCAGCGACATGATGCCGCCGCCGACGAGGATGGCGAGACCGGCGTACCAAACCAGCAGGCTGACCGGGCCGAAGGCGCCGTAATGTTTATCCAGCGGCGACAGCAGATGCAGGTTGGAGATCAGCAGCGTCAGCACATAGCCGCTCATGACGAGCAGGTGAGCTATCCAGCGGGTCCAGTCCGTTTCCTCGCAGCCGTTGAAGTTCTTCTGCGTGAAGCCGTGCACGAGGGTCTCGTAAATGTGCGCTGGTTTGAGCGAGGCCTTTATGCCGCCCAGCGGCTTTACTATCGCGTAGCGGTACATGTTCAGCACATAGCCGCCCAGCGCTATGGTGACATAGACGGGGAAGGCCAGCTCTATTTTCCCGGCAAGCGCGCCGAAGTCTCCGGTGTAAGAACTGTAGAGCCAATAGAAAGCCGCCAGCATACCCAGGGCCAGCCAGGTCTGCAGCCAGCCGTTCTTGTAGAAGATCTTGGACAGGCCGGTGATATCGTACTTGGCGATGAGGTAGCGGCGCAGGGCCATCATGTACTCGCCGGGCTGGGCCTCGCGCGGACAGGTGGCCGAGCACTCGCCGCAATAGTAGCAGTGCCACGGCTCAATGGCGGAAGATATCTTATCTTCCATCCCGACGTGCCCGGCGCGTATCAGTTTGCGCGGAAAAGAGGAGTCTTCCTTGGAAAGCGGGCAGACGGCGGTGCAGTTGCCGCAGTTAAAGCAGGCGGAGATATCGAAGGCGCCATACTTCTTTATCTCGTCTATGAGTTCCGGGTTGACCTTCATTATTTCGCCTCCCCGGCCTTCAGTTCGTATTTGGGGTAATCCCCGCGGCCGGCCACGTCGGCTATCTTGCCGTACTTGCGCAGACCCACCAGGTACCAGAGCGCCCTGTCCTCCGGCAGGCCGGCGGCGGCGGCCAGCTCCGGCGCCGTCTTGGGGCCCTCTTTCAGCGCGTCGAGGATAGCTTTCTGCGCCTTGTTCTGCGCGGCCACCCGGTCGCGCAATTCCTGCGGCACCGGGCCGCGGAGCTCGTTAAGTTTCTTCAGTTGTTCGGCGAGTTTTTTAGCGTCGGCCATATTATTCCTTGGCGATGGCTTCCACCATCGCGTCGAACTGGTCCAGCGTCCAGCCGGCCACGTTGATGGCGCGGACCGGGCAGACCGCCACGCAGGCGCCGCAGCCCTTGCAGAGCGCGGGGTTAACCACGGCCACCTTCTTGCCGTTCTTTTCGGCCATCATCAGCGCGCCGTCATAGGAGCACTCGGCGGGACACAGGCCGCAGCCGGTGCACTTATGCTCGTCCACCACGGCCACGAAAGGTTCCAGCGGTATATCCGGCTCCGCCAGCAGTATGGCGGCCTTGGCGGCGGCGGTGCCTGCGGCGGCCATGACCTCGGGCACGTCCATCGGGTACTGGGCCGTGCCGGCTATGAAAATACCGGAGTTAGCCATTTCCACGGGGCGCAGCTTCAAATGCACTTCCTGCAGGAAGCGGTCAGCGCCGATCGGCATTTTCATCTGGGACCTGATGAGGGAGATGTCGGCCGGCATCATGCCGGTCACCAGCACTACCAGGTCGGCTTTCACTTCCAGCTCTTCACCCCAGGTCAGCACGTCCTTTACCTTCACCGTGTGACCGGTGCGGTCGGAAGTGACCACGGGCTGGTCGGTCTCGTTGTGGCGCAGGAACAGCACGCCGTCCTTGGAGGCCTTATCGTAATATTCCTCGTGCTGCATGCCGTAGGTGCGGATGTCGCGGTACACGTCGTAGATCCGCACGCCGGGATATTTGTCCTTCACCTGGTTGGCGGCGTAGAGCGCGGAAGAGCAGCAGGTCCGGGAGCAGTAATCGTTGATCTTGCCGTCGGCCTGGGGCTTGTGCACGCCCTCAACCTGGCGCGAGCCCACACAGTGGATCAGCGCCAGGCTCTTTATTTCCTTGCCGGAATATTCCAGCCGGCCGGCCGGGGAATTCTTCATAAGGGAGATAAATTCCGGCAGCGTGACCACGTTGGCGTCCTCGCCGTAGCCGAACTCGCCCTGGGCCGGCTTATAATGCTGGTAGCCGGTGGCCATTATGATGGCGCCCGCTTTCACCTGGGCGGAGGTGCCGTCGGCGTTCTTGAAATTTATCTTAAAGTTTCCCACGAAGCCGCCTACGAAGTCTATGTCGGCACCGGTGTGCACGGTTATCTTCTTGTCCGCGCGCACCAGGGCTTCGAGTTTACCGGCGATAGCCGGGCCCTCTTCGCCGGACGGGTACATCTTGCCGAGCCCCAGCAGTTTGCCGCCCAGCCCCGGGCCCTTTTCTATAATAACGGCCTCGAGCCCTTTGCCTGCGGCCGAGAGCGCGGCGCGCATACCGGCCACGCCGCCACCGATAACGGCCACCCTCGGTTCGGCCGCCACACGTATGGCGTTAAGGGGGTCCTTGCGCTTCACCTTCTCCACGCCGGCCTGCGCCAGCCTTATGGCTTTGGCCGTGGCGCCGGCATGGTCGAGTTTGTGCACCCAGCTGGCCTGCTCGCGGATATTGATATGCTCGTGCAGGTAGGGGTTCACGCCGGCGCGCTGCAGCACGTTGCGGAAGGTGAGCTCGTGCAGGCTCGGGGAACAGGCGGCCACCACCGTGCGGTTGATACCCAGGTTCTTTATGTCCTCGGCTATCAGGTCCTGCCCGTTGGACGAGCACATAAAGGCGTACTCGCGGGCCACGGTCACGCCGGGATACTTGGCCAGCGCCGCGGCCACCGCTTTAACGTCGATGATGTCGGAGATGTTGCCGCCGCAGTGGCAGACGTAAACCCCGACCTTCGGCTCCTGCCGGTAATTATCTTTAGACGAAGCTTCTGTTATTTTCTCGTCCATCACAGTTTCCTTATATAGTTGGCGGCTTCCATGGCGGCCGAGCCGGCGTCCACCACCGAGTCCGGGATGTCGCGCGGGCCCTTTACCACGCCGGCGGCGAACACGCCCGCCCCGGTCGTGACGGCGGAAGAAACGGTCTCGTCGGAAAGCTTCACAAAGCCGAATTCATTATTCTCCGTATCGAGGCGAAGCCTCGATACGTCGTAGCCGGGGACCAGGCCCTGGGACAGCACCACCAGCTCATGCTTCAACTCGGCGGGCGCGGAATCCCCCTCCTGCCGCTCTATGCGCAGAATGGGGTTATGCTTCCCGTCCTCGGTGATTCGGGCGACCTTGGCTTTCACGAAGTTGATGCCCATGGCCCGGGCGTTATTGTAGAACTGCTCGTAACCCTTGCCGAAGGCGCGGATGTCCATATAATAGATGGTGATGTCGGCTATGGGCAGCGAGCCGGACAACAAAATGGCCTGCTTGATGGCGTACATACAGCAGACGCGGCTGCAGTACGGCACGCCGATGCTCTTGTCGCGAGAACCCGCGCACTGCACGTAAGCGATAGAGCCGGGCACCATGCCGTCGGAAGGGCGCAGCACGCGGCCGTAAGGGCCGTGCGGCGCCAGCAGGCGCTCGGCGGCCATGGGGGAAATGACGTTGGGGAGTTTGCCCAGGCCGTACTGCTTCTTGGCGGTCATCGGCGTGGTTTCGTAGCCGGTGGCGAGTATTACCGCCTTGGCTTTTATCTCCACCGGGGCAGGCTCCTGCAGGAACTCTATGCAGTCCTTGGGGCAGGCGCGGGCGCAGGCGCCGCAGCGTATACAATGCTCAGGGTGCATGACCGGCAGCTGCGGGATAGCGTTGGTAAAAGGTATGGAGATGGTCTTCTTGGCGCCCAGGCCCTGCTCGTACTCGTCGGGCAGGTAGACCGGGCAGACTTCCTCGCAGCGCTTGCACGAGATGCATTCCTTCTCGTCGATATAGCGCGGCTTGCGGGTGACGGAGGCGGTGAAGGTTTTGCCCTCGCGCTTGATGGCGTCCACGGTGCTGTAGGTGAGGGTCTTTATGCGCGGGTGATGGGAAACGGAAGCCATGCGGGGAGTGGTAATGCAACTGGCGCAGTCCAGGGTAGGGAACACTTTACTCAGCGAGATCATCTTGCCGCCGATGCTCGGCGCTTTCTCGACTATCGCCACGGAAAAGCCCTGGTCGGCCAGGTCCAGGGCGCTCTGCAGGCCGGCTATGCCGGAGCCGACTACCAGCGTGTCTACCTCTATTTTTTCCAGTTCTCTCATACGGCGGCCACCGCCTTTTCCATTTCGGAGATTTCTTTAAGGAAGGCGGCGCGGCAGACGGTGCAGATGGTGGTGAGTTTGAGCCGGTTGGCGGCTATGTTTTTGGCCCGCATCTGCTCATAGACGCGGGCGACGCGCTTGGAAAGCCGCTCATAGGCGCCTTCGTAGGGGCAGTCGGAGCCGGAGGACATGATGATGATGCCCCCTATCCCCTTGTCAAAAGCCCTGAGGTAAAAATCCTCGGGGAACATGACCGGGTCCGGCACGCGTATTATATAGGTATTGGCGCTGTACCCCATCCGGGCCTGCCCCACCGCGTCCGCCCCCGGATAAGAACTGTGATTAGTCGTTATAATTAATATTTTTCGATGAGTCATACGTTAAAAGTATTCCTGCGCTAGCCGCAGCCCTGGCGGGGGGTATGGGTTCGGCGGGCCCTCGCGCAGGCCGAGGCTTGCGTAGCGCCGAGGCCGAGCGGGAGCGCGGCCACGGTGTGGCCGATAGCGTGCCCGACGGGCCCATATCCCCCGCCGGGGCACGCAAGCTAATTACTTTTTGCGAGTGACGAAGAGGCTGTCGTAGCCGTCGTGCTCGAGCACGCCCATATACTCATGGCCGGACTTGCCGCACCAGGCGGGAATGTCCTCGCGGCTGCCCTTGTCGCCGGACTGGATCTCCAGCACGCCGCCCACCGGCACGCCGGCGATGCCCTTCTTGGCTTCCAGCAGGGGGCCGGGGCAGGCCATCGAGCGGGCGTCTACGGTTTTATCAGCTTTTATCTGGCTAAGGTCCATGTTAGTTTCCTCCTGCTCAAATATCTAAATTCGGGCAATACAATTTTTTTATCCTGGCTATCAGGTCGGCCAGTTTAGGGTCTTTAATGCTATAGAAGATGCGGTTGCCGTCGCGGCGCTTCTGGATGAGGCCGCGGTCGGCAAGGACGCGCAGGTGCTGCGAGATGTTCCCCTTGGTCGTGCCGAGTTTTTCAATAACCTCGTGCACGAACATTTCCCTCTTCAACAGCATACATATTATCATGAGGCGGGAGGGATGGGCAATGCACGACAGCATGCCTGCTATCCCTTCGGCTTTGGCGAGCGCGGCTTTGTTCATGTATAGTAGTTTAGAGTATTCTAAACTAGTTGTCAAGGGCCAGGCGGCCCCGGGGGGGCGCGGCGTGTTTTTATCTGAGGACTTCGGCGGCGAAGGCTTTGGCTTCTTCTATAAAGCCCTGCCAGGCGTTGACGGGCAGCTGGCCGTCGCGCTTGAAGAAGACCACGTGCCCGGGCGCGCCCTGCACGCGCAGACCGGGCGTGCGCTCGAACCAGGCGGCGCGGTTCGGGGTGAAGAACATGTGCACGGCAGCCTCGTCGGGACCGGTCAGGCGGTATTTGTCGGAAAATTCTGGAAAGGCGGGCAGGTCTATGTCTTTGAACCCAATGGCCTCGCCGATCTTGTAGATAAAGGACTCGGGCTTCAGCTCGAACTGCGGCACCTGCGGGCGCACGCCCTCTATCAGGGCCAGCGTGAAAGTATGGCTGTGGCTGTTCTTGCCGCTGCCGGTGGTATAGCGGTAATCAAAAACGCTTATATTTCCGCCGGAAGCGCTGAACTTTATCAGGTTAGTGGCCTTGCGGGAGCGGCCCATCCTGAAGAGCTCCAGGCCGGTGGCCTCAAGCTCGTGGGGCCAGGGGCCCTCGGGAGAGAACAGCAGCCCCATCGATACAGCCAGCTGCTCCAGGTCTTTCTTCCGCCGCCATTTAAAATACAAAGCCAGCGCGATTATTACGGCGGCCGAACCCAGAAATATCGCTATCGGGTGCGCCTGAAAGAATTCCATCTCCCCTCCTTCATATAAACACAAAACAGCGCCGGAAGCGCGCCTCAGTTCCCCCCGGTATCGTCCATGTCCAGGCTGCCCATACTCTTCTTGGCGGCCTCTTCGTAAAGGGCCTTTGCGTCCTTGGCCTCCTGTACGCGGCCGACGGTGGTTTTAAGATAGTTGCCGGGGGCGGCAAGAGGGTTCTGGCTGAAGACCGGCGCGGTAGACACGGCGGCGGCCTGGGCGGCAGCTTCGGCCTTGGGCTGCGGCACGCTCTCAGGCTGCTTTTTGCCGCAGCCGGCGCAAAGGCCGGTCAGCGCCAGGGCCGCGGTCAGGAACTGCAGTTTCATCTTTCCCCCTTAAAGCTTCGCTATCTTCTCCGCTATCTGCACCGAGTTCAGGGCGGCGCCCTTGTAAAGGTTGTCAGAGACTATCCAGAGCTGGTATTCGTTGGCCGCTGTCCTGGCCCGTCGCAGCCGGCCGGCGTAAACTATCTCCGTGCGGTTTCCGTTCTCCAGGGGCGTCGGGTACTCGTCGGGCCGCGGGAAGAATTTAAGACCGGGGGTGCGCTGCAGCTCTTTGCGCAGCGCGGCCGGGGAGCAGGGGCGCGCCGTCTTGAACCAGACGGCCAGCGAATGGCCGCGCAGCACCGGCACCCGCACCGAGGTGGTGCTGATCTTTATCTTCCTGTCGCCCCAGATCTTCTTCAGTTCGGCCTCCACCTTGTTTTCCTCGCCGGAATGGCCGTCCCCGTCGAAACTCCCGACCTGCGGGAATAAATTGAAGGCGATAGGGCGCGGGAACTTCCCGTCGGAGGAGCGCGGCACGGAGCCGCTCTTAAAATAGGCTTTCAGCTCTTCTTCCAGCCGGGCCATCGCGGCCTTGCCCGCGCCCGAGACCGCCTGGTAAGTGGCCAGGCGCAGCTCGGTGACGCGGAACCTGCGGTGGATGAGCGCCAGCGCCACGGCGGCGCCGGTAAGCGTGCAGTTGGGCCCGGCGATAAGTTTGCGGGACGGCTTCAGCTCCTCCCCGTTCACTTCGGGGATTACCAGCGGCACGCCGGCGGTAAGGCGGAAGCGGGCGGAATCGTCCACGCACCAGACCCCGGCGGCGGCCAGGCGGGGCGCGAATTTTTCAGCCACCTCGTCGGTAGAGACGAAAAAGACGATGTCGGCTTTTTTGAGGGCCTCGAAAGAGGGGGCGCTGCACGCGTGCTTTTTGCCCCTGAAGGTCACCGAGGCCGCCGCGCGGCCGGAATTGAAAGCGTACAGTTCGCCGACCGGGAAACGCCGGCTCTCCAGCAGGCCCAGGAGTTCCCCGCCTACCATGCCGGAAGCTCCGACCACCGCGATATTGAATTTTTTATTAGTCTTCATCATTTTCATTAAGCTGCTGCTCTCCGGCGCCGGCCGCCGGCTCCGCCGGAGCGGCTTGGGGAATTGGCGCGGCGGGAGCGGCCGGGACCGTGATCGGCATGGAATAGCCGACGTTTTCGAGGCTGTCCGTGGCCGCCGCGCGCAGGTAAAACATGTCGGTGGAAAGGGCGGTGCGCCCGAAGGACCAGAAATAAGGGGCCCGGAAGAAATACCGCGTCACCCGCTGCCAGTCGAACTTGTCGTAGGAGATCTCGAGCCAGGCGGCGCGGATATCCTCGCCGATGGCGGTAAAAGAAACGTTTATTTCCTCCGGCGACAGCTCGGCGGCGAAGCCCTTGATCAAAACCCTGTATTCGTTTACCGGCACCAGCTTGACGGCCATGGCGGGCTTGATGCCGGAGATGGGGGTCTCCAGCACGCCCTCGCCCGACGGGGCGTTGCCTTTTATGGAGCGGTTCAGCCAGACGTCCTCCGCCTCCCCGCCGCCCATGGCCGCGGCTATGATGGGAGAGCTGGAGGCGTACAGGAAATAGCGGGAGGAGGACCAGAGGGCGAGGTAATTGTCCTTTTCCGAAGAAACGCGGGAGAGCGGCACTTCCGCCCAGACCCAGCGCGAAGAGTCTACCCCGTCGAGGGAATCGTTGGGCAGCGGCTCGCGCGGCAGATCCTCAGCGTCGGTCAGGAAATAGGTGTGGTCGGAGTTGAAGGTGGGCGCCTGGTTCAGCGCCATGTAGATCTTGCCCGGTATCGGCTCGGTGTCCCAGGAGTTGGGCCACGACTTGATCTTGGTGCGGCCCATCTTGGCGCCGATGTAGGCCTTGGAGTAGCCGCCCGTGGGCACGGGCGGCAGCTTTATGATCCAGCAGTTGTTGTAGCCGACATACCAGTCGGCGTCAAAGCCGCCGTCGGCGTAGAGATAATAGCGGCCCAGGTTCTTCACCGGGGCAAAGTAGGCCGGCACCGGGGACTTGGCCGCAAAAGCCGGCTTCCCCCCGTCGGAAGGAGTGCCCTGCGCCGCGGCGGCCGCGGCAGTGGCGGCCAGCAGGGCCGCCGCGAGTAGTTGGCGCATTTTACAGCCTCGTGTTACTTTTTTAAAATCTGTGTCACTCTATCCAAATCGTCCAGCGAGAAATAATGTATGACTATTTTACCATTCTGCGGGCCGGGCCCGGGGCAGACCTCCACCTTGGTGCCCAGCGTTTTTTCCAACGCGCTCTCCAGCTCGGCGACCTCCGGAGTGCGGCGCGAGCCCGCGCGCGGGGTTTTAGGCGCGCGCGGCTTGTCGGCGTGGAAGCCCTGCGCAAAATTCTCCACGTCGCGCACGGAAAGCTTCTCGGCCATGATGCGCTGGTAGAATTCGCGGCGCTTGGCCGAGTCGGGGATGGAGATCAGGGCGCGGGCGTGCCCCTCGCTGATAGCCCCGGACTGTATGCCCTGGCGGATCTCGGCGTCCAGCTCCAGCAGGCGCAGGGTGTTGGAGACGGCGGCGCGGGATTTGCCCACCCGCTTGGCGATCTCGGCCTGGGAGGCGCCGAAGGCGTCCATCAACTGCTTGTAGGCCTGGGCGGTGTCCACCGCGTTAAGATCCTCGCGCTGTATATTCTCGATCAGGGAAAGACCCAGCTTCTGTTCGTCATCCAGGTCTTTTTTTACTATGGCGTCTATTTCCGCCAGGCCGGCCAGCTTGGAGGCCCGCAGGCGGCGCTCGCCGGCTATCAATTCGTAATGGTCGTTATTCTTGTCCTTCCAGACCGAGATAGGCTGCAGCAGGCCCCTCTCCCGGATTGATTCGGCCAGTTCCGCAAGGGTGGCCTCGTCAAAATTGCGCCGGGGCTGAAAGCGGTTAGGCTGTATCTTGCCTACCGGGATCTTCTGCACCAGGTCTCCGGAAATATCGTTGTTCTGAACCTTCGTGATGAGGGCGTCTATACCCCTGCCCATTGCCTTTCTCATAGTTTCTCCTTCCTTATATATAGCGATTTAACGAACCCGGCCGGGACTTCAGCCGCCCAGGTCGTATTCCAGTTCGGCATCTTCGTTGACATAGAGGTCCGACTTGCGATGGGTGGAAACATCCACGCCGCGGCGGGCTAAAAACTCCAGCGCCAGTTCTTTGTAAGCCAGCGCGCCGCGGGAGCTGGGGTCGTACACAAAAATAGGCTGTCCGTAGCTGGGGGCTTCAGCAAGGCGCACATTCCGGGGTATAACGGTCTTGTAGAGGCGCTCACCGTAGTACTTGCTTATCTCTTCCTTAACCTGGTTGGCCAGGTTAATGCGGGAATCGAACATGGTAACCACCCCGCCGTCTATGTTTAGGCCGGGGTTAAGGGCCTGCTTTATCTTCTCTACCGTGTTCATGAAGTAGGCCAGGCCCTCCATGGCGTAGTATTCGCACTGCACCGGGGTAAGGACCGAATTGGAAGCGTTAAGGGCGTTCACAGTCAGCAGCCCCAGGGAGGGCGGGCAGTCTATGATGATGAACTTGTACATGTCCTTTATTTTGTCCAGCGCCCGCTTAAGGACGGTTTCCCTTGAGAATTCGCTGACCAGTTCTATCTCGGCGCCGGCCAAATTGTGGCTGGTGGGCACCATGTCCAGCCAATCCACTGAGGTCTGGTGTATGGCGGACTCCACGGGAGCGCGCCCGCAGAGCACGTCGTAAATGTTCTTATTGTTCTTTGTAATGTCCACGCCCAGGCCGGAGGTGGAATTGCTTTGCGGATCGAAGTCTATAAGGAGGGTCTCATAGTCGAAGGCGGCAAGGGCCACCGCCAGGTTAATGGCCGTGGTGGTTTTCCCCACCCCGCCCTTCTGATTAGCTATCGCCACTATTTCAGCCATATTAACTCCTGTTAAAACTATTGTTAATTGTTTTCACGTGAAAACATTCCCCCGCCATTCCAAAGGACATACTAATTCTATAGTTTTGTGTCCCCCCTGTCAACCACTACGGCGCCAGGACCGCGGATGTTTCACGTGAAAACAAAAGGAACTGCCCTCAAAAGGAAGCTTTTGAGGGCAGAAACCGCTTCATGGTATTTTCAGAGGGTATTGTTTTCACGTGAAAACAATCGCGACTACTCTATGTATATCTCAACCTTATCCCCCCCGTCCTGCACGTCCACGATCTTCATGGGCTCCTGGCACTCTATGGCTTCCTGTATTTTACCCAGGTCCACAACATAGCCCTTGTCGGCAAGTTTGGCCTTTATCTTTCCCTCTATGAACGGGGCCATGAACTTTGCCCAGCCCAGGGGAACGCTTATGTTTACCTTTGCCTCAGGAGTTCCTTCCTCGTAGACCCTGATCTTAAGGACACGGCCCTTCCCCTCGCCAGCAACGGAGGCAGGCTTTCCAAGAGCCTCGAGCAGCTCCATGGCCTCCGCCGAGGTGATCTTTTTCCTCTCCAGCAGCTTAAGTATGCGCAATTTCTCTTCGTTCATATTTCCCCCTCAGGCCTCCAGGCCTTTCAACAGGGCCACGGCCTCCTGGGCCGTTATCTCCCCCCGCTCCAACTGCTCCACTATCTCAAGTCGCCGCGCCTTGGCCTCGGCCTGCAGGCTGCCCAAGCCCAGTTTGTTCAATATGGCTTCCAACCTGCTCTTTACAGTTGGGTACGAAATGCCAAGCTGCCTCTCTACTTCTTTAATGCTCCCGCGGGCCGCCAGGAAAACACGCAAAAAAACCTCCTCTTCGTGAGAAAGAGATGCAAAGACCGGGAGTTCAAAATTACCATTCACGGTAGTTTTGCAGTCCACGCAGCAAAGTTCGGTTACAGTAACCTTGCCGGAGCAAGAAGGACATTTATTAGGAATATTCATATTGTTAATTTAATAGTTGATTTTATTAATACTATACTATACTTATATAATTTATAGCACACATTATTAAATAAGTCAAGAGATAAGCAAAAGCATAAATTTTCAGCCCGGTTTCAACAGGCACAGGGCCGCCTCGCACCAGGCAAAAGAAAAGGCCCGGCAAGCCGGGCCTCTTCACCTTGCAAGGGCGGATTAGAAATCCGTGCCGCCGCCGGAACCGTCCGGATCGGCGCCGCCGCCGGAATCAGAACCGCCGCCGCTGCCGCAGCCGCCATCGTCATTGGTATCGTCGGGGCCGCCGTTGCCGCCGGAATCGGTGCCGGAACCGTCATCCACATCATCCGGGCCGCTATTGCCGGGCTTCGGCTTGGACGCGGCGTAGGCCGTATCGCAAAGCAGGTCAACGCCGGTCATGGCGCCGTAAGCGAGAGCCATGAACATCAACAAGAACGCGGTAAAAAGTTTTTTCATCTGTCCTCCCTAAGTATCAAGACTATTTTAGCAAAATCCCCCGCGGGTGCGGGGGACTTTGGTCCCGGCTAAAGACGGTTTTACGCCCTATTGCGCCGGGGGACTTTGGACACTTGGCCTGTCAATACTATTTGCCCTTCTCGATGGAGATAAAAGGCACGCCCGCCCCGACGTAGCCGGGCAGGACGCCGTTCCATTTTTCTATAGCCTTAAGCTGGGCGTCCACCTTGCGCAGCTCTATCAGCGCCGGGGTGACCTGCTCGCGCTGCATGCGCAGGGCCTCGGCCTCACCCTTGGACTTGGCGATCTGGGATTCCGCGTCGCGCTTGGCTTTCTCGACGAGCTTTTCGGACATCTTGGCCTGCTGCTCGGCCACCTGCTTGTCTTCCACGGCCTTCAGGAACTGGTCGGTGAAGTCCAGGTCGGTCACGGAGATGTCGGTCACCACGATCTCTTTCTTGCTGAGCCGCTCCTTGACCTCGGCGTTGATCTCCTCCACCAGCTGGTTGCGTTCGGAGATGATGCGCTCGGCGGAATAGCGGGCGGAGATGGCTTTGAAGACCTCCTGCACGGCGGGATCCACGATATTGTCCACATAGTTGGGCCCGAGGTTGCGGAAGATGCTGACGACCGTCTCTTTCTGTATGCGGTGGTTGACCACCAGGTGGGAGTTCATAGTCTGCAGGTCCTTGGAAAAGGCCTGCGTCTTGATGTCGGCGCGCTGTATCTGTATCGAGAACTTGGTGATATTCTCGACGAGCGGAATCTTAAAATGCATGCCCTCGCTGTAGGAGTCCACTATGCCGCCGAGGCGGGTCTTAACGGCCACTTCGCCCGGGGCTATGATAAAGAACGACGAGAACGCGAAAACGGCCGCCACCACCACTATGATCGGCAGCAGCAGCTTGCCCAAATAATCTTTTTCCATTTTGCCTCCCTGGTTGTTTTTGCCAAATTCGTTAAGGATATCTTTAAGGTCGTCAAAGAATGAATTGTCCATGGCAAGATTATATATATTTAAAGCCGCTCCCGGGCAACCCGGGCCCGCCGGCCGGTTTATTGATAGAATATTCCCGATGATTAAAAATTTCCTGAACTCGCGCCCCAATATACCGCTGCTGTTCTTCCTGTCCGGCGTAAGTGGGCTGATCTATGAGACGGTCTGGTTCCGCATGCTGATCAGGGTTTTCGGCACTACGCTCGAGGCCACCAGCACCGTACTGGCCGTCTTCATGGGCGGCCTGGCCCTGGGCGCGGTAATAGCGGGCAAAAAAGCCGACGGCGCCAAAAACCCGCTCAAAGCCTACGCGGCGCTGGAACTTTTAATAGCGCTCTCGGCCCTGTCGGCCACGCTGGCCATGGCCGGCCTGCCCGAATTCATAGCCCCGCTGCTGCCGGAGGGGGGAACCGCCGGCGCGGAAGCGGGCACAGCGCTGCTGCGGGTGCTGGTTTCAGCCGGCGTCCTGGCTATCCCCACGGCCCTGATGGGGGCCACGCTGCCGCTGCTGGTCAGCGCCCTGTCCACGGGCACAGCGGACTCGGGGGGGAAGATCTCCCGCCTGTACGCGCTGAACACGCTGGGCGCAGCCCTGGGCGTGCTGGCGGCCGGCTACCTGCTGATAGCCCACGCCGGCGAGAAGGGCGCCGCCTTGCTGGCCGCGGCCCTGAACCTGGCCATAGCCCTGCGGGTTATGCTTTCCAGCCCGCAGGAGAGGCAGCCTGCCCCGCCGGCCGCCGAAACCGCCGAGGGGCGGCGCGGCTATCGGCTGATGCTGCTGATCCTGGGCGCCTCAGGCTTTACCGCCCTGGCGCTGGAGGTGCTCTGGGCGCGCCTGCTGGTGCTGACCATAGGGAATTCCGTATACGCTTTCTCGGCCATGCTGGCCTCATACCTGCTGGGCATCGCCCTGGGCAGCCTCTATGCCGGGGAACGGGCGGATGACGGGGACACGCTGCCGCTGCTGGCCAAAACGCAGGCGGCGCTGGCCTGCGTGGCGCTGGCAGGCCTGGGAGCCTTCTACCTGGCCGGCACAGGCGCCACGGACCCGAAATACATGTATTCGCCGCTCACCCAGGCCTCCGACATCTTCCACCTTTTCGGCTGGTCCCTTATTATTATAATGCCCGCCACCGCCCTCATGGGTTTCTTCTTCCCGCTGGCGGCGCAGGCCGGGGTGCGGGCCGCAGGGCGGGTGGGCGCGGTAGGGGCGCTCTACGGCGCCAATACGGTGGGCACCATACTCGGCTCGCTGATAACCGGCTTCATCCTGATACCGCAGCTCGGCACCAAGTTCAGCTTTATCCTGGCGGCCATCCTGGCCGCGCTCACCGGCACCGCGCTGGCTTCGCTGGCCGGCGGAGAGGCGAAGCGGCGCTTCACGCCCTGGCTGGCCGGCGCGGCGCTGGCGGCCGCCGCGGCCTTCGCGGTGCCCGACCCCGTCTTCAGCACCATAAACCGGCGCTTTCAGCTGCACAACCCCGGCCTGCTGGCTTTCCACGCCGAGGACAGGGGAGGAGCGGTGGACGTACTTTTCACGGGCGGAGGGGAAATTAAATCACTCTACATAAACGGCCTGGCCGTCTCCGGCAACGGCGAGGCGGGCAAGCTGATGTCGCATTTCCCGCTGCTGTTCCAGGCAAGCCCGAAGAGCATGTTCATCATCGGGCTGGGCGCAGCCAACACCCTGCGCTCCGGCGTACTGCACGGCGTAAAGGTGACCGTGGCCGAGTTGCTGCCAGCGGTGCGGGAAGCTGGCCCGCTGTTCGCCGGCAACTGGGAAAAGTCCCTGGCGGCGGGGCGCTTCGAGGTGCGCCTTAACGACGGACGCAACGAACTGCTGCGCTCCCGCAGGAAATACGACGCGATCATAGTGGACGTCACCCCGCCGATCTACAGCTCGGGGGCGGTCAATGTCTACAGCCGGGATTTCTTTAAAATAGCGCGCTCGCGACTGACCGAAACGGGCGTACTCAGCCTGTGGATCCCGCTGCCCTGTTTCGAGAGCGACTACTACATGATAATACGCTCGCTGAAAGACGTTTTCCCCGAAGTGAACGTGTGGGCCTTCCCCGGCCAGGCCGGCTTCCTGGCGCTGGCCTCGGCCCAGCCGCTGGAAAGCAGGCCCAAGGTGCTGGCGGGCAGAATAAAGAGGGGGAACGTGGCCCGCGAATTGCCCTTCGTGACGCCTGAATATATCTACGCCACCCACGCCATGGGCACCGCGGAGGCGGACGAGCTGTCGGCCGGCTACCCGGCCGTGACCGACGACAGGCCGCATACGGAATTCCCGCTGGCGCGCCTGATGGCCTACTCTCCCATGTGGTTCCAGGTTCCGGAGGGGCGTTAGTCCCAGCCCATCGAATCCATTTCAGCGTCGGCAGGCGGCGGGGGAAGGGACTTATCTTTTGTCTTGGCCTGAACAGGTTTAGCCTGCGGCTTTAACACCGGCGAGGAGGGGACGGGCGGCGGCGCGGCGGCCGCGCCCAGGGCAGAAGCTGGCACGGCCCAGTTCCTACCGAAGCGCAAAGCCTCCAGTTGCCCCTTTTTTACCCTTTTAAAAACGGCTATCCGGCTGAGGCCCAGCATAGCGGCCGCCTCGGGTATTGAATAATATTCCCGCGCCATTAGCCAATGTTAACTTATGTTAACCGTTTTTACAAGAAAAAAGTCAGGCACAATCTTTTCAGGCATAAATGCAAGATTGCGGCAAAGCATGGTTAACCCGTGTTAACCGTAAATAATGCAAGCACAGTCTGACTCACGGCAGCGCAATTATCCCGGACCGGGGCGATAAGCGCCGGAAACGACGCCGGCGCCCTACCGGACAGTAGCGGCCATTAAAAATTTATATACTATAAAAACCTTATGCGCATACTGATACTCGGCGGCACCAGCTACTTCGGCAAAGAAGCCGCCATACGCCTGCAGCAGGCCGGCAACGAGGTGACGGTTTTTTCGCGCCGCGTGCCCGTGGACGGCCTGCCGCTGGACATCAAGCAGTCCCGCGGGGACCGCACCGTGGAGATAGACCTGTCGCGCATGGCCGTGGAGCCCTGGGACGCGATAATAGACAATATCTGCTTCAACGCCGAAGACGCGCAGAAGGCCATCCGCGTATTCAGCGGCCGCACGGGTCTGTACCTCTTCACCTCTTCGGCCTCGGTCTACTCGGTACTGGACGGCGCCACCTCCCCTTTCCGCGAAAACCTGACCGAGCTGCTGCCGCTGAAGGCGCAGTTGAAGGAAAAATACGCCTACGGCCTGGGCAAGTACGCGGCCGAAAAAGAATTCCTGAAAGCCTTCGCCGAAAAAAGCTTTCCCGCCGCCATAATCAGGCCGCCGGTGGTCATCGGCCCCAACGACCCCACGCTGCGCGCCTATTCCTACTGGCTGCGCCTGGCCGACGGCGGGCCGCTGTTCCTGCCCGGCGCGTCCTTCCGCAACCGCTACATCTTCTCCAAAGACCTGGCGCGGGCCATAGAGACGCTGGTCTACGACAGGGAGCCGCACGGCAAGGTATACAATTTCGGCGATTCCCAGGCCCTGACCCTGGAGGATTTCATCAAGGTCTCGGCGAGGATCATGCACAAGGACTCCCCGGCCCTTTTCCCGGATTACGCCTGGCTCAAGGAAAACGGCTTCAACTTCGAGGCCTCGCCGTTTTCCATGGGGGGGGATTTCACGCTGGACATCGCCAAGGCCGAAGCAGAGTTGGGCTGGGCCTCCACTCCGGCGGCGAAGTGGCTGGAGGAGACCATAAACTGGTATCTTTTCAGCTACACCGGGCCGGCCCCGAAAAATTACGCCTTCCGCAGGCAGGAGCTTGAGCTGGCGAAAAAATGGACTACGAGAGTATGAAGACAAACAGCGCCAACATCGCGCGGGCTAAAAGAATAAAAATCTTCCTGATGGACGTGGACGGCGTGCTGACCGACGGCAAGATGTACTACATCCCGGCCGCCGGGGGCGGCATGACTGAATTCAAGGCCTTCCACTCGCTCGACGGCATCGGCCTGCGGCTGCTCAACCAGTTCAACATCGTCACCGGCGTGATAACCGGCCGGGAATCCCCCGGCACCGAAGAGCGCGCCAAAGGGCTCGGCATGGGCTACGCCTACCAGGGCTTCCTCTCCAAGCTGGAGCCGCTGCGGCAGATCCTGGCCGACACCGGCCTGAAGCCGGAGAACGTGGCCTACATGGGCGACGACTGGACCGATATCCCGGTGCTGAAAAAGGCCGGCCTCGCCTTAGCTCCCGCCAACGCGCAGGACGAGGTGAAAGCGGCCTCGCATTTGGTGACCAAGAAAGAAGGCGGCATGGGCGCCGTGCGCGAAGCCTGCGATTTCATACTGAAGAGCCAGGGGCACTGGAACACCGTGATGGGCTACGTGGAAACCGCCCACTGGCCGGAGATAAAGAAAGACCCGATGAAGATAGTGCGGGAGTCGGAAAGCCGGAGGAAGAAATGAAACCGCTATTTTCAACAGTCCTGGCGCTGTGCCTGGCCGCGCCGGCCGCCGCCGCCTTCGAGGACGAGGGCCTGCCCGAAGCCCTGGTCTCCACGGACACCCTGAAGAACGTGGAAGAGGAAGAGGAGCCGCAGGTGCAGGAGCGCGACGAGGACCTGGCCGCTTTCGTCACGGATTACATCCGCAAGGACACGCAGCTGAAAGGCGCCTTCCTGGTAGAGGACCGCGCCTCCAAAAAGATCTATAAGCTGGAGCTGGTCACCGTGGAACCCAAGGCCCCCGCCGGGGAAAGCGGGGCCCGCACGGTGACGGTGCATTTCAAAGACCAGGCTAAAAAAAAGTTCACGGCCCTTTTCCGGGTGCAGACCGGGCCCTGGGGCGGCCTGGATATTTTCAGGATAGACCTGCAGATCCCCGGCGTAAAACCGTCCCCGGTCCTGAAGCCGGCGCCGGCAAAAAAGGAGAAGCGCTAAATGGCTGAATTCATAGGGGCTTTCTGGGCGGGCGTCCTGTCCTTCTTCTCGCCTTGCATCCTGCCGCTGCTGCCGGCCTACCTGTCCATGCTCTCCGGCTTCTCCGCCAGCGAGATCGTAAAGGGCGACGCCAAGGTGGTGACCCGCAAGGTGGTGGGCAACGCGCTCATCTTCATCGCCGGCTTCACGCTGGCCTTCGCCGGCATGGGCGCCGCGGCCTCAGGCATAGGCGCGCTGCTGCTGGACCACAAGTACCTGCTGATGAAGATCTTCGGCGTGGTGATGGTGCTGCTCGGCGTGCACATGACCGGCGTGCTGAACCTGAACTTCCTCAATTACGAGAAGCGCCTGTCCACCCGCGGCCTGGCGCAGGGGCCGCTGGGTTCCTTCCTGATGGGCTTCGCCTTCGCGCTGGGCTGGTCGCCCTGCATCGGCCCCATCCTGGCGGTCATTTTGGGCATGGCGGCGGTATCGGGCACGGCGGGCAAAGGCGTGGCGCTGCTGGTCACCTACTCGGCCGGCATGGCCATCCCGCTGCTGATAGCGGCGGCCCTGGCCGCGCAGTTCTTCGCTTTCATGGCGCGCTTCAGGACGGCCATGCGCTACGTGGAGGTGACGGCCGGCGTGGTACTGGCCATCGCCGGGGCGCTGCTGTTCTTCGATAAATTGGTGTTCTGGGCCTGAGCAGGCCTACTTGAAATCTTCGTACAGGTCTTTGGAGCCGGTCTCTTCCACGCCGCCGGCGGCCAGCCGGAAGAAGCGCTTCTTCACCAGCTTGGCGTGCCAGTAGCCGTCCTTTTCGCTGTAAACCGTGCGGTCTTCCCAAAGTTCGAATTCCCCGCCGTCCCGGCTGAAAACCCGGGGCGACAGGTTATTGGCGGTCCTTATCACGGCGCTCCCGAGTTCTTTGCCGGCCTTGTCTAAAACCACCGCGCGGGAACTGTCCCCGTCGCTCTTAAAGACCGCCAGCAACCGGTTGCCCGAGCCGGAGAGCTTCAGCCCCAGCAGCCTCTCCTTGAATTTTTTCTTCCACAGCAGCCGCCCCTTCGCGGTTTCCAGAACGAAGATGGTGCGGCTGTCGCCCTGGTCCGCCCCTACGGCGTAGACTGAATTGTCTTCCGAAAAATCCTCGCCGGCCGGCCCTTCCATGCGCGCCTGGTGGCTGGCCAGCAGCCCGCCCGAGGCGGCGTGCACGTTAAGGGTGAAGATGGCTACCGACTGGCCCCAGGAGCCGCAGAAGAAGATGAGCCGCCGCCCGTCGCCGGAGACGGTAGCCATGAAAGGCGGCCTGTCGGCTTCGAAAGCCGAGATCTTTTTGCCGGAGGCGCCGTAAAGTTCGGCCCGGGCGCGGCCGCCGCCGCCGGAGCCGGAATAGCCCACCGACAGCCTGAAGGCTTTGTTCCTGGAGTAAAACTCGCGGGTCTCTACGTCGAACTTTTCAGCGCCGGCCGGGGCGGCCAGCAGCAGCAGGAGAGCGGCCAGCGCCGCCCTCACACGAATTTCCTGGAACCGGGCTTCACCAGCGGCAGGCCGGCGCGGCACAGGGGGCAGGCCTCCGGCTGATGCGTGTTGAGGGCCAGGCGCAGCAGGCTGAGCGCGTGGAAAGGCAGGGTTTTTTCACCCATGCGGTTTATCACGGACATGGCGCCCACGGTCTGCGCCCCGGCGGCGGCCGCCACCACGGCGGTCTCCAGCGTGGACTTGCCGGTAGTGAAGACGTCTTCGACGATGATAAGCTTCGCGCCCTTGGGGATAGAGAAGCCGCGCCGCAGCGTCATGGCGTTGTTCTCTCGCTCGGTGAAAATGAAATCCACGCCGAAGGCGCGGGCCGCCTCGTGGCCGATGATCAGGCCGCCCATGGCGGGGGACAGGATCAGGTCCGGCTTGGGGCCGGTCCAGCCGGCGGCCAGCGCCGCGCCCATCTTGCCGGCCCAGGCCGGGCTCTTCAAGGCCTGCGCGCACTGCACGTAATTAGGACTGTGCAAGCCCGAGGAAAGCAGGAAATGGCCTTCCAGGAAAGCGCCCGAGGACGCCAGGTAAGCTTTAAGTTCAACCTCGTCTATCATTTAAGCTCCTTGAGGATGGCGGCGGCGGCAACCGCCGGGTCGGGCGCCGCTGTTATCGGCCGGCCCACCACTATGAAATCCGCCCCGGCCTCCCGCGCGGCCGCCGGGGTGACGGCCCGCTTCTGGTCGTCGCCGCGGGCCTCGGGCCTTATGCCGGGGGTAATAAGCTTTATTTTTGCGCCGTGGATATTCCTGAGGCGCCAGGCCTCGAGGGGGGAGCAGACCACGCCGTCGGCGCCGTTGGCCAGGCCCAGGGCCGCCAGGTTCTTGACCGTCTTGTCTATGCCGCCGCGAAAGCCGGCGCGGAACAGGCCGTACTCGTCGAAGCTGGTCAGCACGGTTATGCCCCACAGCTTGGGGCGCTTCTCCAGGTCGGCGCAGGCCTTCAGCATCTCGCCGCCGCCGGAGAGGTGCAGCGAGACCGAGTAGACGCCCATGGCCTCGGCGTGTTTCACCGCGCCCTTCACAGTATTGGGGATATCGTGGAACTTCAGGTCCAGGAAGACCCTGCCGCCTCGCTTGTGCACCAGGTCCACCGCGGCGGGTCCGGCGGCCGTGAACAGGACGGAGCCGACCTTGAAGAATTTGACTGAGCCTTCCAGCTTGTCGATGAGGTGCCCGGCGGACTTCAGGCTGTCCGTATCGAGCGCGGCGATAAGTTCGGTTTTTTGCATTGTCGGCCCCCGGAACCGGCTAAATTATATCTGTTTTCGCGGGCCGCATGAAGTTCAGCGGCGGGGAGGCGCCCAGTGCCGGCGCTCCAGGTATTCCAGTATCTCTTTCACCAGGAAAGGGCCCTCGTAGACCAGGCCGGAGTAGACCTGCACCAGGTCCGCACCGAGCTGCAGCTTCTCCAGGGCGGTTTTTCCGTCGGAGATGCCGCCGGACCCCATCAGGGGCACGCGGCCCTTCACCAGCGCCGCGGTCTTACCGAGCACCGCGTTGGAAAGCTCGCGCAGCGGCTTGCCGCTCAGGCCTCCCTCGTAGCTGCGCCAGTAGGCGGGCACCGCGTCGCGGCTCACCGTGGTGTTGGTGGCGATGAGGCCGAAGCCCTTCTCCACGGCCAGCGCGGCGGCGGACTCCAGATCTTTCTCTTCCAGGTCGGGGGCGATCTTGACGAAGAACGGCTTTACCTTCTTCTGCCCCGCGGCGAAATCCAGCATCGGCTCCACCAGCCGGCGCAGCTTCTCCCCGCCGTGCAGCGAGCGCAGCTGCAGCGTATTGGGGGAGCTGATATTGACGGCGAAATAGTCGCCGAAGTCGTACATCACCTTCAGCGTCTCCAGGTAGTTCTTGGGAGCCTCTTCCATGGAGCAGTCGGCGTTCTTGCCCACGCTGATGCCCACCGGCACCGGCAGCGGCAGCAGTTTCTCCAGCGAGCGGGCGGCGTCCCAGGCCCCGGCATTGTTGAAGCCCATCCTGTTTATGATGGCCTTGTCCTCGCGCAGGCGGAAGAGGCGGGGCTTGGGATTGCCGGGCTGCGGGCGCAGCGTAACCGTGCCGAGCTCCAGGAAACCGAAGCCCAGGCCGGCCAGGAAGCGGGCCGCCTCGCAGTTCTTGTCGAAGCCGGCCGCGAGCCCTACCGGGTTGCGGAACTTTATCCCGGCGACGGTGACGGGAAAATCCTTGGCCTTGGTCACCAGGCGCACCAGCGCGTTGAGTATCTCCACCCGCTGGGCGGCGCGGGCGCTTTTTATGACGGCGTCGTGCACCAGTTCGGGGTTAAGGTTGAAAAGCAGCTTGCGGACGAATTTGCGGTATAAGAAGCCCATGTTGTGCCTAAATTCTAGCAAATGCCGCCGGGTCAGGGGGCGCGGAACACCAGGCGGCCGGAAACCACGGTGGCCGCCGCCCAGCCCTTCAGCAGGCGGCCTTTAAAAGGAGAATTAACCGATCTTGAGATAAAGGTTTCCGGCACGCGCCTGGAGGCGCGGGGGTCGAGGACGGAAATATCCCCGTCGAAGCCCGGGGCCAGACGGCCTTTGCGGCGCAGGCCCAGCAGTCGGGCCGGGTTCAGGCTGAGCAGCTGCGCCAGCCGCCGCCGGGTTATCCGCTTCTTGAGCACCAGCTCGGTCACGCAGAGCGGGGCCAGCGTCTCCAGGCCGATGATGCCAAAAGGGGCGCACCGGAAACCTTTGGTCTTAAGGCGGGCTTCGTGCGGCGCGTGGTCGGTGGCGATGAGGTCTATGGTGCCGTCGGACAGGCCGCGCAGCACGGCGGCGCGGTCGGCGGGGGAACGCAGCGGCGGCTTCATTTTATAAGAGGCGTCGTCCTTCTTTATATCGGCGTCGCTGAGCGTGAAATAATGCGGGCAGGTCTCGCCGGTGACGGGCCAGCCGGCCCGCTTGGCCGCCCTGAGGGCCGCCACCGAAGCCGCCAGGCTGAGGTGCTGCAGGTGCAGCGGCCCCGCCGAGGAGGCGGCCAGGATATCGCCCAGGACCGCCAGCGCCTCGGCTTCAGACGGTATGCCGGGCAGGCCCAGCCTGCGGGCCGCGGGGCCGGCGTTGATCACGCCGCCGCCGGTGCGGCGGAAATTTTCAGGGTGGTCCAGCAGCGGCAGGCCCAGCGCTGCCGTTTCTTTGATCAGCCGCCCCAGCAGGGCGCGCGGCAGGCACCCGCCGTCGTCGGTAAAAGCCAGCGCGCCCGCGGCTTTGAGGGCGGCCAGGTTTGAAATTTTCTTGCCGCCCCGCCCGGCCGTGGCGGCGGCGGAGAAATAGAGATTGGCGGGCAGCCCGGCGGCGCGGGCGCGGTATTTTTTCAGCAGGGCGGGAGTGGCCATGGCCGGGCTGGTATTGGGCATCAGCAGCGCCGAGGTTACGCCACCGGCCGCCGCGGCGGCGGCGGCGCTGGCCAGCGTTTCGGCGTCTTCTGCGCCCGGTTCCCTGGCGTGCACGTGCGCGTCTATGAAGCCCGGGAAAACCCAAAGCCCCGCGGCGTCAAAGATTTCACAGCCCGGCGGCGGCGCCAAGCGCGCTTCCAGGCGGGCTATGCGCCCGTCGGAGATCAGCAGGTCGGCGCGGTTTTCCCCGGCAACGGGGTCAACGAGCAGGCCGTTTTTTATCAGCAGGCTTCGCATTCTTTAAAGGGGCGGGCGCCGGCAGTTCCGGGGCCGTCTGCATGGTGACCAGCCGCGGGGCGAAGGCCCCCTGGGCTTCCCTGTAGGTGAGCAGCTGCAGCCCGGTTATCATCAGCAGCGCGGCCCAGGCCACGCTCAGGGCGCGCCGGGGGAAGAAGATATGGGCCGTCCTGGCGGCCACCGCCAGCAGCAGCGTGGCGCCCATGGCGGCGTGCCAGACCAGCACCTGCCGCCAGGCCTCCTCGTTGACACGCCAGGCCATGGTGAAATAGAGGACGCCCGCGAAAGCCAGCAGCGCCAGGAACAGCGCGCGCCAGCCGCCGCCCTCGCGGCCCAGCGCTTCCTGGGTCAGGCGGCTCAGGCCGGCCGCGCTGAAGACGCAGGCGAAAGCTATGAAGAGGTAAAAGCCGCGCCGCACGCCGAGCGCGGCGCCAAGCTGCTCCAGGCTCCAGCCGCCGGGCAGGGCCAGCACGGCCAGGAACATGGCCGCTCCGGACGCCGTCAGCGCTACAGCCGCCGCCAGCATCACCTTCCTGCCCTTGTTGTCCGCCGCGTAGGCCTCGGCCGCGCCCAGCAGCAGCAGGGCGGCGCCCTGTATGGCGTGCACGAGATTGGACGCTTTGGTGAAATCAGCGAAGTCTATGGTCACTTTCTCCTCCCCTTCCTGCGGCCGCCCTGCAGGTACAAATAAAGACCGGCCAGCGAGCCGCCTACGAAAACCAGCCACAGCGGGCTGGAGAGACCGTTGCGCGCCGGCTCCGGCCTCTCAGCAGGCAGTTCGGCCGCGGGGGCTGAAGAAACGGCGGGAGCGGGGGCCGCCTTCAGCACGGCCTTGTGCTTCAGGGCCGCCGGCGGGGCCGGGGGCTGCCGCTCGCCGAGGGAGGCCTGCACGAAAGGCGAAAGTTTTTTTGAGCCCGACGAGCAGGCGTCGAGGTTCTTTTCACAGTCGGCCGCGGTCTGCGCGCCGGCCAGCGCCGGCAGCAGGAGGAGGGTGATCAGGTATTTTTTCATGGCTTGTTATACGAGCAGAACTCTTCTTTGGTCTTGCGCGGCCGCGCAGCCGGGCTTTCGGCCGGGTAGCCGGCGGAAATAAGGATCTCCACTTTCTTGCCGTGGCCGAGCCCCAGCGCCCTGGCGGCGGCCTTGGCGTCGAACCAGCCCAGCCAGCAGGTGCCCAGCCCCTGCTCGGCGGCGGCCAGCACGAAATGCTCGGCGGCGATGCCGATGTCCACCAGGCGGAAATTGGTGCCCTGCACCTGGTTGCCCAGCCAGGCGGTCAGCTTGCCGGTATCGGCGATCACCGCCACCATCACCGGGGCGGCGGCGGCGAACTTGCACGCGGCGTAGATGCCGGAAAAAGCCGCGGCGCAGAATTTTTCCTTCAGCGCCGGGTCGTCGAGCACGACGAAGCGGCAGGGCTGGGCGTTGCAGGCCGACGGGGCCAGGCGCGCGGCCTCCAGGCACAGGTCCAGCTTCTCCCGCTCCACCGGGGCGGACTGGTATTTGCGCACGCTGCGGCGGGCCGCCGCCAGCTCAAGAAAACGCGATGAGGGCATACGCATATTTTATAATATAGAAAGCGCGGATGGGCGCTACACGGAGACTTATGGAAAACTGGAAAGACGGCGTAAATTTCGCCATTACGGTCTGCGACGCTGAGGGAAAGATCCTGGAGATGAACGGCAAGGCCGCCGCAACCTTCGCCAAAAGCGGGGGCGGCTCGCTGATAGGCAAGAGCCTGCTGGACTGCCACCCGGAGCCGGCCAGATCGAAACTCAAAAAAATGCTGGCCGAACCCTACACCAACGCCTACACCATAGAGAAGAACGGGGTTAAGAAATTAATTTACCAGGCGCCCTGGCTGAAAGACGGCCAGCCCGCCGGGCTGGTGGAGCTGTCCATGGAGATCCCACTGGAAATGCCGCATTTCGTGCGCAAGCCCTGAGGGGCGGGGGTTTTGTATAATTCTACAGGCGTAAAAGCGCCTTAAGGGCGGGGGCAAAGGCTTGATCAAGAAACTTATTTTAGCGGTTGCGGCGCTGTCGGCCTGGGCCGGGCCCGCGCTCTGCGCGCCCGCTTTTGAACTGGAGCCGGGAGTACGCCTGTCCTCCGCCGACCTGCACTGCGTCAGGCCGATCTCTAACGGCTACAGGCTGTATTTCTCCTCCCAGGCCGCCTTCTCCGTCTACAGCGCCACCTCGGCCGACGGCGAGAACTGGACGGTGGAGCCCGGAGTCCGCATCTCCACTGAATTGGCCGGTTTTTATTCCAGTTCCATCACCGCCCTCGGCGCCTTCGAGGGCGCAGCAATCGCCAGCGGGCCCTACAGGGCTTATTACGTTGGCCTCAGCTCCACCGGTATATATTCTGTGCTGAGCGCCACTTCTACGGACGGCCTGACCTGGGGCCGGGATGCGGACTTTTTGCTGCAGTTCGGCAGCAGCCGCGTGCTCTCCCTGGCCCCGTATTTCCTGGGCTCCGGGGAGGCCTTGCTCTACTACGCCCGCGACGACGGCTCGCGCGACCCGGCTTCCCACAGGGTCTACCAGGCCACCAGCACCGACAGCGGCAACAGCTTCTCCGGCGAGACGCAGGTGCTGGCCTCCACCGGGGTTTTTAACGTGGCAGTCTCCACGCTCACCAACGGGACGCTGCGGCTTTTCGCCTCCGGCACGCTGGGGGCGGGCGCCACGGCGGCCATGGTGCTGGCCGCGGACAGCGCCGACGGATTCTCCTTCCCTTCCGCCCCGGCGGCGGTCTTCTCCACGGCCCCGGCCTTTAACGAGCTGGGCGGCATAGCGGTACTGCGCTCCACCGACACCTACAGCTGGCGGCTCTACTTCACCTCCACGCTCAACCAGGCGGCCACGGATTACGTCTACAGCGCCCTGACCAGGTCGCCCGTCGTCACCGGCTTCACGCCGAACCTGGTCTACGACAACGACGGCCCGACCAATTTCACGGTGTACGGGGAGATCTTCCAGCCGGGCCTGAACACGGCCGCCCTGGCCGGCGCCCCGGGCGCCATCCCCGTCACCTCGGTCACGCGCGTATCGGATACGCAGCTCACGGTGGCCACCACCCCGCTGGGCGCGGCGCTGGGCCTCTACAGCGTCAGCGTCACCAATCCCGGCGGCAGGTCGGCAGGCATGTCCAATGTGCTGCGGGTGGATTTCAGGCCCGGCTTCACCGTCCTTACCGACAACCTTTTCAGGCCGCTGCGCGGCGGGTCGGCCAGGGTCGACATCACGATCTACAAAGCCGGGGACGTAAAGGTGGACATCTACACCATTAACGGCGGGCTGGTCAGGAAGCTTTTCAGCGGCCCGGCGGCCGTAGGGACCAAGACGCTATTCTGGGACGGCAAGACGGACGGCGGCAGGACGGCGGCCAGCGGCCTCTACCTGCTGCACGTGACCGGGCCCAAGCTTAACGGCACCGAGAAGATAGTGCTGATAAAATGACGAAGACGGCGCTAAAAATACTCTCGCTTTCGCTGGCGGCCTGGGCCGCCTGCGCCGGCCGCGCCTCGGCCGAGCCGGGGCTCACCGCCGCCCCGTCGCTGAACGCGCCGCTGGGCGCGCGCTCCGCCGCCCTGGGCCAGGCCTTCACCGCCGTGCCCGGCAGCCCGGAGAGCCTCAATTACAATCCCGGCGCGCTGGCTTTTGCTGATGGTTTTTCGGTGACCGCCAGTTACCTGCGCGGCTTCGAGGACGCGGGGCACAGTTTCCTGGCCGCGCCGCTCAAGTTCGGCCCGCTGGTGCTGACCCCCGGCTACATGCATTTCAACGCCGGGGACATCGCGCTCAACCTGACCGGCGGCGTCACCGGCAGGGTAAACGCCGAGACGGACAGCGCCGTTTACGCCTCGGCCGCCTACAGGTTCAGCGAGCGCTTCGGCGCCGGCGCCACGCTCAAGCGGGTCAGGATAGAGCTGGCCGAAACCGCCTCGGCTTCGGCCATGCTCTTCGACGCCGGCGCGCTGTATTCCCCCGGCGGAGGTTTTACGCTGGGGGCGGCCCTGATGAATTCCGGCAGCGGCTTCAAGTTCGAAGAGGCCAGCGACCCCGCCCCGGCGGTGAAGCGGCTCGGCGCGGCCTGGCGCGTGGATATCAACCCGCCGAACTTGCTGGACCCGTCCACGGACCTGACCCACAGCGACGCCATGTTCACGGCGGACTGGATAGGGGCGTACAAAGACCGGGGCTATTTCCAGATGGGGGCCGAGCTCAACATGGAAATGAGGATGGGGCTTACCGTCAGCATGAGGTCGGGCTACCAGTTCGACCGGCCCGCCGAAGGCCTGACCTTCGGCCTGGGCTTCGCGGCCAATAAATGGGCATTCGACTTCTCTTTCGACACCGGCAAAGAGATGAACGCCCGCCAGCAGGCCGGCGTCACCTATAAATTTTAAATTATAAGGCGCCGGAGCGCTGGAAGCGGCGCGCTATGTCGCCGCCCGACAGGTAGAACAGCGTGGGGCGCCCGTGCGGGCAGTGGTAGCTGTCCTTCGCCCTCTTCAGATCTTCCATCAGCCGCAAAGCCTCCTGCGGCTTCACGAAATCGTGGGCCTTGATGGACTTCTTGCAGGCCATCGTGGCGATGACGCTGCGCTTCAGGTCCTCGGCGGCCGCCTCCGGTTCGCCGAGCACCTCGGACAAATAGCCCAGGAATTCGGCGAAGGCGGGCTGGGTGAAATAGAAAAGCGCCGGGGCCGCGCGCAGCAGCGCCGTGGCCGGGCCGCGCTGGTCTATCTCGAAGCCCGCCGTCTTCATCCAGTCGCGCCATTTTAAAACCGTCTCCATCTGCGAGCGCGACAGCTCCGCCTCGAGCGGCACCAGCAGCGGCTGCACCCGCACGCCCCCCTTGGAAAATTCACCGAGGTATTTTTCGAACAGCACCCGCTCCTGCGCGGCGTGCTGGTCCACCACCAGCAGGCCGGCGTCGGACTCGAAAAGCAAATAGCTCTTGGCCAGCTGGCCGAGGTAGGCCAGGTCGCGGCCGCGCCAGTCCGGGTGGTCCTGCGGCGTCAGCGGCTCCGGCCCGGAAGCGGACCCGAACAGGCTGCCGGTCTCGGCCGCCGTCTGCGGCGGGGCGGCGGCCTCGCGGTAGGCCGGCACGTCGGGCGCAGTGAACTGGCGGCCGGCCTCCGGGGCGGTCATGGTCACGGCCGCCGTCTGCTTGCTCAGCAGCTCCTCGTACACGGTGTTGGAAATGGTCTTGAAGATCTCGTTCTCGGAGGAAAATTTCACGTCGCGCTTCTGCGGGTGGATATTGGCGTCGAAGGAGCCCGGGTCCAGCTCCACGAACAGCGCGCCGGCCGGGTGGCGGCCGGTGAGCATATGGCCGTAGCCGCGGTACAGCGCCTGGCGCAGCAGGACGGACCCCACGGGGCGGCGGTTGACGAAGAAATGCTGGTTGGCGCGCGTGGCCGCCAGGGCGTCGGGCCGCGACAGCAGGCCGTAGACGGCCATGCCGGCGGTCTTGCCCTCTACGCGGACCAGCCCGGAGTAAACGCTTTTGCCGAAGATGGCCGCTGCGCGGTTCTTGAGGTTCTCCCACAGCCCGCCCGGCAGGGCCGGCAGGTTCAGGAGCTCGGCGCCGTCTATGACCAGGCGGAAAGAGACGCCGAGGTTGGCGAGGGCCGCTTCCTCTACGGCCTTGATGAGGTGGGAGCGCTCGGCGGCGTCGCTCTTCATGAACTTGGCGCGGGCCGGGGTGTTGAAGAAAAGGTCGGCGGCCTCCACGGTGGTGCCCTTCACCGGCGGGGCGGGCAGCTCCGCTATCACGCGGCCGCCCTCGCCCTCCAGCGTGTAGCCGGAATCGGCGCCGGCCTTGAACGAGGTCAGCTTAAGGCGCGACACCGCGAAGATGGAATAAAGGGCCTCGCCGCGGAAGCCGAAGGTGGCCAGCGAATAGATATCCTCGAAAGTGTTGAGCTTGCTGGTGGCGTGGCGGCCGAGCGAGAGGCGCAGGTCCTCGCGGTCCATGCCGCGCCCGTCGTCGTGCACCCGGATCAGGCCGCGGCCGGCCTTCTGCAGCTCTATCTCTATGCGGGAGGCGCCGGAATCCAGGGAATTCTCTATCAGTTCCTTCAGCACCGAGGCGGGGCGCTCTATCACCTCGCCCGCGGCGATCTTGGAAACCACGTCTTCAGGAAGGACTTTTATTTCCGGCATAAGGTGATTTTACAATACTTCAGCTGAACGTTCTAAAGAGCACCGCGAAAAAGTTTACCAGGCCGTGCAGCATGACATTGGCCGGCAGGCGGCGCTCCTTTTCGTAAACCCAGCAGAAGTAGACACCCGGCAGCAGCGTGACCGGCGCGTTGCCGCCGTGGAAGAGCGCGAACAGCAGGCTGGACCAGAAGGCGCTGAACCAGAATCCCCTCCTGGCCCGGAACGAGGCAAAAACTATGCGGCGGAAGAATAATTCCTCCGCCAGCGGCGCCGCTACGCAGGCGGCCAGCAGCAGCAGGGCGAAGCGCGGCGCGGAAAAAGCCATCGCCTTCACGCTGGCCTCCTGTTCAGCGCCGGAGGCCGAGACGGGCTTCATAAGGCCCGCGAAAGCGTCGCCCCAGAGGTAATAGGCCGCGGCAAGGACCAGCCCCATGAACAGCAGCACGCCGGCGTAGCCCGGCAGATAGCGCAGCGCCTTGCGCAGGTCGGCCCAGGCGTTAGCCTGCCAGTCGCGCCAGGCCTGGCGCCAGGCGACACCGAGGTGCGCCAGCAGCGACCAGGCGGCGAGAGCCGTCAGGATAAAACCCGGTATGGAGGCTTCGTAGGTGTCGAACTTGAGCCCGAGGGCGCGGGCGGGGATCTCCATCAGCAGCAGCGACGCCACCTGCACCGCCAAAATAACGACCGCGAACAGCCACAGGAGGCCGAAATTGCCGTAGGTCTTTATCCCCTCGAAAGGGCTCTTTTGTTCCATAAAAAAAGAACCCGGGCGCGGAGCCCGGGTTCAGCTCATAAACTCCGGGCTCAGTACTGGGGAGGAGGGGGATACGCCGGGCTTTGCGAGCCGGCCTTGGCCACATAATCTATCGCGTAGGTATAGGAGCCGAGCTCGCCGGTGACGGCAGAGCCTATGACCGGCAGGCCGCCGGCGTTGAAGGCGGCGACTTTTTCGGCCAGGGCCTTTTCGGCCTCCCTGTCGAAGGTGAAGGTCTCGGGGGCCTGGTAGGTCTGCACCGCGGCCGAGGGGATCACGCCGCCGGCCTGGTAGATATTGCCCACCAGGAAATCCACGCTGTAGGAGTAGTCGCGCCCTTCGGGGCGCACTACGGCCGAAAGCGGGGGCACGCCGGCGCGGGCGAAAGCGGGCAGCGCGGCCTTGGAGGCGGCCAGCGCTTCTTTATCGAAATTAAAAGTCTCGCGGGCGTCGTAGCGGGCCACCGAATACTGCGGGCGCGGCGCGGCCTTGCCGGTCTTTACCACGTATTCCACCTGCACGGCGTAGTCGCGGCCGCTCTTTACGGCCGCGCCGCGTATGGCCGGCACGCCGGCCTGCTTGAAGAGCGCGAGATACGAGGGCACGGCCTTTTCGGCCTCGCTCTCGAAAGTGAACTTGCCGCCGGTATAGGTCAAAAACTTCACGTCGTATTCCTGCGCGGGGCGCAGCAGGTTCCTGACCAGGTAATCCACGGCGAAGGCGTTGTCGTTGCCGATCTCGTAGAGGAAGGAGCCCAGCACGGGCAGTTTGGCGGCGCGGAAATTGGCGGCGCAGGCCTTCATGGCCTCTTCGGCCTCGCGCTCCAGCCAATAGGAGGCGCCGTTTTTATAGGTTTCCAGCAGCACGGCCGGCGGCAGGGCGGCATTGCCCTTCACGGTCGGCAGGTACTCTATAACGAAGCTGTAGTCGTTGCCATTCTCCACCACGCGGCCTCCCAAGGTGGTGAGGCCGGCGGCCTTCAGCGCGTTGATGCGCGCGTTCAGGGCGGGCTGCACGTCGCTCTCGAAGGTGAACTCTTCGTCGGTGGTGTAATTGGCTATCGTCACCCCGGGAGGGGTAACGGGCGCGGGGCGCGGCGCAGCGGGCGCGGCGGACTGCGGAAAATTCCCGGCCGAAACAGTTTCGAGCGTAAATGACCGGCAGAAAGCAGGTGCTGCCAGGACCAGGACCGATAAAGCGGAAAGTGCAAGACTTTTAAACATTGAGCCTCCCTGTACCCTTAAATTATAATAACTATACACCGGATCCGTATGGGCCATTAGGCCGTATTTCCGGTGGGTCTTATGGACAAAGAAAAGAACTGGCTGGACTATTTTTATTACGCGGCGCCGCTCTGGCTGGCGCTGGAAACATTTATCTGGCCCGGCTTCCGCGCCGGGGCCATAACCGGCGGCAACGGCTGGGGGAACCTGGCTTTTTACACGATGGAAGGAGGCCTGGGGGCGGCGCTCTACCTCCGGCTGCCCTTCGCGCGGCCGGCCGCGCTTTTAGAGAGCGCCGTGCAGCTCATCTTCGTCCTGCGCCTCATATTGCTGAACCCGCTGGACATGGCCATGAATATAGAAAATCTCTCGCCCGGCGCGGCGGAGGCCCATGCCGCGGCGCTGCCGGGAGCCCTGTACTCGGCCGCCTATATCGTATTCAGGATTAAGTCGGAAATACGCCGCTTCAAACCTAGTCTTTAAGCCGCTTCTTCCAGTCGGTTATGGCCGACAGCGCCTGCAGCGGCGTCATGTTGTCGGCGTCGCACATCTTCAGCTCGTCTATCACCGGATGGCCGGAGAAGATGGGCAGCATGGGGGTCTGGTTCTCGTCGCCGGACTCCACGCGGATGTCGCCCTTGGTCTCGAGGACGTGCAGGATCTCGCGGGCGCGGGCCAGCGCGCTCTCGGGCAGGCCGGCCAGCTGGGCCACGTGGATGCCGTAGGACTTGTCGGCCGGGCCGGAGGCTATCTTGTGCAGGAACACCACCTCGGTCTTGCCGAGTGCGTTGGTCCATTCCTTCACGGCGATATTGCAGTTCTTGATGCCGGCGAACTTCTCGGCCAGCTCGGTCAGCTCGAAGTAATGCGTGGCGAACAGCACCTTGGGGCCGCCTTCGGGCTTGTAGAGGTGCTCTACCACGGCCCAGGCGATGGAGATGCCGTCGAAGGTGGAAGTGCCGCGGCCCACCTCGTCGAGCAGGATCAGGCTCTTGGGGGTGGCCAGGCGCATGATGGCCGAAGTCTCGCGCATCTCCACCATGAAGGTGGATTCTCCCCTTGCCATGCGGTCCTGCGCGCCGATGCGCGTCATGATGCGGTCCACCACGCCCACCTCGGCCGCGCGCGCGGGCACGAAGGAGCCGATCTGGGCGAGGATGACCACCACGGCGGACTGCCGCAGGTAGACGCTCTTGCCGCTCATGTTGGGGCCGGTGAGGATGATCACCCTGCCGTCGGAGCCGCCCAGCTCCAGGTCGTTGGGGACGAAGGTGCCGGCGGGCAGGAAGCGCTCCACGGCGGGGTGGCGGCCCTCCTCCACCTTCAGCAGGTCGCCGGAGTTGACCCTCGGGCGGGAGAACTCGTAGCGCACGGCGCTCTCGGAGAGGGCGAAGAAAACGTCCAGCTCGGAGGCGCAGGAGGCGAAGGTCTTTATCTCGCCCAGCGAGGACTTCACCCTTTCGCGCAGCTGCCCGAAGAGGTGGGACTCCAGCTTGGACATCTTTTCCTCGGCGCCCAGGATCTTGTCCTCGAGGGTCTTGAGGTCCTCGGTGATGTAGCGCTCGGCGTTGACCAGCGTCTGCTTGCGCACGAAATAATGCGGCACCTTCTGCGACTGCGCCTTGGAAACCTCTATAAAATAGCCGAAGACGCTGTTGTAGCCCACCTTCAGCGTGGGAATGCCCGTCTTTTCCTTCTCTTTCAGCTCTATGTCGGTCAGCAGCTTCTGGCTGTCGCGGCGCACCAGGCGCAGTTCGTCCAGCTCGGGGCTGTAGCCTTCGCGGATCACGCCGCCGTCGGAGAGGCGCGCGGGGGGAGTTTCGGCCAGCGCCCGCTCCAGCTCGGCGCGCAGGCTGTTCAGGGCGTGCGTGCCGGCGTCCAGGCGGGAGGCCAGCTCGGGCGCGCATTCGAAGAAGCCGGCCGAGCTTAAGAGCAGCTTCAGGCGCGGCAGCTGCGTCAGCGCCTTGCGCACGGCGCCCAGGTCGCGCGGCGAGGCGGAAAGGTTGATCACGCGGCCGAGCAGCCGCTCGATGTCGGGCACCTGGGCCAGGATGTCGCCCAGCTGCTCGCGGGCCTCGCGGCCCTCGGCCAGGAAGGCCGTGAAGCCCTGGCGGGACTGGATCTCGCGCAGGTCGGTCAGCGGCTCCAGCAGCCAGCGGCGCAGCAGGCGCGAGCCCATGGAGGTGCGGCACAGGTCCAGCACGCCCCAAAGGGTCTTGGAATCGTCTCCGTCGGGGCTGGAGACCAGCTCCAGCGTCTTGATGGCGGACTCGTCGAGCTGCAGGCGGTTGGCCGGCTCGTAATAAGAAGGGGCGAAGACCTCTTTGAGACCCGGCTGGGTCTGCCGCACGTAGGAGGTGACCTTCAGCGCGGTCTTCATGGCCAGCTTGTGGTTCTGCCAGACGGACTGCGCCGCCCAGGCCGGCTGGGAGGCGTCGGCGCGGACGTACTCGGTCACCGGCACCGGGGTAAAATCCAGGCCGCGCTTGTTGATTTCTTTGATGGTCTTGGAATCGGCCAGGATCTCGGCGGGGCCGGTCTTGGAAATGAAGGACAGCAGCTGGTAGAGGTCGGGGTCGTTGAGGTTCTGGGTGGCCAGGAAATCGCCGGTGGAGGCGTCGAAGGAAGCCAGGCCCCAGCCCACGATATCGAGGTCTAGCGCCACCAAATAGCGGCTGGAGCGCGGCTGCAGCAGCTCGTCCTCCACCACGGTGCCGGGGGTGATCAGGCGCACCACTTCCCGCTTGAAAAGCTTGGTCTTCTTCACGTCTCCGGAGGGCGCCACCTGCTCGCAGATTGCCACCTTGTGCCCGGCCGACAGCAGGCGGGCGATATAGGCGGAGGCCGAATGGTGCGGGACGCCGCACATCGGCACGCTCTGGCGGGCGGTCAGCGTAAGGCCCAGCTGGGCGCTGGCGGTCCTGGCGTCGTCGAAGAAAAGTTCGTAGAAGTCGCCCAGGCGGAAAAAAAGCAGGGCGTGCGGATAGGCGCTCTTGAGCGCCTGGTACTGCTGCATCAGCGGGGTTTCCGGGGTTTCAACCTGTGTCATAAAGGGGCCTTTGCGGGGTTTTACTTCGTATATTGTATCAAAAGCTCTTCGGCCTCTTTAAGGGTTTTAAGCCGCATGAAGGCGCTCCGCGCACCGGAGGCGCCGGGCAGGCCTTTGAGCCAGTAGCCCACCAGCTTGCGCGCCCGGGTCAGGCCGCGCTCCTCGCCGTAGAGGCCGGCGTTCAGCTCGAGGAAGCGCAGGAAGAGCCGCATGCGGTCGGCGCCGGAAGGGGGCGGCACGGAACCGCCGGAAAGTCCGGCGGCGATCTCGCTGAAGATCGCGGGGTTGAAGATGGCGGCGCGCCCGACGGCCACCCCGGCGCAGCCGGCCTCCAGCAGGGCGCGGGCGCCCTCGGAATTCTCCACGCCGCCGTTGCCGAAAACAGGGATCTTTACCGCGGCGGCCGTCGCCGCCACGGCTTCCAGGTCTATGGGGCCGGTATGGAACTGCGAGGCCGGCCGGCCGTGCAGGGTAATCGCGGAGGCGCCGGATTCTTCGGCGATCCTGGCCAGCAGCGGCCCCAGGTTCTCGCCGGCCTCCAGGCCCACGCGGAACTTTACCGTGACGGGGACCTTGACGCTTTTCACCATGCGCGAAATTATGTCGCCCAGCAGCAGCGGGGTCTTCATCAGCGCGGCCCCGGCGCCGGAGCGCAGCACCTTCTTCACCGGGCAGCCCGCGTTTATGTCCACGAGATCTGCCCCGGCGCGCTCTGCGGCCTGGGCGCCCAGCGCCATCGACGCCGGGTCGGCGCCGAAGAGCTGTATGGCGGCCGGCCGCTCGCCGGGCAGCAGCTCCAGCATCCTGAAGGATTTTTTATTGGCGTATTTCAGGCTTTCGGCCGAAACCATCTCGGTCACGACGAGCCCGGCGCCGCCGCCCGCGGCTAAAATGCGGAAGGCGGCGTTGGTGATGCCGGCCATGGGGGCCAGCGCCAGGTTGTTTTTAAGTCCGACTTGCCCTATTTGCAGCGGGCGCAGCAGGGCGGTCACGGCTTGATGGCGTAATTGCCGTCGTGGGACAGGTGGAAGTCGCGCGGGGCGCGGCGGAACAGCGGCCCGGTCTCGCTGGCCGGGGCCCCCACCTTCCTCAGGACTTCCAGCTGGAACGCCGCAGCCTTGTCCTCTATGTAAAGTATCGCATCCATGCCAGCGTAGTCCAGGCGCGCGGGGTTGGCCTCCACCTGCAGCTCGCTGCTCTCTCCGGGCGGCGGCGGCGTGTACTTTTTAGACCGCCTCTTCTTCTTGTTGGCGGTGTAGGAGGCGTGCCAGGCCTGGTGGGCTATGACGCCGGCGCACCAGGTGAGCGAGCGGAAGGCGTGGGCGCTGGAAAGGGCGGCCACCGGCCGGCCGTTCTCCAGGTAAAAGCCGGTCTGCGTCTCGTTGCGCACGATGGAAAGGTTTTTCCTGATGTAGAGGAAAGTCTCGCGGTCGGACATCCAGATCAGTTTCAGCGCGCTGGTCACCTGGCTGTTGAAGGACCGCGAGCCCTGTATGTCCAGGCCGGCTTTCGGGTCATAGGCTTCCGGGAGCCTGGCGGCCGCCTCGCCGGAGGATAAGGGTTCGGGAACGGCGGGAGCAGCGGGAGCGGCGGCCTGGGCGGCGGGCTTCTGCGCGAAGATCCTGGCAGTTTCCACCGCGGGGGCCTCCTGCCCGGCGCCGGGCGCGCGGACCCGGATAAAGTACCAGACGCCGGCGCCCATCAGCAGCAGCGGCAGCAGGGCCAGCACTTTATGCGTGCGGAAGAAACTATTGTTCATGGGGTCAGGTCTCTACTTTTGACCTAGCTCTAAAACCATGTTCCTGGAACGAGAACGGGGGCCGAGGTCAAAAGTAAAGACCTGACCCCCGTTCGTTCGGCGGCGCTTACTTAAGCGCTTTCAGGTAGGACTTGTAGAAAGCCTGCAGTTCGCCGGCGGGGTCCTGGAATTCCAGTACGTGCTTCTTGCAGCCGCGGCGCGAGCAGATCTGCACCTGGCCGCCGGCCTTCAGTTCAAAAGCTATCATCTGGGAGGAGCAGGCGTCGCACTTGCGGGTGCTCTTCAGGTCGACCTTGCAGTGAGGGCAGCGGAAACCGGCCACTTTGCCCGCGGGCATGTTGAGCTCGGTCTCGACTTTATAGCTGCCGTAAAGGGAGCTGAGGTAGAGGGGGGCGTGCTTGCCGGCGTAGGTCAGGTTGACCTCGATGGACGGAACGCCGTCGAGTTTCTTGGCCGAGTTCATCAGCGCCTTGCCGCAATGGGGACATTTTACCTGAACGCTTACCATAGGTGCCTCCAGAAAACCAGGTTCCGTCCCGGGTCTTGCCCGGGGTCTTGATAATATATCAAATTATGCCTTACTCGTAACGGAGGGCCTCTATAGGCGAAAGCAGGGACGCTTTCTTGGCCGGCCAGAAGCCGAACACTATGCCCACGCCGGCCGAGAAGCCGAAGGCCAGGGCCACCGAGAAAGGCGAGATGTAGACGGCCCAGCCCGAGATCTTGGAGAGCAGCAGCGAACTGCCCGCGCCGATCAGGATGCCGATAACGCCGCCCACCACGGAAACGATGACCGCCTCGATGAGGAACTGCAGCAGCACCGCGCGACTGGTAGCGCCTATGGCCTTGCGCAGCCCTATCTCCTTGGTGCGCTCGCTGACGCTGACGAGCATGATGTTCATGATCCCGATGCCGCCGACGATCAGCGAGATGCCGGCTATCATGCCCAGCAGCGTGCTGAAGGTCTTGATGGTGCCGGTCAGCATAGTCTGCAGCTCGGCCATGTTCATCAGCATCACGTCGTCGTCCTTGTGGGCGGGTACGTTGTGGCGTTTGCGCATCAGCGCCTTCACGTCGGTCTGCACCTGGTCCATGCTGGAGTAGTCCGCGACCTCCAGCCAGATGGAATCCACGTAATTCTTGCCCAGCACCACCTTCATGGCGGTCTGCAGCGGGATCACCACCACGTCGTCCTGGTCGCGCGGCCCCTGCGCGCCCTTGAGCGGCAGCACGCCTATGACCGTAAAATTCTTGCGATTGATCTTGATGGTCTTGCCAACCGGGTTCTCGCCCCCGAACAGCTCTTTCACCACGGTGTTGCCCAGCAGGGCCACCTTGGCCAGGCGCCGGCCCTCGGCGTCGGAAAAGAAGCGGCCGTAATACGGCTGGGAATTGCGCATGGAGGCGTAGACCGCGCCTACGCCATTGACGGAGGTGCGCAGGTTCTTGGCCCCGTAGGCCACCTGGGCCCCGCCGGAAACGTTAGCGTCCGACCTGGAGATGCTCTCTATCTCCGCCAGGGCCTTGGCGTCATCCATGGTCAGCCTGGTCACGGCCCCGGCGCCCATGCTGGCGCCGCCCTGCCTGAAGATGCCCGGCATCACGGCCAGCAGGTTGGTGCCCAGGGAGGACATCTGCTTCTGTATGGCCTTCTGCGCGCCGGTGCCCACGGCCAGCATGGCTATCAGCGCGCCCACGCCTATGATGATGCCCAGCATCGTCAGCAGCGAGCGGGTCTTGTTGCTGATGATGGAGGAGAGCGAGGAGGCCAGGTTTTCAGCCACCTCGCGCCAGCTCAGAAAAAAAGTCTTGGGGATATGGAGGCGCTTGATCTCCTTCACCTGCACGGCCGGGGCCTTCCTGACCACGTCCTCGGTAATGAGGCCGTCCTTCAGCTTGATCACGCGGTCGGCCCAGGCGGCGATGTCGGGCTCGTGCGTCACCATCACTATGGTGATGCCCTTCTCGTCGTTGAGCCTGCGGAAGATCTGCATGATCTCTTCGGCCTGGGCCGAGGCCAGGTTGCCGGTGGGCTCGTCGGCGAAGATGATCTTGGGGTCGTTGACGAGCGACCGGGCGATGGCCACGCGCTGCTGCTGGCCGCCGGAGAGCTGGTTGGGCTTATGGCCCGTGCGGTCGCCGAGGCCGACCTGGTCCAGGTATTTTTTGGCCTCGTGCGGGCGGGCTTTCTCGCCCAGGTAGATCTGCGGCAGCGCTACGTTGGCGGCGGCGGTGATGCGCGGCAGCAAATTGAACTGCTGGAAGACGAAGCCGAGGATGCGGGCGCGCAGGTAGCTCAGTTCCACGTCGTCGAGCTCGGAGACCTCGCGGCCGAACAGCTTGAACGAACCGGCGCTCGGCCGGTCGAGCAGGCCGAGGATGTGCATCAGCGTGGACTTGCCCGAGCCCGACGGGCCCATGATGGCGACGAACTCGCCCTCTTTGATGGAGAGATCCACGCCCCTGAGCACTTCCAGGGGCTCCCCGCCCATCTGGTAGACCTTCTTGATGCCTTTAAGTTCGATCATAAAATCTTCTTCTGCCGCGGGGGCGGACGTCAGCGCCCGCTGACCGCCCGCTGCTGCTGCCTGTTCATCGACGGCCGCTTGGGCATCAGCGGGTTGCTGCCGGAGGAGTCCACCTGCGAGGAGTAGCCCCGCATCTGGAAATACACCTTGTCGCCCGCCGACAGGCCGGAGGCTATCTCCACCAGGTCCCCTTCGTTCTGCCCCGTCTCCACGCGGGCGTAGACCGGCTGCCCGTCCTTCAGCTCCGTTATCACGGCAGTCTCGCCGGCCGGGTCCGTGACGATGGCCGCGGCCGGCAGCAGCAGGACGTCCTTGCGCTCGGACACGCTGACCTTGATATTGGCGGTCATCTGCGAGCGGAAGAAGGGGGGGACGCGGTCAGGCCGGATCTTCACGGTATAGGTGACCACGTTGTTTTTGGTGGTACCCTCGTCGAGGATCTTAAAGATGGTGCCCTTGACCGGCTTGTCGGGGTAGGAGTCCAGCACGATGGTGGCGCGCTGCCCCCGCTTGAGACGGCCGATATCGGATTCGTCGAGGCTGGCCGAGACTATCAGCTTGTCGGAGATGGCGAACAGGACGGTGTTGGCGCCCACGGTCTGCCCCTCCACCACGTTCCGGAGTATCAGGGTGCCGTCTATCGGCGAGATCACCTTGATCGGCTTGTAGGTTTCCTTCCACTGCGCGTACTGGTCGTCGCCGGAGGCGCGCGCGGCGTCCAGGATGGCCACGCGGTCCGACGAGCTCATCAGCGCCAGCACCTCGCCGGCCCGGATCTGCTCGCCTTCCTCCACCAGGATCTCCTCGATGCGGCCGCCGGAGGAGGGCTGTATCTCCACGCGGTTCTCGGGCTGCACCACGCCGGTGGTGTCCACCATTTCGGAAAGGTCCCGCAGCTCGGCCTGCGCCTGCCGGTACCGGGGCTTGCTCTTGCCGTTCTTGCTCTTGAAAGCGTACCACCCGCCGCCCGCCAGCGCCGCTATAACCAGCACGATGATGATCTTTTTCATATGGTTCCCTTTATTTCTCCACGCCCACGCCCAGCAGCTGCTCCAGCGACGCCTTGCGGCTGTGGGCCGTGCGCGCGTAATCCAGCTGGTTCAGGTCGGAGTCCACGAAATTCTGCTCCACGTTCTCCAGGTCGAGGAAGCTGATCTTGCCGGCCATGTACTTGATCTGGGCTTCCTTGTAGCGCTCCTCGTTGGCCCTCAGCAGCGAGGCGCTGGCCAGCGCGGTCTCGGCCGAGCTCTGGTAATCCTCGTAGCCGGTGCGCAGCGAGGCGGCCAGCGAGATACGCGCCGCCCTGTAGTTCTCCTCGGCCGCCGTCAGGGCCTTCTTATTGGCCGAGAGGTTGTTGAAATAGTAGGTGGGCCCGCCCGAGAAGAGGGGGAGGCTCAGGCTGAGCCCCATGGACCAGCTCTTGTTCTCGGGGAATTCGCTGTCGCCGGTCCAGCCGTAGGACCCGCTGGCCCGCAGCGTGGGGTAGGCGTAATAGCGGGCCGAAGCGGCGCGCTCTTTGGCGGCTTCCAAAGTCTTTTTGGCCGACACGATGCGCGGGGACTGCTCAAGCGCGTTCTCCACCTCGCTGTCCGCCAGCGAGTAGGACGGCACGCTGATATCCCCCAGGGCCTTTACCTGCCTGACGCCCTCAAGGCCGATGGCCTCGAGCAGCGCGCGCTGGGCCGCGGTCAGCTGGCGCTCGGCCTTCCTCACGGAGACGGCGGCGTTCTCGGCCAGCGCGGCGGTGTAGAGCGCGTTGCCCTTGGACTCCATGCCGCTCTCGTACTTCAGCTGCAGCAGCTTGGCGTTCTCCACGCGGATATTCAGGATCTTCTTCTGCACGTCCACGCGCCGCTGGGCGAACAGCAGGTCGGTAAAAGCCCCGGTCAGGGCCTGGCGGGCCGAAGCCGAGGCGGCCAGGTAGTCGGCCTCCGCCTTCTCCTTGGAGATGCGGCTGCTCTTCACGGTGGAAACGGTCCTGAGGTTGAGCAGGTCCTCGGAGGCCGAGATGGAGGCGCTCCAGCTGTTGGAGGGGTCGCGGAGGTCGCCGCCGCTGCGGCTGACGCCGTGCGACACGCTGACGGACGGGAAATAGGAATTCAGGCTGGCCAGGTAGCTGGAGCCGGCCTGCTCCATCGAGGCCAGGGCCGCCTTGACCGAGGGGTTATGCTGCAGGGCCAGCTTGCGCGCCTCGTCCCAGGTAAGCGCCAGGTCCTGCCCGGCCGCGGCCGGGCAGGCCGCCAGGGCCAGGGCAGCGATCATGAGGAAGGTTTTAAGTATATTCATAGGTTATGTAGTGCCGCGTCTACAGTACAACGCGCAGGGGGCCGGTTTTATTGCAAATATTTTACCGGTCGGTAAATTATTATAGCAAAAGGCCCGCTCCGCTATTGGCGGGCGGGCCTTGCCGGGCGGGAGGCGCCCTACTTCAGCTTTTCCTGGCCGGCGAAGCTGCGCTCCAGTTTGAAGCCGGCGAGGATATCCCTGTCCTCTTCGGAGGGCTGGCCCGCCATATGCGCGGCCAGCGCCTCGCCCAGGCCGGGCCCCAGCATGAAGCCCTGCCCGCACATGCCCACCGCCAGCACGTAGCCCTTCAGCGCGGCGGGGAAATCCGCCACCGGGAAACCGTCCGGGGTCATGGGGTAGAGGCCGCGCCAGGTGCGGCGCACCTTCAGCGTGGCCAGATTGGGCATCAGCGAGATCATGCGGCGCGAGATCTCCGGCAGGAACTCCGAAGTGGAGCGCCGGTCATGGCCCCAGATGGGCGGCTGCGGGGTGAGGCAGAACACTATCTGCCCTTCCCAGTTCTGGTAGAAATAATAATTCTTGGACTTGTCCCCGGGGCGTATATCCACCACCATCGGGTCGAAGAACCGGGCTGCCGGCTCGGTGATGCCCGCCTCGTGGCAGTCCGGGTTCACCGGCACCTTTATCCCGGCCAGGTCCGAGACGGCGGCGGCCTCGGCGCCGGCGGCGTTGACCACCCACTTGGCGTCGTAGCGCCCGAGCGGGGTGCGCACGCCCTTCACTTCCCCGTTCTCGGAGAGGATCTCCTTCACCGGCTCGTGGAAATGAAATTCCGCGCCCAGCTTGACGGCGCGGCGGTAGAAGGCGTTGACGGAGAGCAGCGGGGAGGCGGAGCCGTCGTCGGGAGAGTAAGTGCCGCCGCGCAGATCCTTGTCGGCGATGCCGGGCACCAGCGCCCGCACCTTCTCCGGGCCTATCCAGTCGATGTTCAGGCCGAAGCCGCGCTGCACCTTCAGCAGTTCCCTGAGGACGCGCTCGTCGTTCTCGGTATATACCGGGAACAGGTAGCCGCCCTTTATCCAGCCTATATCGTCGCCGTGCTCCTTGTGCCAGGTGGAGAAGATCTTCAGGCTGCGCAGGCAGGCCTTTATCTTGGAGCCGTCAGAATGCGTGGCCCGCAGGCCGCCTATGGCGCACTTGTTCTGCCCCTGCCCCGGGGAGGCCGCGGCCTCCAGCACCAGGGTCTTCAGCTCGCGCTTGGCCAGCGCCATAGCCAGCGGGGTACCAATGCTGCCCGCGCCTATGATAATGACGTCGTAATTGTTTTCAGCCATATGTTCTCCTAAAATCCGCTCCAGCTGGCTTTTTCATCGGCCTCGGTGCGGCATTTCACTCCGGAGAAGACGCCCAGCGGCGCCTCCACGAACAGCGGCCGCCTGGTGAAGCCCGTGACCGTCTTGAGGTCCACGCCCTCGCTGCGGAAGATATTGAGCAGCAGGGCCGAGCAGGTCTTGGCCCCGCAGGCGCCCATGCCGGCCCGGGTGACGGCTTTCAGCTGGTTCAGGTCCCGCGTGCCGGCGCGTATGGCCCGGCGTATCTCGCCCAGGCTCACCCTTTCGCAGCGGCAGATCACCGTTTCATCGTCGGACTTGGCCAGCTCGGCCGGGGTTTTAACTCCGGCCTCGGCGGGGAAAAGCTTCAGGGACACGGCCAGGTCCGCGATCTCCGGGGTGGACTTCACTATGACGATCAGCGTGTTCTCGGCCTTGAAGTCTTTTACGTCTATTACCTCGGCCTCGCCGAGCTCTGCGCCTTCCCAGCCGGTCAGCAGCACGCGGTCGCCCTTCTTGACCAAACCGCGGCCTATCTCGAAAGGCAGGGCCACCGAAGGATTGGCCGGGTCCTTGCGGTAATCCACTATGGTCACGGCCAGGCCGGGGCAGATGAGCAGGCACTTGAAGCAGCCTATGCAGTCCCCGGTGAACCGGGGCGTATTCATGATGCTCTCGCCGGAGAGCTTGATGGATTTCTTGGGGCAGACGGTCACGCAGGGGTTGCAGGGGATCTCCTGGCGGCAATGCAGCACGGGGTAGACCTGCTTGTCGTGGTCCTTCTTCGCCGGCTCCTTGGTGACGCCGGGGCGTGATTTCAGGACCTGGAGCCGGTCGAACCAGAACTCCGGCACCGGCGCGGCCATCACCCCGAGCGACTTGAGCACCTTGTGCGCGGTGATCTTGCCGCTGAACATGGCGGCCGAGGCTTCAGCTATCTCTTCGGCGTCGCCGCAGACGAAAGCCTCCATGCCGGCCTCCCGGGCCTGGGCGTGAAACTCGTCCACGGAGGAAAGGCCCACGGCTATCAGCAGCGTGTCGGCCGCGAATTTTTTCTCGGTGCCGGGCAGGGGTTTGAACTTTTCGTCCACTTCGGCTATCGTCACGGATTCCAGGCTCTCCTTGCCGTCCGCGCGCAGTATGGTGTGGCGGGTGTATACCGGCACGCCCAGGCGCTTTATCTTGTCCTCGTGCACCTTGTAGCCGCCGCATTTGGGCAGGGCCTCTATGAGCCCGACCACGGCGATGCCGGCCTGCAGGGCGTGGTAGGCCGCTATCAGCCCCACGTTGCCGCCGCCGACGATGAAGAGCCGCTTGGCCGGCCGCACAAGGTCGCGGTTGACCAGCGTCTGGAAGGCGCCGGCGCCGTAGACGCCGGGCAGGGTATTGCCGGGAAAGGCCAGGGATTTCTCGCGGGCGCCGGTGGCGCTGATAACGGCCTTGGGCCTGATCAGGTAATACTTGTCGCCGCGCAGCACGCCCACCTTCTTGTCGGAGAACACGGCCAGGCAGGTGGCGTTGGCCCAGGCCTGCACGGAGGGATAATCCTTGAGCTGGTCTTCCAGCTTGCCCGCGATGTCCACGCCGCGGGTGCCGGCGTAGCAGTCTTCCACAGAGCCGAAAAATTTATGCGTCTGCAGCACCAGCTTGCCGCCGAAGCGGTCCTTGTCGTCGATGATGAGCGTTTTGACGCCCAGCTGGCCCAGCTCGGCCGCGGCCGCCAGGCCCGAAGGTCCGGCGCCGATGATGAGCGCGTCGAAGTCCAGCTCCTCCACGCGGCCGAACTCCTGCACGCAGGCCACGCGCGGCAGGCGGGCCTCGCCTCGCAGCGTCTCCACGCGCATGCCCTCGCGGGCCGCGGTCACGCAGGACTTAACGGTCAGCCCGTCGGCGATGACCGAGCACTGGGCGCACTGGCCGTTGGCGCAGAAGATGCCCTGCGGGGCGTCGTCCTTCTTGTGCCGGCTGAAGATCTTTATCCCGTTGGCGTAGAGCGCGCTGGAGATCATCTCGCCCTCCAGCGCCTCGCAGGTTTTCCCGTCGAAAGTGAATTTCACGGTTTTCCGCTCTTCCGGCTGGAGAACGGGGTGTTCGGTTATCCTTTCCATATTGTCCTTTGGCGCCGGCGCGCGGGCCGCCGGCCGGCTTCTTTTTATATAGTACAATAAAAAAAACTTATGAAGAAAACCCGGCGTGAGAAAGCATTTTTCCTGGCCGCCGCCGCGGCGGCCGCGGCCCTGGCGGCCTGGGCTTTCTGGGGCAAGGTTCCGCCCTCGGTGCAGAACTTCTCCTATTACGCCGACAGGGGAGAAATACTCCTTCACGCCGCAGCGGACAAAGCCGCCAGCTTCAGCATGCCGCTGCCCAGCCTGGCGGCGGCCGCAGCCTCACACCTGGGCTTCGACCCGTCGTGGCTGGCGCGGCTGGCGGGCCTGCTGCTCTGCCTGCCGGCTTACGCCCTGGGAGCGCGCGGAGGGGGCCGGGCGCGCGGCGCCGTCTTCGCGCTGGCGGCCGCGCTGGCGGGCATCACCTGCGCCTCGCCGGAAGCGGAGCAGGCCCTCTACTCCCTGCTGCTGCTGCTCTTCCTGGACCTGGAGCTCAAGCGGCAGGCCGCCGGGGGGACCGGGGCCGCGGCCCTGGCCGGGCTGGCCGCCGGCTTCACGCTGCTGGTGCGCTCGCCCCTCTTCGCCTTTCCGCCGCTGGCCGCGCTCTTCCAGTATTTTTCGCTGAAGCCCCGGCCTAAGACCTGGCTGGTCTCTACCGCCGTCTTCCTGGCCTGCGCCTGGCTGCTCCTGGTCCCCTGGGCGCGGCTGAACCACTCGCTGTTCGGCAAAACCATCTTATTCGAGGAGGGCCGGCCTGCCTGCAATGTTATAACCGGCGCCAGCGGCATAGTCTTCACCATAGAGGGCGACGCGCGGGCCTTCGCCGGACTTTCGCGCGAAGAGAGCGTCTACCCCTGGGCGGTGAAGACCGTGCTGGAGAACCCCGGCCGCTACGCCCTGGCCGTGGCCAGGAGACTGGGCCATGTCCTGCTGATGTTCCCGGTATTATTCCTGCTGGCAGCCGCCGGGCTGCTCCTGGGCCGCAAAAAGACCGAGGCCCGCTTCCTGGCTTTCTTCAGCGCCTATTTCATCCTCATCCACTGCCTGCTCTCCATCGAAGAGCGCTATTTCCAGCCGCTGCGCTACGCGCTGGCGCTGCTGGCCGCCGGAGGGGCCTGGGAGCTGCTTAAAAAAATAATTCCCGGGGGAAAGCCGGGCCGCGACTATTTTACTCCGCCGCTGTTCGCGCTGGCGCTGCTGGCCGCCGCGCTGACGCTGGGCGTGGTCTGGCGCTACCCGGGCGCCTCCAGACCGCCGCTGATAGCGGCCGAACTGGGGCTGAAGAAATATCCCGGCGATCCCTGGCTGTACAGGAAGAAAGGCGAGGCGCTGCTGGCCCTGGACCTGACGGCCAGGGGACTGGCCAGCCTGGAGCAGGCGTGCGCCCTCTCCGGCGCTCCAGACCTCTGCTATATTACCTCGGTGCTGAAAGCCGCCGCGCCCGCCGGGCCGCCGCAGCTGGAGAACCGCTACGAGCTGCTGCTGGTAAAACTCATGCGGGAACTGGAGCTGGGGCGGCAGGCGGAGGCCGGAGCGGCGTACGCTGAGGCGCTGGAGATCTGGCGCTCTGAAAAGAATTCCATAAAAGGCCCGCCGCGCGCGGAAGACGCAGGCCACCTGGCGCGGCTGAAAGAGACCAACCGCACCTTCTGGGACCTGGACCTGGCCGCCGCCCTGGCCTACCTGCCCCCGGAAAAACGCGCCGTGGCCTTGCGGCGGCTTTCTGGCCTGGCTCCCCTGACGCCGAAGCTGCGCGCCCTGCAGCTCGGCTGGACGGCCGTTCTTACCGGCGCTGAAAAGCGCGAACTGGCCGCGCTGCGCCGTGAACTGGCGCGGGACCTGCCGCAGACTGAGGCCGCGCTGGGCGCAGCCGCGCGGGAACTGGCCGCCGAACTGCTCTCCGGCAAGGCACCTCCGGCGGGAACGGAGGGCGAATTAGGGCTGCTCCTGGCGCTGCGCCTTGAGCCGGCGCAAACGGTTTCAACTTTCGACACGCATTGCGGCGCCGGCTGCGGGCCCGCCGCCCGGGCCGCCGCCGAGGCCTTCCTGTCGGACGGCGCCGGCAGGCTGGCCGCGGCGCGCAGGCTGGCCGCGGCGGACCCGGATAATTTCTCCTACGCTCTGATACTCCTGGAGCAGGAAGACTTCAGCGCCCCCGCCCTGGCCGCGGCGGCAGAACGCCTGAAGGGACACCCCTATCCTCTTGCCGCCGGGGCGCTGGCCTGGACCCGCAGGGGTGACGGCCCGGCCGCGGTGCGCCTGGCCCGGGCGGCCGCCGCCGCCGGAGGGATGGGCGAGCAGGGCTGGGCCGAAACACTGCACGCCCTGCAGGAGGCGAAAGCGTATAGCGAAGGGCTGGCCGCGGCGTCACTGGCGCTGCGGGAACACCCGGGCTCATCAATGCTGCTCAATAACCGCGGCGTGCTCAGGAGCCTCTCGGGGGACGCGGCGGGCGCGCTGGCGGATTTCGAAGCGGCCGCCGCCGGGCCGGAAAACTTTTCCGCGCTGATGAATTTGGGGGCGGCGCTGGAGCACTCGGGGAACAGGGCGGCAGCGGAGCGGGCCTACGAACGGGCCGGGCGCGCGGCCTTTTCCGACCGGGGGAGGATAGACGCCGGCCGCGCCCTGGCCAGGGCCCGGAAGCCGGGTTAAGTTTGATATAATAGGGCTATTGGTAATGGAGGGTACAATGAAAAAACTTATTTTAGCGGCGGCCTGCGCTTTCATAGCCGGCAGCCTTAACGCTTCCGAGTTCGCGCTCAACACGGGCTGCGCGCTCGACCAGGTGAGCGTCTCCGCTCCCGTCCTGAAGCTGCCCGAGTCCCCGAAACCGGGCCTGGCCAAGAGCAGCAGCTACGTGCAGGTCTCCGGCTACGTGAACCTCAACGGCAACGGCTGGATGCCCGGCACCGACGGCGGCTTCACCAGCGTGAACCTGACCGGCTGGGCCACCTTCCGCGATTCTTCCGGCAAGGTCACCAGCAACAACACCTACGTCAACACCTCGGTCTCGCTGTGGGTGCGCCCCAACCAGCACGTCTTCCAGAGCGTCTACCCCAACCTCTACGTCACCTTCTACCGCAACGGCAAGATGGTCGGCTCCACCACAATGAACGGCAGCATCTCCGTCTCGGGCTGGCCGTCCTCCAGCTTCTTCAGCCTCAGCGGCTCCGGCTACCTCAGCGGCTCCCTTTACGTGGAAGACGAGGAATAAACGCGGACTAGACATAAAAAAGGGCGGCCGGCAGCCGCTCTTTTTTATTTAAAATATGACCATGAAGATACTTGAGGGGAAAACCCTTTCAGCGGAGATCCTGGCAACCCTGCCCGGGCGGATAGAGGCGGTCAAAGCGCGCCTGGGCCGCGCCCCGTCGCTGGCTATCATAAATTATTTCGCCGACTCGCCCTCGGCCGTCTACGTGAAACGCAAGGTGGCCGCCTGCGAAAAGCTGGGCATCAGCGTCAAGCTCTTTTCCCCGAAGCCCGAGGAAGGCTACCCGGCCTTCAAGGCGCTGCTGGCCAGGCTGGGGGACGACGACGCCTATGACGCCATCATGATAGAGCGCCCCCTGCCCGACGGCTTCGAGACGCGCGAGACCTGGGACGCCGTGCCGGCGGCCAAGGACGTGGACGGCCTCTCCACGCTGAACATGGGCCGGCTCTTCATCGCCAAAAAGTTTTCGGAGATCGAGGGCGGCGGCTTCTTCTCGCCCTGCACGGCGCTGGCCGTGATCCGGCTGCTGCGCTTCCACGGCATAGACCCGGCCGGCATGAACATCGCCGTGGCCGGCCGCTCCGCCGTGGTGGGCAAGCCGCTGGCGCAGATGCTGGTGACGCTCGACGCCACCGTAACGGTCTGCCACACGCGCACGAAGAATATCGCCGAGGTCTTCAAAAAGGCAGACCTGGTGATCACCGCGGCGGGCAAGGCCAAGTGGCTCAAGAAAGAGCTGCTGCCGGCGGGCGCGGCGGTGATAGACGTGGGCACCAATTTCGACGAGGCCGGCAAGATGTGCGGCGACGCCGACTTCGAGGACCTGAAGAGCTCGGCCTCGGCGGTCTCGCCGGTGCCCGGCGGGGTGGGCCCGGTGACGCTGGCCTGCCTCATAGAGGCGGCGGTAAAGGCGGCCGAACTGGCCCCTAAAAAAGAAAAAGGCGGGATAATATTCACATGAAAAAACTTCTCAACCTGCTGTTAGCCCTGCTGCTGCCGGCGGCGCTCTGCCTGCCGGTCTTCGCCGAGGAAGAAGGATCCGCGCCCAAGGAAACGGCGCAGCCCGAAAAGAAAGCGGCCAAGAAGCCCGCCCCCAAGAAAAAGGCCAAGAAAAAGAAGAAGGCCGAGCCGGTTTCCGAATACAAGTTCAAGTCCGAGGGGCCGGACAACGTCTACAAGTTCGACAGGAAGGCCGACCCGATAGTGAAAGCCAAGAAGAAGCCCGCCAAGAAAAAAGCGCCGGCCAAGAAAAAAGCGCCGGCGCCCGCGCCTTCGGCCGCCGACACTGAGAACGCCACGGGCGCGGCCCCGGTGACCGACTAATGGCCGGCCTGCCGGTCACGGCCGGCGCGCGGCAGCCATGAAGGCCAGGCCTGAGTGGCACAAAGACTTCTTTAAAAACTCCTTCTACAACCCGGCCTCCCCGGCCGCCGTGGCGAAAGCCCCGGCCGAGGCGGCCTTCGTCCTCAGGCAGCTGAAATTAAAGAAGGGCTCCGCCCTGCTGGACCTGTGCTGCGGGCCCGGCCGGCACGCCGTGGAATTCGCCCGGCGCGGCCTGGCCGTCACCGGCCTCGACTTTTCCGCCGAATACCTGAAGGAGGCCGCCGCGCGGGCCAGGGCGAAGCGCGTGAAAGTGCGCCTGCTGCGCGGCGACATGCGCCGGCTTAAATTCTGCGGCGAGTTTGATGCAGTCGTGAATTTATTCACGAGCTTCGGCTATTTCCAAAAATTCTCCGACGACCTGAAGACGCTGAAAGGCGCGGCTCGGGCGCTGAAGCCGGGCGGGCTTTTCCTGATCGACATCGTCAACGGTGCCTTCGTGCGCAGGAATTTCAAGCCGCGCGGCTGGGGAGAGATGGAAGACCATTTTCTGCTGGAGAGCATAGCCCTGACGCCAGACGGGGCGCAAAACACCTGGATACGCCTGCCCAAAAAAGGCGGCAAGCCGCTGGTCAGGTTTTTCTTCAACCGGCTCTACGACAGGGCCAGGCTGGCCGCCGCCCTCCGCAAGGCCGGGCTGAAGCCGCTGAAGTTCTGGGGCAATTTCCGCGGGGACCCGCTCACGGTCCGGCGCAACCGCATCCTCTGCCTGGCCCGAAAAGCCTGACGGGCGGACAAAAAAAAGAGCCCCGCGCCTCACACGGCGCGGGGCTCTTCTTTTCGGGCGGTTTATTTCAGTTCGAAAGACCCGATAATGCTGGCCTCGGCCCCGGAAGACAACGGGCCGGTGCGGAAGTACTTGAGCGTGACCATGTATTTGCCGGGCTTGGGCTCCTGCATCAGCTTCAGGTCGTAAAGGCCGGCCACGTCGAAGACCTGCGTCACGTTATACTTGGCAAAGGCGTTGAGCAGATCCTCCACGGGCATGTTCTGCGTGATCTCGGGCAGGCGCATCACCTCCGCGGCGAAGGTGATCTTCTCGCCGCGGAAATATTCGGCCCTGCCGTCGGCCAGCTGCATGCTGACGCCGCCGGCGGCGGCCGGGCCGGTGTAGCCTATGGAGATCTCCTTGCCGTCGGGCTGCGAAAGCTTCTTGGGGCCGGGGGTAAGGGTGAAGATGGTGGAGCGTTTGAAGAAGCCGTCGTCGTTGCGGGAGGCGACCGCGTACTCGTAGAGCATGCCGGAGACATTGGCCTCCACCTGCTTGGGGGCTTTCATGCAGAGCTCCAGCCGCTCCGTTTCCCAGGGCTCGAGCTTGCGAGGTCCGATGTTGATGGTGACCTTGCGGCTGTGGTACCTGGTGGACGGGCGGCAGTGGCCGGGATAGCCTGGGTGGAAGGACACGCATTCTTCGCCGTACTCTTCCATTATCAGCTCCTCGTTGAGGTTCAGCGGGCTCTGCGCGGTAAAGGTGAAGGTGCGGCAGCTTTCTTTGTAGCCGCCGAAATGATACTGCTCCTGGGGAGAGGGAGGAAGAGGAGGGGGCAGGGGAGGGGGCCCGCCGGGGCCGCCCGGATGCTGCGGGGGCGGCAGGGGCTGCGGGTGGCCGGGGTGCTGGGGCTGGCCGGGCTTGGGCCCGGGGTGCGGCTTGCCGCCGCCCAGGTCCGAGACCAGGCTTGCCACGCCGGCAAAAGCAGCGGGGCCGCCCTGGGCGGAGCCGTCAAAATTAACTTCGGCGGCGCGCGCCGCGACAGAAACGGCCATCAGCGCCGCGAAAACCGCGATCTTGTTTTTCATTTACCTTCTCCTCGCTGTGCGTATCCCCGCCGCCGGCCTTAAAGCCGCAGACGAAGCCTTGCCCCCGCGGCCGCGCGGAAGATCGGGATAAAGCTTTTACGCTTAAGGATAATTCTATTTAATAGGCCGCGGGACCGATAGGGACGGGAGGCCCAGGGCGCGGCCGCTTTTCGGCCTATGCCCGGCTGGGCAGGATGGTACTAGGGCGCGGGGGGCAGCAGGCCGCATTCGCGCAGCACCGCCCGGACTTCGCCTATAATGGTTTCAATGCTTTCGGTCTTGGAGAGCATGCGCTTCACCTGCGGGAAGCGCGAGAATTCCTCGCGGCTTAGGCGGGTGAAGTGGGTGGCCGTGACCACCAGCACGGGAATGGCTGAAAGCCGGGGGTCCTTGCGGAATTCCCTGAGCATCTGCAGGCCGTCCAGGTCCGGCATGCCTATATCGGTGATAACCGCGGCCACGCCGCCTTCCAGGCAGGTCGAGATGCCGTGCAGGCCGCTATGGCCCACGGCCACGTCGAACTCGTCCTCCAGCGCCGCGGCCAGCAGGGCCGCGAACAGCTCATTGTCGTCGAGTATTACGAGTTTAAGCCTGCCTTCCATGTCCATGAGTATATCAATTCCCGGCGGCCAGCTGCCCGCAGGCGGCGGCTATGTCGGCGCCCTTCTCGGGGCGCAAATAGGTTCGCACCCCGGCCGCTATCAGCTCCAGCTGGAATTCTTTCACGCGGGGCGTCTCGCCGCCGGGGCCGCCCGGAGGGTTGTACGGTATCAAATTTACGCGGCAGGGGATGTCCCGCACCAGGCCGGCCAGCAGGGCGGAATCTGAGGGCCGGTCGTTGACCCCGGGAAAGAGTATGTATTCGAACATCACGTGCGCCTTGCGGGCGCGGCAATATTCCCGCGCGGCCGCCAGCACCTTGCGCAGCGGGTATACCTTCTCCATCGGCGCCAGCCGCGCGCGCTGCTCCTCGTCGGCGGCCACCACCGAGACCGCCAGCCGCACCCTCAGGTCGGAGGCCGTCAGCTCCTCTATGACCGGGATCACCCCGACGGTGGAAACCGTCATCTTGGACTGCGGGAAATGCCGGCCGCGGCTGTCGGACAGGATGACTATCGCCCGCTTTACATTGTCCCAGTTCAGAAAAGGCTCGCCCATGCCCATGAAGACCAGGCTATTGAGCCCGCCGGCCTCGCGCAGGCAGGTCTCGAACTGGGCCAGGATCTCCTGCGTCGTCAGCGAGCGCTTCAGGCCGAGCCCGCCGGTAGCGCAAAAGGTGCAGCCGCAGGCGCAGCCCGACTGCGACGAGAGGCAGGCCACTACCCTGTCCTTGGCGGGCAGCACCACGCATTCGGCCGGGGCGTCTCCGCCGAAGCGGAAAAGGAATTTTTTAGTGCCGTCGCTCGAGCTCTGCCGCCGCTCCGGGAGGGGCAGGGGAGCGAGCGAGAAGGCCGGGGCCAGCGCCCTGCCGACGCGCGGCGGCAAGCCGGTCAGCGCCGCCAGGTCTGTCTCGCCGCGCCGGTGCACGGCCAGGAAGATGGCGGCGGCGTGGGCGGCTTTTTCGCCAAGCGCCAGGAGTTTTTGTTCCAGTTCGGCGCGGGTCAGGCCGCGGAGGTCCGGCTTCATGCGCCCCCCAGGTACCTGCGGCTGAAGTCCCAGTCGCAGAGCCGCAGCAGCCGGCGCGCCGATTCCAGCGCCCCGTCATAGCCCGGCTCGAAGAGCCGCGCCGAAAAGGGCGTCTTGCCGGCGGCCAGCACGCGCGGGTCGCGCCGTATGTCGGAGTAGACCAGCCGCATGGCGGCCGGTGTTGCCAGCAGCTCCTCCAGCTCTTCCTGCGTCGAGAAATACGCTGTCTTAAAACTGCCGGCGCCGAGCCGGCCAAACAGCAGCGCGGCAGCTTTAACGGCGGCCGCTTTCCCGCCGGGCTTCTCAAGGTGAACCAGCAGCCTGAGGCCGAAGCCGGCTTCGGCCATCTGCCGCAGGCAGGGAATATGTTCGGACAGGCCCTCTATTTCAGACGAGCCGGTGACGAAACCAGCGCTGAAGCGCCCGGCCTGGGCCGCAAGCTCCAGGCGCTGTTTGACCTGCGCGGACCGGGGGCGGGCAGACGGGGGAACGACCCGGCCGAGGGCCTTGAACAGGGCTTTAAACCAGCTCTTGGTTCCTCCGAAACCGAAAGGCGCGGGCGGGACCAGCCATTTGACGCCGGCCTTGTCCAGCGCCGGACAAAGGGCAGCGTCCGGCGCCTGCAGCACTACCAGGCGTGCGGAAACCAAATGCTCGTAAAAACCGGTACCGGCGGGGGAGACTTTTACTCCGGCGGCGGTCAGCGCGCCGGAAAGAGATTCATTCAGATGAGAATAGCCGTGAAAAGCCAGGTCGAAGCTGGGGCGGCCGCATTTTTTGCGGCCCCGGGCCAGCCCAGCCGCCATCAGGCTGGCACGGGCGGCGGCTTTGGCGGCAGAATATTCGCCGTAGCTGTTATAATTTTCCAGCCGGACTTTTACCCCGAACTCTTTCTCCGCCTCGGCGGCGGCGGAGGCCGTATCGCCGGCCAGCAGCATGGGGCCGCAGGTAGAATAAAACTCCACCAGGCCGCCGGGGCCGGCCGCGCGGGCGGCGGCCTCCAGCGAGCGCCGCACCAGCCCGCCTTCGCCTGAGAGCGCCTCGCGCGAGCCGAAACCGGTGGAGAACACGTTGGGGCTTTCCTTGGCCAGGCCGGGCAGGGAATCTTCGCGCGAACTGAAAAAGCCGAGCGGCCCGCCGGAGGCCTCGCAGAAGCGGCATTCGCCGTCGCCGTGCTCGGCTACGGCCAGGTCCGGCGGCAAGGTCAGCCCGTCGGCTCCCCTGGGGAAAATGAAGCGCTGCCAGAGACCGGCGCCCATGTGCGGGCGGCGGGGCCCGGCCGAACTGTTTCGGCTGTCGGCGAAGTTGCCTGGAGCGGCCAGCGAGCCCATCCTGCCGTGGAAATCGGCGGGGCCGCCGAAATATTCCAGCAGTTCGGAGAATTTAAGCCCGGCGAGGCCGGCCACCGCGTCCTTTATGGTCTCGGAGCCGGCGGCGCTCTCGTCGGAAGAGGGGTGGATGCAGGCAGCCCAGTCGGAGATCTGCAGGCGCCCGGCGGCGGCCGGGCCGGCGGGAGCTATGACTATGCGGCGGGTGCCGCCTGCCACGGACCAGTCGCAGACTATCTGGCCGCCCTCCAAACCGACGGGCCGCAGCCTGGCCCGGCGGAAAGCTTCGGCAGCGCCGGCGCGGGTAGCAACGGCCGCTGGGGCGGAAGGCGGCGCGATGGGCGCTCGGCCGGCGAGAAAAGCGCCGAAATCAGCGTCGCTCAGGGCCTTCGGGGGTTTCCCGGGGGTGGCGGCCAGCACGGCGCGGCAGAGGCCCGCCATGGCCGCGGCAAAAGGGCTCGCGGGCGCGTACAGCGCGGCGGGAACGCGGCGGCGCTCGGCCTCCGGCACAGAGGGATCGCGCGGCAATATACCGAGCACACGCGTGCCCACGGCCGCGGCGAAGGCACGGGCCAGCTCGGCCCCGCCGTCGTCCCGGCAGTTGACGGCCAGCCCGGCCAGCCAGACTCCGTTGCGGGCAAAATTCTGCGTCATGGCCACCAGCCGGTTGGCCGAGTAGAGCGAGAGCGCCTCGGCGGAGGTGACTATGACCACTTTTTTGGCGAAGCCTCGGCGCAGCGGGGCCGCGAAGCCGCCGCAGACCACGTCGCCCAGCACGTCGAAAACTGAGGCGGTATAGCCGTCCTTCTCCAGTATGCCGGCGGCCTTAACGGTCTCGAGCAGGGCGCCTATGCCGGCGCCGGCGCAGCCGAGCCCCGCCTGCGGGCCGCCGGCCTCCACGCAGGAAACTCCCTTTACCGCGCCGGGCTGTATGAAGCCGCGCAGGCGCGTCTCGGCGTCGGGCCCGGGCGAGCCGCTGAAAGGGGGGATGTGGCGGCCGGCCAGCGCCAGGGTGGAATCCATCTTGGGGTCGCAGCCTACGTGCAGCACCCGGCCGCCGGCGGCGCCCAGCAGGGCGGAGAAATTAGAGGCGACGGTGCTTTTGCCTATGCCGCCCTTGCCAAAGAAGACCACGCTTTCCCGGCTCATGCTTGCCTCCCGGCCCGGCGCGCGAGGGCGGCGTTGAGCAGGCGGCCGGCCAGCGCTGTGGACCCGGCGTAGCCCAGGAAAGGTTCGGGCTGCAGGCAGTGGCGGGTATAAGAAGGAAAACCCAGTTCCACTGGGGAGGAGGAGCCGCAGAGCCCCTCGGCCCTGGCGAAATAGTCGCAGACGGCCAGGGCGGGCCTGGAGTATTCTCCGAGGCCGGCAAGGGCGACTGCGGCGGCCTCTACCGGGGGAGAGAACAGCAGCAGTTCCGCCGCTGAGCCGCGCGGCAGGGGGCGGCTGCGGGAATTGAGGAAGGCGGCGGTCACGCGCAGGCCCAGCTCGCGCGCGATGCCCGCCACGGCCAGGTAAAGGTGCGGGTCGCCGGCGAAAAGCAGGTCCTGGCCGGCCAGCGCCGAGAGGGCCTGCGAAACGCTCTGCGCGGCGGCCCGCTCTTCGGCAACCAGCGCGGGCGGCAGCGGTCCCTTCAGCCCGGCGGCAACCCTGACGGCCTGCAGCCAGGCCGAAGTGCCGGCCAGGCCGGAGGGCAGGCCAGTCTCCAGCAGTTTGGCGCCGGTTGCGGCGGCCAGGCGGGCCGCGGCGCGCCGGCCGTAGGGCAGCGAAACTATAACCTGGGCGGACAGCGCCTTCTCCCAAGTCTTAAAGGGGGTGCCGCCCGGCAGCACGCAGGCCAGCTCCAGCCCGGCCAGGCCAAGCAGGCGCTTAATTTCGGCCAGATTGGCCCGGTGGTCGCCCTCGTCCCGGTCGTAAAGGTAGCCAACCAGCGCTACTGAAAGCTTCTTTTTGGGGGTCCGTCGGGCCGGCAGGGCTGAGACCAGCGCCTCCAAGGCCCTGTCATAGCCGTCCAGCCAGTCCTCGTCCAGGGAGAGGGCCGGCACGGCGCGCACCGGGCAGCCGCCGGTCACGGCCGAGGCCGCGCCGTCGTAATCCATGCCGGCCAGGTTCAGGTAAGGCAGGCCGTTGACCAGCACCGCGCCATAGCGCCCGGAGCGCGCGGCAGCCTCCAGCGAGGCCGCAAGCTTCTTCTCGGGGTTATCCTGCTGCGGCAGCGGGCCCGACATGGTGGCCACCACCCGGTGCAGCCCCAGCGGGGACAGCAGCGTGGAGTTGAGGTCGTGGCTGCCGGCCAGCAGGTCGGCCTTGGCCAGCGAGCAGTTGAGGCCGTCCAGGACCAGGCAGGCGTCCGGCACGGCGTTGACGGCCAGGTACACGCCCAACTGGTAAGGCAGGGTATAGGTCTTGGGAAATTTAGCTCTCAGCTCTTTCATGTCAACAATCATTTTATTAAATTGGACCGCCTCAGACTAAAGGTATTCCTGGGGCTTAAGGTGATATTGCCTATTGTCAAATTGGCAAAGCGCTCTTTTTTTGAGAGAATATAAACATTATATAGGGCCTCCCGTCCGGGCGGCCTAGAACGGCGTTTTCCAAGGAGCTTCCATGAAACAGAACATCGTTGAAAAGATCCTTACCTCCCACCTCAAAGAAGGCGAATATATCAAGGGCCAGGAAATAGGCATACGCATAGACCAGACCCTCACACAGGACGCCACCGGCACCATGGCCTACCTGCAGTTCGAGGCGATGGGCCTCAAAGAAATTAAAACCGATCTCTCCGTTTCCTACGTCGACCATAACACCGTGCAGGTCGGCTTCGAGAACGCCGACGACCACCGCTACCTGCGCACCGTGGCCGCGCGCTACGGCGTGGTGTTCTCCCGCCCGGGCAACGGCATCTGCCACCAGGTGCACCTCGAGCGCTTCGGCAAGCCCGGCACCACGCTGCTCGGCTCCGACTCCCACACCCCCACCGGCGGCGGCATAGGCCAGGTGGCCATAGGCGCCGGCGGCCTCGACGTGGCCGTGGCCATGGGCGGCGGCCTGTTCTACACGGCCTGCCCCAAAGTTTACCTCGTCAACCTTACCGGCGAGCTCAAGCCCTGGGTTACCGCGAAAGACGTCGTTCTTAAAATGCTGGAGATCCTGACCACCAAGGGTAATGTGGGCGTGATGCTGGAATACGGCGGCCCCGGAGTGAAGACCCTGTCCGTGCCGCAGCGCGCCACCATCGCCAACATGGGCGCCGAGATGGGCGTGACCTGCTCGGTCTTCCCGTCCGACTCCGTGACCAAGAAATTCATGAAGGCCCAGAGCCGCGAAGAGGGCTGGACGGAACTGAAAGCCGACGAGGGCGCGCAGTATGACCGCGTAATAGAGCTGGATCTCTGCGAGATCGAGCCGCTGGCCGCCGCGCCCCACAGCCCCGGCAATGTCAAGAAGATCTCCGACCTCGCCGGCACCGCCGTAGACCAGGTCGCAATCGGCTCGTGCACTAATTCCTCCTACCGCGACATGATGACCGTGGCCGCGATCCTCAAGGGCCACACCGTGATGCCCGGCCTGACGCTGGGCATAGCGCCCGGCTCGCGCCAGGTGCTGCAGATGCTGGCCAAGAACGGCGCGCTGGCCGACATGATAGGCGCAGGCGCCCGCATCCTCGAGAGCGCCTGCGGCTTCTGCATCGGCAACCACTTCTCCCCCAAGAGCGGCGGCGTTTCCCTGCGCACCTCCAACCGCAACTTCGAAGCCCGCAGCGGCACCGCCGACGCGCAGGTGTACCTGGTGAGCCCCGAGGTGGCGGCCCTCGCCGCGATAACGGGCAAGTTCACCGACCCGCGCAAATCGCATATAAAGTTCCCCGAGATCCACGAGCCGCACGAGTTCCTGGCTGACGACACGATGTTCATAAAGCCCACCCCGGCGCTGAAGAAGACCGAGGTGTTCCGCGGCCCCAACATCGGCGAACCGCCCAAGAACGACAGGATGCCCGAGGCCCTCAACGGCGAGGTGATGATACACGTCGGCGACAAGATCACCACCGACCACATCATGCCCGCCGGCGCGCGGCTGAAGTACCGCTCCAACGTCCCGAAGTACGCGCAGTTCGTCTTCGAGAACGTGGACAAGACCTTCCCGGACCGCTGCCTCAAGAGCAAGTCGCACAACGTCATAGTGGCCGGAGACTCCTACGGCCAGGGCTCGAGCCGCGAGCATGCGGCCATGTGCCCGATGTACCTGGGCGTGAAGGCTGTGATAGCCAAGTCGTTCGAGCGCATCCACGCGGCCAACCTGATCAACTTCGGCATCGCCCCGCTGACGTTCAAGAACCCGGCCGATTACGCCAACCTCCAGAAAGGCGACAAGCTGACCTGCGGAGTCTGGCACGACGCCTTCCTGAAAGGCGCGCCGGTCGTGATACGCAATGAGCGCACCGGGGCCGACATCGAGTGCGTCTGCAATCTCTCTGAACGGCAGCGCGGCATACTGGCCGCCGGCGGCCTGCTGAACCACACTACCGGCAAATAAAGGAAACCACCATGGCACAACGCGGAATCAGGGAATACGAAGGCAAGAAGATACTTTTCGACGGACTGGCCAAGCACATCCCGTCTTTCAAGGGCAAGTCGGAAAAGCTGGCGCTAGTTACGCCGGACACCGACCCCAAGCAGCTGGCGAAGGAGCACCCCTGGCTGCTGAAAGAGAAGCTGGTGGCCAAGCCCGACCAGCTGTTCGGCAAGCGCGGCAAGCACGGCCTGCTGTGCCTCAACGCCGACTGGAAGACCGCCTGGGCGTGGATCTCCGAGCGCATGAACAAGACCGTCACCGTGGGCAAGACCACCGGCGAGTTGAACACCTTCATGATAGAGCCGTTCACCCCGCACCGGGAGGACGGAGAGGAATGCTACGTGGCCATACGCGCCTACCGCGACTATGACATGGTGTACCTCTCCAACAAGGGCGGCATCTACGTTGAGGAACACTGGGACATGGTGAAGGAAACGCAGGTGCCCATCCTGTCTTCCATAGACGAGGTCATACTCAACCTGCCAGAGCTGGGCGAGCGCCGGGCGCAGGTAGAAGAGTTCGTGAAGGCGCTCTACAAGGTGTATTCCGAGGGCCACTTCACCTACCTGGAGATCAACCCGTTCACCTTCAATAACGGCGAGATAGTGCCGCTGGACCTGGTGGCGCGCGTGGACGACACCGCGGCTTTCGAATGCACCAAGGTCTGGGGCGACCTGGAGTTCCCGTCCTCCTTCGGCCAGAAGCACACCAAGGAAGAGGAATTCATCCGCAAAATAGACGAAGGCACCGGCGCGAGCCTGAAACTCACCATGCTCAACCCCGACGGCCGGGTCTGGAACATGGTGGCCGGCGGCGGCGCCTCAGTGATCTACGCAGACACCGTCTGCGACCTGGGCCATTCCAAAGAGCTCGCCAATTACGGCGAATACTCGGGCGACCCTTCGGCCGAGGACACCTACCAGTACGCCAAAACCATCCTGGACCTGATGACGCGCAAGAAGGACCCGCGCGGCAAGGTGCTCATCATAGGCGGCGGCATCGCCAACTTCACCGACGTGGCCAAGACCTTCAAGGGCATCATAAAAGCCCTGACCGAATACAAGCAGAAACTCGTGGAAGGCAAAGTGAAGATCTACGTGCGCCGCGGCGGCCCCAACTACAAAGAGGGCCTGGCCAACATGCGCAGACTGGGCGAAACCCTGGGCGTGCCGATAGAGGTATACGGCCCCGAGACCCACATGACCGCCGTGGTCTCCATGGCGCTTAACCCGTCGCCGGCCAAGGCCAACGGCAAGGCCGTGCGCGCAGGAGGCAAGAAATAATGAAACCCGAACTTTTCACTAAAGACACTACCGCCATCGTTTACGGCTACCACGTCAACGCCATACAGCGCATGCTGGACTTCGACTACGCCTGCGGGCGCAAGGTCCCGTCGGTGGCGGCCATCGTTAACCCCGGCAGCGAGGGCGTGCACAAGGTCTTCTTCGGCAAGGGCGAGATCCTGGTGCCGGTGTACCGGAACCTGGCCGCGGCCTCCGCGAAGCACCCCAAGTCCGACGTGGTTGTGAACTTCGCCTCTTACCGCTCCGCTTTCGACAGCTCCATGGAAGCGCTCAATAACCCGAACATCCGCACTGTGTGCGTGATAGCCGAGGGCGTGCCGGAGCGCCGCGCGCGCATCCTGGCCGCCACCGCAGCCAAACTCGACAAGATGGTCATAGGCCCGGCCACCGTGGGCGGCATCAAGGCCGGCTGCTTCAAGATAGCCAATACCGCAGGCACCTACGAGAACATCGTGGAATCCAAGCTGCACCGGCCCGGCTCCGTCGGGTTCGTGTCCAAGTCCGGCGGGTTGTCCAACGAGTGCTATAACATCATAGCCCGCAACACCGACGGCCTCTACGAGGGCATCGCCATAGGCGGCGACGCCTACCCCGGCTCTACGCTGCTCGAGCACATCCTGCGCTACGAGGCCATCCCGTCAGTGAAGATGATAGTGGCGCTGGGCGAGATCGGCGGCACCGAAGAGCTGCGCATCGTGGAAGCCCTGAAGGCGAAGAAGATCACCAAGCCCCTGGTCATCTGGGTCACCGGCACCTGCTCCAAGATGTTCCCGGCGGGCGTGCAGTTCGGCCACGCGGGCGCCAAGGCCGGCTCCGACCTGGAGACCGCCGACGCCAAGAACGCGGCGCTGAAAGCCGCCGGCGCGATAGTGCCGGCCTCTTTCGACGACTACGGCGTGAAGATCAACGAGACCTACAAAAAACTGGTGAAGAAAGGCGAGATAAAGCCCGCCCCCGAAGCTGACGCTCCCGCCCTGCCGATGGATTTCGCGCAGGCGATGAAAGAGGGCAAGATCCGCAAGGCCACCACGTTCATCAACACCATCTCCAACGAGAAGAAGGAAGAGCTGGAATACCTCAACATCCCGATCTCCAAGGTACTGGAGAGCGGCATGGGGATAGGCGGCGTGATCGGCCTGCTCTGGTTCAAGCGCGAGCTGCCGGCCTACGGCAACAAGTTCCTGGAGACCGCGCTGATGCTGACCGCCGACCACGGCCCGGCCGTGAGCGGCGCGCATAACGCCATAGTGGCGGCGCGCGCGGGCAAGGACATCATCTCGGCGCTGGCGTCGGGCCTGCTTACCATCGGCCCGCGCTTCGGCGGCGCCATCGACGGCGCGGCGCAGCAATTCAAGCGCGCCTACGACGCCGGGCTGACCCCCGAGCAGTTCATAACGGACATGAAGGGCAAGGGCGCCAATATCCCCGGCATCGGCCACAAGGTAAAGAGCCTGACCAACCCGGACATGCGCGTGACGCAGCTGAAGGCCTTCTGCAAGAAGCATTTCAAGAAGACGGACCTGCTGGACTACGCGCTGGCTGTGGAGCAGTTGACCACCAAGAAAAAGGGCAATTTGATCCTGAACGTGGACGGCTGTATCGGCATAGCCTTCGTGGACATGCTGACCAGCGCCGGCTCGTTCAGCAAGGACGAGATCGACAATATCGTCAACATGGGCTGCCTGAACGCCCTGTTCGTGGTGGGCCGCTCCATCGGCATCTTCGGGCACATCTTCGACCAGAAGCGCCTGAAGCAGCCGCTGTACCGCACCCCGTACGACGAGATAGCCTACATGACGGACCTGTAAAGACTGCAAAAGCCCCCCGGGAACCAACCGGGGGGCTTTTCTTTTCGGCAGGAATACCAATGAAAAATAAACCGCAGATACTGTACATACACGGCGGCAGCACTTTCAGCAGACGCGCCTCCTACCTGAAGTTCCTGAAGGACCGGCCGGTATCAGCCGGCGAGCGAATCCGCTGGCACGACGCCTATCTCGACAGGCAGTTGGGGGGAAAGTGCGAGATCATCCGGCCAAAGATGCCTTGCGCGGAGTGCGCTAGCTACGAGGATTGGAAACTGCACCTGGAGCGCCACCTCCCGCTGCTGCGCCGGAATATCATACTCATCGGCTCTTCGCTGGGCGGTATCTTCCTGGCCAGGTATCTCTCAGAAAATAAATTCCCGAAGAAGATACTTGCGGCCTACCTTGTCTGCCCTCCCTTCGACAACAGCCTGCCAGGGGAAGAGATCTGCTGCGGCTTCCGGCTGCCGCGCGACCTTGCGCTGCTGGAAAAGAACTGCCGCCGCCTCACGCTGCTCTTTTCAAAAGACGACACCACCGTACCGCCTGCTCACGCCGAAAAATACGCCCGCCGGCTGAAAAAAGCCGAAATAGTCGTGTACGAAAGCAAGAACGGCCACTTCAAGGTGCCGGAATTTCCGGAAATTGTCGCGATGATACGGGCGGATCTCAGGACTTAAAGAGATTCCGCTCCCCTCAACGGGAAACCTGGACAATACTACCGTGCGTGGGGGGAGCGAAGGGCAATAACGAGAGTAGCGTGGAGGACGGCGGCTATTTTGGCCAGGGTGCGGACGGTTAGGTTCTGGTTACCGGCTTCTATGCGGGAGATAACGGATTGAGTGGTGCCCGCGGCGCGGGCTAATTGGCCCTGGGTCATTTTAGCCTTGGCCCGGGCCCTGGCTATCTGCAGCGCCAGGCACACCTCGATATCGGCTTTGGCGTAGGCCTCTTTCCAGCGCGGGTCACCTTCCGCGCCGGCAAAGACCTCGCCCAAGGATATCCCTGTTTTTTTATTTTTCATAACGTCCCAGAACTCCGCAGATACCATAGCATGTATGCTATATTATCTTAACGGCCCAGGGGGGAGAAGTTCTGGGTCATTATGTCTTGACTTACAGACATTCGTCTGTTATACTAGACATATGGGGAAAAAGAAAGCTTTTGTGTCATGTCCGCTAGACTGGGTATTCGCGGCGCCGAGCCAGCTGGCGGTGCTGCGCGCCCTGAAGGACAGCGCCGAAGGAATGAGCGGCAGGGCGGCCGCGCGGGCCGCCGGCATAAACCACCAAGCCTGCAAGCAGGCGCTGGACCGCCTGGAGGCCCTGGGCCTGGTAATACGCCAGGGCTCGGGCCACACACAGCTGTTGCGCCTCAATTTAAGCCATGCGCTCATACAGGACGCCCTGCTGCCGCTTTTCAGGGCGGAAAAGGCTTTCCAGGCGCAGCTGCGCGGCGCAATAGCGCGCGGCCTGGGCCGGGACGCCAGGACGGCCACCCTGTTCGGCAGCGCCGCCAGGAAGGAAGACCGGCCAGGCAGCGACATAGACCTGCTGCTGGTGGCTGAAACCGGCAAAAAGGCCGCGCTGGCCGGCAAAGCCGCAGAATTCGGCCGCGACTTCACGAAGAAATACGGCCTGCGTCTTTCGCCCATAACCTATACCGCGGCCGAAGCGCGGGCCCGGTACGACAGCGGAGACCCGCTGATCCGGAACATCCTCGCGCACGGGATAGACTTGCTCGACAAAAAACTCAGGGAGATAGTCTCATGACGCCCAGGATCAACAAAAGAGTTCCCGTGCCGCGCCCGCGCGGCCAGGATTATTACGCGGTCGCCGACAATTTCTACCTGGGGGCGGAAGTAGCCAAAGATTTCGAGTACTGGAACGCGGCCGGGGTGCTGATAGTGCACGCCGCCATCGCCTATACGGACGCCATCACCATCAAGTTCGGCGGGGTAAGGAGCAAAGGCGAGGATCACATGGCCGCGGCCGACCTGCTGCGTCAGGTGGCGGCGCTGGACGCACAAGACCTTTTATCTGTAAGGCACCTGGAACGGATAATTAACGAAAAGAACCGCGTATCCTACGAGGGCGAGATCTTTCACCGGAAGGATATAGAACCGCTTTGGAAACATTTGCAGCGCTACCGGGAATGGGCCTTGGGAAAGATAGAAGGCTGAGCGCACGGCTAAAAAAGCCTGATCAGTGACGGCACTAAATAAAGAACCCCGGGTTTTTGCACGGGGTTCTTTATTGCCCGCGGCGGCCCCGGCCGGCGCAAAATTTGTATACTTTTTTCGCAAAGCAAGGAGCCCTATGCCAGGATACCAGCACCCCTGCCGCTACTGCGGCGAATTAGCCCCCGCCGACGCGGCGGCCTGCCCCGCCTGCGGGAAGGTGAATCCCTGCGGCGACCTGCGCTGCCATAAATGCCGCGCGCCGGTAAAAGAGACATGGAAGGCCTGCGCCGGCTGCGGGCTCAAGCTTGAGACCGTCTGCCCCAAATGCGGCAAGACCGTTTTCCTCGGCGATTACTGCGCCTGTGGGGCGCGGCTAGGAGAGAAATAATATGTCCAACCTGATAAGCTTCACCAGCAACTTCGCGGACAACAGCACCGAGGCGGGCTTCCAGTTCACTTTCTTCTGCGACACCTGCCGTGAGGGCTACAAGACCCGCTTTACCGAGTCCACCACTTACAAGAAGAAGAAATTCTTCAAGGGGCTGGGCGACGTGATCAGCGCGGTAGCCAGCATCGCCGGCCAGAACAGCCTTGGCTCTACCCTGGAACGCGGGACCAACGCTATCAGCGCCAAGTTCACCGGGATGTCCCCGGAGTGGCACAAGGAGCACGAAGCCGCCTTCGAGCTGGCGCAGAACGACGCCAAGGGGCATTTCAAGCGCTGCCCGAAGTGCAATAAGTGGGCCTGCGACAGTTGCTGGAACGAGCAGGAAGGCCTCTGCATCAAGGACGCCCCCAGGGCCAACGTGGAGATAGCCGCCGCGAAGTCGCAGAAAATGGTGAAGGACATAGAAGAGGCCGCCGCCGCGACGCCGGTCTTCTCCGGCAAGATCGAGAGCAAACAGACCATCTGTTTCAAATGCGGCAAGCCGTCCGGCGAGGGCAAGTTCTGCAACAACTGCGGCGCTTCGCTCGAGCTGCCGAAATGCCCCGCCTGCGGCAAGCCCAGCCAGCAGGGCGCGCGGTTCTGCGGCGAGTGCGGCGCCAAATTCTAGCTGCGGCGCTAAAAAGCAAAGAGCCCCGGGACAGCCCGGGGTTCTTTATTTTGTGCCGCGGATTAAGCCGCGAGCTCGAACATTTTGTCGATGGATTTTTTGGCCCGGGCCGCTATGGCGGGGGGCACGGTCACTTCTTCGGGGGCGGGGTTCTTGAGCAGGGCCAGCACGCTGTCGAGGGTGATGGACTTCATGTACGGGCAGAGCCGGCACATGGCTATGAAATTCTTGGCCGGGAAACGGAGCTTCGCCAGCTCGCCGAAGCCGCATTCGGTCACCAGCAGGTAGGCCGCGGCGTTGGTGCTCTCCACGTAGCGCATCATGTCGCCGGTGCCGCCCATGAAATCCACGGCGGCTATCAGCTCCGACGGGCATTCGGCGTGCGCCAGCACGGCCAGCCCCGGGTATTTCTGCCTGTATATCTTTATAAGTTCCGGGTTAAAGTGCTCGTGCACTATACAGGTGCCCTTCCACAGGATAATATCCTTGCCGGGCGTCTTGCCCAGGGTTTTGGCCAGGTTGGCGCCCATGAAGCGGTCCGGCACGAAGATTACCTTTTCATGCTTCTCGTACATCTTGCGCAATATCTTTTCGGCGTTGGCGCTGGTGACGATGCAGTCCGATTCAGCCTTAACGTCGGCCGAGGTGTTGATATAGGTGACCACGGGCAGGCCCGGGTGCTCGGCCTTCAGCTTGCGCACATCCTCCCCGGTGATAGCCTCGGAGAGAGAGCAGCCGGCGTTCTTAGAAGGAACATAAACTTTTTTAGAGGGGTTGAGGATCTTGGCCGTCTCGGCCATGAAATGCACCCCGCAGAAGATTATGATATCCGCGGCGGTCTTGCGGCAGTCGTCGGCCAGCTTGTAGGAATCGCCGACCAGGTCGCCGATGCCCAGGATGATGTCGGGCGTCTGGTAGACATGGGCGCAGATGACGGCGTTCTTTTCCGCCTTGAGCCGGTTGATCTCCAGCGTCTGCGCGGCCACCCGCTCCAGCGCCCCTTCTACGCAGCGGCGGTGCAGGCCCAGCGCGGTCAGCCGCTTTATTTCCTCTTCGAGCGCCTTGTCCATATCAGCCCTTCAGCGTCCACTTGCCCAGGATGTCGGGGTGGTTGGTAAAGATGCCGTCCACGCCGATGGCCTGCATGCGCAGCGCGTCTTTTTTGGTGTTCACTGTGTAGACGCAGGCGTTGAAGCCGGCCTTCTTTATCCGCGAGATATTGATCTTGAAGGCGATGCGTAGCGCCAGGTGGAAATTCACGGCCCGCACCGAGCGCGCCTTCTTCAGGGCCGGCAGCAGCAGCATGGTGCTGAGGCCGTGGCCCAGGTAGGCCAACTTCAGGTCGTGCGAAAGCTCGCGGAACCGCTTCAGGGTACCGTGGTCGAAGCTGGAGACCACCGTCTTCTCGAACATGCCCCGCTTGCTCCTTATGAAAGCCAGCAGCTTCTCCTCTATGCCGGGGTAGACATTGCCGTCGTTCTTGACCTCGAAGTTGAGCCAGTCGGCGGCCGGGCCTATGATGTCCAGCACTTCTTCCAGCCGCGGCACGCAGCGGAAGGACCTGTCCGGCCTGAAGTGCCAGGCCACGTTGAACTTCTTGAGCTCCCCGTAGGTCAGGTCCGCTATCTTCACGTCCTTGCCCGAGGTGGAGTGCAGGGAATAATCGTGGTGCACCACCAGCAGGCCGTCCTTGGTCTGGTGAACGTCGAATTCGAAATCCTTCGAACCCATCTCTACGGCCAGCTTGAAGGACTTCAGGGTGTTTTCCGGCGCGTAGGCCGAGGCGCCGCGGTGCGAGATTATTTTCATATAAAGAGTTTTTTTATCTCCGCGAAATGTTCTTCCAGGAATTCGAAGCCGCCCATGTCGCCCCGCTCGGTGCCCGGGCCGTGGAAATCGGTGCCGGCCGTGACGAACAGGCCGTGGCGCGCGGCCAGGGAAATATATTCCCTGGTGGCGGCCCCGGTATGCGCGGGGTAAAAAGCTTCTATGCCGGCGAGGCCCATATCCCTCCAGGCGGGCAGGTCCATCACCTTGGCCAGGGCGCCGGGATGGGCCAGCACGGCCTTGCCGCCGGCGTCCGTGATCGCCCTGATAGCCTCCTCTACGGAGGGGCCGTTGGGGTTGACATAGGCGGGGGCCCCCGGGGCCAGGTAGCGCTTGAAGGCCTGGCTGCGGGTGGGAACGATCTTGCGGGCCCGCAGCGCGTCGGCTACCAGGGGGCGGCCCACGGTGCGGTTGCCCGCCGCCGGCAGTTCCTCGAAGGCTATCTCTATGCCGAGGCCCTTGAGCAGTTCCAAAACTTTTTTGATCCGGATAACCCTGCGGGCTCGGAACTCGGCCAGGCGCGCGTTCAGCACGGGGTCGGCCGGGTTTACGCCGTAGCCCAGGATATGCAGGTTTTCGTGCAGGGAGGTGCTGATCTCAACGCCGTAGCAGTAGGTCAGGCCCTCCGCTTTCAGCGCCGGCTCCATCTCGGCCCAGCCGCCGGTCACGTCGTGATCGGTCAGCGAGAAGTACTTCACGCCGGCGCGCGCCGCCTCGCGGGCCAGCGCCGCGGGCTCCAGCGTGCCGTCGGAGAATTTAGAGTGGGTATGCAGGTTTATGAGCGCCATAAAATGGCTACACAGATTAAAGAATGATCACGCCTTGCGGTGGATCCGCAGCCGGTTCTTAATCTGTGTAAGCGCGGCTGACAGCTCAGCCTACGGCGATTTCTTTTACTTCGGGGACTTCTTCCCTGATCATGCGCTCCACGACGTTCTTGAGCGTCATGGTGGCGTGCGGGCAGCAGCCGCAGGCGCCGGTCAGGCGCACGGTGACCACGCCCTTCGCCTCGTCCACGGAGACCAGCTCCACGGAGCCGCCGTCGGCCGCGAGCATGGGCTTTATTTTCTCAATAACTTTCGCAACTTTGTCTTTCATAGGGGTTACCTCTGATTAAATTATACCATTCGGGAATGAAAAAAGGCCCCGGCCGAAGCCGGGGCCCTTCTCACCGTCAGCCGGTTAAACGGCCGCGGTTTCCGCCTTCTTCAGCAGGGCGTCTATGATGCCGTTGAGCGCGGCGCTCGGGCGCATGGCCGCCCTGGTCCTCTCGCGGTCGGGGTGGTAATAGCCGCCCATGTCCACGGGTTTGCCCTGCGCGCCTATCAGCTCGGTGCTGATCTTCTCCTCGTTAGCCTCCAGCTGTTTGGCGGTTTCGGCGAACCTCGCCTTCAGGGCGGCGTCCTTGTCCTGCACGGCCAGGGCCTGCGCCCAGTACAGCGCCAGGTAGTAATGGCTGCCGCGGTTGTCGATCTCGCCCACCTTGCGGGCCGGTGACTTGTTGGTGTCGAGGAATTTGGCGATGGCTGAATCCAGGGTTTCGGCCAGCACCAGGGCCTTAGTGTTCTTAAACATGTTGCCCAGGTGCTCCAGCGAGGCGCCGAGCGCCGAGAACTCGCCGAGGGAATCCCAGCGCAGGTAGCCTTCTTTCTGGAACTGCTGCACGTGCTTGGGGGCCGAACCGCCCGCGCCGGTCTCGAACAGGCCGCCGCCGGCCAGCAGCGGCACTACGGAGAGCATCTTGGCGCTGGTGCCCAGTTCCAGGATCGGGTACAGGTCGGTCAGGTAGTCGCGCAGAACGTTGCCCGTGACGGAGATAGCGTCCTCGCCCTTGCGGATGCGTTCGTTGGAATATTTCAGCGCCTCTACCGGGGGCAGGATCTTTATCGTCAGGCCCGCGGTGTCGTGGTCCTTAAGGTATTTCTCCACCTTGGCGATGACCTGCGCGTCGTGGGCGCGGTTCTTGTCCAGCCAGAACACTACGTGCGCGCCGGTGGCCTTGCCGCGGCGCACGGCCAGCTTAACCCAGTCCTGCACCGGGATGTCCTTCACGCGGCTCATGCGCCAGATGTCGCCCTTCTCCACCTGGTGCTCCATCAGGACGCCGTCGGGCCCGGTGACGCGGACAACGCCGTCGGCGGGGAGCTCGAAAGTGGTCGGGTGAGAACCGTATTCCTCGGCCTTCTGCGCCATCAGTCCGACGTTCGGCACCGAGCCCATCGTGGCCGGGTCGAAGGCGCCGTGCTCGCGGCAGTCGTCGAGCATGGCCTTGTAGACGCCCGCGTAGCAGCGATCCGGTATCAGGGCCTTGGTTTCCTGCAGCTTGCCGGCGGCGTTCCACATCTTGCCGCCGTCGCGCACCACCACGGGCATCGAAGCGTCTATGATAATGTCGCTCGAGACATGCAGGTTGGTGATGCCTTTGGCGGAATCCACCATCGCGAGCGCGGGGCGTTTGTCGTATTCGGCCTTTATGTCGGCCTCAATCCCGGCCTTCTTGTCGGCGGGCAGGGTCTCGAGCTTCTTGTAGAGGTCGCCCAGTCCCATGTTGGGGTTCACGCCCAGAGTCTTGAAGGTTTCGGCGTGCCTGTCGAAGACGTCCCGGAAGAAAGTATATACGGCGTGGCCGAACAGCACCGGGTCGGATACCTTCATCATGGTGGCCTTCAGGTGCACGGACAGCAGCAGGTCCTCTTTTTTAGCGGCCTCTATCTGGTCGGCGTAGAATTGGCGCAGCGCCTTGACGCTCATAAAAGTGCCGTCTACGATCTCGCCTTTGGAGGCCTTCACGGCCTTCAGCAGGGTGGTGTTGCCGCCGGAGACCAGCTCTATCTTCAGCTCGCCGGGAGTCTCCACGCAGACGGACTTTTCGTTGCCGTAGAAGTCGCCGGCGGTCATGTGCGCCACGTGGCCGCGGCAGTCCTTGGTCCACGGGGCCAGCTTGTGCGGGTGCTTCTTGGCGAAATTCTTAACGGACAGCGGGGCGCGGCGGTCGGAGTTGCCCTCGCGCAGCACGGGGTTCACGGCGGAGCCCAGCACCCTGGCGAAGCGCTCTTTCAGCTCCTTCTCCTCGGGGGTAGAGGGATTCTCTGGGTAATTGGGCACTTTGTAGCCCTGGGCCTGCAGTTCGGCTATCGCCGCCTTCAGCTGCGGCACGGAGGCGCTGATATTCGGCAGCTTTATGATATTGGCCTCGGGCGTGAGGGTCAGCTCGCCGAGCCTGGCGAGGTTGTCGGGCAGGCGCTGTTCGGAGGTAAGGTTTTCGGGGAAGTTGGCCAGGATGCGGCCGGCCAGCGAGATGTCGGCGGTCTCTATTTCCACTCCGGTGCCTACGGTGAAGGCGCGGACTATGGGGAGCAAAGAATAAGTGGCGAGGGCTGGGGCTTCGTCTATTTCAGTCCAAACGATCTTGTGTGCGGGCATGATGTCTCCTTTAGATGTGTACGCAGTTTCGTCTGTAAAAAGAACGGCTGAAAAGAGCAGACAGGCTGAGGCAAACCCGGGCCTGCAAGACTAGTTTAATGAAAATAGCATTTTTTGTCATTGACGGGCGACAACCCCGGCGTGCCCGCAGTGCCCAGAGCGGGGTGGGCCCAATAACCGGGCAGTTTTGGGTCCCGGGCCCCTGCCGCGCCCCGGCCTGAAAGAGTAAACTATTCATGATGAAAAGATTGTTCCTCGCCTTTCTAAGTTTCACGGCTTTCTACTCTTTTTCCAGCGCCCAGCAGCCTTCGGCACTGGACCAGCTGAATCCCTCCGGGGAGCAGCTCTCCCTGCCGCCCCTGCAGCTGCCCGAGCGCGGCGGCGCCATAGATTACACCCTGGGCTGGGACGACAGCGCCCCCCTGTCCTACGCTCAGCGCCCGGCCGAAGTGACGGCTGGCGGAGGCACAGAGGTCATAAAGAGCGTGCGCTCCGGCCGCACCCCGGCGGATCACAAGAGCTACGCCTGGGAAACGGTGACGGTTAACCCCGCGCTTATAGAGAAAGCCCTTTACGCCTATAAAACCTTCGGCACCGGCCACACCTTCCTGGTCTTCACTTTCAAGCCGGGCGGGGCGGTGGATTCCCGCGGCACAGAGATCCCCGCGCTGACTTTCGGCGCTGAGGGCTGGAGTCGCGAGCCGCAGGGCTACAACATCACCCACGCGCTGGCCGGCAAATACCCGCTGATCTGGCTGGCTACGACCTTCGAAAGCTACGCCGACTATACCGTGAATTTAAAACAGAAGGAGATCTTCTTCCGGAACATCAGCATCGGCCGGGAGTCTACGCTGCGTCTTTTCGGGCTGCTGCTGGCCCGCATAGAAGAGACCAACCGCAACAAAGAGACCTATAACCTTTTCTCCAACAGCTGCACCAACAACCCGGTGAACCTGCTCAACCAGGTCGTGCCGGAGCCGCAGCGCATCTCGCTGGAAGTGGCCGGCCTGATGAACCCCAACGCCTCCATCCCGAAGTACGCCGTGAAGAAATATACGGAGAAAGGGACCCTGCGGGCCGCCGAATCTTCCATTGGGCCCGGCAATTTCGATTCTTTCGATATAACTAAGATATAATTTAAAAATGCTCAAAGAAGCCAAGCACGTCATGCAGATAACGGGCGAGCCGCGGCGGCGCTGGTTCGACGACGAGGATTTCGACCTGATAGTCTGGTTCGAGCCCGCTGAAGAGATCATGGGCTTCCAGCTCTGCTACGACCGCGAGAAGAAGCCGCGCGCGCTGACCTGGACCAAAAAACACGGCTACAAGCATACCGGCATAGACAACGGCGAGCAGATGTTCGGCGCCTCCAAATCCTCCCCGGTGCTGATAGAGGACGGGCTGTTCGACGCCCCTTCCATAAGCGCCAAGTTCGAGCGGGACGCCGCGGAAATACCGCACGGCATAGCCGCTTTCGTGCTTGAAAAGCTGAAAGCCTTCAAACTTTGATGCCGAAGAATTTTAAACCAAAAATGGGCGCCGGGGACCTCGGCTTCACCGACCTGTTCGGCGGCAGGCGCGTTCCCAAGACCCACTCCCGCGTGAAGCTGAACGCGCTGCTCGACGATCTTTCGGCGCTGCTCGGCCTGCTCAAGACGGGCCTGCGGGACGCCGGGCAGAAAAAAGAGATCTCGGCCGCCCAGGCCGGGCTGATCAAGGCCGCCGGTATCGTAGCCGGCATGAAGGCCGGCCTGAAGCCGGAGACCGCGGCCCTGGAAGCGCTCATCAGCGCCAGGGCGGCCGCGATGAAGCCGCAGAAGCATTTCGTCCTGCCCGGCGCCAACGAAACCGAGGCCCTGGCCCACCTGGCGCGCGCCAAGGCCCGCGTCTGCGAGATCCTCGCCTGGGAGATAAAGGCCGCGGAACCCGCCGTCTACCTCAACCGCCTCTCGGATTACCTTTTCCTGGCCGCGCTGAAGGCCGCTAAAAAATAGCCGGCACCGGCAAAGAAAAAAGCCCCGGTTTTAGCCGGGGCTTTTTCTTTTCCGCAGGCGGGCTTATTTCGAGATCGTGCCGCTGACCGTCTTCACGCTGGGATTCTTTATGTCGCTGCCGGAGTAATCGATGTCCCCGCTGACGGTCTTGAGCACCGCGCTCTCCGCCGAAGAATCCTTTATCTCCACGTCGCCGCTGATGCTCTGCGCGGTCAGGCCGCCGAACTGAGAGTCCCTGATCTCAACGTCGCCGCTGACGGTCTTCACCAGCGCCTCCCCGGCGCTCTTGAGCGAGGCTAAGGTGATGTCCCCGTTGACGCCTTTGAACGAGGCCTGGCCTTCGGTGGAGAAGCCGCTGATCATGACGTCGCCGTTGACGCTCTCGGCGCTCAGCGCTGAGAGCCGGGCCGGCAGGAACACCGAGGCGTCGCCGATCACGGCCTTGGCGCCGCTCTTCGTTTTTATCTTAATCTCGCCGCCCTCGAAGAAGGCCTCGGCGTCGCCGTCCGACCGCTCCAGGATCTCTACGGTGGCCCGGGCGCCGGCTTCGGAGTGGCCGGCCAGGGTCAGGTCGCCTGACAGGGTCTTTATCCTGAAAGAGCCGGCCTCGAACTTCTCCACGGAGATCTCTACGGTGCGGGAGTTCATCTTGCCCAGGTTCCCCAGGCCGCTCAGGCCGCCCAGCGCGCTAAGGGCGCTCAGGCCCTTGAGGCCGCTGAGCCCGCGCAGGCCGCCGGCCAGGCCTTCGGCCGCCCCGGTGCCGCGCTTGATTGCGAAGATGGCCACAGCTATGCCGGCCAGGCCCAAAACGGTTATGGCCACTATGGACAGGGCCGCGAGGCCGAGGGCGCCGAGGCCTATCCACTTGAGCATGACCTTGGTATCGGGGCCCAGGGGGCCGACATGCTGCATCAGCAGGATGACGCCCACCACCATCGCCGTCAGGATTGATAATTTCAACAGGAACTTAAGCATATTGTTATTCTCCTCTTTCTTATTAACCGGGGCGGCTATGCCGTCCCCTCACTCTATATGACACACCTGCCGCTAAAATGTTTCACTCTCGCTTCCTAATTTTTTCCGCAGCTGGTCTTTAGCCCTCAGCAAATGCACTTTCACGGTGTTGATGGGCAGGTCCAGGGTTTCGGAAATCTCCTGGTAGGACTTGTCTTCGAAATAATAAAGGTTGATGACGGCCCGGTATTTCTCTGGCATCTCCGCGAGGACTTCCGCTATCCTCGCCAACTGCGCCTCGCGGTCGAAGATCTCGTCGGCGAGGCTGGCGGGCTCGGCTATAGTCTCCGCCAGTTCGTCGTCGAGCTGCGTCTCGCGGCCGGCCTTTCGCTCGGACCAGTTCATGCTGAGGTTGTAGGCTATGGTGTAGAGCCAGGAGGAAACTTTGGACTCGCCGCGGAATTTCTCTATGTTCTCGTAGGCCTTCAAAAAGACCTCCTGCGTAAGGTCGCGGGCCTCTTCTTCGAACCGGACGTATTTGGACACGACATTGAAAATGAAGTCCTGGTGTTTGAGCACCAGCTCGCCGAAGATCTCTTTTTCGCCTTCGGCTATCCTTTTTAGGAGTCCCGCTTCATTTTCCATCTATGGTTTAGCCCACGCAGACCGCGCTGAACCTCTCGCCGCACGAGGGCGGCACGAAAACATATCTGTATTGTATATCTTTGCCCGCCGCCCCTTCCCGCCCGAAAGCCGCCGCCGCCATTTCCATTATCTTTTTCATATCTCTCCCTCTTTCGCTATCCCACTCTCCCGCACCAGATATGACACGCGATCCAGCAAAATGTTTCACTTCGTTAGCTTTTTAGTTTTCAGGCGGCCTACCGTGGGGACGGGCCCGTCAAAACCGGCGTCGGCCACACCGTGGCCGCGCCTGCCGGTCTCAGCCTCGGCGCTTACGCAAGCCTCGGCTTCCGACGGGCTTTTGCCGAACCCATCCCCACGGTCTCCGCCAGTATTTGCCCTATTACAGCATCGTGCCAGAAAAATGGAGGGGAGACCGCAGGGGCAGGATAAGAAAAACCGTCGGTGAGCCCGCCGCTTGCATAGCGCGGCGGGCGAGCACCGAGCGAGGCCACGGTGTGGCCGAGCGTGTTTTTCGTTCCTGCCCCTGCGGTAGGCCCCGACTTGGCTTCTCGCGGCTCCGGCTGTATATAAAGAAAACCGCCCCGTTAGGGGCGGTCATCTTTACTTTAGGTTCTCTTCTTGATTACATTCTTTCGGGGGCGGAGACGCCGAGGAGGGCGAGGCCTTTGGCGATGACGCCATTCACGGATTTAAGGAGGAACAGGCGGTAGGCCGTGAGCTCTTTGTTCTCCGGGTCCAGCACCTTGTGCTGGTCGTAGAAAGAGTGGAAGCTCGCCGCCAGCTCCGTCAGGTAGGTCGTCAGGTGGTGGGGGGAATTGTCGCGGGCGCAGTCGGACAGCGTCTTCTCCAGCCACAGCAGCTTCAGCATCAGCGCGCGCTCTTCCTTATTGATTACCACCTTGGATTCGTCGAAGCCGGCGGCGGGGTCCACGCCTTTGCCGGCCGCGTTGTCGAAGATGGAACAGATGCGCGCGTGCACGTACTGCACGTAGTAGACCGGGTTCTCGTTCGACTTCTTCTTGGCCAGCTCAATGTCGAAGTTCAGGTGCGTGTTCGGGCCGCGCGAGGCGAAGAAGAAGCGGCAGGCGTCCACGCCGACATCGTCCACCAGCTCCTTCAGCGAAATAAAGTCGCCGGCGCGCTTGGACATCTTCACCACTTCCTTGCCGCGCAGCAGCGAGACCTGCTGGTGGATGATCACCTTGAAAGCGCCCGAGCCCAGGGCCTTGACGGCGGCCTCCATGCGCGGCACATAGCCGTGGTGGTCGGCGCCCAAGATATCTATCAGGCGGCCGAAACCGCGGGAGAATTTATTAAGGTGGTAGGCGATGTCGTTCAGGAAATAGGTGTTGCGCCCGTCGGCCTTCACCAGCACGCGATCCTTGTCGTCCGACTCCAGCTCCGAAGAGGAGCCGAACCAGACGGCCCCTTCCTTCTCGTAAGCCATGCCGCGCTCCCTGAGCGTGGCCAGGGCCTTGGCCGGACCGCCGGCCTGGTGCAGTTCGCTCTCCAGGAACCAGCGGTCGAACTGCACGCCGAAGGCGGCCATGTCGGCCTTGTGCAGCTTGAGCATCTCGGCCACGGCGTATTCCGAAAACTGAGCGTCGGTCCAGTCCGCGGCTTCTTTGGGAAGGGCGGCCGCCAGGTCTTTAAGGTAGTCGCCCTGGTAGCCGTCTTCCGGCGGCTCCTTGCCCTCGAAGCGGGCCTTCAGGGAAAGGCCCAGCTTCTCCACCTGGCGCCCGACATTGTTGACATAGAATTCTGTCGCCACTTCGGCGCCCAGCTCTTTCCAGATCCGCGCCAGGCTGTCGCCCAGCGTGGCGCCGCGGCCGCTGGCCAGGTGCATAGGCCCCGTGGGATTGGCGGAAACGAACTCCAGGTTGATCTTTTCGCCGGCGTACTCGGGGCGGTGCAGGCTGCCGGGCTTCTCCAGTCCCCTGAGCGCGGCGAACAGAAAAGCGGGCGTGAACGTAATATTGACAAAACCGGGCGGCACCACCCCGGCCTCTACCTCGCCGCCGAGCGCTGCCGCCAGCTCCTCGGCTATCTTGAGCGGGGGCTTCTTGAGCAGCTTGGCGCCGGCAATGGGCCAGGCGATAGAAGCGTCCGCCTTGATGTGCGGCGGCGGGGCGGCCAGGCAAAAACCGGCCACCGCGGCGTCGTCGAGGACAAAGGCCGCCTTGGCGCGGCTTTTGAGGTCGGCTTCTATCTTCGAGATCTTCATTTATTTCTTCTTGGCCGTCTTTTTCGCGGGCTTCTTGACGGCCTTCTTCGCCGGGGCCTTCTTGGCAGGGGCTTTCTTCGCCGGGGCTTTCTTCACGGCTTTTTTGGCCGCCGGCTTTTTAGCCGCGGGCTTTTTGACAGCGGGCTTCTTTGCGGCGGCGGGCTTGGAGGCGGGAGCGGGCTGCTTCGCCACGGGAGCGGGCGCGGGCGCCTCTTCCCAAACCACCTGTTTGCAGGCGCCGTAGATCTTGTCGATCGCGTAGAATTCGGAAGCCTTCACATCGTAGATATGGACCAGCGTGCCGCCGTAGTCCAGCACCTTCCAGTTCTTGGAGCGCATGCCGTCCTTGTGCACGCAGTAAATGCCCTCGTGCTTGAGCCGGACGAGGACTTCCTCTTCCACGGCCTCCAGCTGCGGCGCTGATTCCACCACCATCAGCACGGCGTAGTCCGCCAGCGGGGAGGTCCCGGCCAGGTCATAGACCGTCACGGGGGCCGCCTTCCTGGAATCGCCGGCGCGGGCGGCCTCTATCGCTATTTTCTTAAAGCTGCTTTTGGGATTGCTCATATGGTATTTTTGGTCTGCCTCATCCGTTCCATCATCGCGGCTTCCGCCTGGTGCTCTATGTTTATCATCGCGGAGCCGGCGATGGAGGATATTGTATTAAATATGGTGGCGAGGTTGTTCTTCTCCACCGCCGAGAGCGGGGCCGCCCGCTCGAACACGGCGCAGGCCAGCGGCCGACCTTCCACGGCGCAGAGCATCAGGTGGGCGCTGTCGTCCAGCCAGCCGTTCTCGGGCCTGCCAGGCAGCTCCCGGGGCGCCCCTTCCCTCGGAAAGGAATCGCGCGAGTAGATCTCCTCGTATTCGGCGTTGAACATGTTCCAGGCGTAAGCCTTCACGTTCCAGGAGCCCTCCAGGTAAACGCGCATTTCCTCCATCACGGCCGAGAAGAAAGCCGCCGGGGACTTGTGCTGCTGCACCAGCATGCGGCTCAGGTCGAAGAGCATGGTCAGCTCGCTCGAGGTGTGCTGCAGGCGCCGCATCGTGACGCGCATGATCTGGCTGAAGACGCTGATGCCGGTCTCAGGGTGCTCCTTGATAAAGGAGAAGAACTGGTCGCGGCCCACCTCGTAAAGGGCCGTGTCCTTGGAAGCGCGGGCCTGCGCGAAGCGCGGCTGCCCCTCTATCACGGCCATCTCGCCGAAGAATTCCCCGGCGCCCAGGATGGCGAGGGTTTTGAAGTCCCGGCCCTCGGTATCCATGGCCTTCTCTATGACCACCTCGCCCGAGACTATGATGTAGAGCGACTGGCCCTCGGTCTTCTCCTTGAAGACCACGTCGCCGCCGGCGTAGGAGGTCTGCTTGAAATAGCCGGAGAACTCCGAGATCATCGCGTCGGAGAAGCCGCGGAACAGCGGTATTTCCTTGAGTTTTTCAATATCGGACATGGGGCCTCCGTTATGCCGCTACGAGTTTCTTGAACCCTTCCTGGTCGTGCGCCTTGGCCAGCGCCACTTCCATGGCGATGACGTTCTGCTTCACGAGCATGGCCATCGCGCGGTCCATCGGCATCATGCCGAACTTGGCGCCGGTCTCGATGGCGCTGTAGATCATGTGCGTCTTGCCCTCGCGGATCAGGTTGGAGATGGCCGGGGTCATCACCATGATCTCGCGGGCGGCCACGCGGCCCTTGCCGTCCTTGCGCGGCAGCAGGATCTGCGACACGACGCCCTGCAGCGACGCCGCGAGCTGCACGCGCACCTGCGTCTGCTGGTGCGGGGGGAACACGTCGATGATGCGGTCCACGGTGGACGGCGCGTCCTGGGTGTGCAGCGTGGCGAAAGTGAGGTGCCCCGTTTCGGCCGCGGTGATGGTCAGCTGGATGGTCTCCAGGTCGCGCATTTCGCCCACCAGGATCACGTTCGGGTCCTGGCGCAGCGCGCCGCGCAGGGCGTTATTGAACGAGCGCGTGTGCTGGCCGACCTCGCGCTGGCGGATCACGCAGGCCGCCGCCTCGTAGGTGAACTCTATCGGGTCCTCGACGGTGAGGATGTGCTTCTTCTTGCCCGTGTTGATCTTGTTGATCAGCGCGGCCAGCGTGGTGGACTTGCCCGAGCCCGTGGGCCCGGTGACCAGCACCATGCCCTTGGGCAGGTCGGCGAACTGGGTGATGGTGGGCGGCAGGCCGAGCTGCTCCGGCGTGGGGATGATGGAGGGGATGACGCGCATGACGGCTTCCACGCCGTTGCGGGACGCCAGCACGTTGAGGCGGAAGCGGGAGACGCCGGTGACGGCGAAAGAGCAGTCCAGCTCCCAGTCCTTCTCGAACTTGGCGCGCTGCTCGTCGTAGAGGGCGGAATAGATCAGCGACTTGGTCTGCTCCGCGGTCAGCGGCGCCAGGCCGTCGGCCACCGGGATGACCTCGCCGCTCTTGCGCATCAGCGGCGGCTTGCCGACGCTGATATGTATGTCGCTCGCGCCCGCTATCACGGCGGTCTTAAGAATAGTAACCATGTCCATAGTTTCCTCCCCTTACTTGTCAAGCTTTGCGGCGTTAAAATCCTGCCCGAGTATCACCGCGGCCCCGGCCACGCTCTTCTGCGACGGCTTCACCCGGATCTCCAGCTCTTCCAGCCCCAGCGCGGCGCGCAGCTCCAGCGCCGCCGAGGTGTCCTTCGAAAAACCGAGTATGCGGGTCTGTTTCTCCAGGGTCGGGTACGAGGTTTCCGTTATAACGTTGAAGCCCAGCGCGCGCAAGCGCTTGCCGGTCCTGGCCGCCAGGCCCTGCCTGCCGGAGGCGTTGAAGACCTCCACCAGGCGCGCCGGGGCGGCCTCTTCTTCTTCGGACGCGGCGGGCTGCCCCCGCCGGGAGACTTCGGTCAGGATAAAGTTGGAAGAGCTCAGTTTTGAGAACTCCGAGAAAAGGGAAAAAAGGTCGAACCCCGAGAGGTTGGTGGCGCCGGAGGCCTTGCGCCGGTAAACCCAGGCCGCCGCGGCGGGCAGCAGGCGCGGGTCGGCGCGCCAGCCGTTGAGCGCGCCCCACAGCGCGTCCAGGTCCGGGGCTGTGGACAGTTCTACGTAGAAAACGCTGCCGCCGGCGGGGGTTCCGCCGGCCGAAAGCGCCAGGTCCGAGGCGCGCTGCCAGAGCGAAGCGCCCTTGCGCGGTTTGGCGTGGGCGGCCGTAAAGGCGTTGACCGTGCTGGAAAAAGGGTGGTAAACGAGGAGGACCGAGGCGCGCTCGCCCAGCAGGGCCACGCTGACGTCGCTCCCGCGCACCAGTTCGCGCGAGGCCGGCGAATAGTGCTGCCAGGCGGCCACGGCCAGCGCCAGGAGCAGCCCGGCGGCCAGCGTCAGTTTTTCTTTTTTTCCTGCAGGCTGTTCCATAGTCCCACGCTCAGCGGATGCACCCAGCCCCCGCCGGCGAACGCATAGACAAGTTTAACATAATTGGCCGCCCTGAAGGCCGCCTCAAAATCGACGGCAGCCAGCTCTCTTACCAGGCGGGCTTCGTGGAAGGTCCTGCCCTGGTTGGCCAGGTCGCTCACGTAGACCAGGCGGGCCAGCGGTCCCATGCCCGGCGCGCCCGTGGCGTGCAGGGTTATGGCCTCCAGCACCTCCGGGTCTTCCACCCCGTATTTTTTGCGGGCCAGCGCGGCCCCGGCCCAGGCGTGGGCCAGCACCGGCGCCTCGCGGAGGGTTTCCGCCAGGTGCGGGGAGCGGGGAGGGCACAGGCGCCGCTGCGCGGCCGGGGACAGGTCCCGGGCGCAGTCGTGCAGCAGCGCGGCCAGCGCGGCCTGCCGCTGCGGTACTCCGGCCGCCGGCGCCAGCGACAGCGCCAGCTCCGCGGTATGCAGCGAATGGGCGTAGCGGCGCGGGCTGAGGGATCCTTCAAGCAACCGCCGCTCGCGGGAGAGATAAAGAGCTTTTTCCCCCATGACCTCCAGCACCGCGGGGTGCAGCTGCGCCGGGCGGCGGCCGAGGAAAAGCTCTGCCCGCACGGCGGTGGAATCGGCCTCGGGAAAGCTGCCGGCCAGCGCCGTAAAAGGAATGCCGCCCTTCTTTATGGAATGTCCAGGCCGCAGGCCGACCAGCAGGGAGGCGCTCTTCAGTATTGCTTCAGGGCGGCGCCAGCCGCCGAAGCCGGCCAGGCAGTCCGAGCCCATAAGGACATAGAGCGGGGCGCCGGGATGAAGTTTTTTAAAATGGGCCACCGTCTCCCAGGTAAAGACCACGCGGCGCAGGTTAGCCTCGAAGGAGCTGATCTTAATTTCCGCCCTGCCGCCGAGGCCGGCCCCGCCGAGCGCGGCCCGCAGCAGTGCGGCGCGGGCCGCGAAAGGGGCGGGGCGGTAATCCTTGAAGGGCGTGCGGAAGCCGGGCACCAGGTACAGCGCGGAGGGCTTCAACTGGCGCAGGGCGGCGCGCGCCAGCGCCGCGTGGCCGCGGTGCGGCGGGTCGAAGCTGCCGCCGTAAATGATCACCGGCCTTTTTTCGTGCGTCATAGGAGCGTTCCCACATTTAGTATAATATACTTCTATTATTAAATACAAAACGTTGCAACTATGGCAAAAAACAGAGACAACTGCATTATACTCCTGGTAGACCCGCCGGAAGCCGACAAGATCAGCGCCGAGCTCAAGACTGCCTTCGGCCCCGAGAGGGCCGCGCACGTCAACAGCGACCTGATGTCCGCCGCCTACAAGCTCGCCAAGAATTTCGGCGACGCCATCCTGATACTTTCCTACGCCAAGACGGCGCGCCATCCCGACCTCACCTGGCTCGACCCGGAGGACCCGGGCTTCCTCGAGGTCAAGAATCACAATTACGAGGACCGGCTGCAGGACGCTTTCCGCCTGGCCTTCTTCACCGGCGCCAAGAAGGCCGTGTTCATCAGCCACCTCTCCCCCGAGCTGAAGGAAGAGTGGCTTTACCAGGCCTTCGATGCCGTCAACGACAAGACCGTGGCCCTGGGCGCCAACCAGGACGGTTCGCATTACCTGATCGGCCTCTCCCAGCAGAACCTCAAGATCTTCGAGACGCCCGGCTTCTCCCACGGGAAAAGCGTCGAGGCCCTCTCCGAGCGCGCCAAGAAAAACAAGCTGGCCGTGGCGCCCACTCCCGAGGCGTATTCCATAACCGGCGAGGAATCGCTGCTGAAGTGGATGGAGTCGAAGGAAACCCTGCCGCCGCTTTTCCAGTCCCCGCAAGCCGCACAGGCCGCGCAGGAGCATAAGAAGCACTCCCGCCGCCACGGAAAGACGCAGGAAAATCCGGCGCAGCCGCCCGAAAACCCGGGCGTCTAAGCCCTGAACGAAACCATGCAGACGGACATCCTCCTGCTCTCGCAGGAAGAAACCCATCCCTTTTACAGCGGGGTCAACTCGTATTTCCTGGACCCGCTGCTGGCGCCTCCCGCCCTGCCCCTTAAAAAATTCTCCGCCGCTCCCCCGCTGGGCATAACCCTGCTGGCCTCGGCCCTGCGCCGCGAAGGATTCACGGCGCTGCCGCTGTATAATTTCTTCTCGCGCGAGAAGGAAAAAGAGCGCCTGCTGGAAGAGCTGGAAAAGAAGCCTTTCGCCGCCGGACTTTCCACCACCCACACCTTCCGCCCGGAAACCCTGCGAGCGGCGGCCGAACTGGTAAAAAAGATCTCCCCGAAAACCGTACTGATAGCGGGAGGCCCCGGGGCCGAGTGGAACGAGGACCTGCGTCCCGCGGGGGGATACACGGCGCTCGGCCCGGGCGAGGGCGCGCTGACTGAACTGCTGCGCGCCCTGCGCGCGGGGGCAGACCCGGCCGGAGTGGCTAACCTTATCCTCCCGGACGGCAAGCCCTCGCCGGGGGCGCGCAGGCCGCCACCCCAGCTCGAAAGCCTGCCCTTCCCGGACTGGGGGCTGTATCCCGCCGCGCCCCGCGGCGTGGCCGTGCAGGGCTCGCGCGGCTGTTCCCGGGCCTGCGGCTTCTGTTCCTACAGCGCGCCTTACGACGCCAGGAGCGCGGCCTCGGTGCTGGCTGAGCTGCGCCGCAACCGAAACCTCTGGGGCATCAGGCGCTTCCGCTTCACGGACTCCGACTTCGCCGGCGACCCGGCGCGCGCGCTGGAAATCTGCCGCGGGCTGGAAGAGGACGGCGGCTTTGCCTGGACCTGCTTCGCGCGGGCCGACAGCCTGCTGCGCCCCGGCCTGGCGCCAGCCCTGCGGCGGGCCGGCTGCCAGTGGGTGTTCCTCGGCGTGGAATCCGGCTCGGACGAAATGCTGCGCGCCATGGACAAGGGCTGCGGCGCGGAAGCGATGCGCGCCGGCATAGCGGCCGCAAAGAGCGCCGGCCTCGGCACGCACGGGAATTTCGTGGTGGGCTACCCGGGGGAAACCCGCGCCACGCTGGCCGAAACCCTGGCCTTCGTGAAGGGCGCCGGCCTGGACACGGTCTACTTTTCACCGTTCCAGATCCGCAGCCCCGGCATACCGGCCCTGGCGCGCGCGCAGGGCGGCCTTTCGGGCGGCAGGGAGGGCTGGAGCCACGCCACGATGTCCTCCGGAGAAATGCTTAAATATGCCAGGGAGATCGGAGAAGAAATTTCCTCCGACCCTGGCGCGCCGCTCCTCGGCAGCGAGGCCCTGTTCTCGCTCTTCTCGGAAGGCGAGGGGGAAGCCTACAGGGCCAACGTGCTGGAGTTCTTCGGCGCCTTCCGGCGCTGGCACGCCGGGCGGAGAAGCGGGAACGGCGCGGAGCTGGCGCTCGCCAGGAAAACCATGGAAAAACATTTATGAAAAATATAGAAAGCGTGGTTAAGAAAATATTCAAGCTGGCCGGCCGGGTGCAGTGCGAGGTGCTGGCGCAAAAGCGGGAAAGTTCCCTGACGCGGTTCGCCGACAACGTGATCTCGCAGAACGTCTCCCTGGCGGCGCTGAACTTTTCGGTGCGCCTGCTCGACGGCGGCCGCTCGGCGAGGGTGCGCTTCAACCAGACCGACGATAACGCGCTTAAGCTCGCCGTACGCTCCGGACTGGAGATACTCAGGCGCCAGAAGAAGGACCCGGCCCTGCTGCCGCTGGCCAGGCCGCGGGCCCTGCCCGCCGGACAAAAGCTTTATTACGAAAGCACCGCGGCGCTGACCCCGTCTTTCCGCGCCGAGCGGGCCGCGGAGATCGCCCGGCCCTGCGCCAAAGCCGGGCAGGTGGCCTGCGGCACCGTGGAGAACGGCGCCTCGCACCTCGTCATCGCCAATAACCTCGGCCTGTTCGCCTCCCACCGGGAAACTTCAGCCGTGCACAGCGTCACCGTGCGGGACCGCGACGGCTCGGGCTGGGCGGAAGCCTCCGCCCACGACGCCGGGCGCATAGATTTTAAAGCCGTCAACGAAACGGCCCGGGCCAAGGCGGCGGCCAGCCGCTCCCCCCGCGAGGTGCGGCCGGGGAGGTACTCCGTGGTGCTGGAGCCCCAGGCGGCGGCCGACCTGATGTATTTCCTGGGCGACGACGGCTTCGGCGGGCAGCTGTACGCCGAAGGCCGCTCCTTCGCCTGCGGCCGGCTCGGCAAAAGGGTATTGAGCCCGCTGCTCTCCCTCGAGGACAACGCCCTGGACGGCGCCGCGCCCGGCATGCCCTTCGACTACGAGGGCCAGCCCCGCTCACGGGTGACTTTGGTGGAGAACGGCGTGCTGAAGGGCGTGATACACGACCGCAAGACCGCCAGGCAGGCGAAGATGGCCTCCACGGGGCACGCGCCGCCGCAGCCCAATTACGGTGGGCCCGTACCCCTCAACCTGGCGGTAAAACCCGGCCAGGGCACGCTGGCGGACCTAATAAAGGGCACGGAGCGCGGCCTCCTGGTCACACAGTTCCACTACACCAACACCCTCAAGGTCCAGACCGTGGAGATGACCGGCATGACCCGCAACGGCACCTTCCTCATCGAGAACGGCAGGATAGTCCGCCCGGTAATGAACCTGCGCTTCACCCAGAGCATGGTGGAGGCCTTCAATAATATCGAAGCGATAGGCGGCGAGGCGGTCACCCTGTCCAAGTGGGGCAGCATCTCCTGCCCGGCCATGCGGCTGGGCGGCTTCAACTTCTCCTCGTCGACAAAATTCTAAAAGGGAAAAACCATGTTTAAACTCGCTGACGCAGCCATAGAGACGGCAAAAAGGTACCGCGTGGATTTCGGCGATATCCGCGTAGTGGAGACCCGCGGGCAGTACCTGGGGGTGAAGAACGGCGAGATAGCCGTCCTCACCGACACCACCACGCTGGGTTACGGCGTGCGCGTGCTCTACAGGGGAGCGTGGGGCTTCGCTTCCGGCCGGGAGATGACCGCGCGCGCCGTGGCCACCACGGCGCTGAAGGCTATCGCCATCGCCAAGGCCAGCCGCCTCTTGATGCGCGCCCCCGTGCGCCTGGCCCCCGAACCCGCCCATACCGACTTCTGGCAGACGCCTTTCCTGAAGGACCCGTTCGCGGTGCCGGTACAGACCAAGCTGGACCTGATGTTCAGGCTGGACGCCGCGCTGTGCAAGAACAAGAAGATCCGCGTCGCCGAAACCAGCATGCATTTCCTGCGCGAACACCAGTGGCACATGACCACCGGGGGGTCGCGCATAGAGCAGGTGCTGCTTTCCTCGGGCGCCTGCATGGTCGCCACCGCGGTGGAGAACGGCGAATCCCAGGTGCGCGGCTACCCGTGCTCGCACGGGGACCAGGCCCAGGGGGGCGGCTGGGAGATAATAGAGGCCATGGACCTGCCGGCCAACGCAGAACGCGTGAGGGAGGAAGCCGCCGCGCTGCTGAAGGCGCCGGCCTGCCCCGCCGGCACCAAAGACCTGATCATTTCCGGCAACCAGCTGGCCCTGCAGATCCACGAGTCCGTGGGCCACGCCTCCGAGCTTGACCGCGTGCTCGGCTATGAAGAATCCTTCGCCGGCTCCAGCTTCGCCACCACGGAGAAACTGGGCAAGTTCCGCTACGGCTCGCCGATAGTGAACCTGGTGGCCGACGCCACGCTGCCCGGCGGCCTGGCCACTGCGGGCTACGACGACGACGCCGTGAAAGCCCAGCGCTGGCACATAGTGAAGGACGGCCTCCTCTCCGGCTATATGACCAACCGCGAGTTCTGCGGCAGGGTCGGTCTTGAGCGGTCGCAGGGCTCCTGCCGCGCCGACGGCTACGCGAACATACCGATAACCCGCATCTGCAACCTCAGCCTCATGCCCGGCTCGTCCTCTACGGAAGAGCTGGTCGGCGGCATCCGCGACGGCGTAATGATGGAGAATAATGTTTCCTGGAGCATAGACCAGAAAAGGCTGAATTTCCAGTTCGGCTGCGAGATAGGCTGGCTGATAAAGAACGGCAAGAAGCGGCAGTTGGTCAAGAACCCCACCTACCAGGGCCTTACTCCGGCTTTCTGGGGCTCCTGCGACGCCATAGCGGGGCCGGCTGAGTGGCGCCTGTGGGGAATAGCCAATTGCGGCAAGGGCCAGCCGAGCCAGACCGCCATGATGAGCCACGGCTCCAGCCCGGCCCGTTTCCGCAAGGTAAAAATAGGCGTACACGGCTAAGCTGGAATAGCCCCAAAAAAGCGCCCCGGGAGGCGCTTTTTTTGTTTGACTTAAGGGCTTGAAATATATATTATATAGATATCCTATAAAAAAGCACCTATTTTGAGCGTTTTAAGACCGGTTTTGTACACTTTTTTGAAACCTTTTCCACTGAAATTTGCGGTTTTCAGCCTTTACTGAAAAAGTTATCAACAGAAAAAGTGCATATAATATAAGTGTTTTTACGGTGGGGACAAAAACTATTAACAGTTGTGGATAACTTGTGGATAACTTAACCGAGATCAATGAAATCTGGCAGGAAACGCTCAAAAGGCTGGCCCATGAAATGGGGACCGGGGATATAGACCTTTGGATACGCCCTGTCAAGCCGCTTTTCATGGACGGCGACACCCTCAGGCTGGAAGTGCCCGACCAGATCTATTACGATACGATAAAAAAGCGCTACGAAGAGAAGATCCTGCGGAAGCTCTCGGAAATAGCAGGCAAAGAAATAAAAATAAATTATTCCATGCCCGTCGCGCCGCTGGAGCCGCTGCCCCAGCCCAAGTCGGCGCCCTCGCCCGTCGCGCTGCCGGCCAACTACGATTCCTTCAACCCGCATTATACTTTTGACTCCTTCATCATGGGCACCTCCAACCGCTTCGCCTTCGCCTCGGCGGAAGGCGTGGCCAAGACGCCCGGCCAGTCCAACCCCTTCTTTATATACAGCCCTCCCGGCCTGGGCAAGACGCATCTGCTGCACGCCATAGCGCACGGCATCCTGAAGGCCAACCCCTCGGCCAAAATCCTCTACACGGCCAGCGAGAATTTCGTGAACGAGTACATCGACGCGATGCGCGGCAAATCCAGCGGCGGGCCCGAGGCCTTCCGCAACAAGTACCGCAAGCTCGACTGCCTGCTGCTCGACGACATACAGTTCCTGCTGGACAAGGAGCGCAGCCAGGAGGAGTTCTTCTACACCTTCGACTCGCTGTTCCAGTCCAAAAAACAGATAGTGCTCACCTCGGACCGGCCGCCCCGCGAGCTGGCCATGGACGACCGCATCATCTCCCGCTTCCTGCAGGGCGTCGTGGCGGACATAAAGATCCCGGATTTCGAGACGCGCGTGGCCATCCTGCGCCAGAAGCGCGACCAGCACAAGTACGAGATCCCCGACGACGTCATCACCTTCATCGCCGAGAACGTCAAGAAAAACATCCGCGAGCTGGAAGGCTGCCTCATCACCGTGGGAAACTTCTGCACCAATATGAGGCTGCAGCCTTCCATAGACACGGTGCGGGAGATCATAAAGGATTACATCAGCCCCCACGACCACGAGGAAAAGAAGATCTCCATAGAGGTGATCAAGCGCGTGGTGGCCGACAAGTACAACGTGGAGATGCGGGATTTCAATTCCAAGAAGCGCAGCGACAACATCGCCTTTCCCCGCCAGGTGGCGATGTACCTGGCCTGCGAGATGACGGACCTGGTGCTTACGGAGATCGGGGACGCCTTCGCCAGGGAGCACGCCACGGTGCTGCACGCGAAGGGAAAGATCAGCCATATGCTGCAGACGGACCCGTATTTTACCGAGGCCCTGAACCAGATAATTTCTAAAATAAAGACTGTTAATAACCAGTAGAATGAAGCCCCGCGGCGGTCGCAGAAGCCGTGTTTTGTAAGGACTGTCAGTAAATCGGGATAGACTGTTGATAACTTTCCCCTATGCGCTCTACAGCATTGACACTATAAACAGCCATCTTATAGAGGACGATAACGATGAAAATAAACAGTAACCGTGAGACCCTGATCAAGGGAATCCAGACCATCCAGGCCGGAGTTTCCTCAAAAACCGGCACCATTCCGATACTGCAGAACTTCCTGATGGAAACCGAGGACAAGGGCGTGAAGGTGGTCTTCACGGACCTGGAGATGGCTATAAAGCACCATATCCCGGTGGAGATCAAGGGAGAGGGCAGCATCACCGTCCCGATAAAGAAATTCATGGAGATAGTGCAGAACCTCGGGGAGGATTCCCCGGTCAATATCGCGGTGGACGAGAACAACCGCATTTCCATTCTAAGCGGCAAGTCCCGCTTCAAGCTGGGCGGCGCCCCCAAGAACGACTACCCCGTGATCCCCGACCTGGACGAGAGCAACTCCTTCAAGGTGCCGGCCAAGCTGCTGGCCGACATGATCAACAGCACCATCTTCTCCGCGTCCACCGAGGACGACCGTCATTTCCTCAACGGCCTGCTGTGGAAATACGAGAAGGATTCCTTCTCCCTGGTGGCCACCGACGGGCGCCGCCTGGCGATAGCCTCCACCTCTAAAGTGAAGGCGAAGAAAGAGTTCAAGGTCATCGTCCCCGCCAAGATCCTCGGCGAGCTGTCGCGCTTTATAAAGGGCGCCGGCGTGAAGGACGCGGACGAAGTCACCGTGGGGCTTTCCTCCAACCAGATAGGCTTTAAGATCGGCAAGACGGTCTTCATCTCCCGCCTCGTGGAGGGGAATTTCCCCGCTTACGAGCAGATAATCCCCAAGAGCCACGAGTTGGAGATCACCGTTAACGCCGAGAAGCTGATGGCGGTCACCAGGCGCGCCGCCATCTGTTCCAACGAGCGCTCCGGGGCCGTGAAGTACACCTTCAAGCCGGGCGCCCTGGTGGTGAACTCCGCTTCGCAGAGCATGGATTTCGAGGACGAGGTGGAGATAGATTACAAGGGCAAGGAGTTCCTGGTCAGCTTCAACCCGAAGTTCATCATGGACATCCTCAAGGCCGCCGGCGCGGGCGAGATCCTGGCGGAGTTCACCTCTCCCGCCACCCCGGCCCTGCTGCGGCTGAAGGGCCGCGAGGACCTGCTCTACATCGTGATGCCCCTGCGCACCCAGTAATGTTTTTAAAGCGGCGAAGCTCGAACTGGAACAAGGCGGGGGAGATCTGCACCTCCTGGAAGTTCCTGAGCGTCACGGGCGTAGACCGCCTGGGCATACTGGACGCGGTTTGGAAGAAAGAGATGGGCAGGCTCGGCGACCACTGCGTGCTGCTGGGCGTGGACAGGGGCGTGATACTGGTGAAGCCCTCCTCGGCCGCGGCGGCCAGCGAACTGTCCCTGCGGAGCGCGGTGCTGGTGAAGGGCCTTAACAAGTATTTCAAGAGCCCGTGGATAAAGGCCATCCGGACGGCCACAAAGATATAACCTAAATACAGGAGTTAGACAGCATGACGAATAAGACAGCCAACGCCAAAGAGGGAAATTACAACGCCGCTAATATCCAGGTCATGGAAGGCCTGGAGGCCGTGCGCAAGCGCCCGGCCATGTATATCGGCTCCACCGGGGTGCAGGGTCTGCACCACCTGGTCTACGAAGTCGTAGACAACTCCATCGACGAAATCCTCGCCGGCGGCTGCAACAAGATCGACGTCATCCTTAAAGACGACAACGTCTGCTCCATCACCGACAACGGCCGCGGTATTCCCGTGGACCCGATGAAAGAAGTGAAGGACCCCAAACTCAAGGGCAAATCCGCCCTGGAGGTAGTGCTGACCGTGCTGCACGCCGGCGGCAAGTTCGAAGGCGGCGGCTACAAGGTCTCCGGCGGCCTGCACGGCGTAGGCGTGTCCGTGGTGAACGCCCTGTCCGAGTATATGGAAGTGCTGGTGCACCGCGACGGCAAGATCTGGAGGCAGGAGTACAAGCGCGGCAAGCCGCAGGCCGACGTGAAGACCGTGGGAACTACGGACCATCACGGAACCACGGTCACCTTCAAAGCCGACACCGAGATCTTCGGCGAAGGCGTGCTTTCCTTCGACACCGTTTCCAACCGCCTGCGTGAGCTGGCCTTCCTGAACCCAGGCTGCCGCATCAATATTATAGACGAGCGCGAAGAGGGCAAGAAGCACGCCTTCTTCTTCGAGGGCGGCATCAAGCAGTTCGTGAAGTTCCTCAATACCAACAAGCAGGTCATCAACGACGAACCCATCTTCGTCTCCAAGACGGAAGGCGACACCATGCTGGACCTGGCCATCCAGTACAACACGGACTATTCAGAAACGATGTTCTCCTTCGTCAACAATATCAAGACGATAGAGGGCGGCACGCACGTGTCCGGCTTCCGCTCTTCCCTGACGCGCGTCATCAATGATTACATAAAGAAATACGACCTGAGCAAGGATAAGGATTACTCGGTCACCGGCGACGACGTGCGCGAAGGCCTCACCGTCGTGGTCTCCGTAAAGATCCCCCATCCCCAGTTCGAAGGCCAGACCAAGACCAAGCTGGGCAACGGCGAGGTGGAAGGCGCGGTCAAGACCCTCACCGGCGAAGCCCTTTCCGTGTTCTTCGAGGAGCACCCCTCCATCGCCAAGGCCATCTGCCAGAAAGGCCTGGGCGCCGCCGAGGCCCGCGAGGCCGCCCGCCGCGCCAAGGACCTGGCGCGCCGCAAGGGCTCGCTGACCGATTCCGGCCTGCCCGGCAAACTGGCCGACTGCCAGGAGAAGGACCCCAAGAAATCCGAGATCTTCATCGTGGAAGGCGACTCGGCCGGCGGCTCTGCCAAGCAGGGCCGCGACCGCGTGTTCCAGGCCATCCTGCCGCTGCGCGGCAAGATCCTCAACGTCGAGAAGGCCCAGCTGGTGCGCATCATCTCCAGCGAGATGATCCGCAACATGATCTCCGCCATCGGCACCGGCATCGGCGAGGGCGAGGACGGCTTCAATATAGACAAGCTGCGCTACCACAAGATCGTCATCATGGCCGACGCCGACGTGGACGGCCAGCATATCCGCACGCTGATGCTCACCTTCTTCTACCGCCAGATGCGGCCGCTTATCGAAGGCGGTCATATTTATATCGCCCAGCCGCCGCTCTACAAGGTCAAGAAGGGCAAGTTCGAATCCTACTTCGACAACGAGGAAAAGCTGCAGAAGTGGCAGCTCAAAGAGGCCCTGTCCGGCATCTCCGTGAAGGCCAAGGGTAAGAAGCTCGAGGTCAAAGAGATCAGCGACCTGATAGAACTGATCATAGCGGCGGACAATACCAGCCGCAAACTGGAGACCAAGAATCTGACGCTGAAGGATTACCTGAAGTTCCAGGCCGACGGCGCGGTGCCGCTGTACCGCATCGAGACCGGCCCCGAGACCTACCGCTATTTCTTCACCGAGGACGAGTGGGACGCCTTCCAGGCCGAATATATACAGCAGAAGAAGGACGCCCTGACCAAGGACACCCCGGCCGGAGAGGCGGCGCCCGCAGTGGAGATAGACGAGGACGACCTGGGCCCCGACTTCCAGACCCTGGGCGAGTTCACCCGCCTGAACAATATCTCGGCCAAGCTGAAGGCCATGGGCCACAGCCTGAACGAATTCCATATCGAGGACGAGAAGGCGCCCACGCAGTTCGACCTGATCACCGAGAAGAACATCACTTCCGCCAAGGACCTCAAAACCCTGATGGAGAACGTGATGAAGGCCGGCGCCTCCGGCGCGCACATCCAGCGCTACAAAGGTCTGGGCGAAATGAATCCCGCGCAGCTGTGGGAGACCACCATGGACCCGCTCAAGCGCAAGCTCCTCAAGGTCACCCTCGAGGACCCGGCCGAAGCGGAGAAGATGTTCACCACCCTTATGGGAGACAAGGTGGAACCGCGCCGCGTGTTCATAGAGCAGAACGCCCTGGCCGCCCGCAACCTGGATATCTAATTAACGGAGCAACAAATGGCAGAACACAAAGACCTTACACCGAAGCAGACGGAAAACATGTTCATCAACATCGTTGACCGCGACATCAGCGAGGAGATGCGCTCCTCCTACATCGACTACTCCATGAGCGTCATCGTGGGCCGGGCCCTGCCCGACGTGCGCGACGGCCTGAAGCCCGTGCACCGCCGCGTGCTCTACACCATGGACGACATGGGCCTGCAGCACAACAAGCCCTTCAAAAAATCCGCCCGCATAGTCGGCGACGTGATGGGTAAGTACCACCCGCACGGCGACGCCTCCATCTACGACACGCTCGTGCGCATGGCCCAGCCGTTCTCCCTGCGCTATATGCTCGTCGACGGGCAGGGCAACTTCGGTTCGGTCGACGGCGACCCCGCGGCCGCCATGCGTTACACCGAGGCCCGCCTGTCCGGCATCGCCGGCGAGCTGCTGGCCGACATTGAAAAAGAAACGGTCAAGTTCGTGCCCAACTACGACGGCTCCATGACCGAGCCGTCCGTGCTGCCGGGCAAGCTCCCGAACCTCCTCATCAACGGTTCCTCCGGTATAGCCGTGGGTATGGCCACCAATATCCCCACCCACAACCTCACCGAGGTCTGCGACGCCACCATCGCCGTCATCGAGAAGCCCGAGATAGACGTCAAGGACCTGATGAAGGTCCTCAAGGGCCCCGACTTCCCGACCGGCGGCATTATCCGCGGCCGCAAGGGCATCAGGGATTATTTCGAAACCGGCCGCGGCTCCATCACCACCCAGGCCCGCGCCGAGATAGAGGAGATGAAGGGCAACCGCGAGTGCATCGTGGTCACCGAGATCCCCTACCAGGTCAACAAGGCCACCCTCATCGAGAACAT